>OIFG01000006.1_pt1 | contig 447191 bp, 330 predicted proteins | sample 1582031 | NCBI WGS metagenome assembly OIFG01 (sample SAMN07501051, study PRJEB24779) | human gut metagenome | isolation source: stool | host: human infant | place: USA: Pittsburgh, PA | reverse complement strand
GACGTCTACGTCGCTATTCGGTGGTCGCCGGTGATGCCATCACCATCCCAGACTTCTTCTCCAAACGTTTCCACGATAGGAAGAACATCGTCTCCACGATTTCCGCGCTCATCATCCTCGTGTTCTTCTGCGTGTATGTCGGCAGCTGCTTCGTAACCGTCGGCAAACTGTTCTCCACGTTGTTCGGCTGGGACTACCATCTGACCATGGTGATCGGCGCGGCCGTCGTGTTCGCCTATACCGTCATCGGCGGCTACCTGTCCGTGGTGGTGACCGACTTCATCCAAGGCCTGCTCATGTTCTTCGCGCTGGCTGTGGTCTTCGTGGGCTCAGTGGCCTCCGCGGGTGGTGTCGACAACACCGTGGCCTTCCTGAAGGCCATTCCGGGCTTCCTGGACGGCACACAGATGGCCACGCCGGTCCTCAACGATGCCGGCGAGCAGATCGTCAAGGCCGGGCAGGCCATGTTCGGTGCGCCAACCGACTACGGTGTGATCACCATGATCTCCATGCTGGCGTGGGGCTTGGGTTACTTCGGCATGCCGCAGGTGCTTGTGCGCTTCCTGTCCATCCGCAGTTCCGAGGAAATCAAGAAGTCCCGTATCATCGCCACCACATGGTGTGTGATTTCACTTGCATGCGGCGTGTGCATCGGCCTGGTCGGCCGTGCCATGATGCCGACACAGTTCGCTACGCAGGCCGCCGCCGAAAACATCTTCATCGTGGTGGCTCAGGCACTGTTGCCGAGCTTTATGTGCGGCGTCGTCGTATCCGGCATCTTCGCCGCATCCATGAGCTCCTCGTCGAGCTATATGATCATCGGCGCCTCCGCAGTCGGCGAGAACATCTTCCGTGGACTGCTCCATCGCAAGGCCACCGATCGGCAGGTCATGATGGTGGCGCGCATCACGCTGCTGGTCATGTTCCTCTTCGGCATCGTGGTCGCCTTCGACCAGAACTCTTCGATCTTCCAAGTCGTTTCGTACGCTTGGGCCGGCCTTGGAGCATCGTTCGGCCCGCTGATGCTGACTGCGCTGTATTGGCGCCGTACCAACAAGTATGGTGCCATTGCCGGCATGATTTCCGGCACCGCGATGGTGCTCATCTGGCACAATCTCATCAAGCCGATCGGCGGCGTGTTCGCCATCTACGAGCTACTGCCGGCCTTCATCGTTTCACTGCTGTGCATCGTGGTGGTCTCATTGCTCACACCGGCGCCGAGCGCAGAAGTGCTGTACGAATTCGATCATTATCTTGACGATCCGAACGATCGTAAGGTCGATGACGATCTGGTCGCCGCTGAAATCGCGGCGGGGGAGCGTCGCGCGCAGATGTAAACGCATATTTCTTCTATCTGCGTTATAGATGGCGGATGCAACAACCTTGAGGGCGAATACTCGCGCGATATATGCCCCCTAACTACTTGGTTCCTGTAACCATCCGCCATCTATAGTGCAGATATGAAGATGCCGGATCGTGAATTCACGATCCGGCATCTTCTGTTTGTTGGCGTCTCAGTAACGCATGCCCATGGCCTCGCGTACCTGCTCCAGCGTTTCGTCAGCGATTTCGTTCGCACGCTTGTTGCCATCATGCAGGATGTCGCGGATGGAATCCATGTCCTTGGCCAGCTCGGCACGGCGTTCACGGTGTGGTGCCAGGAACTCGTTCACGGACTCGATCACGTACTGCTTCAGCGCACCTGCACCGGAATCGCCGATCTCTTCGGCGATCTCCTTCGGATCACGTCCGGTCACCAGGCCGGCGGTGGTCAGCAGTGCGGAAACCTGCGGGCGGGCAATCGGATCGAAGGTGATGCGTCGCTCGGAATCGGTTGGGCTCTTCTTGATCAGCTTGGTGGTTTCCTCGGCGGTGGCGCCCAGCATGATGGAATTGCCATAGGACTTGCTCATCTTGCGACCGTCCAGACCCGGGATCTCCGGCGCCTCGGACAGGATCGCGGCCGGCTCGGGGAACACAGGATGCTTCTTGGCGTAGCGTTCGTTGAAACGACGGGCGATGGTGCGGGTGATCTCGACGTGCGGCAGGTTGTCTTTGCCAATCGGGACCACGTTCGCCTTGCAGAAGAGGATGTCGCATGCCTGATGCACCGGGTAGGTGAGCAGCAGGCCGGTCAGTGCGTGGCCGGAGGCCTCCATCTCGGACTTCACGGTCGGGTTGCGGTGCAGTTCGGCTTCTGTGACCAGCGACAGGAACGGCAGCATGAGTTGGTTCTCGGATGGGACGGCGGAATGCGTGAAGATCATGGTCTTGTTCGGGTCGATGCCGGCGGCCATGTAGTCGAGCACCAGGTTGAGCACGTTGTCCTCGATGTGCTCGGTGGTGTCGCGGTCGGTGATCACCTGATAGTCGGCGATGATGATGTTGGAGTTCACTCCGCGGTTCTGCATGGCCACGCGTTCGCGAATGGATCCGAAGTAGTGGCCCAGATGCAGGCGGCCGGTCGGTCGGTCGCCGGTCAGCATAGTGAACTTGCCCGGATTCTCCTCCAGTTTGGCCAGCGTCGCGTCGGAACGTTTCTTCGCGGCGAGGAAGCTTGCGCTCATTTCATTGCCTGCAGCGGTGATCTGCTGTTCCTGGGTGTCGTCCGTCATCATGTGTCCTTTTTCTACGAAAATAAACGATTTTATCGTAAAAGTCTGAGCCGACAACGAAACGGGGCTCAACAAGTGGTACTCTCGTGTTTGATGAATTGATAGCACAGTAATCCTCAGGGGGTCAGATGGGCCGCGGACGTCAGAAAGCCAAACAGCAGAAAATAGCCCGAAAGCTCAAGTACCTGACCACCGACACCGATTACGATGAGCTTGCCAAGGAGCTTGGTGCACAGGAGCCCGGTTCGGGTTCTTTTGACCCCTTCGCCGACATCGAAACCAAATATGCTCAACATGCGGACGGCGAACATGAATCCGCCGACGATGAGCAGCGGTCTTCCGAGCCTGCCGATGATCTCGATGAGTATGCCAAGTGGGCCGCCGAAGCCGCGGCGAAGGCCACCAGCGGTGAGATTCCGGTGACCAAGGCCGCCGCACCCAAGCCACACAAGCCCATCCCGATGCCGGTGCCCAGTGCGCTGAAGCCGAAGAAGCAGGACTGACTGCATTTGTACACACTTGAAAAGCCGTGGTCGAACAAGATGATTGTTCGACCACGGCTTTTTCTTATGTCCTCCCTTATGATCCTATGCAAGCCTATACGAGCGGCAGCAGATCGCTCAGGTCGTCGCGTTCACCGACGGCGGTGATGCGGCCAGCCTCCTTTTCCTCGGCCCAGCTGGTGATTCCGGTGACCAGACGCATCCACACGTCCGGTTCCAGCTCGATGACGTCGGGAGGTGTGAGATTGTGCGGATCCGAAGCCGGTCCATCCAATATTTTGATGGCTCCCCACGGCGCCACCCGTACTTCCACACCTTCGCCGGGTGCCTTTTTCTCCAGCAGATGCAATGAGTAGCGCACTGCCATCGCCCATGTTTGCCGTGGCAGTTTCGGTGAGAGATTCAGCTTGAAGTCAAATGCCTCCATATCGTCGGCCGGCATCTGATCGGTGATGATGCGCCGTGCCGTTTGCAGCCAGTTTGCAAACGCTTCATGTCCTTTGTTGAGATCCTGTTCTCGAATAACAGCCATAGACGGTATTTTGCCGCTGATAAGCGACTAAGATGGGTGTCTGCGGACAACGTGGTCATAATTCAAAAGGGGCGTGTTGAGGGGAAATTACAAGTGATACTGACCATCGTTTGTACTGTTTTTTGCAGTGTTTTGCAAACGAATGCCATTATGTAATCACTTGCAATTTCATCTTTTTATGATTACGTTGTATGCTGAATTTGAGAACGTATGCATAGTGTTACTAAGTGTTCATACTGCCGTATACGCAAGGACGCTGGGGCAAGGCATAATGTTCAGGGAGAGTAATCCGTCAAAGGGAGTCAATCAATGACCGAAATTACCGCACCAAAGTCCCCCGTTACCGCGGCCGAATTCGCGGACGAGATTCGCGAGCAGCTGAAGTACACGCAGGGCGTCACGCCGGAGCAGGCCAAGCCGGCCGATGTGTATATCGCAGCTTCGGCGGCGATCCGTCGCCATCTCGTGGATTCCTGGATGAAGACCCAGGCCGACATGGTCAACGGCAACACCAAGGCCGTCGGCTACCTGTCCGCCGAATTCCTGATGGGCAAACAGCTGCGCAACGCGCTGCTCAACGCCGGCCTGACCGAACAGTTCAACGAAGCCGTCGAAGCTCTCGGCTTCTCCGTGCAGGATGTCGTCGACGCCGAATACGAGCCGGGCCTCGGCAACGGCGGTCTGGGTCGTCTGGCCGCCTGCTTCATCGATTCCCTTGCTTCCTTGGGCGTACCGGCATTCGGTTATGGCATCCAGTACAAGTACGGCATTTTCAAGCAGGAGTTTGACGAGGCCGGCAAGCAGATCGAGACTCCGGACTACTGGCTCGCCAACGAGGAGCCGTGGGGCCATATCGATTACAACCGTGACCAGAAGGTTTCCTTCGGCGGCGAAGTCGTCGAGGAGAACGGCAAGAAGGTATGGAAGCCGGCCTGGTCCGTGCGCGCCGTGCCGGTCGACTACATGGTTCCGGGCTATGCCTCCGGCCGTGTGAACACTCTGCGCCTGTGGACCGCCAAGAGCTACGACGAGTTCGATTTGCTCACCTTCAACAAGTCCGAGTATCTCGACGCCGTCAAGCCGCAGGTCGAAGCGGAGAACATCTCCAAGATCCTGTATCCGGAAGATTCCACCCCGCAGGGCAAGGCACTGCGTCTGGAGCAGCAGTATTTCTTCGTGTCCGCCTCCATCCATGACGCCATCCGCGTCTTCTATCCGGGCCAGGACAAGCCGGATCTGACCACGTTCGCGGACAAGATCACCTTCCAGCTCAACGACACCCACCCGGTCATCGGCATTCCGGAGCTCATGCGCGTTCTCATGGACGAGTACGGCTACGATTGGGGCACCGCTTGGACCATCACCAACAAGACCTTCAACTACACTTGCCACACCCTGCTTCCGGAAGCCCTGGAAGTATGGCCGTCCAAGCTCATCGGCGAACTGCTGCCGCGTCACCTCGAAATCATCGAGAAGATCAACGCCCAGTTCGAAGCCGAGCTTAAGGCCAAGGGCATTGCCGACGAGACCATCAAGGACATGGCCATCTATACCGGTGACTCCGTGCGCATGGCATATCTCGCCACCTATGGCGGCTCCCATGTCAACGGTGTGGCCGAGCTGCATTCCCAGCTCCTGAAGGACGTCACCCTGAAGAACTTCTCCGACGCATACCCGGACAAGTTCACCAACGTAACCAATGGCGTGACCCCCCGTCGTTTCATCAAGCTGGCCAACCCGCGTCTGTCCGACCTCATCACTGAGGGTCTCGGTACCGACAAGTGGCTGAGCGACCTCGAATTGCTCAAGGGCCTCGAGCCGTTGGCCGCCGATGACGAATTCGTCAAGAAGTTCGCCGCCGTCAAGCAGGCCAACAAGGTCGACTTCGCCAACTATGCCAAGCGTGAGTATGGCTTCGACATCGACCCGAACACCATGATCAACACCATGGTCAAGCGTCTGCACGAGTACAAGCGTCAGGCCCTGAAGATCCTGGCTCTGATCGCCCGTTACGCCGACATCAAGTCCGGCAAGCTGTCCGCCGACGACGTCATGCCGCGCACCGTGGTGTTCGGCGCCAAGGCCGCCCCGGGCTACTATCTGGCCAAGCAGACCATCCAGCTCATCAACAACGTAGCCCGTGTCGTCAACAACGATCCGGAGGTCAAGGGCAAGCTCAATGTGTACTTCCCGTGGAACTACAACGTGCGCCTGGCACAGCACCTCATCCCGGCCACCGATCTCGATGAGCAGATCTCCCAGGCAGGCAAGGAAGCCTCCGGTACCGGCAACATGAAGTTCGCTCTTAACGGTGCCATGACAGTCGGCACCCTTGATGGCGCAAACGTTGAGATCCGTGAGCGCGTCGGCGCCGAGAACTTCTTCCTCTTCGGCATGACCGTCGACGAGGTGGACGCCCTCTACGCCGCCGGTTACGACCCGAAGAAGTACTATGACGCCAATCCGCGTCTTAAGGCTGCCATCGACATGGTTGCCGACGGTACCTTCTCCAACGGCGACAAGACCGTTTTCGAGGATCTCGTTCACGATTGGCTCACCAAGGATTGGTTCATGACCCTCGCCGATTTCGGTGCCTACACCGACATTCAGGCCGAGATCGAAGCCCTGTATGCCCAGCCGCTCGAGTGGAACCGTAAGGCTCTCATCAACGTGGCGAACTCCGGCTACTTCAGCTCCGATCGTTCGATCGAGGATTATTTGGAACGCATCTGGAAGACCGGTCCGCTCAAGTGAGTGATGCCTGAATCAAGATGACGGAAGGGCCGTCGGAGGACTTGTTCTCCGGCGGCCCTTGCTATCTAGCGCCATCCAGCGGGTATATCCGAGGATGGATGACTGTACTCGTCAAAGCGAGCGCCTTCCGGTTGCTCACTGGTCCTGCTGTACAGGCTGTGAAGCGTTGACTGTCTATATTTGGGCCCCGTGAGGCATATGCATGCGTTGCAGAGACGTACCGTGACGAGAAAAAACGATGTACTGTTCCCCATCGTGTGCAGACGGTTGTCCGATTCTGGAGAATCGGACAACTGGACAGCATATGAGGGGTCATAGTTGTCCGATTCTCCAGAATCGGACAAAGGGACGGGGCCGGGCATAAAAAAGGTCCGCATCCAACATGGATGCGGACCTGAACGAGTCAATGGTCGGAAAGCGATCGGGCGGCTTCCGGATCAGCGGTTTCGGCCTCGGCTTCCGGCTCGGCGGTATCCTTGGTCAGGCCAAGGTCAACCGGGGAAGAGCTGTTCTCCCATGGTTCCTCCCACGGGTCATAGTCCGGATTCTGCTGCTTGTAGATATACAGACCGACGACAGCTGCAAGCAAAGCTCCGAAGAGCAGTGCGAAGAACTTCCAACCGTTAGAAGACTTGTTCTCCATGACGGCTCCTTTCCCATACACAGGCTGACCTGTTCGTTCAAGCCAACTCTGCCTTCCATCTTAATTCCTGGAATGTGACGATTGGGTGGATTTACGCGCGGGGAAATGCCTGCCGTGTCAAAAGAAAACCGCGTAGTGAAGCCATTCGGGGGAGTCGTTGGCTCCGCAGGCTCCAGTACAGTTAAGGCATGGCATATCAACGATTCAGCTTGTTCCCCGATTCACCTTCGTTCAAGGATTTGTTCTCGGCGCGGTCCCTGCGCTATCGCTGGCGTAATGGTGACCCTTTGATCACCACCGGCATCATGGCGGTGTGCATTGTGGTTTGGATCGTGGAGGCGGTGCTGAATCTGGTGTGGCAGGGCGGACTCAATGCCATGTTGAACGCCGGCATGCTCATGCCTGCCACCGCCGTTCACAAACCGTGGACCTTCATCACCTCGATGTTCCTGCATCAGCCGAACTCGTTGTGGCACATTCTGTTCAACATGCTGACGCTGTGGTGCGTGGGCCCGGTGCTGGAACGCATGATGGGGCATTGGTCGTTTCTCGCGCTGTACGCTGTTTCCGGATTGGCGGGTGGTACCGGCATGATGCTCTGGGCCGTGCTGTCAGGCGCTTCCGGTTGGATTACGCCCGTATATGGCGCTTCCGGGGCATTGTTCGGCCTCTTCGCCGCCATTTTGGTGGTTTACCGTCGGATTGGTCTTGATATCAGGTCGATGATGATCTGGATGCTGATCAATTTCCTGATGCCGGTTATCATGCCGAATATCGCTTGGCAGGCCCATTTGGGAGGATTCCTATTCGGAGGCATGTTCACATGGCTGTTGGTCTCGGGGTTGCGTATTCTGCGTGGCAAAAGCCTGCCGCGGCGCACGCTGATATACGGGACGGTCATGGTGATTGTGATTATTGCGATTGATCTGCTGTGTAACGTAGTCAATCCGGTAAATATGGCGTTGTTCTGATTGATGGTTGCGATTCATCAGGAATGGCCTTCGACTCGGTGAGTCGGGGGCCATTTTTGATGGGTGACACAACGAACGGGGGAATGACGGGAAGTTACATGTATGTAGTTTTCCACAATTGTGAATAAGTGTGTGGATAAGTAGGGCCTAGGTTGAGGATAACTCGGGGATAAGCACTAGATTTATCCACATAGATATTCACAAAATGGCATTTTTCAAGGATTTTCCTATGTGGATAAGGTGGATAACTCACTATCCACACGTCAGAACATGGGGAAACGCGACGTCGATATTTCGTGGTGTGAGGAATCATCGACCACGAAATATAGGCACTATCCACATTCATCCACAGATATCCACCGTTGTTCACATCGCAATATGGGGTTGTTTGCCTCACCATGCCTGTATAACGGTGCGCGCTGCACAAGGAACGCTGACAGGCCGCCATTTATGATTACGGGTATGGAACATGAGGCAATGATCAGTCCGGAGACGCGTGCGTTCGTGGTGGTCCACCGTAACGAGGACGTACGCGAGTTGGCGTTGAAATCCAAACATGTGGACGGATTGGACCTGCCGCAAGCACTCAATCAGATCGCCGGCTGGCAGATTGCCCGCAACAAACTGCCGGAATGGGCCGACTGTGACGATATCATCTATCCTCCGCATATTTCCATGGAACAATGCTCATCGCAGTTTACGGCGCAATATAAAGCCGAAATCGTCAATCGTCTGCTGTGTACTGACGACGGTGCCGACAATGCCCGAGATTCGGCGCATTCCGACGATATCGGCAAAACGGACATCACCGGCATAACGGAAGCGGAACACGCGGAAGAATGGGATTCGGTGACAACGCCAGCGGGGAACGCCGATCTATCGATGGTAGATCTGACAGGTGGCTTCGGCGTTGATTTTTCATACCTTGCGCGCGGTTTCGCACGTGCCGCATATGTGGAGCGGCAGCCGCACCTGTGTGATCTGGCCGCACACAACATGATCGTTCTGGGATTGCACCAAACGGCAATCATATGCGGTGATGGTGTCGAATACCTGCGTTCGATGCAACCGGTGTCGCTGATCTACATTGATCCTGCACGTCGCGACGAGCATGGCACACGTACGTATGCCATCGAGGACTGCATGCCGAACGTGCTCGCCCTGCGTGATCTGCTGCTGGCCAAGGCGCGATTCGCGATGATCAAACTGTCTCCGATGCTTGACTGGCGTAAGGCCATCGCCGATTTCGGCGGTGCCGTGAGTGAAGTGCATATCGTGTCGACCGGCAACGAATGCAAGGAACTGCTGATGGTGCTGGATGGCGCCGTGGAAACGAGGCATCCGACGGATGACGTACGTGCGCCACATGTGTATTGCGTGAACGACGGTCAGCGGATTGATTACGATTCTGCGGTGTATGCGCGTGGGTTGCACATCGGCACGGCGCCGTTGCCGGAGATGGAATATCTGTATGAGCCGAATGCATCGATTATGAAAGCCGGCTGTTTCGACCTGCTGGAGGAACGGTATGGTGTGACGCAGATCGGACCGAATAGTCACCTGTTTGTGGCCGCTGAGCCCGTGACGGATTTTCCAGGGCGCGGGTTTGCCATCGAAGCGGTTGGAGGCATGGGCAAGAAGGATGTGAGGAGGTTGCTGAGCGGGGTCGGGAGGGCGAATGTCGCCGTACGCAATTTTCCGCTCACAGCGCCGCAGTTGCGTAAGAAGCTCAAGCTTGCCGATGGAGGCGATACCTACTTGTTCGGCACCACCATCCAAGGCGGTGGGCATATTCTGCTACGTACCGTTAAGGTGTGATCGCGTAGTGGGAGGATTCTTCCAGTGGCTGGGCGAATCAGGACTCCAGAAGAGCTTCAATAGGGATGATTTCTCCAGTCACTGGATGGATTGGGATGCTGAATGGGGTTTCAGCGGGGTAATTCTTCCAGTGGCTGGAGGTTTTATCCCTTTGAGGTGCGTTTAGGCGGGATGATTTCTCCAGTGGCTGGATGGATTGGGACGCTGAATAGGGTTTGAATGGGAGGATTCTTCCAATGGCTGGATGGATTGGGACGCTGGGAAGGGTTTGAACGGGATGATTTCTCCAGTGGCTGGAGTTTTTGGGACGGCTAAGGGTGACCGGACATAACAAAAGGGCGTCTGGACTCGCCCAGACGCCCTCTCGTGGCGGATATGATCAGCGCCACCACATGGTCATAAGGAATCCGACCATGATGATGGCAACGGCGATGGCCAGATTCCATGCGCCGATGTTCGGAATCGGATAACTACCGCTCAGGTAGTAGGTCACGGCCCAGATCAGACCGATGATCATCAGTGCGCAGAACAGTGGCACGAACCAACGCGGGTTGGACTTGGTGCCCTTGATGGTCTCTTCGACACGGCGGGTGTTCTCAGCCTGACGATTCATCATGCGCTGCATCTGAGGAGTCAGTGAGTCCTTGTCGACGGTGGCGTTCAGCACCGCTTCGACGCGGTCCATCGGGATGTCAAGATCGTCGTCATCTTCGGCGGACTCGGCAACAGCGTCGTTGTCGGTGGTCTCTTCCGTGCTTTCCGCGGCCTCGGACTGCCAGTCCTCCTGGGTGTCCGCGGTGGTTTCGTGCAGCTCTTCGTCAGCCATCAGCATAGTCTCCTTCAATAGGCTAAAAGTCATAATAGTGGGTAGACTCGAAAGCGGCGAACTCACATCGTAAAACTGCTCAAATTCAGAGCAAACGTTCAGTACTCGATAGGGGAAGGTCCGCATGGCGAAACGTACCGGCAGACATACCGCGAAACGGTCGAAGGTGGCCGGAATCGCGGTGTTTCTGGTATTGATGCTGTCCGGATTCCTGCTGGCGACCAATCTGCGGGTGAACCGTTCCGTGGTGGTCTCCAACGATACCGCCGACCTGGTGGAGCAACGGGTGAAAAGGGTGAACTCGTTGCGCAAGGAAGTCGACGGCCTCAGCTCCAAAGTGGATGACCTGAGCAAAACGCTGAACAGTGAAAGCGGCGATGACTCACAGGACGGTGAGGATGCCGGCGTCGGCACCATGCTGCCTGCCGTCGAAGGTCCAGGGCTGGTAGTGACGCTCGATGATTCGCCGCTGTGGAAGAACATGGTCGACTCGTCCGGATCGACCTCCAATATCAACGACTACGTGATACATCAGCAGGACGTCGAGGCCGTGGTGAACGCGTTGTGGGCCGGCGGCGCGGAATCCATGATGATCATGGATCAACGCGTGCTGTTCAGCTCCGCCGTACGCTGTTCCGGCAACGTACTGCTGTTGCAGGGCAAGAAATATTCGCCGCCGTTCAAGATCTCCGCGATCGGGCCGGTCGACAGTATGCAGCAGGCGCTGGATGATTCAAAGGAGATCACCATCTACCGGCAGTATGTAAACGCGTTCGGCCTGGGATGGAAGGTCGAGAAAAAAGACAAGCTGCATTTCGACGCGACCGATGCGTTGCAGCAACCGTTGAAATATGCGAAAGTCATCGAGAACGATGACAGCAGCGGCGATGCCGAGCAGAAGACGGAAGAGGGAAATCAGTAATGAAGCACGTCAGGCCGGTCGTGGCACGCCAAAGAAGCGTCATCTGGATATTGCTGGGCGTACTCGCCGAAATCATGCTGACCGCGGCGGCCGTCTGCGCGCTGTACATCGCATGGCAGATGTGGTGGACGGGTGTGCAATCCGAACATACGCAGATCGAGACCCGTCAGGCGGTATCATGGTCGGATCCGGGCAAGGCCGAGAACGTGACCATCGCCCAGGCTCAGGAGGGCGATCCGCCGGTGCAGCCGCAGAACGCGCAGGAAGGCGAGCTCATCGCTCAGGTCTACATTCCACGATTCGGCAGTCAGTGGCAGCGCAATCTCGTGGAAGGTACGACACTCACCGAACTCAACAAGCACGGTCTCGGACACTACACGAATTCGCAGATGCCCGGCCAAATCGGTAATTTCGCCTTCGCCGGCCATCGCAACGGCTATGGGCAGCCGCTCGGCGATGTAGACAAGCTGCAGGAGGGCGACCCGATCATCATCCGCACGCAGGATTACTGGTACGTGTATCACTACACGAAGAGTGAAATCGTACTGCCGACCGACGTGGAAGTCGTCTCCTCCAACCCTGAAGAGCCCGGCGCCACGCCGACCAAACGCATGCTGACCATGACCACCTGCGAACCGAAATACTCCACCCCGACCCACCGATGGATCAGCTACGGCGAATTCTCCTACTGGGCCAAGGTTTCCGACGGCATTCCACAGGAACTCGCCACCACCGACACCAACGGCAAGGTCAAATTCATCAACAACGGGAAAGCCTCGTTCGCCTCGGGCATAACCACGTTGGAGCCATGGATCTTCGGCGCGCTCGCCGCTTATGTGGTCATTTTCGCCGCGGCCGCGGTGGCATGGCGCTGGCCCGTGTTGGCGGCCATCCACGCAGGGGAACGTGAGAAACCCGATTTCAGCATATACGGCGGCTTGCTGCGATTGCAGCCGGGAGTACTGCCGATTCGGTTGCTGTTGCTGTTGCTGTTGCTGTTCGCGGCCGCGGCCTCGACGTTCGAATGGCTGTTCCCATGGGCGGCTTCGAACATTCCGATGTTGCAGGAGATGTCGAACTACACGGCTGTGTAGTGAGACACAGGGGGCGATGCGACGACTCGCGCACGTACACTGCTGTTCAACCGTTGATAGGAGCATTATGACCGATTCCGCACGCATTCTGGTCGTAGACAACTACGATTCCTTCGTCTACACGATTGTCGGCTATCTCAAGACGCTCGGCGCGACCGTGACCGTGGTGCGCAACGATGCGATCGATCCGGCCACATCCGGCGTAATCGACGAATATGACGGCGTGCTGATCTCCCCCGGACCGGGTACTCCGGCGGAATCCGGCGCCAGCGAAGGCATGATCCGTCTATGCGCGGTGCAAGGCAAGCCGATGTTCGGCGTATGCCTGGGCATGCAGGCGTTGGCCGAAGTGTTCGGTGCGACCGTAAGCCATGCGCCGACCATCATGCACGGCAAAACCAGCCAAGTGGAGCATATCGATGATGCGATCTTCGAGGGCGTGGCCAATCCGATGACGGCGACGCGTTACCATTCGCTGGCCGTGGAACCGGATTCCGTGCCGGATGAGCTTGTGGTGACCGCCTGGACGCAGGGCGATCATATCGTGCAGGGCATCAAGCATCGTGACCTGCCGATGTATGCGGTGCAGTTTCATCCGGAATCGGTGATGACGCAGGACGGGTACCGGTTGCTGGCGAATTGGCTGAAGGTGTGCGGGCAGGATTCGGCCGTGGCCAGGTCCATGGGGTTGCAGCCGAAGGTTGTGGGCTGATTCGTGCCGAATCCCTGCGATGTGCGGGCCTGACATTCGTTTGCTGCGGGTGCTGCGAACATGTCTCGATTGGTCGACACGCTACGTTGTTCAGAGGACTAATGCAAAAAGGAGCGACATTGAGTCGCTCCTTTTTGCATATTGGGCGTGTGGCCTTTAGCGGGCGGTCGGGGATGCGGTCGAGGAGGATGTACTGCCTGACGGTGACGGTGACGGCGAGCTGGCTGATTCGGTAGTCAGGGTGATGGTGGCGCCGGAATCGGCCTGCGAGCCACCTTCGGGGCTCATGCCGGTAACGATGGCGTCATCGTCGGTCGAACCGTTCACGGTGACCTGGAAACCGTTGTTGGTAAGCACGCTCTTGGCACTGGATAGCGTCATGTGCAGCACGCTTGGCACACTGACCTGCTGCTTGCCGAGGGACACCCAGATGGTTACGGACGTGCCGAGTTCGACGGTGCTGCCGGAACCCGGATCAAGACGGGTGACCGAACCGGAATCGACGGAATCGGAGTATTCGTTCTCCACATTGACCGTGCCGATGCCGGCCTTATTGAGCTGCTCAATCACCGAATCCTTCGACTGTCCGACCAGATTGTCGGGAATCTTGGTCATGCCGGACGAAATATACAACGTGATGATCGTGCCCTTGGTCTGCTTGGAATTCGCCGCCGGATCCGTGCTCACCACCTTGTCTTTTTCGACGGTGCCGCTATCGACTGTCTTGACGCTGCCCACCTTGAAGCCGGCGGATTCCAGAACGGACTTGGCCTCTTCCTGACTCTTGTTCGCCACATCGGGCACTGACACGGTCTGCGGGCCGGTGGAGAACCACACGGATACGGTGGAGCCCTTCTCCACCTTGGAACCGCCCTTCGGATTCTGCTTCGTGACGGTGCCCTTGGTCTGATCGGACTCCGTGTCATCGCGGGCGTCAAGCTTCAGACCGAGCGCATTGAGCTTCTCTTCGACCGTGGTCTGCGAGATGTTCGACATTTCAGTAAAATCCGGCACCTCGACGGTATCGGTCGACGAGTCGCCATGATTCAGCATGTAGACGATGCCCAAAATGGCCAGTAGAGCCACCAGTACGCCCACCACGGAGCCGATGATGATCTGCTTCTTTTTCTTCGACTTGGCGGCGGCAGCGCGCTGTTCCGCGCGGGTCTTCGTGGCGACGCCGCCGTTGGGGCCCGCCAACACCTGTTCGAATTGGCCGGTCACCGGATTGAATGCCTGCGTCGCCGCGCTCTCACCGCTCGTCGGGTTCATCGCCACGGTCGCGGCTTCCTGCTCGGCCTGCTTGCGGGCCTTCACATTGGTCAGATCGGTCAATGGATTGAATGCGGCCGCGACCGGGACGCCGCCGTTCATGAACGTCAGCAGATCGTTCTTGAATTCGGATGCGGTGGCATACCGGTTCTGACGGTCCTTCGCCATGGCTTTGGCGCAGATCGAATCCCACATCTTCGGCAGCCCCGGTACCACCGAGCTTGGCGGAGTGGCCACTTCGGAAACATGCTGGTAGGCGATGGCCACCGCGGAATCACCGGTGAACGGCGGCTTACCGGTCAGCATCTCATAGAGCACGCATCCGGCGGAATACAGGTCGGAGCGCATGTCCACGGTCTCACCGCGGGCCTGCTCCGGGGAGAGGTACTGTGCGGTGCCGACCACGCCTTGTGGCTGCGTCATCGTGGCGGCGGAATCGTCGAGTGCGCGGGCGATGCCGAAATCCATGACCTTCACTACGCCCTGCTCGGAGATCATGATGTTGCCGGGCTTGATATCGCGGTGGATCACACCCATACGGTGCGAGTACTCCAATGCGTTCAGCACACCCATCATCACCTGTTCGGCGTCGCGCTGGCTGAGCGCGCCGTTCACCTTGATGATGTCGCGCAGGGTCTGACCCTTCACGTACTCCATCACCAGATATGGCAGATGCTCGGTCTGACCGGTTTCGGTGGTGACGACCTCTTCGCCCGAATCGTAGATGTTCACGATGTTCGGATTGTTCATCTGCGCCACGGAATGCGCCTCGCGGCGGAAGCGGGCGAGGAAGATCTGGTCATTGGCGAAATCGGCGCGCATGATCTTCACGGCCACGGTACGACCCAGACGCGTATCAAGTGCCACATGCACTTCGGCCATGCCACCGCGGCCGACCAGTTGACCGAGCTGATAGCGGCCATTCGCCAAAGAGGTAGGCATGTTGTTGCTCATCCCTGTTCCTTCCAATCACTGCTGGGCGAGATATGGGGTTTGCTGGCCACACGACGAGGAATCCGACCCCCGGTGGGAACGATCATCGTGTCCGCCAACTGTGTCTGCTGATCGAGCAGACGTCGTTCAATGCGTGTCAGCACGCGGGATACCGCCAGCGCGTCCTTCGGACGGTCGAGCGGATCCTTGGCGAGCATCGACATCACGAATTCACGCAGCTGCACATCCACGGAGTCAGGCAACGGCGGAACCGGATTGTTCACATGTGCGGCGGCGATGTCAACCGGCGTAGTGCCAGTGAACGGACGATGCCCACACAGGCCTTCATAGGCGACGACCCCCAACGAATAGATGTCGGACTGCGGCGTGGCCTGCTGGCCTTGCGCCTGCTCCGGGGAAATATATTGCGCGGTGCCCACGACCATGCCATCTTGCGTGATCTGCTCCTGGTTAGTGGAGTAGGAGACGCCGAAATCGGTGATCTTCACCTCGCCGGAATCGGAGACCATGATGTTCGCCGGCTTCACATCGCGATGAATCACGCCATGCGAATGCGCCACGAACAGGCCACGCGCGGTCTGAATGAGGATCGGCAGCAGCTGCGTCGGCTCCATCGGGCCGTCGATCTCGTGGAACAGATCGGCCAGCGACTTGCTCGGCACATACTCCATGATCAGGAATCCGATGCCGTCATGCTCGTAGTATTCAAACAATGCGGCGATGTTTGGATGCGCCAAATTGGCGGAATTATGGGCCTCTGCGCGTAGACGAAGTAGTTTCGCCTCCTGGCTGGAGCCCAGATCGCCGCGTAAGGCCTTGATGGCCACCGGGCGGCCGAGCTGAATGTCATAGCCCTTCCACACTTCGCCCATGCCGCCTTGCGCCAGACGGGAATCCAGTCTGTAGCGTCGGTGGATGAGCTGTCCTTCAATCAGTTTCATTCTGCCAGCGCCTCCTGCATCATCGCTTTCATGATCGGACCTGCGGCCAATGCGCCGTAGGAATCCACGTTGTGCACCACCACGGACACCGCGATTTTCGGATCGTCCGCGGGTGCGAATCCGATGACCCAGGCGTCGACGGATCCGTTATTCTCCCCAATCTGTGCGGTACCGGTCTTCACTGCCACATGCACGCCGTCAATCGCCAATTCGGGATCCTCCTTGGTGACTACGGCCTCCATCATCTGCGTGAGCTTGTCGGCGGTGTCGGCACTGAACGGTCGCGACATCACCTCCGACTTGGTCTGCGAGACGACCGACAGATCCGAGGAGCGTACACGGTCGACCAGCGTCGGTTGCATCAACTTGCCGTCATTGGCGACGGCCGCCGCAATCAGGGCGTTCTGCAACGGGGTGACCACCGTATCTCCCTGTCCGATCGATGCCAGCGCAAGTTTGTCGTCACTCACATCAGTCGGGAATTTCGAAGCCACGGTCATCCACGGGGTACCGGAAGAATCGGTGCCGTCCACGGTGATCGAACTGTCGAAACCAAGCTTCTTGGCCATCGACGAGACCTTATCGTCACCCAGCGAGACGCCCAATTGCGCGAAGGCGGTGTTCGACGAATACGCCATCGCGTCTTCCAGAGAAATCTTGCCGTCGGAGCCGTTGCCTTGCGAAGTGGCGTTCGTCAGTTGCACTGTGGTGCCGGGAAGCGTATAGCTGGCACCGGCGGGAATCTGCGTATCGGTCTGGTATTGGCCGGTTTCCAGCGCGGCGGCCGCGACCACCGTCTTGAACGTGGAGCCGGGCGGGTACAGCTGCGAAGTGGCGCGGTTGAGCATCGGATTCGCCTGGTCGGACGAGAGCGTGTTGTAGTTCTCGTTCACTTCCGACGTGGTGTGGCTGGCCAGCTGGTTCGGATCATAGCTCGGCGTACTCACCATGGCGAGAATACGACCGGTCTTCGGTTCGATGGCCACGGCCGCGCCGTCAAGCGACCCCAAGGCGTTATAGGCAGCCTGCTGGATCTTCGGATCGATGGAGGTCTCGATGGTGGCGCCCTTGTTCTCCTGACCGGTAAACAGCGCTTTGAAACGCTGCCAGAACAGCTGGTCGGACTGCCCCGACAACAGTGAACTACGGGAGGCTTCGATCCCGCTCCACCCGCGCTGGCTGATCGAGAAGAAACCGGTGACCGGTGCATACAGCGGGCCATCGGAGTAGGAGCGCTGGTAGGAGAATGCGTCGTTCGACGGGTCGGATTTGGCGATTACGGAACCGTCCGAGGCGAGAATCGAGCCTCGCGGAGCTCCATACTCATGGTAGAGCGCTCGGGTGTTGCGCGGATCCTGATTGAGCTGGTTGGCACGGATGGCGGTGATGATGGTCGTCGACATGCCCAGGATCACGAACAGGATGATGACGATGGTGAAGAGCTGACGTAACGATTTATTCATTCGAGCCTCCCGTCACGGTGCGTGCGATCGGTTCGGTGGGCTGCGTACGGTGTTTCATGTCGCGGTTGCGCAACGCCTGCATCGCCTCGTACTGGAAGGTATCGCTGTTCAGGTCATCCTCCGGTTTGTTCGCGGCATTCGAAATGATGACCAGCAACGTGGCCAACAGATAATTGGCGATCAGCGACGAGCCGCCGGCGGCCATGTACGGTAGGGTCAGGCCGGTGAGCGGAATGACCAGCGTGATGCCGCCAACCACGGTGAACACCTGGAATGCCATGGTGAACACCAGGCCGGAGGCCAGCAGCTTGCCGAAACCGTCCTTGATCTTCATGGCGGTGATCATACCGGCGGCGATGATCAGCAGATACAGCATCAGTGTGGCCAACAGGCCGGTCAGACCAAGCTCCTCGCCGGCAGCGGCGTAGATGTAGTCGGAGTTGGCGATCGGCGTGAGCGACGGATGCCCCTGCCCCAGGCCGGTGCCCATCATGCCACCGGAAGCCAGACCGAAAATGCCGGTGACCAATTGGTACGATCCGCCATATTCCTTGCCATACTGCTCCGTACTGAACGGGTGCAGCCAGGCGTCGACGCGCGCGCCGACATGACTGAAGATGTTCGCCGCCAGGAATGCGCCCGCGGCGAAGGCGATGAAGCCGATGATGATCCAGCTTTTGCGGCCGGTGGCCACATACAGCATGGATACGAACATGGCGAAGAACATCAGCGAGGTGCCCAGATCGTGCTGAATCACGAGCACGCCCATGGCCACGATCCACACCACGATGATCGGGCCCATATCCTTGATCCTCGGCAGCTGCAGGCCGAGTACCTTCTTGCCGCCGACCGCAAGCTGGTCGCGGTGGTCGAACAGGTAGGAGGCGAAGAAGAACGCAAGGAACAGCTTGGCGAATTCGCTTGGCTGGAACGAGCCGAGGCCGGGAATCTTCACCCAAATCCTCGCGCCATACTGTTCGGAGCCGATCACCGGCAGCATCGGGGACAGCAGCAACACCAGGCCGACCACCATGCTCACGTATGAGAAGCGGCGCAGCACGCGGTAATCCTTAAGGAAGATCACCAGCAGGGCACTCAATACAAGCGCTATGGCCAACCACATCAACTGTTTGAATGCGACCGAGGTCTTGGTCTCCTGATCGATGCGGGCGATCATGGTTACGCCGATGCCGGTCAGCAACATGACGCAGCATAAGATGGTCTGGCTTGCATACGGCTGGAATCGCAGCAACAGGCCCCATGCGGCCAGGAACAGCACTGCGATGAACACGAGCATTCCCATGTAGTTGGAAGGGAAACCACCCGTGGTGCGTTCGAACATCTGGAAGAACGCCACGGCGCAGGTCAGCATGCTGAGCATTAGCAGACCGAACTGCCTCAAGCGGGTAGTGATCATGACTTGTCACCGCCTCGCGGACTCGAGCTGGAGGAAGACGATGCTGAGGCGCTCGAGCTGGGACTGGCTGAGGAGCTGGCGGAAGGTGATGATCCGCCGCCGTTCTTCTTGTTTTCGGCCTGCTGCTGCTTGAGCTGCTTCTTGATGAGCGTCGTGTGATTCTTCGCTTCGCCGTACGAGTCGAAGGAGATGCCTTGCATCAGCTGTTCCTGCCAGCTTGGCGGCAGCTCGGAGGTCTTCATACCGGTGTCGGAGACGGCATGGGACAGCTTCAGTCCGAAGATGCTCGTCGGGACGCCCTGGAAGATGGTCACGCTGCCGTTGTCATCGCCGAGATAATACTTGGTCTGGCTCCAACGATACGTACCGACGGCGGCTCCCGCCAGTCCCAGCAGCACCAGAATGGTGACGACGATACCGATGATGCGGTTGCGCTTGGAGTGCGCACGCTTGGTCTTGCGCTGTTGGATCTGCTCGTTGCGGATGGCCCTGGCGACTTCCGGATCGTTCGGATCGGCGGAGACGCGGCCGTCGTTCTTCTGCACGACGGGGATTTCGCCGGTGTCCGGATTGGTGCGATCGCCCGTTTCCTCGCGTACGGTCGACGGCTGCGCCACACGCTGCTCCGGTTGCGGCTCGTTGTCGGTCTCGTCGGGGTTCCTGCCATGACGAAGGGCCGCCGCGCGTGCGGCAGGTGACTGCTTGCCTTCGCGTAGCAGCGGTGCCGTGGCCACCGGCGCGTTGATGATGTCGGCGATCGGCTCGAGGCTCGCGCTGGCCGCGCCGGCCACCAACGGCGTCTGATGCGGCAGATCGAAGGCATCGGCGTTCAGGGCGAGCGTCGCGTCGGCGATCACCGCGGTGACATTGTCGGTGCTGCCTGCCCGCAATGCCATGGAAACGAGGCGCTGCGCACATTCTTCCTGATCGGAGCAGGTCGCTAGCATTTCCTGCAGGGTGGAATCTTCCAGTACGCCGCACAGGCCGTCGGAACACAGCAGCCAGCGGTCGGCCGGATGCGCCTTGCGTACGGCGATGTCGGGGCGGGGGTCGATGTCGAAGTCACCCAATACGCGCATCACGACATTGCGCTGCGGATGGTTGCGCGCCTCGGATTCATTGATGCGACCGGTGTCGAGCAGATGCTGCACATAGCTGTGGTCCGAAGTCATGCGGATGAGATGACCGTCATGCAGCAGATAGGCACGGGAGTCGCCGATATGCGCGAGTACCCAGTATCCCGACACCAAGGCTACGGCGGTGACGGTGGTGCCCATGCCCGCAAGGCGGCGTTCGCGCTTGGCCTTGCCGACGATGGCATCATGCGCGGCCATGACGGAGGTCTCCATCATGTGGGCGACGGTCTTCACGTCACCTTGCTCATTGTCCTGCTCGATATGCGCCAGCGATCGGATGGCGATGGTGGAGGCGGTATCGCCGCCGGCATGGCCACCCATGCCGTCGCAGATGGCGATCAGGTGCTCTCCGGCGAATGCGGAATCCTGATTGTTGGAACGTACGGTACCCACATCTGAGACCGTGGTGGAATACAGGAACAATGGTTGTGAAGTGGCGGAAGTCGTCAAAGTCACCTCAATTCAAAGGTGGTTGCGCCGATACGTACCGGAACGCGTGAACCGAGAATCATCGGAGCGTCCAGGCGCTGCTGGTTGACCACAGTGCCGTTGGTGGAGCCCAGATCCTCGATGGCCCACTGGCCGGTTGCGGGATCGGTATAGACGCGTGCATGATGCGAGGAGACGAATTCGTCGTCGAGCACCACGGTGTTCGACGCGGCGCGACCCAAGGTGATGGTGTTGCCGGTCAGAGGGACGGAACTGCCGGCAAGCGGGCCATCGATAACGACCAGCAGAGTGGGTTTGGCGTTCGAAATCGGCATCTCGTTGGTAGGGATGACGGGCGCGGCCGACGCCACGGGTGCCGGCGCCTCGACCGCCTTGCGCGCGCGACGCTCCTTACGGCGATGAGCCCGCGACTTGCGCGGGCTGAACGTCTCGATGTCCTTGTACAACGAACGGACCGTACAGGCTACGAAGATCCATAACAGTATGAGGAAGCCATACTTGAGGATCGCAAAGGTAAGTTCGGTGAGCATAAAGGCAACTCCCGGGTTGGGGTTGGTTACTCCTGATCCTGCGAAGAAGCCCAGTACAGGATTCGGGTACGGCCGATAGTGATGGTGTTGCCATCCAACAGCGTGGCCGCCGGTACCTGATGGCCTTCGACGTATGTGCCGTTGGTGGAGCCCAGATCGCGCGCGATCACATTGCCGTCATTGATGTCAATCTCCAGATGTTTGCGGGAGATGCCGGGATCGTCGATCACGATGTCGCAGTTGGAGCCACGGCCGATGATGGTCTTGTCCTTGGTGAGCAGGTACTGCTTTTCACCGATCTCCAGCATCGGGCAATCCTCGGTCTGCGCTTCGGTGGTCACCGGTACCGCGTTGCCCTGTACGGATTCGCTGGTCAGCTTGAAATCGCTCTTGCTCAGATCGAGATCTTCCTCGAAGATCACCACGACCGGTCCGACGAATGCATAATGCTGGCTCTTCGCATACTGCGTGAGATTGTCGGCCAGCTCATTGGCCAGGGTCTCCGCACCCCATTCCACGATGTTGTTGAAGTCCGGCGTGCTCAGCTTGAAACGGTATTCGTTCGGGGCTACGGTACGGTCGCGAGTAACGGGCATTGCCTCTTTGTCAATCTCGCGCTCAAGAGCGCTGGAGAGGTCAACCGGCTGCAGGTCCTTGGACCCGAACTTAGCGAATACTCCGTTGACGGCGCCTTCCACGCTCTTCTCAAATCGGTCGAGAACGCTCATACTTGTCCCTTTCTATCCTCACCTATCCTACGCGGTAGAGTGCCGAGAGCCAATTTATGAGGCCCATAATTGCAAAAATTCCATGCAAAGTGGGGTGTGAATGGTGATGCGGACCTAGTTCGGTGTCGGTTGTTTGGGTTTCTTTCCAAACTACCGACGGTGAGGTGGGGCTAGGCGTCGGTGGTTTGTGAGAATACCCAAACTACCGATGATGGGGCGGCCTGAGCGTCGGTGGTTTGTGGTGCCGCCCAGACTGCCGACGGTGAGGGGATCTGAGGGTCGGTGGTTTGTGAGAATACCCAAACTACCGACGGTGAGGTGGGCCTGGGTGTCGGTAGTTTGGGAAGTATGAATGATGCGATTGATGTGTTTCCCCGACTCAAGGCCCGCACTGTGCGATTCACATGTGGCGCGCCCCGTTCCGCCCGTACGATTGGCGACGGGTCGCGGGCGCTGTTCCTGCGATCCGACGGTCCGGAGGATACCGTCACCTCGCTATGGATGAGCGTGATCGACACGACCGGCACCGGCGACGATCGGGAGGTCCTGCTTGCCGATCCGCGCGAACTGCTGGCCGATGCCGATGCGGAGAACGTTCCCGCCGAAGAACGTGCGCGACGCGAGCGTGCGCGCGAAGGCGGCTCCGGAATCGTTGCCTATTCCGTCGATCAGGCCGGACGTCGCGTCGTGTTCACCATCAACGGCCAGCTGTTCCTGACCGAAATCCGGGAGGATGGCATCTCCGCACACACCCGTCAACTCGTCTTGGACGATTCGATGCTTTCCACCGGCGAATACGGACCGGTGCTCAATCCGCGCATTAGCCCCGACGGCTGCCACGTGATGTACACGACCGGCGAGCACCTGAACCTGATCGACATCGCCGATTGGCCGGCTCCGGGGCAGGCCGCGCAGGAGTCCATCACCACGGTATACGGCGTATGCGACGGCAACGGAGACGATCAGGCGCCCCATACGGTGAAGATCGGTCTGGCGGAATTCGTGGCCGGCGAAGAGATGGATCGGTACGACGGTTTCTGGTGGTCGCCGGATTCCCGATACGTGCTGTTCGAGACCTTCGATGCCTCACCCGAGCCGATATGGCACATCTGCGATCCCGCGAATCCGACCATGGGCGCGGCCGCCCGCCGCTACCCGCAGGCGCTGACGTCCAACGCCGACGTGCATCTGACACTGCTGGAGCTCGGCTTCGACGCCGATGGCTGCTGTTACGGTGAGGTGCCGCACGCGGTGGAGTGGGACCGGAAACGCTACGAATATCTGGCATCCGTGAATTGGGCGGAAGGGCACGATCCGATCATCGAGGTACAGGACCGACTGCAGCGCAACGATCAGGTGCTGACCGTCCGCGTCGGCGATCCGATCATGCCGGTCATCGCTCCGGAAGCCGAATTCACCGACGAGAACGGCGATGAGGTCGAAACCTTCTCCTTCGCGATTCCCGAATATGCGCCAGGCGAAGAGCCCGGTACGACCCGCGTGCTCGAAGAGCGTCACAACGACTGCTGGCTCGACTTGGTGCACGGCACGCCCGCCTACACGCCGGATGGTCGTCTGGTGTGTGCGGTCAACGACATGGAAGCCGATACGAACCGTCTGAGCGTGGATGGATGTGCGTTCACGCCAATCGGTCTGCAGGTGCGCGAAGTGCTTGACGTGACTGACGATGACGTGCTGTGCGTGGTGCAGCGCACGCCGGAACTGCTGCCGGAATCCGACCTGCCGTATCTGTGGCAGGCGAACGCGGCCGATCATGATGCGCGCAGCTTCGACGTGGTGTCGATACGCTTCGATGGCAGCTGGGAGCCGCTTACCTACACGCCCGGCCAATGGACGATGTCGCGTGCCGGCAACGGATGCGTGATGACCGGACGCGGCATGGACGATGCGCGGGTGCAGATGCAGCATTGCATGAACGTCACGGTGACTGGCGAGGATGGCGTGGACACCCTGTCCATGGTGGTCGCGCCGATCGGGAATCATGCCGCCGAACCCGGCTTCGTGCCGAATGTGCGATTCGTACGATTGGGGGAGCGGTCGCTATACACGGCGATCGTGCTGCCGTCCGAGAGCAGCGGGTACGCGCATGCTGACAGGCTGCCGGTACTCATGAAGCCATACGGCGGCCCGGGATTCCAACAAGTCGTCGAAAGCCAGTCGTTCTACTGGGATGCGCAGTGGTGGGCCGATCAGGGGTACATCGTCGTGATCGCCGACGGTCGCGGCACCACCGGCCGCGGGCCGAAATGGGATCGTGCGATTTACGAGAGCATGAAAGCCGTGACGCTTGAGGATCAGGTTGACGCCGTGCATGCGCTGCCGGGAATTCTCAGCGAGTTGCGGGCGGAACAGGCCGACTCTGAGACTGCCGTCACCATTCCCGAACCCGACTTGGAACGGGTGGCGATAATCGGCTGGTCATATGGCGGATTCCTCTCCGCGCTCGCCGTGCTGGAGGCGCCTGATGTGTTCGCCGCTGCCTGCGCGGGCGCTCCGCCGACTGACTGGACGCTTTACGACACGCACTACACCGAACGGTACCTGGGCCTCGACCCGGCCGTATACGAGCGCAATGGCATCATCGCGGACGCGCCGAATCTCAAACGTCCGCTCATGCTCATCCACGGGTTCGCCGATGACAACGTGACCATCGCGCACAGCCTGCGACTCAGCCAGGCGCTGATGGCCGCCGGTCGGAAGCATACGTTCCTGCCGCTCACCGGCATCACGCATATGACCAACGACGAAACCGTCGCCGAAAACCTGCTGATTCTCCAACGCGACTTCCTCGCAGACGCCTTACGCAAGGTGTGATGCTTTCCGTCGATTGCGATGCGGATGATGCGGGGCGCTCCCGAGTGTACGGGGGTGGCCGATGCCGCAGGCCGGCATGAGTATTCGCCAAGCGCGTTATCCGCACCGCAGCTGGTCAAGGCAGGACTATAGTGCTCACAGGCCGGTATGCGCAGTATGCGACCTGATAGTTGAATGTTCGACTTGACGGAGGAAGATATGCGAACGATTCTCGCCATTTTCGCGCGCGATGTCAGACGCATCGTGAAGAGTCCCGTGGCGTTGGTCGTGACCTGCGGCGTAGCCCTGATTCCGTCGTTGTACGCATGGTGCAACATCCTCGCCAACTGGGACCCTTACGCCAACACCGGCAACATCCAAGTGGCCGTGGCCAACGAGGATCTCGGTACCGATTCCACGCTCGTCGGACACCTCGACGCGGGCGCGCAGACCGTTCGCAAACTCAGGACCAATCATCAGCTCGGCTGGCGTTTCGTCAGCAAGTCGGACGCCCTCAACGGCGTGAAATCCGGCGAATACTATGCGGCAATCGTATTGCCGGATGACTTCAGCGCAACGCTGATCGGATCCGTCACCGGTACCACCAAACGTCCGCACATCACGTACTACGTCAACGAAAAGGAAAACGCGATCGCGCCGAAAATCACCGACACCGGCGCCACGGAAATCGACGAACAGATCAACTCCACCTTCGTAACCGCCGTCGCCGACGCCGTGGCCACGGAAGTCAAGCGATCCGCGCAGGCCACCACGCAATCGCTCGACGGTGCGCAAAGCGACGTCATCGCGGATCTCAACACCACCATCGACCAGCTGAACAGCGTGCGCGACGAGCTGACGCACATGTCGACCTCACTCAGCGACGCCGAAACCACCATCGCCAAAGCGCAGGATACCAACAAGCAGATCAGTGCGGACCTTGCCACCGCCACGGGTACCGCCAACACCACCATCGGACTGCTCGCCGACGCACAGACCGCATCACAACGATTCTCGACGACACTCGCCAAGGCGCTCGATAACGGCAGTGTGCAATTGTCCAGTCTGCACATCGGCGTCAACACCGCTACAGGTCAGATCGTCAGCGGGCTCAACATCACGCAAAGCGCCGTGAACGCCGTCAGCCAGGCGATGCAGAAGACCTGCGACAAAACCGATGAATTCATCGATGGTCTCGACCGCGTGCTCGCCTCCAGCGGCCTTGATCACAACAGCAAGGAATACCAAGCGCTCGCGCAGCAGATCGCCAATGCGCGCACCCAGCTCAAACAGGAGCAGCAGCTGCTCGACACCTTCGGCAACAACGCCGACGCCCTGATCGGTGACGGCACGACCACTGCGACCACGCTCGGCAACACCATCGCCGGACTCACCGCCGACGGGGCAAACAAACTGATTGACGCACGTGACAAACTGACCGGCACCATCATGCCGTCACTCGACAGCTCGTTCACCTCGCTCAGCGCCACCAGCGGTTCCCTGATCGGTACGCTCGACGCGCTCGGCAGCCTGATCGGGCAAAGCGACGGCCTGCTGAATCAGCTTGATGACACCCTACGGCAGACACGCACCACACTCGACTCCACCGTCGGAGCGCTGGACGACCTTGAAGGCAACCTCGACGCCACGCGCACCGACGTGGCCGCACTCTCCAGCTCGCAGACCTACGAGCAAATCACCAAACTGCTAGGTCTCAACGCGGCGAGCATCGGCGACTTCATGGGCAATCCCGTGCATCTGAGCGAAATCGTCGTATATCCGACCGACAACTACGGGTCCGCTGTCACGCCGTTCTACACCAACCTTGCGCTGTGGGTCGGCGGTTTCGTGCTCGTGGCCATCTACAAACTCGAAGTGGACCGCGACGAGCGCATCCGCAACTACACGCCGACGCAAGGCTATCTCGGGCGTTGGCTGCTGTTCATGACAGTCGGCTTTATGCAGGCGATCATCGCCACCGTAGGCGATATCGCACTCGGCATCCAATGCGCGCACCCGATGCTGTTCATCCTCGCAGGACTGCTCGAATCGTTCATATACGTGAACATCATCTACGCGCTCGCCGCTACGTTCCGGCACATCGGCAAGGCGGTGGCCGTGGTTCTCGTGATCGTGCAGATTCCGGGTGCCTCCGGCCTATATCCGATTGAGATGATGCCGGAATTCTTCCAGCGGCTCAAGCCGTTCCTGCCATTCACCTACGGCATTCAGGCCATGCGCGGACCGATTGCGGGACTGTACAAAATGCACTACTGGAACGATATGTTCCACTTGCTGTGGTACTTGCCGGTTGCCCTGTTCATCGGATTGGTGGTGCGCCGGCTCGCCATGAACCTCAACGCCCTGTTCGACGAACGGCTGGCCGACACCGACCTGATGATCACCGAACGCAACGCCGGCGTAGACAGTCAGTTGCGCTTCGTAGGCATGGCACGCGAATTCGCCGAACGCTATCCGGAAATCGCGCACGCCCGAGCCGAACGGTTCCTCGCCGTATACCCGAAGCTGGTACGGTGGGGCTTCCTCACGTTGGCGGTGCTGCCGTTCGTACTGCTGATTCTGCTGTTCATCATCCAACAGAAAACCGTGATGCTTACGTTGTGGATCGTGTCGATCATCGTCATCGACACCTATCTGATCGTGGTCGAATACCTGAAGGAAAGGTACGCGCGGTGAAATATCTCTGGGGTATCTTCCGACGTGACATGCGCCATGCCACAAGCAATGTGATCGCCCTGATCGTCTCGATGGGACTGGTGATCGTACCGGCGTTGTACGCATGGTTCAACATCGCCGCCAGCTGGGATCCATACGGCAACACGAAGGCGCTGAAGGTGGCGGTCGCGAACGTGGACTCCGGCTACAAGTCGGAGTTGATTCCGGTGCGCATCAACGTGGGCGAGACGGTGCTGAGCGCACTGCGAGCCAACCACCAGCTCAACTGGCAGTTCGTGGACAGCGTCAAGGCCGTCGACGGCGTGAAATCCGGCAAGTACTATGCGGCGATCGTCATTCCGAAATCCTTCAGCGCCGACATGATGACGCTGTTCTCACCCACCGTCAAGCATGCGACGCTGAAATACTATCTCAACGAAAAAATCAATCCGATCGCACCGCATATCACCGACGAAGGTGCGTCCACCGTGGCCAACACCATCGACAAGACCTTCGCGAAAACGATGGCGCAGGTCGGACTCGACCTTGCCGCAAACATGCTGCAGTATTCGCAAAGCCCACAGATGACGCAGTACATGACGAATCTGACGTCGAACATCGACGGCATGGTATCCACCATCTCAGGGGCGCAAGCGCAGGTGAACGCCTACTCGACGCTGTTGGGTTCGGCCGACAGCGTGATCACCTCCACGGACAAGCTGCTCGCCTCCACGCGCAAAGCCGGCAAACAGGCGCGCAAAACCTTGAAACAGAGCGGAACCAGCACCTCGACACTCACCGATGCCTGCACCAACGTAACCGATGCCGTCAATCAGGCTTTGCAACAGGCGGTTTCGGCGCTGGACGACATCGCAGACAAAGTCGGCACCGCTTTCGACCAACTCGACAAGGATGCGACAGGCGCCGCGAAAACACTGCAGGACCTATCATCGCAGGTATCAAGCAGTGCGAACGTGTACGGCAATTACATCGCGCAGCTGGAGAAGATGCGTTCGGCAGTCGAAGGATTGCCGGACGGTGACTCGAAACAGGCCTTGCTGAACGCCATCGACAAGCAGATCGCGGCATTGCAGGCCGCACAACAGGATACGCAGGATCTGGCTACGGCGCTCGCCGCCGCCTCGAAACAGGTTGCTGCCGACAGCGGCGACATTCAGCGGGATCGACAGCAGATCCTCAACCGGATCACGACGGCAAAACGGTCGATCAGTACCGTGCGAAGCGACTATGAGCAGAACGTCAAACCCAAACTGGACAATTTGTCGGCATCGGTACAAACGCTCGTCACGCAGACCGGTACCGTGATCAGCGGACTGGATGCCGTCACCGGTGACGTCGGATCAATGGCCGGTAGCATCGGCGCGAATGTGGCTGCCGTACGCAAGACGCTAGGCAGCGTATCGGCCTCGTTGGGCGAATCGGCCGGCAAGCTGTCCGATCTGAGCGCAAAGTTCAAACAGGCCGTACAGGCCGGAGACAGTAGCGCAATCGCATCGCTTACGTCGAGCGATACCGACGCCGTCGCGACGCTGCTGTCCGCACCGGTGGCGCTCGACCGTGTGCCGATCTACCCGATCGCCAATTACGGATCAGCCATGGCGCCGTTCTACACGGTGCTGTCCATCTGGGTGGGTGCCATCATTCTGGTGGCCATCATGAAGGTGGCCGTATCCGATCGTGAAAAGGCGCACGTGCTCGGGTTGGGGGATTCGTTGCCGCTTCGCGCCCGTAACCGTGAAATTCCGGGTAACGCGGCGACGTTCGGGTTGCGATTGCATCACGAATATTTCGGCCGACTGGGCATCTTCGCACTGCTGGCGCTGCTGCAAGGCACCATCGTATGCCTGGGAGACATGTACTTTCTCGGCGTGCAGGCCGAGCATCCGCTGCAGTTCCTGGCCGTGGGATGGTTGTGCGCGGTGGTTTTCTCGAACATCGTGTACACGTTGACCGTGTCGTTCGGCGATATCGGCAAGGCATTGGCCGTGGTGCTGCTGGTGATGCAGGTAGCCGGTTCAGGCGGCACGTTCCCAATCCAGACGCTGCCGAGGTTCTTCCAGATCTGCTACCCGTTCCTGCCGTTCCCGCACGCCATCGACGCGATGCATGCGGCCATGGCCGGCTCATATGGTCTTGAGTATTGGATTGATCTTGGTGCGCTCGCGCTGTTCCTGCTGCCGTCGTTGCTGCTTGGACTGGTATTGCGTCGACCGGTGATCCGCCTCAACAACTGGGTGCTGCGGAGGCTTGAATCCACGCATGTGATGTAGACGGTTCCGTTTGCGCTTGGCGATGGCGTGTCTGCAAGAGCATGCCAGCGATGGCATGAACGACTGGCCGTATGATGGGTGATATGACTATCACGCTCATCGATGAGGCGCATTACGACGCCGAAATGGACGCTAAGGTGCTTCCGGCGCTGCAAGCCTGCCTGACGGAAGGGCGTATGAAGCCGGCGACGCACGACAGCGACGGCAAGGCGTTGCCTACGCTCGATAATCCCGGCACGTTGCACTATTGCTGCTACGACGTCCGAAAATTCAACGAATCGCGCGGAGGCAGGTCGGCGGGATCGTTCCGCGGAGCGGTCGTCATCTCCCACGGTTTCACCGAATTCGGACGCAAATACAGCGAGATGGTGTGGTACTTCCTGCTCGCAGGCTATTCCGTATGCGTATTCGAGCATCGCGGTCACGGCCATTCCGCGCATGACATGAGCAATCCGAGTTTGGTCTGGATCGATGACTGGCGTCGATATGTAGCTGATTTCGCAACATTCGCCAGCACCGTCGGACGCGAGTATGCAATGGGTCGGCCGCTTGACCTGTACTGCCATTCCATGGGCGGCGGCATCGGCGCGGCCGTGCTGGAACGTTATCCGAGTCTGTTCGACAAGGCGGTGCTGTCCGCACCGATGATCGCACCGGCGGTCGGTATGCCGACGTGGGTCGCGCGCATCGTCGTCGGCGGTATTTGCGCACTGGGATTCGGCAAAAGCCGAGTGTTCGGGCATGCCGACTTTTCCGACAATCTCAATCTGGACGATTATCGCGGCGCGTCCGAAGCGCGCATCCGCTGGTTCCACAAGCAACGGCTCGCCGACGAATGCTGTTGGACCAATGCGGCGACCTTCGAGTGGGCGAATCAGGCCATGGCGCTATCCCGTGCGGTGCTCAAACCCGACATGTGCGGTGCCATTGAGACGCCGACGCTGCTCTTCCAGGCCGGGCTTGACGTGTGGGTGCTCAACGGTCCGCAGGACGAGTTCATCGAACGTGTGCGCGAAGGCGGCGGTTCCATAGAGAAGGTGCGCTACGACCAGTCGTTGCACGAGATCTTCTCCATGCCGAACGACGTGGTCGGTCCGTATCTGAAGCGAATCCTCGATTTCCTTGGCGCGCACGACGTAGGCTTGTAGGAGTGGCTTGCGGCGGGCTTGTGCTTTGCGGGCGCGTGGCTTTTTGTGGCTGCGGACTCCGTTGCTTGAGAGTGGCTTGAGACCGACTTGAGACCGCAGCCACAGAGGCACAGTTGTAGTGCCACCGCCGTAGGGCTGCGGCCACAATCATGGTGGGACTCAGGCGTTGAACACGTACCGGTCGAGCCGATCGAACGCTTCCTTGACCCGACTCAACGGCAGTGCGAGATTCACGCGAATCGAGTACGGCTGTTTGAACATGACGCCATCCTGCCAGCACACGCCCACGTCCCAGCCGCGTTTTTCGAGTTCCTGCAACGAAACGCCGTGCGCCTGACACCATTCGGAGCAGTCGAGAAACAGCATGTACGTGCCCTCCGGCTTGGCGCATGAGACTCCGTCGAAATGATTGACGATGAAATCGCACGCGTAGTCCACATTGCCGGTCAGAACCTCGCGCAGCTCGTCAAGCCACGCATACCCCTCCGGCTGGTAGGCGCCGATCAGCGCGTGCATCGACAGCACGTTCATCTCGTTATAGTGCGATTTCGAGCTCTTCGCGCCAATACGGTCGCGCAGATACTTGTTGTAGATGATGTGATAGCTGCCGATCAGCCCCGCCAGGTTGAACGTCTTGCTTGGCGCGTAAAAAGCGGCGGTACGGTTGCGCGCATCCTCACTGACCGACTGCGTCGGAATGTGCTGGTGATTGCCGAGCGTCAGATCGGACCAGATCTCATCGGAAATGACCAGGCAGTCGTTGCGGCGATAGACCTCCATCGCCTGCTCGATCTCCCAACGCTCCCACACGCGGCCGCACGGGTTATGCGGGCTGCAGAACACGGCGACATGGATGTTGTTCTCCTTGATTTTGCGGTCCATGTCGTCGAAATCCATGCGCCATACGCCGTCCGCGTCGCGCGTGAGCGGGCTATGCACGATGCGGTATCCGTTGTTCTCGATACTCATCGTGAAGCCGATATAGGTCGGGCTGTGCAACAGGACTGCATCGCCGGGCGCGGCGAACGCGGTGAGTGCGGAAATCACGCCACCAAGCACGCCGTTCTCATAGCCGATGGCCTCGCGGGTCAGTCCCGTCACGCCGTTGCGCGTGGACTGCCAGCGGATGATCGCGTCGAAATACTCGTCGGTTGGACTGAAATAGCCGTATGCCGGGTGTTTGGCGCGTTCGATGATCGCTTCCGGGACGGTCGGAACGGTCGGGAAGTTCATGTCGGCAATCCACATCGGAATCACGTCGAACCCTTCCTTCGGCGGATCCGGCGAGAAGCCAAGCTGTCCCAGCCCGTCGACCGCAATCGAATCTTTGCCATGACGGTCCATGATGGACGTGAAATCGTAAGTCATACCGTGCCTTTCGCAAACATTGCCGGAGGGGAGACCTTCATCCTAATACGGTCACGTTTCACCATCGAGTCCAGCAGATGGCGCGATAGAATCAGGCCGGAACGTTTCGAAAGGTAAGGGGTGGTTATGGGAGTGGATAATGTCTGAACGAACTTTCGAACTGACTCCTCGGAAACTGGCCGTCGGCACGATCATGACGGTGACCGGGGCCGTATTATGGGGCGTCAACGGCACCGTATCGAAAATCCTCATGGACTCATATCGTGTCGACCCCACGTGGGTGGCATGCGTGCGCGAAATCGTGGCCGGGCTGCTGTTCCTTGCCTGTGCGGGGGTTGCGACGCCGAAATTGCTTGGCGGCATGCTGCGCGAACGCAAAAACTATCCGATGCTGGTCATTGTGGCGTTGTCGAGCGTGCTGGTGATTCAGGTTGGTTATCTGCAGGCGATCCACTGGACCAATGCCGGCACCGCAACCGTATTGCAAAGCCTGAGCCTTCTATTCGTGTTGCTGTACGTGTGCGTGCACGGCAGACGGTTGCCGACCGTCATCGAAACGATTGGCGTGATACTTGCGGTAATCGGTACCGTGCTGATTGCCACCGGCGGCAATCTGTCGTCGATTTCCCTGCCGCTGCCCGGCCTGGCTTGGGGGCTGGCCAACGCACTCGGCAATGCCGCGATGGCGATCATTCCGCTTGCGCTGATTGCACGATGGGGAGCCTTTTCGGTGAATGGCGTGGCATTCCTGATTTCCGGATTCGTGCTGGTGCCGTTCGTGCGGCCATGGGCCCACATGCCGCAGTTGGATGCCCGTGGCTGGCTGATGTTGGGTTTTCTGGTGGTGATCGGCACGTTCGCGGCGTGTGGACTGTATATGGGCGGCGTTGCGATTATCGGCTCGATGCGTGGCATTCTCATCGGCACCATTGAGCCGGTGGTGGCTACGGTCACCGCCGTAACATGGACCGGTGCGGCATTCTCGCCCGCCGACCTGGTCGGTCTGGTGCTGATCATCCTCATGGTGTTTCTGGTGCGGTAAGCGTTCCCGGTCTTCTGACTCCGCTCCTCCGTCTGGTTCTTCTGGTTCGTCCTCTTTGTCTGGTTCGTCCGATCTTCCCACCCCTCTGTTTGTCCGATTCTGGTGAATCAGACAAACAAGCAGTACTGCGCATCCTCTGTTTGTCCGAAAATCCAGAATCGGACAAACAGAGTGGTGCAACCGTGCTCCAGTTGTCCGAAAATCCCGAATCAGCCATGCGCGAGGCAGTCGCGTAGTGCCATGTGTCCGATTCTGGAGAATCGGACATTCGCTGGGTGCTTAAGGTGCTCCATGTGTCCGAATCTCCAGAATCGGACACATGGCATGGGGGATGGGGGAGCTGCTTCGGCTCATGACCTACTTGGTGTAGACGGAGATACGCTCACCGACATGCTTGCCGGATTCAGCTTCGTCTACCATGGCGATGGCGTAATCGGCATAGCTGATGAAGCTTTTCCCTTCGGCATTGGTGGTGAATTCCTCGCCGGCCAGCCCGTAGGATCCGGTACGTTCGCCCTCGGCTTGGAAGTCGGCGGCGGGGCTGACGTAGGTCCACTTCACGTCGTCGCGGTCGCGCAACAGATTGAGGGCGGCGACATGTGCTGCGGAGACCGGTTTGTAGGCGTCAAGGAACTCCGGAGTGTCCTCAAGGGCCTTGGTGTGTTCTTTGTTTACAAACAGGCTGCCTGCACCTCCAACAACGATCAGTCGGATGTCGGTGCCGGAAAGCAGGTCGGCGAGATGACCGGCGGCCTGTGCAATCTGTGGCAGGGTGTCCGGGGACCAGGTGCCGAAGGCGTCGATGACCACATCGAATCCGACAAGATCCGCCATGGTCAGATTGAACACGTCTTTGATGATGGCGTTCGGGGCTGTGGTTCTGTTCTCGCCGCGTACGACTGCGGTCACATCATGGCCGCGACTCATGGCCTCCTTGACAATGAGTCGTCCGGCTTTGCCATTTGCTGCGACTACTGCGATCTTCATGGTGATTCCTTTCGTGTTTGCGGCCCTTCAAAGGAAGGGTAACTGCCGACCGGAAGGTCAGGCGGAGAAAGATTCCTCTCTATTGGGTGTTCCCGGTGGAAATCTTCCGTTTTTTGCTTACATGATGTACTGTATTTCCATGCAGAAGATAATGGAAGAAGGCACAAATTAGTTCTGTAGTTACCTATAGGGAACTTTTATTGTGATTACTGGATTTTATGGAAGGGATAATTTTAGATGGAACGTGAATTACCGGCGTGTCCCGTTGAAACAACGTTGCTGATGATTTCCGATAAGTGGAAGGTGCTGATTTTGCGTGATTTGCTCGATGGCACCAAGCGATTCAGTGAATTACGTCGCTCGGTCGGCAATGTTTCGCAGAAGGTGCTTACCGCGAATCTGCGACAGATGGAACGTGATGGGCTGGTGCACCGCGAGGTCTATCCGGAGGTGCCGCCGCGTGTGGAATATTCGCTGACCGAAACCGGGGTGAGTCTCAAGCCGGTCATCAAGGCTATGAAAGACTGGGGAATTCACTATAAGGCCACATGCGAAGCATGAGTTTGTCCGTTTCTGCCGAATCGGACATTTCTGGAGCGAAAAGTGGATTTGTTTGTCCGATTCACCAGATTCGGACAAACGGTTGAGTGGGATGCTGCCTATGCGAAGTGATAGATAGCCAGTTAGGGGGGTATGTAACACAACCGGCAGCACTTCAATGTCGGCGAATGAACCCCGTACTCAAACATCTGTTTTGACTCAATGACCCTCAAGCATGTTCAACAACGTTTATTGTTGTTATTTTTTTCGGTATATTTTCGGGGTTTGATTAGAAAACGAAGAACCCTGAAACATTGCAATTCCAACGTTCCAGGGTTCTAATCTCGTGGTGCGAGCGGGGGGAGTTGAACCCCCACGAGCATACACTCACTGCCACCTGAAGACAGCGCGTCTACCATTCCGCCACGCTCGCAGACAATGGACTAATTTACACTCGTATTGGTATTTGTCCAATGCCGGCGTGTCGTGTTGCTGCCTCCATGGGGAAATACATGAGGAGTGAGGAAACTGGCGTTCTGAGTCAGGCTGATGCAGGCTGGTGCGGCATTTGGTTGTCCGATTCACCAGAATCGGACAACCAAGACGGCAAAGTACAATGTGGCATAGCGCATCGGCCGATCCCAGACCGCAATCACCCAGCGTATTTCCGTTCTTCCGGTTTGGGCGTTAGCCCCTCGATCCGTTCGCGTAGAAGCGGGCCAGCGTCTCGTCGCGGAATTCGTCGAAATAGCCGCCATCAATCGAAGCGCGGATGTCGTCAAGCAACTTGACGAAGAAATGCTCGTTGTGAATTGTAGCCAGCGTGAATCCGTTGAATTCGCGGGCACGCAGGGCATGATCCACGTAGGCACGCGAATAGTGCGTGCAGGTATAGCAGGTGCAGCCCTCCTCAAGCGGCCCGAAATCGTGTTTGAACTGCGCCCGTTTGATGTTATAGCGGCCCGAACGCGTGAAAATCGCGCCATTGCGGCCGCAACGTGCCGGCGCCACGCAATCGAACGTGTCGCCGCCATTCTCAACGCACGCGAAGATGTCATCGACGGCGGCGATGCCGAGCACATGGCGCGGTCGGCTTTCGGGCATCGCATCGCAGATCCAGGCGCAGGTGTCGCCGATAATACGCTTCTCGATCGCGCCGCCGATACCGACGCCATCGAAATCAAGCGAGGCGATTTGCTCGGCCGCATGACGGCGCAGATCCTCATAATTCGCGCCCTGTACCACGCCATACAGCGCCTGATATGGCTTGCCGAGACGCTCCTCGGTAAGCCGCTGATGCTCGGCTACGCACCGCTGCGCCCAACGATAGGTACGCTCCACGGAACGCTCCTGGTAGCCACGCGTGTTCATCAACGTGGTCAGTTCGTCGAAGGCGAACATGATGTCGGCGCCGATTTTGTGCTGAATGCCCATGGAAATCTCGGCGGAGAAGCGGTGCAGAGAGCCGTTGAGCGGTGACTTGAACGTCACGCCATCCTCGTCTACGAATGCGAGGCGTTCCTTGCCTTCGGCGATCACTTCATCGGATTTCATGCCGGTTACGTCCATGGCGAGGGTCTTCTTGAAGCCTGCACCGAGCGACAGCACTTGGAACCCGCCGGAATCGGTGAAGGTCGGACCGTTCCAGTTCATGAATTTCGCGAGTCCGCCGGCCTCATCGAGCACTTGCTCACCTGGCCGCTCGTAGAGATGGAAGGCGTTTGACAGCAGGCACTGCGCGCCGAGATCCTTCATAGTCTCCGGCAATACGGCCTTCATCGCGGCCTGCGTGGCTACCGGCACGAACGCCGGCGTATGGATGTCTCCATGCGGGGTGTGGATGATGCCGGTACGTCCATAACGCGCGCCACCACGGCCTTTGCCGTCGGCCGCATCCGGCAGTCGAGTGATTTGCTCAAAGGAGAATGCGCGGCGGTCTCCGGGTTTGCCTGGCTCGGCTCCGCGCGGATGCTCGACGAGATTCGATTCAGTAAGGCTTGTCATGCGTTTCACTTTAGGCGATAGCGCCGATTGCGTCGGATGGAAAGAGTGTTCAGTCCATACGGGATGGGTGACGGGTCGGATAGATTGCGCAAGAGGCGAAAAATCACCGTTTACAGGTGCGATGAAGACGTTCCGATAAGGATGGAAGCGGCTGTTCGCCGATGCAGACGATCAATTCGAGTAGTACTTTCAACAAACATTCAGGAAATTTCCAGAGCGGGTATCTTTACTCTTAGATAGCAGTTCGAGCGGCACGATTGCTGAACATGTGAAATGCCGCGAGACGAATAAGGAGCAAGAATGGCTGAAGATAACAACGACCAGAATGTCGTGCAGCCGCAAAACAACGCACAACAGGCCGTACCGACGCAACCGGCCGATGTCGCGACCGACAATGCCGAGACCTCCGTGACCGAACCGATTGCAGTGCACGACGCCGGCGAACAGCCGACCACGACCCTGCCTTCCGTGAATGCCGCGGATTCGGAAATCGCCCCGGATTATGCATCCGCCGCCGGCGAAAGCACCGTGGTTTCCGGCGGCTCGTCTACGGGCGGCCAGTCGACTGCCGGCGCTTCCGCGCAATCGCAGTATCGTCCGGCGCCGGAATACGGCGCCTACGGAACGGTGCCGCCGCAGCCGACGAACGGAACGAATGCCGCGCAGCCGCAGTATGGTCAGCCTGCACACAGTGCGCAGACATCGCAGATGCCGCCGCAGAACAATCGCAATCCCTTCTTCGGCAATCCATATGTGAATCCGCAGAATGAGCAGCATGATTCGCGCGGCAGCAATCCGTTCACCGCTCCGCAGGGAGGTGCGAACGTTCCACCGAACACCCCGAACAACGGCAATCCGTTCAATCCATTCGGCAATGCGGGCAATCCGCAGAATCCGGCGGTCAAGACCCGACCGAAGACCGCTGGCAACGTGGTCGTGGCCGTGGTCGCCGCGCTGGTTGCCGCCGTGCTCTGCCTCGGCGTCGGCTATGCGGCCATCACCAATGGTTGGGTGCATGTGCCTACATCGAGCTCGATGACCAGCATCAGCTCCAACCAGTCCGGTTCCGGTTCGGCTAAGGCCAAGAGCGGTGAGGCCGTTGATTGGACGGCGGTAGCCAAGGAAGTGTCCAACTCCGTGGTTTCCATCCAGACTGTGACTAGCGAGGGCACCGCCAAGGGTTCCGGCGCGATCGTCAGCGACAAGGGCTACATCGTTACCAATAACCATGTGATTTCCGGTGCACAGCAGATTCAGGTCACGCTCGCCAACGGCACCATCTATTCCGCGCAGGTCGTCGGCACCGATACCACCACCGATTTGGCGGTCATCAAGCTTGACAATCCGCCGAGCGACCTCAAAGCCGTGGAATTCGCCGATTCCGACGACCTTGCCGTCGGCGAGGCCGTGATGGCCATCGGCAATCCGCTCGGCTACGACGACACCGCCACCACCGGTATCGTCTCCGCACTCAACCGCCCGGTGACCGTGACCGATGACAACAACAACGCCATCGTCACCAACGCCGTGCAGATCGACGCCGCAATCAACCCGGGCAACTCCGGCGGCCCGACCTTCAACGCGGCCGGTCAGGTAATCGGTATCAACTCGTCCATCGCCTCCACCGCAAGCTCTTCCAGCTCGGCGGGTTCCATCGGCATCGGTTTCGCGATTCCGTCGAACCTCGTCAAGCGTGTGGCCAATGAGATCATCGAAAACGGTTCCGTGCAGCACGTGGCGCTCGGCATCACCATCAAGAGCTCCACGGTCGAAGCCGACGGTGTGACCCGTGGCTGCGCTCAGGTGCAGTCCGTGGTCGACGGCGGTCCGGCTTCCAAGGCCGGCGTGAAGGCGGGCGACTCCATCGTGGCCTTCAACGGCAAGGCTGTGAACAACAACTACTCGCTGCTCGGTTACGTGCGTGCCTCCGCCATGAACGACAAGGTGACGCTGACCATCGTGCGCGATGGCCACACCATGGATCTCGAAGTGACGCTGAATCAGGAGGAATCCAGCAGCAGCTCCTCCAACAAGCAGGAACAGAACGAGCAGAACAATGGCGGCAATGGTCAAGACCAGCAGGGCAACGGCCAGAACGGTGACGGCGGCGGATTCACCGATCCGTTCGGCCTGTGGTAAACCGGATCAGCAAGTCGGGGCGTAAACCCCCGACAAGCCCAAGGCGAACGCGATAATCATCGAAAAGCCTTGTAGCACCAAGCGAAACGGGACTGTGTGAGCAATCGCACAGTCCCGTTTCACATGCCGTGCGGCCAAGTCCCCCTGAAGACCTGTTACCCTTAAAACGAAGGTCGTTGAAGCGGCCGGATAATTGAACATTCCAGTAATCTTTTTACGCCGTGTATCGAGGCATTCCACGTTCGGACAGTGCCGCCGATGGGTTAACAAGGCGTGAATGCATCAGCCTTGGACCGGTATTCCGACCTGTACGTCCTCGGCTGGTATACGAGCGTAAGGAGATTCGATGCGTAGAGTCATCAATCTTTGCGAGCAGGTTCCACTCCTGCCGATCACCATCCTTGCCGCCATCCCGCTGGCCATGCTGGGCACGTGGCGACCATGGGGCACGCGTTCCGTATTCGCCATGCTGTTTGGCTGGGATTCGGTCAATCCCGGTGTCGGGCAGTGGCTGGTGATTGCGCTGGTGCTATACACGATTATCGTCACCGTGCTTGGCATGATCGACGATGTGCGGCATGGTCACGTCGGCGTCGATCTGTTGGCCGTCATCGCCATCGCCTCGACGCTCGCCGTTCAGGAGTATTGGGCCGCTTGGGCCGTGGTGCTGATGATCTCTTCCGGTGAGGCGATTGAGGAATTCGCACAGTCGAAAGCCGAAAGCAACCTGACGGCGCTGATCGAGGCCGCGCCGAGGACTGCGCACGTAGTAAGACTGCCGGGTATGCGTGGACATGTGCATGCGTCCGGTACCGAACATGCCTCGGATATTTCGGAGGACGGCTTCCGTCGCGCCGTCACAATGTCCGATTCTGCAGAATCGGACATGCAGGCCGTACGATTTGCCTCCCAGATGTCCGATTCTGCAGAATCGGACACAGGAGCGCCGAAGGCTTACGACGCTTCCGGAGAGCATTTCACCACGATTTCCGTGGACGACGTCAAGTTGGGCGACGTACTGTTGGTGCTGCCGGGCGAGACGGTTCCGGTTGATGGCGAGTTACTGTCGGGGGCGGCCACGCTTGACCTGAGCAACATCAACGGCGAGCCGCTACCGCGCGAAATCTACGCAGGGGCACGCGTCATGTCGGGAGCCGTCAACGGCTCGACAACGCTGACCATGCGTGCCACACAGCTTGCTCACGATTCGCAGTATCAGAAGATTCTGGAGCTTGTCTCGTCCGCGCAGGACTCACGGCCGGCCGTCGTGAAAACCGCCGACGTGCTTGCAGTGCCGTTTACCGTTCTTTCGCTTGCGATTGCGGTGCTCGCATGGATCATTGCCGGCACTCCATTGCGATTCGCGCAGGTGCTGGTGTTGGCCACGCCTTGTCCGTTGCTGATTGCGGCTCCGGTCGCGTATGTTGCCGGAACGGGACGGCTCGCCAAGGCGGGGATCCTTATCAAAGCGCAGGACGTGCTTGAAAACCTAGGCCGCGTGACGCATATCTTCTTCGACAAAACCGGCACGTTGACCGTTAAACAGCCGCAGGTCGTGCGTGTCGAGAAGCCGTTCGACGTAAGGTCCCCATTCAATGACGATCACATTCTCATGATGGCCGGCGTAGTGGAGGGGTACTCCGTGCACATTTTGTCAAAGGGCATCGCAGCGGCCGGGCAGCGGGCCATGCATGATTTGTATGCGCGGTATGCGGCCGGGCAGCGGCTGTGCGCGGAACGGAATCTTCCAGGACATGGGCGCGACTACCCGGTGGTGAACAACATTGTGGAGGATGCCGGCAAAGGCGTGTCCGGCGAGGTGAACGGGCACAAGGTGCGCGTGGGGCGTTATGCCTATGCCACGGCCGACGAGTTTGGCTTTTCGCCAGTGGTCCATGTGTCCGATTCTGGTGAATCGGACAAACGTGGCACCTCCACTACCCTCCAGATGTCCGATTCTCCCGAATCGGACAATATGGAGCCAGGAACTAGTGTTCAAGTGTCCGATTCACCAGAATCGGACATGCAGAGGATACGGAATGCGGGTGTACTGTCCGATTCACCAGAATCGGACAAACGGGCGGTGAAAGGCAGGTTGGATGTGAACTCGCGGTTCGCGCCGCTTGAACCGGATGAGATGGCCGCGTACGTGGCGCTTGACGGGCAACTGGCTGCACGCATCGTGTTGCGTGACGTGCCGCGCAAGAACGCGAAGAACGCCTTGGCCCGACTGCGCGAGCTTGGTGTCGGGAAACTGTCCATGCTGACCGGCGACAAAGCGGCTTCCGCGCGAATCATCGCCGAGGAGGTCGGCATTGATGACGTCCATTCCGAACTGTTCCCTGAAGACAAAGTGCGTGCGGTCAAGGATGCTTCCGAAGCTACGCGCCGGCATCGAACGTGGCGGGATGGCTTCACGGGCGAATCCCGAATTCACCAGGTGACCATGATGGTTGGCGACGGTGTGAACGATGCGCCGGTGCTCGCGGCTGCCGACATCGGCATGGCCATGACCGATGGTACGTCGACCGCGGCTTCCGAATCCGCTCAGGTCGTGATCATGAACGACGACATCGCTTCCGTGCCGCGTGCCATCGCCATCGCCCGTCGTACCAAGAAGGTGATGCTGCAGGCGGTGCTCGTGGGTCTCGGTCTTGCTGTCATCGGCATGATTGCCGCCGCGTTCAACCTGATTCCGGTGGTGGTCGGTGCGTTTATGCAGGAAGGCATTGATGTGGTGAGCATACTGTGGGCCCTCACTGCTTTGTGGGATAGGGAGTGAGCGCGCGGATTCGCCTTGGTGGTAGAGGCTGTTCTTGTGTCTTTCCCAAGATGTTTGGGATTGGATGCGATGATGAACCGTGCACGATTCCCGGGAATGTGATTTCCTGAAAGTCGTGCACGGATTTTCCTTGGAAAAAGTGCCGGTACTCACCTCCAAAGACATTTAGGGGGTATCGGTTGAGTGATAAACCGAGCACGACTCTCGAAAAGACCATTTTCCTGAAAGTCGTGCGCGATTACGTGATGCGGCCTCTATCCTTATATCCCAACAAATCCCTATAGTCCCATGGCCCTACAGCGAACTGGGTGAGATTTCACCGGCGATGGGTCGCTTCATCCATTTGCCGAAGTCCGATCCGGTCACGCCTTGCGACAGTAGGAACATGATTTTCGCGTAGGCGGCCTCCAGCGTCATGTCACCCGATCCGATGGCCCCGGCGCGAGCGATCGCATCGCCCGTCTCATAATGGCCGAGCAGCACTTCCGCCTGCTGACATTGCGATGCGATGATAACCGGTACGCCGTCGTGCAGCACGTCGGCGATCACGTCAGTCAGACCCGGCTCGTCACTGGGCACATTACCTACGCCATATGCGCGTAACAGCACCGCCTCCGGCCGCGGTGTGAGCATGGCGTCCAGTCGTGCCGCAGAAATGCCCGGTACCATGTCGATTACGGCCACATCATGGCGTTCGTACGGTTTCGGTGACCGCCAGCCACATCCGACCGCTGCGGAATCGTCCGCATACCAGTGCCAAGGCGTGCCGGTGCGTGCCAGCGGTCCGGTGGACGGCGCCGAAAACCCTTCGAACGCCCAGCTCGATGACTTGCTTACACGATTGCCGGCAAACAGATGATGCCCGAAGAACAGTCCCACGCCATGGAATCGTCCGCTCATGGCCGCGTTCAACGCACCGGTCACATTGGCGATGGCATCCGACTCGATTTTGCCGAGCGGATGCTGCGAGCCCGTGAAGATCACCGGCTTGCCGAATTCAGTCAGCGCATACGACAGGGCCGCGCTGGAATAGCTCATCGTATCGGTGCCGTGCAACACCACGAACGCGTCGGCGTCATCGGCATGCGTGCGCAAATCGTCGATCATCGTCTGCCAATTGTCGGGTGTCGCATTCGACGAATCAATCAGCGGATCAAGTTCGGTGAACGAAAACAGGCCGGAGTCCATATGCGCATCCTCAAGCAGACGGAATAGCCATCCACGGGTGTCGGCGCCCGGAATCAGGCCATTCGACGAGTCGATCATCCCGATTGTGCCACCGGTGTAGGTGATGTGAATGCGCATTGCCTTCCTCCTTATCGAAAAATCGATGCGCCGGGTGGGCGGCCTGTATGTTCCGCCGCCCACTTTACTGTCTTGTCCGATATCGTGAGCGGCTACTTGCCCGGCGTTTGCGTGGTTTCCAGCACGTCGGCCACGCCGTTGCCGTTGTCGTCGAGCATCTCGTCCATCAGATCGCCGTTGATGCGACCGCGTACGTAGAACCAGCCCGCCACCATGGCGATGATGACCACCACGAACATGGCGAGCGTCCAACGGCCGGCAGCGCTGGTGAGATTCGACAGCACGACCACCGCGAAGAACAGCAGGGAGATGTAGTTGGTGTACGGTGCGCCCGGCATGCGATATTCCGGTCGCGTCTCCTCGCCGGTTTTCGCCTTCTTGAGGAATGCGAGATGCGTCACAAGAATGCACGCCCAGGTGCCGGCGATGCCGATGCCAGCCAGATTCATGACGATTTCGAACGCGTCGGATGGCAGTACCGCGTTAAGTGCCACGCCGACCAGTCCCAGCGTGGAGGTGATGATGATGCCGCCATACGGCACGTGATGCTTGTTCATGCGTGCCGCGAATTTCGGTCCGGATCCGGCCACGGCCAGCGAACGCAGGGTGCGTCCGGTGGAATACAGGCCTGCGTTGAGCGAGGAAAGCGCCGCGGTCAGGACTACGACCTGGATCACGTCACCGGCATGCGGAATGCCAATGCCAGAGAAGAACGTGACGAACGGCGATTCGTTGGAGGAGTAGGCGGTATACGGCAGCACGAGTGCCATGAGCACCACGGAACCCACGTAGAACACGAAGATGCGGATGATCATCGAATTGATGGCCTTCGGCAGCACTTTCTCGGCGTCCTTGGCTTCGCCGGCGGCCACGCCGACCATTTCGGTGCCGCCGAACGCGAATACGACGCCCAGAGTCAGGGCGAATACCGGTGCGATGCCCATCGGGAACAGGCCTCCGTTATCGGTGATGTTGGCGATGCCGGCGTGGGCGTCGCCAACCGGGGCGCCCGTCACGATGGCCCAGATGGCGATGAGCATGAACGCGACGATGGTGGTCACCTTGATGGCCGCGAACCAGAATTCCGCCTCACCGAACATTTTCACGCTCAGCATGTTCAGTACGAACACCAACGCCAGCGCGATCAGTGCCAGTAGCCATTGCGGCACGCCTTGGAACGCCTTCCAGTAGTGGAAGTACACGGCTACGGCGGTGATGTCGGCCATGACGGTCACGGACCAGTCCAGGAAGAACAGCCATCCGGTCACGTACGCGCCTTTCTCACCGAGGAATTCGCGTGCGTAGGAGACGAATGCGCCGGATGACGGGCGGCGGATTGCCAGCTCGCCTAATGCGCGCACCATCAGGAACGCGAAGATGCCGCATACGGCGTAGGCGATTGCCAGTCCTGCGCCGCCCTGCGACAGTCGGCCGCCCGCGCCCAGAAACAGACCGGTGCCGATGGATCCGCCGATGGCGATCATCTGGATATGACGTGGCTTCAGGTCCTTGGCATAGCCTGCGTCGCTTTTGTCTTGTTTGACTGCGCTGTGCGATGTTGCGTCGCTCACTGTTGCTTGCTCTTTCTCTGTGTTGTAGGTCCCATGCATGCGTGCCGTATGAGGGCGGTGGCATTTGTCAAACGTTTTTAGTCTGATGAATAGGCACATGAATTAACAGGCACATTATAAGGACGGCGTGCAACTGAGCGAGATCCGGTTGCATCCGTGCCACGACAGCGGCGCCGTGAGTCGTTCGGGCCGTGTGATGCGGCTGGCCCCTGCCTGCCATGCCCATATCGGATGTGCTTAAATTGGTGCATCAGAGAGAAGCTGCATGGCGGTGGGAGACTGATATGGGGAATGAGATGCTGGCCGGTGCCGTGGGGGAGGCAAGGCCGGGCGAGGCGAAACGGTTCGGAACCGGAATGAGGGGTTGGATCCGCCGTCGTTGGCGTCCCATCACGTTCATCGCGTACGTCGTCGTGATCGTATGCGTGATGGCGTTCCATGAGCCGTGGTTCGATGAGGCTCAGTCATGGCTCATCGCACGCGATGCGTCATTCCGCGATATCCTGCTGCTGCGCCCGCATTACGAGGGGCATCCGCCGCTATGGTGGCTGATGCTGGCGATTCCCGCGAAGCTCGGGGTGCCATATGAGATCGGTCTGAAAGGCGTGCAGTTGGTCTGCGCCGCGGTCATGGCATGGTTGTTGGTGTTCCGCTCGCCCTTCCCCCCGCTGGTCGCGGTCCTGTTGCCGTTCACATATTTTCCATGCTTTCAATATGGCGTCACCTCCCGTCCGTACGCGCTGATGTGCGCCGCCATATTCCTGGTGGCCGACTGCTGGAAGGGACGCGACCGGCATCCGTGGCGCTTGACGTTGAGTCTGCTGTTGCTCTGCTGCACTAGTAGCTACGGCATCGCTCTGGCATGCGCGGTGGCGTTGGTGTGGGTCGCCCGCGTGCTGCTACAGGCGCGGTCCCTCCGCGCTCTGATCGCCGATTCCGGACGATTCGTCGCTTGGCTGACGCTGATGGCCGTGGGCCTTATACTGGCCGCGTGCATCCTGCCGTATCCCGACACCTTCGGCGTGACCCCCGGCACGAACGGCAATTCACCCATTCTGCAGTTCCTGATGTTCTGGCTGGTATTGCCGTCCGAAAGCATGTTCACGTCGTTCGCCGGCGATGTCTCGCTGCATGGCATGAGGATGGACGTCCTCCCGATTGCGGTGTGCGTGGTACTGTCGGCGTTGATCTGGGCCGCGCTGGTCCGTCTTGCGCGCAGACGCGGCGACCTTGATATTCTGTTGCTGCCGTATGCGCTATTCGCGTTGTGTGCGGCGAAGTATTTCAGCCTGCATCATCTGGGCATCGTGTTTGCGCTGTTCGTCGCGGATTGGTGGATGCTTGTCCGTGACCGTCCGCTTGATGCGGACGATGCGCCGGAACGTCTACGCCGATTCGTGAAGACACGGTTCGAGAAAACCGCCGAAACCCGGCGCTGGAGTCCCGTTGTCGTGCGTGACTGCGTGATCGTGGCGTTGCTGTTGCCAAGCCTGTTGTGGAACGTCGCCGCCATCACCTGTGACCTGCGCTACGACTATTCGGGCGCACGGGACATGGTGGCATTCGTCAAGCGCAATGGGCTCGAGCATGACCGTTGGGTGTCGTTCTGGCGCTACTATCCCGAAACCACCTGGCCGGACGGAAGCCATACGCCGCGCCAGGAAGATACGCACCGTTACAGCTGGGCGGCAATCGCCGCCGACCCGTACTTCGACCACGGCCTACTGGACTGTACCTATCGCGGCCGTGCCTACGAACCGAACCAGGTGCCGACTGCATCGCGGATGAATCGGGAAATCGCGGCCTGTGCCGCCAATGGCGAACCTGAATTCGTGATCGGAGACACCGATTTTCCGGATTACTATTTCAAGCGCCTCGGATACCGTATGCGCGACTATCGCAAGATCACGATCGCGACGAAGCGCACGCCGTGGAAGAACTGGACCACCACCGCCGACATCACGGCGTATGTGCGCGTGGATGTGTTGCGCGATCTGCGTTCGTGACACCCCGCCATTCCGGACTACGTCAGGAAAGGAGAGTTTGGCAGAGAGCCATCCAAGCATCCATTCCCCCGGCAAATCGACCCTTTTGCGTTTCGACGGTTTGCGTTAGGCTAGAGCGCGTGACTGAGACTAATGAACTTCGTATTGCTGTTATCGGCGCCGGCCCCGCAGGCGTCTACTCCTCCGACATCTTCCTGCGCCAACTGGGCAAGCTCGGCGACGAACTCGGCTTGGGTACCAAGGCCCGCATCGACCTGTTCGAAAAGCTGCCCGTACCGTTCGGCCTGGTGCGCTACGGCGTGGCCCCCGATCATCCTTCCATCAAGTTCATCGCCAGCGCGCTCGAGAAGACGCTCGACAACCCCGACATCCACCTGTACTGCGACGTGGAATTCGGCAAGGACGTGACGCTTGACGAACTGCTCGAACGCTACGACGCCGTGCTGTTCGCCACCGGTGCAGTGGAAGACAAGCCGCTCGGACTGCCGGGAGCCGATCTTGACGGCGTGTACGGTGCCGCCAAGTTCGTGGAATGGTATAACGGCTATCCGACCGGCGCTCGCGAATGGCCGCTCGAAGCCGAAGAAGTCGCCGTAATCGGCGGTGGCAACGTGGCCATGGACGTGGCGCGCGAGCTCATGCGCAACGCCGACGATCTGAAGGAACGTACCGACATTCCGGACAACGTGTACGAAGGCATCAAGGGCAACAAGGCCAAGGTGCTGCACCTGTTCATCCGCCGTGGCGTGGCACAGGCCAAGTTCTCCGTGCAGGAGCTGCGTGAGATGGAAAAGCTGCCGGGCGTGCAGCTGATCATCAACGAGGACGACTTCGATCTGGATGACGACACCATCGAGGAGGCCGGCAAGGACAAGCTCACCCGCCAGATGGTCGAAGAACTGTTCACCATCCGTGAGATGGCCGAAGACATGGAAGACGACGGCGACACGGACTTCGAAGGCAATCCGGCCGACCGCAAGTACTATGTGCATTTCAACTCCGCGCCGGTCGAAGTGCTGGGCGAGGATGGCAAGGTCGTCGGCATCCGTGTGGAGAAGACCGAGACTTCAGCGGATGGCAGGATGAGCCGCACCGGCGAATTCGAGGAATACCCGGTGCAGGCCGTGTACCATGCAATCGGCTACAAGCCGGCCACCGCGCCGGGCATTGCCTATGACGAGCGCCGTGCGCACCTGGCCAATGCCCATGGTGATGGCCGTATCACCACGGCTGCCGAAGCCGGTGAGGATGTTGAGGTGCGTGAGCGCCTGTATGCCACCGGTTGGGCCAAGCGCGGTCCGGTGGGCCTGATCGGCTCCACCAAGTCCGACGCGCTGCTGATCGTCACCAACATGCTGGAGGATTTGTCCAAGGCCGCCGAGGGCGGACGCGTGGCCGCCGATCGCGATCCGGAATCCATTGACCGCCTGCTTGCGGAACGTGGTGTCAAGCCGATCGACTTCGCTGGCTGGAAGAAGGTCGATGCCTTCGAGCGTGCCGAGGGTGCGAAGGAAGGCCGCGAGCATAAGAAGGTCATCGAACCCGAGCAGATGCGCGCTCTGGCCCACGCCTGATTCCCACAGCCCCTCGAGCAGAGAGCTCGAGGGGCTGCTCATATGATGCTTCGATGCGCTGGGGTGGCGGCTTCACCGCATGATTCGGCTTCCAGAAAAACCCAAGGTGTGCGTAAGGTCACGATAATTTTTCGGTCATAGCGTTACGCACGACAGGGGAATCATACGAAAACGGAGTGTCATGGGATTCGGCGGTCGTAGAAATCACGTGTGGAAAACAGGTCGAATGTACATGCGTAGGCGCGTCACCGTGGCTATGACCGGCATCACGGCGGCAGCCGCACTGGCTGTCGCCTTTGGTACGGGAGCGGCTGGTTTGCAGGGCCTTGGCTCATCCGCATCCGAGGGAGGTGGAAAGAGCGCCTCTTCCAGCGGACAAGCCTCCTCAGCATCACAAACCGATGCATCCGACAGTCCGACGCAGTCCGCGATGACCGGCATCGACGCACTTGACGGCAGCGCAACGATCTCAACTTCCGGCTTCACGCTCGACACTGACTCGCAACTGGCCATCGAATCGCAGATAACCAATTTCGAATCCGCGGGATATACCGCATCCTTCGTGCTGGTCGACATCAATACCGGCCGTGCAATCTCCTACAATGCGGATGCGCAGGTCTATTCGGCGTCCGCAATCAAAGCGCCGTTCATCATGGCACTCGCCTCGACGGGTACCATCGATCTGAACGCGGTATACCGAGCGGGCGATACGCAGAATGCCACGACGAAACAGAACATCGACCAGGTGCTGACCGTCTCCGACAATACCGCTTACAGTTGGCTGGTCGACACGTATGGCACCGACGCCTTCGATTCATGGGCGGCACAAGCCGGCACCGCCGTGCAGATGGCCGGCTATGGTTACGTGACCACTTGTGCGCGGGACATGGCGAAGCTGTGGACGCAGGGTTATGGATTCCTGTTCGCACAGCAGACGTCCGGGGCCGCCGATGTTTCCGACGAGGCGTTGCAGTGGCTGTCGGGCGATATGACGGATTCACTCAACTCCAATATTCATCGGGCGCTTGGCGACTCAACCACGGTGTATACGAAAGCCGGATGGATCAGTGGCGAAGGCGACCTGTATGCGTTGAATGACGGCGGAATCGTGGCGTCGTCATCCGGTGCGTACGTGCTCAGCGTGATGACGGACGCATGCGGACGCAGCGATTTGCTCACCGAGCTGGTTGACGTATTGGATTCGGTGCATTCCGGCGCCATGCTGGCGTAGGGTGACTCGCGATCGCACGCTTTGCGCGCACCTGATATGTTGCGCCGGTCGGTGGCGGGGTGCGGACCCGATAAGGCGCCCAGCATGTATCCAGCAAAATATCAGACTGCATCTTTACGCTTGGGCCCTATGAACGGCAAATTGCGGGTGCATGGCCATTGCAATGGCTTGAAGACAACGCTGCTTTTCGCGTTGATGTGGGGCGTCATCATGCTGATTTGGTGGGCTACGGGTGGTAGTCAGCGCACGCTTGGCGTCTACATTCTCATCGGTCTTGGCTCGACTTTCGTCTCGTACTGGTTTTCCGACAAACTGGCCATCGCGTCGATGGGTGCGCGGGCCGTCAGCGAGCAGGAGGCGCCGATGCTGTACAAAATCGTGCGCGAACTGTCCGCAAAGGCGGGCAAGCCGATGCCGCGCATCTACATTGCGCCGACCATGAGCCCCAACGCCTTCGCGACCGGCCGTAACGAACGGCATGCCGCCGTCTGCTGTACGCAGGGCATTCTGCAGATGCTCAACGAGCGTGAGATTCGCGGCGTACTCGGCCACGAACTCATGCATGTGTACAATCACGATATTCTGACCTCCGCAATCGCATCCGCCATGGCCACGGTGATTTCGTATCTCGGCTATTCGCTCATGTATTTCGGAGGTGGCTCGTCGCGAGACGATCGCAACGGCTCGTCCAGCAGCGGACTTGGGTTGCTCGGCGTGCTGCTGAGTGCGATCCTTGCGCCAATTGCCGCCTCTTTGATTCAGATGGCGATTTCGCGCACGCGCGAATACGATGCCGATGAGGACGGTTCGATGCTGACTGGCGATCCCGAAGCGCTCGCCTCCGCGTTGAATAAGATTTCGTACGGTGCCGAGGCCGCGCCGATGCGCAAGACCGCAGGCACGCAGTCGGTGGCCGCGATGATGATCGCCAATCCGTTCTCCACAGAGGGCTTCTCCCGCCTGTTTTCCACGCACCCGCCGACCGCCGACCGCATTTCGCGACTTATGCAGATGAGCCAGGAGATGAAGGCACAGGGCGTGCAGTCCGGATATGCGTCCGATGGGTATGTGCAGGGCGGGTATTCGCAGAGTGGATACGTGCAAGGCGGGTATTCGCAAGGACCGTTCCGTAGCTGACTGGCGGATTTGGACGGCGGATTTAACTGGCGGATGCTCGTGCGGTGCGGGTACAGCGCTCGTGTGGCGGAGTCGCTCAACGGACTCGGCTGGCGGATCTGGCTGGCGGGCGGTTATGTGGTTGCGTGCGGCGTGGGTCGGTAATCCGTATATCGGGAACCGCGTCTGTGGAGCCGTGCGCGACGTGCTAAACTTAACCTCCGTGCCCAAAAGGCACTTTTTGCGGATGTAGTTCATCGGTAGAACGAAAGCTTCCCAAGCTTTAAAGGCGGGTTCGACTCCCGTCATCCGCTCCGGAGCTGATGGCAATGGAAGCCGCCGTGTGGCGAAGATCGTGGCAGGTCAGTGTGGGAACGCCGGAATCGCGCAATGCTCTTGCATACCAGCCGTGATTTTTCGCGGATTGCTCGCGGAGATGTCCTCCGGATGGTGCGGTAAACACTAAATCCTCAGGTCCCTTGCCTTCGCACTGTTCTTTGATGGCGGACATTACTTGATCGGGAACGGGAACGTCCCGTACCTCCCAAGTTTTGGGGGCACCTTCGAAGTGCTTCTTGCCGGAACGGACCCAGCTCAACCGCACCCTGAGGCGATTGTTCTGGGTGTCCACATGCTTGACGCGCAATGCTGCCGCTTCGCCCCATCGAAGGCCGCAGAAGCCCAGCGTCAAAATAAGGGCTTGGTAAGTACCCGCTGCATGGGCAAGGTCAATAACCTGTGCGGGCGTGAGGTGAGTGCGTTCCTTCCGTTGTTTCCTTGGGAGTTGGCATCCGTCTGCCGGATTGCGTCGTATACTGCCGTCTCGAACGGCAAGATCCAGCACTCCTTTGAGCACTCCGTGGGCGCGAATGGTGATTGTCGCTGATCGCTTTTTTGCAAGTTCGCTGACCCAAGTCTGTATCTCGCTGTGTCTGATGGATGCGATTTCCCGATTTCCCCAAGCGTTGCACACATGCACTCTCCATGAGCACTCAAGATCGGCGTAATACTTGGGTTTGACGACGTTTTTCTTGCCTTTGAGCCAGGTGTCTGCGAATTGGCAGACCAGCGTTTTGCCGGCGTTTGGGTCGATGTAATCGTTGTCTGAGATATACGTCGTCATGCGGGCCAGATAATCCTGCGCATCTTTCCGCCGTCGAAAGCCTCGTTTGGTGCGCTGGGAATGATCCGGATCGCGGTAGGTGACTCGGTACCGCTTATCGCCGGACTTGGTGTTATAGGGGTATATGGGCATGGTTGGGTTGTCTCCTCCGGCGATTACCGAAGGAGACAACCCCCTATTCCAAAAGCTTCTTCAAAGAGATGTCGGGGGTGGTGTCGATTTCGGTTTCGTCGTGAACGGTAATGGGGGATGGGAGCTTCGCGGAAACTGATTCTGGAACGCGCTCTTTCATGAGTGTCAGCCAGTGCGAGGCTGTACGCAGGGGTATGTCGAAGACCTCTGTCAATCGTTTCGTTGCGGGGCCCTTGTTGAGCTGGGTGACCGAATAAACACGCGAAGCCCATTTCAGGGTGTCGGGTGTGGGACCTTGCTTGCGGAGCGCCGGGAAGTTCACTTTGCGTAGCACTTCATCTTCCCAGCTCGGCAGCGGGCCGAAGATATCGGTTCCGTTTTCCGTGATCTCATAGGACCACAGTGGCGGATGGTAGGAGCGAATAATCTGCTCGATGGGCAGGCGCGCGATGTCCCTGATTTTGAGTTCTCGTGTGGTGCCGATTTCGCAGTTGCGCAGCACGATTCGCTGCTCTTCCTCGCTGTATCCCATGTGCAGGCGGATGTCGTATTTTCCGATGCGATCCTCCATCGCGCGGATGCAGTAATCGGCTCTGACTGCGATCCCAGGGGCGATGGAGACGAACGCTGTCCGATCCATTCGATCGAAATCCGTGAAGACGATGAATTTCCATTTGTCTATATCGAGGGCATAAGTCGCGTCTTCGTATAACGGGTTTGCCTCTTCCATGCTCATGGCAGCAAGTATTACATGAGCGACAATCACCTTGCAATAGCAATATTGACAACATAGAGGCAATAATATGCTACAATCACAGCGTTGGCAAATATGTCAACAAATAGGCAAGTCAATTGAAAGGAATCTGTAATGAGCACGGCAGTAATTGGATCTGAGCCGTACATCAGCGATGATGATGTGGTGTCTCGTATGCCCGGCATGACCAAGGGGAACCTTGCGCAGCTCCGTTATACAGGTAAAGGGCCTAAGTTCTACAAGCCTTCACCGCGCGTAGTGCTCTACAAGTGGAGTGATGTACAGGCTTGGATCGAGGGTCACGCACAGATGAGAACACGATGAGAGCCGAGACGAATAAGGGTCGCGTCAATTCCGCTTGGCGCGACCCAAAGAATCCATATTCATACGCGCCGCTGCTTAAAACTGGCGCAAGATAAGGTTGAAGGACTCTTACATGCTTCATTATAGCGATCTGCGCCCAGAGAAGGGCGAATTCATTGGAGACGGGATAGCCAGAACGGCCGGTGGAATCCCCTACAATCCAGAAGCCGATGTCAATGCGTCATTCCCTGACGATGCGTTCTGGAATTCAAGGACGAGTCTGTGTGAAATCAAGGATTACGCGGTCAGCAGGCTTGTGTCTCCCATTGCGGTACTTGCCGTGACGATTGCCCGCATCATGGTGGCGGCACCTCCTCACATGGTTCTGCCGCCATTCGTCGGTGCGGATTACGGTTCGCTGAACTTCGGTGTGGTAATCCTCGGCAAGCCGGGTTCCGGCAAGGATGCGGCATTCGGAGCGGCGAGGAAGCTAGTGCCTGACATTCGGGACGCTCCGGTGACTAGTGTGGCGAGCGGCCAAGCCATCAGCGCGCTGTTCGGGCAGCGCGTGCAGGAGGGCAACAGATTCAAGCTGGAATGCAAGTCTCCCCGCGCCATGATCAGGTATTCCGAAGCATCCAATTTCAAGGCGCTGTCAAGCGCGAAGGAGAGCAATCTCCAAGCGGAGGTGCTGTCACTGTTCTCCGGCCAGCAAATCGGTGACTACACCAAAAATAAGGAGCTGGCAGTGACTATCCCGGAGCACGGATACAGGGCAGTCGTAGTGATTTCGGCACAGCCATCGATGATGGGCATGTTCGAGGCCGGTGTCGGCGTGGGATTCCAACAGCGGTTCCTTTACGTCTCCGCATATGATGACAGACTCAGCGTCCGTCCTATCGGCGAAGAGCCGGTGGAGCTTTCCTCGTTGACTAAGTTCCCGTACGATACGAAGGCGTTGCCCGCAGACTATCCCATCGAGCAAATGAACAGGCTCTACGAGTGCGGCAGCTACGTCAAGGCCAATGAGGCTACACCGGAATCCAGCCATCTGCGGATGTACCCCATGCGGATGCCTCCCATTGTGAGGAATGAGATCATCGCTGATAAGCAGCGGGTCAACAGAGAGCGCGGAGGTGACCCGCGCAGAGCGCACAGCATGTTTCTGCGCGAAAAGCTGGCGGTGGGGCTCCGTCTGCTTGAAGACCCGCGATCGTCCGAGACCACTCAGGAGGATTGGGAACTCGCGGGCAGAATGATGCAGTACTCGCGTGCATGCTACGAGGAGAATCTGCGGGAATTCGAAGACGAGAACCTTACTCGCCGTGCGGACTTCAAGGAGCAGGACGAACTGGCGCGCGAACGGGTTGACATTCGCTCCCGTTGCGCGACAGAGGAGCGCATTGTCGATATCCTGTCCGCTTCGAGCCAGCCATCTGTATCCAAAGGAGAATTAAGCCGAGCCCTGTCGAAACGGCAGAAAGTCTACATGGATGACGCGTTGGAAAATCTGATGACTTCAGGAAAGATCAAACATAGAAAAGGTGTGAAAGGCGGACACTGGTACTCGCTCATCTGACTCAACCAAGCAGCCTACCGACCTACCCGCCTACTCACTACTGCCATAAGGGTTTTCGTCGCCTACTCACGCAATCTACCAACCTACCTAAGAAAACCTCAAGTAGGTCGGTAGGCCAAGTTGGTAGGCGGTCGAATCCCAATGATTCCAAAGGGTAGGTCGGTAGGTTGGTAGGTTTTGGGGTATGAGTGACTTATTGATGAGCAATGTGTCTGGAATCGCAGCGGCGGTATTTCAAAGAGTCATGGGATGATTGTTTTCCAACAGCATCACGACACGCATCGTCGCACAATAGTCATTCCCGTGATAAACTTTTTATGCGATAAAGCTGGGCAGTGTCCAGTTCGTAAAAACCGCTTCCGGAATTCCGGGGCGGTTTTTGCGCATCTAGGCGGGAGAACACGATGCACAAGCCATTCATGCCAGTAGCCGATCAAGTGAAACTACTGGCGTCCCGTGACCTGGCAACGGATTCCCGCACCTCATGGGTGCTTGAACGAGAAGGCTACTATTCCGTCGTCAACGGATACAAGACACCTTTTCTGGATAAGGAAAAGACGGAAGCAGCTGGTGATGACCGCTATCGCGACGATGCTTCGTTCAATGACATCTACAAGCTATACGTGTTCGACCGCAATCTGCGGTTCCTGTTCTTCAGGATGACCACCTTGGCCGAGGCTATCCTGAAAACGGTTTGCTCACATGAGTTCACGAAACTGAACCCGAATGAAAAGAACCCCTACCTGAACATTGCGAACTACGCCAGCAGCGGGACAGCGCACGAAAAAGCAATAAAGCTTATACCCCGACTGGAGAAAATTCTGCACCTGAACATGCAATCGGGGTACGCGGACAAGAAGGACTATCTCCGTCATTGCCTGGAGCGGCATGATGGCGAAGTCCCGATGTGGGTGCTGGCCAACGATCTGACGCTCGGGCAGATGTATTGGTTCTTCCAATCCCAGAAGACAGAAGCGCGAGCCAACATCGCACGCAGCTTCACCGCATTGTACGCGGACTCGCACAAGCATGAAATAGAAATCACGTCTCAGCGGCTCGACAAAATCTACCGCAGAATCAAGGACTATCGCAACATCTGCGCGCATGACGAACGCCTGTACTGCGCCCACCCACACGACTCGAACATTACGGTCTTCCAGCTCGCCAAGGATTTGCAATTCGTGACAGACAAGCAACGGTACCTTGAATTCCTGCAAGGATTTGATTCACTGCTGATGCAACTACGAGAAGACATCCCCCATTACCTTGATGCCGTATGCGTTGAGATTGGACTGCACTATCCGGATGAACTGCACTTGTTCATGCAGCAAATACGCGAAAAATAAGCCAGCATGCCGCATATTGCAGTGATTCTACGCCAATTGCCCTGCCGATCATTCCTGAATTTTGCAGCCAAGCCAACCGAGGACATCTCCTGTAGCTGACGGATACCAATCCGTATCAGACCCTCGACCGCATTGCGCAATTGGCAAAATTGGTGGGAGCAATGACGCTCCCACCAGTCATGAATCAGCCTAATCGGCTACATCGTAGTATTGGACACTTGCTTTGGCCGTTGCGGCATCCACGTTGAAGAATGCTTCAAATTACACGGTTTCGCCTTTATTCCAGCTGTTGGCATAAGCGGAGGTCTCAGACTTGACGTTGTCGGCGTCACACTTACTTACGACAAACCTCGATAGTGAGACAGCTTGCTGTCAATTGTGTTTTCTATAGAGTCATGATGGAGTATCAGATCAATATTTCACGATTTGCGGTATCCATAGTCAGAAGGTCTGAGATGGCAATCGCAGCTGATTCGGATTCAGCGTGCGTCGTCGTGCAGTCAGGGCAACACAGGCAAGGAATCCGACGACCCACCATGTCAATAGGGTCAGCAGTGGCTGCGTGATGCTGCCACTTCCGGTTATGGCCGTTCGTAGCATCATGTTGGCGGCGTGTGTGGGCAGCATGGACGCCAAGGAGGCCAATGGTGCGGGGATAGTGGAGACGATACCCGTAAGCAGTGTCAGTGCCATCAGCATCATGGACAGCAATCGCCCGAGGCTGCCGAAACTGCCGATCAGCGCCTGGTTGATGGCATTGAATGCCATTGCGCACACCAGTGCCATGATCATCAGAAAAGCGCCATGCTGGATGTCGAGCCTCAAGCCTGCCCACGCAATGGCGCTTGCAAGCAAAGCGCCGATTGACGCTGCGGCCGTTCCAGGGAACATGCCTGTAGCCACTAGTTTCCATGTGGATTCCCTCGAAGTGAGTATGTCGGCGGAGATTGGGCGGGCAATCACATACACCGCAAGCGACAGGCCCCATAGGGCCAGTGCCATCAGCAGGGTGGCGGCCAGCAATCCGGAAGGGATGCTGGAGATGATGGACCGGGTGGGTTGGGCGATAGTGGAGGCCAGCCGCTCGCGCGCCTCTTTGCTGAAGGTAGGCACCTGCTTCACTCCGTTAGTAAGACCTGAAGACAAGGTATCCGCGCCTTCCTGCAGTTTCTTTGTACCGTCGGAAAGCTGTGCTGCGCCATCGTTGATAGCGGTGGCTCCATCGGACAGCTGGACGATGCCTTGATTGAGTTGGCTTGCGCCATCGGCCACGGATTTCGCGCCGTCGGCCACTTGGCGTGAACCTTGCGCGAGTTGGTTGATGGAGCTTTGCGCATGCTGGATCTGTGCGATGGCTTGAGCTTTAGCCGCATCGATCCGTTCGGCTGGCTCCGTGGCCTGACTGAGGGCTTGGTCAAGTTTGTCGCAGTAGGCTTGCGGCGTGTTGTTGGCGGCGCATTGCCCGACCAATTCTTGCATCTGCTGGAGCGCTGCTACGGCCGAAGGGGCTTGTTCGAGCAGAGAGGATGCTTGCTGGGCTATCGGGGAGACGGTGCTTGCCAGCTGTTCGTTGCCTTGCGCCACTTGTTCCGCGCCCTGGGCGACCTGTTGTGCTCCCGATTCCAGTTGCGAACCGCCTTGCTTGAGCGTTGTCGTGCCATCAACCAATTGCTTGGTGGCATCATGCAACTGGTTCGCACCGTCATGCAACGTGTTGATACCGCTGCCGAGCTGGTTCGCGCCATCGGCGGCTGTTGACAGGGATTCGTGCATGGTGTTGGACCCATCGTAGACGCTGCCAAGATAGGTGCGAATAATCAGTTGATCCAGATTGTTTTTCGCGCGTTCGGCGGCCGCGCGCGCGAATTGCGGGTCGTTGACGCCGGTGGTGTTGGAGGTTTCCATATGCACCAAACCGTTGGAAACACTGCTGGTGTCTCCGGTGAGACTGGCCTGCATGGTGTCGACGATACGTTTGGAGAAATCATTCGGTATGGTCACCGTAATGGCATAGCTGCCGTTGTCTAAACCGTTTCGGGCATCATCGGCGTCGGTGAGTGTCCAGTCGTAGTCGGAGTCGTTGTTGTGAAGCAGTTCGGACGCAAGCTGCCTGCCAAGCGGCAGCGTTTGCCCGTTGAGTTCAACCGGTTCGTCATTGTTGACCACGGCCGCTTTGGCAGTAGCCGGATGATTGCTGGTGCCGTGGAAAGCGAAAAGCCCGAGCGAAAGCATGAACACGGGTATCAGGATGATTGCTGCCCAGAGTCGCCAGGTGATGGTGCGGGGCGTCCAGGTGCGTGCCGTCGGTGTGATGGAGTCTCGCAGGCGCTGTGTGAAGAAAAGCATGGGTGTCCTTGTGCTCATTGTTCGACGTGTGTGGAGGTGGTGATGGGTGAGTTGATGAACCGGGCGAAGCGCGTGATGTGGCTTTCCGGACGGTCAAATTGGTCGGTTCGCTCGCTGTCTCGGGTTCTAGAGGAAAGGCGCAATATTGTTAGCGGCATGCCATGCAGGATGTCGCCCAGCGTAGAAAGATTCCGGCAAGAGAGCACGTAGGTGGTCTCGCCACGCTTGCTGATTGCGTCGCGCAGCTGGGCCCGGGCGTCGGGCTGCAGCACCATATCGGCATCGTTCAACATGATCAACCGTGTGCCATCATTCGTGGCCTGTCGCATATCCTCCAATGGATCCGCCGCATTGGCACAGCTGATGAGTGCTACGTTGGAACGTATCTCGCGCATGTGCTGAGGCAAGGTGCATCCTATGACCTTCAGGTCGCCTCGGAACGTGGTGACACTGCCCGCGAGAGTGTAAAGCAGTGCGGACTTGCCTGAAACGCCGGAATCCTCGACCACCAGCACTTCGCCGGGTTTGATATGCAAGTCGATGTGCTCATACAGAGCGTTTCCGTTCATATCATCCAGCGTGAGATCATGTGCGCTGAGCACCTCGGTACTGTCGGGAGTAGGCCAGTCACGCAGACGAAGCTCACGCTCCAATCCGTCGCCTTCCGCATCGAACACCGGTAGACGGCGGTCTACCCAAGCGGGCAGATGCCAGGCACGTTTGCCCAACAGAGCCAATACTGCGGGCACCAAGGTCAGACGGACAACGAACGCATCGACGAACATACCCACCGCAAGTGAAAAGGCGATAGGCTTGATGGTGGCGGACCCCTCGGGGATGAACGCCGCAAACACCGACAGCATGATGGTTGCCGCGGCCACGACCACGGTGCTTGCCGAAGCAAATCCTTCCTCGACGGCCGCCTTCGCATCACCATGATGGGCATAATGCTCTCGGATACGGGAGACGAGGAACACCTCATAATCCATGGCCAGGCCGAACAACACGCCCATAAGGATGATCGGCAGGAAGCTGATCACCGGTCCCACCCGCTGCACACGGATCAATTCCGCTCCATGGCCAAGTTGGAACACCCAGGTGGTGACACCGAAAGCGGCAAGCACGCTAAGCAGATAGCCTGCGGTCGCTTTCAGCGGCACCCATATCGAGCGGAACACCATAGCCAGCAATATCAGCGACAAGCCAACCACCAGCAGGCCGAATGGCAATAGAGCTGCCCCCAGTTTCGATGACACATCAATAGCAACGGCGGTGATGCCGGTCACCGCGGTTTCAGTGTCGTATGTGTCCAAGAAATACTGATATTTACCGCGTAACTCGCGCACAAGCTGTTCGGTTGTGGCGTCGGAGGGACCGGTTTCGGGAACGATCTGGATGATGCCGGTGTCGCCCTTCGGATTGGGAGTGGCCAACGGCACCGCTTTGACTCCGGGCAAGCGCCGAATATCGTCGGCGATGCGGTTGGCCAAGCCGATTGGATCTGTGGATTGGATGATATCGGCCGTGAGAATCAACGGTCCGTTGAATCCCGGACCGAAATGCTCGGCCACGGCATCGTAGGCATCGCGTGCGGGAGTGCCGATCTCTTCCACGGAATTGTCAGGCAACGCCAAACGCAGGTTCGCTGCAGGCAGAGCCAGAGCACTCAAGGCCACGGTGATGACGACGACCACAGCCAGTGGCTTGGCGGTCACCAACCGTACCCACGTGCGCGCAATGCGATGGTCGTGGCTCTTACGATTCGTGAGGCTACGGCGGCTAGTCTTGACATTGGCACGCTTCCGTGGAATCAGGCGCTTGCCAGCGAAACCAAGTAGCGCAGGCACCAAGGTTTCGGCCACGGTCACTGCCACCAGCACGCCGAACGCGGCCGCGACACCCATGGTGGTCAGGAACGGTATCCCCGCCACGAACAAACCTAGCAGCGCGATAATCACCGTCAAACCGGCGAAAATCACCGCCGAACCTGCCGTGGCTACGGAACGGGCAATGGACTCCTCCACCTCCAGTCCATCGGAGAGCTGGTCACGGTGACGGGATATCAGGAACAAGGCGTAATCGATGCCCACGGCAAGGCCAATCATCACCGCCAGCATCGGTGCCGTGGACGAGATGGTGAACCACGAGGTCATTGTGTAGATGGTCGCGACGCCCACGCCCACACCGACCACAGCAGTGAACAACGGCAATACCGCGGCGACCAGCGAGCCGAACATCATCAACAGCGCGATAAGCGCGAACGCCAAACCCAACGCTTCAGTCGGTGACAACGACGGAATGGCATTGCTGTACGCGGCCCCGCCGCAATACGTGACCGCCCCATCCATAAGCGCATCCTGCAACGCTTTGGCATCACTGGCAATCTTCGACTTCACCTGCGAATCAAGCTCGTTGAACGGCACCTCGAACTGAATGGCGATGATCGCTGCACGTCCGTCCTCGGATACAGCGTCCTGCACCGTCTCCGAGAACGGATCGGCGGCAAGCGTCACCTGCCGATAACCGCCTATCCTCTTCGCCACAACGCCTATGGCATTGTGCGACTCAGTGGTGTCAATGCGTTGGCTTTCCGGCGCTACCGCTACGATTTGCGCCGAAGTGCCGGAAACTTCGGGAAACACATGGCCCAAGTGATCCAGCGCGTCCTGGGATTGCGAACCCGGTATGGAGAACTCGTCGTTGGTGCCATGCGCCAGCGTCGCCATACCGGCAACGGCCAACACCAACGCCAGTAGCCACGCCATCAATGCGCGGCCACGTCGGCGCACCATTAATTGCCCAAGTTTGTACAGCGAAAACGACATGGTTTGGTGTTGCCCTCTCAAGTAGTGCAGAATCTACGGTTCCGAAGTGTTGAACGGTCTGGGTTTGGCGAATGATTGACGGTTATGAACAGGCTGATTTGAGTAGTATTGCCGACTGATCACGGTTGATTCAGTTGCGGTTCTTGCGGCGGCGTGGCGAGAGCGCGGCGGGCCCGTGTTGTTTGAGTGCGAACAGGAGCGCGCGCATGCCGCCGATATTCGGATCTGGGTTCTTGCCGGTGCCGATGCGGTTCATCTGCAGCTCGAACCAGCTGATGACCAGCACGCCGTTGAACGCCTTGTCGAGCGACTTGACGCCGGTGGTGATCCACGGCAGCTTGAAACGGTTGGTCGGCTCGATGTCGCCGTCGAGGATGTGCTGGGGCATGTCGGGCTGCAGGACCAGTGGCCGGGCGATGCCGATCATGTCGGTGATGCCCTGTTCGAGCGCGTCCTCCATATCTGCGGGCGTGCGGAAACCGCCGGTCAGGCACACGACGGTGCCGTGCAGATCGAGTTGCTTGACGCGGGTGGCGAAGTCGGAGAAGTACACGCCTCGGGCGCTGTCCTCCTTGTCACCGGTATTGGTGGAGAAGGTCGGTTTCTCCAGCGTGCCGCCGGAGATCTCGACCAGGTCGACACCGAGATCAGCGAGACGCTGGATGACGGTCAGGGATTCGTCCTCGGAGAAGCCTCCTTCTTGTCCATCCGACGAGTTGAGTTTGACCGCCACGGGGAAATCGCTTCCGACCGCTTCGCGCACGGCTTGGTAGGTTTCGACGAGGAACCGCATGCGGTTGTCGAGGCTGCCGCCATACTCGTCGGTGCGCTGGTTGTCGAGCGGGGAAAGGAACTGGTTGATCAGGTAGCCGTGCGCGCCATGCAGCTGCACGCCGGTAAACCCGGCCTGCTTGGCCAATCGTGCGGCGGTGGCAAAGCGCTGCTGGATGTCGTGGATCTGCGCGCGGTCGAGTTCTCGTGGTTCGGCGAAGAACTTGCCGTATTCACCTTCCAACTTGCCCGCGCTGGGAGCCCATGGATGCGGGTTGATGGTGGCTTGACGGCCGGGATGGTTGAGCTGCATCCAGCACTGCATGCCGTTCACCGTGCCTGCTTCGGCCCACGAGCGAAATGGGGCAAGGTTGCTATCGTCTTCCAATGCCACGTTGCCGGGTTCTCCCAACTGGGTGTGGTCGACCATCACGTTGCCGGTCATCAGCACGCCCGCGCCGCCCTCGGCCCACTGCCGGTACAAAGCGGCGAAACGCTCGGTCGGCGCGTGATCGCGGTCCGCCATGGCCTCGTGCATGGCGGACTTGAAGAAACGGTTCTTGATGTGAACGCCGCAACGCAGTTCGATCGGCTGTGCGAGATGGGTGGGGCGGGTGGTGTTCTGCTTGTCCATGACGGTTCCTTTACGCTGATGCTGCATAGTGTGATATCAGCGCGCATATGCGCTGCTTGCTCAAGGCTAAGCATGGACATCAGCCCATGACTGAGACGGTTTGCTGAAAATGTCCACCGATATGCAGGCGGCGATTTGTGTGTGATTTCGAGCTGCGAGTGTCCGTTATCGTGGACACCGATGGACAGCTGTCCACGCAGTGCCGGTGCTTGTCGAATAAGGCGGCGTTTTGTCGCGGACAGAGCATTCGGTGGTTTTGAAACAAGAAGGAGCATGCGATGACTGTGGCGGTAATCAGCGGCACGACGTCCGGGTTGGGGCGTGAGTTCGTGGATGCGGTGATGGGGGAATGCCCCGAGATTGACGAGATCTGGATGATCGCCAGACGGCAAGACCGGCTGGAGTCCATCGCCGCCGAATACCCGCGCATGCGGTTCGTATGCCTGCCGTTCGACCTGAGCCAGGACGACGGTTACGCAGGACTGGAGAAGGAGTTGGAGGCGCGCAAGCCGGACATCGGTGTGGTGGTCGCCAATGCGGGCGTCGCCAGCGCCGGATTGGTGGAGGAGTCCGAGCCGGACGCATTGGAGCGTATGATCCGCCTCAATGCCATTGGATCGACGATGCTGATCCGCCTGTGCCTGCCGTACATGCGTCGTGGCTCGTTCGTCATCCAGGTGTCGTCGGTGTCAGCGTTCGCGCCGAACCCGAACCTCACGGTGTATTCGGCCACCAAGGCGTATGCGTCGTTCTTCGCCGCTGGCCTGCGCGAGGAATTGAAGCCGCGCGGCATCAACGTGCTGCGGCTGAACCCGGGCAATATGCGCACCGGCATGCAATCCGGCGTGGCCTCTCACCCGGACGCGGCCCATGGCAGCACCGCCGCCAAGCTGCCGTTCGTCGACATGGCCAGGTTCGCCCGCATCGCGTTGCGCAAAGCCCGCGCCGGCTGCGCCTCATACACCATGCATCCGGTGTACAAGGCGTACCGGGTGCTCGCCAAACTGGTGCCGATGCGACTGCTGACGCCATTCTCATGGGGCTGACGGCAATCGGACTGTCGGAAAGAACTGTGAGACGACTAAGGGAACGGATAGGCTGGAATCATGAAGGCGGATGAACAACGTGCGGGCACTCGCACGGGGCGGCGAATCCTCAACGGCATGGCGGACGCGCTGCTCGAACTGGTGGGCGAGCAGTCGTTCGAACAGGTCAGGGTGAACGCGATCTGCGAGCGAGCCGACTACCCGCGGGCAACGTTCTACAATTACTTCGCCGACAAATACGACCTGCTCAACCATTGCTGGGCGCGGTTCGCCGCCTCGATGGAACCCCGGGATTTCGAAGGGACCAGGGACGGGTTCCACACGCTGTTCGACAGGTTCGCGGATCTATTCGATCGTAACGCCGAACTGATGAGGAAGATATTCGCGCACAACGGACTCGACGGGGCGTTGATGCGCAGCCTGACCGCGTATTTCATCGCTCGCATGCGTGAATCATTCCGTGCCAACCACTGCTACCACCTCGAAGTGGCTGGAGGGTTGCCGCAGGACCTGCTGGCCGATTTCTGCGCGAACACGATGCTGCTGATCATGCGCTGGACGTTCCTGAGCGCCACCCCCATCAGCCGCGACCAAGCGCATGCCCTGATCGACCAGCTCATCATCAACACCGAAACCAGCGGAACTGCCACAACGAAACAGTGAATCATGCTGCTGCAATCGGCAATGTCAGGCCTGTGATACAAGCGATTGCCGGGTCTTTGGAATGTTGTTGATCAGTGAACGAGTTCGCGTTGCATGGGCGTAGTTGTATGGGCGTATTGGCGGAGCTGGTGTCCGTGATGGTGTCGTAGGGGTAGGTCAGGTTGTAGAGGTTGTTGGTGTCGATGTCGATGCTGCTGTCCCATGTGAGGATGGCGTGGTCAATGGCGAAATCGTCGAAAACCGTTTGATCGCGCAGCGGTTCGTAGACGGGTTTTCCGAAGAGATTGGTGCCGTCGAAGACACGGGTCTCTCCGTTAGAGAAGGTGACGAGCATCATCCAGTCGTTGGTCGCTCGTGCGTTCACGACCTTGAGTTCGGGCGTTATCTCGCCTACGATCATGATTCCGTTGAGTTCGTACATGCCGGTCCCCTTCCTTGAGCTGGTTTCAGGACAGCGGATCCACGCGATTGAATGGCTTGCTGGGGAGTGTGGGCCTATATTGTCTTGCGAGGCGTGCTCCTGTAGTTCCTGATGTTTTTGCATCGACTGTTTTGAAGAGAGCGTCATGACTGCCGGTGCGCATGAGCACTAGTGCGACGGTGTCGTTGTCGCGAAAATACACGACGAGACGGTCTGCTCGGACATGGAATTCGCAGATCCCTGCCATTGTCCGGTGAGAGTGTGGTCACGGTATTCACGTCTCCGTCTGGAATACGACGCCGAAAACCGCGTCAACACCGGACGAGACAACAAGTGAAATCGCAGGCATTGATCGCGCTCACCTTCATTGACGAACAAACAACGGTTTCGCGCTCACTTACTTACTTACTTACGACAAACCTCGGTTGGCCCGAATACGTCGAAGCGGCGTATGGCGTGACGCAGTCGTGCAGGACGGGCGACGAGCGTTTGCAGATTCTGTTCGACCGATACGCGGAGATGGCCGAACAGGAATAGGCAATCGCTTTCGGCTCTCACTCATTCAACCAGTCGGATAAGGGAAGCGCCACGGAAATTTTTCTCGTGGCGCTTCCCTTGTTTTTCAAGGCCTAATGTAGCCTTTCGCCTGTTTCGTGGGTCTTGTCTAAATCAGTTTCCTCCAAATGGCCTTAGCGTCGATAGTGCGATGTGAACCAGCCTCACGCCAAGCCCGGAGCGGGTCCGCGTCGCAATCGTCATGCCGGATGAAACATGAAAGGACAGGCACATGAACAACACCGCCAAGAGTTTGCTCAAGGCCGTGCACGATGGCTCCCAGTTCGTGGATGCGAATATGGGAGTAGCAAGCGACGCATGTGTGGCCACACTTGCTCGCCCCGCGGGGCCGGGGCGGCTTGACGGGAGACCCGTTCCCCTTGGTCGGCGGAGCCTCCGGACCGCTTTCGCGGCTGGAAAAACGATGCGCTTCGCTTCTCGTGTGGAGGTGTCCGGTGGGTTGGCGTGACAATCGCAGGCGCAGCATCTGCAGGAAGATCATGTTCACGCCGGAGGAATGGGAGCAGGCCAGACGAGTCCACGAGCGCTGGTCGAGGAACATTCCGGTGCACAGGAGGTGGGGCGATTTCGCCCGGCAGACGCTCATGCACGGCGGGCTGATGAACGTTTCGGTGACGCTGGCGAGCGATCCGGAGGCGTTCAAGGCTGAGCTGCACCGCATCGGCGTGAACGTGAACCAGGTCGCCAGGATCGCGAACCTGACCGGCACGGTGGACGCGGAGCAGGTGCGTGAGCTGCAGGATCTGCTGGCCTCGATCGACGGGAGGGTGGCGGAGATGGAGCGCGAGAAGGCCCGGATCGACGCTGCGCAGGGGTTGTACTGATGGCCGTGGTCAAGCTTGGGAGCAAGGTCAAGACGAATCTTCCGGCCACGATCCGCTACGTCATCAACCCCGCGAAGAACGATGACGGCAGGCTCGTGTACGCGAGCTACAGCGGCGAGAAGCGTGACGCGGACGTGCTGGCGGAGCCGATGATCCACGACTTGGAGCGCTGCGCGAACGGGTTGCGGAGGGACGGCGTGCTCGCCCTGCACTTGAAGCATTCGTTCAGCCCGGACGAGCGGGTGACGGCGGGGCAGGTGCACGAGCTGGGCGTGATGCTGGCCGAGGCGATCACGGGCGGCGACTACAAGTACGTGGTCTGCACGCACGTGGACCGGCACCATTTGCACAACCACATCGTCATCTGCGCGGCGAACCGCAGGACGGGAAGGAAGATGCGCCTGACCCGCAGAAGCATCGACCGGTGGCGTGCGATCAGCGACGAACTGTGCCGCCGCGAGGGCCTGGGCATACTGGAGAACCCGAACGTGGAAACCGCCATGAAACATGCGGAACTGGTCGCGGCGATGCGGCATACGCCCGGCCAGGATGACAGTCCGCTGCCCGGAACCGGAGCGAGGACGGTTGCGTCCAACGGTCTTGGCGTGGGCATGAACGAGTTGTACGCGGCGGCGAAGGGCGGGGGAGTCAAGGAGCGGATGCGCATCCTGATCGACCTCGACGCCGCCAGGGCGGGCAACATCGCCGAACTGTCGCGCCTGCTCGACTCGCACGGCATAAGTTTGGCGATGCGCGGCGGCGAGGCGACGTTCATGGACCAGGCCACGGGGCGCAGGTTCCGCGGATCCCGTTTGGGTCCGGCGTACTCGCTCGACCAGATCGGGGCGAGGCTTTCGAATGGTGGGAGCATGCTGCACCTGACGTTCAACAACAAGCTCGTCGCCACCGAGAACGAGCGCACGGTAAGCGTGTGGCTGCCCGGTTCCAAACGCCAACGGAAGGTCAACCTGCCCGTGAATATGCTGCACCGGGACGGCGGCACGTGGCATCTGCTCGTGTCGAAAACGTTCACCGGCATGCTCACGGACAGGTCGAACAGGTATGCGGCACGCTTCACCGCGACCACGTTGGCGGATGCATTCGGCCGTCCGGAACGGCGCATCGAACCCCTGACGGCAACGCCCCGCACGCGGATTGTGCGCTACGCGTCCAGCGAGGCGCAGCGCCGCTACTACCAGTCGCAGGCCAGGAAACTCGACGAACTGGCGATGATGGTGGAGGGATTGAACGCGGCGTGCAGGATCCAACGCGCGGGCGGCTGCGACCTCGCCAAGGGATTGAGGGACCTGAACAACCGTGCGGACTGGGCGCGGGGCGAACTGCGCGCCGCCGTCATCGCGTTGAACGACGCGATCGACAACAACGACACCGACCTCATAGTCGAGACCCGCGAGGAGATCGAACGCCGCGAACAGGCATTGCTCGAATGCCAGCGCGAACTCGACAAGATTCGGATCGCGGCCCGTCTCGCCGGAATCACACCGCCCGAACAGACGAACAAGGAGCAGCATCATGAACCAGACAGCAAGGAACACCAGTATGGAAACCGATCCGATGGGCGACATGTTCTCCCAAATGTTCGACCGGATGAAACCACAGGAACCAGCGAACACGACCCCGACCATGGGAACCGACATGATCCGGCTGGAAGCGGAGAACAGGGAACTCGAACGGCAGATCGCGGAGCTGCGGGACGGGAATTCGACGCTCTCATCCGAGAATCGAGAGCTTCGATCAACGAATCAGAGGCTCTTGTCAGCGAATCGGACGCTCAGGAAACAACTCTCCGAACTCAACGAGACGAGCAGGCTGCTCGAAGAAACCAAACGGAGGGAACACGATTGCGCAGAAAAGGAAGAGCATTGTAGGCGCATCCTCAACCGCGAAGCCACACTCAAGCAGGATGAAGCGCGCCTCGAAAGCGACCGGGCGAAACTCGACGGCGAACGGAAACGACTGCGGGAAAACATCGCCGAACAGGTCAGACAACAGGCCGAACAGGAACAGGAGCGACTCCGAAACGATGCCGACAGGCAGCGCGGGAAAGACAGGCGCGTCCTGTTCGCCCTGTGCGTGGGCGTGTGCGCGTCCGTGATTCCCCTGCTTGTCATCATCATGCAGGGCAGGTGGCATGCCCTCATGGCTTCGCTGCCGGAATGGGTCCATGCGCGCGGCCAACAGCTTTCCGCGATCGGGAAATGGTTCAACAGCACCGGCACGTGGATCGGTGGAATCATCCCGCAGGGTTGGTGGAACGGGCCGCTCACCCTTTTAGTCATGCTAGTGATCTTCGTCATCGTATGCGGCATACCGCTATTGGTCGTCATCGTCTACGCGGCGGCAAGCAAAGCGGCGGTCATGTACTGGTGGCGGGAACAGACGATGGGCGTGCACATCATCCTCTGGACGCTGCTCATGCTCATATGCCTCGTGGTCGCGGATCGCCTCGCCACGATCCCCGACAGCCCGATGCGATGGCCCACCTGGTGGATCCTGCTCGCCGCTATCACGCATCCGGTCTACCTGCTGGCAATCGCACCCAGAATCAGCCAATTCATCAAAGGTGACTAATAATGAGCGGCAACCATGAGTGTGCGGCAGCGTGTGTGTGCTGCATGTTGAGAGGGCGCAAAATGAGTTGTTCTTAAATTGTTGTCACCATGTTGTCATATAGGTCTGCGATAAGCCAGAGAAAGCCGCTAAATCACTGGAATTTAGCGGCTTTCTGGCTTTGGTCAGGTAGGGTTCGACTCCCGTCATCCGCTCCACGATTTCTCCAACTTCAGGATTATTCCAACAGCATAGCCAGAGAAGCCGATTGAAGGCTAAGGTGTATGTATGGATATGCTTGAAGCGATGCGTTCACGGCACACCGTACGTGCCTATACCAACAAGCCGATACCTGACGACATCGTATCGTTGCTTACTAGGCGCGTTGCGCATGACAATCAAAAATATGGCACGGCCATCACTCTACGAACCGAAGACACAACTGCGTTCGGCCCCATCTTCAAACTGATACGTGCCAAAGGTGTGCGTAATTTCCTCATCATGTCCGCGAATCTGCGTGAGGGGGAGGACCCTCGAGAACTGGACGAACGACTGGGATATGCGGGCGCCGATCTCATGTTGTACGCGCAAACCTTGGGTCTTAATACCTGGTGGGCGGGCGGTACCTACAGTCGTAAGATTGTGGACAAAATGGCGGAAGGCAACCGGACCATCGCTGTCATCGCCATCGGATACGGAGCGGAGCAAGGCGAGCCGCACCAATCCAAATCCGTTTCCGAAGTCTGCAAATACGACGGTAAGGCCCCTGCATGGTTCACGGACGGTGTGAAAGCGGCACTGCTTGCACCGACGGCATTCAACAAACAGGACTTTTTCATCGAAGGACACGGGCGGATCGTGTCCGTTCGTCTGACCAACGAGACGTCATACTCCGGAGCTGATCTGGGTCTGGTCAAATACCATTTCTCACTAGGGGCGGGAGCCGATAATTTCGGCTGGGCCTGACTGGGGCTGGAGTTGACCAGAGTGCTGGGCTTAGGTGGGGTACTTGGCTTAGCCGGGCACTCGGGACCAAGCCGGGGCCAACGACCGTTGCCTTGGGCTCTGGTTTGTCCGATTCTGGTGAATCAGCCATCCGGAGGGCAGAAGTATGGGCATGTTTGTCCGATTCTGGAGAATCGGACAAACAGGGTGTGCCAAAACGTACACGGATGGCTGATTCACCAGAATCGGACAAACGAAAGGCGAGCGTACGCCGCCGCAACTACCGGTTGCAGGGAGAAATCCGGTTGCACCAAGGCCGTGCAACCGCAAGATGGTGGCACGCAACCGAAGCCATGTGGCAATCTGCAATCATCAATCGCAAACACGTTCCACACTTTCGAGGGCAAGATCGCCAATCGAACGGTATGAGACGATGAAACCAATCGCAGTAAAGGAGCAAAGATGAGCTTCAGGGAAAATCTGCAATACCTGCGCGGCACCCGCAATATGACTCAGGAGCAGCTGGCGATGCTGCTCGGCGTCTCACGGCAGGCCATCTCGAAATGGGAGTCCGAGAAAGCATATCCGGAAATGGACAAATTGCTGATGATCTGCGACCTGTTCGGCGTAACGCTTGATGACCTGGTGATGGGTGACGTTCGCAGACCGAATTCGGGTATACGTGAATCGACCGCCGATACGTCTACGAATTCCGGGTCGGTCGAGGTTGTGGCCGCAATTGCGCAACCGGTCGGTTTCGCGGCGGCTTCATCGTCGCTGCGAAACCAGACGGAATCGTCGGCTTCGACGCAAGACGCGCCGACTGCGCTGCAAGCGGATCACCCTGCAGCGGCGCCGCGTTCCGCCGCAGCATCGCGCTCCGCAATGCCGCAAGACATGGTCGGCTACGACAGGCATATGAAGATCCACGCATGGCTGACTGCACTTGGCGTCGCCGCGATGATTCTTGGCGTTGCGGCCGGCATGCTATTCGACTCCGAAAACTCAATTATCGGACACAGTCCGATGAATGAATTCCTGACCGCCGCGCCGATTATTCTCGGTGTGATCGTAGGCTGTGCGTTGCTGATTCCTGCCGGTGCCCTGCATGGCGATTTCCAACGGCGTCATCCGTACATTCAGGATTTCTACACGGATGATGACAAGTCGCGCGCAGTCATCGAAAATGGCATCGGTAAGGCCGTGGGTGTGGGGTTGATCATGGTCGGCGTATGCGTGATGGTGTACTGCAACGAGGTACTCGGCATCAACAACGGATGGCCCGTCAGCATAATGCTGGCACTGGTGGCCATAGCCGTATTCTGCTTCATCTTCACGGGGATGCGGCTCGATCGCACAAAGCTCGGCAAGTACAATCGCGAAAGCGAAGAGCGCAATGCGGAGGGTGATTCCGCGGAGGATGATTTCGAAAGCCCGTCACAGCCTATGAGTGTGACCGACAAATACTACAACAAACTCACCGGAGCGGTGTGCGGTATCATCATGCTGATTGCAACGGTGATGGCGCTGCTCATGCTGTTCGTGGGCGTCAATGCGAATGCCGCGCTTGGGGGCGATCCTAGTTTTTGGGGAGCTGTTTTCTGGATTCCTTGGCCGATTGGCGGCATCCTGTGTGGCGTTGCCGGCACAGTCATCCAGTTGCTGAAGTATCGTAACGGCCGACGGTAGGGCGCTGGGATTGCTGGCTGCGAATGGAGTGATGCGGAGCCGTTGGGTTGTGCAGCTGTGGGGTGTGCAGCTTGTGGCATGCGGGCAGTTGTCTGATGGGTTTGTTTGTCCGATTCTGGTGAATCGGACAAACAAACCCATATCTTTTGCCTTTACCTGACTGATTCTGGAGAATCGGACATTTGGATACCTGTATATTGGGGTCTGAATGGCTGATTCACCAGAATCGGACATCTGTTGGGCGTGTGAAGTAACGTGGTGCGCGTGAAAGCAGATGAGAGAAAGACGCTACGCAATCCGTTGCTTGGACATGCGATTTCGCATCGTGGCACGATTATCGGCCTGTGTGCAATCGTGTTGTGGGGGTTCATGGCCGGGCTGGTGCGTCTCGTCGCCGACGCATTCGGTGCAACGCTCGGATCTGCGCTGATCTACACCGTCGGTGGCATGATGCTGATGATCGTACGTCGACCGGCGCCGATTCGTAAGGCGCCACGTAAATATCTGATCATTGGCGGTGCCATGTTCATCGCGTACGAAGCGTCAATCTCATTGTCGATCGGACTCGCCTCAACGGCCGCGCAATCTGTGGAAGTGAGCTTGGTCAACTATCTATGGCCCACACTGCTGGTACTGATGACCGCTGCGGTCTCACATAAGCGCGGTGCGGTCTGGAAAGCGCTGCCAGGCGCGATTGTGGCGACAATCGGCGTGGCGATGGCCGTCGGAGGTGAGAGTCTCGACGTACATGAGGCCATGCGTAACATCGCATCGAATCCACTGCCGTATGCATTGGCGCTCGCAGGCGCGTTCATATGGGCAGTGTATGCAACCGTGACACCTGCGATGTCCGACGGCTACGATGGTACGACGATTTTCTTCTGCTGCGTGGCCGCAGTACTGTGGGCGATTCACTTCGCGTCCGGCCAAGGCTGGCCAACATCCATGCCGTCGATAAGCGGATATGTGGCACTGGCGGCCTGTGCACTGTCGATTGCCGGCGGATACGCTTGTTGGGGTTATGGCATGTTGCACGGAAACATGGAGACGCTGGCGGTCGGCTCATATGCCACGCCCGTGTTCTCCACCGCATCCAGCACGGTGCTGCTCGGTGTGGCTTTGGGCGTGCCGTTCTGGATTGGCGTGGTGCTGGTGGTGGCGGGGTCGCTGATCAATCTGTGGTTCGCGCGGCGTGCCCGTTAGCCATCTCTCCGCATGTCCGATTCTCCCGAATCAGACAGTCTGATTGGTCCGTGTGCTGTACAAATGTCCGATTCTGGTGAATCAGTCACATACATTCCGTTTTCTGTACCCCGGTTGTCCGATTCTCCAGAATCAGACACATGTGGTGCAGTATGGCAGCATTGGATGACTGATTCACCAGAATCGGACAAACTGGGGCGAACTCCTGTTATTCCCGCTGAAGATTGACAGTCCACCTCCTCCCGCAGCCTCGCGACACGCCCGAAAATGTGGATAACTCCCGTCCTTCGACCACAACCCCTGTTTCTGCTGGCACGTCCACCCGAAATCCCCTATCGTGTGCGCATGAACATGCACAGGAATTCTTCTGCAAGAGCAACGAAAGCTCAGCAGCGTCTAGACGCGATGCTCCGTCAAGCCTATGCGCACCGCCGTCTTGCGGTACCCGAGCAGCCTAAGGATCGCCGTGCATGCCAACGTCGTGTACATACCGGCATGATTATCATGCCGAAGAAGGGCTACTACATCAGTGCGCAGCAGTGGAATGCACTTTCCTACGCCGATCGCATCAAATGGACGCTTCGGACAGTTTGCCACGAACATCCGGACTGGGTGCTGTGCGGTCCGTCCGCCGCCGGTGCGTACGGTTACTCGACCACCCTGCAATTGCAGCGGTACGTGCACATTGCAGTGACGGAACGTTCCAAGGCGGGGCGTCACGGCTTCGTCATCGCACATTTTTACAAGGATCCTCCGCCGACGAAAGTAGTGGACGGCATGCAGGTCACCGCAGAAATTCAGACTATGGCGGACTGTGCGCGGATGCTGGATTTTGAAAATGCGATGATTGTGTGCTGCACGGGTTTGCGCAAAGGCAATCTCACGAAGACGCAACTGCAGGAGTTCGTTGGCAATAAAAGGAAGATCGGCGGAATCATCCGTGCACGTTATGTTGCGGAGCATGCGGAGCCGGCATGCGAGAACGGCGGTGAGGTGGCCGCGCTCGCCGCGATGCTGGAACTGGGATTCGCACAGCCGCAGGCGCAGGTTACTTACGTGAGTCCGTTGGATGGTCGCAATATCAGGGCTGATTTTTCATGGGAACGTGACGATGGCAGCATTGTGGTCGGTGAGTTGGATGGTCGGCAGAAGTGTGTGGACCCGTCCATGACGGTCGGCGGTGACACGGTTGATGTGATTTTGCGAGAGAAGGACCGTGAAAGTGAACTGAATATGCTGAAAATTAACGTCGTAAGATTCCAGATGGAGCATGTCCGATCCCGGGAACCATTGCGGCGTCGGCTTGACGCGGCTCGAGTGCCACGTGACCTATGTGCTTATGCCTCGCCGTTCGCGGGATTCCGAAGCACCGCCTACTAGAAGCGTGGCAGTTCCTGTCCTGTTCCTCTTTCTCTTTGTTCTTTCCTGATTCTGTTCGCACACGAGCCGTGCCCGCTTGGCTTATAGCGCCACCGGATGAATCCGGTCCTTTGGCATGCCTGATCCGGGGGAATTTCAACCGGTTCTGGTGGCGTGTGGTCGTAGCGGGGCCTTCCTTTGTGTCCGATTCTGGTAAATCAGCCATCCGCACACCTTTAATCATGTTCTGTGTGTCCGATTCTGGTGAAACGGACACACAGAACGCTGGTTACCTCTCCGCCTTGGCTGATTCACCAGAATCGGACACACAGAGGGGGGGAAGACAGCCAAACGCCACGGCGGGAAGACTACCTCAGCGCCCGCCCCGCGGAACCTAGCTGCTTGCAAGCCTCGACCACACGTGCGGCCATCGAGGATTCGGCCTCACGACCCCACGAGCGTGGATCGTAGAACTTCTTGTTGCCGACTTCACCATCAATCTTCAGCACGGAATCGTAATTGCGGAACATGTGTCCTGCGATTGCACGTGAGAACGCATACTGCGTATCCGTATCAATGTTCATCTTGACCACGCCGTAGCTAACCGCTTCCGCAATCTCAGCCGCCGACGATCCGGAACCGCCGTGGAACACCAGGGGGAACGGCTTGCCTTCCGGCATGTCCGGCAGCGCACAAGTGGAAACGTGCGCGGCATCAACGCTTCCCAGGCGTCCGTCATGCGCGGCCGCCCATACTTCGGACTGAATGTCGTGCAGTAATCGTGGACGCAACTGCACTACGCCCGGCTTGTATGCGCCATGCACGTTGCCGAAGGTGAACGCGGCCATATAACGGCCGTGTTCACCCAACCCCAGTCGTTCTGCCACGCGCACGCCATCGGCGGGCGTGGAGTACAGTTTGTCGTTGATTTCCGCGGAATGGCCGTCCTCTTCGCCGCCGACCGCGCCAATCTCAATTTCGAGCACGGTGTGCGCCTTCACGGACTTTTCTAGCAGCTCCTCGGCGATGTCAAGATTCTCTTCCAGCGGAACCGTCGAGCCGTCCCACATGTGGGACTGGAATGTCGGCTCTTCGCCGTGCTTGACCTGCTCCGCCTCATGCGCAAGCAGCGGGCGGACCCATTCATCCAGATATTGTTTGGCGCAATGGTCGGTGTGCAGTGCCACCGTAATGTTCGGATAGTGTGCGGCCACTTCATGCGCGAACGCGGCGAATGCGAGCGAGCCGACCACACGATTGTTGACCGATTGTCCGGAGAAATATGCGGAACCGCCCACCGACACCTGGATGATGCCGTCGGATTCCGCCTCGGCGAAACCTTGCAACGCAGCGTTCAGCGTCTGCGTGCTGGTCACATTGATTGCGGGATATGCGTAGCCGCCACGACGTGCGGCATCCAGCATCTCGGCATAACGTTCAGGAGTTGCGATAGTCATGTCTCCATTATGTCTCGTTTTGTGACACTTTGGTTTTCTCATTGTGGTTTTGCGGGCCTCCGGCGGTCGGATCGTTTGCCGGCGCGGCAACGTCGCCTACAATTGCGGTAATCCCAATACGACGTCACGGCAATAGCAGCGAAAGAAGCCAGCATGACTTTGGAAGACGATATTGAAGAGCTGTCTTTTGAGGATAGCGTCCTTCCGCCGCGCAAACATCACACTTGGTTGCGCGTCATACTTGCGATGTTGCTGATCGTACTGGTCGCAGGAGGCGCAACGGGCGGCTGGTATCTGTGGAACTATCATCTGCGCCGCATTCCGGTTACCGTCAATCGTGTCGACCGTCTCGTTCGCATCGACAGCACGATTGCGACCCTGCTCCATGACAACGATGATTTCAACGCCAAGCCAGGCCGTCTGCTGGATATCACCGGCAAGGTCCTCGACAAGCGCGGCGGTGGAGCGATCATCGTGAAACGTAATGGCGCCGCCGTGGCAACCGCGCAACTTGGCAGCACACGTATGGCCGACAACGACGTAATCACCGTGGAATCCGGTAAGGATCAGACCGAAGCGCATACGGTACGGTACGACACCGTCAAATACGGTACCGACATCAATCTCAACAATGGGCCGCTGCAGGAAGTCAAACAACTCGGCAAGGACGGTATGAAAGAGATTTGGGTCGGGCGGAGATCCAAGAAGGAAGTCGACAAGGGATTCAAGAAGGAACCGCAGAATCTGGTGGTACAGTCGCGTTCGCCACGACCGGCCGGACGTAAGGTAATCGCATTGACGTTCGACGACGGGCCAAGCCAATACAGCGACGCGATTCTGGACATACTCAAGGAGAAAGGCGTGAAGGCGACGTTCTTCGACGTCGGCGAAAGCTCCGCGCAATACCCGAAGCAGGAGAAGCGCATGCTTGCAGAAGGTCATCAGGTGGCGAGTCACAGCAACACGCATCCATACATGCCGAAGATGGGGCGTGACGAGTTGCGCGCGGAGATCACGGCAGGGTTTGACAATCTGAAGAAGGCATCCGGACTGGAAACGAAGGTGATGCGTGCCCCATATGGTGCGTTCGGCGTGGAACAGTGGAAGCAGTGCGCCGACCTGCTTGACATGAACGTGCTGTGGGATATCGATACGGAGGATTGGAAGATGCCCGGTGCGCAGGCCATTCATGATGCGGTGTTGAACAATGCGCATAACGGCGCGGTGGTGCTGATGCATGACGGCGGCGGCGACCGGTCACAGGACGTGGAGGCGTTGCCGGGGATTATCGACGATCTGAAGAAGCAGGGGTACGAGTTCGTGACTATCGAGCAGCTGAGTGAGATGTAGAGCCTGGGGTGGATGGCGCCGGACGGGGTCGTGTGTTGCGGTGATGCCGGGATTCCGTTTGTCCGATTCTGGTGAATCAGCCAAATAACATGCCTCGGCGTGCGCCTGAATGTCCGATTCTCCAGAATCGGACAGATGAGAGGTGAAAAGGCGGGCGTGCATGGCTGATTCACCAGAATCGGACAAACAGGATTGGCGACCCGCAGTAGAGGGCTCAAGGTACGCTGTTTTCGGCGGAATAAGGCGACAGCGTGGAGGTGCGTTATGCCGGGTATCGTGTTGATTGGCGCTCAGTGGGGCGACGAGGGTAAAGGCAAGGCCACCGATCTCATCGGTACCAAAGTCGATTACGTTGCACGCTTCAACGGCGGCAACAATGCAGGCCATACCGTGGTGGTCGGAGACGAATCGTACGCACTGCACCTGCTGCCATCCGGCATCATCAGTCCGACGGCGACCCCGGTCATCGGCAACGGTGTCGTGGTCGATCCCGAAGTACTGTTCGAGGAGATCGACGGCCTTGAAAGCCGCGGCGTGGACTGCTCCCGACTGTTGGTGAGCGAAAGCGCACACATCATCGCGCCGTATCATCGTGTACTCGACAAGGTGACTGAACGCTTCCTCGGCAAACATAAGATCGGCACCACCGGCCGTGGTATCGGTCCGGCTTACGCTGACAAGATCAATCGTGTCGGCATCCGCGTGCATGACCTGTTCAACGCTGAGCATCTGCATGACAAGGTTGAGGCGAGCCTGCATCAGAAGAATCAGATGCTGGTCAAACTGTACAATCGTCGTCCGATTGATGTGGACCAGACCACCGACGAGCTGCTTAAGCTCGGTGAACGTCTGAAGCCTTACGTTGCCAATACTTCCTTGGTGTTGAACAAGGCGCTTGACGAGGGCAAGACCGTATTGTTCGAGGGCGGCCAGGCCACCATGCTTGACGTGGACCATGGCACCTACCCGTTCGTGACATCCTCCAACCCGACCGCCGGCGGTGCCTGCACTGGCACCGGCGTTGGACCGACCAAGATCACCCGCGTGATTGGCGTCTCCAAAGCATATGTGACCCGAGTCGGTGAGGGACCGTTCCCGACCGAACTGTTCGGTGAGGATGGCGACTGGCTGCGTGCCCAGGGCCACGAATACGGTGTGACTACTGGTCGTCCGCGTCGTTGCGGCTGGTTTGACGCGGTCGTGAATCGTTACGCATCCCAAGTCAACGGTCTGACCGATATCGTGCTCACTAAACTTGATGTGCTTACCGGGCTTCAAGAAATTCCGATTTGTGTGGCTTACGACGTAAATGGTGAACGCCACGACGATATGCCGACCGATCAGGCTGAATTTGCCGTCGCGAAGCCCATTTACGAGACCATGCCGGGCTGGACCGAAGACATTTCCCAAGTGCATGATTTCAACGATCTGCCGCAAACCTGCCAGGATTACGTCAAGCGTCTTGAAGAGCTGTCCGGATGCCGCATTTCCGTGATTGGCACCGGCCCGCAGCGCGATCACATCATTCAGATCAATTCGCTCGTCGACTGATTCCCGCTGCGCTTCATTGGTAGTGTACGTATGATTGGTGTCGGCAGGTGTACGCCTGTCCGGCACCTTTTTTATCCCCTATTTGTCTGATTCTGGAGATTCGGACAAACAACTGGTGATCTGACATCCTTGTTTGTCCGATTCTGGTGAATCGGACATGCGTGGGCGAGTTTGGATGCGTATGTGTCTGATTCTGGAGATTCGGACACATGGGGGTTGATATTGGAGGCGCGACTGGCTGATTCACCAGAATCGGACAGTCTGTGTGAAGACGTAACGGGCAAGGAGACGGGAGCGCAATGCGATGAGTTCGATTCCGACCATCGACAGGCTGATTCCACGCTTCGACCATCTGAAATGGAAGATGGCCGCGGCCGGCGTTGCTGTTGGTCTGATTTCCGGCTTGTTGGTGGTTGTTTACCGTCTTGGTATCGAATATGGCACGGATTGTGCACGTTGGATGTACGCGCAGATCCGTAACCAGCCATGGCTGCTTGTGCCGTGGATGGCTGCGGCCGCTGGCAGCGCCCTGCTTATCGCTTGGATGGTTGGCAAAGAACCGATGGCCGGTGGCAGTGGCATTCCTCAAACCAATGGTGTGGTGATCGATGGTTTGAAGATGCGTTGGCAGAGCATTTTGCCGGTTCGTTTCGTTGGTGGTCTGCTGGGGTCGCTGTTCGGTCTGTCGCTGGGCCGTGAGGGGCCGTCCATTCAAATCGGCGCGTCTGGAGCGCAGTTTCTGTCGCATCGTTTGCGTGGGCGGCGTCGTGAGGATGCGCAGGAGCACTATCTGGTGTCCGCTGGTGCCGCTGCCGGCCTTTCCGCCGCGTTCAGCGCCCCGCTTTCCGGCATGATGTTTGCGCTTGAAGGTATTCATCGTAGTTTTTCGCCCACTATTTTGATGGGTGCGACCGCTGCTTCGCTGACCGCCGATTTTGTTTCGAAATATTGTTTCGGACTGCGTCCTGTGTTGGATTTCGGCGCCGTCGGGCAACTGCCTCTTGCCGAATACATTTGGTTGATTCCGCTGGGGATCGTCGCCGGTCTGGTCGGTTCGCTGGTGAACCGTTCCTTGCTTGGATTGCAGACGTTATATGGCAAGTTGCCTGCGTGGATTCGCCCGATGGTTGCCATTGCGATCGCGTTGCCGGTCGGCATCTGGCTGCCGGACGTGCTTGGTGGCGGATCGAATCTCATTGCATTGTCCGAAAAGGCCGAATCGGGCATTGGTATGTTGTGCATATTGTTTGCGGCGAAGATGATTTTCACCAGCACCAGTTTTGGTTCCGGTACCCCCGGTGGCATTTTCATGCCGATTCTGGCAATCGGCTCATTGGCTGGTGGCATCTGCGGCGAGGCTGCACGTCAGTTTTGCGGATTGCAGTCGCAGTCCGTGGCTGTGTTCGCGGTTTGTGTGATGACGGGTACGTTGGCCGCTTCCGTAAAGACTCCGATTACTTCGATTTTGCTGGCTGTAGAGATGTCGGGTACGTTGACGCACATGTTGCCGATTGCGGCATCGGCCTTCATCGCGCTTCTTGTCTCCGATTTGCTGCGTACCAGGCCGATTTATGGCGAACTGTTGGCACGGTATATGAAGGCGCGAGGCATGGAATCAACCGTTGCGAGCCAGGTCGGCAGCGGTGTGATGGAACTTCCGCTGGAGATGGGTGCCGAAGCGGAGGGCAAGCGCGTACGTGACGTGGCATGGCCGTCAGGCTGTCTGATTATCGGATTGCGTCGTGGCGAGCGTGAGATCGTGCCGCGCGGTGATACTACGCTGCGTGCCGGTGATTATTTGGTGGTGCTGTTCAGTGGCGAGGAGGAACGCAAGGTGCGTCTCGCCATGCGTCGGCTGTGCGATGTCGGACTGTGAGCGCCCTACACGGCTGTCCGATTCTGGAGATTCGGACATCTGTGGGCGTTGCAGAGGGCATTACGTGTCTGATTCACCAGAATCGGACACGTGGTCGGATTGCGTCGTGGCAGCGTGTACACTCGTGCAATGTCGGGAAGACGGTATCTGCGACTGGTGCATCGTTGTGTGACCAGTCGCGAGAACGGTGTGGTTCATGAGTGAGCGTCTGAAAGTTTTGGAATAAGGGAGCGACATGGAATCGCAGACACGGGGTCCGTTGCATGGCGGACAGGCGGATGACGAGCCCAAGCCGCCCAGGTGGCTAGGCGCGGGGGAGGACCCGAATCCGGCGACGCAGGCGATCAGCGTGGTTGAGGCGGCCAACGCTGATGCTCAACCTCAAGGTGCGGCTGCGGCTTCCAATCCTCCTCAGATTCCTCTCGCCCCGTTAAAGCGTGTGCAGGCACGATTCAATCCTCTGGCCGACGGACTGATGTATCTGGTGGTGTTCGTCGGCGGTTTTGTCGGCGTGGGACTTCGTCGCGTGCTTGATGAGATGATGCCGGCGGCTGAGGGACAGCCGTTCGTACCGGGCACCTTCGTGTCGAATATGCTTGCCTGTTTCCTGTTCGCCATGCTGGTTGAATACATGGCGGTCGCTTCATGGTGGCCCCGCCGCATGCGTCAGATCGCCAGTCGCGGCATTGGTCTGGGGATGCTCGGAGGGCTTTCCACCATGTCCGGGCTCATGTTGGAAACCATGGAAGGAATGAGCACACATCATGTGACGGGTGCATTGTTGTATCTTGCAATCAGTTTCGTCGGAGGCATGATTGCGTCTGTGGCGGGCCTCGGGATTATGCAGTTGCTGCTGGCGCGCCGCACCCGCAGAGCCGTACGTGAAGCATTACGTTTGTCCGATTCTGGTGAATCGGACAAACAGGGGGCTGACAGACACTCACGGTTGTCCGATTCACCAGAATCGGACAACTTGACGATGAGGAAGGGGCTGGCCGAAGGGTATACGCAGGTGAAAGTGGCCGATATGGCGCATTCCGCCGCTCAAGCCGCGTTGGAGGCGGCTGCGGCGGCGCAGGCGGCTGCGACCACGGCCGCGCGGGCCGCACAATCCGAATCTGTGGAATCGCAGGAATCCCCAGGGTTGGCGGAGCTTGCCGACGCGACGCGGCGGAATAGTCCTGTACCGTCCGTGAATCCGCCGAGTTTCGAACCCAAGCCGATCACTGCGGAGATTCCGCTGGTCGCCGATCCGACCACGGGGGAGGTGCGCTGATGATGTGGCTGCTTTGCTTCTTCGGCGGCATCGGGGCCATGGCCCGTTATGTGCTTGATGTGTCGATTCAACGTAGCTGGAATCGTTCCTTCCCGTTGTCTACGCTGGTGATCAACGGTATCGCCTCGTTATGTGCGGGCATTGCGATGATGTCATATTATGCGCAATCGGTGGATTCTCAGACCGTCATGCTGTTCCTGACCGGTTTTCTGGGCGGGTTTTCCACGTTCTCGACGGCCATCAATGAAGTGCTGTCGTTGATTCGCAAGAAGCGCTTCGCGATGGCGTTGGGGTATGGCGTGGCGACGGTTGCGGTGCCGCTCGTGTGCGTCGCATTGGGTTTCGGATTGGCTTCGCTCGCCCGTTGACAAACGTCAGGCGTAACAAAACGTCAGATGCGCGAGAACGCCGAAAAATCGGGCAAAACGTTGTTTTGCCGGCAATCGTGTCCCCTTTTCCGACAGCGGTTGACCATTCCGGCGCCATAGCCAATCCGTCTGAGAGAGCTCTCCGCCGACCTTCCCGCGTAATTTCCGTGTTACAACTCCGGCGTGAGAGTAACCTTCCGGAAATCTGAGTGCAACTGAGAACGCCGTTTCTTCTCCTACGTTGTGGAAACAACAAGAGAGGAAATCCTATGACAGCCGTATCTCACATTGCACGGCATCGTCGATCGGGAATCGTAATACTATGTTCGATCTTCGCCGCTCTTTCGATGCTATTCATTCTGCCACCCGACTCAGCCATGGCGGCCGACGCCGTGGATGTCTGCAATCCGACTTCCGACAACGGTTGCGTCAACGGCATTCTGCAGGATGCCGACAAGAAAGCGATTGCGGGTATCACCGTGAAGCTTTCCGGTACGGAAGAAGCGGAAACAACAACCGATGCCGACGGCAAGTGGGCGTTTTCAGTCAAGGATGACGGCGATTACACCGTCACCATCGACGAATCCGTGGCCGAAGAGCACGGATTGAAGTCGAGCAGCGCCACGGTGACCATCAAGAAAGCCAGCTTCGACAAGCAGCGCGGCGTGGTCCGCTTCGACCAAGTCAACGACTCCGCATCCTCCGGCAGCTCGTCCTCCGACTCGGCCAAATCCGGCTCCGACAGCTCCAGCTCCTCAGGCACCGCAACGGTATCAAAGAAGAAGGCCGGCTCCAACATCGGCAAGCGCATCTGGCAACAGCTGTACTCCGGCATCATCTTCGGTCTGATGCTTGGCCTGATGTCAGTCGGCATGAACCTCGTCTACGGCACCACCGGCCTGCAGTCGTTCTCGCACGGTGAGCAGGTGACGCTCGGCGGTCTCATGGCATATGTCGGCACGCAGATGCTGCACATGCCGGTCGTGGCCTCCGCCATTTTCGCCATCGTTATCGGCGCAATCACAGGTCTCATCCAAAACGAAATCGTATGGGGCCCGCTGCGCCGCCGCCATGTCGGCACCATGCAGCAGATGATCGTCACCATCGGCCTGTCGATGGCATTGCAATACACGTTCCAGTTCTTCTTCGGCGGTGACATCAAGGGCATCGTCAAATCGGTGCCGGACAGCTTCCAGCTCGGCCCGATCACGACCGACATGCCGACGTTGCTGTCCGCGCTAATCGCCATCTGCGTGATCATCGGCGTCACATTGTTCCTCTACAAGACCCGTCTCGGCAGGGCAACGCGAGCCGTGTCCGACAATGCGGCGCTCGCAGCGGCTTCCGGCATCAACGTGGACCAGGTGGTACGTGTCGTCTGGATCCTGTCATGCTCCATGGCCGCACTATCCGGCGTGCTGTTGGGCATCTATCTCAACGGCATCTCCTGGAACACCGGAGCGACCCTGATCCTGCTGATGTTCGCGGCCGTCACGCTCGGCGGCCTCGGTACCGCCAACGGCGCACTCATCGGTTCGCTGGTCATCGGCATCGTGGCGGACATGAGCTCGCTCGTCATCCCCAACGACATGCGTTACGCCAGCGCGCTGGCAATCCTCATCATCGTTCTGCTGGTGCGCCCGCAGGGCATCTTCGGCAAGCAACAAAGGGTGGGCTGATTCATGGACATCATGACAATCATCTCCAATGCGGCGGGCGAGCTGATCGCCCCGACCACGGCGGCATACGTACTCGCCGCCATCGGTTTGAACATTCACTTCGGTATGACGGGCCTGATGAACATGGGTCAGGCAGGCTTCATGCTGCTCGGCGCGTACGGCTTCGCAGTCACGCAGTCGATGGGCTGCAACCTGTTCGCCTCCGTATGCGCGGCGCTCGCTCTTGCCGTCATCTACGCACTGCTGCTTGGCATTCCGACGTTGAAGCTCGGCCCTGACTATCTAGCCATGGTCACGTTGGCTGCCGCGGAAATCATCCGTATCATCGGCAGGTCGACGGCCATGACGAATCTCACCGGCGGTTCCGCCGGCATTTCCCCGCAGGATTTCACGGAGAAGTTCGAGGCGCTTTCCCCGCTGCCCGATGGTTCGACCACGTTCCTGTTGTGGACCTACAGCAACAACATCGCGAACTCCTGGTGGCTTCGCATCGTGGCCTGGATTCTGGTGGCAATCGCGGCGTTCCTGTGCTGGCGTTGGTTCCACTCGCCGTGGGGGCGCATGCTCAAGGGCATCCGCGAGGATGAGAACGCGATCCGTTCGCTCGGCAAGCCGGTTACGAAATACAAAATGGAATCGTTGATTCTCGGCGGTCTGTTTGGCGCGATGGCCGGCATCATCTTCGTACTGCCGCGTTCCGTGCAGCCGGATTCGCTCGGTCGTACCGTCACCTTCTATGTGTGGACGATTCTGCTGCTGGGTGGCGCGGCCACGATTCTTGGCCCGGTACTGGGCTCCTGCGTGCTGTGGGTGTTGCTCACCTTCGTCAAGGAGGTCATGCGCAATACGGTTCCCGAAACCCTGATCTCCTCCAACCAGATCGAAGCCCTTGGCTGGGTGATCGTCGGCGTCGCGCTGATGTGCCTGGTGATCTTCAGGCCACAAGGCTTGTTGGGCGACCGAAAGGAGTTGGCTTTCCATGCCTGATACAACGAATACTCAACAGCCCGCCGTGTCGTCTTTCCCTCAGCCGGGCGTCCCGTTCCATGATCTGACGAAATGGGCCACCAAGGCGCCAGAAGGTGAAACCCTGATCTCCACCGCTTACAAGGACAAAGTCACCGAGGATCTCAGGTTCGTGGAGAACAAGCCGGGCGTGCATAAGCCCGATCCGATTCTGATCGCCGACAACGTGACCCGCAAATTCGGCGGCATGACCGCCGTGGACGTGGGCCACTTCGAGATCGAACGCCACGGCATCACTGCGTTAATCGGTCCGAACGGTGCCGGCAAGACCACGTTCTTCAATCTGATGACCGGCTTCGATACGCCGAATACCGGCACTTGGCAGTTCGACGGCAAGGACATGGCCCACGTGCAACCTGAGAAGGTGGCACGTATGGGCATGGTCCGCACATTCCAGCTGACGAAGGTCATGAGCCGTCTGACCGTGCTTGACAACATGCTGCTTGGTGCGCCCGTGCAGCCAGGTGAGGGCATGTTCCGTGCGCTGTTTCCCGGAATGTGGAAACGTCAGGAGAAAGAGAACGTTGAAAAGGCGGAAGCGCTATTGGAACGCTTCCTGCTGATCAAGAAGAAAAACGATTATGCGGGCGCGCTTTCCGGAGGCCAACGCAAACTGCTGGAGATGGCGCGTGCGCTGATGTCGGATCCGCAGCTGGTGATGCTCGACGAACCGATGGCCGGCGTGAATCCGGCGTTGAAGCAGTCGCTGCTCGACCACATCATGGCATTGCGTGAGGAAGGCACGACGGTGCTGTTCGTGGAACATGACATCAACATGGTGCGTCATATCGCCGATTGGGTCACCGTGATGGCGGAAGGCAAGATCGTTGCCGAAGGTCAGCCGAAGAGCGTGATGAGCGATCCGGCTGTGATCGACGCCTATCTGGGTGCGCATGCCAATGTGGACCTGGGTGACGATTCCGTGCTTGAAGATTTGAAGGAGGCCTGAGATGAGCGACATCGCAAGCGTCACCGATCCGGCAGGTTTGTCCGATTCTCCAGAATCGGACATCCAGACGGGGAATCCGGTGGTCTCTGTGTCCGATTCTGGAGAATCGGACATTCAGGAGGGGAATTTTGGTTCCCAGTTGTCCGATTCTGGAGAATCGGACACGCAGGGTGGGAGCGCGGACGGTTTGACCCGTGCGCAGATCCACGTGGGAGAACCCGAGGGCGAGCCCCTGCTGGACGCGGTCGACCTGATTGCCGGGTACATTCCCGGCGTGAACATCCTCAACGGTGCCTCCCTTACCTTGCATGAGGGCGAAATCGTCGGCATCATCGGTCCGAATGGCGCCGGCAAGTCCACATTGCTCAAGTCGCTGTTCGGTCTGGTGCATATCCACTCCGGAAAGCTGTTGTTGAAGGGCGAGGACATCACCAACCTGCGTGCCGACAAGCTTGTCTCCCGCGGCGTCGGTTTCGTGCCGCAGACCGAAAACGTGTTCCCCAGCCTGACCATCGCGGAAAACATGCATATGGGCGCATTCCAGGCGCCGAAGCTGTTCAACGAGCGGTTCGACTACGTGTGCTCCATCTTCCCCAAGCTCGGCCAACGCAAGAACCAGCTTGCCGGCCAGCTTTCCGGCGGCGAACGCCAGATGGTGGCCATGGCCCGCGCCCTGATGATGAAGCCATCCGTACTGTTGCTGGATGAGCCTTCCGCAGGTCTGTCCCCGATGTTGCAGGATGAGACCTTCATCCGCGTGCGTCAGGTCAATAAGGCCGGTGTCTCCGTGGTTATCGTCGAACAGAACGCCCGTCGTTGCCTGCAGATCTGCGATCGTGGCTACGTTCTCGACCAGGGCCGTAACGCATATTCCGGCAAGGGCCGTGACCTGATGGAAGATCCGAAGGTCGTTTCCCTCTACCTCGGCAATCTGGAAGAGGAGGTGGAAGAGGAAGGGAGATGAAGTGACGGCAGAACTCTGGGAATCACGGAACGGAGCGCATGCCGCCTTTCTCGCCGCTCGCCGCTCGATGTACCTTCGTACGTCTTCGGCTCCGAATGGCGGTCTGCACACGCGTTCCGCGGTTTCCTCCATGAGCCGGAACCTTGAGTCCCTGAGCCCGGGCTTCCTTCCGTAAGCGAGGACCTCGAGTCCCAGCCAACCGCCGGCGTACCGGGAATCCTACCTCCGCCGGCGGTTCAGCCATGCCTAAAAACCGTTGGAAATCCTTGTGTTTCCAACAGTTTTCGGGCTTCATCTCAGGTTAACTTTATGCACACACTTTCGGTTTGCAGGGTTTCTATATTCCGAAGTAAAGATTGCGAACGGTCGAGAACAATCAAGACGATCGCAATCGTCACCAAGGGTTCGGCATTCGGCCGGATCAAGAGAGGAAATGGTGATTCGCATGAAGCATATCAACATGAAGAGCATGAAGAAGCTGTCGATCACGACGACCGCCGTGATCGCCGCCGCGGTGATGTCGCTCGCCGGCTGCGGCTCGAGTTCCAGCGGTTCCGACAGCACTGCCAGTTCGTCGGATTCCAGCGCCAAGACCACCAAGTTCGTGCTTGGCGGACTGTGGCCGGAAACCGGTTCCCTGGCCTATCTCGCACCTCCTGAACTGGCCGCCGAGAAGCTTGCGGTCAAGGATATCAACGATGCAGGCGGCGTACTTGGCAATGACGTCACCACCGTCGATGCCGACACCTCCGATGCGGACCATGCCGATCAGAACACGTCCGCCGCGCAGTCCGTGCTCAGCAAGAATCCGTCGTTCGTCATCGGCCCGGCTTCCAGCTCCGTGGTCAAGAACACATACAAGTCCATCACCTCGCAGAACGTTCCGATGCTGTCGATGGGCGCCACTTCGGCCAGCTTCTCCGGCCTGTCCGACTACTTCTTCCGTACCGTCGCCCCCGATACCGTGCAGGGTGCCGTGATGGGCAACCTCATCGCCCAGGATGGCGTGCAGAAGCTCGCCATCGCGGTCTTCAACGACGAATACGGCACCGGTCTGCGCGACACGGTCGTCAAGACCGCCGGTGACGCGGGCGTCGATATCGTTTACGGCGAGAAGGATACCTTCGATCCGACCGAAACGAACTTCTCTTCGATTGCCACCGCCATCAAGGCGTCCAACCCTGACGCGACGCTCGTCATCGCCTTCGATCAGACCAAGCCGCTGCTCAAGGCCCTCGCCTCCGCCGGTGTGGACATGAGCAAGCTGTATTTCGTCGACGGCAACACCTCCGATTATTCCAGCGAGCTTGATGCCGGCCTGCTCAAGGGCTCGAAGGGCACCATCCCTGGCGTCAACCCGTCCGATGACTTCATCAAGCGTCTCGAATCCACCGGCGTGGATCTGAAGAACACCACCACCTATGCTGCCGAAACTTACGATGGCATCATTCTCGCAGCCCTCGCCGCGCAGAAGGGCGGCAGCGCCGACGGCAAGACCATCCAGGCCAATATGGCGGCGGTCTCCGGCGCGGACGGCGGCGAAAAGTGCGATTCCTACAAGGCATGCCTTGCCCTCCTCAAGGACGGCAAGGACATCCAGTACCAAGGCCAGACCGGTATCGGACCGTTCAACAAGAACAATGATCCGAGCTCCGCGAACATCGGCGTCTACACCTTCGACGGCGACAACAAGCCGGTCTTCGACCACACCCAGTCCGGCGACGTTCCGACCGACTGACAGTAGGTTGTGACGGCGGCCGACAAACGTAAGATACGCGGTCGCCGTCGGGCCTCAATCGCAAGAATCCGCATAATTCCAGATAGCGCAATCGTGGTATCCGCAGGAATTTGCGGATTCTTGCTTTCCCGCGGCAATAATCACGACAATAAACGACAGTACAGAGACAAGAGGAAGTGACGATAATGAAGAAGAGTAATTCCAGGAAGACCCTGATTACGATTACCGCGGCGGCGGCCGCGCTGACGATGATGCTGTCCGGCTGTGGCTCGTCTTCGTCCAGCTCGAGCGACTCATCCGCCTCATCCACATCCGATTCCGGCACGTTCATGGCGGCAGGCCTGTTCCCGCTCACCGGCTCCATGGCGTACCTCGGCCCGGCCAATATCGCCACCATGAAGCTTGCGCAGAAGGACATCAACGATGCCGGCGGCGTACTCGGCAAAGACATCGAAATCACTTCGGCCGACACTTCGGACGCGGACCATGCCGACCAGAACACGTCGTCGGCGCAGTCGGTGCTCGCCAAGAACCCGTCCGTCGTGGTCGGCCCGCCGTCCAGCTCCGTGGTCAAGAACACCTACAAGCAGGTCACGTCCGCGAAGGTGCCGATGATCTCTTCGGGTGCCACGTCCACTGCTTTCTCCGGCCTGAACGACTACTTCTTCCGCACCATCCCGCCGGACACCGTACAGGGTGCCGTGCTGGGCCAGATCATCGCACAGGACGGTGTGAAGAACCTTGCCATCGCGGTCTTCAACGATGAATACGGCACGTCCCTGCGTGACGTGGTCGTCAAAACCGTGGAGGATGCCGGCGTGAAGGTCGTTTATGGCGAGAAGGATACCTTCGATCCGACCGAAACGAACTTCTCCTCGATGGTGACCAGCATCAAGGCCTCTAATGCGGATGCCACGCTGGTGATCGCCTTCGATCAGACCGTGCCGCTCGTCAAGGAACTTGCGACCCAGGGCATCGATACCCACAAGCTGTACATGACCGACGGCAATACCGTCGACCACTCCGAGGACTTCGATGCCGGTCTGCTGGAAGGTTCCGTCGGCACCATCCCGGGCGCCCATCCTACCGACGAATTCCAGAAGAACGTCAAGTCCTTCAACTCCAAGGTCACCGACTTCACTTACACCGCCGAAACCTATGACGCCATCGTGCTGGCGGCGCTCGCGGCCCAGAAGGGCGGCGCGACGGACGGCGAGACCGTGCAGAAGAACCTTATGGCGGTCTCCGGTTCCACCAAGGGCGAGGAATGCGATTCCTACAAGGCTTGCCTGGCGCTGCTCAAGGACGGTAAGGAAATCCAGTACAAGGGCCAGACCTCCATCGGCGCATTCAATGATGCGCATGATCCAAGCTCGGCTTCCATCGGCGTCTACAAGTACGATGCCGACAACAAGCCGGTCTTCGACCACTCTCAGGAAGGTTCCGTGCCTACGGCCTGATCGTGGCGCCGCACCTGAGTTACAGGTGCGAATCATGATTAAACGAGACGCGCGGTGCGAAGCGGGCGGCAATCGTCGTCAGGCTTCGCACCGCTTTCGTATGCCTCGACCTCATGTTCTCGACGACCGTCTCGACCGAACGTACAACGATGCACACACCGGTCGCTAAACCGGTTCGATACTATGTACAATGAGCATGATAGCGGCTGCGCAAAGGAGTATGAACATGGTCGGCATGCGCGATGTGGCGAAGAAGGCCGGAGTCTCATTGAGCACCGTCTCGTTGGTGGTGAACGGCACGGGATACGTGTCCGACGATATGCGTGACCGGGTGCAGCGTGCCATGAACGCGCTGAATTATGTGCCGAACGAACTGGCGCGCAATCTATATCACAATCGCACCAATATGGTTGGTGTGATCGTGCCGACCATCCGGCATCCCTTCTTCGCCACGTTCACGGCCAGCTTGCAGCATATGCTCGCCGGGCAGGGACTGAGCACCATGCTGTGCTCCACCGCAGATGCCGAGAACGGCGAAGCCGAATATGTGGAAATGCTGCGCCGGCATATCATGGACGGCATCGTAATGAGCGCCCATACCGCGCATACGCCTGATTATTGGACGTCCATTCATCGCCCGATCGTTGCGTTCGACCGTGTGCTGGGGGAGGGCATCCCCTCGGTCGGTTCCGATCATGAACAGGGCGGCCGTCTGATTGCCGATCTGCTCATTCGCACCGGTGCGCATCATGTGGTGATGATCGGAGGTCCGCGTGATCAGTTCTTCGACCTAGCCGCCCGCGGCGAGGTCGAAGACGTCTTCGATTTGGAGAAGACCACCTTCCCGACGGTGCGTTATTACCTGACGCTCGAGCAGGAGTTGATGAAGGCCGGTATTCGATATGAGTATGTGGAAGCCGGCGAGGTCATGGATTTCGACGGCTACCGTCGTGCGGTGGGGGAGACGCTGGATCGCGTTGGTCCGGATGGCGTGGATGCGGTAGTCAGCTCCGATATAGGGGCTTCCTTCTGCGTGCGCGAAGCATTGCGCCGGGGTATCGCCATTCCGCAGGATTTGCAGATCGTCGCCTACGATGGCACGTATCTGACCGATCTCGCCGGCATGAAGACGACCGCGGTCGTGCAGGATTTCGTTGCAATCACGCAGACCGTAGCCGATCACATCACGCAGGCCATCGCCGACGAGGATGCGGCCGCCGCCAAAGCGAGTCTAAGAAAAGATGACAACCCGTTCGAGCCGTCCGTGCTCATTCCCGTGACCTTGGCGTTGGGTGACACCACACGAGCGGTGTCAGCGGCCGCCGATCACTCGTAATCGCCGGCCGGACCGATCCCCAGCGCGTCATCATGCGTGCGTCCGGAATGAATCGCATCGTTGACCGCCTGAATCTGTGTCGTGTCTACGACTAGCGCACGCCCGTCGATCTCACTGATCGGAATCACCCAGCCACCGTGCGTCATATACAGGCTGTCGGCCTCACGTAGTTCGGCAATCGGCAGCTTCCTGTAGACCGCCTTATGGCCCTCCTGCAACGCCCATGCGAACATCTCACGCTGCGAAGTGCCGTTGAGGATGCCGATGCGCGGGTCGGGTGTGACGAAATCACCGCCGTATCGCGCCACGATCGAAGAATTCGGGCACTCCATCGTATAGCCGTCCTCCGTGTGCAGAATCGCGTCGCCGACGCCCCGACGCGCGCATTCGCGGTGCACGGCGCAGTTGAACGCGTAGCTGAGGGTCTTCGCACCATTGAGCAGCCAGGGCGCGCGGGCGGTGATGTCCGACGGATATCCGCGCGTCATCGACGCCATGGTGATCGGTTCGAGTGAATGCAATGTGCCCTTGGCATCAAGGAAGATGAAGATGGTGGGCGTGCGGTCGGCCGACCTGCCCACGCCGGTATCGGGGTCGAGACCGCGGGAGACGATGATGCGCAGCATCGGGCCAGGTTCCGGGTCATCATATTGGTCGATGACCAGCTCCACGGCGCGGGTCATCGCCGGAATGTTCGGCTCGGGCATGTTCATAAGCTTTGCGGATTGCGCGAGACGTCTGAGATGATTCTCCAACGAGACCGGGAAACCCCTCCATACGGTGGTCGCCTCAAAGATGCCATCACCTCGCAATACGCTCAGATCGAAGGCGTTGATGATGCTGTCCGTCGGATCGGCGAACCGCACCAGATCCTCATCGGGCGCGACGGACGTGCCTGTGAACAGCGCCTTGCCGTTGCCGACGCCCAGAACGATCGAACTCATGGGAACCTCTCTTCCTGCGCGCGCAACCATCGCGTGAACCATACGGCGCGAATCGTGCGGATGGCGCGAATCCCAATCACATGAACATGTCAGTAACATGTCAATTCTGCCAATCCGATCATGCGAAGCCGACTGCGTAATGCCAGTCGCGTGGAACCGACGCAACGCATGAAATCGGGACGACGACGCGACGCCGCCGTACAGCGCCCAACCTAATGGAGGTATGTTTCCGCGCGAAGCCGCCAATTTGCAAGGCTGAAACATTGGCGTCACGAAAGTCAAAACACCGTAACGTTGTGCGTCCATCGTGGTGGTCAAGAGAGTTTCCCGTTGCCTGTGGGCTATGCCGGTGTTGTGCCGTTCGGTACGCCGCCGGCACGGATATAGGTGAGGAAGGTGCAAACATGGCTGATCTTGATGCGGCATCCACTCCCGCGGCCGCGCGCGCCGCGTTCCGTGCAGGACAAGTACGCCCGACATGCGGCGTCGCTCAGGGCTATGCGCAGGCGAATCTGATGATTCTGCCGAAAGAGCAGGCCTTTGATTTCCTATTGTTTGCGCAACGCAATCCCAAGCCCTGCCCCTTGCTGGAAGTGATGGAACCGGGCGTCACCGAGCCGGCAACCGCGCCGGAAGCCGACATCCGCACCGATGTACCGATGTATCGCGTGTGGAGGCGTGGTGAGTTGGTGGCTGAAGTGCCGGACATCCGCGACTATTGGCGGTCCGATCTGGTGACGTTCGTAATCGGCTGCAGCTTCACGTTCGAGTTTCCTTTGATGGAGGCCGGAATCCCAGTGCGACACATCACGGCCGGACGCAACGTGCCCATGTACGACACGTCGATCGAATGCCGGCCGGCAGGCGCCTTTCGCTCCACGATGGTGGTGTCGATGCGCGGCATTCCCGCACGGCAGGTGGCCGACGCATGCCGGATCTCCGGATACTATCCGTCGGTGCACGGGGCTCCCGTATGCGTGGGTGATCCCGCAGCAATTGGCATCGAAGACATCGCACATCCCGACTATGGCGACGTGCCGGTTCTGGAACCGGGCGACATTCCGGTGTTCTGGGCGTGCGGCGTGACTCCGCAGGCGGCGGTGATGGCGTCGAAACCGGAATTCGCGATTACGCATGCGCCGGGCCACATGTTCATCACCGACAAACGCGACCTGGACTACATGGTGTGAGCGGCGGGACAACGGTAAGGAGCGGCATGAACGGCATCGATCTGAACAGCGACATGGGCGAGAGCTTCGGGCGTTGGAGACTTGGCGACGACGAGTCGTTGCTCTCGGTGGTTTCGAGTGCGAACGTGGCCTGCGGATTCCATGCGGGCGATCCTTCGGTGATGCTGCGCACGCTGGAGACCGCGGCCGCGCGCGGAGTCACGGTCGGTGCGCACGTCGCCTATCGTGATCTGGCTGGATTCGGACGACGCTACGTCGATGCGACTCCCGCCGAGCTGAAGGCGGACGTGATGTATCAGATCGCCGCGCTGGAGGGACTCGCGCATGCCGTCGGCACCGCCGTACGGTACGTGAAGCCACATGGGGCGCTCTACAACCGGATCGTGCGCGACGAGGTACAGGCCGCTGCGGTGGTTGACGCGATCCGTTGCGTTGACCCAAGCCTGGGTGTGCTTACCCAGCCCGGAGCCGTGGTCGGACGATTGGCGGCGGATGCGGGTCTGCGCGTGTTCCATGAGGCGTTTGCCGACCGGGCCTACAATCCGGACGGTACGCTGGTCTCGCGCCGGCTGCCTGGAGCGGTGATCGCCGATCCGACAGTGGTGGCCGCGCGTGTGCTGCGTATGGCCACACGGCATGAAGTCGAAGCGGTTGACGGCTCCGTGGTGACGTTGAACGCTGATTCCGTATGCGTGCATGGCGATTCGCCCTCCGCTGTGGCCATGGCTCGGGCCGTGAGAGCCAATCTGGAGGCTGAAGGCATTGAGGTGCTCGCATTTGCGGTGGATAGGGAGGAGACACGCCGTGATTTCGATGGGGTATCTGGCCATGGTGTGAGCACTCCCGAAGTATCCGGCGCTGCGCGTGACGGCATATCATCCTCGATTGGCCGGCGATCATGAGATTTCGGACCTGCGGCGACAGTGGCGTGCTGGTGGAACTCGCCGATCTCGACGAGACCCTGCGCGTATTCGCCGCGCTACGTTCCTCCGAGGCTGCGGGCATACCGGGCAGCAACGCTCTGGACGCCGTGACCCAGCTGATTCCCGCAGCCCGCACGATTCTAATCTCATTCGACCCGCTGCTCGCATCCCGCGCCGACATCATCGCCGCGGTGCGCGCGCTGGATGTTTCCACCGATGTGTATCGGCGCTCGCGAACCGTTGAGATTCCAGTGATTTATGACGGTGAGGATCTAGCTGACATAGCCCAATCGCTTGGTGTTTCCGTGCCGCAGGTCATTGCACGGCACTGCGCCCACGCATGGTCGGTCGCATTCGTTGGCTTCGCACCAGGTTTCGCCTACCTGACCGGTGGCGACGAAATCTTCGATGTGCCGCGCCGCAAAGTGCCACGTTTGAGCGTTCCCGCCGGTGCGGTGGGATTGGCCGGCACCTTTTCCGGTGTCTACCCGCGTGTGAGCTCCGGAGGCTGGCAGTTGCTCGGTCACACCGAAAAGACGATGTGGGATGAGCATGCCGACCCGCCTGCGCTGTTGCAGCCGGGTGATGCCGTACGGTTCACTCCCGCGCGAGAGCGTGTTGTGGCCGGAACTGCCTCCTGTTTGTCCGATTCTGGAGAATCGGACAAACACGACCGGATTTTGGCATTACAGTTGTCCGATTCTCCAGAATCGGACAAACGGTGCGGCCCAGATTCATCCATCATGGCGACCACCGCGTTGGAGGCCACCCGCCCGGGCCTGCTCACCACTTTCCAAGATGACGGGCGGTGCGCGGCGGATATGGGTGTGACCGGTTCGGGTGCGGCCGATCCATGCTCCTCTCATCTCGCCAACGCATTGGTTGGCAATCCCACGGATGTTCCTGTTCTGGAAATCACCGGCGGAGGAGTGCGTTTTACAGCACACGGCGATATGGTCGTGGCCGTGGCCGGTGCTCCCGCACCAATCACCATCATCGGCAAAGCCACATGGAACAGTGGCTTGGGTGCGCAACGTAATGCGGGAAACCAGTCGCATGCATCCGAACGTACCGTCGTGATTCGGCAGGAGGCCATGCTGTTGCGTGACGGCGAAGTCATCGAAATCGGCGTTCCGACCAGCGGATTGCGCGACTATCTGGCGGTACGCGGCGGATTCGACGTGGCCCGCTCGCTCGGCTCCGCTGCGACCGACACCATGAGCGGCATCGGACCCAAGCCGGTTGCGGCTGGGCAGCTCCTACCGGTGCTTTCGCCGATCGGACGCCATCCATCAACGATGCGTGGCCCGCGCCCAAACGGCGGGTATGGAAACAGCGTAGGTCTACCGGAACCATGGCCCGAGCATCTACCGAAATCCGGCGACATTACGGAGCTGCATGTGCGTTTGGGGCCGCGCGACGACTGGTTCACTGCGACGGGAATCAGCGACTTTTTCGACCAGATTTGGACGGTCACCGCGCAATCGAACCGTGTAGGGCTGCGCTTGCAAGGCGAACGTTCGCTGGAACGGCGTGATGCTACGGAATTGGCGAGCGAGGCAACGTTGCCGGGCTCCATCGAGGTGCCGACGAGCGGTCAACCGGTCATTTTCCTGCGCGACCAACCCGTGACCGGAGGCTATCCGGTCATTGCCGTGCTGACGTCTGAATCGCTGATTCTAGCCGGGCAGCTACCGCCGGGCGCCAAAATTCGCTTCCGAATGTCCGATTCTCCAGAATCGGACAAACAGAACACACGATCACAAGAGCATAGGGAGGCCCGGTAATGCCCAGACTGCAGCGAATCCTGATCGCCAACCGCGGCGAGATCGCGGTGCGCATCATCCACGCGTGCCATGACACCGGTCGTACGGCCATTGCAGCTTACGCCGATCCGGATGCCGACGCGCTGTTCGTACACTTGGCCGACGAGTCCTATGCGCTGCATGGGGCGGATGCGAAAAGCACGTATCTCAACATTGACGCGATTATAGAGACCGCCAAAAAAGCGCATGCCGACGCCATACATCCCGGCTACGGGTTTCTTGCCGAAAACGCGGACTTTGCCGAAGCGGTAGCCGCCGCCGGCATGGCATGGATCGGGCCGGGAGCCGACACCATCCGCATGCTCGGCTCCAAAGTCGAGGCCCGGCGTATCGCGGCCGAAGTGGGCGCACCTATGGCCCCTGGCACCACCGAGCCCGTACGCGATCCGTCCGAGGTCGTGGCATTCGCTGAGCGACATGGCCTTCCGCTGGCCATCAAAGCCGTGTATGGCGGCGGCGGGCGAGGCTTGAAGGTCGTGCACCGGCTGGAAGATGTGCGCGAGGCGTTCATGTCGGCCACGCATGAGGCCGAGCTTGCGTTCGGCAACGGGGATTGCTTCATCGAACGTTTTCTGGCACGTCCCCGTCATGTGGAGGTGCAGGTGCTGGGCGACCGAACCGGCAGCGTTGTCGCAGTCGGCACGCGTGATTGTTCGCTGCAGCGTCGCAATCAGAAGCTTATCGAGGAGGCGCCGGCTCCGTTCCTGCCGGATGAGATCACGCGGCGGCTTGAATCGGCGGCCGTCGCCATCTGTAAGAAGGCGTGCTACGAGAGTGCCGGAACGGTGGAGTTTCTCGTTGATCCGGACGGCACCATGTCGTTCATGGAGGTTAACACGCGTATTCAGGTGGAACATCCTGTTACGGAGGCGGTGACAGGCGTCGATCTGGTCGCGGCGCAGCTTGCGATTGCCGAAGGCGCGAGGATTCGCGAGATTCCCGGTCTGGAAGACGGCTGCACGCCTGCCGTGCATGGTCACGCCATCGAATTCCGTATTAACGCGGAGGATCCGGCGTTGGGTTTCGTTCCTTTTCCCGGCACCGTTGATGGATTGCGGGTGCCGACCGGCATCGGCGTTCGTTTTGATTCCGGTGTCGCAGCCGGCGGTGCGATTCCCGGTCAATTCGATTCAATGCTGGCCAAGCTGGTGATTGCCGCGCCTTCGCGCGAAGTTTGCCTGGCCCGCGCCCGCCGCGCATTGGCTGAGATTGCGGTTGCCGGCATTCCGACGGTTGTTCCGTTTGACAGGGCGGTGCTTGAGCAGCCCGCTTTTGTTGCGGAAGATGGCGACTTCGGCGTGTACACCCGTTGGATTGAGGAGGAGTTCCTGCCATCGGTTGATGTTGCGGCGTTGTCGGGAGGAGTCTGCGGTAGACGGGCCGCGCCGACGGATCCCGTTGAAAGCTGGATTGAGATTGAGGGGCGGCGCGTACGTCTCGGCTTGCCTGCGGGGCTTGCCTCGCTCGCCTCCTTGGCTGCAGGTTTGTCCGATTCTGGTGAATCGGACATGCAGAGTGCGTTTCTTGCCCCGCGAATGTCCGATTCTGGTGAATCGGACAACCATGGCGGAGGTACGCCTCTTGAATCCACGATCACTGGCACCTTGGTCCGTTGGCTGGCTGATGACGGCGCACAGGTATGCGAGGGAGAACCGATCGTGGTGCTTGAGGCCATGAAGATGGAGACCGAAATCGCGGCGTCCGCATCGGGTACGCTGCATCGGTCCGCGAAGGTCGGCGATTTCGCCCAATATGGCGAGAATCTGGGATTCATCGAATAGTCTGCACTTGCGTATGTGAACGTCTTGCGTATGTGAACGTCTTGCGTATGCGAACGTCTTGCGTATGCGAACGTCTTGGAGGAGAGGAACATGCGTACAAGCATTCTGGATTGGCGGCACTACCCGACCATTGCGAGAATCGCGAACATGGCCGCTTGCGATGTCGGTCGCGGCTCGGAGACGTTGATGACGTATTCCCGCGGCGACCTGTTTCATGCCGCCCGTCATTTGGTTTCCGGCAGAACAGGGCGTTCCGGTAGGAACGGTCTGCCGGCCCGGGCGCTGGTGGTTACCGGATTCTTCATTCCGAAGGCCGACCAGCCGGCCGCCGAGACGGACGGTCCGTTGGGTGCGTTGGAGGTGTGCATGGCGTTGCGTGCGATTGGCGGAGACGCATGGCTGGTCAGCGACGAATGCTGCGAACCGGTGATCCGCCCGGCGGCGTTGGGATTCCTGCCGGAGGACCATGTGCTCATCGCACCTGACGTGTCCGATTCTCCAGAATCGGACAATTGGAGCATGAACAGTGCCCCGCGTTTGTCTGATTCGGGAGAATCGGACAAACGGGCACACGGCGGCACCCCGTTCGACGCCTGGCTGAATCGCGTGATCGACCTGGTGCGCGCCGAAGGCATCAGCACCCTGATCTACATCGAGCGCGTAGGTCCTGCCCGTGATGGTAATCCGCACAACATGCGCGGCATTGACATCACTGAATGGACCGCGCCCCTCAGCCAATTGACTCTCATGGGACTGCATACCATCGGAGTGGGTGACGGCGGCAATGAAATCGGCATGGGCCGCGTCGAGGATTATGCCATCGAGGGCGTGGTAGACCACGGTATGGATATCGCGTGCACGGTGTCGACGGACCAGCTTGTGGTGGCGGGCACGTCGAATTGGGGCGCTCATGCGTTGGTGTGTGCCATGCGCGCGTTAGGCCGCACGGAGGTGGATCCGTATATGGAGGTCGAGTGGCAGCGCGTGGTATTGGATGCGATTGTTGCGCACGGTGGGCTTGATGGTGTGCATATGACGAATGTTGCGACTGTGGATGGCCTTGATTCCGACCGTTATTTCGCGGAGATCACGGCGCTCGCATCCGTCGCGCGCCGGTGACGCATCGAGCTGGTCTGACACGCCGACGGGCTGTTCTCGACTGGACAACGATGCCTGTTCGGCGGTAATATCGAACCGGTTCGATATTCAGGGTGGACGATATCCGCCGTTGAACAATCGCAAACAATCATGATTTGGAACCGAGGGAGGTCCCATGAAGAACAAAGTGCAGCTCATCACTTATGCTGACCGTTTGGGCGACGGCACCATCAAGTCGATGACCGATATCCTGCGCACCCGCTTCGACGGCGTGTACGACGGCGTGCATATCCTGCCGTTTTTCACCCCGTTCGATGGCGCCGACGCGGGTTTTGACCCGATCGACCACACCAAGGTCGATCCGCGGCTCGGCGACTGGGACGATGTCGCCGAGCTTTCCACGACCCACGACATCATGGTCGACGCCATCGTCAACCACATGAGCTGGGAATCCGAGCAGTTCCAGGACGTGCTCGCCAACGGTGAGGAATCCGAGTACTACCCGATGTTCCTGACCATGAGCTCCGTCTTCCCGAACGGCGCCACCGAAGAGGATCTGGCCGGCATTTACCGTCCGCGTCCGGGTCTGCCGTTCACCCACTACAAGTTTGCAGGCAAGACCCGTCTGGTGTGGGTGAGCTTCACCCCGCAGCAGGTCGACATCGACACCGACTCCGACAAGGGTTGGGAATACCTCATGTCGATTTTCGACCAGATGGCAGCCTCGCATGTGAGCTACATCCGTCTCGACGCCGTCGGCTACGGCGCCAAAGAGGCCGGCACCAGCTGCTTCATGACCCCGAAGACCTTCAAGCTGATCTCCCGCCTGCGCGAAGAGGGCGTCAAGCGTGGTCTCGAGATTCTCATCGAAGTGCATTCCTACTACAAGAAGCAGGTCGAGATCGCCTCGAAGGTCGATCGCGTCTACGATTTCGCCCTACCGCCGCTGCTGCTGCACTCGCTGAATACGGGTCATGTCGAGCCGGTCGCGCACTGGACCGACATCCGTCCGAACAATGCCGTCACCGTGCTCGATACGCACGATGGCATCGGCGTGATCGACATCGGCTCCGATCAGCTGGATCGTTCGCTCAAGGGCCTTGTGCCGGATGAGGACGTCGACAACCTCGTCAACGCCATTCACGCCAACACCCATGGCGAGTCCCAGGCTGCGACCGGTGCCGCCGCCTCCAATCTCGACCTGTACCAGGTCAACAGCACCTACTACTCGGCATTGGGATGCAACGACCAGCACTACATCGCCGCCCGCGCCGTGCAGTTCTTCCTGCCGGGCGTCCCCCAGGTCTACTACGTCGGCGCCCTCGCCGGCAGGAACGACATGGAGCTGCTGAGGAAGACCAACAACGGCCGCGACATCAACCGCCACTACTACTCCACCGCGGAGATCGACGAGAATCTCGAACGCCCGGTCGTCAAGGCGCTGAATGCCTTGGCGAAGTTCCGCAACGAGCTCGACGCCTTCGACGGTGAATTCTCCTACGAGGCCGATGGCGACACGTCCATCAGCTTCACCTGGAAGGGCGACGCCACCTCCGCCACGCTCACCTTCGAGCCAGGCAAGGGTCTCGGCGTCGACAACACCGCTTCGGTCGCCACGCTCGCGTGGACCGATGCCGCCGGCGATCACCGTACCGACGATCTGATCGCCGAGCCGCCGGTCGTCGCCTGACATACGGGCCTGCATCCGCCATTGTCCCTCCCGTGCCGGCAGGCGTGGGAGGGACAATTCGGCATTTCGGACGATGCGGCCCGTATCCGGCCCTTGCATGTAAGGTGAGCACCATGCCAAAGATGTCAAAGCTCTTCGATCAGAACAACATGTTCTTCGCCATCATGGGCGTACTGTTCGACCTGATCATCCTTAACGTACTCACGCTGCTGTGCTGCATTCCGATCGTCACCGCCGGCGCCGCGTTCACGGCCATGCACAGCGTGCTGTGGCGTATGGTCCGCCATGAGGAGACGTATGTTGCACGCCAGTTTTTCGAGTCGTTCAAACGTAATTTCAGGCAGTCGCTCCTGCCCTGGCTCGGATTGCTGCTTGCCGCCGTCGTGCTTGCCGTCGATGGCATGCTCGCATGGTCGATGGCGTCCATGCGTGGCCCGCTTGTCGCCTGCGTCGCCTTTGCGGGACTGGTGGTCATCGCCATTGCGCAGTATTTTTTCCCACTGCTGTCACGCTACGAAGACCCCACTCCGGTGCATCTGCGGAACGCCGCCAAACTTGCGCTCGGATTCTTTCCACGCACCTTGTGCATGCTGGTGATCCTCGTCGGTTTCGCCGTGCTGTATATGCAGTTCTTCGTCTATATGATTCCGCTGCTGCTGTTGATGGGCGTCACGTTGCCGCAGTATTGCTGCGCTTGGATCTACAACTGGATTTTCCGGCGTATCGACGGTGAGATTGACACGGGAGGCCGGACGATTCCGCAATCATGACCGGCATCTGAAGATGGTCGCGCTACCTGCCGGTACGTGCAGCTCGCCTTCGTCGACGCCGGCGACGGTTCCGATGTGAAACAGCACGTCGTCTTCCGCTGCGCCGATCGCATCGCCATACGCCGCCGATAGTGTGCAGCGTGCGTCTGAGGGCGATGGATTGATGGCCACGATGATGCGCTCGCTGGGATTCGCGTCATCGGCTTCGTCGACCGTTCTTGCGTATACCAGCGGGTATGCGTGGTCTTCGGCGTGCAGGAATTCGATGCCGCCGTCCGCCTGTAGCGCCGGGTGCGCCATGCGGAGGGCGTTCAGGGCGCGTACCGTGCGCAACAGCGAATCGGAATCCGTCTCCTGTGAAGCCACGTTCGGCGCGTCTGCGGCGTCATCGATCGGCAGGTACAGGCTTTCCCGCCGCGCGGATGAGAATCCTGCGTTGGTCGAGTGGTCCCATTGCATCGGCGTACGCGAACCGGTTCGTTCGTAGCCGCCTTCCTTGGATTTGAGTCCGTGTGCGTAGCGCATGCCGATTTCGTCGCCGTAGTAGATGAACGGGCAACCCGGCATGGTCAGCAGGAACGCGAATGCAAGTTTCATTTCGGCGGGTGTCAGGGTGTCGCGCATGCGGATCATGTCATGGTTGCCCGACGGAATGCAGATGTAGCCGTCACCTGCGGTGTCGGTGAGCATCTTCCGGTATGTGTCGGCGAACGCCTTGATGTCGCCGTTCGCCGAGGCGGAGAAATACGGATTCTCCCGGAACAGGTCGAGGTAGTGTGACGGCCCGAAATGCAGCAGGAAGTCCATGTCGAAGCCGGCGTGCAGCGCCTCACGGGGATTGCCCCATTCCGAAACGAGCACCGCTTCCGGGTGCGTTTCGTCCAGGTGGGCACGCACCTGCCGCCACAGTTTCGACGTCCAACGGTGTTCCGGATCCTCTTTGACCAGACTGCCCGCCATGTCTACGCGGAAGCCGTCGCAACCCAAGCCCAGCCAAAAGTCCATGATGTCTTGAATGAGCAGGCGTCCGGCCTGCGCTTCGGGTGAATCCGCAGCGAACTGCCAGTCTTCGGTCACGGTGCCGAAGCCGTAGTTCAGGCAGACCTGCGTGGAGAAGCAGTTGACGGCGGCCGCGTCCGGGCGTTCGGCGATACCGCCCAGAAAGCCGCGAATCGATGCATATGGCGAATTCAGGTCGGGGGATTGGCTCATCGGCCGCCAGATGTAGCGGTCGGTCCATGCGTTGCGTTCGTCCTTGCAGGATTCCTTGAACCAGGGGTTGTCGATGGCCGTATGACCCGGCACCAGATCAAGCAGTACGTGCATGCCGAGTTCGTGCGCATGCTCGAACACCGCTGCGAGGTCTTCGTTGCTGCCGTAACGCGCCGCGACGGTGTAGTAGTCACGTACGTCGTAGCCGGCGTCGTAGAACGACGAGTCGAAGCAGGGATTGATCCAGATTGCATTGCAGCCGAGATTGCGGATGTATTCGAGTTTGCTGATGATGCCTCGAAAATCCCCGATGCCGTCGCCGTCGGAGTCCCGAAAAGACTGCGGATAGACTTCGTAGAAAATCGCGTTATTTAGCCAGTCTGCCATAAAATCTCCCTTGATTGGCTGGTTGTGATTATCGCCTTGCAGTGTGCTGTGAACTGCAGATTGATGGGGGTATCTAGTGCCATCATAACGTGAGGCAAGGCCTTTTCTAAAGTCCAAAATGGCAGTATTTGCAACACGTCAAACCTTTGACGCGACACGCTGGTGAAAGGTTGGAAAACCGGGTTTTATCGAACCGGTTTGACAGTTTTGAAGCGGTTGATACACTTATTGCTCAGGACGGAAAATTTCCGACGGCGCGAGTCGGAGGTTCCTCCTCACACCTCATGAGGCAGTGTTGCCTGATGAACAGTGGAAATAGAAAGGGATTGGCAATGAGAACACTTTTTTCGTGGAAGAAGGCCGGCGCCGCCGTCATCGCTTCGCTGATGGCCGTCGGCATGCTGGGCGCATGTGGAGGCGGATCTTCGAACTCCAGCGGCACTAAGATCACCATCTTCAACTCCAAGGTCGAGATCGAAAGCCAGATGGAGGAGATGGCCAAGAAGTACTCCAAGGAGAAGGGCGTGGACGTCGAGGTCTACTACTCCAACGACACCGTCGCCGCCCATCTTGCCACCAAGTACGCCTCCAAGGATCCATACACCATCTCCATGGTCGACGCCAAGGATGTCTATTCTCTGGCTAAGGAACACGCCGTCGACCTGTCCGACCAGAGCTGGGTCAAAGACACCGACTACGCCATCAGCATCGACGGCAAGACCTACGGCTACCCGGTCTCCATTGAGGCTCGTGGCCTGATCTACAACGCCGATGCCATCAAGAAGATCACCGGCAAGGAGTTCAAGCCGGAGGACTACAAGACCCTTGACTCCTTCAAGGAGCTCATTCAGGAGCTCAAGGACGGCGGCATGACCTCCCCGACCGGCGTGATGAAGGAAGACTGGTCCTTGGCGGCCCACTTCCTGCCTGAGGTCTACGAGGAGCAGGAAGATCCGAATGCATTCCTGCTCGACATGAAGGCCGGCAAGGTCGATCTCAACTCCAATGCCAAGTGGACCTCCCTGATGAACTTCTTCGACGTGATGAAGGAGAACAACTACGCCAAGTCCTCCGCCATCTCCGCTGAACGCGAGGTGACCGAGCAGAAACTGGCCGAGGGCGAGATCGCCTTCATGTTCGGCGGCAACTGGGATTGGTCCGTGATCAACCAGTATGACTACTCCAAGAACATGGGACTCATGCCGGTTCCGCAGAACATGGACGACGGCACCAATGAGAAGCTCGTCGGTGGCGGTTCCAAGTACTTCTTCATCGACTCCTCCGACAACACCTCCGACGCGCAGCGCAAGGCCGCCAAGGAGTTTCTGACCTGGCTTGCCGAAGACAAGGACGGCCAGGAATTCATTACCAATGAAGCCGCCTTGGTCTCCCCGTTCAAGAGCAACACCCTCGAGGTCGCCGACCCGCTGAGCAAGTCCGTGAAGTCCTATGCCGACAGTGGCAAGCTCATCCCGAACTACAACTACCTGCCGGACGATCACTACTCCGTGCTGGGTGCCAAGTTCCAGAAGTGGCTTGCCGGCGAAGAGGACCGCGCAACCCTCGCCAAGGACATCCAGGATTACTGGAAGACCGCCAAGTTCACGGGCGAATCCGCCTGATTCGCCGGGTAATGCACCATGATGCGGGGGTCGTCGTCGGCACCGGCGGCGGCCCCTGCATCGCCGGCATGGATGGGATTCATCATGAAGCAGAATAAGCTTTCCTACAAAATCGGCCAGTATCTGATGTTCGGCGGCCCGGCGACGATCCTGTTCTTCGCCGTCGTGATCCTGCCGTTCTTCTATGGCCTGTACCTGACCTTCACCAGCTGGGACGGCGTTTCGGCGAAGAAGCCGTTCGTCGGTCTCGACAACTACAAGACGGCCATCGCCGACACCGCGTACTGGCAGTCGCTCGGCCGCACCTTCGTCTACTCCGTCATTGCGGTCGTACTCGTCAACATCGTCGCCTTCCTGCTGGCCTACATGGTGACCAGCGGCATCAAGGGGCAGAACTTCTTCCGCGCGGGCTTCTTCATTCCGAACCTCATCGGCGGCATCGTGCTGGGCTACGTGTGGAAGTTCGTGTTCAACCGTGCCTTCGTCGCCATCGCCGAAGCGGCCACCCAATCCGACCACGCATCGTTGCTGTCCACGCCGAACGGCGCGATGTTCTGCCTGATTCTCGTATCGGTCTGGCAGTACGCGGGCTACATGATGCTGATCTACGTGGCCGGCTTCATGAGCGTGGATCAGAGCCTGAAGGAAGCGGCCATGATCGATGGCTGCAACAAGGGCAAGGCCATGTGGCACGTGGTCATCCCGCTGATGCGCGCCTCCTTCGTGCAGTGCATCTTCCTGAGCACCACCCGCTGCTTCATGGTCTACGACCTGAACCTCTCGCTGACCAAGGGCGAGCCGTTCAATCAGTCGGTGCTTGCGGCCATGCACGTCTACAATCAGGCATTCGTTTACAAGAACTATGGCACCGGTCAGGCGGAGGCGTTGGTCCTCTTCATCGTCTGCGCAGTGATCGGCATGCTGCAGGTGTACTTCGGCAAGAAGGGTGAGGTGGCAGCGTAATGGAAGGTCAAGTCAGCACTCGCACCAAGGTTCTGCACGCACTGATGGTCGTCGTATTGACGATCGTGCTGCTGCTGTTCATCGCTCCGTTCATCCTCGTCGTGATCAACGTCTTCAAGACGAAGGCGGACATCAACACGGAGCCGCTCGCCCTGATCGGCAAGCACGGCTTTACCCTGGACAACTTCCCCAGGGCGATGGAGAAGATGAACTTCCTCACCGTGTTTGGCAACTCGGCGATCATCACCATCAGCGCCACCATCCTGACTATCCTGTTCTCCGCGATGTGCGCGTACGTGATCGTGCGCAATCCTTCGTGGAGGTTCGGCGGCGCTGTCTTCGCACTTATGGTGGCCTCCATGGTCATTCCGTTCCAGGTGCTCATGGTGCCGTTGGTCTCCGTGTATGGCGGTCTGCTCAACGTGCTGAACAGCCGCATCACGCTGATCCTCATGCATACCGGCTTCTCGGTGTCGTTGGCGGTGTTCATGTTCCACGGCGCCATCAAGACGAACATCCCGAACGAGCTTGAGGAGGCGGCCAGCATCGATGGCTGTTCCAAGTGGCGTACATTCTGGACCATCGTGTTCCCGCTGCTCAAGCCGACCGTCGCCACGGTCGCCATCATCGACGCCATGGCTTTCTGGAACGACTACCTGTTGCCGTCCTTGGTCTTGGGCCGTCGCGAACTGTACACCATTCCGATCGCGACCCAGATCTTCTATGGCACCTACTCCAATGACATCGGCCTGATCATGGCGGCCCTGCTGCTGGCCATGCTGCCGATCCTCATCCTGTACCTGTTCCTGCAGCGGTACATCGTCGAAGGCGTCACCTCCGGCGCGGTGAAGGGCTAAGTCATGATGTGCGGTCGCATATGTCCATGATGTGGCCGCACGTCGCATGCAGACGGGTCCGGATGCGAATCGAGTTGCGCATCCGGGCCTTTTTCATACCTGCATGCGCGGCATGACGTTGTGCGCCTTGGCAGGGAACATCGGGGGATGGTGGGTTTTCCGTAGGCGTAAAACGATATCGAACCGGTTCGACACGCGCGGAAGAACCCAGAATTGAAATACGCTCGGTTCCGAGATAGTATCGAACCGGTTCGATACTGAGGTCGGGCCATATAAAAGGGGTTTATCATGGACAAGTTCGTTCGACCGGGCATTGACGACCGCCCGGATTATGACAAGACTTTGACTCCGGAGCAAAAGGAAGCGGTCACTCGTTTGGCGGCATCGATGCCCGAACGTCGAGCCGGGGATGCCAGCCAGACCGACGCGCAGGTGCAAGCCACCAACCTCGCCGCGGCATCCGACGCCGCAGGCTCCGGTCTCGGCGCCATCGCCGCCGTGGACACCGCCGTACCGGATCCATCCTCCGCCTTCATGGACATGCGCGATCCGATGGTCTCCGCCGACGGTCACCGCCCGACCAAAACGGAGGTCATCCGCCTCGGCATCGGCTTCACCATCTCCGCCGTGGCCTGTGCCATCCCGTGGGTCGCCCTGAGCTCCATCATCCTGCCGCGCGTGTTCGAATCCATCGACCCGGCCAGCAAGGAGTCCATGCTCGGTCTGGTCAACATCTTCGGATCCGTGGTGGCGCTGCTCGCCAACATCGTCTTCGGCACCTTCTCCGATCTGACCCGTTCACGGTTCGGCAAGCGCACTCCGTGGATGGTCGCCGGCGGTCTGGTGACCGGCCTGAGCATCGGCGCCGTCTCGCTGACCCATTCCGAACCGCTCATCATCATCCTGTGGTGCTGCGCGCAGCTCGGCTACAACATGATGCTCGCCCCATACGTGGCCACCATGTCCGACCGCGTGCCCGACAAGTTCCGCGGCACCGTCTCCGGTTTCTACGGCGCGGGCATCGCCGTCGGGCAGACCCTCGGCTCCTTCGTCGGCGCACAGCTGCTCAAGCAGGGCGAGGCCGGCATCTTCGGCGGTTGGATGATGGGCATGGCCATCTTCAGCCTCACCGGCATCGTCGTGGTGCTCATCTGGCCCCGCGAGAAATCCAATCGCGACGAGGCCCGTGGCGAACTCAACGTCAGGTCCATGCTCATGAGCTTCCGTCCGCCGAAGAACGCGCCCGACTTCTACTACGCGCTCGCCGGCCGCACCATGATGATGGGCGGCTACTGGATGATCAACACCTACCAGCTGTACATTGCGCAGGATTACGTGTTCGCCGGCGATCCCGGCGCCAACGTCAAGGCGGCGGAGCTTATCGCCACCATGGCCGTCATCACGCTGGTGGTCTCCCTGATTGCCGCCGTCGCAGCAGGTCCGATCACCGACAAAATCGGCATGCGCAAAGTGCCGGTCGCCTTGGCCAGCTGCCTGTTCGCCGTCGGTGCGCTGATGCCCATGCTCTTCCGCTCCGCCACCGGCATGCTGCTGTTCGCGGGCATCGCCGGACTCGGCTACGGCATCTATAACGCCATCGATCAGGCGCTGAACGTCTCCGTGCTGCCGAATCCGGAGGAAGCGGGCAAGGATCTCGGCATCCTGAATCTCGCCAATACGCTCTCCACCGTGATCGGCTCAGGCATGACCTCGATTCTCGTCGTGATCGTGAAAGCCGTGATGGGCGTCTCCAAGACCCCGGTCGTCGCCTACACCGTGGTCTTCGGCGTGGCCATCGTCATCGTGCTCATCGCCGCCTTCCTGATCATGCGCATCAAGAATGTGAAATGAGATTATTCTCAGCATGTTGATATAGTTTCTCTCGCAAACGATCGCCCGAACGCACCGACGCAGTGTGTCCGGGCGATCGGCGTATATGCCCCTGAGAGAAGACTTTCCATGACTGACGATAACCAGAACGAAACCATGCCCACTCCGCAGCCGTTGCCCGGTCAGGTATTCATCCGTCCCGGCATCGACGATCGACCCGATTACGAGAAGACGCTGACCCCGGAAGCCAAGGCCGCCCTGAAGCGTCTGGCCGTGCAGCAGCGTCCACGTGTGCCGGAAGCCTCCAACGAACGCCCGGAAGTGCAGGCCGCCCGCCTCGCGGAAGGCGGCTCACCGCTGACCGCGGCCGCGCATCTCGATGCGGCCGTGCCGAATCTGGAATCCTCCTTCCTTGATCTGCGCGACCCGATGACCGCCCCCGACGGCAGCAGGCCGAACGCATTGCAGGTCAACCGCCTCACTGCGGGCTTCGCGCTCGGCTCACTGCTGTTCGCCGCACCGATTGCCGCACTTGACGTCGTGCTCATCCCGCAGCGCATCGACCAGCTGGTCGGCGACGGGCGTGTTGCCGGCCTCGCCCTGACCATGGCGCTCGGCATGGTGCTGAGCTTCTTCATGAACGCCTGGATCGCAGTCGGCTCAGACCATACCTTCGGTCCGCTCGGCCGCCGCACCCCATGGATCATCGGCGGAGCGCTCCTGAGCGCCGCTTCACTGGCGATACTGTCGGTATGCGACCTCCTGCAGCTCGTCATCGTGTTCTGGCTGCTCATGCAAATCGGCTATGCCATGATCGCCATGCCTCTGGCCGCGGCATTCGGCGAACGCGTGCCCGACAAGTTCCGCGACCGCGCCGATTCCTGGCATGGCATGGGGCTTGCGCTCGGCCAGTTGCTCGGCATTCTCGTGGCCGTCTACCGCACCATGCATCCCGCTGAATCCGGCTGGGATGGCACCACACGCTCGGGCATCATGCTGTTCGCCATCTGGTTCATCGTGGCCGGCATCGTCACGTTGCTCGTACTGCCGCGCGAAGGCTCCAGCACCTACATGCCGCGCGAGAGCATGCGCAAGGGCTCGTTCTTCTCGCAGTACCGGCCTCCGAAGCATGCGCCGAAATTCGCCGTCGCCTTCATCGCACGCATGCTGGCCGTCGCCGCCACCACGCTGATTGCCGTATACCAGTGGTATCTCGCGGCATTCGATCTCGACGCCGACGGGCTGTCCGGCTACGGCCTGACCGGTGCCGGTGCGGTCGTGGCGTTGATGGCCGTCGCCGCTTTCGTCGGTTCGCTGATGGCCGTGCTACTGCTCGGTCCGATCGCCCGTGCCTTCGAAGACGCCCGTGTTCCCGCCGTCATCTCCTGCATGCTGTTCGTGATTGGCGCCGCAGCTCCGTGCATGATGGCCGACAAACTGTTCGGCGTCGGCCTGTACGCACTGATCGCCGGTTTCGCCTATGCGATGTACGACGGTACCAGCCAAAGCCTCAATCTGGCGACTCTGCCGGATGTACGCTCCGTCGGCCGTTCCCTGGCGGCCTTCAGCGTGGCCAATACGCTCGGCTCGCTGCTTGGCGTCATCGCAGGTGCGCTTGCGATTACCGCACTTGCGGCGTACCTGCCGCTGTTCGGCGTCGCCATCGGCTTCATGCTGCTGGCCGGCGTGCTGACGATGCTGCTGAAGTGATTGTACGCGTCCACATAGTGAACCTTTGGTGGAGAGGGCGAGTGGGCGCGCTTATGTTTACCGCTTAGTTCGAGCGAAGCGCTCGCCGAACGTCAAGACTTTGCGAAAGGAGGTCCGCCATGATGAACGGAATGGTTGCACGCGTACTGCTGTCCGCACGAATTATTATTCCGCTTTCGTTGGCGGACTGATTCGAGCAATACAGCTTCAATCCCTCGCCAGCGGAGGCAGGGTTTGAAGCGCGCGAAACACACGTTGAAGGCCCTGCATGAAGCGGGGCCTTTTGCGTTGCCGCCCATAAGGCGTGAAGGCAACGGAGTGGATTGAAGCCGGCAACAGAACGAGCAGCGTTATCGGCGCAAGTTGGGAGTCGGTAACGCGTGAGACGTACAGGAGTACATCAATGAGTGCAGTCGAGACAGCTGCCGGCAAAGCACAGGCGATGGTGCGCGATTCGGTCAAGACCGTAATCGCCGCCTCCATGGTCGGTACCGCCATCGAGTTCTACGACTTCTACGCATACGGCACCGCCGCTGCAAACTATTTTCCGAAGGTCTTCTTCGGAGACACCGCCAACCCGACCGTGGCGTTGCTGGCCAGCCTGCTGACTTTCGCCATCGCGTTCATCGCCCGCCCGCTGGGCTCGCTGGTGTTCGGCCATTTCGGTGACCGTATGGGACGTAAGACCACGTTGGTGGTCTCTCTGCTCACCATGGGCATTGCAACCTTTCTGATCGGATGCCTGCCGACGTACGACCAGTGGGGCGTCGTTGCGGTGGCCGTGCTGTGTCTGTGCCGCTTCGTACAGGGCATCGGTCTGGGCGGCGAATGGTCCGGAGCGGCTCTGGTCGCCACCGAGAACGCTCCGGAAGACAAGCGCGCACTCTACGGCTCCTTCCCGGAGTTGGGCGCCCCGATCGGCTTCTTCCTGTCGAACGGCACCTACTTCCTGCTGGAAACCTTCAATGATGACCAGGCCATGCTCTCTTGGGGCTGGCGTGTGCCGTTCCTGCTGTCGGCAGTGCTGGTGATCGTCGGCTTGGTCGTGCGCGTGCAGATGGAGGAGACTCCGATCTTCCGCATGGCGCAGGAGCAGAAGAAGGTCGTCAAGTCGCCGCTTACCGAAGTCTTCAGGAAGAGCTGGAAGCAGGTCATCCAGGCCACGTTCCTGGTGGCCGTCACCTATACGCTGTTCTACACGCTGGCGACCTGGTCGCTCGCATGGGGCACCAAGAGCGTGGAAGACGGCGGTGGCGACCTCGGCTTCACCAATCAGGAATATCTGTTCATGCTGATGGTGGCCGTGTGCGTATTCGCCGCATTCATCATGATCTCCTGCGTGAACGCCGACAGGTTCGGCCGCAGGCGCGTGATCGTCATCTCGTCCTGCTGCCTCGTGGCCTTCGCGCTGCTGTTCCCGTTCCTGCTTGATTCCGCGGTCGTCGGACAGCGCAACTTCGTGGCCAACCTCGCCTTCCTGTGCATCGGCTTCGCGCTGATGGGCACGGCATTCGGCCCGATCGGCGCCTTCCTGCCCGAGCTGTTCGACGCCAATGTGCGTTACTCCGGCTCTGGCATCGGCTACAACCTGGCCGCCATCGTCGGCGCGGCGTTCGTGCCGACCATCGCCACCTGGCTGTCCCACCACTGGGGCGTGCACTCCGTGGGCCTGTACCTTGGCGTGATGGCCTTGTGCTGCCTTGTCGCCGTGTTGAGCTGCAGGGAGACGAAGGACGTCGATTTCACCAAGTAAGGGTGCCGATACCACCGTGAAAAACCGTTCGGCAAAAAACATAGTCACTATGTGAACGCCGACAACCACCATAAAGAAAGCGGGACTAGAACGGTTCCGCAGGAGAGGCGGGGCGAGTTCCGCGGACACAATCCGGGGGAGCAACATCCTAGGAATCGCAAGCCGCCGCAACAACCGAACAACAGAAGAACATTGCGAACAATCCGGGAAGACTTTCCATCCCGCAATCACGAAAAACATAAAAGGAGCGCCAATCATGGCAGCAACTATCTGGTACGAAAAGGACGCCGATCTGTCCGTGTTCGATGGCAAGAAGGTGGCCGTTATCGGTTACGGTTCCCAGGGCCACGCCCATGCGCTGAACCTGCGTGACTCCGGTGTCGACGTGGTCGTCGGCCTGCGTCCGACCTCCAAGTCCGTCGAGCAGGCCAAGGAGCAGGGCCTGGAAGTCAAGTCCGTTCCGGAAGCCGCCGCTGAGGCCGACATCATCATGATCCTGGCTCCGGATCAGTACCAGCGCACCATCTGGGCCAACGACATCGAGCCGAACATCAAGCCGGGCGCGGCCATCGCCTTCGCCCACGGCTTCAACATCCACTACGGCTACATCAAGCCGAGCGAGGATCACCCGGTGTTCATGGTCGCGCCGAAGGGCCCGGGCCACATCGTGCGCCGTGAGTACGCCAACGGCCGTGGCGTCCCGGTCGTGGTGGCCGTCGAGCAGGATCCGCGCGGCGACGCTTGGGACATCACCCTGGCCTACGCCAAGGCTCTGGGCGCCCTGCGCGCCGGCGCCATCAAGACCACCTTCAAGGAAGAGACCGAGACCGATCTGTTCGGCGAGCAGAACGTGCTCATGGGTGGCGTGAACAAGCTTGTCGAAATGGGCTTCGAGGTCCTCACCGACGCCGGTTATCAGCCGGAGATCGCCTACTTCGAGGTCTGCCACGAGCTCAAGATGCTCGTCGACCTCATGAACGAGGGTGGCCTGAACAAGGCCCGTTGGTCCTGCTCCGACACCGCCCAGTACGGCGATTACACCAACACCGTCATCAACGAGGACTGCCGCAAGCGCATGCAGTACCACCTGGGCCGCATCCAGGACGGCTCCTTCGCCAAGGAGTTCATCGACGATCAGGATGCCGGCGCTCCGAAGTTCAAGGAGCTGCAGGAGGAGTACGGCAACGTTCGCATCGAGACCGTCGGCCCGAAGCTGCGCGCCATGTTCTCCTGGAACAACGGCCAGGACGACGACGCCGATATGGCTACCTTCACCGGCAAGATCGCCCGTTCTCAGGTGCAGTGAGCATCCGCGGATCGGCTGACTGAAACCGGCTGACCGGCAATCGATGAAAGGCGACCACCCTCACTCGGAGTGGTCGCCTTTTTGCATGGCATCCCAACCCTATGCCAATGGAAGCAGACGCAGGAGGGGCGGCATAACGTTGTGCCGCGTACGATTCGGTGGCGTGCACGCGGTCACTTCGAGGGGATGATAGGTGGTAACGCCGCGTTGGCAGGACACTCGCCAGATGATTGATTGCCGGATTTTTTATGAGTTTTCGCCTACGATTTGTGCATAGGACGATTCGATAGGAAGAGAAGCTATGGTTACAGCGACTGGTCCCGCACCCGGTTCCGACATGATGACCTCGGCTGAGCCGGCGGAAAACCGTACCGCATCCGGAGTGCTGTACGTCGCTCCGATTTTCGCCTCGCACATGGTGTTGCAACGCAATAAGCCGATCGTGGTGTTCGGCGCGTTGAATGCCGATTGTGCCGGCCTTGAGGTTACGGCGGCGATCTGTACGCCTGACGGTTCCCCTGTGGCTCAGGCGCACGCCTACGCTTCGATGGAGGTCAGGCATGGCTTCTCCTACTGGCGCATCATGCTGCCGGCCCAGTCCGAAGGCGGCCCGTACACACTGCGTGTGACCGCGGGCAACGACTCAATCGAGTTCCATGATGTGCTTATCGGCGAGGTCTGGCTGGCCGGAGGCCAAAGCAATATGGAACTTGAGTTGCGCAACAGCGATGATGCCGATGCGGAGCTCGAGGACTGCACCGATCCGCTGCTGCGCTTCTATAATGTGCCGAAAACCGGTGTGATCGATCGCAATGCCGAGAATGCCTCCGGCTGGCAGGAGTCCTCTCCGGAAAACAGTGGTGTGATGAGTGCCGTCGCCTACTATTTCGCACGCAAGCTGCGTGACGAGCTTGATCCCGATCTGCCGATCGGCATTATCGACTGCTATATCGGCGGTACGTCGATCAGCTGTTGGATGAGCGAAGACGCCCTGCGATCCAGTGAAGCGGGGCAGGGCTATCTTACCCGATTCAACGAAGCAATCGCGGGCAAGACGCAGGCGCAGTTCGATCTGGAGACCTCCGCTTGGCAGGAACGTTTCGACACTTGGAACGCTTCGATCGCAGCCGCGCGCGAAGCGGATCCGGATGTCACTTGGGATACGTTGAACCAACGATATGGCGAATGCCCATGGCCGCCGCCGGTCACGCCGACCTCGCAGTGGCGTCCGACGGGTCCGTTCCATGCCATGCTCGAACGCGTCGTGCCGTATTCGCTGGCGGGATTCCTGTGGTACCAGGGCGAGGAGGATGAACCGTACTGCGAATCCTACCGTGAGTTGCTTGGCATGATGATCGGTGAATGGCGCGCGTTGTGGAGCGAGAATCTACCGTTCCTCATCGTGCAACTGCCGCAGTGGATCGATAAGGGCCATGCCGACGCGGGCACCGATCCGATGCTCTGGCCGGTGTTGCGCGAGGCCCAGTGGGATGCGGCGCGGACCATCGACAATGTGTACGCCATCTGCACCATTGACTGCGGAGAATTCGACAACGTGCATCCGACCGACAAACGCACGCCGGGCGAACGCCTGGCGGAGTGCGCGTTGCGGCAGATCTACGGTCTTGACGACGTGCCGGTGTACGGTCCCACGGTGTTGGGATTCCGTTGCGGTGAGAACGGCCATGTCTGCCTGTTCTTCCGGTATGCGCACGGTCTGCATTTCGAGGGCGTCACACCGGATGATACCGATGATGATTTCGTCGACCAATTGCCTTCCCTGGTACGCAACGCCGAGCGTTCCGGTTTTGAGCTGGCCGGTGTCGACGGTATGTTCCATCCGGCGACGGCAGCGATTTTCGTGGATTGCGATATCGAAGATCTGGTCAATGCGAAGATCAACGTGGTCGACTACAACGCTACGGAATTCGGCATCCCGATCAACAGCCGCAGCATCGGTACGATTACGTTGGCAACCTCCGAGGTCCCCAAGCCGGTGGCGTTGCGGTACGCCTGGCACAGTTGGGGGCCGGCGCCGCTGTTCAACAGCGACGACCTGCCCGCCCAGCCGTTCCGTTTGGATCTCACCGACCGCGAGGACTGAAGGTAGGACGGTAGCCGATCGCCCGGTTGCTGCCGGAATCACATCGGTGTTCGGTCCCGCACGTCACTCCCATACATCCGGGCCGAAGGACTCCAGGTAGGCGACCAGCTCGCCGGCCATCTCCTCGTCCTCGGGGATGCGTGGATGGCCGTGGGTGCCGGAGGCGTTGCGGGAGTAAAGGAAATGCTTTACGCGGATGTCGCCTTCGGAACGTACCGTCTCGCACACTTCGTCAATCGCACGGTCCCATGCCGGGTCGTGCACCAGAATCGTGGTGGCGAGCACAATCAGCGCCTTCGGATACCTCGCACGTAGGGCATGTATGAAATCGACGTAGCGCGTACGCCAGTGCCGGGCCGCTTCACCCGCGTAATCCGACGCCATGAAATCATGCGGATGCGCATCGTTCTGCCCTAATGCCACGAGCACGACATGCGGCGTATACCGTGTGAAATCCCAAGGCTTCGTCTCACCCAGCGCCGGATTGTATGCAATGCGGTCCCACATGCTTTCCATGCCCAGATAGTGCGGTGCATTGAACCAGCCGATGCCGTCGAGCAGGGGAGCGCCGCCCTGCGATATGTCGTGCAGTTCCGCGCCGAGCATCCGTGCGGCAATCGCCGCATACGAATGCCAGCTGTCGGAATACCCGCTCAGATCGACTTCCGGATCGGCCTGACCTACGTAGCGTATGGCCTCGTTGCGTTCGCCGCAGGAGACGGAATCGCCATACACCTCCATACGACGTGGCGGTCGCGCATCGGCCGGCGGCAGGATGGTCGCGCCGTCATCCAGTTCGATGCCGAGCATCTCAAGATGACACATGCCGCCGTCCTGACGCTTGAAGATCGTCACTTCATGCTCGATATCCGGCAGATGCTCGGCTAGGGTGATGGTCGTGGCGTCGATTGGCACCGGCACTTTCACTTCCAGTCCGTCGATGATGGCTCCGAGAAAGATGTCGCCGTAATTCCAGTGGTTGCGTAGCTTTACGCGTATGTGGGAGCCGGTGCAGCGGAACGAGACCTGCGTATATGGGAACACCCAGATCGGTGCTTTCGGATTATCGTCGTCGATGCGTCCCATGAATCGCAGTGCCGGATCGTCAAATGTGATTGTATGCATGGAAAGCTTCCTTACCTTCTGATTCACATCTTTGAGGCAATCATAGAGATATCCGTTACCTCGCGCGCATTCCAGGTGATGATGGTGGCACCCCTTTCGTGCGCGTTGCCGAGGGCGGTACTTTAGAATAAAAGACCAAACACTATCTTAACCGCTTCAGGAAAGGACGTGCAATGGAGAACACATTCCCGAAGGATTTCGTTTTCGGTACGGCTACGGCAGCCTATCAGATCGAAGGCGCGGTGAACGAGGACGGTCGCTGCCCCTCGATCTGGGATACTTTCAGCCATACTCCGGGAGCCACCTTCGCAGGCGATACCGGCGACGTAGCCACGGATTCATACCATCGTTGGCGGGAGGATCTGGCGCTGCTCAACGATTTGGGCGTGGATGCCTACCGTTTCTCGATCGCCATGCCGCGCATCATGCCCACGCCGAACGGCATCCCGAATGCGAAGGGTCTCGACTTCTACGAGCGCATCGTCGATACCCTGCTCGAGTACGGCATCAAGCCGGTCGTGACGCTCTACCACTGGGATTTGCCGCAGTATCTGGAGGATGCGGGCGGCTGGCTCAATCGTGTGACCTCCTATGCACTGGGCGACTATGCGGCCGTCGTCGCCAAACGGCTTGGCGACCGCGTCGACACATGGACCACGCTAAACGAACCGTGGTGCGCCTCGTATCTGAGCTATGGTGCGAAGGAGCAGGCTCCGGGTCTGGGACTCGGTCCGGGTGCATTCCCTGCGGTGCATCATCTGAATCTCGCCCACGGCCTGATGGTGCAGGCGGTGCGCGGCATCGTCGGCGACAAGTCGAAGTATTCGGTCACGCTGAACATGCCGTTCAATCGCGGTGATGCCGATGCCTGCCATCGTCTCGACCTGATCGCCAATCGTGCCTTCCTTGATCCGATGCTGCGTGGCCGCTACCCTGACGAACTGTTCGCCATCACCAAGGGCATCTGTGACTGGAGCTTCATACAGCCGGGTGACCTGGAGAACGCGCACCAGCCGATCGATGTGCTCGGCGTCAACTATTACTCCACCAATCGTGTGGCCATGAGTGACCGTCCGCAGTTCCCGCAGGAGACCGGCCCGTCCACCTGCCCCGGCGCCTCCGACATCGATTGGCTGCCGACCGACGGTCCGCACACCGACATGGGATGGAACATCGACCCGCAGGGCCTGTACGACACGTTGATGCGTGTGCATGACCGCTATCCGGAGGTCGATCTGGTCATCACCGAAAATGGCATGGCCTGCAGGGACCAGCTGGTCGTGAACGAGGACGGTACCAAGGCGGTGCATGACGCCGATCGCATCGATTATCTTGAGCGACATTTCGCCGCCGCGAAGCGTGCATTGGACGATGGCGTGCCGCTGAGCGGTTATTTCGTGTGGTCGCTGCTCGACAATTTCGAGTGGTATTTCGGCTATGCCAAGCGATTCGGCATCACCTACGTCGATTACGCCACCCAGGAGCGCACGAAGAAGGACAGCTTCCTGTGGTACCGCGACTTCATCGCCTCGCGTGGCTGAGGGGTCGATGACATCCGTGATCCGCACCATGACTGAGGTGGGTGGATGGGTGTGGCCGTCGCGCATTCTGTTCGTGCTTAAGTCTGCCGACGCGTCACACCTCCGATTGGCGCAATGCGCCGATTTCCAGCGTGACTACGGCATGGCGACGGGTAAACAAAGGGTACTTAAGCGCTTAACGACACTCGGGTAAAGAAATTAACGTTAACGCCATTAATGTTAACTTACTGAATGCTTGCCGGTATTCCGATAGGATGCCGAAATAGCTGATTTTCCAACGTTTAAAGAAAATTGAGAAAATGCTGAGAATGTGCGATTGGCTGAATGATCGCACGGTTGTGGCGCGACACGACACAACTTAAGCGCTTGACAAACTTAAGGGGTTCACTTATCGTAATAATCACCACTTCATCAAAGGCAGGCAGAGAGGCCTGAGATGAGAGGCATCACCAACGAAGAATCGGTGCCGAGTCTTCAACGGTGATGAACAAGTGATTCATAAGGAAGGATCAGAAGATGAATCTCAAGAAGATCGTCGCAGCCGGTGTCGCGGCCGTCTGCGCGGTGAGCATGGCAGCTTGCGGTGGCAGCAACGACTCCAGTGGCGTGACGGACCTGACCTACGACAAGATCAAGCTCGGCGAGACCGGCAAGGACATTACGGCCAGCATCAAGTTCTACAACGGCCGTACCGATATGGGCCTGGATTCCTATCCGGGCAAGAACTGGAAGTCCTACATCGCCGACTTCAACAAGATCTATCCGAACATCAAGGTCGAGGCCCAGACCGACACCAACTACGCGGATAACGCACTGACCCGCCTGCAGGGCGGCGACTGGGGCGACATCATGATGATTCCGTCTGTCGACAAGTCCGAACTGGAGAACTACTTCATCTCCTATGGCTCCCTCGATACCATGCAGAAGCAGGTCAAGCTCGCCTCCGAGAAGGCCTACGACGGCAAGTCCTACGGCGTCGCCACCGACGGCCAGACCTCCGGCGTCGTCTACAACAAGGCCGTCTTCAAGAAGGCCGGCATCACCGAGCTGCCGACCACTCCGGAAGAGTTCATCGCCGACCTCAAGCTCATCAAGGAAAAGACCGACGCCATCCCGCTGTACACCAACTACGCGGCCGGCTTCACCATGGGCGCCTGGGATGCCTACATCGGCACCACCGCAACCGGTGACACCAAGTACATGAACCAGAAGCTGGTTCACACCAAGGCCCCGTTCAAGGATCCGGGTGACGGCACCCACGCCTACAACGTCTACAAGATTCTTTACGATGCCGTTGCCGACGGTCTGACCGAAGAAGACTACTCCACCACCGATTGGGAGTCCTCCAAGAGCATGATCAACAACGGCCAGATCGCCACCATGGTGCTGGGCGCCTGGGCCGTGACCCAGATGCAGCAGGCCGGCGACAACGCCGACGACATCGGCTACATGCCGTTCCCGATCTCCATCAAGGGCAAGCAGTACGCCTCCATGGGCGGCAACTACTCCATGGGCATCAACAAGAAGTCCTCCAAGGACAACCAGGAAGCCGCCATGATCTTCGTCAAGTGGCTCACCGAGGAATCCGGCTACGCCATGAACGAAGGCGGCATCCCGATCAAGTACGGCGAGACCGACCTGCCGTCCATCTACGAGGACTTCAAGGACGTCACCATGGAGCCTGACGCAGACTCCCTCGAAGGCGAAGAGGATCTGTTCACCGAGGTCAACTCCGACTCCGAGCTGGGCATCAACTCCAACGGCAACAAGCGCGTTCAGGCCATCGTCGAGCACGCCGCCAACAAGGACAAGTCCTTCGACGACATCATGAAGGACTGGAACGACGCCTGGTACAAGGCGATGCAGGACGACGACGCGGAAGCCAAGTACTGATCGTCTCAGGCCGGCCTAGGCCAGCCAAGACTTCTCCTCCATCCCTTTCTCCTGCCGGCGACCGCTCCCAACCGGTTGCGGCCGCCGGCTTTTCATATCACTGGTACGTCAACGAAAAGAGAGAATCATGACTACCGCGATTGCGGGTGCCACGGCCACCTCCGTGGATGACATCCCTTTCAATCCCCATAAGCGCGACTACAAGAAGGCCGGCATCATCGTCGCCTTCTGCGTCATCCCGGTCACACTGCTCGTGGTGTTCACCTACTGGCCGTTCATCCAGATGTGTGGATACTCCTTCTACAAGATGAAGTACATCGGAACCCCGCGCTTCATCGGCATGAAGAACTACATCGACATCTTCACCCGACCGGAGTTGCTCGCCACCCTGAAGCTCAGCCTCTACTACATGGCCGGCGCACTCATCCAGGTGGCCCTGGCCCTGTATCTGGCGACCGTGCTGGCGTTCCACGTCCGTGGCGGCTCGTTCTTCAAGGGCGCGATGTTCTTCCCCTACCTGATCAACGGCATCGCAGTCGGCTTCATCTTCAAGTTCTTCTACACCCGTGGCTACGTGCTCGACACCGTGCTTCAGTGGTGCGGTTTCACCCAGGACACGCTGCCGTACTGGCTGAGGGACCAGTCCATCAACAACTGGTCGCTGGTGGCCTCCTCCATCTGGCGCTACCTCGGCTCAACCCTGATCCTGTTCATCGGCGCGATCATGTCCATCGACTCCTCGCTGTACGAAGCGGCCGAAATCGACGGCGCCAACAAATGGCAACAGTTCAAGCACATCATCCTGCCGGGCATCCAGACCATCCTGGTGCTGAACATCATCCTGTCCATCACCGGCTCGCTCTCCGCCTTCGAAGGCCCGTACGTCATCACCTCCGGCGCCAACGGCACCGGCACCTACATGGTGCAGATGGACAAGATCGCACACACCGACCAGAAGGTGGGCCTGGCATCCGCCATGGCCGTGATCCTGCTGATCATCATCATCTGCACCCTGCTGCAGAAGATCGTCATGGGCTTCCTGTTCAGGGATGCCGACGACGGTACCGCAAAGGCCCGCAAGCAGGCCAAGAAGGCCGACAAGGCCCGCAGGCGCGCCATGAAGGCCGCCAACAAGGTCCAGGCCGGCAAAGCTCCATTGTTCAAGAACGGAAAGGTGAGTGCGTGATGACTACTGCAACCGTCGCACCGCAGGCCGAGGTACAGAAGGTAAGCTTCGGCTATCATCTCAAGCTGTGGGTTCTGAGCTTCCTCAAGTATTTCAGCCTGGTGTTCATCACCTTCTGGATTCTGCTGCCGCTGGTCACCTGCTTCTTCACCGCGGCCAAGGGCACCGACGAGTGGCGTTCCACCTCCGTGATGACCTTCCCGAAGAACATCTTCAACTTCGAGAACTATGCCGAGGCCTTCAAGTTGTCGAACATGGGCATCGCCTTCCGCAACTCGGTGATCGTGCTCGTGTGCGTCTGCTTCCTGACCACCATCATCGGCACCCAGCTGGCCTATGTGCTGTCCCGCTTCCAGTTCCCGGGCAACGCCCTGATCCGTACCGCGTTCATGATGGCGGCCCTGCTGCCCGGCATCGCCATGCAAGTCGCGGTCTACAAGATCATGGGCACCTTCCACCTGATCAACTCGCTGTGGGGCTACATCATCATGTCGATGGGCACCGACGTGATCTCGATCTACATCTTCATCCAGTATTTCGAGAATCTGTCGATCTCCCTCGATGAGGCCGCGCTGATGGATGGCGCAAGCTACTTCACCATCTACAGCCGCATCCTCCTGCCGCTGCTGAAGCCGGCAATCGTGACCTGCCTGATCCTGAAGGGCGTCGGCATCTACAACGAGTACTACTCAGCCAACCTATATCTGCAGGACAAGCAGAAACTCGGCACGGTGGCCATCTCGCTGTACGCCTTCACCGGCCCGCAGGGCTCCAAGTACAACCTGATCTGCGCAGGCGTGATCATCACCCTGCTGCCGGCCCTGATCGCCTTCCTGATCTTCCAGAAGCAGATCTACAACGGCGTTGCGGCGGGTGCCGTGAAGGAATAATCCTTCGCACATATAACTGAAGACTCTCTTTTCATCATCCAAGGCCGTGCCAAGATTTATCATCGCCGGTACGGCCTTACCCCTCTTTTCTTACAAAGGATTCCTCGCATGACTCACACTCCTAGCACGTTCGCCCCGCTTGCGGACGGATGGACGCTGACGGCCGTCAACATCGAAGCCGCCCCTGAATCGCTACGCGAAGCGCTCGCCGCTGGCATTCCGGCTACCGTGCCGGGAGAGGCCACGCTGGACCTGCTGAATGCGGGACTCATCGCCGATCCGTTCGATGGCGCCAACGAGAACGACCAGCAGTGGATCGGCGACGTTGACTGGCGCTTCACCTGCCGCTTCGATTGGCATGACAATGGCGCCGACCGGCATGATCTGGTCGCCTACGGCCTCGACACCATCGCCGATGTCGCACTGAACGGCCGTCCGGTCGCCTCCACCCGCAACTTCCACCGCTCCTACCGTTGGGACGTGCGTGACCTGCTTCGCGAGGGCTCCAACGAACTGACCGTCACCTTCACTTCGCCGGTACGCGAATCCGATCGTATGGAGCAGGCCCGCGGCTACTATCCGCATACCGAGCATCATGCATTCAACCAGATTCGCAAGCCGAGCTACTCCTTCGGCTGGGATTGGGGTATCGACGTGGCCAACGCCGGCATCTGGCGCGAGATCGGCATCGACTCCTGGTCCGGGGTGCGCATAGCCTCCGTGCGTCCGCTGGTCGACGTCGCCGCCGACGGCACCGGCCTGCTCAACGTGCATGTCGAGATCGAACGTGCCGGCAAGGGGCGCATCATGTCCCCATACGAGTGCCATTCCGTGCGTGCCGCGGTGCCGGTGCATGTCGGCTTGTCCGGCTTCGGTGCCGATGTCGCCGCCGACGGCGTGGTCGCCGAAGGCCGCAATGAAACCGTGCTGACGCTCGCCGTACCGGAAGCGAAGCTGTGGTGGCCGATCGGTTACGGAGATCAGCCACTGTATGATGTTGCCGTCACTGCCGGCGATTCCGCCGAAGCGGCTTGGAACGGCCATGTCGGCTTCCGTACCGTGCATGTCGACACCCGCGCCGACAACGTCGGTCGTCCATTCCAGATCTACGTCAACGACGTGCCGGTGCACGCGCACGGCTACAACTGGATTCCGGACGATGCCTTCATCGCCCGCGTGGCTGACCGCGACTACGAACGCGGCATCCGTGATCTGGTGGAGTCCAACTCCAACATGGTGCGTGCCTGGGGCGGCGGCATCTACGAATCCGACGAGTTCTACGATCTGTGCGACCGCAACGGCATCATGGTCTGGCAGGACTTCATGCTTGCCTGCGCCGCCTATCCGGAAGACGCCGAAACCAAGGCCGAAGTCGAAGCCGAAGCCCGTGAGCATATCACCCGTCTGTCCGAGCACGCCAGCCTGATCGTGTGGAACGGATCCAACGAGAACTACGTGGCCTACTCCGAATGGGGCGGCTACAAGCAGGCCCTGCGTGATGACGATCTGCCGGCCAACGAGTACGGTTACGGCGAGAAGCCGTGGGGCGACTACTACTATGCCGAGCTGTTCCCGGCCCTGTTGGCCGAGCTTGATCCGGGCCGTTCCGCCTACCTGCCGAGCTCGCCGATGAGCTTCACCAAGTTCGTGGGCGCCAATTTCGACACCGACGGCACCATGCACATCTGGGACGCTTGGAACCGCGCCGACTACACCGTGTATGCGCAGTACACCCCGCGTTTCGCCGACGAGTTCGGCTACCAGGCACCGCCGGCGTGGAGCACGCTCACCGGTGCCGTGCACGATGACGAGTTGGAGCCGTTCGGCAAGCAGATGCTGGTGCACCAGAAGGCCTCCGGCGGCAACTACAAGCTGGCCCGAGGCATGCGTTCGCACATCACTCCAGGCCATCTCGACGACGTGAGCTTCGGTGGCGTGGTCAACGGCAAACCGTCCGACGGCGAGCACAGCTGGCTCATTCCGACCGACAACTGGGCCGATATCGAGGATTGGCACTGGGCATGCCAGTTGCAGCAGGCGCAGGCCATGCGTTTCGGCGTGGAGCACATGCGCTCCCTTGAGCCGGTCAATGCCGGTGCGCTGATCTGGCAGCTCAATGACGACTGGCCGGTCGTCTCCTGGGCGGCAGTGGATTTCAACGGTCAGCGCAAGCCGCTATGGTACGCCTCCCGTGACTTCTTCGCACCGCGTCTGGCTACCATCCAGCCGCGCGTCTCCGAGGAATATCGCGAAACCCACAGCTGGGAAGGCGTCAGGACGGCCAACGACCACTATGAGCTGATTGTGCTCAACGACACCCGCGAGGCTTGGAAGGGCTCTTGGAAGGTGGAACGCATGACCTTGGCCGGTGAAGTGCTTGCCTCCCAGACCTTCGATGTCGAGCTTGACGCGGTTTCGCATGTGGGTCTGCCATTGGCCGAGGAGATCGTGGACTACGCCGACGCAGGCAACGAGCTGGTCGTGGCCACTGCGTCCGACGGCGCCTTCGCCCGCGTGATCTTCAACCCGGCCGAAGTCATCGGGCAGAAGCTTGCCGCACCGGCTGAAGCGTTTGAGACCGTGGCATCTCGCGTCGACGGTGGGGTGGAGCTCAAGGTCACCGCCACGAGTTACGTGCGCGACCTGTTCTGCATGGCCGACAAGATTGATGCCAAGGCCAGCGTTGATGCCGGCATGGTCTCGTTGCTGCCGGGCGAGAGCGTCACGTTGCGCATCGACACCGGTTCCGACGACGATCCGCAGTCTTTCGCCGCGGCCAACGTGTTGCGTAGCGCCAATGATCTGAAGCGCGAGTGGTAGTCGAGCGCCCATCGGCCGAGATGACGTGAGGATTCACTGGGTGATGATTCACTGAACGTTCAGTTGATGGCGCTTGTTAAGCCGAAGCATAAGTGAAAGCGTTGCCGACCTTAAGCGATTAAAGTGTTGCAAACACTTAGATTCGTAGGTCTGGTGGCGCTTTTGCTGTATGATAACTAAAGAACAGTTTAAGTAATCGCTTAAGTTCAAAGATGAAGAAGGATGCATCAGCATGGCCGTGCAGAAAAGTAAGGTGACGATTTTCGATGTCGCCAAGGCTTCCGGAGTCTCCAGCAGTGCGGTCTCGTATGCATTGAACGGCAAATCCGGGGTTTCCGAGGACACCCGTGCCAAAGTGCTGAAAATCGCCCATGAACTGGGCTGGAAGCCCAATGGGGCGGCGCAGGCGCTGGCCAAATCCAAAACCCAGCGCATCGGTCTGGTGCTCGGCTACGATCCGAAACTGCTTGCGGTGGAATCCTACATGATGGAGCTCATCTCCGGTCTTGGCGCCGAGCTTGAAAAGCATGACTACTCGCTGCTGGTGCGCATGGCCGTGGGCGAGCACGCCAAACTGTCCATCATCAAGGACTGGATCGCCACCGGCAATGTGGACGCCATGCTGCTGGTCAACATCGAATTGGGCGACCCATGCGTGACCTTGCTCGAGGAGCACACCGAGATGCCGGTGCTTGCCATCGCGGACGCATCCGTATCCGGCAATCTACCGACGCTGTCGAGCGCCGACGCTGACGCCGTGCGTCAGGCGGTACAGTATCTGTATGACCTTGGCCACCGCCATATCGCACGCGTGGCCGGCCCGGAAATGCTCGCACATTCCTACATCCGTGATTCCGCTTTCTCCGACGTGGCCACCGAGCTGGGCATGCGATACCGTTGCCTGCACACCGACTACACGCCGGAAACCGGTTCCGAGGCCACCAAGAGGCTGCTGTCGTTCCCGGAACATCCCACGGCCATCATCTACGACAACGACGTGATGGCGCTGTCCGGCCTCGGTGTGGCGACGGCCGAAGGCATTACGGTGCCCGATGACCTGTCGATCATGTCCTGGGATGATTCCTTCATGTGCACCGCCGCCTATCCGAATCTCACCGCCATGGGCCGTGATGTGGTGGGCACCGGTACGAAGGCCGCCGAGCTGTTGCTCAAGCTCATCGACGGTGAGCGCGTTGGCAACGTCATGGAAGAGCCGTATGAGTTGCGGCAGCGCGGCACCACCGGCCCGGTTCCCGCTGAACGATGACGGTGTCCGTTCGGTCTACCTTCCGGTGGATTCGCGTCGGACGAGCCGGAAATCGGCTGTGAGCTTTTCGGGCTTGAAATCCGTGCCATCCTCGTCGATGCGCTTGAGCAGTAGGTTGACGGCTTTGGCCGCCAAATCGTTCAGATCAGTGCTGACGGTGCAGGATCGTCCGTCCCGTCTCGACCCGGCCGCTCCTGACTGACGCATCGGTGTGAATTGACGCGAATAGTTTGAAAGAAGAGGTTGCAATGACTGAAATCGATGCCCCCGTTTGTGCTGTGGAAACGTCCGCTCGAACCATCGACCGGCATGATCTGCCGTATCGCGTGAACAACGTCGCACTTGCCACCAACCCACTGCATCGCTATTGCGCCGACCCGAATCTGGCAATTTTCGACGGCCGATACTTTCTGTACTGCACCGACGACGGCGTCGATGACTGGGGTTCCACTGCATTCAGCGTGTACGTTTCCGACGATCTGATGGATTGGGAGCGTTACCCGGCGCTCGACCTGCGCGACGTGCCATGGTGGACGGGTTCGGATGGCGCGTGGGCGCCGTCTATAGTGCGTAACGCCGACGGACGATATGTGTTGTTGTTCGTGGCTGATTCGCAGATCGGCACCGCCGTGGCCAACACTCCATATGGGCCTTTCATCCCTACCGTCGAACCGATTGTGCGCAAGGGGACCTTCGGCTGCCACACCATCGATCCGGGCGTATTCATCGACGATGACGGCACCCGCTATTTTCTGTGGGGCAATGGCAAGGCATGGATCGCGCCGTTTTCCGACGACTGCCTGAGCTTCGACGAATCCAAGGCGATCGGCTGGATTCCGGGTGACTTCCGAGAGGCGATCTGGGTACACAGGCATGACGGTCTGTACTACGCGAGCTGGTCGGAAAACGACACCAGGGACCCGGCATACTGCGTGAAGTACGCGGTAGCCGAATCGTTGGCGGGGCCGTGGAGCGAACCCCGCGTGCTGGTCGAGCAGAATCCCGGGCTTCACTTATACGGCACCGGCCACCATAACATCGTGAACATTCCCGGCACTGACGAATGGATTATCGCCTATCATCGTTTCGCCTACCATCCGTCCGGTCGATGGGCCGGCGGAGATGGATGCCATCGTGAGACGGTGTTCGCCCCGCTCAATCATCTGCCCGACGGCTCGCTTGAGCAGGTGCGCCCTCAGGTCGGTTCCTATGTGCGTCCGCTGGGCATTCGGCCCGCCGGCTCGGTTCCGGCTATTCCAACTTGAAGGCCTTGCGAATCATCAGTATCTGTAGCCAGAATGAGCCGCCGCTCGCCACGATAATCCACAGCAGCGGCACCCATATGATGGCGCCCGGCACGGTGGCCAGCAGTACGATCGGCAGAATGTCAAGCGCGAACACGGCGATGGCGACGAGCGGCTTGAGCACGGCCAGCTTGAACGATTGTCTGATCTGTTCGGTCACGCTTAGCTTGCTGCGACCGGAAAGCGGCAGTACGAACGCCAGCATCACGCCGAGAATCGCAAACACCGCGACGGTGACGCCGTAGACGAGCGAGATGGTGTCGCCGCCGCGTTGCATCGACAGGAACCTCAAGTCGAAGGCGGCCAGCGCCCATACTGCGGCGATGATCAGCGACAGCGCGAAATTCGTGCTGATGCGTCGTCTGAACGCAGCGATATAGCCGCGAAAGATGCCGTGATCGCGTGCCTCCTGCATGGTGCGCGCCACCTCGCATGCGGCGGAGGTGGAGATGCCGATGGTGACGATCGGAATCGATCCGACGAACCAGGCGACCGACAGCATCGCCAGATCGCCGATGGTGCTCATCACCACGTTGTACGGGTTGTCTTCGCGAAAGAAATTCGATGCCATGTCAGTCCTTCGGTTGCTACTGTTGCGTTATGTACGGCGTCATGCGATTGCGATGCGGTCGACTGCCTATCGGTATAGCCAGTCGATGAATCGCTGCGCGGTGCCGGTGTTCTTGGTGCCGGTTGCGATGCCGATGAGCGCGCTGTGGTCGCTGTCTGCGATGCTCGTCCAACCTGTCGCGTCGGAAAGCTTCAATCCGTAGGATTTCGATGCGCCTTTGCCGGTGCCGGACGAGTCGATCCCGTCGTCGTCTGCATCGCTGAAGCCCTTAAGTTGCACAGTTGCGTCATCGAGCTTGGTATTGTCCGACTTGCTGACGGTCGATTCGAGATTGGTGAGGTATCCGTAGCCGGCCAGTTGCTTGAAAATCTTATGCGGGGCGATGATTACGTCGATTTGCTTGCTGGAAAGCATGGTCTGCAGCTTGGTCAGGCCGTCTTTGTCCATATCGAAATAGTCGTCGATGATCACGCTGACGCCGAGCTTGTCTTCCAGCTCGTTTTGCAGATTCGTGGCTTCGCTGGTGGTCAGTGCGTCGTCGACGACGGCCGCGTACAATGCAGGGCGTGCGTCAGGGGAAATAAAGCGCACCGCGAGGAACGTCACCAATGCGATGATGATCGCAGCCGCTGCGGCGGGTATCAGAAAATGCTCGCGAAAGTATTCCAGCTTCTTGCTCCAAGGCAGCTGGCGGAAGATGGAGAGTTTGGATTCATTGGCGTATGCCGGAGCCGAGGCCAGTGTGTTGATGGCCTCCTGCTGTTCCTCGGTAAGCTGCGTGCTCAATGCCATGCCGATCACCCCTTTAGCGCCAATGCTATCGTGCGTTGCGTGCAATATGCGTCGTGGGGCGCCATGCCGCCACTTGCTCTACTTAAGCGCTTAATATATACTGGTTTTCCGTAAAAGTCAATTATGCTCATTGCAAGGGTTGACGTCCTTGCCGTGGAAACCACGTGAAACAGCCCAAGGAGACAACGATGTTTGATCAGGGACCACATGTTGTGCTGCGTCGTGACGGCGTATGCCTCGTGCTCAAGACCCCGGAAGGCGAAATGCCGCAGGTCGAGTATTGGGGAGGGGATTTCGGCATTACGTCCGATGAATCCGCACTCAACCAGCTTGACGCGATGACGCTGAAGGTCACTCCGCCACAGGAGAAGCCGGATGCCGCGCTGCGCCCGTCACTGCTGCCGCAAGGTGCCGAGGCCTTCGCCGGCCGCCCGGGCCTGGATGCCTATCGTGGCGGCAAGCCGGTATTCGTGCGTTGGGCCTCCGTCACCGTCTCTCCGATCGCTGCCGGTGGCGAAACCGAAGCCAACACGCTGAACATCGTGGCCGAAGACGCCGTCAACGCCGTCAAACTGGAACTGAAGCTCTCCATCAAGAAGGGTGGCCTGGTGCTGGTCGAACAGACCGTCACCAACATCGACGCAACCGACAATCCGGATGCCGCCGCACTGACCGTCAACTGGCTGGAATCCACCCTGCCGATGCCGCGTCGGGCCGACACCCTTACCCAGTTCACCGGTCGTTGGCCTCTTGAGAAGCAGCCTCGTACCGCCGTGATGCCGTCCGGTTCCGTGACCCGTGAATGCCGCCACGGCAAGACCAGCCATGAAAGCCCGTGGATGTTCATCGCTTCCGATGGTGAGCCGAAGTGGTCGGAAGGCGAAGTCTGGGCCTGTCATCTCGCATGGAGCGGCAACCAAACCTACCGCATCGACAATATGCCGCCGCACGAGCCGCTCATCGGCGCTGGCGAACTGCTCGGACCGGGTGAGATTCAGTTGGCCGCCGGCGAATCCTATACGGCTCCGCAAGTGTGCTTCTCTTACTCCGCAAACGGCCTTGACGGTATGGCCTCCCGTTTCCATACGTGGCTGCGCTCCCTGCCGAAGCATGTGTCGAGTCCGCGTCCGTTCACGCTTAACACGTGGGAGGCCGTGTACTTTAACCACGACGAATCCACGCTGAAAAAGCTTGCCGACCGCGCCGCAGCCGTGGGCGTGGAACGCTTCGTGCTCGACGACGGCTGGTTCCATGAGCGCCGTGACGACACCAAGGGTCTGGGCGACTGGGTGGTCGATCCGGAGGTCTGGCCGAATGGCCTCGACGGCATCGCCCAGCATGTGCACGACCTCGGCATGCAATTCGGCCTGTGGTTCGAGCCGGAAATGGTGAACCTCGACTCCGATTGCGCCCGCGAGCATCCCGATTGGATTCTCGCCGCCCCGGAGGCCGTGCCATACCGTGAAGACGTCTCCTACCGCACCCAGTATGTACTCGATCTGGCCAATCCGGACGCCTACCGACATGTGCACGACCAGATGGCAGCGCTCGTCGAACAGCTCGGTATCGACTACATCAAGTGGGATCACAATCGTGATGTCACCGAACTGGTGCATGACGGCCGCTACGGTCTGCACGAGCAGACCCTCGCCTGCTATCGATTGTTCGACGATCTCAAGAAGGAATTCCTGAAGCTGGAAATCGAAAGCTGCTCTTCCGGCGGTGCACGTACCGACGCGGGCATTCTGCAGCATGCCGACCGCATCTGGGGCTCCGATTCCAATGACCCGCGCGACCGTGTGGATATCCAGCGCTACACCGAGCTCGTCGTGCCGCCGGAAATGATAGGCGCGCATGTAGGCCCGTCGCCGGCGCACTCCACATGGCGCGCCACCGAACTGAGCTACCGTGCGGCCATCTCGCTTGAAGGCTGTTCCGGTTTTGAATGGAACATTCTCGAATGCTCCGACGAAGAGGTTGAACAGCTCAAGGCGTTCGTGAGCCTGTATAAGGAACTGCGTGGCGTGCTGCATCACGGCACCGTGATGCACGCCGACTTCAAGGATCCGGCGCTGCGTGGCCGTGGCGTGGTTTCGGATGACGGCAAGCATGCCGTGTGGGTGGTGGCCACCGTCACCAATCTGCGTGACGTGCTCACCGAGCGTCTGCGCATGAAGGGCCTTGATTCGAAACGTACGTACGGCGTACGTCTGCGTGATGAGGTCGGCGAAGTGCGCTGGGGCTGGAATACCCCGCAGTGGATCACCGCTGCGCAGATGGGCGGCTTCAGGGTCTCGGGCCAGCTGCTTGAGCAGGTCGGTTTGCAGCTGCCGCCGCTGTGGCCGCTTGAGGCGATCGTGCTTGAGGTGGAGGCGCTGTAGTCTGGCGATGCCGTTCCGTTGAACCCAATGGTGGCGCGAAACTCATGAATCCCTCCCGCGTAATCCAAGAGGGATTCATGAGTTTCGCGCCATGACTCCATCCCCGGCGGTGCCACCCCGCACCTGTGTGAGCTGGTAGGCGGCGAACAGCACGATCAGCCAGATGATGCCGGCGTACACGGCGATGCGATAGCTGGCGGAGAAGCACATCAGCACTACGACCAGCGCCATGAACGCAATCACCACATACGGTGTTACGCGGGCGAACGGCAGTTTGAACACGATCCTGTCGAGTGCCTCCTGGCCCTTCAGGCCCTTGAGTTCGGCCGGGCCGTCGCCGGCAGCCACTACGCGGCGGAACTTCAGCTCGGTGATCATGATCATCGTCCAGTTGATGGCGGCCGCGATGGTGGCGATCGACATCAGATAGTTGAATGCGAATTCCGGCCATACGAACACCACCACCACGGCGATGGCGATGATGATGGCGGAGGTGATCACGCCGCCGACCGGCACGCCACGTTTGCTGAGCTTGCCGAGATATGCCGGCGCGTTGCCTTGCCTCGCCAGCGAGTAGAGCATGCGGGAATTGGCGTACAGACCTGAGTTGTACACGCTCATTACGGCGGTCAGGCATACGAAGTTGAGGATTCCGGCGGCCGCGTGCACGCCCACGGAATCGAAGATCTGCACGAACGGGCTGGAGTCGCCGTCGATCTTGCTCCACGGCACCACGGCCATGATCACACCGAGCGCCACGATGTAGAACACGAGGATTCGCCAGATGATGCCGTTCGTGGCCTTCGGGATGGTGGTGCGCGGATTCTCGGTCTCGCCCGCGGTGATGCCGATTAGCTCGGTGCCGCCGAAACTGAACATCACCACGACCAGCGCCATCATCAGGCCGGTCCAAGTGCCGTCGGCGTTACGACTCATCAACCCGTGCGGGAGGAAGCCGCCGTCGATGGTGAACCAGTTGGCGAATGATGCGCGGATGCCTGATGCGGTCGGCACGTTCGCAATGATGACGTACAGGCCGCCGAGGATCATGGCGATCACGGCCACGATTTTGATGATGGCGAACCAGAACTCGAATTCGCCGAACTTGTTTACGCCCATCAGGTTCAGTGCGGCGATGGCCACGAGGAACACGACCGCCGAGACCCATTTCGGGATGTTCGGGAACCAGTAGTTCACGAACGAACCGACTACGGAAAGTTCCACCATGGCCACGAGTACATAGTTGAACCAGTAGTTCCAGCCGGAGATGAATCCGGCGCGCTTCGACCAGTAGCGGGTGGCGTAGTAGCTGAATGCGCCTGCTTTCGGATCTTCTACCGCCATCTCGCTCAGCGCACGCACGATCAGGAAGATCGCGAGGCCGCCGATCAGGTAGGCGAGCAGAATGGATGGGCCGGCGAGTCCGATGGATTCGCTGGAACCGTAGAATAGGCCGGTGCCGATTGCACCGCCCAATGCGATCAGTTGGATGTGACGATTTTTCAGTGACTTGCGTAGCGTCGGCGGAACCGGCACGTCGTCGGTTTCGCGCGGCTTATTCACGGCATTGACGTCGCTCATGAATGGCCTCTTCTTCTCTTGGCTTTGGAACACCACTGATTGTATCCAAGCGCACACATATCCGTACGTCACCGTTCACGGCGAACCAGGGTTCTTGTCTGCAGGGTCTGACGGATGCGGGGGAGAAGATGGAGTTCGTGGCGCCATGTGGGTGTTGTGGGTGCCCTATGCCTATAGCGAACGGCAGGATGATGGCCGTGGTGTCAGACGGTCATGGCGATGGCGAGCATTGTGGATCCGAAACGCTGGAATCGTTTCCAAAAGCATGTCCTATGATGGTAGGACCGGTATGCGGTTGCCGGCGGTACCGCTATGGACTCGATGAAGGAAACGTTCAGGTAAGGGAATTTACGATGGGGTGGTTCCGGTGGCTTCTGACGAGGCGGCAGGGCGTATAAGGCCAACGAGAGGTGGGCAGCGATCATGGAACAGCAGGAAGGCAAGACCGTCGTCACCATACGTGATGTGGCGCAGCGCGCCGGCGTCGCCGTTTCGACCGCGTCTCGTGCCCTGAGTGGCGGCTCGGCGTCCGAAGCGACCCGGCGGAAGGTTCAGGAGGCTGCCGAGGCACTGCATTTCGTGCCGAATCCTGCGGCGAGGCGTCTGACCGGTGGGCATAGCAACGTAGTGGCATTGGTGGTGGACGAGCCCACGGACTTCCTGTTCCGTGATGACTTCCTGGCCGGCATTCTCGGCCAGTTGAGTATGTCGCTCGCTCGGGAGAACCTGCTGCCGTTCCTGATTCTGGCCGAGCCCGATAACGCCAAGGGGTTCGAGCAGCTGCTGCAACGCTCCGGCGCTGAAGGCGTGGTGGTGGCGAGTTTTCATGAGGGCCGTAAGTTCGCCGATATGCTCAAACGGTTCGATAAGTCCACCGTGTTCATCGGCAGTCCACCGAAGGGCTTCAAATGCCCATATGTGGATGTCGACAATTACGACGGTGGTTATCAGGCCGGTAAATTGCTGGTGGAACGCGGCTGCAGGCACATTGCCCTTATCGAGGGACCGCGCGATATGCCCACGCCGAAGGAACGTACGGCCGGATTCCGTGCCGCGTTGAAGGAGCAGGGGCTTGAGCCGATCGCTTCGTATGCGGGTAGTTATGAGATGGATAACGGTCTCAAATCCATGGAGCGGATTATTGCCGAGTATCCGCAGGTGGATGGTGTTTTCGCGCATTCCGACAAGATTGCGGCTGGCGCGTTGCATGTGCTTGACCGGTTCGACAAGCAGGTGCCGCAGGATGTCGCCGTCGTAGGATTCGACGATCTGCAGGCCGCACGTCTGCTCAATCCGCAGTTGACGACGCTCGCCCAACCGCTGGATGATATGGCGGAGGCGGCTACGCGCATGCTTGCGCATCGTTTGGAAAACGGTACGTGGCGCGTTTCGTTCCAGCGTTTTCCAGTGCGTCTGGTCCGTCGCGAATCCGCCTGACGGAAGTGTTTCCCTATCGTCGTACGTGCCGTCTTCATGTTGCGGGAACGGTGCTGCGGTTGTTGCATTTCCTACAGGGATGAGATTTTCACATCGGTGGCTGAGGTGCTTGCAATGCGTGAGATTGTATGGCGCATGTCAAACGTTTTTTGGAACCGCTTGCAAAATAGTTTAGTGAATTGACGATATTCGTCAGTCGACGAAACTATATCAGGGGGAAAGATAGAGTGGCGGTCAATATAGTCAGATATGTCTAAAAGCATTGAAATATCAGCGATTTGTATCGGCTTATGCAACACGCCGAGATGATGGCGTTACCCCTTGAAAGGGTGTATCTTTGGAGTCACTTGATGGAAACGGTTCCATCAAACGTGAGAAAACATCGAGGTTTTCTCACAAGATCGTTGCACACAGCAGTGCGACGAACAAGGGAGAGTGACGTACATCGCAGTGCGTTGCAAGGAAAAGAGGACGAGATGAACAAGTTCAAGCCGGCACTGGCATCCGTCACGGCCCTGGCCATGATTGTTGGCCTAGGTGCCTGTGGAAGTTCCAATAGTTCCAGTGACAGTTCAAGTGCGGACGGCAAGATCACCATCAAGGTGCAGACCTTCAACAATCCGGGTTTCGGCAAGCCGACTTCGGAACGCCCGGGTGCAGACCTCTGGGCCAAGTATGAGAAGGCCCATCCGAACGTCAAGATCGAAGAGACCGCGGCCGCGTCTTCCGATGATGCGCGTGCAGCCTTCAACACCGCAATTTCCACCGGTTCCAACGCCTATGACGTATACGTGGCCGAAGTTGACTGGATGCCTTCATTGCTCGCCATGCCCGACAAGTTCGTTGATCTGAGCTCCTACACCAAAGACAACGACTGGGTGGCGTGGAAGTCCGAAAGCGCTACCGTCGACGGCAAATTGATCGGTGCGGGTACCGACATCGGCCCTGAAGGCATCTGCTACCGTGCGGACCTGCTCGAAAAGGCGGGTTTTCCTTCCGACCGTGAATCCGTGGCCGAATGGCTCGGCGGCGATGATGCCACTTGGGACTCCTTCTTCAAGGCGGGCAAGGAATACACCGAGAAGACCGGCTTGCCATGGTATGACTCCATGGCCAGCAATTGGCAGTCCATGATCAATCAGGTCGAGGAATCCTACGTATCCAAGGACGACAAGATTATTGCCGCCGACAATGCCAAGATCAAGGATCTGTACGACCAGCTGACCGCCACCAAGGATATGTCCGCCCACCTGACCCAGTGGAGCGACGACTGGAACGCGGCCTTCAAGTCCGACACGGGCTTCGCCACCATCCAGTGCCCGGCATGGCTGATCAACAACATCAAGGGCAACACCGGTGAGGATTTCCAAGGCTGGGATATCGCCGACGTCTTCCCGGGTGGTGGCGGTAATTGGGGCGGCTCCTATCTGGTCGTTCCGGAATCCTCCCCGGTCAAGGACGAGGCCGCCAAGCTCGTGGCATGGCTGACCGAAGCCGATCAGCAGGTCTCCGTGTTCACCACCGCCAACAACTATCCGAGCTCCGAAGGTGCGCAGGCCTCCTCCGATGTGTCCAGCAAGACCGACACCTACCTGAACGATGCTCCGACGGGTAAGATCTTCGCCAACCGAGCGAAGGCCTACGACATCGTCCCGTACAAGGGCAGCCAGTACTTCGACATTCAGACCAAGATGGTCGACGCCCTGAATCGCGTCGATGCGACCCAGGAACAAACTCCTGACCAGGCTTGGAAGCAGTGGTTGGAAGACGTGAAGGCCCTAAGCTGACAGACATCCCGTGAAGGACCCGGTCCCGGCCGAAACCCATCATCCATAGGCCGGGTCGGGTCCTTTCTTCTGAGCGCATCGCACTCAACGCAACCGGCATCTTCTGCAATCACAACGACGTGAACTAGGAGCAATCATGTCACGATCAACCAAGCAGCCGACCCCATGGCGCACCCGGCTAGGACAGTTTGAATGGAAGGCGTCTCCATACCTCTATATCGCCCCGTTCTTCCTGCTGTTCGCAGTGGTGGGCCTGTTCCCGCTGCTGTTCACCGTATATATCGCAACGCGCCAATACAACACCCTGACCGGCGATGGCGGCGTAGCCATCTGCGGCGCAACCTGCAATAGCGACGAGCCCAGCATCTGGGCCAACTTCAACTGGGTACTGCACCAGCAATCCTTCTGGGACGCGCTGCGCAATTCCTTCTCCATCTTCATCCTCAGCTCGGTTCCGCAAATCATTCTGGCGCTGTTCCTGGCATGGATCCTCAACGCGAATCTCAAAGCGAAAACCTTCTGGCGCATGGGAGTGCTGTTGCCATACATCGTGGCACCGAGCGCGGCTGGCATCATCTTCTCGCAGATCTTCTCCGACAAGATGGGGGCCATCAACGTGCTACTGACCGATATCGGACTGAACCCCATCATGTGGCATGGCAACACCTTCTGGTCGCATGTGGCCATCGCCACCATCGTGAACTTCCGCTGGACCGGCTATAACACGCTGATCTTCCTCGCCGCCATGCAGGCCATCCCGAACGACGTACTCGAGGCGGCCGTAGTCGATGGCGCCGGCAAATGGCGCACCTTCCGTTCGGTGGTGTTGCCGATGCTGCGGCCCACATTGATCTTCGTGATCATCACCTCCACCATCGGCGGCCTGCAGATCTTCGACGAGCCACAGATGTTCCACAACGGCACTTCCGGGTACGGCGGACCGAACCGGCAGTACCTCACGCTCTCGCTGTACCTGTGGGATATGGGCTTCAACAAGGTCACGATCGGGCAGCCGAACCTAGGTCGCGCGGCGGCCGTGGCGTGGATCCTGTTCCTGATCATCGTGCTGTTGGCCGTGCTGAACTTCTGGCTGACGCAACGACTCGCCTCGGGCGGACAGCCGAAGATCGACAAAATCAAACTGGCCGAACTCAACGCACGGCAGGAAGCCGAATATGAGCTGGCGAAGCGATCGGGAGTCGAGGCCCGTCGTGCAGCCTCGGCAACGGCCGCTTCGACCGACGCCGCCGAAAGGAAGTGACCCAAGATGACCGATATCACCAACGAAGGCAACAAGCGCGATCTGGGCACTCCGGCACTTGAGCAGATGTACGGCAAGGGCGTGGCCCGTTCCGCAGCGAAACAACGCCGTCGTAAGACGTTGGAAGTGACCAGCGAAGGCTGCCGCGCGGGGTGGGGCACGTATGCGATTCTCGTCGTGACGATCCTGATTTTCGTGTTCCCGCTGTATGTGGCGCTTTCGATTGCGTCGCAAAGCAGCTCCAGCACGCAGTACGGCGTGCAGGCGCTGATTTTCGGCAGCGGACTGATCAAGAACATCTCGCGCGCATTCGGCGCCATGAAATTCTGGCAGGCGTTGAGTGGCACCCTGTTCGTGGCAATCGTCACGTCGGTATCGACGGTGTTCTTCTCCACGCTGGCAGGCTACTCATTTTCCAAACTGCGGTTCCGCGGCCGTGGCGTGCTGTTCACCATCGTGATCGGCACCATGACCATCCCACAGCAGCTGAGCATCGTACCGCTGTACATCATGGCCAACAAGGCCGGATTGTTCGGTTCGATCTGGGCCGTGATCATTCCGGGTCTGGTCAGTGCGTTCGGCGTGTTCTGGATGACGCAATACCTGCAGGACGCCCTGCCTTACGAGCTGATCGAAGCGGCGCGCGTGGACGGCTGTTCCATGTTCCGCACCTTCATCTCCGTGGCGGTGCCCGCAGCCCGGCCGGCGGCCGCGATGCTGTTCCTGTTCACGTTCATCGCGCAGTGGACCAACTACTTCTGGCCCATGCTTATTCTCGGCCCGAACAAGAACAGCATGCTCACCGTTGCCGCGGCAACCCTGAAGGGCGCGTACTTCACCGACTACACCATCGTGATGGCCGGCGTGGTGCTCACCACCTTCCCGCTCATCCTTCTCTTCGCTGTCGCCGGCAAGCAACTGGTTTCCGGCATCATGGCCGGTGCGGTGAAGGGCTGATGCGGATTTAGCCTCCGCGGTCGGGCCATATACATGTACCCTTGTGACGAGGGTGCCGGCTACAGGGGTTGCGCTCGCTCTGGCGCAACCTCTGTTTCATGCGTGTTGATGCGTGTCACAGACATATGTTCTCCAGTTTCGTAGTGTTCAATAAGAAGTAGGTTTTTCTTAAGGGGCACGCGTCTGGAGGAGCACAATGGCGTTCGTCAAAGACATGATTCGCATGTGGCTGCGATCGTGGAAGCGATTCGTCTCGATCGCCATGATTACCCTGCTCGGCGTGGCCGTACTCACCGGCATCTACGCGGGATGTCGCGATGCGTTCCTCGCGTCGGACCGGTTCTTCGACGCCCAGGGCATGCATGATATTCAGGTGTTATCGACGGCTGGGCTGAGCGATGCCGATGTCACCGCGTTGCGACGGGTCACTGGCGTACGGAAGGTGCAGGCCGAGCGCTCGCAAAGAGTAACCATCGATGTGGGCGGCGACAAGTCCGTAACCATGCAGGAAATCGGCACGAACGGCATCGACCAGCCATACCTGCAGGAAGGTCGCATGCCGACCAAATCCGGTGAGGTCGCAGTCACCAAGCAATTCATCAAGGATTCCGGCCATACGATCGGCGACCGCATCACCGTCAAACCTGAAGCATCCCAAGTGTCCGATTCTCCAGAATCGGACAATCAGGCAGGTACATCCGGTTCCCAGATGTCCGATTCTGGAGAATCGGACACTTCAGGGGTGTCGGATGAACAGACGCCGGAATTCCCGACGGAGCTGCGAATCGTGGGCGTGGTGCTTGATCCTCAGAACCTGAGCAATCCTGACGGATATTCGGCCATGACCTCGTACCGTTCGACTGCGACGAGCGACTACACGTTTTTCGCACCATCCGATGGCGTGACCGGAACCATCTATACGTCGGTCACTCTGCTGGTCGACGGTGCGGCAGACGAAAGCACGTTCGACGAATCCTATGAAACCATCGTCGGCAAAGTCATGAACCGCATCAAAGGCAAAACGAAAACCAATCGTCAGAAAGCACGACGGCAGGAACTCATCGATGCGGGACAGAAGAAAATCGACGAAGCGCGAGACAAAGCCAATCGGCAATTCGCGGATGCGCAGAAACAGATAGACGAGAATCGCAGTCAATTCAATCAACAGATCGATCAGATTGTGGCACAGCAAAGCGCAATGCTGGGCACAGGCGCGACCATGGACGAATCCACCCGTGAAACCATGCGTGAAACAGTGATCTCCAGCAGTCCGCAGCTCCAAGAAGCCAAGGCGCAGTTGGACGCGGCGCAATCGCAATTGGACGAGCAGAGGAACAGTGCCGAACAAACCTTCCAAGATAAGGAAGATGAGCTCGAAAGCAGCGTGCCGAACGTGCGCTGGTACGTGCAGGATCGTTCATCCCTCGGCGGATACAGTGCGCTCAAATCCGACCTGAGTTCGATCCGATCCATCGGCAACGCATTCCCGGTCGTGTTCCTACTGGTCGCGGTGATGATGAGCCTGACCGCCATGGCGCGCATGGTCGAAGAGGACCGTGGTCTTATCGGCACCTACATCGGCCTCGGTTACGGACGATTGCAGGTCGCCGCGCGCTACATGCTATTCGCACTGCTTGCCTGCCTGATTGGCGGCGGCCTTGGGCTATTGCTTGGATTCCTTGGCATTCCAGCGTTTTTGCTGATTGTGATACAAGGCATGTATGTGCTGCCGGGCGTGCGATTCGAGTATGACTGGCTGTATGGATCGCTTGGTATCGCGCTGTTCGTGGTCGGCGTACTCGGTGCGACGATCTACGCGTGCGTCGAAGAGATGCGGCAGACGCCCGCCGGCTTGATGCGTCCGAAAGCCCCGCGCGCAGGTTCGCGCATTCTATTGGAGCGGATTACGCCGATTTGGAGTCGTCTGGGATTCCTAAGCAAGGTTACTGCGCGCAATATCTTCCGTTTCAAGTCGCGCCTGGTCATGACGGTCGGAGGCGTTGCCGGATGCACGGCGTTGATCATATGCGGGCTCGCGATCAACGACACCGTGGCGGAACTTGGCGTCAAACAGTATCGCGATATCTACCGATACGATGTGATGGTCGTTGCGAACGATACCGATGCGGATGCAATGCGGGCGAAGTTGCGAGCGGACGGGCGTACGACTTCGACCATGGACATACGTGTCGAATCCGGTGATCTGGCGAACGATGAGGGAAGCGAGGGCATCCAACTTGTGGTGGTGCCCGAGGGGCATCTGGATGAACTGGGTGAGATGGTTACGCTCAAGCCGGTCACGTCCGGATGGGATGGTGTGCGCAAGTTCTTCGGAATGTCCGATTCTGGAGAATCGGACAGTAAAGCAGTCGAAACCACGTTGCGAATGTCCGATTCTGGTGAATCGGACAAACAGGGTGGTGAATCCGAGGCACGGATGGCTGATTCTGGAGAATCGGACAGTCAGGACGTCAAAACCGGGGCGCAGTTGTCCGATTCTGGAGAATCGGACAAACGGAGTGGCTCGAAGGCGGTGTTGGGCGACAGTGGGGTGATCGTGTCGCAGTCGGCGGCCAACGCTCTGGGCGTTAAGGCCGGCGATACGGTGAATCTCACCAACGGCGATGGCATTCAGGCCAAGGCCAAGGTGAGCGAGGTGACGCGTAACCTCATAGGTTCCGACATCTACGTGAGTGAATCGTATTATGGCAAGCTGTTCGGTTCAGGGTCCGGAATGTCCGATTCTCCAGAATCGGACAAATCGGATTCCGGCAGCTCCCTGACCTGGAACGCCGTATACGCCAAGCTCACCGGATCCGACGATGCGCAGATCGCATACGCCAACACCCTCGAAAAGGATGATTCGGTGATGAAGACGGTGTGCTGCGCGGACATGGCCGCCAGCTTCAAATTTGACCTCATGGGCGCGGTGGTCGCCTTGATCGTTGCGCTTGCGGGCGGGCTGGCACTTGTGGTGCTGTTCACGCTTGCCAATACGAATGTGTCGGAACGCGTGCGCGAGATGGCCACGTTAAAAGTGCTGGGATTCTTCGATCGTGAAGTGCATCGGTATGTGAATCGAGAGATGATGATTCTGACGGCCATGGGAGTGGTGATCGGTTTGCCGATAGGTCGATGGGTCGGTGGTCTGCTCACGGCTGCGCTGAATATGCCGGCATTGTATTTCGAGGTGGAGGTCAAGCCGATGAGTTACGTGATTGCGGCGGCGGCGACCATGGCGTTTGCGCTGTTGGTGCAACTGTTCGTGAATCCGGTGCTTGACCGGATCGAACCGGTCAGTTCGTTGAAGTCGGTGGAGTAATACGACTCAGGGGAGTGTACCCCGCCATTTTCCTCCTTTCTCATGTGTGTCACGTGTTGTGTGGCTTGCGAAACCATTGAAGATAAGGGGGTGTATGGAGCGTGTGTTTGGCGTGATGCCGCAGGCTTCGGTTGGCGTGTCTTGACCGTTGTGCCCGAGTGTTGCGGGTTTCAGCCGTGTGACTCGTTTTTCGTGGGGTTTGCCCGCATTGATTCGTTCCGCTGTAAGCAAGGTGCGGTGCCGTGAATGTTGAGAGCGGCGAGAATATTATGCGGGGGTCGTAGGGAGGGTATCGGAACAAATCCCCCCGATACGATTCGGCGTATCGCAGTTATATGAGGGGTCGCCATATGAAAATACTTTCGCTGGGGGGGGGGGCTTCTTTTCTGCCCACATGCAATTTACAGGCGATCTTGCAGGGCTTGCGATGATGCCGGGCCGTACGATGACGCTCGAGCAGGGGCGGCAATGATGATCGACGGTAAGTTCACTGCCAAGGAACGCTCCTATCTGGCCAGTCTGCCCGCGGTCAAAAGCGTCAGTGCATCCCATATTCGCTATACCGACCAATTCCGTGTCGAATGCATGTGCCGTTACCGTGCGGGGGAGTCGCCTGCGGCTATCTTCCGCGAGGCAGGTCTTGATCCGAAACTTATCGGGTACAAGCGCGTGGAACGTTGCATCGCCAGATGGAAACGGCGGCAAGATAAGGAGGCGAAGTCCGGTAAGCGGACGGGTCCGTATGCGCTCGATGCCGATGATTTGCGGATATTGGAACACGGCAATCTTACGCAATCGGAATGGGGGTCGCCGAATGCCGGCGATTCCGAGGAGGGGCTGTCGCAGCTGGCGAGAGCTCAGCTGGCCATCAATGAGCGTGATCTGCTGATTGCACGGCAGGCGTTGCGCATCGACGAACTGGAGCGTGTATTGCGGCAGTTCGTCGAAAGGTAGCGGGATTGCCGAAATGCTGCAGTCAACAGCGTTCGGGCTGAATTTGGCGGGATCGGAGAGTCGCTAATGCGGGAGTCACGGTGCGAAACGGTGCGTGCTGAGGATCTGATGGAATCGGAAACGGCGGGAATGGGCTGGCGGCAGCCTGCGTTTGATGAGGTGATCGACGTTTCCGATGAGATGCGTGAACGCCGCAGGAATCGCCGTAGTATGCGCATGATGTATGCGATTGGTGCATTGCTGATCGTCGCCGCAATCTGCATTGGTGGGTTTCCGGCGGCATTGCAGTACCGTGCCGCAGTGGAGTTGTCGCGTACGTCGGCGCAATCCGCACGAACGATTGCGGGCTGGCCGTATCCGCAGGCGGATGATGCGTTCGCTGCCGCGAAGTCGTATAACGAACGTCTTGCGGCTTCGGGGCAACCGATTTTGGGTGAGGCGAAGGATCCGTTCGCTGCGGTTCAGGGCGGTTCGCGGGCCAACGAGACGGACGATGACGATGGCAGTGCGAGTTCCAAAGACGAGGAATATCAGGGATTGTTGGATTCCGGTGGCGGAGTGATGGGCACCATTCGCATTCCTAAGATTTCGGTGAATCTGCCAATCTACCACGGCACGTCGCAGTCGGCGCTGGCCTCCGGCGCAGGGCATCTGTACGGCAGCAGCCTGCCGGTCGGTGGCAAGAACACGCATGCCGTGATCACCGGGCATCGCGGATTGGTGAACGCCACCATGTTCACGCGGCTCGACGAGATGCGCGTTGGCGACTACTTCTATCTTGACGTGATGGGTCATACGCTCGGCTATCAGGTGGACCGCATTTCCGTGATCGAACCGAACGATACGTCAAAGCTGAAGATCGTGCCCGGCGAGGATCGCGTGACGCTGATGACATGCACGCCATACGGCGTGAACACCCACCGTCTGCTGGTTTCCGCGGTACGCTCGTCGATTCCCGACGTGATTCCCGACGAATCGGACGCGGCGAAGGATGCGCGGTTGATTGCGATCGTGGCCGCTGTAATCACATTGCTGCTCGGATTGGTTCTGTTGTGGTTGCGCAGAAAGCCGTGGCATATCCGCAGGCATGCGGCCAAATGGCCAAAACGTGGCTGATCGACGTGCCATAGGTTATTCGGCGGCTGTCTTGTGCTGACCGGGTCATGAGTGGATTGGTTTTCGGGCGGTCGATGGTGGGTGATCAGGTTGCCGGAAAGTAAATAAATCGGAGATTCAACGATGGAAGTTCGGGTACCGAAAACGATGGATTAATGCCATGCTGACGCGATTTATGAGGTATGACATCCCCCGACTTTCCCGCATTTAGGGTGTATGATGTCCTCTTTCTTTTCCTTTAGTTTTCAGGCTTGAAGCAGTGTCGAGCCGCGCACATGCCATGCGCGCGATACCGGCATGAGAGGAAAGGCCTAGCGCCACAAGAAGGCGCTATGTAAGGGGACGAGGCATATGAGAGATGCACGCGAACACCAGGCAGGGTCAAAGGAGCGTTTTGCCAAGCGAATCATTGCCGCAATTGCGGCGGTAGCCATGCTCGGTGGCGTCGGCTACGCCACCGCCACCACCGCCGTGGCGGAGGAGGAAGCCGGCACCTTGGCGACGGAGTCGTTTATGGGTACCACCGTTGGAAGTGAATGGACCCTTCTCAATGATGCATGCTTGACGGCTGGCGGAGATCTGGGATGCGAGGCCAAAGGGAAAGCCAATGGTGATCGTGGAATCTACGGTCAATCGAATGGTTTGCTCCAGCTGACAGGAGATGAGAACAGTACCACCGGCGGTGCGGTGTTTAACCACCAGCTTGATACTTCTCTCGGCTTGGACGTCACCTTCTACCAATATCAGACTAAAGGCTCGAAAGCTGATGGTATAGGTTTCTTCTTGGCTGACGGCAATCAGAATCTGACGACAACCGGCGCTAGTGGTGCAGGTCTGGGATACGCCAATACCCGTGGAGACGGTAATCCTCACGATGGCCTCTCTGAGGGCGTGCTCGGTCTTGGATTGGATGTTTACGGTAATTTCGCAAATGATCGGCATTGGGTGGGCGGATCGGATTGTACGAAATATCTATCTGATCAAACTCCGAATAGCGTCGTTCTGCGTGGTGCAGGTAATGGCTCTACGGGCTACTGCAAAGTGACGGATGCAGTAACGTATAACGGACTTACGACGACCACGGCGCCGCTGGTCGGCAATAGCTATAAGGAAGGGACTGATGGCGTTAAAGTTCGGATCATCATCTCTCCTCAGCAAACGAAGGATGATGGTACCGTGACGGAATACTCCAAGGTTACCGTCATCGTCGGCGAAACAACGATTTATGACAAAGTTGAGTTGAACTACGCTCTGCCAGCCACCGTTAAGATGGGTTTCTCTGCAGCTACCGGTGCTTCTAAGCAACCGCACTATATTCGCGGTGTCCAAGTAAAGACCGTAAAAGCGAGCAGCGGCATCATGCTCAGCAAGTACCATAATACGAAGAGCGAGCAGTACAAGGCCGCATATGCCGAGGGTGACAAGGTCCCATACTCCTTCCTCATTACGAATAGCGGCACGCAGAATCTGAGCAATGTGACTTTGACGGATGCCAATGCCGATGAGGGCTCCTTGACCTGTACGCCTTCTCTGCCGGCAGCGACTTTGGCACCTACAGCGACCATTCAATGCACTGCGACCCATACATTGACGGAAGCAGAAGCTGCTCAAGGTTCGTTCACGAACGAAGCTTCTGCAAGTGGTGTCGCCAGTGGCTCCACACTGACTGCGAAGGATTCGGCAACGGTTCCCACGATTAAGCCACTTGCGGACCCCGATCACACGAAGTGGATAGTCAAAGACGCCTCTTCCGAGGGCGACGGTGATCAATACACGTTGAATCTCAACGTGACCGGGAACAACTCCGAAACCCCAATCGTTTCCGCTACACCGGCTGATGTCATTCTGGTAATGGATAAATCCGGCAGTATGAAGGGTGAGCGGGATAAAAATTCGCAGGCTGCCGCAAAGGCACTCGCTGAAAAGTTGCTGACTACGGCGAATTCTGAGCTTGATTCGAGACTGCAGGCTCAGATGGCTGTGGTCACCTTCAGTGACAAGGCTACGGCACAACTAGGCGGGAAGTTTACTACTTCAGCTAATGACATTGCGTCCGCCATCAAAGGCACCCCTGATGGTGGCACCAACTGGGAGGATGCCCTAAGGGAAGCCAATAGTCTTTCTTCCGGTCGTGCAGGAGTGAAGAAGTACATCATCTTCCTGTCTGATGGTGACCCGACCTTTCGCATAACTTCGTATGGAGGATGCTTCCATCATTACAATCAGTATGAGGCAAAATATACAACGCAAGAAGCGTGTGAGGCTGCCTCAACGTGGCAGGATACCTATAGCTGGAAGATAAATCCGGATGGTGAACGTACTGACGGCGTATATGGTCAGGGTGGTTCGGATGACTATGAATTTAACTATAAGGCTGCTTTAGCTGAGGCAAACAAGCGCGGCGAAGCGGCACTATATGTGGTGAAGACCTCGAAAGACGCTAAGAAGATGACTAATCTTGCGTCTGACGCCAAGGCCGTCACGGGTAAGGAGCTTGATGGCACTACTGCCGCAAATCTGACAAACGCATTCGAGCAGATTTACTCCAGCATCACCTCAACATCAAAGGTCAAGGTCTACTCCATCACGGATACATTGACGCAATGGGTCGATCCGGTTGATTTAACTGAGGGAGATGTCACTGACCAAGTGACGGTGACTGCACCTCAAGGCAAGGCCGTACCTAGCTATACAGCTACGTATGTTGAATCAACTAAGACCTTGACGGTAAATTTCACTAACGGTGTTGAAGCTGGAGCGGCTGATACGTATGTGGTGTCATTCAAAGTCAAGCCAAGCGCACAAGCGTATGCGGATTATGCGAATAAACAAACATATCCGAATGTCGCTGATGATGGTACCAGTGATAAGTCGGAGACTGTCACCAACAAAGAAGGTAAACATGTTGGTTACTATTCCAATACGGATGCAAGCCTGACCTATTGTATCGTCACTAAAGTCGGGGATCAGGAATCTACTTGTACGCAAAAGACCGTTGACTATGGCAAGCCAGTCGTAAATGTCAAGCTTGGCAAGATCAACATCACCAAGCGGTGGTCGGACGGTAACGACAAGCATACTAGCGATTCCGTGACGGTCCAGCTTCAACGTACGGCAACCGGTGTTGAAGATGCAACGGCTGAGAACGTTGGAAACGCATTGACTCTCAACGCGGAAAATAAGTGGACCACTGAGGTTGACAACCTGCAACCGGGCTACACGTATTCCGTGATGGAAACCTCGGGCGACGATCGTTATGACGTCACTGTCACTTATAGCGACGACCAGGATTTGACCAAGAATATGGTGTGGTCCTCCGGCGCTGATGCGGGAACGCTGAATGCGACCGTCACCAACACGTTGAAGAACGTCAAGTTGGAGAACCTCGTTTCAGTGAAGAAGAATCTGGTTGGGCGCGCATGGACGTCATTCGATGAGTTCGTCTTCACGTTGGAAACAACGGACGGGACGCCTTTGCCGGATGCATGCAAAAACCAGCAATCATGTGAGGTGTCGGTGAAATCCGATGCCGATAGCCATACTGCGGCGTTCGGCAACATCACCTACGACGCGGGCGAAGCTGACTACACGTACTATGTGACGGAAAACGAAGGCTCTGCCTCCGCAATGCACTATTCGAAGGCGAAGTATGAAGTCGTGGTGACCGTTGCAAAGAGCGCTGATGGCGAGTGGGAAGCTTCCGTATCATCCGTGAAGAAGGTGTCTGACGATAACGGTAACTCGGCTTCCGAGGATCAGAGTGGTGCTGAGCCTGTCACCTTCACCAACCGCTACATCGCGGTGGCTTCGTTGCCGCTGACCGGTGGCACGACGGATCGTCAGTGGCTGATGATCGGTGGCGGAATCGCCGGAATGGCGATGCTGATGATCGGCGTGGCGGGAATCTGGCGCGGCAGGAAGCGTCTCGTCTGAGATGTCATACGGCTGGGCCGCTCGCCAACATTCCGGGCGGCCCGGCAATCATCAATCAGGATTTGCGGATCGCGGGAGCAAGTCAAGTTTCCGCCTCCCGCGATTGCAGAAAACAGTAGTTAAAACATAAGGAAGAGGGAATTCTCATGAAGTTGAGGAAACTTTTCGCCGGCATCGCCGCCGCGGCGACGCGGCTGGGTGGCATGGCCCTAGGCGCTACCAGTGCTCAGGCGGTACGTCTCGCGGATGCGACGTTTACTTTCACGGCTGAAACCGCCGAGCAGCTGACACACGCCAACCTGACGGCGTACAGGATCGGCGATTACTATCAATTATCTGCGGGCTGCTACGGCGTCATCACGAATGATGCCAATAAGAATGCGGTTGACTCCGCTTTGGCGAGTGCTCTCGGCGCAGACGCGGTAAAGACGGATCAGGATAATCTGGCTGCCGCCTTGAGCATCGGTGCTTTGGACATTTCCGCCACTCGCCCGTGGACCACGACCGCTGACGGTGCGGCCAGTGCCACTCGTGCATTTGCCAATACGCTTGAGTCTGAAGGTAAGTTGACGAGTGGCCAACAGGTCACGCTTACCACTCCGACCGGTTCCGACGAGAACGGCTGGTCCGCCACCGTGGACCTTTTCCCAGGTATCTACGTGTTCGTGGATAATTCGACTGAGGGAGCCGTCACCAAGGCCGTTCCGATGATCGTTGCTTCCGGTACCGTCGATGCGGAGAAGAAGCAGTTGGTCGATCCGAATCATGGCGATAACACCGTCAACATGAAGAACACCAAGAATACTGAGAAGAACAAGACCGTCGACAAGGCTTACGCCGCTATTGGTGACACTCTGACCTACACCCTGACCGGTACCGTTGCCAACCCGGCTCCGGCTGCCTTCGCATTCACCGATACCCCGGGCGTTGGCCTGACTGTCAAGGCTGGAACCTACAAGTTCTACACGGTCGGAGCCGATGGAGACATCGAGGCTCCGTCCACCGATTTCACTTTCCCTAAAGCGGATGTGACCGGCGATGGTGAGACTTCCTTCGATATCACCGTGAACGATCCGTCCAAGTACGCTGGTCAGACCATCAAGGTCGTGTTCCAGGCTCTGGTGAATGACAAAGCCGTTGTTGAAGATGGTGTTGTGAACGATCTCGACAACTATGGCACCCCTATTGAGGTCACCACCAAGTTCGTCGGCTTCGACTTCAAGAAGATTGATTCCGACAACAAGGGCATCGAAGGTGCTGAATTCCAGATTCTGGATGGACGCGTTGCGCTGTACTTCGTCAAGCAGGATGACGGCTCCTACAAGAAGGCCGCTTCCAAGAACACCGAAGGCGCCACCGAGACCCTCGTGTCTGCCGCGGATGGCACCGTGAAGGTTACCGGTCTTGACGCAACGAAGGCCTACACCGTGAGCGAAACCAAGGTCGCCACCGGACAGTATCTGGACCTCAAGCCGTCGTTCACCGTCAACTTCAACAATGATCACGAGGCTGTTCTGAGCAGGACCATCGATCCGTGGGGCCTGGTCAACACCACCGACAAGACCGTGAAGAACGTGAAGTCCGTCGATCAGCTGCCGCTCACCGGTGCTGCCGGAACCATCCTGTTCACCGTCATGGCCCTGCTACTGGCCGGTGCCGGCGCGACCGTGGTGCTCAAGGCTCGTTCCAAGAACGCCAAGGCCTGATTCTCATCAGACTGAATCGATAGGCTGAACCCTCGAAGGGTGACTGCGAGAACATCATCGCAGTCACCCTTCGTTTGTTGGGATAAGAAGGGTTTTGAGACGCGAAAGCCTCTCATGGACGATGCTCTTTTTCGGGGGTTATAGAGTGCGATTTACGGGGGCTTGGGTCGGCGAAATGGCGAGGGTATGCGGAAGGAAGGTTTTACGGGGGTTGACGGGGAGGGGAGGAAAACGAGGGTATTGCGCGGAAAGCGAGCCATACAATCGCTAGCGAATTCACCAAGCAGATATGTGAAGGGCAATGCAGCGAGAAAGGCGGAACGACGATGGCACGGGGCGGCGGATCGTTCAGTAGCGAGGAAATCCAACTATTGCGAGGATTGCCGGCGGTCGCCAACGTCACGCAGGATCGCATCACCTACTCCGATACCTTCAAACAGGTATGCACCATTCGTTACCTGGCGGGGGAGTCGCCGACCAAAATCTTTCGAGAAGCGGGCCTGCCGCCGGACCTCGTCGGCTACAAGCGCATCGAACGTAGCGTGGCGCGCTGGAAAGCGGCCGCCATCAAATCCGTGAACGGCAGCGACAGCATGAGCGATGGTGAGATCATCGCTCAGCTCGTTGATCGGTACAGGCGTGCGCTGGTAACACGGAAGAATCTTGACAGCATCGCGGAGAACATCATCGGCATGGAATCCGATTCGAGCGTGACCGCCACCAAAGCCGAAGCCTCCTTGAAAGCCATCCAGCCATCCAGTCCGCAGACTACCGATACGGGGACGGACGCGATCGATGCCGAGACGGCCAGCATCATCATCAAACAGCAAGCCAGGCGCATCGACGAATTGGAGAGAGCCAATGAAGCGCTCCGCGAACAGGCTGCGCACGTCGCCTAAATTCGCGAGTGTACGCGGGTACAGTCGGTGGAATGCGTGACGGAACCCGAAACGCATGAATCTCACGCCCCGAGCGAACCAGGCATGCGATAAGTAAGCAGTGGGCAGAATTCGGCAGCCCGCCTAATTGCGGGACGGATGTGCGATGCGCGGGGTAGGGTGGAAATCATTATGACTTACGAGAATCCGAACTCCGCCGGCCAGGGCGGTATGCAATCCGAAACCTCGCCTGCCGACATGCGAGCCGCCCAGGCCGCGACGCCGGTAACCGCCGAACCCGTCGAGTCGCTCGATAAAGGCAACGAGATGGCCCGAGGCCTCAACAATCGCCATGTGCAGTTCATCGCCATCGGCGGCACCATCGGCACAGGGCTGTTCCTCGGTTCCGGCAAGTCGATCGCACTGACCGGTCCGAGCATCATCTTCGTGTACATCGGCGTCGGCCTGATCATGTTCCTGCTGATGCGCGCCATCGGCGAAATGATGTACCGCGACCCCAGCCAACACACCTTCATCAACTTCATCACCCGCTATCTCGGCCGCGGATGGGGCAAATTCGCCGGCTGGACGTACTGGATCGTGCTCATCCTGACCGGCATGACCGAAATCACAGCCGTCAGCACGTATTTCGTCACGTTCTTCGGCATGTTCGACATCAATCTCAAAGCATGGAAATGGCTGATCGAACTGTGCTTCCTCGTGGCGCTCACATGCGTCAACCTGATTGCCGTGAAAGTGTTCGGCGAAGCGGAATTCTGGTTCTCCATGATCAAGATCACGCTGATTGTGGGCCTGATCGCCACCGCCGTGGTGATGCTCGTCATCGGCTTCCACTACCCGGCCACGCACATCGAGGGCGTTGACGGCACCATTGCGGGCGCGACGGTGAGTCTGCGCAATCTGGTCAACGGCTTCCAGATCGCGCCAAACGGTTGGATGAGCTTCTTCATGAGCTTCCAAATGGTGTTCTTCGCCTACCTGCTCATCGAATTCGTGGGCGTTACGGTGTCGGAAACGCAGAATCCGCGCAAGGTGCTGCCGAAAGCCGTGAACGAAATCATCATGCGCATTCTGATCTTCTACGTGGGCGCGTTGGTGGCCATCATGTGCATTGTGCCGTGGCGTAATTTCCATCAGAACGCCGACGGCTCGTTCGGTTCGCCGTTCATCATGGTGTTCAAGTATGCCGGCCTTGACTGGGCCGCTGCGCTCGTGTTCTTCGTGGTGATTACCGCGGCCGCCTCGTCATTGAATTCGCTGCTGTATTCGGCCGGTCGTCACCTGTATCAGCTGGCGCAGGATTCCGACTCGCCTGCGATGTCGCGCTTGGCGGAAGTGTCGGACCGCAAGGTGCCAGCGAAGGCGATCGTGGTGTCCGGCTGTATGATCCTGCTGTCACCGATCATCAACGCGCTGCCCGGCATCTCCAGCGCATTCGTGCTGTTCTCATCGGCCGCCAGCGCCGTGGTGATCTTCATCTACGTGCTGACGATGTTCGCGCACCGCGGCTACCGGAAGAGCGCCGACTTTCTTGCCGACGGCTTCCTGATGCCGGCTTGGAAGGTGACGGATTGGATTGCGATCGCGTTCTTCGTGTTCGTATACGGCACGTTATTCCTGTCGGCCGACACCATCGGCTCCGCGATTGCCGGTGTGGTCTGGTTGGTGGCGTTCGGCGGCTACTGTCTGTTGCATGAACGCTACCAGAACCGTGATCTGAAGGACTCGTTGCGTAAGTGAAGGTGCGGTGGGCGGAAACTGGCTGAAATGCACGGAAACCGGCCTAAATACACGGAAACCGGCTGATTTTCCACACTATATGCTGGGAATCAGCCGGTTTTTGCTAGATATATGGGGCTATGCGACGGTTATATGACGGTTATGCGCGTCAGCCGATATAGTCGGCTTCGTTCGTCGGGCTGGACGGCACGGCGTGGTCTTCCGTAACCTTGCCCAAGCCGGACAGATATGCCTCACGGCCGGCTTCAATCGCCTTCTTGAAGGCGCGGGCCATCAGCGGAATGTTGCCGGCGGAGGCGATCGCAGTGTACGCCATCACCGCGTCGGCGCCCATTTCCATGGCTTCCGCGGCCTGACTCGGCCGGCCGATGCCGGCGTCGATAATCACCGGAACATTGGCATTCCTGATAATCACTTCGATGAAGTCGCGTGCACGCAGGCCCTTGTTCGAGCCGATCATCGCGCCGAGCGGCATCACACAGGCGGCACCGGCATCTTCGAGGCGTTTGGCTGCGATCGGATCGGGGAACATGTACGGCATGACCACGAAACCTTCCTTGGCGAGCATCGCCGTGGCCTTGATGGTCTCCTCGTTATCGGGCAGCAGATACTTCGCCTCGTGCTCGATCTCCACCTTCACGAAGTCCGTCTGGCACACCTCGCGCGCCAAGCGGGCGATGCGCACCGCCTCCTCGGCATTGCGCGCGCCCGACGTGTTCGGCAGCATGGTGATCCCTTTGGGAATATAGTCGAGCAGGTTGTTTTCGGTGGTACGGCAACGGCGCAACGCCATGGTGACGATCTGTGTGCCGGCGTTCTCGATCGTGGCCTTGATGAGGTTCAGATCGTAACGGCCGGAGCCGAGAATGAATCGGCTGGTGAACTCATGTCCGCCGAGAATCAGAGGGTCTGCGCTGCCGGTGGCGATTTCGTCGTATGCGTGCGCATCTGGCTCCGGCAGAATCGCGGTATTCGTGGTGGTGCCGACCAGCTCGTCGAGCGTGGCGTTCGGCGCGGTCGCAAAATCCTTTTCGGCTGTGGTTACGGTGTTTTCGGTACTCATCGTCGTGTCCTTTCGGTTGATTGAGTTTGCTTAGGCGTCTTCTTCGCCGAGAATCAGGCGGGTGATCATATTCGCTTCATGGCAGGCGACCACGCCCACGCGCGGAGCCATCAGGCCGGCACCCGGTACCGGGGCGGTTTCACCGTCGCCGCAGAAGTAGAAATTCTTTGAGACGCGTCGTGTGCTCACCAGATTGGAACTGCGGAATCCGGCCATGCCGGAGGCGCTCACGAGCTTCTTGCTTGGCAGGTTCTCCAGTACCGCGTTGACCAGCATGGTTTTGTTCTCCGGCACGTCAAACGCCTCGCAGATGATGTCTTCGTGTTCGAAGAGCGTCGGCACGTTCTCATCGGTCACCTTGACGGTGTCGACGGTGATGTCGATGAACGGATTGATCTGGCGCAGGTTGCTGCGCAGCGCCTCAGTTTTGTACTGGCCGAGATCCTTGAGGGAATACTGCTGGCGATTGAGGTTCGTCATGTCTACGCGGTCGAAGTCAATCAGATGCAGGTGGCCGACGCCGATGCGGGTGAGCGCCACGGCGATCGTCGAGCCGAGGCCGCCGCAACCGCAGATGGCCACGCGTGCGGCATCCAGTTTATCTTGGGTGGCCGCGGTATGGCGGTCGAGTAGGGCGGCGCGGATCTCCTTGCGACTTACGAGCGTTGCCGGATCGGGGAGGCTGTTGAATGCGGTTTGGCGTGCTTGGATTTGCTCGGGGGTTGCGGATGGTTCAAAGGTCATGGTCGTGTCTTGTTTCCGTTCGTTTGCGTGTTATTGGGTGCGGGCGTGCGCGGCCCGGCATGTACCGTGTCCGTCGCGTACAGGCGGCTTCCGTCTCCCCGCCTGGCCTCACATTCGTGGCCAGCCAGTATCTGCCGTGTACAGGCGGCTTCTGTGGAACGTTCGCGGCGGTCCCGGTTCTCCGGTGTGATTGGCCGAGCCTCACGTTTGACTCAGGCGTGCCTGTTCGCGACTCGCTTGGTGTGGGTTCAGCCGCCCTGTACGAAGGTGACGATTTCCAAGGTGTCGGTGCCTTTGAGCTGGGTCTGTGCACGCAGTGCGCGCGGCACGATTTCGCCATTGAGTTCGACGGCCACACGTTCGGCACGCAGTCCGCGTTGCTCAATCAGTTCGGCCACGGTGATCGGCGTGGCGATGTGCTCTTCCTTGCCATTGATGATCATGTTCGATCCCTTCTGTTGTGCGGTTCGGAACCGTTGGCATGCAACGGAATCCACCGCCGTGCTGCAACCTTGCCATTCGCGTGGATGTCCGATTCTGGTGAATCGGACGCTCGTGGCGCCCGTAGATTGTCCGGAATGTCTGATTCTGACGAATCGGACATCCACGAAACCTGCAGGCTGTACCGGCGGGCGGCGCGTTGATGGGATTCCGTACCGAAGTTCCGATACGAAAAAAGGGTCTCCGAAGGAACCGTACCCTGTGAGGTGGTGCGCCCCTCCGCGACCCTGATTCACGCGATATTCGGTTATCGCGAACGGAAGATTGAGATGCGCCTTGCAGCGCGAACAACCCGTCTCCTTACGGCGGCATTACCCGCATCAAGTCCTCGGTCGAAGTCTTGCGACTCCCTCTCAGCCTTTCGGCTCCCGTTCGGTTGTGCCCCTATCTTCCCTCAGCCGCCCGACAAGATCGTCGGAATCAGGTGATGGATTGGCTCACTGCCTGAAGATTCGCCTCTGAGTTGCGAGAGTCGGCCTGTTGCTCGACGGTGGCGCCCCCGAGTCCGTGTGTTTGGGGTTGCAAACCGCGAGAATCGCCCCGTTCCTCAACGGTAAGAGCCGTTCCCAGACCGATTTGAGGCTGCCGTCGTTGGGCAACAGGCCGATTCTCGCAGTCCAGAACCCGAGCCACACGGACTTAAGGCCGTCACCGTCGAGCAACAAGCCGATTCTCGCGGCGTATGCCCCATGACTGCTGCCCTACGGATTCCCGAGCCAGTCGGTGGGTATGTGAGAATGAAATCAGGGTACGAGAAGGAGATGGCGTTGAAGGATTCAGCAACGGACGCAGTGCCAGGTGCAGTGATGGGCGAACTGGCAGGATTTACGATTCCTCGGCTTGGCATGGGAACGATGGCGCTGGCGATCGAGGGCCGGCCGGATCGTGACACGGCAATCCGCGCGATTCATGCCGGTCTGAATGCCGGCGTGCGATATCTGGATACCGCATGGTCGTACTATCTGCCGAGTCGGCCCGGTACCGGAACCCCGGAGGATCTGGGCTATGGCGAGAAACTGGTGCGTGATGCGTTGGCGACCTGGGATGGTCCGCGCGACGAGGTGCTTGTCGCCACGAAGACCGGTTACCGTCGCACGATGGAGTCTTCCGTGCGAGTGTCCGATTCACCAGAATCGGACACTGACGATTCGGCTGCCCCGCGTACATATTCCGCGGCATGCGATGACGATTCCGTAACACCTGCTATGCGGTCCGACCGATCTGCGGAACGTCAGCATCTGCAGGCCATTGGCAGTCGATACGGTTGGATGGCGGATTCGCGGCCCGAAACGATGATTCGCGATGCGAAGGAGTCGGCCATGCGCCTCGGTGTGGAGGCGCTCGATTTGCTGTATTCGCATGGTCCGGATCCTGCGGTGGATTATGCGGATCAGATCGGTGCGCTCAAGCGACTGCTTGACGAGGGGGTGATCAGGAACGCCGGCATTTCGCGCGTGAACAACGAGCAGATTGACATCGCCCGTGAGATTTTGGGGGATGGCTTGGTTGCCGTGCAGAATCAGTTCTCACCGTCATACCCCGACCCCGAACATACGCTGGAACACTGTGAAAAGCTAGGACTTGCGTTCGTCTGTTGGTTGCCATTGGGGGGATTCCTCGATGCGTTCGACCAACGCGCGTACGATGCGTTCCGCGTGATTGCCGATAAGCGTGGATGCTCCTACCAGCGTGTGGTATTGGCTTGGGAGTTGAGTCGCTACGACCGGCTGTTCACCATCCCTAGTGCCCGCAATCCGCATGAGATTCAGGATTCGTTCGCCGCCACCGAACTTACGCTTGCCGATGAGGAGCTTGGATTCCTGAATAGCTAGTCTCCAACGGACCGCGCGCTGTCACCTTACGTGGGGAGATGCAACGGTTCGCGGTGAGCGAGGGCGGATTGCGCTGTGTGCGGCACGCGTAGCGTGATCAGGAGATAAACAGTTTGCAGTGTAAGATAAAATATCGGTTGATCATACGGGAAGGAGGGTACGCGTGGGCTATGAACAGGAAGCGTTCCGCAAGTTGATGTCGAATATCTGGGGCAAGAAATCCCGGATGCAGGAGGAGATGTCAAAAGGCGCGAAAGGTGAGCCGTTCATCGTGCAGGAGCTCTCGCGGGAAGGTCCGCAGACGCCGACGCAGCTGGCCGCGGCGATGCGTGCCACTACCGGCAGGGTCTCCACGTTGCTGTCCGCGTTGGAAAAGAAGGGGCAGATTACGCGCGAAATCGACCCGAATGATCGCAGAATCGTGCATGTGAGTCTTACCGAAGCAGGCGAACGGCGTGCCGAAAAGCAGCGTGAGGACATGCGGGAGGCGGTCTGCTGGATCTTTTCGCAGATGGGTGAACGGCGCACCCGTGAGTTCGTGGACCTCGCCGTCGAATTTACCACCTACATGTCCTTGTGCATGCCGGGCAAGTCACGTCCCACTCCGGAGCAGGTCAGGCAGGCCTTCGGCTCGACAGGTGGCTCCGACGGCGCGGCAAACTGACGGCGTGCGCGGGCCATCCCGGCGCGGGCAATCCGTGACGATATCGTGGCGGGTGTCGTTCTGTTTCGGTGCGCGCAATGTCGCGTCCGGTCAAGCAATCGCATCCAGTCAGCCCTGCGGCCGCGGGCGGCAGTGTGTGCCCATCGTTCGCGGATGCGCCGCAACCAACAGCGGCAAACCATGCAATCGCAAATCGCTCTCAGGGAATACACAGAAACGGGCGTAATATCTTACACTGTAAGTAATTAACATCGTAAAGTAATCACCACAGAGAAGGAACCGAGCATGCTTCGCATCATGCGATACCTCTCCAAAGCGGAGATAGGCCAGATGCTCATAGCGTTGGTCAGCATCATCGGTCAGATCTGGCTTGATCTGACCCTGCCGGACTACATGTCCAATATCACCGAACTTGTTGAAACTCCGGGCAGCAGCATGTCCGACATCTGGGTGGCCGGCGGCAAAATGCTCGCCATCTCACTGGGATCCGCGGCCTGCGCCGTCGTGACCGGCTACATCGCTGCACGCGTGGGCGCCTCATTCAGCCAAAGGCTACGCTCGCTGGAGTTCAACAAGGTCGAAAGCTTCGGACCGGCGGAAATGAACCGCTTCTCCACCGCGTCGCTCATCACCCGCTCCACGAACGACATTACGCAGATCCAGATGTTCATCACCATGGGCCTGATGATGATCGTCAAGTCGCCAATCATGGCCGTGTGGGCAGTATGCAAGATTGCGGGCGACGGATTCGAATGGACGCTCGCCACTGGCATCGCCGTGGCGGTACTGCTGGTCGCGATCGGCATTCTGATGGCGCTGGTCATGCCGAAATTCAAGTCCATGCAGCGTCTGACGGACAACATCAACCTGGTGGCGCGCGAAAACCTGACCGGCCTGCGCGTGGTGCGCGCCTACAACGCCGAAGACTATCAGGAATCGAAATTCACGCAGGCCAACAAGGAACTGACCGAAACCCAGCTGTTCACCAACCGTGCCATGGCGGTCATGATGCCGCTGATGAACACCATCATGAACGGCCTGATGCTCGCCGTCTACTGGATCGGCGCATACCTGATCGAAGCGGCCGACGCCACCGACAAACTCACCACCTTCGCGAACATGGTGGTGTTCTCCAGCTATTCCGTGCAGGTGATCATGAGCTTCCTGCTGATGAGCATGGTATTCGTGCTGTGGCCGCGCGCCGACGTATCCGCACAGCGCGTGCTTGAAGTGATCGACACCGAGCCGATGGTCGTAGATGGCAGCCGGACTGCGGGAAAGTCCGGCATGGAAGGCGACATCGAATTCCGCAACGTGAGCTTCACCTACCCGGATTCGCGCGAGGCCATGCTGGAAGGCATCAGCTTCAAAGCCGCAAAAGGTCAGACGGTCGCGTTCATCGGCTCGACCGGCTCCGGCAAATCGTCGCTGATCAATCTGGTGCCGCGCTTCTACGACGCCACCCAGGGCGAAGTGCTCGTCGACGGCGTGAATGTGCGCGACTACACGCTCAAGGCATTGCGCGACAAGATTGGCTACGTGCCGCAACAGGCGTTCCTGTTCAAGGGCACCATCGCCGGCAATGTGGCGTACGGCGACACCGAACTGCGCGAACGGGACGTGAAGGATGCTTGCGATGTCGCGCAGGCCACGGAATTCATCGACAAGAAGGAACATGGCTACGAATCCGACATTTCGCAAGGCGGCGCCAACGTGTCCGGCGGGCAGAAGCAACGGCTGTCAATCGCAAGGGCCGTGTATCGGCATCCGGAAATCCTCATCTTCGACGACTCCTTCTCCGCACTTGACTTCAAAACGGACCGTGCCGTACGCGACGCGCTCGCGAAGGAGGCCAAGGATTCCACGAAACTGATCGTCGCGCAGCGCATCGGCACCATCATGGATGCCGACCGCATCGTCGTGCTCGACGAAGGCAGGGTGGTCGGACAGGGCACGCACCGTGAACTGCTCGAGACCTGCGATGTGTATCGGCAGATCGCGCAATCGCAGCTGAGCGAAGACGAACTGAAGGGAGGCCGCTGACATGCCTAGGGGACCAATGGGACGTGGACCTGCTGAAAAACCGAAGGATTTCGGCGGTGTGATGAAGAAACTCATACGTTTCTGCCGCCGCTACATTCCCGTGATCATCATCGCGCTGGTGCTTGGCGCAGCCGGAACCGTATGCCAGATCATCGGGCCCGACAAACTCAAGGACATGACCAATGAGATCACCAAGGGACTGCCGGCCATCGTACACGGCAAGCCGGTGATGAACTCGATCGACTTCACCGCGGTCGGCCGTATCGCATGGCTGCTGGTGGCGTTGTATGTCGGCTATGCGGTGCTGTGCTATCTGCAAAGCTGGCTGATGGCAAGCGTGACGCAACGCACCGCGCAACAGCTGCGCGAGGAGATCGGCCGGAAGATCAATCGCCTGCCGCTCAAATATTTCGACAAGGTCAGCTACGGCGATGTGCTGAGCCGCATTACCAACGATGTGGACGCGATCGGGCAGACGCTCGGCCAGTCGCTGGGCTCGCTGATTACGTCGGTCACGCTGTTCTTCGGTGCGCTGATCATGATGTTCTACAACAACGTGATCCTAACGTTGTGCGCCATCGGCTCCGCACTGCTCGGCCTGATCGTGATGGGCGGCATCATGAAGGCCTCGCAACAATACTTCGCGCGCCAGCAGGCGGCCCTCGGCGACGTGAACGGCCATGTTGAGGAGATGTATACCGGGCATACCGTGGTCAAGGCGTACTGTGGCGAGGCCGATTCCATCAGCCGTTTCGAACGCTACAACCAGGACCTGTACGTGTCTGGTTGGAAGAGCCAGTTCCTGTCCGGCCTGATGATGCCGCTGATGAATTTCATCGGTAATTTCGGCTATGTGGTCGTATGCGTGGTCGGTGCGGTGCTTGCGATGGATGGCAAGATCGAGTTCGGCGTGATCGTGGCGTTCATGATGTACATCCGCCTGTTCACGCAGCCGCTGTCGCAGTTCGCGCAGGCCTTCCAGAACCTGCAGCGCTGCGCCGCCGCATCCGAGCGCGTGTTCGGCTTCCTGGAGGAGCCGGAGTTGGCCGACGAATCCGATAAACGGCCGTTGCTCGGCGTCGATGCGGACGGCAGGCCGCAACCGGTGCGTGGCGACGTGGAATTCAGCCACGTACGCTTCGGCTACGAATCCGACAAAACGATCATCCACGACTTCTCCGCTTCGGTGAAGTCCGGTCAGAAGGTCGCCATCGTCGGCCCGACCGGTGCCGGCAAGACCACGATGGTGAACCTGCTTATGCGCTTCTACGAGATTTCCGGCGGCACGATTTCGATTGACGGCGTCGATACCAAATCGGTGCCGCGCTGGAATGTGCACGATCAGTTCTCGATGGTGCTGCAGGATACGTGGGTGTTCCGTGGAACGGTGCGTGAAAACATCGCATATTCCAAGAAGGGCGTGACCGACGAGCAGATCGTCGCCGCATGCAAGGCCGTTGGGTTGCACCACTACATCATGTCGCTGCCGGATGGCTATGACACGATTCTCGATGACAAGGCGTCGCTGTCGCAGGGTCAGAAGCAGTTGCTGACGATTGCGCGCGCGATGGTGGAGGATGCGCCGATCCTGATTCTGGACGAGGCGACCTCTTCCGTCGATACGCGTACCGAAGAACTGATTCAGAAGGCGATGGACGCGCTGACGGTGGGGCGTACGAGTTTCGTGATCGCGCATCGCCTGTCGACGATTCGTGACGCCGACATGATTCTGGTGATGGACGGCGGCGATATCGTAGAGCGCGGTACGCACGAGGAGCTGCTTGCGAAGGGTGGTTTCTACGCCGATATCTACAACAGCCAGTTCACGCTGGCTGGCTGAACGGTTGGCTGGCTGAACGGCCAGCCGGCAGAGTGGTTGTTCGGCCCGTTGATGGGCCAATGGGCCGAACAATCCTCCGCAACGGCAGGTGCCATGCCCGGCGCTATACGGCGTGGTGCCTAAAGGCGCTTCCTAAGATAAGCGCCCAGATGGGAGATGGCGAATTCGAGGGATCCGTAGCCGGCCGGCTGAATGATCTTGTCTTTGATCAATGCGGCCCGGTACTTATTCACCCAGCTTCGACTACGCCCGGTTCGGGTTTCGATTGCACTGACTGCGGTTGCGGCTGGCGCGTCACAAGCCATGGCATTCAGGAACTCGAGTTCCGCCGGCTTCAGCCCGTCCAGCGCGGGTGCGCATACGGCATCATCGAAAGCGATCTGCGCGTCCGCAATGCCGGTCGCAACGTCGCTTGCGGTGATTCCCGTCGCGTGGCGGCGCTGGGAGGCCTGCCACATGTAATAACCGACAAGTTGCACCATGTAAGGGTATCCGTTGGTTGCCTGCGCCGCCAGCCAGGCCTCGTCGTTGCCGATCGTCTTGCCGGAATCGGCGACGGATTCAAGGAATGCGTTCTTGACATCCACCAGTGGAACGTTGTCAAGCTCGCAACGCAGGGCCCTGCGCAGGAAAGTGACGACATCGTCGTTGACCAGGTCGTTGACCGTTGATGGCAGCCCCGCGAATACGATGGCGATGCCCTTCTTCTCGGCGTCGGGCACATTGGTCTCATCGATGGACGTAGTGACGTGTTGTATGGCTGTGGCGATGGCGACAAGGTCGTCAAGCGAAGCGGCCTGTGTTTCGTCGATGGTGATGAGAATGCCTTTCCCCTTGCCGATTTTTCCGCTTTCCAAACGTTTGGCGATTGCATTGCGTAGCGTGAGCGGCGTGGTGGTTGAGGAAAGATCGATATGGCCGAGGCTTGCGCTGGCGATTCCCGGGATGCTGACCGAAGGGCTCACGCTTGCCTGATTGATGTGAAGGCCGCTGGGCGTAAGCGCTTCAATGAGGCGTTGCGCAACATCGGGTGAAGCGGTTTCGGAGATGGTCTCCCATCCGCGCTCGGCGGCGATGCGGCGAAATTCGGTCAGGAGCACGGTCTTGCCGAAGCCGCGCTGCCCGGTGACCAACATGATGCGTCCTGGGGCGCCGGCGCCGTTGTCCAGCCCCTCCGTGAATTCCTCGATGGCGGTCTCGCGGCCGATGAGTATCGGCGGCATTTTGCCGGCAGTCGGCTTGAATGGGTTCATTGCCATGGAGCACCTTCTCCGTGAATCTTTTCGAATCAAGACATGTGAACATGTATGAATGTATACGAAAGTGTACCAACATGTACGAATGTATACGAAGATGTACGATCATGTGTGGCGCTGTGCGAGCGTCCGTATGCGGTATGGCTCGTTCCTCGGCGTTCGTTGGCGATCCAAGCTTGTTCAGAACAGCCTTCCGGAGAAATCGCTGCTGACGGCGGCGTGACGACTGGCATTCAAGGTCACGCAGGCGAACGAGAACGCGCGTCTCAGCTCTTCCGGGCTGGTCGTGAACAATGCGGTGGCCAAGCCGTCGGCCAGAGCGGTGGGATGGGCGGCAAACGGTCCGATGGCATCTTGAGGCGACGAATCCGAAGTCCGTGGTGCGCCATGCGTGGCACGCGCCTCCGGCTCGCGAACTCGCGCCGACGGGTCCGTCGCTGATCCGGGCATGTAAACCCATGTGGCTTCGGTCTGTTGGACGGGCAGGCCATCAATGGCATTGAGCAGATGGTGGATGCTCAGTTGGGTACGCTCGTTGACCGCTACCTCCCAGTGGCGACGACTGGGGGCGCTTGCGCAGAGCGCGCCGTCGATGATGTGCGCCACGCCAATCGCGCGGGTGGAATCATCCGGGTCCTCGAGTGCGATGGCTATCGGTTCGGCGGAATGAATCAGCAGGTCGCCTCCCGCGTCGATTACGAACTCGGCGGAAGCAGGGGCAAGGAATGCGCCGAGCAGGTCGACGAGATACCCTTTGCCGCAGGCGCCGAAGTCCAGATCGACTGGACGGCGGGTGATCAGCGTGGTGCCTCGGCGTTCCACGTCATCACCCCATGTGGGCCGCCCTCGCAGGGCGCCCAGATGCTCGGCGGACCCAGGTTTGACCGTGAAACTCAAGGAGGCGTCGTAGCCGAGACGAATCAGATCTTCGCCAATGCACGGGTCGATTGCGCCGGAGGTGGCGGCGAACAATGCGTCGTACAGGCCGAACAGCGGTTCGGTCCAATCCGGGAAATCGAAATTCCCGCCATGCTTTGCCCGTCCGATTTCGGCGACGAGCGAATCGTCTCGGAACCGGGACAGCACCTGCTCGTACGTTTCCAAGAGCTCCGACATCCTTGTGCGCAGATCCTCATGTACCGGTTGAGGCGTTGAAATCACGATTCCGGTGCCAAGCGCCTTCGGGAAGGCTGTGACATGGGGCATGCGCAGTGAAAGGGAGACCATGCCTACGATGCTAGTGGTATTTCGCTTATAGATGGCGGATTCTCCTGAAGGAATGGTCGAAAGGGGGTATTCCCATGCCTCCTGGAGACGTTGTCTCCAGGAGAATCCGCCATCTATAAGCGAGATAGTGCGTACAGTTGGGCCCGGAAACGATGCTAGAGTGATTGACATAGTGTCAACAAGGAGGTTGTGATGAGTGGTGGCGCGGCACAGACGGTCCAGTCGGGGCAGTCCCGAAAGGTGCTGGATCTGCCGATGCCCAAGGTATGGGCGTTCGCGGTGGGCCAGTTCGGTTGGGCGCTGCTGTCCGGCATCATCTCGAATTGGCTGGTGTACTTCTACCAGCCCGACAACGAGACCATCGCGCAAGGCCAGACGGTATTCGTGCCGCAAGGGCTTGCAGTGCTTGGCGTCGTGACGGTGGTCGGTGGCATCACCGCGTTCGCGCGTTTCTTCGACGCCTTCGTGGACCCGGCCGTGGCGAGCCTGTCCGACCGTTGCAGGTCGGCCGCCGGCCGCCGCATGCCGTTCCTGAAGTTCGCCGCATTGCCGCTGGCTCTTGTCACCGTGCTGGTGTTCTGGAGTCCGATCAACGGAACCAGCTGGGTCAACGGTGTGTTCCTGTTCGTCGCCGTGATTGGCTATTACATCGCGCTCACGTTCTATTGCACGCCGTACAACGCGCTTATCGCCGAACTCGGTCATGACTCCAAGCAACAGCTCACGATTTCCACCGCCATCTCGTTCACGTGGGTGGCGGGCACCGCCATCGCGTATGTCGCGCCGGTGGTCTGGGCCGGTTTCGTTCCGGGACTCGGCCGCGTGAACGCCATCCGCCTGACCTTCTCGATCATGGCCGCCATCGCGCTTGCCTGCATGCTCGTGCCGCCGCTGGCCATCAAGGAACGCGATTACGTCAACTCGCAACCGACCTCCGAGTCAACCGTCGAATCGTTGAAGCAGACCTTCGGTGACGGTGAATTCCGCAAGTTCGTTTGTTCCGACGTGGTTTACTGGGTGGCCATCACCACGTTCCAGACCGGCCTGCCGTTCTTCGTGACGAGTCTGCTGAAGCTGCCCGAAACCACTACGACGATTTACTTCGTGCTCATGACCGCAGTATCCGTGCTGTTCTACCTGCCGGTGAATCTGATGGCGAACCACGTCGGCAAGAAGAGGATCCTGCTCGTCGCATTCGCGATCTTCACCTGTGCATTCGCCTTCGCCGGCGCGCTTGGTTCCGGCTTGCTCGGCGCGATTCCGCCCATGGCGCAGGGGTTGATCCTTTCGATCGTCGGCGCGATTCCGATGGCCGCGTTCGGTATTCTTCCGCAGGCGATTGTGGCGAATATCGCCGATGCGAGCTCGAAGACGACCGGCCAGGACCGCCAGGGCATGTTCTATGCGGCCCGCACGTTCGCCATGAAAATGGGCCAATCCGTGGCGATGTTGCTGTTCACCGGTGTGAGCACGATCGGCATGGCGTCTGGAACCGGCTATCGCATCGCCGCCATCTGCGCCGCCGTGCTGTGTGGCATGGGAGGCCTCGTGTTCGCGTTCTACAACGAGCGCAAGGTGCTCAGCGTGCTCGAATCCTGAGCGTCATCGACGTGTGGAGGCGCGGCGGACCAGTATGGGTTTGATCAGCGTGGTGGCGTGCACATGCGCGTCGGCGTCACTCATGTGATCAAGCATTTGGGTCATGGCCTTGCGTCCGATATCGGTGGCGTTGGCGGCCACGCTGGTCAGCGGCAGTGAGCCGAGCGGCTTGATCTGTGCCTCGTCACAGGCGATCACGCTGATGTCTTCGGGGATGCGCACGCCTTGGTCGAGCAGTGCGTTGACGACGCCTACGCCCAACGGCGTGTCCACGGTGATGATGCCGTCGGGGCGTTCGCCTTCCGGCATTGCGGCGATGGTCAGGCCGGATTCGTAGCCGTCTTCGATGTACAGGCCGCCGGAATCGATTACTTCCGCGGAGATTTGCGGCGTCCGGTTGCCGCGGGTGGCCAGCATGACGGCTTTCTGCACGCCAAGCTGGCGGTCCTGTACGGATTCGTAGTCGAATGAATGCGCCAGAAACGCGAGCTTCGTGCAGCCGGTGCGGATGAGTTCCTCGGCGGCGATCTGACCGGCCGACACGTTGTCGGTCATTATGGAGCAGACCGGATCGGCGTCGCGTGGGTTTGTGTGGTCGATGAGGATGATCGGAATTCCTGCGGCGCGCGCGGCCGCCACGTCTTCCGGCGAATCCTCCACGGTGCTCAGGATGATGCCGGCCACGTTCATGCCGATCAGCAGCCGCACCATATCGCTTTGCCGCTGTTTGTCGGACAATGCGTTGAGTCCCACGACCTGCATGCCGTGGTCCTCGCACACCTCCTGTGCGCCTTCGAAGATCGACGTGAACAGTGAGTGCTCGATGTCGGTCATCACGAAGCCGATTACGGGCGTGGCGTTGGATGCGGGGATCTGCCCGTTGCTGTGTTTCGGCACGTAGCCGAGGTCGGCGATGGCGTGGCTGATCTTTGTTTTCAGCGTTTCGGAGACACGTTCCGGATAGTTGAGATAGTTGGAGACGGTGCCGATGGAGACGCCTGCATGCTTGGCGATGTCGGAGACGCCGACTTTCTTGTTGGCTGGCATAGGGCCTCCTTCGGCTTGCGGTTGATGCTTTCAATGAAATATTAGATGAAGATTGCGATTCCCGTTTTGAAACTTTCAACACGCCGGGTGAAAAGTAGATTGAAAATTTCAAAACAAGGATTTATTCTTGAATTTGTCAAGGAAGAAATATCAAGTAACAGCGAGGTTCTTGAACGCTCTCGAGTCTCGTTGAATATTTCAAAAGAAGGAAAAGAGAAATGAACGCTGCAGCTCAGAAGAAGGAAGGAATCGGCGGGTACATGCCGCTCGCGGTTGCCGCAGGCATCGGTTCCATGCTGGGATCCGGCATCATCGTCGGCCTGTCCGCAACCATCACCGTCTGGCAGAACGGTCTCGGCCTCGACACCACCCAGGTCGGCCTGCTTTCCGGCATCCTGACCTTCGCCATCGCGTTCGGCTCGCTGTTCGGCGGCCGTCTGGCTGATAAGATCGGCCGTGTGCTGGTGTTCAACTGGATCAACCTGCTGTATGCCATCGGCGCCGCCATCTGCGTGTTCGCGCCGGACTTCACCGTACTGCTCATCGGCCTGATCATCGCCGGCGTCGCCTCGGGTGCGGATCTGCCGATCTCCATGACCATCGTCTCCCATGACGCCCCGAACGACAAGGTCGCCGCGCAGCTCGTCTCCACCACCCAGGTGTTCTGGCAGGTGGGCGTGTTCATCTCCTTCATCTGCGCGTTCCTCGTCTCCACCATGGAGGGTGCGATGGGCGGCCGCGTGGTCTTCGCCATCCTCGCCGTGTTCGCCGTCATCGCATGGCTGTGGCGTCTGATCTCCCCGACCTTCCGCCGCTTCCACGAGGAAGCCGACGCCCGTGATGCCGCCGCAGGCCACGTCGCCACCGCCACCGAGAAGGTCTCCGTCACCAAGATGCTGTTCGCAGGCACCGAAAACAGCAAGATGCTGCTCGGCTTCTTCCTGGCCATCACCATCTTCTACTGCGGCTGGAACCTGCTGGCCAACACCTGGGGTCAGTTCCAGACCTACATGCTGGTGCAGGCCAACGCCTCCCAGTCCCTGGCCACCGGCCTGGGCATCATCCTGAACTTCATCACCCTCGCCCTGAACATCGCCTTCGCCTCCATCGCAGGTGGCAAGTATCGCAACAAGCTGTTCTTCGTGGGCATGGGCATTTCCATCGTGGCCATGGTCTGCCTGGCTCTGGGCGGCACCAACATGTGGGTCATCTTCGGCGCCACTGCACTGATGAACCTCGGTGGTCCGTTCGCCGGCGAGGCCATGTACAAGGTGTGGACCCAGGAATCCTTCCCGATCGAGATCCGCGCCTCCATCCAGGGCTTCATCAACGGCTTCTCCCGCCTGCTGTGCGGCCTGTTCGCCCTGATCACCCCGGCCCTCGTGCTGCCGTCCACCATCAAGACCACCATGTGGTGCTTCGTGGGCGTGGTCGTGCTCGAACTGGTCGCCGGCTCGATCATGATCGCCAAGCAGAACAAGTACGGCACCGACGAGGAACGCCAGCTCAAGGCCTCTTCCGCCGAAGCATGATACGACGCAGGGCGTCTCCCGCTGGAGGGAGGCGCCCTGCCCGCCGATAACAAAGGAGTTATGAGAATCATGGACACGCAAATCATCAAGCCGATTGCAGTAGGGGACCTGCACATCACGCGCTTTACCATCGAACACTTCCCGGGAGATGCGCTCGGCATTCCGACCGCCACCCCGCGCATGAACTGGACCTATTCCCGCACCGTTCCGGACGGTTCTCAGATTCTGCTGAAGATCAGCCGCCGCATTCCGGGCGCGCAGGCTCGGGAGGAGTACACCTACCTTCCTCCGGAAGACAATGTGCTCGTGCCTTGGCAGTTCACCCCGCTCGCTTCACGCGAAGAGGTCTTCGCCACCGTGCAGCTCGTGTCAGCCGCGCACAAGCCGCTGAGCGATCCCAGCGCCACCTTGCACTTCGAGGCCGGCCTCATGCAGGAATATGAGCATGTCGCCGATTTCGTGGGACCGTCTTGGGCGGAACCGGAAACCGACCATCGCCATCTGCCGCTGGTGCGTACGGAAATCGCGATCAAGGCGAAGCCGAAGCGTGCACGCCTGTATCTGAGCGCCCTCGGCCTGGTCGAAGCGGAAATCAACGGCGTGAAAATCGGCAATGATGCGTTGATCCCCGGCTGGACCAACTACGAACAGCGCGTGCAGTGCTGGACCTACGACGTCACCGACGAGCTCAACGAGGGCGCCAACGCCATGGGCTTCTGGCTCGGCGACGGCTGGTATCGCGGCCGTCTCGGCTTTGATGGCGGCTATGTGAATTACTACGGCGATCGTCTCGGCGTGTTCGCGCAGCTCGAAATCGAATATGAGGACGGCGGCATCGAGCACGTCTACTCGAATGCGTGGGATCGTCAGTGGAAGGCCTCGCTCGGCCCGATCGTTTGCTCCGATTTGTGTGAGGGTGAACGGTACGACGCACGCCTCGAGCAGCCAGGCTGGTCCGAGCCGGGCTTTGACGACTCGAACTGGAAGCCGGTTTCCGAGATTTTCTATGATCCCGCGAAAATCGAGAATCCCGATACCTCACCGGTGCGCGCGCATGAAATCAACGAACCGGTATCCATCGCGCGCACCGGCGACACTCCTGACGGCCGTGGCATCTGGCTGGTCGACTTCGGCCAGAACTGCACGCAGCGCATCCGTCTACGCATCGCAGGCCTTGAGGCCGGGCAGAGCGTGGAATTGCACCATGTGGAGGTACTCGAACCGAACGGTGAGATCGCCACACGCACCTTGCGCCGCGGCCAGCAACATGACATCTACACGTCCAACGGCACGGACGCCTGGTGGGAGCCGCGTTTCGCGATGCATGGCTTCCGTTACGCGCAGATCGAGGGCGTGGTGGGCGAGCTGACCGTCGCCGACATCGAATGCCATGTGTACCACTCCGTGATGGACCGTGCGGGCGAACTGGAAACCTCCAATCCGCTGCTCAATCGACTGCACGCCAATGCATTGTGGTCGATGCGTTCCAACTTCGTATCCGTTCCGCAGGACTGCCCGCAACGTGACGAGCGCATGGGCTGGACGGGCGATATCTGCCTGTTCGCGCCGACCGCCGCTTACCTGTATGACGTGTACGGCTTCCTCAAGAGCTGGCTCAAGGACGTTCGCGCCGATCAGGTCAAATGGGGTACGGTGCCGTTCTACGTGCCGTTCATTCCGCTCGGCGGCTGGGCTCATCCGCAGGCCATCTCCACGTGGGGCGATTCCGCGGTCGAAGTGCCGTGGGTGCTGTACATGGAGTCCGGCGATCCGCAGATTCTTGCCGATTCGTACGAGTTGAGCCGTGACTGGATCGACGAGGTGGCCGGATATCTCTCTGCCGACGGCGTATGGGACCGTCGCCCGGACTATGTGCTCGGACAGCTTGGCGATTGGCTTGACCCGACCGCTCCGCCGGACGATCCGACGCAGGCGATGACCGAGAAGGAGCTCGTCGCGACCGCCTTCTTCGCCCGTTCCTGCGCACAGGCCGAGCAGATTGCGCAGATTCTCGGCAAGAGCGAGGACGTCGTACGGTTCGGTGATTTGCGCAAGCATGTCACCTCCGGTTTCCTGGGACGTTTCACGAACCTGGACGGCACGATGACGTCTGACACGCAGTGCGCCTACGCGCTGGCGATTGCGTTCGGTCTGCTTGACGGTGAGCCGGTGCGCCGCGTGAAGGCCGGCAACCGCCTGGCCAAACTCGTGCGCGAGTCCGGTGGCAAGGTGAGTACCGGTTTTGCGGGTACGCCGTTCGTGCTGCCGGCGCTGACCATGACCGGACATAACGAGGAGGCTTACGGGCTGCTGCTTTCCGAGGAGTGCCCGAGCTGGCTGTATCAGGTGAAGATGGGCGCCACCACCACGTGGGAACGTTGGGATTCCATGCGTCCGGACGGATCGCTCAACCCTGGCGGCATGACCTCGTTCAACCATTATGCGCTCGGCTCCGTTGCCGAATGGATGCATGCGCATATCGGCGGCCTCGAAGCCATCGAAGCCGGATGGAAGCGATTCCGCGTGGCACCGGTGATCGGCGGCGGCATCGATCATGCCTCCACTTCGCACGTCACCCCGTACGGCAAGGCCTCCGTGGCTTGGAAGACCTCCGAAACGGGCGTGGAACTCGACGTGACCGTGCCGATCGGCGCCACCGCAGTGGTGGAACTGCCCGACCACGAACCGACCGAACTGATTGGCGGAACGCACCACCTGGTCGTGGCGCTGTAAATCGGATCCTTCCGCTGGCGGGCCGGGCCATGAAGCCCGCCAGCGGGGTCAACCCGGCTGCAAAACAATAAGAGAAAGGGATAATCATGTCACTCAACGATGAGTCGGCAGTCGCCGCCGCCATTCCACCGGAGGAAATCGCCCCGGATACCGGGCGTCGCCTCACCACGGCCGAAAAACTGCGCTTCGGCATCGGCTTCGCACTGTTCTCGCTGCTGTGGATGACCGCCGGCACTTCCGGATCCGGCGTACTGCTGCCGCAGCGTTTCGACGAACTCAACATCGGCACCCCGGAAGTGATTCTGGGTGCGATGAACTCCGTCGGCTGCATCTTCGCGCTGTTCGCGAACATCATCTTCGGCGCGCTGTCCGATATCACACGTTCGCGCTTCGGCAAGCGTACCCCGTGGATCGTGGCCGGCGGCTTCGTCACCGCGGCCGGCTATGTGCTGGCGTTCTCGTCCGCTTCGCTCGCGGGCATCGTGGCGGGCTGGTCCATCGTGCAGGTCGGCGTCAACATGATGATCGCCCCGGCCGTGGCCGTCCTGTCCGACCGCATCCCCGAAAACGTACGTGGCACCTTCTCGTCGTTCTACGGCGGCGCAATGATCGTCGGCCAGTCCGCCGGCACCTTCCTGGGATCGAAGTTCATCGACACCATGGGCGTCGGCTTCGTGATCGGCGCGGTGCTGTTCGCCATCACCGGCATTCTGACGATCATCATCTGGCCTGCCGAACGCTCGTCGAAGGTCGGCAGCGCGGCGGACGACACCAAGGCGAACGTGAAGCTCAGCCCGGCTGCCATTGCGAAGTCCTTCATTCCGCCGACCAAGAACTGCCGCGACTTCTATCTCGCACTCGTCGGCCGTCTGCTGCTGATTTTCGGATGGTCCATGATCTCCGGCTACCAGCTGTACATTCTCAAGAAGTATTGCGGACTTAGCGTTGACGATGCCGCTTCGACGCTTGCCACCATGTCGCTGATTTCGATGGTCGTGCTCATGATCTGCTCGGTCGTCTCCGGTCCGATCTCCGACAAGCTGCACAAGCGCAAGATCATCGTGGCCATCGGCTCCGTGATCATCGCCGTGGGCGTGGCGATTCCGTTCTTCATGCCGACCGCGCTGGGCATGATGCTCTACGCTGGCATCGGCGGCGTCGGCTACGGCATCTACATCGCCGTGGACCAGGCGCTGAACGTGGACGTGCTGCCAAGCGCCGACGAGGCCGGCAAGGACTTGGGCATCCTCAACCTCGCCAACACCGTCGGCCAGGTACTCGCCCCGGTCGCGACCGGCGCGATCGTGGTGGCCACCGGCAGCTACGCGCAGATCTTCCCGGTCGCCATCGTCTCCGTGCTCATCGGCGCCGTGGTGATCATGCTCATCAAGAAGGTCGCCTAACGCTGTTTTCCCTTCCCGAAACGTGAGCCTTGCCTGTCATTCCTGGTTGCGCAAACCTCGATAGCAGGCAAGGCTCACGCCGTTCCATGCCCCGCCTTGCTGGGCAAAGGGTGGCAGTAACCACTATGTGAGACGGAGCACACAAGATAGGAAAATCAGAAATGGCGGGATTCCGCCATTTTGATGTCACCTACAACAAAATTCTTCAAAAATCAAGACTGTTCTTCGGGAATCTTCCGTTCTATGTTGTGGTCACGGTGCGCGTGTTGCGTACGGCAACGGGGGCGCATCAATCGAACTTTTGGAACGGGCTGAGAGAGAGGAACCGGTCTCATGTCATTGCGCGACGTGCGCTCGCAGGGCCTTGGCCGCATCACCGCCATCATCGCGGCGATGATGATTGCGCTTGCCACGATGTTCGCTTTCACGTCAATGCCGCAGCAGGCGCTTGCCGCCGACGACTCCCAGACGAATTTCGATTCCTGGACCGAGGTTGCGGCCAACATCGAAAAGCAGCTGGAGACCGCCGAGCAGGACTACAACGACGGCAACTACTATCAGGCCGGCACCGACTTCCAGAATGCGCACTGGGTCGGCTACGACGCATCCAACTTCTCCAAAGTCGTCAACGACACCATCGGAGCCGACAAGCAGAAAGCGCTGCTGCAGGAATTCACCGACCTCGAAAGCCTCGCCTACCAGCAGGATCAGGGCGACGCCATCACCGCCAAGGTCGATGCGCTGACCGCCGACCTCAACGAGACCGCGCAGACGCTCGACGCCGACACCAGCCTCGCCGATCCCAAGACATACGCGAAGCAGCGCGCGGAAGAGACCGCCAAGGAGCGTAAGAAGCTCGATGCCGCCAAGAAGAACTCGTCCAAGGGCAAGGGCGATCGTACTTGGAGCGACGTGGCCAGCGAAATGAACGTCATCCTCGACAAGGCATACAAGGCCGCTATCTCCGGCAAGGGCGCGGAAGGCTCCAGCCTCGTCAACAACGCGTACTACCAGTACTACGAGAAGCTCGGCTTCGAAAAGAACGTCATGAACGCGATCTCCGGCGACCGCGTCTCGCAGGTCGAATACCAGTTCAAGATGACCCGCAAGACCATGCGCGACGGCGGTTCCCAGAAAGAGATCAAAAAGCTCGTCGACGACCTCAAGAGCTGGCTCGTGGAAGACGCGGCCACGCTTGACGGCGGTGCGACCAGCAATGTCAACAGCTTCACCAAGTTCATCACCAGCTCCGTCGGACAGGCGTTCCTCATCCTGATCCGTGAGGGCCTCGAAGCGCTGCTGGTGGTGGCCGCGGTGATCGCCTACCTCGTGAAGTCGGGCAACAAGCGCTTCACCAAGTTCATCTACCTCGGCGTACTCGCCGGCTTGGCGGGCTCCGGCCTGATCGCGGTGCTCTTCACCTTCCTGTTCGGCGGCTCCGGCCCGATTCAGGAGATTTCCGAAGGCGTGTGCGCGCTCATCGCCATGGCCATGCTGCTGTGGACCAGCAACTGGATGCTCAACAAGAGCTCCGTGGAAGCGTGGAACCGCTATATCCGCAACAAAACCGAAGCCGCTGTGGCCAGCGCGCAAAGCAAGATGGAGGCCGGTGAAGGCGTAAGTTTCGGCATGGTCGTCTCACTCGCCATGCTGAGCTTCCTCGCCGTGTTCCGTGAAGGCGCCGAAACCGTGATCTTCTACGAGTCCATCTATTCGATGAGCCAAGACTCGCGAGGCATGTGGATTGGCGGCATTGCGGCCGCGGTCGTGCTGCTGATCATCTTCTTCGTGCTGCGTTTCACCTCCGTGAAGATTCCGATCGGCCCGTTCTTCCTTGTCACGTCGATTCTGATGGCCGTACTGGTCGTCATCTTCGCCGGTGGCGGCATCCACGCGCTGATTGAAGGCGACCTGATCGAAGGCACCTACCTGAGCAACGTACCGACCAATGACTGGATCGGCCTGTACCCATACGTCGAATGTCTCGCGGCACAGGCGTTGGCCGCCATCGCCGTGATCACGCTGTTCGTGGTCGGCTTCGTCAAGAAGCGCAAACTCAAGATTTCCGATATTTCCTAAACGGAACTCCCAAGAAACAAAGGAAGAGATAATGAAGAACAAGAAGATCGCCGCTCTGCTCGGCCTCCTGCTGGCCGGTTCCATGGCCTTCTCGCTGTCCGGCTGCGGCAACAGCAACAGCTCCGCCTCCAACGACAAGAGCAGCAGCTCCTCGTCCACGGCCACCGACGATTCCAGCAAGGATGACTCCAGCTCCGACGATTCCGCCGGCTTCGAAGAGATTCAGGTCGACGAGAAGCACTCCGATCAGGAAGTCGGCCCGCTGACCGTCAACGCCGTATACTTCCAGCCGATCGATATGGAGCCGTCCGGCATGGGTCTGAAGGCCGCCGACGCCAGCTTCCATCTCGAAGCCGACATCCACGCCAACCAGAAGGGCACCGAACTCGGCTACGGTAAGGGTGACTTCGTTCCGGATCTGACCGTGAACTACGACATCATCGACAAGACCTCCAACGAATCCGTCGGCTCCGGTACCTTCATGCAGATGAACGCCTCCGACGGCCCGCACTACGGCGCCAACGTCAAGCTCGACAAGGCCGGCTCCTACAAGCTCGTGCTGAAGATCGAATCCCCGGAGAAGAAGGGCTGGATGCTGCACGTCGATCCGGAAACCGGCGTCAAGGGCCGCTTCTGGACCGAGCCGCTTGAGGTCACCTTCCCGGATTGGAACTACACTCCGCAGGAGTGGTGAGCCCCACCATTTAAACCATAAATGCAGTTGAGTCGGAGTTCGCGAAAGCGGGTTCCGACTTCATGCGTAATTGTAAGGGGAAAGATGCTGCTGCAGTATGTGACGGTGTTGCAGGGATTGCTGGCACCGGCTTTGCTGATCATGGCGCTGAACGTGATGCTCACCGTCGGTGAGGGGCGTGACAAGCCGCTGAGCGCGTACTGGCGCTTGACCGGCTTCCTCGTCGGATTCGCGGGCGCCATCGTGTTCGCCGCGCTGCGTGCCACGGCCGTCATCACGCAGCGTACTTTCGTCAACTATCCGACGCTATGGTGTTGCGTGATCTTTGACATTGCGGTGTTCGTCATCGTGATCTTCGCGCGACGCATCACCACGGCATGGCATGATCATCGTGCCCTGCTGGATGCGGCCAATCTCATCGCCGCGCTGGCCATCGCCGCCACCACCTTCCGTGCGCTGCCGGACGTGATCCTGCGTCTTACGATTTTCGTCGAGCCGGGCGATCCGGTCTTCACCTCCGATATGCTGCTCCGCGCGCTCGGCTTCGCGCTCGGCGCCGCCACCGCGATCATCGCGGCCTGCATCTTCCGCACGATGCGCTCCACCGCCGTGCGCTGGTCGTTCACCACGGCCGTGCTGCTGCTCATCGTGCTGCTGTTCGCCTCTCATTTCACCGATCTGGCGCAGCTGCTGCAATCCAAGCGCATCGTCAACTTCCCGACCGCCGCATTCCTGGCGCTCGTGTGGGGCATCAATCATCAGCGCGAAATGGCCATCGCCATGGCGCTCGTATTCGTCATTCCGGCGGTTGCCAGCATCGTCATGGGCTTCAAGGTCAAACCGACCGGACCCAACGAGGCGATCGCACGTTCCCATGTGGCGTTCCGCCGTCGCGCGAAGGCCGCCGGCGCATGGAGCCTTGTCGCCATGATCGGCATCACCGTGGCATTGACCTATGGCGTGGCGCAGACGCAGAAGGTCATCACCCTTTCGCCGCCTGAAGAGTACTCGCTCAAGGACGGTGTGGCCACCATCACCTTCAGCCAGGTTTCCGACGGCCACCTGCACCGCTTCCAGTACAAGGCGAAGGATGGCACCGTCATGCGCTTCATCATCATCAAGAAGAACGGCGGCGCGTACGGCGTCGGCCTCGACGCCTGCGACAACTGCGGCGACGCCGGCTACTATGAGAAGGACGGCAAGATCATCTGCAAGAAGTGCGATGTGGCCATCAATCTCGCGACCATCGGCTTCAAGGGCGGCTGCAATCCGGTGCCGTTCGACTATCAGGTCAAGCCGGGCAAAATCGTCATCCAAACCTCTGTGCTCGACGCGCTGTCGAGCCACTTCCAGTGAGCGGAAAGGAGTGATCGACCGATGTTCTTTCTCCGCATGATTTTCCGCTCGTTCAGCCGTCAGTTCAAACGCCGTCTGCTGATCGCCGTCACCGTGTGCCTGTCGGCCACCGTGAGCGTGGCCATGCTCGGCGTGGTGTTCGACGTGGGCGACAAGCTCAACGCGGAACTGTCGACATACGGCTCGAACATCACTGTGCAGCCGAAGGCCGACGCGGTGGTGAGCGACCTGTACAACACGGGCGGATCTTCGGGTTCGTCCTCCGATTCCGATCCGACCGCGTTCCTCAAGGAATCGGATGCGCCGAAGATCAAGACGATCTTCTGGGCATTCAACATCACCAATTTTGCGCCGGAACTCAACATCCACGTGGACGCGGGATGCTCGGACGGCTCGGCATCCGCCGATTCATGCAAGGCCACCAACGTGCCGATCGTGGGCACATGGTTCGCCAAAACCCTGCACATGGATTCCGGCGAATCCACCGTGGCCGGCATGAATGGCATGCGTTCCTGGTGGAAACTCGACGGTTCCTGGCCGAAAGACGACACCGAACAGGGACTGATCGGCACCACCCTGGCTTCGCAGCTCGGCGTGAAGATCGGTGACACCGTCACGCTTGGCAAGACCATCTCCACCGGCGAACGCAATCAGGTGAAGGTGAAGATCACCGGCATCTACGATTCGGGCGATTCCGACAACAACGGCATGTACATTCCGTCCATCGTGGCGCAGACGCTGGCGAATCTGCCCGATTCGATCGACAAGATCGAAGTCAAGGCGCTGACTACGCCTGACAACGATCTGGCGCGCAAGGCGTCGAAAAACCCGAATGCGCTTACGCAAGACGAGTGGGAGACATGGTACTGCACCGCATATCCGTCATCCATCGCCTATCAGATCGAAGAGGTGATTCCGGGGTCGGTGGCCAAGCAGGTGCGTCAGGTCGCCGCATTGCAGGGCGATGTGCTTCAGAAAACGCAGGCGGTGATGGTGCTGATGACCGTGCTGTCGCTGGTTGCGGCCGCGATTGCCGTGGCGAATCTGATGGCCGCCTCGATTGGCGAACGTGGCTCCGAACTTGCTTTGATGAAGGCGATCGGTGCGACGGATGGTGCGGTTTCCCGCCTGATGCTCGCCGAAACCGCCGTGATTTCGCTGGTCGGCGCGCTGGTCGGCGCGTTGTTTGGCTCCGGCGTGGCGCAGATCGTCGGACACGTGGTGTTCGGCTCCGGCATTACGATGCGTCCGATGGTGTTCGTACTGGTGTTCGTGCTGCTTGCCGTCACCGTGCTCATCGCCTCGTTCTCGTCGATTCGTTCGATTCTGAACCTGAGGCCTGCGGAGGTGCTCCATGGCCGCTGATCGTAGGAAACATGAAATGACCAATCGCAAGATGTTCTTCGCCATGCTGTGGGGCGCGGTGTTCCGTCGCCGTTCGCGTGCGGTGATGGCCGTGATCGCATCGCTGGTAGGTGCGGCCACGCTGTTCTGCCTGGCTTCCGTGTGCATTGCCGTACCTCAGCAGATGAACGAGGAGATGCGCGCATATGGCGCGAACCTCATCGTCACCCCTGCCGATGCGACCTCGAAATCCGAAGGTATCAGCACGGCCACCATCACCAACGTGACCGCGCTCGTAACGGCCGAACACAGCGCGAAATCCGCCGCCTATCGTTACGAAAGCGTGCGCATCAACTCCGCACCGTATACGTTGGCCGGCGTCAATCCCAAGGCCGTGCAGACGCTGAACCGCCACTGGAACGTGACCGGTGACTGGCCGAGCGAGGGCAACGTGATGGTGGGTCGCGATGTGGCCGACGCACTCGGGGTGCATATCGGTTCGCGTATCACCATCGGCTACCGTGCCTCCGACAATTCGGCCGCGTCCTCCGCATCAGGATCGTCCGATTCTGGAGAATCGGACAACCGAAGCGACGAAAACGGGTCCCAGATGTCCGATTCTGGAGAATCGGACAATCAGACGGTGGGCAAACTGGGGCAGACCGAATCCCAAGTCAAGGAAAACGGCCGCGTCTCATCCGACATCATGAACAATGAAGGTACCGAATTCCGTGTGGCCGGCATCGTCGATACCGGCGGCAACGAGGATTCCATCGTGTACGCCACCACCGCTGATGTGGCCAAACTGGCCGGCTCCAAGCGTGGCGCCGACGTGGTCGAATATTCCGTGAACGCCATGGGCGATGACCTGAACGCCATCGTCAAAACCCTCAACGCCAACCCGAACACCGGCGTGAAGGCGCAGACCGTCACCAAGATCACCTCGTCCGATACTCGCATCATCACCATGCTGCAGACGCTGTTCTGGATCGTATCGCTTGTCGTACTGGTACTGACGCTGGTCGGCGTGGGGACCACCATCAGCTCCATCGTGAGTCAGCGGCGCAACGAAATCGGCCTACGCAAGGCCCTGGGCGCATCATCGCAGGCAATCGGCACCGAATTCTACGTGGAATCCGCCATCTATGGGCTCATCGGCGGTCTGTTCGGCACGGCCATCGGCTATGCGCTGGCCCGTGTGCTGTGCGTCACCGTATTCGAGCGTGCCATCGGCTTTAATTGGCTGTTGGGCCTCGCATCGCTCGTGTTGAGCATGCTGATCGCTGTCGTCGCGTCCATTCCGCCGGTCCGCCGCGCAACTCGTATTGACCCCGCCATCGTTTTGAGGGAGGAATAATCATGGGCTCCGAAAACATCCTGCTTGAGCTTGACCACATCTCCAAGATCTACGGCGACCTGCATGCCGTCGACGACCTGAATCTGACCGTGCCGGAAGGCGAATGGCTGGCGATCGTCGGCTCGTCCGGTTCCGGCAAGACCACGCTGATGAACATGATCGGCTGCATGGATACGCCGTCCAAGGGCTCCGTGATGCTTGAAGGCCGCAAACTTGAGGATCTGAATGCCAAGCAGCTTGCTGACGTGCGCAAGAACATGATCGGGCTCGTGTTTCAGAAATTCTATCTCGTGCCTCATTTGACGGCTGCGGAGAACGTGATGGTCGCGCAGTACTATCATTCCGTAGTCGATGAGACGCAGGCCTTGGAGGCGTTGGAACGCGTAGGATTGAAAGATCGCGCACACCATCTGCCAGGGCAGCTTTCCGGCGGCGAGCAGCAGCGCGTGTGCATCGCCCGTGCGCTGATCAACTGCCCGAAGCTGATTCTCGCCGACGAACCGACCGGCAATCTGGATGAGAAAAACGAGAAGATCGTGCTGGACCTGTTCCGTCAGCTGCATGAGCAGGGCACTACGATCATCGTCGTCACGCATGATGCGCTCGTCGCCTCCTGCGCGCAGCGAGAAATCATGCTCAACCACGGTGTGCTCATCGGCGAAAAGTGGAATGATGAAGCGGCAAGGCAAGCGTACGAGGCGGCCGGCGGCAAGCCCGCCTCCACCGGCTCGACCGCCGAGGGCGCGCAGACCGGCGAAACCGCCATCGAATTCGCCGATCCCACCAAAGCCGCCAAAACCGGAGCTACGGAGTAATCCAATCCAACGGAGTGACTGAGTGACTATGACTGACGAGAAATCGACTGCTGTGAAAGTGATCGCCCTGACCGCGGCGAGTCTTGCGTTGCTTTCGGCCTGTGGCGAGCCGAAAGCAACGCCGATGGACGACGAGTATGCCGGCAACTCCGGCGAAAGCGTCGAATCGCAGGAAGACAAGTCCAAAACCGACGGTAAGGCCACCGACAACTCCTCCAACGACGATGATTCCGTCAAAAATCATGCCGACGACTCGAATTCCACGAAGTCCGACAAGAAAGACACCGGCAATTATGCCGATGGCACCTATTCGATTAACGGCCAATACGGTCCGGTCGGCGAAGACACCATCGATGTGCATCTGACCGTCAAGGATCAGAACGTGACCGATGTGAGCATAGTCGGCCATCCGTTCACGTCCATCTCCAAAAAGCATCAGGACGCCTTCGCCAAGGCCGTGCCGGATGCCGTGGTGGGCAAGCCTCTGAAAGACCTCAAAATCGACAAGATCGCGGGCGCCAGCTGGACCACCGAGGCCTTCAACAAAGCCCTCGAGGTGGCTCGGCAGGAGGCTTCCATCCAGTAAAACCGATGCAGGGCACCGGCACCAGACCTCATGGATTACGGTTTCGAAGACCTATGATGTCCGGTGGGCGTCGACGATCGGACAGGTGCCGGTCAGACTCATGCCTTCACAAACGGCCAGATGAGCGTGGCCATACGCTCCGACCAAGGAACGTCTGAGTCGGAGTCCTTATACAGCGCCTTACAGGTGAGCATGGAGCCCAGTATGGTGCTGAACAGGAATTTCGTATCCAGCCCACGGCGGAAGGCCTCGCTTGCCACACCGCGCTCGACGAACGTCGCAAAACGTTGCTCCGCCGGCGTGATCACCTGATCGGCGATCGTCTTCAACGAATCGTTGTCGGACGAGAGCACCACGCCGACCGCTTTCAGACCAATCTCGCTGTCGAAGCAGTTCTGGATACGTTCCAACATGGCCTGCAGGCCGGAACGAGACGGCTGCAAATCGCTGAAATCCGGCAATCCCGCAACTTCCAGCTGAATGCGTTGCAACAGGTCATCGGCGTTTTTGTAGCGCCGGTAAATCGTCGTCTTGGCTACGCCGGAACGGCGGGCGACCTCCTCAATCGTAACGGCCGCAACGCCTTTGGAAATCATGATCTCCAAAGTGGCCCTCATGATCTTGCGATCGGTCTGCTCACGTAACTGCTCGCGTCGGCCCTGAATCTTCTGCACGGCTCCCTGCACCGCCGTCTCGACCACGCTTGCCGGCGAAGCGGCAGGGGAGACAGTCGGCGGCACACCGGTGTTCATTAATCCATTCATCACATGATCACCTTCGTGCTTTCCACCTTTGCGATATACCATTTGTTGAACTTCATCATCGGAATGCGTAGCAGCAGGCCGATGAGCAATAGCGGTGGGATGAACAGCGCCAGCGCGCCGATCGACGTCCAGAAATCATTGTTGTATATGCCGGCGATGGCCGCACGCATGGCCGTGACCGAATGCGTGACCGGTAGGAACGGACTGATGTCGGAGATGATGCGCGGCATGACGGCCAGCGGATACGCGCCGTTCGAACCGGAGATCTGCATGATGAGGAACAGTACGCCGATGGCTTTGCCCACGTTACCGAAGCTCGCCACCATCGTATATGCAAAGAACGAGTAGATCAGTGCGGAAATCCAGCCGGAAACCATGAATAGCCACGGGTGCACGGCCTGTACATGCATGAATAGCAGACTGCCGCCAAGCGAGAACGTGGCCTGCATGAGTGCGATCACCGCGAATACGAGGTAGTGGCCGAAGAACAGCTGGTGTGGTTTCGGGTTGCCCAGTGCCATGCGGGTTTTACGGGACACGGAGGTCTTCAAAGTCACGGCCATGAGCAGTGAACCCACCCACAACGTCACGAATGTGTACAGGGGGGCGAGCTGCGAGCCGAAATTCTTCACCGGGAACACGGCGGTGCGCTTCACCTTGACAGGGGCCGCGAGCGTGGTGGCCAGCGAGTCGGTGTTCTTGCCCAGCACGTCCTTGACCATGCTCATGTCGCCGCTGTTCAGCGCGTCGGACAGCGTGGCATTGAATGTGGAAAGCTTGTTGCCGGCCGTGGTGAGGCTGTCGGCGGTGGAGTCCAACACCTCACGGATGGTGGTCAGCTGCTTGTCCGCACTCGACGTGGTCTTGTTGAGGTCGCCGAGTGCGCTCTTAAGATTGGCGGCACTCGCGTTGAGTGCGCTCGAAGCGGTGTTTACGGAGCTGCCGATTTCGTTGAGCTGCGGCTTGAGATTCGTGTCGAAATCGGAGTGCACGGCATTGATCGAGGCCTTCGCCTGCGTAGCGAGATCCTTGATGGCGGCCTGGCTTTCCTTGGAATCGCTGATGCCGTCGTCGATATGCTGCGCCGCATCGGTAAGTGTGGCTGCGAGTGTCTTCTGCATATCGATGGCATTGTTCAGCTTGCTGATGGATGCCTCGAATTTGCCGATGATCGCCGTCAGCGTCTTCTTCTCCAAATCGGTCAGCGAGGTATCGGTGTCGAGCTTGTTCTGCAGATCATCGTGGGTTTTCTGCAGATCGTCGACGATGTGCTGGTATTGCGCGGCCTGGTTGGTCACGTTGGATGCCTGATTGCGTAACGCGGTCGCGGTATCGCCCGCCTGCGTACTCACATTGGCGAACAATGAGTCGACCTCGTCTCCCACCGCGGCGAAGCTGTCGCCGGACTGCTTGATGGCGGTGCTGAGTGCTTCGGTGGAGGTGTTCAGCGCACCGGATAGGTCGGTCACGCTGCCGGAAGCCGATTTCAGCTGTTTGCCGGCGGTTTTCGCGCTGGATGCGGCTTGTTGGATCAGGGTTCCGGAGCTGTCGAGCAGGGTTTGTGCGCTGCCGGTCAATGAGCTGAAGGTCTTGAGTGATGAGGCGGTCTGCGTGAGTCCGGCCGCGAAATCGCTGATGTTCGAGCTGAACTGTTGCAGTTGGTTCTTCGCCTCAGGCTTGTCGAGCTGATCGGATAGCTGCGTGGCGAGGTCCAGCGCCGTTTCGGTGAGTGTCTTCGAGAACATCTCGTTGATCTCCGCCGACACGGTGTCGGCGCCCTGACCGGTCACCTTTGGCGCGAGTGCGTTCTTTTTCTCATTGTTGTAGTAGGTGAGCTCCGCATGCTTGGAATCCTTGGAGAAGAAGGTCATCATGCGCTTGCTGAAATCCTTCGGAATGATGACGGCGGCATAGTATTTGCCGGATTTCGTGCCATCGATGGCCTCCTCTTTGGAGGTGAAGGTCCAGTCGAGCTGGCTGTTGGCGCGCAGGGTGTTGACCACCTGATCGCCCACGTTGATCTTGACGGGAATCAGATCGCTTTTGTAGCCGGCATCGACGTTCGCGACGGCGAATTTGAGATTGCCGGTATTGGAGAACGGATCCCAGCTGGCGGCCACGTTGAACCAAGTGAACAGCGCGGGCAGCACGGTCAGGCCAATGACGATGATCACGGACACGACGTTGCTGGTGAGGCGTTTGACGTCGCCTACGAACAGCTTCCAGATTGCCTTCATGCGTTGTCCTTTTCGTTCTTCGTGCGGTGGTGCTTGGCGGCCTTGCGCGTCAGTTTGGCCTTGCGTTCCTCCAGAGCGCGCTTCTTACGGCGAATGCGGGCCTTCTGGCGTTCCATGAGCATGCCTTGGATGGCTTCGTCGCTCAAGGAACCAAGCTCCACCTGACGGCGCATGCTGTCGCGCATGTATTCGATGACCATCAGGAACCCGATGATAAGCAACACCCAGATGATCCATGTGGCCAGTGCTACCAGTTTCGTGCCATTGGTCAGCGAGAATACGGTGGCCAGAATGGTCGGCACGATGAAGCCCGCAATCAGTGCGCCGCGCTTAAGCTTCGGGTACAGTTCGGTGAACCGGCTCGCACGGTACTCGATGGCCTCGCGGTAGCCGCCCTTGTCGGACAGGACATGGATGATCTGCGACACGTTATAGCCACGATTCTCCACCATCGGTCGCTCGCCGATGATCATGTCGCTTTCCTCGATCTCGCGGGCGAACAGGCGGTTCAGATTGGTCAGCAGCGGGCGGATCACAATGCCGATGAAGAAGGCGATCGCCACGAACAGCAGCATCACGCCGACCATCTTCAGCCAATGCCCGTCATAGAAGCCGGCAATCGTCTCGCGGAAGGCGTCGATGGTATAGCGGAACGGGATGAACGGGTAGACCGCGCGGAAGAATCGCGGCATCATATCGATCGGGTATAGGCCGGAACCTCCCGGAATCAGCAGAATCGCGAGCAGAATGCACATGCCCTTGCCAACGTGCATGAAGGTGGTCGACAACGCGTAGGTGATGCTCAGGAACGTAAGCGACGTCAACGTGCCGGTCAGTATGAACATGAACGGGTTGACCGCCTGCACGCCGATGATCAGGTCGCCGATTGCGCATAGCGCGCCTTGGATGGCGGCCGGAATGGCGAGCAGCAGGAAGCGGCCGAGATACTTCTCGGTGGTGGTCAGATCGAGATCTTCAAGGTCGTCGTCATCCACTTCGAGCTTCATGATCACCATGTAAGCGAACGCGCCCACCCATAGCGAGAGGGTGTTGAACATCGGTGCCATGCCGGAGCCGTACGTGTTCACCGGGTAGATGTTCTTCGTCTTGATTACGGTGGGGGACTGCATGAAATCAGCGATTTTCGTGACGTCCAGGCCATCTTCGCCGATGAGGTCGTTCAGCAGGCTCGCGCCCGACAGTGCGTTCAGATCGGTAGATAGCTGGCTCAGCTTGTTCTCGATGGTCTGCAGTTGCTCATCGGTGTCCTTAAGCATGGAACGCGTGTCGGCGGAGACCTGCTCAAGCTGGTCGAGTACGGACGAGGTCTGTTGCGTCAGGAAATTCTGGCTGGTTACGGTGCCGGAAAGGGTTCCGGCGGTCGTGGCGAGCGAGCTCAGGCCGCTGTTGAGTTGGGGCAGCGCACTCGAATTGATGGCGTTGCGTGCGTCCGTGGCGGAGTTCAGCGTGGACTGCGTGGAGGTGTTGAACTGGTTCGACAGTTTCGTGGTGCCGGCCACCGTGTTCTTGGTGTCGGTATTGAGCTGATTGAGGTCGTTGAGCGTATTCGCCGACTGTCGGTTACGTGATTGCAGGTCGCTGATGATCTGCTGATACTGCTTGTTCAGTTCGGGGCTGACATTGGAGATGTCGATCTTCTGTAGGCTGTCGAGTACTTTCGCATTGTCGCTGTTGACCTTCTGCATGGTGCCGATGGCGCTGCCGGCGTAGCCGTTGGCCGCCGCCAGACCGCTGGTCACCGTGTTGACGCTGGTGTTCGTCTGCGTGGACAGTTGCGAGAGCAGCGCCGAGCCTTGGTCAAGCGAGGCCGATGCGGTCGATGAGAAGGTGTTGATGCGGGTCTGCGTATCGGTGATCAGATTGGCGGTGCCGGACAGCCCTTTGCCGGCGCTCGCGGCGGCGGTCTGTACGTCGTTCAACGCGGCACGTGCGGCCTGAATCTGATCGGGGGTGTTGGCCAAGTTGGCGCTGAGATCGCTGATGGTGGTGCGAATCTTCTCCACGTTCCGCTGTGTCTTGTCAAGTTCGGCAACGGCTTCGCTGGTCACGTTGTCGGTCTGTGTCGTGATGGTATCGCTTACCGAGTTCACGGTTTTGGAGAGCACTTCGCTCACAGTGGAAACGAAGGTGCTGTTCACGGTGCGATCCACGGTGGTGGTTCCCGAATCGGTGACCTTCGGTACGAAGGCGCTGGCCTTCTCATTCACGTAGTATTCGAGGGTCGGACGTTCGGAATTGCCGGTGATCACGCCCGCGAGGTCTTCGCTGAAGTCCTTGGGAATGATGATGGCCGCATAGCAATCGCCCGACTGCACGGCCTCCATGGCCTTGGCCTTGCTCATGAACTGCCAGCCGAGCTGATCGTTCTTCTTGAGGGTGCTTTCAATCTGGTCGCCGAGATTCAGCTGGCCCAGCATGGTGTTGTCGGTGCCTTCGTCGACGTTCGCCACCGCCACCCTGATGTTGTTGGTGTTGCCGTATGGATCCCAGAATCCATAGATATTGAACCATGCATACAGCGGCGGAATGACGGTCAGGCCGGTCATGATGACCCACGCCGCGGGCACGCGAAGAATTCGCATGATGTCACGGTGCAGGATCTTCAGCACGTTGCTCATAGGAAGTGCTCCCTTTTGCCGGATCGCTCCGGTAGTGGCGGTGTTCACGACTGTCTCGTAGCGATACGCAATTCGTAGCGCTACGCTTCAAGTAGCGTAATACCATCTCCCGGACAATCCCGCTTCCCGTTCTCAGATAAGGGCAGTGTCGTAGGAAATGCAGCGAAAAAAGGGGGAAATCATTGTCAGCGAATGTCCAAAAATCTTCTAGAAACCTTCCTGACGGTTTCCAGATATCGGCCAATCGGCTGTTGTTCAATACAACTAACGACGTCGCATAACCCAAGAACATCCACCTTCTCGTGAAAGGAACGATCATGGTTTATGCAGCTCATCATCCACGGCAAACGCATCGACCGGTCGGCAAAATCATCGCCATCGCGGCGGCCGTCTCGCTAGTCTCCGGTTTTGGTGCGGGCGCAGGCGTAGCCGCCATCGTGAAAGCGAGCGCAACCAGTCAGCAATCCGTCATGTCTTTGGTAGGGCAGGGAGGCGGCGCCGACACCATGAGCTACGACTACACCGGCAGCTATTCCGGGGCTCTCACCGCCGACGGCAAGTCGGTGGAGTCGAGTGGTGAAACGGTTTCCGCAACCAGCTCCGACCAGAACGCAGCCCTTGTGCAAAATGGCGGAACGTTGACCATCACCAATGGCAAGCTGACCAAATCCGGCGACAGTGACAACGCCGACAACTGCAACTTCTACGGCACCAACTCCGCATTGCTGGCGGTGGGGGAGAAGTCGAAGGCCATCATCTCCGACTCTTCCATTGACGCGACGAGCTCCGGATCGAATGCCATCTTCTCCACCGATTCCGCATCCGTGCTGGCCAATAATGTCAACATCACCACATCCGCGGCCAACTCGCGTGGCCTTGATGCCACTTATGGAGGCTCGATCATCGCCAACGCGATGACGATTTCGACCAAGGGCGACCACAGTGCGTCACTCGCCACCGATCGCGGCGGCGGATCGGTTTCCGTGACCGACTCCACGTTGAACACGGCCGGCAGTGGCTCCCCACTGCTGTACTCGACCGGCGATATCGAGGTTTCGGGCGTGACCGGTACGGCGAGCGGTTCGCAGATCGCCGGTATGGAGGGCCTGAACACCATCCTGATCAACAATTCGACGCTGGAAAGCACGAATACCGGCACCACCGGTTCCGATCCGGTGGCGAACGGCGTGATCATCTACCAGTCGACCTCCGGCGACGCGGAATCCTCGACCGGTCAACATGCCACCTTCCAGGCGAAGGACTCCACGTTGAAATCGGCGATCACCAGCGGATCGATGTTCTATTTCACCAACACCACAGCCGACGTGGTGCTCTCGAACACCGATCTGGACTTCGACTCGGACGCGGCGAACCTGATCATGGCGGCCGGCAACGATTCGAATAACTGGGGTACCGCAGGCTCGAACGGTGCGACGGTGAACTTCACCGGGCGTTCGCAGACGTTGAAGGGCAAGGTGAGCGCCGACACCATTTCGAGCGTGACGCTCAACCTGCTGGAAGGCTCCACGTGGACGGGTTCCGCTGAAATCACTGAGAATTCCGCCGGTTCGACTTCGGACGCTCCGATCACCGTGAATGTTGACGGCACCTCGACGTGGGTGGTCACGGCCGACACGACCGTCTCCGCCCTGAACGTGGCCGATGGCGGCAAGGTGGTGGACTCCTCCGGCAAAACCGTCACCATCAAGGCCAACGGCAAAACCGTGGTCTCCGGCGACAGTGACCTGACCGTCACGGTCACCGGCTCCTACGGCACCACCGTCGAGGCCGGTTCCGACACCGAACTCAGCTCGGAAGTGACTGACCGCACGGCATTCGACAAGCAATTCGGCACCAGCACCTCTTGGTCCTTCTGATCCCCACGGCAAACCCAATATCCAACATCACTGCAATATCACTCAAAGGAGTACATCATGACTAACTTCGATTTCGATACCAGGAACACCCAAAACCAGCAGCAGAACACCGACGGGCAGCCGACCCAGACCATGCCCGAACAGCAGGGTACGCAGGCTTCGCAGCCCGCTCAGCAGTACTATGCGCCGCCCACCCAGCCGGCGCAGCCTGTTCCGGATTCGTTCAATGGTCCGGTTGCCGCGAAGTCCAATACCAAGCTCGGTGGCAAGGTCATCGGCGTCGTGGCGGGCATAAGCCTTCTGTGCGGTCTGGTCGGTGGCGTCGGCGGTGCCTTCGCCGTGAATGCGCTGTCCGGTTCCAATGAGCCGCAGATGAGCCAGCAAGGTGGCCCGAGCCAGGGCGGCCCGGGGCAGATGGGCGGCCAGTCCGGCAATGGCAATTCCCAGAATGGCAATGGCCAGATGGGTGAGCCTCCGAGCGGGCAGGGCGGCCAAAGCGGCTCTGATGGCCAGTCCGATTCCAATGGCAATTCCGGTAGCCAGTCCGACGGTTCCAGCTCCGGCAAGTCCAGTGGTTCGAACTCCAGCAGCAGCTATTCCGACGCCGACGATTCGGACACCATCGCCAGCTGACCGCATATGTCATGCTAAATGGGAACGCGCGGCGTTTTCCTCCTCGCGGTGAAGGCTTGCGCCTTCATCGCGAGGATTCTTCATACCCCCTAAAACGCTATCTGGCAGCCAGATAGCGTTTTAGGGGGTATGAGGTCTCATGTTTTCGGGCACTTAGCATTTTCCCTACGCGATATTACGCGTTTTTTGATAGCGTTGGCCCGGGAGGGTGCACATATGAACGAGCACGAAACAAGCGCGGCCATCGCCGACGAAACCGTTATCGACGCCATCGAAGGTGCGCAAGCCGTTGATGCGGTGACGGCCGATGAATCCAGCAACCCCGCCGATCGCCGCCTGCCGTTGATTTTCCGCATCTACGGCATCATCATGCTGGTCGAGGGTGTGGTCACGCTGCCGATTATCGTGCTTGCGGCCTTGTATGCGGTACGTGCCGTGATCGAAGGCCGTATGGCGGTCGACGCCATCAACCTCACCGTTATCCTGTCGGTCATTCATGCGGTCGTGCTGTTGGCCACCACGGCCTGTCTGGCGGTGTTCGGCGTGCTGCTGGTGCTGAACAAACGGCGTCACGTGGCGCAGTGGACATACGTGATGATTCCGCTCACCCTCGCGGAGGGCCTCTTATCGTTGGCATTGCAAGGTCTTGACGTCAATCTGATCGCTCCGGCCGTGCAGCTGGTCGTGTTGATCGCGTTGCATATCACCGCCGACCCGTCGTTGCGCGAGGAGCGCCGACTGCAGTTCGCCTTGCGCCGCATGGATGCGCGTAGTGAGTACGAGGATGCCGTGGCCGTGGGCATGGCCGGCCGGGATCTGACCGGCAAAGGCTACATTTCGCTGGACTTCTTCAATCTGTTCTGGCTATTCGTGGTCGGTTGCGTGTTCGGTCTGGCGATTGAGACCATCTACCATTTCATTCTGTTCGGCGAGTATCAGGATCGTGCCGGCTTCCTATGGGGGCCATTTTCGCCGATTTACGGCTTTGGCGCGGTGATCCTGACCGTGCTGTTGAATCACCTGTGGCGGTCCAATTGGCTGCTGATTTTCTGTGCCAGCGCGCTGATCGGCGGTGCCTTCGAATATTTCACCAGTTGGTTCATGGAAACGGCCTTCGGCATCACGGCGTGGAACTATACGGGTCAATGGCTGTCGATTGACGGCCGCACTTCCGGCAAGTACATGTTTTTCTGGGGGTTGCTCGGTCTGATATGGGTCAAGCTGATTTTGCCGCGATTGCTGGCGTTGATTCAGCGCATTCCGTGGAAGGTGCGTTATTCGTTGACGGCCGTATGCTTCGTGCTGCTGTTCGTCGACGGCGTAATGACGCTGATGGCATTGGACGCCTGGTATTCGCGCATGGCCGGCATCGCCCAGAATTCACCGGTCTCGCAGTTCTTCGCCACCTATTTCAATGATGCGTTCATGGTCGACCGTTTCCAGACCATGTCTATCGACCCGTCTTCCGCTGGCCGCATGTAGCCGTTGCCCCTTCCCCAGACGGGGGAGGGTTACGCTGTGGGCGTGACGGCGTTAGGGGGTGCTTGCTATGCCGCGAAGCTTTGCGCCAGCTGTCGAATCAGATCCGGCCTATGCCCGCTCCAGGACGAGTTTGGCGAAATCACCACTGGAATCTGCTTGAATCCGGCGTCCTTGATCTGCTCGAACGTTGAAGGATTCTGCGTCAGGTCAATGGCCACATAGCGTACGCCCAGTTTTGCAAGCTCTTGCTCGGTGGCTTCGCACTGCGGGTTGCTCGGATTGGTGAAAACGGTTACGGTCATCGATTCCTCCCTATGCAAGCTGTACTGGCCACGTTCTTCGGTTGTGCTTGTTCGTCTGCAAACCACTATCTAGGATACACACTACCTGTAGTGGTGTGTCGCGCGTTTCACCACTGCATATAGTGGGGAATTCCCCAGATTGACGTCAGGTACGAACGTTTGTTCGAACGATTTCAGTCTATCCCAAAGCGTGGAATGTGACCCATCTCGCATGTCGCCAATCGAGTCCTCGCCCGTTCCTGAAGCGTGCGCAGGCCGCATCCGTCCATGCCGACCATTGCGACTGGCGCATCCGTCGCGTCATCGTCCTACGGATTTTCCGCGCAGACGGATTGCCCGGTGGCCAATGCGAACGATCTTCCAGCCCTGAAATGGCATGAGGACACTCAACAACGAAAGGAACAGGAGCCGGAGATGGCGAATGGAATGCCACTGAGATACGGGTTAGTGCTTTCGGAATGACATTGCTACGCAACGAGATACGGGACAAGATGCGCAACGAAACGCGGGATGAGAACCTGTGCCCCCCCAGGGATTCGAACCCTGAACCCACGACTTAAAAGGACGCTGCTCTAACCGTTGAGCTAGAGGGGCAACAGTGACATAGTATACAGCACATTCGGACCAAACGCCACACGAATTGGCGATGCGCGGTGAATCTATCAGTGAATATATCGGGAATTCCGTCGTCACCCATCAAATCGGCCTAGAGTGAGGCATATGTCATGCACCACGATTCTTGTAGGCAAAAAAGCCAGTTACGACGGCTCCACCATCATCGCCCGCGATGACGATTCCGGATCCGGCCGTTACGATCCGAAACGATTCGTCGCCATCGCGCCGGAGAATCAGCCACGGCACTATCGCAGCGTGTTGAGCCACGTCGAAATCGATCTGCCTGACAATCCCTGCCGATACAGCATCGTGCCGAATGTGCTGCCGAACCGCGGTATCCTCGCCGAGGCAGGTGTCAACGAACACAATGTGGCGATGAGCGCCACCGAAACCATCGCCGTCAACGAACGCGTGCTCGCGGCCGATCCGCTGGTCGAGCTGCGGCCGGCCGATGCACAAGCCGGAACGCCCGAAATTCCCGGCGGCATCGGCGAGGAAGACATCATCACGCTCGTCCTGCCATACGTGAACACCGCGCGAGCAGGCGTTGCGCGCCTTGCGGAACTGCTCTCGGCATACGGCACCTACGAGTCGAACGGCATCATCATCTCCGACGTGGATGAAATCTGGTATGTCGAGACGATAGGCGGCCACCATTGGATCGCCCGCCGTGTACCGGACGACTGCTATGCGACCATTCCCAACCAGCTCGGCATCGATGATTTCGACTTCGACGACGCCTTCAGTGACCAGCGCGAATTCATGTGCAGTGCGGATTTGTGCGAATTCATGGCCGCACACCATCTCAATCGTACGATCAATGCGGCTCCGTCCAACGGTTTCGGCTTTCAGCCAGCAGGAACGCCCAATGGCGTCATCGGCGGCCGCGTGGCCTTGAGACGCAATCATTTCAATCCGCGAACCGCTTTCGGCACGGCCACTGCAAAAGACCACATCTATAACACCCCGCGCGCCTGGTACATGCAACGCCACCTGAACCCCAGCGAAGATTGGGATTCGCCGTCCGCACGCTATACGCCGGATTCCGACGACATTCCATGGTGCCGCGTGCCTGAGAGCGCCATCACCATCGAAGACGTCGACTTCCTGATGAGCGCGCATTTCGAAGGCACTCCATACGACCCATACGGCACACTCGGCACGCCGGAGAGCCGCCACCGCTACCGCCCGATCGGCATCAACCGCACCGGGCATATGGTAGCCATGCAGATTCGCCCATACGCGCCGGAAGCGAACCGTTCGATCATGTGGATCTCATACGGTTCCGGCCCATTCACCGCAGCTACGCCGTTCTACGCGAACGTCGACGATACGCCCGCCTACCTGCGCGACACCACGCCGGAGGTCTCGACCGACAATCTGTATTGGACGAACCGGCTGATTGCGGCGCTCGCCGATGCGCATTTCTATGAGACCAGCAATGCGATTGAAGCATTCGCGGAGGCCGCTCGCACGTACGGTCATCGTTTGGTCGAACGTACGGATGCCGTCTTACGCAATATCGGCAAGGATTCAGACGATTCGGCCGTCGGCGATTCCGTGGCGGAGACAGCGGGGGAGCCGATTGCCGGGCGGCTGCAGGCGGCCAACGACGAGATGGCGGAATACTTGCGTACGCATGCCACGAAACTGCTCAACGACGTGCTGCACACGTCCAGCAATCTTATGCGCAACGGTTTCGCGATGTCGGATCGCTGGAACTGATCCCGCCGTACGGCGCATCGGCTCCGGTTCGGCCGACTCAGTTGAATCCGACGACGTGTTCCGCCACGAAATAGCCGTTGCGAATCACGAACCGACCGATTGAGCCGCGCAGATTCAGCGCGCGCGACATGGCCTTCCTGCGTACATCCGCATACATGGAAGGCGAGTAGGCTTTGATGTCCGCCCACATCTCCTTCTTTTTCGCATAGTTTTCCGGCTTGCGAGACAGAATCATGAACACGCTCGCTACGGAAGTCTCAATCGCCAGGAAATGAATCATGTAACGGTACAGGCCTTCCGGTACGGTCCCGCGTTCCGGGGTCGCCCGCACCATGTACTGGTTCACCAGGCGCAGCTGGTCCACGCGGCGGATCATCACGTCGGTCTGTACGCTTTGGCCGTCACGGCCGATGAAATAGTGGTAGAACGGCGTGTCCAGGTACTTGATCGTCTTCACCCACGGGAATGGCTGGTAAGCGTAGATGAAATCCACGTAGAAGGTGTGCTCGGGCAGCCGCATGCCGGATGCGCGCACCACCGCGGTGCGGAAGGTCAGCGCATGCATGAGAATGTATTCCGCCAATCCGAAATGGCCCAGATCGTTCCAGGTCAGTCGTTCGTCGGACTTCATGGCGCGACGGAAGTTCACCACGTGTTTCACGATCTTGCCGACCTTGTCGTACACGTAGTTGGTCACCAGCATGTCGATCGGATCGGTGCGCTCGGCCTCCTCGCGTAGTGTGGCCATTACGAGCTCAAGCGATTCGGCCCCCACCCAATCGTCCGCGTCCACGACCTTCACGTACATGCCGCTCGCCGCCGCAATGCCGGTGTTCACCGCGCCGCCATGCCCCTTGTTGTCCTGATGGATCGCGCGCACCACGCCGGGATGCCGCTGTTCGAAGGACTTCGCCATGGCAAGCGTACCGTCGGACGAACCGTCGTCGATGATCAGCACTTCGATGTCATCGTTGCGTTTCGCGGCGATCAGCGACTCGACGCACCGTCCCAGATACGTTTCCATGTTGTACGCGGGCACCACGAAGGTGAGCGTCTTCTTCTCCTGCATATTCTTCCTTGGGTAAAGCCAAAGGCGTCGGTTACGGTAGCGGATCGTCCGATTGCCGCATAACGAAACTAACGTAGCACCTTGTGCGCTTTCGGGGTACCCGTTATGCACAATCGGTACCCCGAAAGTCGTAAACTGCACCTGAAATTCCCCCTAGGGATACCTTCGGTACATTCGTTGACGTTTGTTCGCTTAACGTCAATCCTTGCGACTGCGGTAGCCGTCAGTCCGCTTCCGTCTCTTCCGGCGAAGAAGTCGCCATCGGGGATGACTGGGGGAGGGGATTCTCGGATTTCGGCCCTTTTACGGCTTTTCTTTCTTCCCTCTCCATGCGTTTTTCCGCCTCCCGTTGCGCCTTGTCCCCTTCGAAACGCAGCTCCGGCTTGGCTTCCATGCGGCTCAGGCCGTACCAGGCGAGATTCACGATGTGCGCGGCCAGCTGCTCCTTGCTGAGCTTGCGCTGGTCGGCCCAATACTGGCAGGTGTATACGGTCATGCCGATGAGCATCTGCGCATAATATGGCACGCCCTTGGCGGGCAGGTGCTGGCGTTTGAACGATTCGGTGAGCAGGTCTTCCACGCGAATGCTGATATCGCCGAGCAGTGAGCTGAACGATCCGGCCGGATCGGTTTTCGGCGAATCTCGGGTGAGCACGCGAAATCCTTTGGCGTTCTCCTCCACATAGGTGAGCAGGGCCAGTGCGGCACGTTCCACGATTTGACGAGGGTGCGCCTGTTGGTCGGATAGCGCGTTGACGAGTGTGTCGGTGAGTGCGCGCATCTCACGGTCCACCACTACGGCGTACAGGCCTTCCTTGCCGCCGAAATGTTCATAGACGATGGGCTTCGATACCTTCGCGGTCGCGGCAATCTCCTCTACGCTTACCGCTTCGAACCCCTTCGACGCGAACAGCGACCGACCGATTTCGATGAGCTGCTCACGTCTTTGAAATGACGTCATCCTGGATGTACTGGCCATGCTGTCCAGTTTTTCACGCCCCGTGGATGAGCTCCCCCGAGTGTCCGATTCTCCAGAATCGGACACATAAGGCACCCGCACATGCCCTTGCATGTCCGATTCTGGAGAATCGGACAACTGTGGGGAAGCGGAGCGTACCTGTTTGTCTGATTCTGGAGAATCGGACATGTAGGATGCCTGCATGCGCCTCCGAGTGTCCGATTCTCCAGAATCGGACAGGTGAGGATGGGGCGATGTGTCCGTTGCGGTTTTTAGGCTGGGATTATGGATACCAATGTGATTATCGCGATTGTCGCCATTGTTGTGATTGCAGCGCTGTTGCTGCTTGGTGGTTGGTGGTTCGGCAAGTCGCGCAAGAAAGCCATAGACAAGTCCGTTGAGGATGCCAAGGCCAAGGCTGATGAGCGTCTTGCCCAAGAAGTCCAGAAAGCTGAGACGGCCCAGGAAGCCGAGGAAGTCCAGGAAGTAGCGGCCGAAGTCCCTCCGATCGCCTCGACGGAAGAGGCGAAGGCCGCGCCGGCGGTGGAAACCCCGGAGTCCACGGGCTCGCGCATTCAGCGTCTCAAGGCCAAGCTGGCCAAGTCAGGCAATCCTTTTGGCAAGGTATTGTTCAACATCCTCGCCAAGGACCATCTTTCCGAGTCCGATTGGGAGGATGTCGAAGACACCCTGCTACTCGCTGACGTCGGCGCCGAGGCCAGCGAACAGTTGGTTGAGGAACTGCGTAACGATGCCCGCATCAGCGGTCAGTCCGATCCGTCCGAAGTGCGCAAAGCCTTGAAGGACAAACTGCTCAAGCTGGTCGGCACCGATACGGATCGCCGTCTCAACGCCGACAAGGAAGGTGCGAACAAGCCGAGCGTCATCATCATGGTCGGCGTGAACGGCACCGGTAAGACCACCACTGCGGGCAAGCTGGCTCGTCTGTTCGTGGCCGACGGCAAGCAGGTGATGATGGGCGCCGCCGATACGTTCCGTGCGGCGGCCGCCGATCAGCTCGAAACCTGGGGCGCGAAGGTGGGCGTACCGGTCGTGCGTTCCGACAAGGATGGTGCCGACCCGGCGTCCGTCGCATTTGAGGCCAGTGAACAAGCCAAGGAAACGCACGCCGACGTACTCATCATCGATACCGCCGGCCGCTTGCAGAACAAGGCGAATCTCATGGACGAGCTTGGCAAGATCCGCCGCGTCACCGAAAAGAACCTGCCGGTCGACGAAGTGTTGCTCGTACTCGACGCCACCACCGGCCAGAACGGCATGGCGCAGGCGAAGGTGTTCGCCGAAGCGATTGGCATTACCGGCGTGGTGCTGTCCAAGCTGGACGGTTCCGCCAAGGGCGGCATCGTGATTTCCGTACAGAAGGAGCTCGGCGTTCCGGTCAAGCTCGTCGGCTTGGGCGAAGGCCCGGATGATCTCGCTCCGTTCGATCCGGAAGGCTTCGTCGACGGCATCCTCGCCTAATGGACGGACGCCCCGAATGCAAACGGCCGACCCTGCGTGAAGCACGGTCGGCCGTTTGGCATCTTGTGCAGTTCTTCGGAACGGCCTTGCCTGCCATGCCCTCGCTGCTATGCCTGTGCCGGTATGCGCTTGATGGTAAGTTTCAGCAACAGCGGAGCGACCAGCGTGACCAGTGAAATGATGAAGATGATCGTCGAGTAATACTCGTTGCCGAGCACATGCTCGTTGAAGCCGATTTGCGCCGTGATCAGCGCCATTTCGCCACGCGGCACCATGCCGGCGCCGATCATCACCGACGAGGCCGCACCGAAGCCGGCCATTGCGCCGCCCAGGCCGCAACCGACGATCTTCGTGATCACGCCGAGAATCGTCATGATCACGATGAATACGATCATGCGTGAATCATCGACCGCGGTCGTATTCAAGCCGATGCCCACGAAAAAGACCGGTACGAACAGCGTATCCCCGACCGGCTCTATATAACGGTCCGTTTCTTCGGCATAGTCGCTGTTGCTCACCGCGATGCCGGCGAAGAATGCGCCGACCGCGTAGCTCAGTCCGGCAAGATCCGAAGCCCACGCCATCGCAAGGCAGATGATCACCGCCATCACCGCGATGCCGGACGGCGCCTTCAGCACGCCCGCAAGCGTCATGAGCGCCGGTGCGATCCATACGATCACCACCACGGCCCCTACGAAGAACGCCGCCTGCTTCAGGATGATGAGTCCTAGGTCGGCCACGTTCACGCTGCCGGTGTTCACCAGCGTGCACATTACGGACAGCAGGATCACACCGATCACGTCGTCGGCCACGGCCGCGCCCAGGATCGACACGCCTTCCTTCGAATCGAGCAGTCCTGCCTCCTTCAGCACCGCCACCGAAATCGACACGGACGTCGCGGAGAACACCACGCCGATGAACGCCGCAGGAATCGGCTCGAATCCGAACGCGAGGCTCACCCCGCCCATGACGACCACCGGGAACACCACGCCCATGCATGCGATGATGATCGCCGCCTTCGAGTATTTCTTCAGCAGCTGCAGATCACAGCCGACGCCGCCCAAGAACATCAGAATGATGATGCCGAGATCGCTGAACAGCGAAATGTAGTCGCTTGAGTGCAGCACATTCAGCAATGCCGGCCCGCAGACGATGCCTACGAGAATCTGTCCGATCACCTCCGGCAGCTGCAGTTTTCTGCAGATCAGTCCTGAACAGGTGGTCAGCGCCAACATGGCGCACAACGAGACGATGAACGTCGCCATATTTTCTCCGTCTTCCTCACGGTACGACAGTGCCTTGTGCATTGCCGTCCTTGCGGATATTCCGTGATGCCTGTCTCCCCGCAACGTATTTCGGCCATGCCGTAAACGGGGGTCTGTTGCGATGTCATGGGATTCGTGCGTACTCCTGCCCTCCGCCAGGTCACATTGTATGAGAATCCTGATTCCATACGATTGCCGATACGAAAAATAGATGAAACATTCGCTGCGGCCATGATCGTGAGGGGTTGTTCAAGGTTGGTTTTCCGCCTTTTTCGCGGTATGTTTCGCGGGGGTATGCCAAAGGCAATCTGCTAGATTGCCGTATATGGCGTTACGTCTCCGTAACACTTCGTAACGTTTTCAAAACGAGGGCGGCGTTCCATACCGTTCTGTCAACCCCACACGATGGGGTCGGAAATTTTCGAATTAGGTAAAGAAAAGAGAGGGAGGGTGACATGGGCCAGCTTGATTCTGGAAATGCTGCGTGGATTTTGACTTCCGCGTCCCTTGTGTTCCTCATGACGCCTGGTGTGGCGTTCTTCTATGGTGGCATGGTTCGTGCGAAGGCCGTATTGAATATGATGATCATGGAGGCGGCCGCATTGTCCGTCACCATGATCATGTGGGTGCTGTGGGGCTGGTCCATCGCCTACGCAGGCTCTTCGGTCGGCGGCATCTTCGGTGATCCGGCAACCGGCTTCCTGCTGAAGGACACGATGGTCGCCGATGACGGCGTCTTCGGTTCGGCCGCGCTGAACTCCAACAACTATCCGGTCAGCGTGGATGTGGCGTTCCAGTCCGCGTTCGCCATGATCACCGTCGCCCTGATCTGCGGCGCCATCGCCGAGCGCGTCAAGTACAGCACTTGGATGATCTTCGTCGCACTGTGGATTACGTTCGATTACGCTCCGCTCGCCCACATGGTGTGGAACGGTGGCCTGCTGTCCGCTGACGGCGCCATCTCCCAGGCCATCGGCGCTGCCGCCCACGACTTCGCAGGTGGTACGGTCGTTCACATCAACGCCGCAGTCGCCGCTCTCGTAATCGTACTGATCATCGGCAAGCGTAAGGGCTTCGGCACTCAGCCGTTCCGCCCGCACAATGTTCCGTTCGTCATGCTCGGCGCCTTCCTGCTGTGGTTCGGCTGGTTCGGCTTCAACGCAGGTTCCGCCTTCGCCGCTGACGGCACCGCCGGCTACGCCTGGGTTTCCACCTCTGCCGCAACCGCTGCCGCAATGCTTACCTGGGGCTTCACCGAGAAGATCCGTACCGGCCACTACACCGCTATGGGTGCCGCTTCCGGTATCGTCGCCGGTCTGGTCGCCATCACCCCGGCCGCCGATGTGGTCTCCCCGCTGTGGGCCATCGTGCTGGGCGGCATCGCGGGCGTGCTCACCTGCCTCGCCTGCGGCCTGAAGTTCAAGTTTGGCTATGACGATTCGCTTGATGTTGTCGGCGTCCACGGCGTCGGCGGCTTCACCGGCACCGTGCTCATCGGTTTCTTCGGTGAGGGCACCGGCCTGTTTGCTGGCGGTGATTGGCGTCAGCTGGTCGTGCAGCTGCTCGTGGCGATCGTGGCCATCATCTGGTCCGCCGTCATCACCGGCATCATCGCCTTCGCTTTGGAGAAGACCATCGGCTGGCGCGTCACCGAAGCCCAGGAAGTCGGCGGCATCGATCTTGCCGACCAGGGCGAACGTGCTTACGATTTTGCTGGTACCGCAAGCTCTGTTCTCAAGGAGGTGAAGTGAGATGAAGCTCATTACCGCTATCATCCAGCCGCATAAGCTTGACGATGTCAAGGAAGCCCTCGCTGCCGCAGGCGTGCACGGTCTGACCGTGTCCGAAGCCAACGGTTACGGCCGTCAGCGTGGCCACACCGAGGTCTATCGTGGCGCCGAATACACTGTGGACCTGATTCCGAAGATCCGCATCGAGGTGCTGGCCGATGACGCCGACGCCGAGACGCTGGTCGGTGTGATCGTCAAGTCCGCCGGCTCCGGCACCATCGGTGACGGCAAGGTGTGGGTTGCACCGCTCGACTCGGTGACCCGCGTGCGCACCGGCGAGACTGGCTCGGCTGCCATCTGATCCGCATCGGTTCGGATAGGCCGTATTAAAGACCCCCGGGTTATTCTCGGGTTATCAATAAGACAGATCCCCGTACGTGCTACGTGCCGTGCGGGGATTTTCGTTCCCCTCCACGCTCCTTCTGATGGCAAGACGCCGTACGGGGCGCGGTGGAGGGGCGCAATCGTCAAAAGGACTTGCACTATGACTTCTGCAGTCGATGGTCTCAAGCAACGTTTCATGGCCATGAGCCAGCCGGATGCCGACGGCGTGTACCGCGATGGTGCGGCGAAACGCAAGGCCCGTACCGATTTGGCCATGGCTTGCCTCAAACAGCTCTGGCAGGAGGCTCTCGATGCGGTCTCCTTCGAAGTGCCCGCCACTGGCATCGGCCTTGGCGCGGTCGGCTCGCTGGCTCGCGGTCAGGTTGGACCGGGTTCCGACCTTGATCTGGTGGTCATTTATGAACCGCACGCCCTGACCGATCGGCAACTCAACGAGCTCGCCAACAAACTGTGGTACCCGATTTGGGATTCAGGGCTTGACCTCGACCAGTCCGTCCGCACCCGCACCCAATGCGAGGCCGTCACTGACCATGATCTGCCTGCGGCCATGGGATGGCTTGACGTGGTGCCGATTGCGGGAGATACGCAGCTCATCGAAACCACGGCCACCTCCATTCTCGAACGATGGCGCAAGGCCGCCCGCAAGCGTTTGCCGGAACTGCTCGGTTCCGCCACGTCCCGACTCAACGAATTCGGCCGTATGGCCTACATCAACCAACCCGATATCAAGGAGGCCCGTGGTGGTCTGCGCGATTCGGTGTTGGTCGCGGCGCTTGCCGCCTCTTGGCTGGCCGACCGTCCGCACGGCCGGTACGACGATGCCGTCGAACGCCTGCTCGACGTGCGCGACTGCATTCATCTGGTCGCCAACAAAGACACGAACATGCTGCTTTCGCCCTATCAGGCCAAGGTGTCCGCAATGCTGGGCCTTGCCGACCCGACGTTGCCGGATGGCGAACGCGAAGCCAAGTCGATCGACGATCTGCAGACGCTGCTTGCCCGGGTCGGTCGCCAAATCGCGTTTTCCTTGGATTCCACCGCCTCGCGAGCCGAGCATTCCCTCACCCATGAGAAGCCGAGATTCGCTTTCTTCCAGGTGTTCCAGCCACGCGGCGGCGGCAGGCGGCAGGCGCCGACCTTCGATGTGATCGCCCCCGGCGTGGCCAAGCATGAGGAGGAGATCGTGCTGGCCCCCGGTGCCGATCCGAAGACCGACGCGAAACTCGCGTTGCGTGTTGCCGTCGCATCCGCCGAGTTCGGGCTGCCGATCGCACCTGGCACGTTGCAGAATCTCAGGAACTGCCCCATTCGCGACCGTGATTGGGATGAGGAATCCCGCAAGCTGTTCGTGCGCCTGCTCGCCACCGGCCCGGAACTGCTCAACGTGTGGGAGGAGATCGATTTCGTGGACATTCCCGGCCGTTGGATTCCCGAATGGCTGGGCGTGCGCAACCGCCCAAGCGCTTCGGCCGCGCACCGATACACCATCGACCGTCATATGGTTGAGGTGACCACGCGCCTTGGTCGCGAAACCCCACGCGGCAACCGGTATGACGACAGGCATTACACGGCCCTGCTGCTGGCCGGCATCCTGCATGACATCGGCAAGCGCCCGGGTGTTACGAACCATGCGTCCGAGGGTGCGCGTCATGCCTCCACGGTGCTTAAGCGCATGGGTTTCGACCGTGACATCATCTGGTGGGTCACGTTGCTGGTCCGTGAGCATCTGACGCTCTCGGAATTCGCGACCGGGCAGAATCCCAACGATCCGACGGTCGGCGACGAACTGGCCTCTCGCATAGATCATGATCCGGTGCTGCTCGACATGCTGTTCGACCTGACCCGCGCCGACGGCTCCTCGCTCGGCGCCACTTCGGGCGAGACCATTTCCAAACAGTACGGTTGGAGCAAGTGGCGCGAATCGCTTGTGCGCAACATGTACAACGCCACCCGCTACCACATGTGAGCCGGCAGTCTCCGCGCCGTCGCGATTCTTGATTCGAACATGACGTTTCATGGCGAAGGCTTTCGTGCGTTTCGCCGTGAAACGTCGTTCAACGCCGATTCACCAAAATGTGGGGAACATAGCACCTTCCGTTCACTTCGGCAAATCGGCCGCTGACGTATTCTCCAGATCCGGTGGATTGTCCCCAAGTTATCCACTCAGTTGTCCCCATGTTGTGGAAAACCATGCCGCTTGTCCACGTAGTTATCCCCAAAATGTGCATAACTCGCTGGTTTTCGGATTCGTTATCCACAATACCCCGTACATAGCGTGTCGCGACCCCATCAGGCATGGAGACAAGGGAAACGAAAGCGCACGCCATCCACACGCAATCGAACATGGGGAGATTCGGACGCAATCCATCCACACCACCGTTCGTGACTATGCACAGGTATTATGGTTTTCCTCGGTATCGAATCGATGCCGAGGAAGCACTGATGATTGCGGTTGGTGAGCATGGCAGAAGAGACTACTTGGAACGGCGCCCCTGCACAGGGTCGGCGAAACGGCGGATTCACGCCGAGCGGAGGCAACGGCTTCAGCGGCGGCAATGCCGTACGCGACATGATTTTCGACCGCATCCCACCGCACGACGATGACGCGGAAATGGCCGTGCTCGGCGGCATGCTGATGAGCAAGGACGCCATCGGCGAAGTCTCCCAGACCATCGACGTCACCGATTTCTACCAGCCGCGCAACCAGACCGTCTACGAGGCGATCATCAGCCTGTTCGCCGCCTCGCAACCGGTCGACGCGGTGCTCGTGGCCAACCAGCTACTGAAAGACGGCGATCTCGAAAAAGTGGGGGGAAGCGACTATCTGCATAGTCTCGTCGCTTCCGTACCGACCGCCGCGAACGCGACGTTCTATGCCGACATCATCCATCAGCGCGCCATCCTGCGCAACGTGATTGCGGCCGGTACCAAAATCGCACAGCTCGGCTATACCGCGGAAGGCTCCCAGGCGGAAGACGTCGTCAATCTGGCGCAGGCCGAAGTCTATGAGATGTCCACCGGTAAAGTGCGACAGGATTATGCGGCCATCGGCCCGGTGATCGGCGACACCCTCGACCAGATCGAACGTCTGCAGAACGGTGAGGTCTCACGCGGCGTGCCGACCGGATTTCGTGACATCGACGATGTAACACAGGGTCTGCAGCCGGGACAGATGATCGTCGTGGCGGGCCGACCGGCCATGGGCAAGTCCACGCTCGGCGTCGACTTCGCGCGTGCGGCGTCGCTGCACCACGGCATGACCACCGTCATCTTCAGCTTGGAAATGAGCAAAACCGAACTGGCGCAACGTATCATCGCCGCCGAAGCGAATATTCCGCTGGCCGCCATGCGCCGCGCCGACGATATCACGCCGGAACGCTGGAACATGCTCAACAATCTGCAGGACGCCCTGCAGAACGCGCCGCTGTTCATCGACGACAGTCCGAACATGAGCCTGATGGAGATCCGCGCGAAATGCCGCCGCCTCAAGCAGACGAACGATCTGAAACTCGTCGTGATCGACTACCTGCAGCTCATGACCTCCGGCAAGGCCGTGGAAAGCCGACAGCAGGAGGTGTCCGACTTTTCGCGTGCGCTGAAACTGCTCGCCAAAGAGCTTGAGGTGCCGGTGGTAGCGCTGAGCCAGCTGAACCGTGGCCCGGAAATGCGTAACGACAAGAAGCCGCAGCTGTCCGATCTTCGTGAATCCGGCTCCATCGAACAGGATGCCGATGTGGTGTTCCTCGTGCACAGGCCGGACTTCTACGACAAGGAGGACCGCCCGGGCGAGGCCGACATCATCATGGCGAAGCACCGTAACGGCCCGACCGACACGTTCCATCTGGCGTTCCTTGGCGCGTATTCGAAGTTCAAGGACATGCCGCAGGACTACCAGCAGGAGGTGTGATATGGCTTGGAACTCCTTTGCGACGCCATTGATCGGCAAGGCCGTTCGCGCGGCCTCCCGTCTCGCACATGGTGGCGGCAGCGCGTTCCCGGGCAAGATCGTCGAACGGATCGACCCCGGCTTTCTGGCACGCACGCTGGACCGCCTGCCGCTCGGCGTGGTGCTGGTCTCCGGCACGAACGGCAAGACGACCACCACGCGCATGGTGGCGAGCATGCTGGAATCGTTGGGATTGAAGGTATTCACGAACCCGACCGGCTCGAACTTCACACGTGGTGTGGTCTCGTCGCTGCTGAGTGAGGTCTCGCTTTCCGGCAAGCTGGATGCGGATATCGCGGTTTTGGAACTCGATGAGGCGTATGCCGTGCATTTCGTCAGGCAGGTGCAGCCCGATTACTGTCTGCTGCTCAATGTGATGCGCGACCAGCTCGACCGCTTCGGCGAAATCGACAACACCGCACGATTGTTGAGCAAGGCCGCGGAAGCGACCACCGGAACCGTCGTACTCAATCGCGAGGATCCGCGCATCGCACGGCTTGCGGACGTCGTGCATGCCGAAGACGGTGTGGAAGTGCGCTATTTCGGTCTTGATGCGTCATTGCGCGGCTTCTTCCCGTCCGATGACGACATGCAGACGACCGTCGACACGGAAAGCGGGGAATCCGCGGCGAACGCAACCCACATCAATCCACCGCAGGATGTGGATAAGTCGGTTGCGTCATCCGTCGAGTCAACCGAAATCGCAGACTCTGCCGAACCATCGGCGGACGTGACGTTGCTCGCCGTCGGCGACCACCGCGCAAGTTTCGGCATCGACGGCAAAACCTACGAAACCGACGTCAGGCTGGAAGGCGTCTACAACCTGTATAACGCGGCGGCAGCGCTTGCCGTCGTGCGTGCCGTCGCCGCCGATGCGAACGCCATGTTCCTGCCGTTCCTCGGTGCGGATGCCAACGACTCCGGGGATTCAGCCGTCGACTTCGCCGCGCAGGCCGTCTATTCCACCGGCCCGATCGAATCGCCGGAAGTCGACGTGCCGTCTGCCAAGACCCTGCGCAAGCTTGGTATTTCGCCGCGCATCGTAGATTTCGCACGGTCCACCACGCAGGCCATGATCGACGCGGCGGCGCAGGTCACGCCGGCATTCGGCCGCGGCGAAGTCATCGATGTGAACGGCTCTCCCGTGGAACTGCTGCTCGTCAAGAATCCCATGGGATTCCGCCTGTCGCTCGCCTCCTTCAAGCCGGAAGGCTGCGACACCATGATCTGCATCAACGACGAATACGCCGACGGTCGCGACATGAGCTGGCTGTGGGACGTGGACTTCACCTCCTTGCGTGGTACCGGCGTCAGGATGGTTTCCGGCGTACGCGCATGGGACATGGCCCTGCGTCTCGAATACGATCAGGTGCCGGTCGAGGCCGTCAGCACCGAGCTCGAAGAGTCCGTCACGGCATTCGTAAACACGAACCCCGGTACGCGCAAGCACATCTACTGCACATACACCGCCATGCTCAAGGTGCGCGCTGCCCTGGGTAGGATCGCCGACGTCTCCGACGCGGGCGTGGGCAAATAATAAGGGAAGGCGAGGAATATGAGTCAGGCAATCGACATCGTGTCGCTGTACCCGAAAGACATGAACATCTACGGCGACTCCGGCAACGTGCTCACCATCCAGCGGCGTCTCGCGCTATACGGCTACGAACCGCACGTGCATGCCTACAATCAGGGCGACGAGTGGCCCGAGCACGTCGACATGATTCTCGGCGGCGGCGGCCAGGACACCGGTCAGAAGAAAATCATCGGCGACTTCTTCCTGCGCGCCGATCTGCTGCGCTCACTTGCGGCCGACGGTATGCCGATGCTCATGATCTGCGGCCTGTACCAGTTGTTCGGCGAATATTTCGAGACGGTCGACGGCTCCCGGCTGGACGGCATCGGCGTGATCGGCGCCTATACGGTCGGTCGGGAAGTGCGTATGATCGGCAATCTGACCGAAACGTCCGACGACTTCGGCAAGATCGTCGGCTACGAAAACCATTCCGGCCAGACGTTCCTGCGCGAGGGAGTGCAGCCGCTCGGCCATGTCGAAGCGGACGGCACCGGCAACAACGGTGAGGATCATACCGAGGGAGCCCGCGTGAACAATGTGATCGGCACATACATGCACGGTTCGTTGCTACCGAAGAATCCGGCCATTGCGGACTTTCTGATTCGTACCGCGGTCGAGCGCCGCTACGGCACGTTCGAACCGGTCGCGGTCGGTCAGACCTCCGCACAGAAGGCTGCGCTGAACCGTATCAACGAGGTTGCGCAACGTGCGCGCCGCGTGGCCATGTCCCGCCCGCGCTAGGTGGCGGTCGGTCTGACGGTTCGGGCTGGTTCCTACGGAAGCTCGCTGGTTCCCACGAAAACCGGCTCATTTCCACATGAAACCGCTCTGTTCCCACAAATACCGATCTATCTATGACACCCAGCCATCATAAACAGGCCAGTATTTGTGGAAATGGAGCGTTGATTGCTGGAAATAGGCCGTAATCAGGAGGATCGGCCAGTTTCATTCAATGCGGGTGTGAAGAAAGTGCGATAGAGTGGTACCACCATCACCCAAGGGAGGTAATCATGGCTGATTTTGATTTTGGTGACGGCCTGCGCAAGGTTTTTCTCGCCGGCGTCGGTGCTCTGGCGACCACCGTTGAAAAGAGCCAGGAGATCGTAGACGATCTTGTCAAGAAGGGCGAGCTGACCGTGGAGCAGGGCAAGGCCCTCAACGCCGAACTCAAGCACAAGGTCCAGGAGGCCAAGGAAGCTTCGGAAGGGGCCAAGCCCGAAGCCGAAACGGAAACCAAGGCCGAGTAGCATTCGTTCGATTCGCCGTCTGCCGCGCATAGGCGCCCGGACGGCGAAGTCGTGTTGTGCGAGTGGTGATATGTCTGTGAATGCCCAGTCAGATAGATCGGATAATGCGCGTCCGGAAAGCGTGGAACCGGTCACCCTGTCCGACCGAGTCAACGCGGTGATCAATCCCGCCGCCGACCCGTCGCCGGATGCGGCCGCGACGGCTGCCGCAAAGTCGGGGGTTTCGCAATCCCCGCAGTGGCAGACGTCCATCGAAACGATCGGACTGTTCGGGCCACGCAAGGACACATTTTCCACGCGCTATCATCTTACGCGGCGCGGCAAGCTGAAGCGACTGAAGCAGATTGCGCAGATCGCCAATCATTTTGATGTTCTGCATGGCCTGACGCCGGTCAAAATGCGGCTTATGCTGGAAGCGCTCGGACCGACGTTCGTGAAGGTCGGCCAGATTCTGTCGATGCGTTCCGAGATTCTGCCGCAGCCGTTCTGCGACGAGCTTGCCAAGTTGCGTGCCGATGCCGATCCGATGCCGTACAGTACGGTGTTGCAGGTGCTTGAAGACGAGTACGGTCGGCCGGTCGACGAGATCTTCGACCATATCGATGCCACGCCGCTTGGTTCGGCCAGCCTTGCACAGGTGCATCGTGCGAAGCTGACGTCGGGCGAAGACGTGGCCATCAAGGTGCAGCGTCCGGGCGTGCGCGAAACCATGGCGCAGGATGTGTCCATCATGCGTTCCATCGCCAAAGTGGCCACAAGGACCATGCACAGCGCACAGGTGGTGGACCTGTCCGGTGTGGTCGAAGAGCTGTGGGACACGTTCGAATCCGAAACCGACTTCTTGGTGGAAGCGAGGAACCTGAGCGAATTCAACCGTTTCTGCGAACGGTACAAGTACATGGATTGCCCGAAGCCATACATTGACCTGTGCACCGAGCATGTGGTCGTGATGGACTATGTGGAGGGCATCTCCGTCTCGCATCCCGACCAGTTGCTCGAGGCCGGCTACGATTTGAAGGAGATCGGCACCAAACTGGTCGACAACTATGCCACGCAAGTGCTTGACGAAGGCTTCTTCCACGCGGATCCGCACCCCGGCAACATCATGGTGAGCGGCGGGCGGATCGTGTTGCTCGACCTTGGCATGACCGGCCGGCTGAACGCGAAGACCCGCTCCGTGCTGAAGGATATGATCTTCGCGGTGGCCGAACAGGATTCGCCCGCGCTCGCCGACGGTCTGCTGCGTTTCGCCGGCGCGGAGGCCGATCCGGAGGATTACCCGGCGCTGCTTGCCGATTTGGATGTGATCGTCAAGGAATTCGGCACCGTTGATTTGGTGGAGCTCGATATTGCCGCGATGCTGACCGCGCTGACGCAGATGGCGCAGCGTCACGGCATCGAGGTGCCGAGTACCGTCACTACGGTCGGCCGTGCGCTGGTCACGTTGGAGGGATTGCTGGACGAGTTCATTCCCGACGTGAACATGATTCAGATTATTTCCGACCATATTGCGGCGAGTACGTCGAAGAAGGATTTCATCAAGGAGGAGACGAAGTCGCTGGCGATTGAAGGACATCAGGCGTTGCATAGCCTGCTTGCCGCCGCCAACGAGCTTAAGGTCGCCTCGCGTATGCTTACGCGCGGCCAGTTGCGTGTGAATATGGAAATGGTCGGTTCTCAGGAGCCGATTCACCTACTTGCCAACATGGTGAACCGGTTGACGATGGCTCTGATTGTGGTCGGCCTGTTCATCGGTTCGTCGATTGTGTATTATGCGGGCATCAAGCCGGTGATTTTCGGCATCCCGATCGTAGGCTTCCTCGGGTACGTGATCGCCTTCATTCTTTCCGTCTGGATTGTCTTCGACATTTACTTCAAGGGCCGTAACTCAAAGAAGCGGTAAGCGGCCCTGCGCATTACCGTTCCCCATGCCGCCCCTGTCGGTGGCCTATGCCCCCGCTTCATCCCCTCCGAACGCTATTGTGTACCCCATGCGTCATGCCTGGTGGGCGTAGTGACCCACAAGTCGCGATCCCGTAGGAGGTGCCGTATGGCCGAAGCCGAACCTTGGCGTCCTCTGCCGTTTGATGAGGTGATTGACATTTCGGCGGGTGAGGCGCGTAAGCGCCGGTTGCGCCGGCAGTTGCATGCATGGTATGCGTTTGTGATCACGCTGGTGATTGCCGCAATCAATATCGCCGGATTCCCCTACGTGCTGCAGTGGCGGGCCTCGTTGCGCACGGCGCAGACGGCCGATGCGGCCGCGCAGCATGTTGAGGGTTGGCCGTATCCGCAGGCCGAGGAGGCATTCGCTGCGGCGAAACGATATAACAGGAAGATTGCCGCTTCTGATCAGACCGTTCTTGGAGAGGCCGAAGACCCGTTCACCAGTACGGCGGGCGGCTCGCATGCCTCCGGCAAGGATTCGCTGGCAGCCAAAGATAGTGAGTATCAGTCGTTGCTGGATTCCGGCGACGGCGTGATGGGTACGATCCGTGTGCCGAAGGTATCGATCAAACTGCCGATTTATCATGGCACGTCGAATGCTGCGCTTGCTTCCGGCGCGGGGCATCTATATGGCACAAGCCTTCCAGTGGGAGGGAAAAGCTCGCATGCGGTGATTACCGGGCATCGTGGCTTGGTGGAGGCGGCCATGTTCACGAGGCTTGATGAGATGCGCGAGGGTGACTTCTTCTACATCGAGGTGATGGGGGAGACCCTTGGGTATGAGGTGGATCGCATCGATGTGATTGAGCCGTCGGAGACGAGCCGGCTGCGTGTGGTCAAAGGCGAAGACCGTGTAACGCTCATGACCTGCACGCCATATGGCGTGAACACGCACAGGCTGTTGGTCTCCGGCCATCGCGTGAAGATCCCGGTGCCCGCACCTGATCCGAACGCCATGCATGATCCCATGCGGATGGGGTTATACGCCGTACTGGGTGTGCTTGTTCCCGGCTGGCTGTTCTTCCTTATTCTGGGACGTCGCCGCAATCCACTGCCTCGCATCATGCGGCATGCGGTCGTTCACCTTTAGTTGTGTCGCGCAGATGCACTGCCCGTCATCCCCCCCCTATTAACGAGGGTATTTTGTGTGGTTTTGGGGTTGTTGTAAGGAGGGTGTAGACTTCCGAACAGCATGTCTTTGTAAGGTATGGATAACGATTTGTTCTACCAGTGTTTACGCGGCAAATAAGGCTAAGGATAAGGTTTATAATGGGTGGGTTCTCTTGTTTGCGTGGAGGGGCGAACAAGGGTGCTCTGAGTAATGTTCCGCAACCCGTTGCTGCCGTGGTGGCCGTTGTGATGCTCCTCGTCACGGTGATCGTGGCGCCTTCCGCACAAGCCGATGAGACTTCGAGTGTCCCTTTTTCGGATCATGTGGTGAGTAATACCGTGAGCCCGTCCGGCACTACCATCAATTTGTTCGATTATTGGGTGCAGCCGTATGGGTGCGCGGATATTGATGATAGCTACTGCAACGGTCAAGTGTTTAACCACTCCGACACGGGAATCAATGCAGGTAAACAACTACGTTTCACGTATGACGGCGAAGGCCAAAACACCATCAACAAATGGACGGGAAGCGCCTCGCCGCGCAAGGGAATGGTCAAGTCGCTGCTGCAGGACGGCTATCCGGTTATCGCGGCAGACCAACTGTATTCCTGGGACGGCAAGATAACCGACGGTACGCAATCGCTGGCATACCTGTTCGATACCGAGAATACCGAGAGCGATTCCAGGAAGGTCTATCCGAACGTAACCGGCCTACTGCAGCTGCAGAACGGCTACTATGTGTACGATAGCACCAAGAATTTCGCTACATTGAACGACAAGTCCACGTCGGGCAAATCGTCATATTCCATGACCTTGTACGACACTCCGGGTGTGCGGGCGGAATGGGGCAGCTCCGTTGGTGAGTTTTTCCCCTTCAACTCTGCCGAAGACGTGTTCGAGGATTCCAACGGGTCGTTGTCGAACAAGATTTCGTCGAGGAACTCCGTGCTGAACCATTACTTCGGCGTGCATTCCCAATCGGAGTTCATGCAGCCGGTCAACGGCATCATCAACGACGAGGCGATGACCTTCGACTTCCAAGGCGACGATGACGTATGGGTGTTCATCGATGGCGTGCTGGTCGGCGATGTCGGCGGCATCCACAACAGTGCCGCCTTGCACATCGACTTCCAGACGGGTTCCGTGAAGGTGACGGACGCATCCGGCAACAGCACCTACACCAATACGACGATTCGCGAGATGTTCGCCAACGCGTACGGTGGTGAGGATTCCGACGAATTCCAATCCGTAGAATGGTCACAGACCAACACGAGCACCTTCGCGGATAGCACCTACCACACGCTGGACTTCTTCTATCTGGAACGCGGCAACAACGAGTCCAATCTGAAACTCAAGTATAACCTCGCCGACATTCCCGAAAACAACCTGGTCAAGCTCGACCAGCAAGGCAACCGCGTGGCCGGAGCGAACTTCGAACTGTACAAGGCGGGCAGCGACTATTCTTACACTGCCGCCGACCTGATTAGCAAGGGCACCACCGATAAGGACGGCGTCTATACGTTCACCAACCACGAGACTGGCAAGCCAGTGAATTTCGCCGATCTCGCCCGTAACGGGCGGGGCATCACGCATTACGTGCTGAAGGAGACCAAGGCTCCGCCGGGGTACCGCAAATCTTCGGATATTCATTTGCGCTACCAGATCAGTCCCGCAGGAGACGGCGTGCTGCTCTGCAACGATGAGAGCGGCAAATGGGATTCAGGCGCGTGGTCGGTGGCCCACGAAACGATGACCGTGGCCGACGGCGCCACCGTCTACGACATGAACGGCACATCCCATGACGTTACTCAAGGCAAGGTCTTTGCCGTCATCATGCACAGGGATAAGACGGCCGCCGGCACGCTGGAGTCCGATGCGTGGAGGGCGGTTTCCGGTAGCGCATTGGAAGGCTGGAACCTATCGTCCGATGCGGTGAATGGTATGGCTGACGTCGTCCAGCTGGCCAAGTCGGATGGCGCCGGAAGCACGAACTACCTGCATTTCTTCGGCCTGGATTCCGAAGGCAAGTATTCGGCTTCGATTTCCAGCCTGCCCGGTGACGTTTTCACCTACTATTTCATGCGCTCCGACGAGGAAAAGGCTGATTCGCTGTATGCCATGGGCGTGTACTACACCACGGCCGATTCCACGGAAGGCATCAATGCCTCGAACACCGTTCGTCTGGACACTACGGAGACGGGCGCATACGGCCGGCAGTTCCTGCGTAATTTCGGCGTGCAGATCGCCATCACCGATGTGCACAACGATCCGATCGTGCAGAAGGTCGATGATGCCGGTAACCCAGTGGAAGGTGCGGAATTCAGCCTCTATGCCGCGGATCAGGTCAATGCGGACGGCACGAGCCTGCTGGAGGGAGCGACCGCATTGCAGACCTGCGTCACGGCGAATACGAGCTATCCGTACGAGATGAAGGGCTCGTGCATGTTCGGCATGGCGGGCTCGTCTTCCGAAGGTGTGCAAGGCAGTGGCGTCGATCTGGACAACGGCACCTATTACGTCAAGGAAACCAAAGCACCTGAGGGTTATGAGATCAATGACACGTTGGTGAAACTGCTCATCACCGATAACGGCATCTTCGCAGACGCCGGCACCGAAGATAATGGTGTCTCTACCATGACTCATATCGGTACGTTGAATGAGGTGCTGAAACAGTTCGCGGCCAATCGCGATATCAATCGCACGCTTTCCGATCTGAAGGTCACGCAGTTGCGTTGCGCGGATGAGGAATGTGTGACCAATGGCAGCTGGTCCGAAACCATCGGCTCCGAACATGGGAAGTCCGTGGACGTCAGTTGGACCGGCAACTACAAGAATGGCTACTACACGCTGACCGATCAAAGCACCATGACGGATAACGGCTTCGTCAACACGACCGGTTGGACATACTACAAGGTCAGCCAGGCCGAAGACAAGGACGATGGCTCCCAAGGGAAGGGCGTTCGTTTCAGTCTGAAGAATTCCAATCTGGCGCATATATTCACCGGTGCGAACGTGATTCGCGTGCAAGATAAGCGCAAGGCCAGTCTGACGCTCACCAAGAAGGTTACGGTGGGTGACGGTTACGACAAACCGGATGATTTTGACACGCAGCGGTTCTCGTTCAACGTCACGTTGAGCGCAGATGAGGCCGCCACATTGCAGCAGGATGGCACAACCGACTATTATCATGGCACGATTTCCGGCGGTACCGGCGACGGCAAGAAGGACGATCAGCAGATTGTCATGAAACTGGATCGCGATTCCGAATCCGCTACTTCCGGCAAGCTCCTCCAGTGCGTTGCGGATGGCGACACCGATGCGGAGAAGTGTGCAGAGACCGCATCGATCACGCTTTCCAACAGGCAGACGCTCAGCATCGCCAATATTTCGGACGGCGTCACATACACGATTAAGGAAACGGGCCTGCCGAACGGTTACGTGTTCGAGAGCGCGCAATCCAGTAATCTGACCGGTACCATTCAGCGCTCCTCCGGCATTGCGGCCGCGGTGGTGGGCAACGTGTACCAGCCGAACAGCATTACGTTGGTTGCGGGACGGTTCGTCACGGTCGTGAAGAAAGTGGTTGGTAGCGCAACAGGCTCATATCCGTTTGAATTCCAGCTACAGGCCGCGCAGGGCACGCCGCTGCCTACCTGCGGTACCGCCGATACCTGTTTCGTTTCCGATGTGGACGCCAACGGCAATCATGTCATGAAGAAGACGTTGACGTATCAGACTTCGGGTGAGCGATCGCAGAGCATGACGTTCGGTGACATCACCTTCACGAAGCCGGGCACGTACACATATTCGTTGTCTGAGATCACGCCGTCTTCCGGCGCTCTGCGAGGGTTCAACTATTCGCGTGCGCAGTATGTGGTGACGGTCACGGTTGCGGTTGAGGATGGCAACCTTGTGGTGGCCGGCGTCAAGACGGTCCGAACATATGACGATTCCGGCGCCGCCGTGACCGGGACCGATGCAACGGCTACTGAGAACCAGGCCGTATTTACCAACAACTACAGCAAGGACCCACGAGCCGTCACCTTCTCCGCCACCAAGAACTACACGGAAAACGGCTACCCGTATCAGGCCGGCATGTTCAGCACGAAGCTGACGGCAATCGGCAGCTATGCGACCGCCAGCGGAGCCAAGACGACGGTGGCGGAGCTGCCGAATAATGCGGATTCGGTGCCGATGCCTACCGGTAGTTCCACGGGCAGCATGGATGCCGACTTCGATGATTTCCACACGGCCAGCTTCCCGCGGATCTCATTCGATGGCGGTACCGGCAACAACACCTACGTGTACAAGATCACGGAGAACAGCGGAACCATGGCCGACGCGACCGCCATGACCTACGATTCGACTGAATATTACGTGTTCGTGGCCATCACCGTCACCGACGATATGGTGAACGCCGATATCTCGTACTACAAGAACGAAGCCGGCACCCTGACCAAGGTGGAGATTCCTGCGGACGGCTCGAATCCGGTCCGGTTCACCAATACGTATGCGGCTTCGGCGGTCTCCGCCACTCCGCAGGGCAGCAAGACGCTGACCGGGCGCGCACGCACAGCCGGCGACTCCTTCTCCTTTGCGCTGACCGCGGCGGACGAAGCCACCCAGGAAGCCGTGACGAATGGTACCGTCAGCGGCGCCGCCTGCGCAGACGACTGTACCGTCGAAAGCATTCTCGCCAGTGCGACCTCAACGAATGTGACGGCGGAATCCGGTGAAGCGCAATCATTTGAGTTCACGCAACTCACGTTCGGAAAAGCCGGAACCTACACCTTCAACGTGGCGGAACAATCCGGCAATGCCGGTGGCATTACCTACGACACCCATATATCGACGGTCACCTACGTCATCTCCGATACCGATGCCAACGGCAAGCATACCGGCAGACTGAATGTGGCGAAGGTCAGCTACAGCAACGCCACCGCCACGACCGAAGCCGACCGCAAGGTTACGGATGCGGCCGCGTTCACCAACGCGTATCACGCCACCGCAACGTTTGCCGGTCTCACCGTAACCAAGGAACTGCACAACAGGAACGCCGGCACTACACGCAACCTGTATGCGGGCGAATTCACCTTCACCATCAGTGGTGACGATGAAGCGTCGGCACAACGCATTTCGGCTGGAACGTTTGCGAGCGACCGAAAATTCTCCAACGGGTACGCCGCTGGCAGTGAGGCACAAAACGCAACGAAATACGGCAATGCCGTAAGTGGCATGACCAAGCTTTCCAATCTGGTGTTCAACGAATCCGATGTCGGTAAGACCTACCGTTTCGTGGTCAAGGAACTAGCACAACACACCAATCCGAATACCGGAGCGGTGAATACAAAGTTGGACTCGGATTCTACGAAGCTGACAGGCGAAACGGCCACGGATGTGAAAATCGACGGTATCTGGTTCAGGCAGTGGACGTACCTGGTGAGTGTCACGGTGAGTGACAACGGCGACGGCACGCTGAACGTGAGTACGTCCAAGAGCGTGGTGAAAGGCGACGGCTCGACGTCGACGGCTGATGACATCACATTCGTCAATACGTATGAAACGCTGAAAGCGACGGAAATCGACGATACTTCCGCATCCGCGCCGCTGTACAAGCAGCTCTCCGGCCGCGACTGGTCTGATTCCGAAAAAGACCGGTTCACGTTCACGGTGGAGAAGTGTAACTACAGCACCAACGCCGGTTCGTTCAGCGATGCGAGCTCCATCGTCTGCACGAGTGACGGCACTACGCTGAGCACGCTTCCCTCGCCTTCAAGCTCTTCAGTGACTATAGGCAAGGACCAAGTGGTCCCGACCAAGGCCGGTAATTTCGCCAAGATTGGGTTCGGCTCATTCAGCTTCTCCAAGCCGGGTGCCTACGTGTACAAGGTGACGGAAGTCGCCGGTGACGATACCACGCTCACCTACGCCGCCAACGTGCGTTATCTGCGATTCCGTGTTGAGGAAAACCAGATGAAGGGCGTGTATTCCGTAATCGTTACCACGCCTGGATATGATGCGCCGACGGCTACCGACGCCAATGACGGTGCCGCATTCGTGAATGTGTGCAAGAGCGCGGAGCGTCTGCCGTTGACGGGTGGCCTGACGACCAGAAACTTCCTGGTCGGAGGATTTGTGGTCGGACTGCTGGCGGTGTTCGCCGGACTGGGCATTCATGAGTGGTGGAACAAGCAACGGCGAAAGGAGCAGCTATTGGAATAGACGTAAGGCATCCCGTAGCGGCTCCGGCAGATGTTTGCTGCGGAATCCCGGAATGAAGACTTCATAACTGAAATACCGAATCGATTGAAATTTGTGGCGTCCTAACGAAATGGATCGGCGGGACGCGAACAACCGAACGAGAGAAGAAGGACTCATGAAGATGAGAAAACTATTCGCCGCGGTGGCCGCAGCAGCGACCCTGATCGGTGGCATGGTTCTGAGCGCGAGCAGCGCCCAGGCCGATGGTGTTGCAGCCGGCACGACCATCACCGTGAACAATCCGCAGGTCGGCCACACCTATACGGCGTACAAATTCGCGAATTTTACGAGCGTGACGGCTGGCGAAGGCGCTAATGGTTCCAAAATCGCCCATGTCGAAATCACGACCGAGTCTGCTTGGGTGAACGTCGTCACCGCAGCGGCAGAGGCCGCTACCGGTGCAAGCATTCCTGCCGAGTATACGCAGAATCCAGCAGCCTATGTGGCGACGTTTGATGCCGCCACTCTGCGTGAGTTCGCTGATGCGCTGACGATTCCGACCGGTACCAGTGCGGCAGGAACACCGCTCTCCGGCACTACGGAGGGTGCCGCTTCCGGTACTATCAGCGGGCTGACCGCAAGTAGCTGGTATTTGGTGAAGGACACCGTCAAGAGCAACAACAACGACGTGCAGGGCGGTCCGGAAGCCATTGTCGCCACGCAGATCATTGATGGCAATGGCGTGACTTATGGTGAGTTCGTGAATGGCCTGAAGGCGGATGCTAAGCAGAATGCCATCACCGCCATGGGCGAGTTCAACGCCAAGGCGACCGTTCCGTCCGCTCCGGTAAAGACCGTGACTTCCCTGACCGACTGCGCTGCAAACAACAATACGAATACGAAATGCACTGTGCGAGTCGGCCAGACGCTGTCCTACAACGTAACCGCCAAGGTTCCTACCGACTACGCCTCGTACGATGCGTATACCTTCACCTTCACCGATACGCCAGGTACGGGCCTGACCGTTTCCTCTGCGAACATCAAGGTCAATGGCACCAAGGTCTCCGCCGTCAGCGGCATCACCATTACCGGTTTCACGAATGGCGACCTTGTCGGTAACGGTAGCGCGGCATTCACCGTGATCTTGAGCAAGACCGCACTGGATACCGTGCTCAACGGTAAGACCGCGACCAATAACTATTATGACATCGAACTCACCTATGATGCCGTTGTCAACGAATCTGCCGAAAACACGGTGACGAACACCACCACCGTTACCGATCCCTCCGGCACATCTGAGCCAGGCAAGGTCGAGAAGAACGTCGGACAGTTCTCCATCAAGAAGGTCGGCAAAGACGATAACGGTGGTTGGACGACGGCCCTCGCAGGTGCCGAGTTCTCCATCATCCCGGCTGATGATGACACCGCACGGCGTTATGACGCCAACGCTACGGCTGAGACTGCCACCGCTCTGAAATTCACTGAAATCACCGGGGATAACAAGGGAAGCTACACTCTCAACGCTGACCAGTCGGCGACTTCTGGCGTGACCTCCGCCCTGGCCACTTCTTCCGATAGCAACAACAAGGGCCAACTCAAGCTCAACGGTCTCGCCCAGGGCACCTACACCGTGAAGGAAACCAAGGCACCGGCAGGTTATTCCAGCCAGTTCCTTCCGACCTTCACCGTTACGGTCAATGCTGACGGAACCGTCACGTTCTCCGATCTGGGCAATCTTGATCTGGTCGCCGGTGATGCCACTGCCAAGACGGCAACGGTCAGGAACGTGAAGTCCCTCACCCAGTTGCCGCTCACCGGTGGTGCGGGCATCATCCTGTTCTCCGTGATCGCGGCACTGCTTGTTGCCGTCGCGGCAATCGCGACCGTGCGTATTCGCGCCGTCAAGCGCGAGTTGCAGGCCTGAAGGTTCCCGACTCCGACCTGTGAAGGCTGCTCCGATTCGTGAGCGCTGATCGCCCGAGGGCGATACGCAAAGCCATTCGGCAAGCGTATCGCCCTCGTCGCGTATCAACGGGCTCTATGTAACCTCACATCTCGTGTAAAGGTCCGAGGGATATTGCCGACTGTCTTCTGCATTTGCCGGAAGGCGGCATACTGCCTGGCCCTAGCACCCCCGACATCTCTCGATTTGCTGAATTTCAGGTAAAAACCGGGCAGAGTGCGTGAATCTGGGATACTCTCATAGAGAATGCCCCGTGCGCGAGACCAAGCGAATTCGTGCAGGGGAATGTTGTCGGGCCAATCGTGAAGGAGCATGCCCATGTCCAGTTCGTTCTTCAAGAAGGCGTTAATCGGCGGCGCAGTGGCCGCAGGAGCGGCGGTGTGGGCCATTGCGCCGCGCACCTTTTCCGACAAGCGTCGCAACTACGTGCCGGCCATTCCGGACGTATGGTACGCTCATCGCGGTCTGCATGACGCCGGTTCCGGTCTGACCGCGCAATACGCCGCCGAAAGCGGCGAGTACGTGGCACTCGCCCGCCGCATGGCCATGAAGGCCGGCTATGGCAATCCGAGCGTGCTTGGCGCCATCGCGCCGGAAAACTCCCTAGCCGCTTTCGCTGCCGCTTGCGAGGCCGGTTACGGCATTGAGCTCGACCTGCAGATGACCGCCGACGGCGAAGTCGTAGTGGTGCATGATGATGACCTGATGCGTGTTGCGGGGGATCCGCGCCGCATCAAGGATTTCACCTATGACGAGCTGACCCGCATCCCGCTGTTCCCGACCGACGCTCCGGGTGCTTCCAAGGCTGCACCGTTGCCGGGCTCTCTCGAGAAGCCTCCGCTGGTCACCACGCCGGACCATGCGCCGGAAGGCTACTACCAGCATGTGCCGTTGTTCGCCGACGTGCTCAAGGTGGTCGCCGGCCGTGTGCCGTTGATTGTGGAGTACAAGTTCGAGGACAATTCCAAGTGGGATCCGCGCGACGTGGAACTCATGGAAAAGGGCGACGCGTTGCTGCAGGCCTATTCCGGCGCATATGTGGTTGAATCGTTCAATCCGGCCGCCGTGAATTGGTATAAGGAAAACCGTCCGGAAGTATGCCGCGGACAGCTATCTTGGTGGCCGGAAGGCAAGGACGCGCCGACTGATCCGGTGGCATTGGCCAAGGAGTATGCGGCCGGAGCGCTGGTCTTCGATTGGATTTCCCGCCCTGACTTCGTAGCCTACGATTGGAAGGGCGGCAATAGCCCGCAGGTGCGTCTGGCCCGTTTCATGGGCGCGGTGCCGGTCTCATGGACCGTGCGCAGCCGTGACGAGCTCGCGCAGTGCGACGATTGGTTCGACCACCACATCTTTGAGGCGTTCGTTCCCGACGAGCGTTGATGCAAGGCCCAATCCAGCCGATCAGGGCTGGATTGGGCCGGCAATCAGTCGATTACGCCATAGAGGCGATCGCCGGCATCGCCCAGACCCGGCACGATGTAGCACTTGTCGTTGAGCTTTTCATCGACGGCGCATAGCACCAGCTTGAATTTGATGGACGGGTCGAGATGCTCCTCAACGAACTTCAGGCCCTCCGGAGCGCCCAAAATGCACACGGCGGTGATGTCTTTGGCACCGCGTTCGGCCAGATAATGCGTGGCGGCAACCAGCGTGCCGCCGGTGGCGAGCATCGGGTCGATCAGGAAGCACTGACGGCCGGTCAGATCCTCCGGCAGACGGTTCGCGTAGGTAATCTGCTGGGTCGGATTCTCCTCGTCGCGTTTCATGCCGAGGAAGCCGACCTCTGCGGATGGAATCATCTTGGTCATGCCGTCAAGCATGCCCAGGCCAGCGCGCAGCACGGGCACGATGAGCGGAGCCGGAGAGGCGATATGCTTACCGATCATCGGGGAGACCGGGGTCTCGATCGGCTTGTCGACGACTTCGACGTCGCGAGTGGCTTCGTAGGCCTCGAGCATCACGAGTTCGGAAACGAGCTCACGGAAGGTGGAAGAGGCGGTGTTCTTGTCACGGAGAACGGTGAGTTTATGGTCCACCAGCGGGTGGTTCAACACATGAATATCCATGCTTTCCAAGATTAGTGCATGATAACGAAGAAATGCGCCGAACCACGAAAGCGCCTGTCGGCGCAAAGGCCGCTCGCAGCGGCAAAAAATGGAGCCCGGGGCTATGCATGGCCCGGCGCGAATCCCATTGTACAGGCGTGGAGGACGGGGTGTGAACACGTGTCGCGTTCCCCCGCAGGCGTTGGATCGCTTCGGTTTCGGGCTTGCGGGCTCCACTCCGGCATGACGGCGGCAGTTCGAGGAATCTTACTCCAGTCGTCCGCGCCGCCAAAGGCCCGCACCATGGCGGAAATCCTTGGCGGTGGCAAACAGGTTGCCGGCGGTGTGCAGCAGTCGTGAGGCCTTTGCCCGGGCGGTTTTTTCGGCATCTCCAGCGGATTGCGCTCCACGCGAAGTCAGTTTCTTCGCCTCGATGCGCAATCCCAGTGCAACCACGTCGGTAAAGGCGGCGGCACGTTCCAGCGCAACGGCGAAATCACCCGTAAAAGCGCCGGCCAGAATGGAATCCGCGGTGTGCGCGATATCCTCTTCCGTCGGGGCCTGATCGACTCCGGCAATCGCGGAAGCGGTCGTCGCAACCGGCTCGCCCACGCGCCACAACCGCGCAATCGACTCCCGGTTCTTGCGCATCCACGTACGTAGCAGATACAGACGCCACAGAATGCCCGGCAGTGAATCCGGCTCGGCGTGGCTCCACAGTTCCGCAATCACGTCAACGCCTTCGCGGTCGACCAGCGTAAGCACACGTTCCACCAACGCCGCATCCTGCGTGTGATGCACGCGATCAAGCAAAGCCGCCGCCGAAGCGTGGCTCATCTCGTTGATCTGCGCCGGATCCGCACCGCCCGCGATATTGTCGGCCATCATCTGGTCGAGCTGGCCCGGGCGCGAGGGGCGTGGCGAACCGGTATTCGTGAAACCGGCGGTACGGCTGGGAATCACGGAACCGGAGCCGTAGTGCATGTTAGTAGACAAGTGGCGTGACCTTTTGAATATCGATGATGTTGGGACCTTGCGGTGTATCGATTATAAACATTGCGATGGCCGTACCGGTAGGCATATAGGGAGACTTGGCGATGAGCTGTTTGGCGAGCTGCTTGCGCGAGCACATGCCACGCAGATGGTCGAACATGCCGCCGATCACCGGCCGATGCATGCAGATGGCCGTGGTCTGTCGCGTGTCCAACGTCTGCCTGATCTGCTCCAGAAACGCGAGCCAGGCCATGGTCGGATGATCGGCGAATGCGTCTTCCGTCAACGCGTCGATATGCTCCATCGGCCGGTCGGTCTGCCAGCTGAGGACCTGCAGCGTCTCCTGACAACGCATCCATGGCGACGTGGCCAGTCGGGTGGGATTGTAGCAGGCGAGCTCGCGGTTGAGCGCGAACGCCGCGGCCGCACCTTTCGGCGTGATCGGACGATTCGCGTCGGTGCCCTTCCATGATTTGCGTGATTCGGCTTTCGCGTGGCGCACGATCAGCAGATTCTGCGCGGTCGCGGCGCCCTCCTGCACACGGTCGACGAACGCCGCGAGAATGTCCTTATCGGTGGAATGCGTCAGGATTTTGCGTGCCTCACGTACCGACACCCACACGATATCGTTGATTTCGCCTACGTCCGCGCGATGCACCGGGCCGAATGCGTCGATGAGATGTTCGGCGTCCTCTCCGGTGATGGGCCGTGCCATCCAGTACAGCGTGTGCTTGGTGTCGACGGTGCGGTCGTGCGAATGGCGGGTCTTCTTGCCTTCCTCGGACAACGGGTATTCGACCTCGCCCAAGTACGGACCGAGCGCGATGCTTACGCCCGTCTCCTCGCCGATTTCGCGAACCGCCGCATGACGGTGTGATTCGCCCTGCTCCAGCTTGCCTTTCGGCCAGCTCCAGTCATCATATTTCGGTCGATGCACGATGCAGACTTCAATGTCGTCGAGCAGTTCCTTGGCTGTCTTCCGCGTTGCGATCTGAGGATTGTCGGCGATTTGCCCGCCGACCTTCCAGCGGTAGACGATACCCCCCGCAGCTTCCACGATACGTCTCATCTTCTCGCTCATGCCTTTCATTGTAAGCGCGACGAAAGTGGCCGACTCTGCGATGTGCAGAATCGGCCATCTTCTGATGGTCCCTCAACGGAACGGTGCGACTCAGTGCGTTGCCGGACGGCGCGTATGGCGCTTGATCAAGTATTCCTGGCAGTCAACCAGCGGGCGGCCTTCGGCGTCCTTCGAATGACGGACGTACGTGCCATCGGCCTCCATGTGCCAGGAGGCGGTGGAATCGGCCATCTGCAGGTCGACGTACTTGATCAGCTCGTCGATCTGCTCCGGTGCGGTGATGCGGACCAGTGCCTCGACTCGGCGGTCGAGATTGCGGTGCATCAGATCGGCGGAACCAATCCACACCTCAGGACCGGCGGCCGGGCCTTCGCCGATCTGCGGGCCGTCGGAGTTGGCGAAGGCATAGATACGGCTGTGCTCGAGGAAGCGACCGAGGATGGAACGCACGCGGATGTTCTCGGAAAGGCCCGGAACGCCCGGCTTGAGCGCGCAGATGCCACGTTCGACGATGTCGATCTTCACGCCGGCTTGGCTGGCGCGGTACAGCGCATCGATGGTCTTTTCGTCGACGATGGAGTTGACCTTGATCTTGATCCATGCCTCCTTGCCGGCGCGTGCGGCATCCTCCTCGCGGCGGATGCGCTGGATCAGGCCGGAACGTACGGTGCGGGGGGCCACCAGCAGGCGGTGGAAACTCGACTTCGGAGCGTAGCCGGACAGCTGGTTGAACAGACGGGTCATATCCTGACCGACCACCGGATCGCAGGTCAGCAGGCCCAGATCGGTGTAGATTCGTGCGGTCTTCGGGTTGTAATTGCCGGTGCCCACATGGCAGTAGCGGCGCAGGCCGTCGGCTTCCTGACGTACCACGAGGCTCAGCTTGCAGTGGGTCTTCAGGCCTACGATGCCGTACACCACGTGCACGCCTGCACGTTCGAGCTTGCGGGCCCACGCGATGTTGGCATCCTCGTCGAAGCGAGCCTTGATCTCGACCAATGCCAGCACCTGCTTGCCGGCATGCGCGGCGTCGATCAGGGCGTCGATGATCGGCGAATTGCTGGACGTGCGGTACAGCGTCTGCTTGATGGCGAGCACCTTCGGATCGGCGGCCGCCTGCGCTAGGAACGCCTGAACGGAGGTAGAGAACGAATCATACGGGTGATGCAGGAGGATATCGCGTTCGCGAATCGCTGCAAAGATGTCTTGCGCGCGGGATGACTCCACCTCGGCGATCTGACGGTTCGTAGTCGGTACGAAGGAGCGGTATTTCAGGTCCGGACGATCGATGCCGCCGAGCTCGAACAGTACGGTCGCGTCGAGCGGTGCCGGCAGGCGGTACACCTCGTCGGCGCTCACGCGCAACTGGTCGGCGAGTAGCTGGGAGAGGAACGGGCTGGTCTCGTCGGAGATCTCCAGACGGATCGGCGGTCCGAAACGACGGCGCAGCAGCTCCTTCTCCATGGCGTTGAGCAGGTTCTCGGCATCATCCTCTTCCACGTCGATGTCTTCGTTACGAGTCACGCGGAAGGAGCGGGCTTCCTTGATGATCATGCCCGGGAACAGGGATTCCAGATGGGCGATAATCAGGTTCTCCATGGTGATGAAGCCGTAGCGGACATCGGTGGTCTCGTCATCGGTCAGGTCGTCGACCGGCACGAGACGGTTCAGGTTGCCAGGGATCTTCACGCGTGCGAAGTGGGACTTGCCGGAGGCGGGGTTCTCTACGAGCACGGCGAGGTTGATGGAACCGCCGGAGATATATGGGAACGGGTGGGCCGGATCCACGGCGAGCGGCGTCAGCACGGGGAAGACCTGCTGGCGGTAGTAACGCGAAAGGCGCTCCTGCTCGGCCGCGGTGAGCTTGTCCCAGCTCAGCAGCACGATCTTCTCCTTGGCCAGGTCGGGCAGGATGTGATCGATCATGTAGTGCGCATGCTCATCCTGCAGGCGGTGGGCCTGCTCGCTGATGGCGCGCAACTGCTGTCGGGGGCTCAGGCCGGAGGCCGCCGTGACGGCGATGCCGGTGTCGATGCGGCGCTTCAGACCTGCGACGCGAACCATGAAGAATTCGTCGAGGTTGTTTGCGAAGATCGCGGCGAAGCTGGCGCGCTCGATGATCGGCAGATCCTCGTCCTGAGCAAGCTCGAGGACTCGCTTGTTGAACTTCAGCCAGCTCAACTCGCGGTCGAAGAAGCGGTCGTTCGGCAGCGGTTCTTCACCGGCCTGCAGCTCCCGCCTGTCGTTCTTATCGGTCTCGGCGATGTGCTCAGCAATCTGGCTGCGCAGAATCGCCTTTGAGGGTGCGTCAAAAATCTGTGCCATAGCACACTACTTTAAGCGGTGTTTGTCGTGACATTCCACAAAACGGCGCAGAATTTAGCCGGAGTTTACATTAGTTTGATGGATTTGCGAAGAGCACACCGGTGAATGTTCGATTTTCGATTGGGAAAAGGGGTGATTGTGACGTGTCAGGTGGACTTCGGCGTCATTCGCCTGATGGTTGGCGTTCCGGCGGTTCGACGTTGCCGTATGGTGGGTTGCGTACGACACGCCGGAGTACGGCATAAAGCGCACGCAATCGCACAATCCTCAGGTGAGAATCGCACAAGATAATGCAAATCTCCGATTATGGCGATCGGAAGGGAACAGTTTGGCAAATAACGCAACATAGGCCCGTTTCGGTTTGCATAGCCGCCGATGCTGAGCATAATTACGAAGTACAAGAACAACTTAACAGAGCAGAGCCCACAAAAAGTGTATGACCGAGATAGGTTGTTACGTTGAACGGGCATTGGATAGACTTACCGTTACAACGAGGATGTTGTGTTGCGATTCTGCTCTGAAGCTTCTTGTAGAGAAGGCCCGCTTCGGCGGGTCTTCTTTTTTGTTGCTCCTTCGATATGATTGCTATGCCGAATCAGTGGACGCGAGTGTGGAAAGCGATGATGGTTATGGTGGCTGCCAGGAGTGAGAAGGAACCGGAGGAGTCTCTAGCCCATCCTCGGCTGGGGCCTGCGCAACGGCGGGAGCAGATCATCGATGCCGCCTCGCAGCTCATTTCCCGCAACGGATTTTGGGGATTCTCAGTGCGTCAGGTGGCTGCGCAATGCGATCTGACCGAACCCGCGGTCATCTACCATTTCAAGAACAAGGTCGGCCTGCTGATTGCGGTGCTGGAACGTCGTGATCGCGAAGATATGGCGCAGTATTCGCATTCTCTTGGCGTGGAACCTGAACAGATTTGGAATGGCGATGTGCGGTTCGGCATTCGGGATATCTGCGATGTGCTGATGGCGCGCAATGCCAAGCAGCCGGAAATCGTGAGGTTGTACACCATTTTGCAAGGAGAGTCGCTCAGCGATCATCACCCGGCATATGAGTACTATCAAAAGCGCGAGCGGCGTGTGATTGCGATGCTGACGCGTGCGGCCGAGCATGATGGTCTGGAACATCCTCAGCAGGAGGCATACCTGGCTCTTGCCATGATGGATGGTGTTCAATTGCGATGGCTCCGTAACCCCGAAGACGTTGATCTGATGACGTTGTGGCGTGCCTATGCCGATGCTCGCTGGTGGTGATGCGTGTTCGGCGTGTCGTGCCGAATGACGTGATTCGCCAATCTTTCCGATCGCTGCGTAAGCGCGACATGTGCCGATAATTAACTACGTAGTTAATTCATGTTATAGTGGTACTTACATAATTAACTATGTAGTTAATTAATGGCACACCTTGGCTCGATGATGAGGAAGGGAGAACCTGATGACGGCATTCGATCAGGCGGTCGAAACAATCCGACGGGGCTCAGATAGCGCAACCCTCGCCGCACAACTCTATGGTGAGCTCACCGATGACGAGCGGCTGAATCTGCTGGACGGTGACATCTACTACTGGCAGGGACGCCTGGATATTGTGCGGCATGGCTACAATATCGCGCCATACGTCATGGGGGCCGTGAATCGGCTCGGCATTCCGGGCATACGGTTCGTGGATGGTCCCCGTGGGTGCGTCAGCGGGCATGGCACCGCATTCCCGGTGTCCATGGCACGCGGCGCGACATGGAACGAGGCTCTGGAGGAACGCGTCGGCGAAGCCATCGGAGAGGAGGTACGCGAGCAAGGAGGCAACCTTTTCGGTGGCGTATGCATCAATCTTCCGCGGCATCCCGCTTGGGGCCGCATTCAGGAGACTTATTCCGACCAACCGGTGCTGCTGGGATCGCTGGGTGCGGCGCTGACGCGCGGCGTGCGCCGGCATGCCATGGCCTGCGTCAAGCATTTTGCCTGCAATTCCATGGAAAACGCGCGTTTCAAGGTCGACGTGAAGGTTGATGAGGCCACATTCCATGAGGTGTACGGGCCGCATTTCAAAACGGTGATCGATGCCGGTGCGGATGCGGTCATGACCGCATACAACTCCGTGAATGGCGAGTACTGCGGGCAGAACGCATGGCTCATTCGGCAGACACTGCGAAAGGACTGGGGCTTTACCGGTATCGTCGCCTCCGATTTTGTATGGGGGTTGCGTGATGTGACGAAATCGGTGAAGGCGGGTCTCAATATCGAGGAGCCGTTCCATCAACAGCGGTACACCAAGTTGCGTGCGGCCCTCGACCGTGGCGATGTGACCTGGGATGACATTCGCGAGCTTGGCGAGCGCATCCTCGATACGCAACTGAGATTCTATGCGCAACGGGATATGCGGGAACCCGCTGGAACCATGGCCGGCGCGGAGCATGCGGCGCTCGCCCGTGAAGTGGCGGAGCAGTCCATGGTGCTGCTGAAAAACGATGCGCGGGCACTGCCGCTCGATCCTGCCGCCGTCTCACGTATTACGGTAGCCGGCAGGTTGGCGGATGCGGCGAACACCGGTGATCAGGGCTCTTCGAATGTAAGGGCTCCGTACACGGTGACGCCATTGGAGGGGCTGCGCACGGCATTCGGCGACGATGCGGTGGATTACGTGGAGGGATGCGACCCCGCAGAGGCTGCGCGTCGCGCACGTCATGCCGATGCCGCGATCGTGGTCGTCGGCTACACGGCGAATGATGAGGGCGAATACCTCAAGAGCGTGGTCTCCCCGGATATGCTGCCGTTGCTGCCGGAACCGGTGACTGCGGAACAATGCGCGGCGAAGCAGGCCTGCCAAGCCTACATGAAGGAAGGCGTAAGCACGTTCGGTGGCAATGCGGAAGGCGGCGATCGCGCAAGTCTGCATCTGAATCCGGAAGACGTGGAACTCATCCACGCCGTCGCCGCAACCAATCCGCGCACGATCGTCGTAGTGGTCGCCGCTGGTGCCGTGCTGATGGACGAATGGGTGGACGAGCCTGCCGCAGTGATGATGGGCTGGTATTCCGGCATGGAGGGTGGGCATGCGCTTGCCGACATCATTACCGGCAAGGTCGACCCGTCCGGACGGTTGCCGTATGCAATCGCGCGATCGGAACACGATCTGCCCCCATTCGACCGTGAGGCGACCAGTGTGCGGTACACGCGCTGGTATGGCCAACGGTTGATTCAACACCGCGGTTCACAAGCATTGTTCCCTCTGGGGTACGGCCTGTCATACCAGTCATATGGAATTGGGGAACCTGCGATTGCGGATTTCGATAGGGAGCGGCAGACGGCGATCCTGCACGTTCCGGTCACCAACGAGGGCGGTCATGCCGGCCGCCATGTCGTTCAGGTATATGGCAGTTTGCAGGAGGGCGAGCGCGCAGGCGAACGTGAACTGCTCGGTTTCGCATCGGCGTCCATTCCCGCGCGACAGACTGTGGACGTCGCAATATCGCTGGATTTCTCGGCGCTGGGCCGTTGGAATGCACAGGAGCGCAAAGTCGCGCTCGAAACAGGAAAAATCCGCATCGAGGCGTCCTCGTTCTGGGGCGATCCCGATGCTTCGACAATGGAGGTCGAACTATGAATACAGCACAACCGACCGTGTGGACGGGAACGGTGAGTGACGAATAACAGGCAAAGGTGCCTTGGGTCGTCGGAGTGGCGCTCGTCTTGGGTGTATTCCTATGGATGGGACCATACATGGGCGTAAATGTGGTGCTGCTCCCCGCGAAGACGGCGCTGCTGGCGGGAGATGGCAAGGCGAGTGTCGTCGCAGTGCTGTCCACCAGCGCCATGATCGTCGCGGCCATTGCCAATATCATTTTCGGTGCGCTTTCCGATTTGACCCGTTCCCGCTTCGGACGTCGTTCCCCCTGGATCATCGGTGGTTCGGTTCTTGCCGCGGCGGCCATGATGTTCGTGAGCTGGGCGCCGACCGTACCGCTGCTCATCGTGGGATGGTGCGTATATCAGTGCTTCCTGAACGCCATCGTCGCGCCGTTGATCGCCGTGATCACCGACCGTACGGCACCGAAGTTCCGCGGTACCATCAGCGCCATGTATGCGCTTGGCTACTCGGTTGGCATCTACGGTGGTCAGATGATCGGCGCCCGATTCCTTACGGACCAATCCATGGGCTTTACCGTACTTGCCGTGCTTACGCTGATCGGAGGTCCTCTCGCCGCTCTGATCATGCACGAAGGTTCCAGTCTGGCCATGCCGAGGAAACGATTCACCGCGCAGATGTTCTGGGAGCATTTCTCCTTCCCGACGAGACATTGCCGTGACTACTATCTTGCATTGTTCGGCAAGTTCCTGATCGTCGCGGCCAAGTTCGCCATCTCCGGTTTCCAGCTGTACATCCTCACGGATTACATGATGCAAAGCGCCGATGGGGCCAAACACTACGTTTCGGTGATTTCCATGTGCATGATGGTGACCGCCATCGCCATGACGGTGATCGCAGGGCCGATTTCCGACAGGATCGGCAGCCGTAAGATTCCGGTGATTGCATGCTCCTTGCTGGTTGCCGTAGGCTCCATCATTCCGTTCTTCTCCAACGATCCGAAGATGATGATCGCGTATGCATTGGTCGCGGGTACCGGCATGGGCGCCTACAACGCCGTGGATCAGGCTCTGAATGTGGAGGTGTTGCCGTCCAAGGACACCGCCGCCAAGGATCTGGGCATTCTGAACCTTGCCAATACCGGTGGCCAGGTGCTCGGTCCGGTGCTTGCCGCCACGCTGATCAATATGTTTGGCTACCATGCGCTCTTCCCGTTGGCTGCCGTCTGTTCGCTGCTCGGCGCGCTGTTGATCGTCTTCATCAAGTCGGTGAAATAAAAGCCCCGGACGCCATGATCGATGCTTCGATCAATCAGGGTGCGGGCGGCGAGACATGGTCCTGGAAGCTGCGGACCGGTCCTTGCCGCCCGCACCCTGACGCGTTGCGTGGGCAGAGTGGCGGGAGGTGGTCGGTGGACGGCGGTGGATGACACGCCGGGGGTGTGGATAACCTGGCGTCCTTCGACCACAGGGGTCGGTTTCGCTTGCAGATTCACCGTCGAATGATTTTCAATCGGCGGTATGAACGCTGTACCACCCATTCCCACCGAGGTGCCGTTGCCTCCGCAAGCGGCGACTTCGCGGCAACCCATATCGCCGCAACGTTTCTACACTCCACCCGGAGTGGTCGGCGACGGAAACGATGACACCGTTCCGCCGTGGTCTGAAGCCGATTCGAGTCCGCCTATGTCCGTGCACGGTACCGTGGCGCGCCTGCATGCGGCGCATCCGGTGGCGGAGCATGCCGATATGGACGGCGTGGTGGTGCTGAGCTCCGCAGTCGCCGGTGTGGGAGTCAGCACGTTGGCGGCCATGCTTGCCCGCACGCTGACGCAGCGTGGAGTCAAGTGCGTGCTGGTGGATGCGGACCTGCAGGGTGGCGGATTGGATGTGCTGCTCGGCATCGAAAATGAGGATGGTTCCCGATTCGGTGACATCAATGCGCCGCTTGGCAACGTCGATGGCAAGGCGCTGTTGCGCGAGCTGCCGGTCTGGGATGGTGTGCCGGTACTTTCCTGCGATCCATGGAAGATCGAAAATCCGCAATGGTGGGAGATCCAAGCCTGCATTCGTGCACTCGCACAGACACGCAGGACGGTGATCGTCGATATGGCGAACCATACCGGTCTTGACGGTCTGAAGGCTTGTGCGGGAGCCTTGCATATCGTTGCGGTGGAGATGACGGTGCTCGGCCTGGCCCGTGCAAAAACCTGGCTGAAGTCACTCGGAACGGTTGACGGCAATGGCGGATCCTCGCCGATTCTGGTCGGCATCGAACCTCGCGGCACCATACGCAATCGTGGAACCACTGGTGTTGCCGAAGCGCAAGAGTATTTGGAATGCGAAATCGGCATCGTCATACGGCCGGATGGCAAACTGTGCAGTGCGCTCCTGGAAGGACTGGGATTGCGCAAGCCGAACACGACTATGCGCAAAGCCTTGGAACGATTGGCCGATCGCGTACAGGAAAGGCGTGGCGGAAAGCGGGCGGATCATGGAACTCGGCCCTCTTAGCGAAGTGGCCCGCGAGCCGGGAGTCACCGATATCGCCGTGACCTGCGACGGTTCCGTATGGGTGGATGGCGGCGATGGCATGCGATTGCGCAGATTGCGTGTGCCGTTCGACTCCGCGCAGTCCATTCGGAATTTCGCGGTACGACTATGTTCCCAACTTGGCCGTCGTCTCGACGACGCCTGTCCGATAGCCGACGCCTCCACCGTTGACGGCGTGCGCGTGCATGCCGTGATCGCACCGTTGGTCCCGCAAGGTGCGGCCATCAGCATCCGCCTGCCCGACGCCACCGCACCCCGGTTGGAATCCTTGGCGCACCACGGCATGTTTCCGCTGGCTTGGCTGCCATTGTTACGTGGATTGGTGCGCCGCAAGGCGACGATGCTGGTCACAGGCGGTACTGGAGCCGGCAAAACCACCATGCTCAAGGCGTTGCTTATGCAATGCCCGCCGACGGAACGCATCATCACCGTTGAAGAGGTGCGCGAACTGGGCATGTTCCATCATGCCAATCATGTGTCGTTGGTCACCAGAGAGGCCAATGTGGAAGGCGTCGGAGCCATAGATTTGTCGCAATTGATCGCAGCGACCCTACGCATGCGGCCGGACCGTGTGGTAGTGGGCGAATGCCGAGGTGCGGAGATCGCGGATCTATTGAGGGCGCTCAACTCCGGGCATCGTGGTGGCATGACCACCCTGCATGCGAACAGTGTGGAAGCCGTGCCATCGCGTTTGGTGGCGCTTGGGCTGCTCGCCGGTCTGGATCCGCGTGCCACCGCCGCACTTGCGGAAAACGCTTTCGATGTGGTGCTGCATGTGGAACGAACGCAAGGATATCGCAGAATCTCTCAGATCGGTCAACTTACCGTGCGGGATGGAAGGCTGCAAGGCAGCCCTTTGGCATTTTGGAATGGCGGGCAGGTGCGAACGAACGAGCGATGGGTGGATTTCATGCGGCGATGGGGCGTATGAGAGCGTGCCGGTACGAGGCCGGGCGATGGCGAGATTCGGAAACACACAAGGAGTCTGTGATGAAATGGTTGGCATGGTGTGCCGCAGTGATGACTGCGCTCGCCGTGTGGCTATGGCTGCGCCGCCATGAGACATTCGGGCAATCCCGACTGTCGGACCTGCACGGATGCGTCGATGGCGGTGCAGAACCGAAGGATCAGACGCCGGCAGGGCAGAGCCCGCAAGCCGATGGGCGGGAGGGCAGCGTTGTCGGCGAGCCTACCGGAAACGCAGTGGCGAGCGCGCCATTGCCCCATATGGCAAGCGTGGCATGTGTGGCGGCCTTGCAGGCTTCCGTACGTAGCGGCGCCACGTTGGTGCAGGCTTTCGAAGAACTGGGAGGCTGTGCGTTTGCCACTCCTGAACTCACTCGCTCGCGCATCGAGATGGTGTTGCGATGCCGTTGCCCGCCCGAAGAACAAGGTGAACAGATGCGCCGATTGAGTGCGGAACTTTATGCGGCCTGCCAGCTCAGCATGGCGTTGGGCTGCGAAACGTCACGTTGCCTGGCTGCAGTTTTGGCCTCCCTGAAAAGGCAACGACTTTTGAACGACCTGCGCAGGAACGCCTTTGCCATGCCTCAGGCCACGGTCAAACTGCTGATGGCATTGCCGTTGCTTACGGTATTGCTGGGCGAAGGCATGGGCGCCCGCCCTTTGGCCTTCCTGTGCGGTGATGCCAGGGGGCTGCTGTGCTTGGGATTTGCCTTGGGATGCTATGCGATCGGCCTGCTGTGGATTCGGGTATTGCTACGGGAGAATCATCCGTGACGGATTGCGGGAATGATGGGCGAACCGTAGCGGAAGAAGGGAGCGGCCATGCTGGAATCGTGGGCGATTGCCTCCGCATGCTGTACGTCCGGGGCCGTCTGGTTGTGGTATTGGAGCCCTACACGGGTGTTGCCGGGTGAAGAGGTCGCTCATGAACTGCCGATGCCGCTGGTGCTTGAAATGCTGGCCGTCGCCATTCGACGGGGTGCCTCGATACCGCATGCGTTGATTGTCGTGGGGCGGATTGTCGGCGGGGATTTTGGCGAAGGACTCTCGTCCGTCGGAGGTGCGCTGAACCAAGGCGTCGACTGGGATCAGGCGTGGCCGTCAGGCGATGACATCGCGTTGGTGCGTGACGTCTTCGCCGCTTCATGGTCAAGCGGGGCCTCGCCGCTGAACCGATTGGATGCCGCTATCGAACAGTTGGATTGGGATGAGCGCTCGCAGATCGAGCGGGATGCCGCGAAACTGTCGATTCGACTGCTCTTGCCGACGGGATTGTGTTTTCTGCCGGCGTTCATTGCGGTCGGTGTCATTCCGGCGATCGCCTCCTTTCTTGGATGACTGTGGATAGTGGTGGATGACACGCCGGGGGTGTGGATAACTGCCCATCCTCCGACCACAACCCTTGCGTTTGCGGCGTAGGCATCCCGGATTCCGCGACACTGAAGCCACCCGGTCATCCGGTCGGGCCGAATCAAACGAAAGGAACGCGATGAACGCCGAAATGTCAATCAATGTCGATGGCCATCCCGACGTATTGGGGCGGGTGGGTCGCAGAATGTTCGCACTGCGAGAGCAGGCTGACCGCATGGTCTGCCTGCTCGATGCTCGTATACGGACGCTGACGTCCGAGCCCGAAGAGGGGGCGGCAACCGCCGAATATGCAGTGGTGTTGGTGGCCGCGACCGGTTTCGCCGCGGTACTGGTCGGCATCATGAAATCCGATGCCGTCAAGACGATGCTGACCAACATCATCAAGAAAGCGCTCAGTGTGGGGTGACGTCCCATGCTGACCCCATGGTGGAAACGCCATGCGGATGAGGGATCCGCCACCGCGGAATTCGCGGTGGTGCTTCCCTCCGTTGCCGCAGTGGCGATGTTGATGCTATGCCTTGGACGGGCCGTGGTGGTGTCCATGGATTGCCAGGATGCGGCCGCCGTCGCGGCGCATGCGATGACGATTGCCGGTCGTGATGGTGAATCCCGTGCACGGAGCGCCGCCTTGGCGGCTGCCGGTAATGATGCGCGGGTGTCGTTTTCTCGAAATGCCGACAGCGTCACGATCACCGTGCAATGCCCGGTGATTCCGGATCCGGTCGGTGTCCTGCCAACGCGCGTGACCGCCAAAGCAACCCGATATCTCTAGGATTTGCGCGGCGGGATTGCCGCGTACGCAAGGAGACGGAGATCGTGAAACAGTTTGTGAAACAATGGTGGACGACCAGATGCGGGCGATTCATGCGGCTATTCGCAAAGGCTGACGAAGGTTCCGGCACCGTATCCGGAATCACCCTGATTGCGGCAACGGCGGTGATGCTGGGTGTCGTCGCGGCCGCCGGCAATCTGCTGATTTGCCTGCATCGGGCGCAACATGTTGCCGATCTGGCCGCAGTGGCTTCGGCGACGGCGCTGCATGAAGGGTCGGCAGTGCCGTGTGAGGTGGCTTCACGAACGACGCGCGGTAATGGCGCCGAGCTGCAATCCTGCGAAATCATCGGCGAAGATGCACGAATCACAGTCGCAGTGGGTACGAACGTGCCGTTTGCGTCTCAGGTGAGCAAATCCTCCCGTGCAGGGCCGGTCGCATGCGAGTAGGAGTGCGTTTGGCCCGCATGCCCGTGGCGGTGATGCAGTAGGCCATGCCGATTGCGCCAAATCGATATCGCTGATAGCGTGTGGCGGTCAAAGGCGGTTATCGTAACGGTATGAACGAATCGTCACATTCGAATATGACCGTTGCCGTGGTGGGGAACCCGACATCGAACAAAGGCCGTGGAGCAAAAACCGGTGAACAGGTGATCAGCCTGCTGCAATCCGCCGGGGACAGGCACGGTTTCGAAGTCATCGATGTGACGGGCACGAGTTTCGAGGACTCCTTGGTTAAGGCGAAAAGTCGTCGGGACGAATACGACTATCTGGTGGTGGTCGGCGGCGACGGCATGATCGCACTGGGTACGAATGCGGTCGGTTGCAGCGGCAAGCCACTGGGCATCGTAGCTACCGGTTCCGGCAATGACTTCGCGCGTGGACTCGAGCTGCCGGTCAATCGTGTGGAAACCGCCGTCGACGGCATCGTCGGCGCCATGATGAGAGGTTCGCATATCGACGTGGACATGGGTCTGGTCACATCGTTGCCAGGTGGCTATGCGGTCGATTCCAGCACCGGTGACGAACTGCCGAGAGTGCAGGAAGCAGCCGTCACCGCACATACCGTACGAGGCCTTCTGGCCGTTGATCCGCTGCAATCGAACATGGGACTGGATTTCACCGACGAATACCTAGGCGAGCCGAACAGCCTCGATATCAACCGTTACTATGCGGGCATGCTGTCGTGCGGTCTGGACGCCAGCATCAACGATCGTGCCAACCATTCGCATCTGCCGAACGGTACCTTACGGTATTTTGCGGCCGTGTTGGTGGAACTGACCCACATGAAACGGTATGGCTACCACATCAAGGCAACGCTTGCCGACGGTTCGATGGACGAGCGTGACATCATCTCTCCGCTGCTTACGGTCGCCAATTCGCGACATATCGGCGGAGGCATCGAAGTTTCGCCGTATTCGCGATTCTCGGACGGCTTGCTTGATCTGATATGGATGGATCATGTGCCGAACTTCGTCGAATGCGCGGAGGCCATCTCGCACGCCTACAATGGCAGGCTTCTCGCCAGCAAGGTATTTGGGTGGCAGCGCATTCGCGAAATCGAGATCAGTCGTGCCGATGACGGTGACGAGCCGCCGGTGTTCATGGCCGATGGTGAATACATCGGCCATCTGCCGGTCAAGGTCACCGCGCAAAGCCGGGCATTGCGTGTGCTCGTGCCGCCGGCGGTCGCCGAAGCGCAGGCTCGTGACGGCGAAGAGCAGACGCTCGAAGCCATTGCGCGTGACCATCGTGACCCCCTCACCGGAAATTTTCTCGATTAGGAAGGCTTGATGGGCGCGCCGATAGCGCCTGCCGCCCGCGGAACCGGAATATGGAGACACGGTATCCTGTGAACAGGGAGAGGTTCCGGACGGTACGAACGAAGAGGTGTGTGGATGTTCACGGTGGCGGTCGTCGAGGATGAGGCCGATGCTGCGCGCAGGCTTGAGGCGTGTCTTGCGCGTTATTCGCGGGATCATCCGGGTGTGCGGTTCGATGTGACGGTGTTTTCGGAGCCGACGCGTCTGCTTGAGGGGTACCGGCCGGTGTGGGATGTCGTGTTCATGGACATCGAGATGCCGAACATGGATGGCATGGCCGCCGCGCGCAGGCTTCGGGCCCTTGACGGGCAGGTCGCCTTGGTGTTCGTAACGAACATGGCGCAATTCGCGGCCAAGGGGTATGAGGTGGATGCGTTGGATTACGTCATCAAGCCGTTTTCCTACAACGACTTCGAACGCAAGCTCCGCCGTGCCGTGGCCATTCGCGGTGAGGAATCGGCGTCCGTCATGATCATGCAACGAGCCGGAACGCAACGTGTGCTCCTACGCGACATCGAGTATATCGAAGTCAAGAATCATAATCTGCTCTACCATACCGAGCGCGGCATTCTGACCGGTACCGGCACCTTGCAGGATGTGGAAGACAAGCTCGGCGACCGTGGATTCCTGCGCTGCAGCAAGGCGTTCGTGGTCAACGGTCGTCATGTCGTCGCCGTCAAAGGCAACGAGCTGACTCTTTCCGGCGGTGAAAACGTGACCATCGGCAGGGCATACAGAAAGGCCTTCATGGTGGCGCTCGCCGCAAGCATGGGCGATGGCAATGTGATGTAGCGGCATACTGCAGTGTGACGCAGGTCAACGGAATGGACGAACGATGGTGCAGGCGATCGACGTGATACTGGCTTTCTTCACCGACAATGGCATGGTCGTGGAGCTGATGGTCTCCACGCTGCTGTTCACCTGGTGGTTGGAACGCCGTGACATGTTCTGGTGGCGTGCACTGACCGGTGCTGCCGTGATGCTTGTCGAATCGATGCTGTGGCATGGCTATGTGCCGGAGAACCTGTGGACCGTCACCGTGCAGAACATCATCGTGTTCGCATTATTGATTGCGTGGATCGGCGAATGCTGGAAGGTCAACATCCGTCAGGCGTTGTTCTACTTCGTCATGTCCGGTGCCATGCAGCATCTCGTCTACCGCGGTGCACGTCTGCTGTCGGTGGGCCTGCACCGTTGTTGGCCGAATGGCGCATGGATCGACACCTATGCGTATTCGTTCGTGCAGATCCCGCTCTACTGCCTTGCCTATGCCGTATTCGCCCGACCGATGGCGAAAAAGGACATTTCGATGGTGGGCGGTCGATCGGTGTTCGCCATGATGGTCGGCATGATGCTGTGCGTCAGCGTATTCACCAACATGTTCAACTTCCTCGCCTCGCCGGCATCCGGCGCGGCGGCGTTCACCGTGTTCAGCCTGTTCGATTTCGTCACCTGCGTGTTCATGCTCGAACTCGCCATCGAACTCGTCTCCAAACAGCGCGCCCATGCGGAAGGGGAGGTGCTACGTCATCTGCTGCGACAGCAGAAACAGCAGATGGAAAGCACGAAGGAGACCATCGATCTGATCAATGTGAAAACGCATGATCTGAAAAAACAGATCGTGCAACTTGGCCCCGCCATCTCGCAGGAGCAGGCGGGCGAGCTGCAGCAACTTGTTGAAATCTACGATTCTTCCGTGCGTACCGGCAATGAGACGCTGGATGTGCTGTTGGCGAGCAAATCATTGCTTTGCGAACAGCGCGGCATATCGTTTGACCGCATGGTCGACGGCGGTCTGCTCGACTTTATGAAACCTTCCGACATCTACTCGCTGGTCGGCAACGCGCTCGACAATGCGATGGAGGCGGTATCGGCATTGCCGGACGATGCGGAGAAATACATTGCCGTGCGGATATGCGAGAGCAAGGGGATGGCGATGATTCGCGTCGAGAATCCATTTGCCGGGGAACTTGCGTTTTCCGACGGATTGCCGGTCACCACCAAAGGCGATACGCAATATCACGGTTTCGGCACGCGGTCGATTCGTATGATCGCCCGGCAATATCACGGGTACATGTCGATTTCCGCGCGCGACGGCATCTTCAGATTGACGGTGATCCTGCCACTTCAGTAACGCCGTCTGCAGGCCATGCGCGGACTGCGGTGTCGTTCGGCGCGTTTCGTCGACCGTTCACGAAGCGACGCTTATGCGCCGCCGAATGTTCAAGCACACTGGAGGCACGGGATTTTCACCGTCGAAGATTCCTGCAGAGATGCTGAAACTCAAGGAGTAAGAGATGCATGAGCGTACAGGCCTGTGGCGCGGTATCACCGCTGTGGGCGCATTGCTTCTCGCCGTCGCCATCATGGCGGGAACGATCATGGAGACGTACCGTACGTCCCTTGACGCGTTCGTCGGTACCAGAAGCCAGAGAACCGTAACGGACCAGTCCGCCGACAGCGGCGATAGCTGGACGTACAAATCCGAATACAAAACCGCCAAGGAGGCGTACGAGGGCTTTAAGAAGACGGCCATGGACGAGGCGCAGGAGACCTACGCGCTGCTGAAGAACAGCGATAACGCCTTGCCGCTTTCCAAGAGCGCGAAAATCACCATGTTCGGTGTGCGCAGCTATGCCCCGGTATATGGCAGCTCCGGCGGTTCCGTGACCGACGGCAATTCCACCGTCGAAATCACCAAGGCGTTCGAGGAGGAAGGTTTCCAGATCAATCCCTCCATGCTCAAGGCCTATCAGAATTATTTCAAAGACAAGAAATGGACCACCCCGCAGTTCGGCGGCGGCATCCTTCCCGAATATGAGGACATCACCAAGTACAACGACCCGTGCGAGCTGAGCCTCGACGAACTGGCCAAGCTCAATCCCGAATACAAGTCGCAATACGGCGAATATCAGGATGCCGCAATCGTGGTCGTCGGCCGCCCCGCTGGCGAGAACGGCGACGGCTACTATCCGGGCCAGGACGGTCTGGCCGACGGCGTGAATACCGTGACCGGCGACATCCTTTCCCTGAGTGATGAGGAAATGGCATTGGTCAACGAGGCCAAGGCCAATTTCAGCAAGGTGATCGTACTCGTCAACTCCACCAATCCGATGGAGATCGCCAACCTGCAGGACGATCCGGACATCGATGCCATTATGTGGATAGGCTATCCGGGCGCATACGGTTTCTATGGTGTGGCCGACGTGCTCAACGGCACGGTTTCCCCTTCAGCCCACCTGGGTGACGTGATGGCCAAGAACAGTGCCGTCGCACCGGCCATGAGCAACTATGGCAACGTGGCTTGGAAGAACGCCTCCGACTTTTCCGAAGATGCGGCCGTCAACTCCTATCTGATGGAGGCCGAAGGTATCTACACCGGTTACCGCTACTACGAAACCCGTTACGCCGACATCGTCATGGGCAATGGCGGTGACACGGCTTCGGCCGGAACCTATGCCGCTTCCGACGGCACGGTCGCGACTGCGGATGGCACATGGGATTACGCCAACGAAGTGGTGTATCCGTTCGGCTACGGCCTGAGCTACACGACGTTCGAACAGAAGCTTGACGGCGTCGAGATCAAGGGCGACAAGAAAACCGCCGTCGCCACGGTCACCGTGAAGAACACCGGTTCCGTGGAAGGCAAGTCCGTGATCCAGCTGTACGCTTCCGTGCCATACACCGATTACGACAAGAAGAACGGCGTGGAGAAGTCCGCGATCCAACTCATGGATTTCGAGAAGACTGACGCCCTCAAGCCGGGCGACTCGCAGACCATCACCATGACGGTGGACTTGTCAAACCTTGCCAGCTATGACTCAAACAAGGCCAAGACCTACATCGTCGATCCGGGTGACTACTACTTCTCCATCGGCGACGACGTGCATGACGCCCTGAACAACGTGCTTGCCGCGCAAGGATACTCCGAATCCGACGGCATGACCGCCGCCGGAGACAAGACCAAGACCTATACGTGGTCGTGGGACGGCGACGTCGATGCCGATACCTTCGCCACCTCCAGCACCGGAACCAAGATCACCAACCAGCTCTCCGACGGCAAGTACGCCACCGATTACAACGCCTTTGACAAGGGCGCGGTCACGTATCTGACCCGTTCCGACTGGAACGGCACCTTCCCGAAGACCTACTCCGGCATCAGCGCCAATGAGGAAGTCTCCAAACTGCTGAACAACGATTTCATCGACCTGAAGTCGGACGGCGACGTCTCCGACATCACGATCGGCGACACCTCAAGCAGCCTGACTCTCAACGATATGAAGGGCGCTTCCTACGATGACGAGCGTTGGGACGAGCTGACCAGCAAGGTTTCCGTCAAGGAGTTCATGCATTTCGCGGAGACCGCGTTCCACGCCATCGGCGCGATCGACTCCGTTGGCCTGCAGGAAATGACCACGGATGACGGTCCAGGCGGATCCGACTCCCATTATCTCAATGAGGGTCAATATCAGGGGAAGGCCTATGCGGATGCCGACGATTACGCCGACAAGAGCTCCCGAGTGGCTCCTTCTCCCACCAACCTGGCCTACAGCTGGAACAAGGAGCTCGCCTACCGCAACGGCGAAGTGATTCTGGGCGAAAGCAGCCTGGTATTCCGTCTGCCGATCATGATCGCACCGGCCATGAATCTGCATCGTCACGCCTATAACTCCCGTGGCGTCGAATACTATTCGGAAGATCCGATCCTATCCGGATACATCGGCTCCGCCGTGGTGCAGGGCGCGCAGTCCAAGGGCGTGCTGGTGAACGTGAAGCATCTCGCATTCAACGATCAGGAGATCAACAGGTCCGGCATAGCCACGTTCATGAGCGAGCAAAAAGCCCGCGAAATGGAACTACGCAACTTCCAGCAGGCCTTCGAAGCCAACGGCAAGCCGGCCTCCTTCGAATCCGACGATGCCAAGAAAAACACCTACACCCAAGGTGCGCTCGGCGTGATGACCTCCTACAACCGCATCGGTGCGGTTGCCTCCAGCGCCAACGCCGCAGTCATGGTCAACATCCTGCGCGACGAGTGGGGCTTCACCGGCTACAACGTCACCGACTTCACCTCGGTCTCGCCCCATGCGGCACCGAAGGAATCCGTGCTCGCAGGCACATCAGCCTTCTGCGGCTTCGGCAATCAGGGCGTGAAGTATTGGGATGCCGCCACGCTGAGCAAGGACCGTGACATGCTCCTGGCCATCAAGCAGAACATGCACTATTCGCTCTGGGCCATCGCCAACTCCAACGCGATGAACGGCGTGAACTCCAGCACACACACCGAAAACGTCATGACGTGGTGGCGTGCGGTCTATCTCGGCGTAATCGCCGCCTCCGGCGTGGTCACCCTGATCGGCCTGGCCGGTTATACGACGACCCGCATCCGTCCCGCCCGCAATGCGGCCAACGGTCCGACGGCGGCTTCGAAGTGAAAGGAACGATCATGGCAACGACAATCAAAACCCATGTTTCCGAGCTTGCGGCCGCAGCGGCGACGCTCATCGGACTGATGGTCTACCTCGTCAATTCGACGACCGGATACATGGCCGGCCAAGGATTGAGCGCGCTGGTCATCGCGCTGAGCGTGGTGGCGATCGTGGCGCTCGCCGCCCGTGCGTTCGCCGGCAACCGTCTACCGGCGGTGCTGAACGACGTACTGCTGATCGGAGCCGAAGTGCTGTTATTGGTGAGCTTCGCGCAGTTCGTGCTTGAACGCGTGCGCCTTGCCGCCGACATCTACTTCATTCCGGTCAACTATCCGGCATCGGAGCAGACCTCGCTCAATGTCGCACTGATCGGTGTGGCATGCTACCTCGTGGCCATCCTCCTGCTCGTCGTCAAGGCGTTCACCGCCAAGGACGCGCAACATACGGCGGTCATGCTGGAACCGGCCGCCGAATAACGACCGTATGCCGTTCATATGGGCGGTACCGCCATCAGGCCATCCGGCGGCGAGCGCCGATCGCAGTGATTGCGATTCGTAAAGACGTCGCCGGTGGCCATGCCATACGTTGCAATTTCAGAGGAGATTTTAGGAATCATCATGCAGGCAGCAGATTTCAATGCAGGCTGGGCCTATCGCCATCTTGACGCCGATGAGGATTGGACCGCCGTTACGATTCCACATGATGCGATGCTGTATGAGCCGCGCCATGCGCTCGCGGCAAGTGGATTGAATTCCGGCTGGTTCGAAGGTCGCGATTATGAATACGTCAAGCATTTCATGCCGGAACGGGATATGGTCGGCAGTCGGATGTTGCTTGAATTCGAGGGCGTCTATCATCATGCCGAGGTGTGGGTGAACGGTGAGAAGGCGGCGTTTCGCCCATACGGATACACCAATTTTTACGTTGATCTGACCGGCCGCGTTCGTTTCGGTGAAGACAATGAGATTCGCGTGATTGCACGCAATGCCGATCAGCCGAATTCCCGTTGGTACTCCGGAGCCGGTATCTACCGTCCCGTCACGTTGTGGACGTCGCCCGCCGAGCATATCGCAGTGGACGGTCTCTTCGTGCGTACTATCGCCGCGGATCCGGCGAATGGCACCGCACGTATCCGCGTCGAGGTCGAAACGACTGCGGCAGGCAGTGTGCACATTGAAATCGCCGACATGGCGGGTGGGATCGCAGCCAGTGTCACGCAACCATGCGAGGCTGGGGTAAACAGGTATGAGTTCGGCATTGCCGACGCGAAACCATGGTCCGTGGACCATCCGGAACTGTACGTGTGCACCGCGCGTTACACCACGCAACATGGGGATTCCGACGAGGCTGCGACCACGTTCGGTATCCGTACGCTCGAATGGGGGAGCGGGGGACTGCTGGTCAACGGCGAGCGCGTGATCATCCAGGGCGCGTGCATCCATCATGACAACGGCGTGCTTGGCGCATGCGCGTATGCCGACGCCGAGGAGCGCAAGATTCGTCTGATGAAGGCGAATGGCTACAATGCCATCCGTTCCGCGCACAATCCGTGTTCGAAAGCACTGTTGGAGGCGTGTGACCGACTTGGTGTGCTGGTGATGGATGAGTATATCGACCATTGGTATATTCATAAGACGCAGCATGATTACGTTGATTATTTCGACGAATGGTGGCGTCGGGATCTTGCCGACATGGTGATGAAGGATCGCAACCATCCGAGTGTGATACTGTACTCCACCGGTAATGAGGTGTCGGAAACGGCGCAGAAGCGCGGTATTGCGCTCACGCGTGCGATGACTGAATATCTGCATGCGCTTGACGACTCCCGTCCTGTCACCTGCGGTGTGAACATCTTCTTCAATTTTCTTTCGTCGATCGGCTTTGGCCAGTATTCCGACAAGAAGGCCGCGAAGGAGGCCGAGGCCGCCGAGAAGCGCCGTGCCGCAGGACGGGCCGCCGACAAGCATAAGGCTGTCGGCAGTGAGTTCTTCAACAATATGGCCGGCGTGCTGGGCGCCGATTTCATGAAGACCGGTGCTGCGCTGCCGTTTTGCGATTGGGTGACGCGGGATGCGTTCGCCGCGATGGACGTGGCCGGCTACAACTATGGCATCAAGCGATATGTTCACGACCTGAAGAAGTATCCGGATCGACTGATTCTCGGCTCCGAAACCTTCTGCAACGATGCATACCGCTTCCGCGAGCTCGCCAAACGCGAACCGCGGCTGATTGGCGACTTCGTATGGGCGGGCATGGATTACATCGGTGAAACCGGCGTGGGGGCCTGGGAGTACGAGGATTATGCGACCTTGAACATCGAATACGGCTGGCTGACCGCCGGTTCGGGACGGGTGGACCTGACCGGCCGCGCATTGGGTGAGGCATATTACACGCGTGTGGCGTTGGAGGAGGCTTCCGGACCATGGTTGGCTGTCTGCCCGGTGAACCATACGGGAGACAAGCATTCGCCGAGCGCGTGGAAGATGAGCAACGCCATCGACTCGTGGAGCTGGAATGGCTGCGAAGGCCGCAAGGCGAACGTTGAGGTCTACGCGAGGGCCGCGTCCGTCTCCTTGGTGCTCAACGGCCGTGAAATCGGACGCAAGGCAATGCGCAACGATTGCATCGCCCGTTTCTCATGCACATACGAGCCGGGCACGCTGGAAGCCGTGGCCTACGATGAATCCGGCCGTGAAATCGGCCGCAATCAGTTGGTCAGCGCTTCTGCCGAAACACGATTGAACGCATCCGTGGAATATACGGGTCGTGAACTCGCGTACGTGCGCGTGCGCTACACCGATGAGCACGGCGTGACCAAACCACTTGAGCGAGGCACATTACGTGCGACACTGATCGGTCCCGACGGCAAGGGAGGCGGGGCCGGCGGAGACGCTGACGAAGCTGTCGGCGGAGCGAAACTGCTCGGTTTCGGTTGCGCCGCACCTTGCAACAAGGGCAGCTTCGTCACCGGCGAAACTGGCACCTACTATGGCGAGGCGCTCGCCGTGGTGAGGATGCCGCAGTCACAAGAAGGTACGGCGGTGCTGCACATAAGCGACGGCAGGCTATCGGCGCAGGTGAGCGTCGAGCCGATCGGCATCGTGAATCGTACGGATTCGACGAGGTAGGAGGGATGATGCCCGAACGGACTGAAATCATCAGTGGGCACGACGGCGGTCCGATTGCCGTGTGGTGGCGGCGCTTCGCGGCGAAGCATAGGCTGATCGCGCAGTTCGTGATGTTCTATGCGTTCTCACTGTTCGTCACCATACTGCAGTACGTGATGCTCACGTTCCTGCCCAACCTGTTCTACGCGAACACCAACTGGTGCGATATACCATGCCAACTCATCCATCTGACTCTTGGACCGGTCGATACGTACGTGTTCGACTATCCGGTCACCGGTGATGCGACGGGCGGCATGGGGTATTTCGCGGCGTTCGCCATCACGCTGTTCATGGCGCAGTGCGTGAACTTTCCGATGCAGCGCAACATCACGTTCAAATCACATGGCAACGTGTGGTTCCAAATAGCCTGGTATGTGGTGGCGTTCGTGCTCATCACCATTGTGTGCAGCTTCCTGATGGGCCTGTATGTGCCGTTGTGCAAACGGTTTTTCGCGCCGGCCGTGTACAACATCCTCATTACCGTCATCAATGGCGGCGTGCAGATGGTGATTTACTTTCCGATCTACAAGATCATCTTTCCGGAAGGTGAGGCGAAGTAACCGATTCGACGGTCGGTGAAGGCGCCGGATATGGCGTCCGTCTATGTGCACCGGAAGCTTGTAGCGGACTGCGAAAGGACTGTACCCGACGCTTTCGCCATTGACAAGGCGAAGTTCGGGTACAGTCGTCGGATTGGCGTTATCGCCATGCAGGCCGCACGGTTCAGGCCGCCAGATCTTCGCGGCGGGCCATGGCCTGCTCAAAGTCCTTGGTGCCCGTGAACACCTCCTGCAGCCACGGGTTCACATGCTGCTTCCTGGCACGGTACATGATATAGCCGAATGCGAGCACGTTCGCCACGAGTGCGATGATCGACACGGTCAGGTTCACGTTCGGGTTGTTCACCGACTGCACGGCGAACTTGGACTCGTCCTGAAAGGCAGGGAACACCTGCGCGAACATGCACCAGATGGCGAGTGTGTTGGCGCGGTTCTGAATCCAGCCGCCCTTGTTCCAGAAGAAGTTGGCGACGGTCGGTGCAAGCAGCAGCGCCAGACCGCAGTACCACGAGTGGGTGGGCAGGCAGTTGTAGGTGTAGCAGAAGTTCCACAGGTCGTAGGCTACGATGAACACCCACGTCATGTCGGGCCAGAGCATGTCCTGCTTCCTCTTCGACACGTAGATGCCGAACCATCCGGTCATGCAGGCGATGTTGATGAGGCCCGCCACGCCGTTGAACACGTTGTGCCAGCCGCCCATGAGCGTCACGCCTTCGGTGGAGACCCAGGTGGTGCCCCATGCGCGGATCGCGGATTCGAAGTCGGAAACCACGGCGATGAGGATGTTGATGGCCACGATTACGAACGGGAAGCATTTGAACCATTCGGATTTGCCGATGGCGCCCCACTTGTACTTGAGTGCCATGAAGCCGATGCATCCCGCGGTCGCCGCGTACAGTTTCGCATAATGGAACCAGCTGGTCATGTGCACGTAGGTCGGGTTGGTCAGCGCCCATTCGGCGCCGGCGGCAGCGGCTACATAGATGGTGATGAAATAGACGGTCAGGATCGCAGGAACGACCAGGAACGCCACGATACCGCCGGTCTTGGTGCGGCGGGCCAGCTCATTGGCGCCGATCAGGCAGCAGAAGACAAGGATCCAGCCGATCCACTGATATACGGCGGTGTCGCCATAGACTTGGAACAACATCGCTTTTCCTTTCACTCGGGTACATGCGTGAGTCCCGCTCACTCAATGTACGGGTCCAGGTGCAGCGTCTGCGCCGCAACCTGTCTGACAACGGTGTCATCGGTGTCGGGATGCAACCTGATCAGTGAAATCAGGCCGACGATCAGCGTGTAGAAGGTCTCATGCACGTTACGGATCGGCATGCCGTGCAACCGTTCGAAATCACGCACGGTTGAGGCGCAGATGTATTCGGCGATGCGATCGGCGGCGCGGTCGATGAACTTGATGTACAGTTCAGCGTTGCCGTCTGCAATCATGCGCTGACTGAACGGTCCCTCATCGTTGATGAGGCCGCGCGTCAGGCGCACCACGTCGTCGAGTGCTTTCGAGATGTTGCCCACTTCGCGGTTGCGATTCCACTCCTCCAAAACGGTGATGACCTCATCGATGACGTCGTCCAGTACGGCGTCGGCGACCTGGTCCTTGTCTTGGAAATAGTGATAGAAGAGCGATCGGGTCATGCCGACACGGCCTGCGATATCGCTGACCGTAATCTTCGAGAAGCCTTTTTCCAGGCAGATTTCGCGTGCCGCATGCACGATTTGCGCGCGACGTGCGTCTCCTGCCGTTGCAACGGAAATCTGGTTCCGTCCGTTCATTGCGCTCTCCTCACGTTGAGTGGCGGTCCCATCGATGCGACACGTTGACACTCTGTCAATTTTTTGACGCGACCAAGTCTAAGCCCAATATTGACACAGTGTCAAACCGAGGTGGGTCGGTGCCGCTCACATGGCGATTACTGGTATGACAACAGGTTACGCAACCGTCGGTCATAGGGGTCGTGCGGCGCCCATCGGCGTGTCATGTTCCGCTTCTGAAACGGGCCGGCGAAACCGACCGCGCCATCTTGAACTTGCGTGAGAAGACCTCGAGGCTGGAAAAGCCGCAGGCACGCGCCACCTGCGCCACCTCCATGTCGGTCATGCTCAGCAGATCGCAGGCCTTAGCGATGCGGATGTTGTCGATATAGTCCTTCAACGTCAGACCGGTCGCGCTTTTGAATCGGCGGGACAGATGGCTGCGGTCGGTGTGCAGTGCCTCTGCCACACGGCCCGCATTGATGGGTTCGGCATAATGTTCGGCGACGTATTGCGCTGCGGCGGTGGCGAGCGCACCGCCGGCACCCGCGTCATCAGGCCGTGATTGCGTGGTGGCGCCACCCGCCGTCGCCATGGCGAGCGCCAGTCGGTGCAGGAACTCCAGGGTGATGGCGTTGAGCTTGATCTCGTCGGCGAAACTGCCGGATGTGTAGTCGAAACAGGATTGAATCAACGCCAGGAACGCCGAGGTGTCGCCGACATGGAACGCGTTGCGGTCGTGGGCCAGGCCGATTCCCGCCAGGCATCGTTGCACGCCGTTGCCGCCCAGTCCCAGCCATAGGTAGGTCCAGGGATCGGTTGCGCAAGCCTGATAGGTGACCGGCGAATCCGGCCGGATGATGAACCCGTCGTGGGCTTTCAGCCGGAATACCGCGCCTTGGCTGTGCAATTCGCCGCTACCGGACAGCACCAGATGGATGATGGTGTGATCGCGCAGTGCCGGGCCTACGTCGTGGCCCGGTTCCGTTCTCGAGATGCCGCAGAACGCGAACGATACGCCATTCGCCGATGAGGGCGGGTCCGTATGGCCCGATGTGAACGGGCAGAAGGAGGGCAACGTGTAGACCTGTGCGTGCTCCATGTCGCCTCCCTGCGGTCTCAATGCGCCGGCCGACAGGATTGCCGGCCGTTTGAAGACAGTAGAAGACAGTATAGGCGGACCTGCCGTGCCGGCCACCGGTCGGTCGCCGGTCGACTGACTGGCCGACAGCCGGCAGCGACGCTCAGTCGGCGGTCAGCACGAACAACCGTGATGAGAAGTCGGTGGTGACGCCCAGCGGGTTCACGTCATCCATCTGCCCGCAGGAGGCATCGGAATCGACCAGACCGATGCGCATGAGTTCGGCACCGGTGAACGACCTGCCGGCAATGCTGGAAGCGCCGGTGCAATCCACCTTATATGTCAGTCCTGCATCCAAACCGCGCAACGCAAGTCGTGTGAACGCACCGTTCGGCGTGATCAGCAGACGGTAATCGCCGACGATCGCGGTATGCCGATCACGGGAAACCACCATCCAGGCGGCCTTCTCATTGCCGTACGGGGCGATCAGCCGGTGGAAATCGCCGGTATGCAGTATTTCGCGGTATCGCTTGAACCATGCGACCTGCCTGTGGACCTCATCCAACTCGGCGGCCGACAGACGCCCCAGATCAAGTTCATAGCCGAACGTGCCGAATGCGGCGACGTTCGCGCGCGTGGCAAGCGGCGCCGAACGCATCGTCTGATGGTTCGGCGTGATCGACACATGCGCGCCCATCGTGCTCAGCGGGTAGAACATGCTCGTGCCATACTGGATCTTCAGCCGTTCGATGGCGTCCGAATCATCCGAACACCAGATCTGCGGCGTATAGAACAGCATGCCCATGTCGAACCGACCGCCGCCCGACGCGCAACCCTCGATGATGAGCTCCGGGAAGGCCGTGAGCAGCCGCTCCAGCAAATCGTAGACGCCCAGAATGTAGCGATGGTACGCTTCGCCCTGATGTTCGGCATCGCGCGACAGGTCGTAGCCTTCCGAGACGAAACGGTTCATATCCCACTTGATGTATGAGATGTTCGCGGAACCCAGCAGTGCGCTCATCTGCTCGAAGATGTTGTCGACCACCGCGGCATCCGCGAAATTCAACAGATACTCATTACGGCCATGGCTGGGTTTACGGCCGGGAGTGCGAATCGCCCAATCCGGATGCGCACGGTACAGGTCGGAATCCGCATTCACCGCCTCCGGCTCGAACCACAGGCCGAAACGCATGCCCAGATCGTTGACGCGGCGGGCCAGCGAGGCCAATCCGTTCGGCAGACGCCGCGGATTCGGCCGCCAATCGCCCAACCCTGCGGTATCGTCATTGCGTGCGCCGAACCAACCATCATCCAGTACGAACAGTTCGATGCCGGCATTCCGTGCGGTCCGTGCGATGTCGACCAGCCTGTCCTCATCGAAATCGAAATACGTCGCCTCCCAGTTGTTGATGAGCACCGGTCGCTCGCGTCGCTTCCAAGGACCGCGCACGATATGCTCCAACACCGTACGGTGGAAGGCATGGCTCAGGCCGGTCAGGCCCTCGGCCGAAAACGCGAGCAACGCCTCCGGCGACTGGAACGTCTCGCCCGGCGCAAGGCGCCACGAGAAGCCGAAATCATTGATGCCCACTTGCACGCGCGTCACGTCGAACGTGTCCACTTCGGCATGCAGATCGAAATTGCCCGAATACTCGAAGGCCACGCCGATCGCCTCGCCCTGCGACTCCGTGGTGGCCGGGCGCGCGAATACCGCGCACGGGTTCAGAAAATGCCCGCTCGCATTGCGCAACGATTCGATCTGCTGCACGCCGTAATGCAACGGTTGCGTATGCGGATGGCGCTCGCGGGCCCATGCTCCGGCGAATTCGGTCATCGTGTAGTTACGGTCGGGCAGGTCGAGATTGAGACTCATCACGCGTTCGAGGCTGACCGGCTCGCCTCCGCCGTTCGTGATGCGCACGCTGCGCGCGATGACCGGCTGGTCGCGGAAAATCGTGTATTGCAGGGTTACGGTGAGACCTGTCGGCCGGTCGATGAGCTCGATTTCCAACGTGGTCGCCTCATCGTCATGCTCCACATACGTTGCCGGCAGTCCCGCAAGTCGTGGTTTGCCGGCGATGATGCGATAGCCGCCTGCGTATGTCAGATCGGTGAGGGTCGATCCGTTGCCCTGCCGGACTTCCAGCGCCGGCCGCCGGTAGTTGCCGCCACCGTATTCGGGGAATTCCTGACGCATCCTTTCCAGCGTGTAGGTGAGGTTGCCGGGAATGCGGCATGTGGTGGTGGGCGAATGCGTCACCTCCGTCAGATAACTGAAATCCTCACGGTCCGGTACGGCTGCGCCGAAATACAGATTGATGAGCTTGCCCTGCCCGTCGGCGTGGAAGACGTAGCTGATCCGACCGTTGGTCAGATGGAACTGCCGAGTATGCTCGTGCACGATGATGGCGGCGGTGTTGTCGGTCATGATGGCCTCGCTGGTTCGTTTGCTGATGGTCGATTGGGATTGGTTGGAGGTCAAGTGTAGGGAGCGCACGCGTGCGATGCCGCGCCGGAAACCGGCGGTTTGTGCGCTGTCGATGACGATTTGTGGCGAGGCTCGCGCTTCGTCGGTGCGCCCGCCCGCGAGTCGAGCGAGACGGCTGGAAAACGGACCGTGCCTGGGGCGTATCGTGTCGTAAGAAATCGGTAGCCTAGTGACATTACGGCGGAAGGATTTTGCTATGGCATTGGCACTGTACAGAAGATATCGCCCCGATACGTTCGACGGGGTGATCGGGCAGGATCAGGTCACCGTTCCGCTCATGCGCGCGCTTGACGAAGGCAAGCTGACGCACGCCTATCTTTTTTCCGGCCCGCGCGGTTGCGGCAAAACGTCGTCCGCGCGTATTCTGGCCCGATGCGTGAACTGTGAGAAGGGGCCGACCTCGCATCCGTGCGGCGAATGCGAGAGCTGTCGCGATCTGGCCACCGGCGGTCCCGGTTCCATCGACGTGGTCGAAATCGACGCCGCCTCGCACAACGGCGTGGATGACGCCCGTGAACTGCGCGAACGCGCCGGTTTCGCCCCGGCCCGCGACCGCTACAAGATCTTCATCCTCGACGAGGCCCACATGGTCACGCCGCAAGGCTTCAACGCACTGCTCAAAATCGTGGAGGAGCCACCGGAACATGTCATGTTCATCTTCGCCACCACCGAACCCGACAAGGTGATCGGCACCATCCGCTCGCGCACCCACCATTATCCGTTCCGTTTGGTGCCGCAGGAGGTCATGGGGCCTTATCTGGAGCGAATCTGCAGCGACGAGCATATCGAGGCCGAGCCGGGTGTGCTGCGGCTGGCCATGCGTGCCGGCGGCGGCTCCGTGCGCGATACGCTGTCCGTGCTCGACCAGCTCATGGTCGGTTCCGTGGATGGCGTGATTCCCTACGATTCCGCCGTGGCATTGCTCGGTTTCACGCCCGAGGCGCTGATCGGCGAGGCGATCGATGCCGTGATCGACAAGAACGGCGAAGCGTTGTACGGCGTGGTGCAGAAGGTCGTGGTCGGAGGATTCGATCCTCGTCGTTTTGTGGAGGATCTGCTCGCTCGCGTACGTGATCTGCTCGTGCTCACGTTGGGCGGGGAACGTGCGGAAAGCGTGCTCTCCGACGATTCCGCCGCCGAAGACATGGACGATTTGCGCCGTCAGGCTTCTGCGTTGGGCTTGGCCGCGTTGACGACGATGGCCGATACCATCAACGCCACGTTGGGCGGTATGACCGGTGCGATTTCGCCGCGCATGCGTTTGGAGCTGCTTGCCGCGCGCCTGCTCGCCGGACGTGAGACCAACGGCTCGTCCGGAGTGGCCGGTGATGCCACGGCCCCCGATACGGCAGCGCAACCATCCGGCGGTTCCGCGCGTTACGGCATGGCCGGATCGCGCCGCCGTCCGGCACAGGCCGAGACCCAGCCATCGCAACCTGCGCCAAGCGTGCCGCAACAATCCGTGCAGGCTTCCACGGCACCGAAAAGTTCGGCGGATGCCGTGACTTCCGGCATGGCATCCACCATGGCCGCCTTCGAACAGGCCATGAACGCGCCGCTGGGAGATGGGGAAGCCAAGGCACCGTCGCAGACGGCCGCGCCTTTGCCGGCAAACGACAACCGCACGCCCGATCAGAAGTGGGACGCTCTGGTGGCAAGTCTGCCGGATGACATACGACGTTACATCAATCGTGAGAAGGTGCCGCGCATCATGCTCGACGAGCAGGCCCAGGGCGGTCCCAAACTGTGGATCAAATTCGACAGGTCCCTGAGCAAGTACGCCTTCGCCAAGGCCGTCGCCTCCGAATCGCTGGATGGCACCAACAACGTGGTGAGCATCGTGCGTGCCGAAGTGCATAAGGTGTTCGGCCCGAGCGTCACGCTCGCGCCTGCCAAGAAGCTGGCCGATGGGGAAGTGGCCGTGCCGTGGAGCAAACTCAGCCCCGAGGAACAGCGCAAGATCAACGCACAGCTCGTACAGGAACAGCTCAAGGCGGCAACCCTGCTGACGCAGAATCTGGGTTCCGAGTCCGCCGCCGGCAAGGAGCCGAAAGACGGCGAAAAGGCCGAGTCCGCCGCGGATCCGACGGACGGGGAGAGCCACCGAGGCGGGTCCGCAACCGCTTCGGCGGAAGCTGATCCGTGGAGTGCTCCGGCGCAGTCCGCCGCACCCGCCGACGATGATCCGTGGGGTGCGCCCATGCAGTCTCCCGTTGCGGTGAACGTCAACGACGTGAAGGCGCCGGAACGGCATCGGAAGCATGTCGCCGTGCCGGATATCAGTGACGACGTGGATCCGTGGGCCGCCTCGGTTCCTACCCCGCAAGGCATGTCCGATTCCATGCGGGCACCCGATCCGATGCAGGCGGCCGATTCCGTACAAGCCATGCCGCAGGATGACGATGATCCGTGGAATCAGCCGTTGCCGCAGCCGGTGCAGCAATCGCAATCCCAGCCATCCCAGCAATCTCAAGCACCGTCGGCGAGGCAGCATCGCGATCTGCGTCATGAGGCGGTACCGGCTGCCAATGATCCGTGGAGCCAGCGTTTCGCCGCCCCGGAACCGGCAAAGCCGCAGGTTGCCGCGGAAGATGACGAGTACTCGATGAGTGACGAGTCGCTGGGCACTGCGACCGCGCTGGATGTGGACGAATTGAGCCGTATTTTCGAAGTCAAGAAAATCGAGGATTTCACGGCGGACGATCCGAAGAATCCGCGTAACATGCAGACGAAGAAGAGCCTCGACGACTAGCCACGCAACTCACGCAACCACTGAAAGGTAACAATTTCCATGGCATTGGCCTATGACGGCGCCATCCAGCGCCTCATCGACGCATTCGCGCACCTGCCCGGCATCGGGCCGAAAGGAGCGCAACGTATCGCCTTCTACATGCTTAACGCCTCCGATGAGGAGTCGCAGGGCCTGATTGACGCCATCACCGAAGTCAAGGAGAAGGTGCGATTCTGCGAAATCTGCGGCAATGTGTGCGAGACCAGCCCCTGCCCGGTGTGTGTGGACCCTCGTCGCGATCGTAGCGTGATTTGCGTGGTGGAGGAGCCGAAGGACGTGATGAGCATCGAGCGCACGCGCGAATACCGTGGCCTGTACCATGTGCTCGGCGGGGCGATCAATCCGATGGCGAACGTGCAGCCGAGCGATCTGAACATCGCCAAACTCATCGAGCGGTTGAAGGACAGCGAAGTCAGGGAGGTGATTCTCGCACTCAATCCGAACGTGGAAGGCGAGGCCACCACCAGCTTCCTCGCACAGCTGCTCTCGCAGACCGACATCAAGGTGACGCGTCTGGCCAGCGGCCTGCCGGTGGGCGGCGACCTCGAGTATGCCGACGAAATCACCTTGGGGCGTGCCCTCGCCGGTCGCCGCAATGTCTGACCGTCGCATGCCCTCCAACGAAGGCGCCGACGTTGCGGAATGAAGATGGCAGAGGCCCATTCGTGGAGTCTCGCAATTCCGTATGCTGGGCGTAGAGGGGCTTGACAAATCGGAATTTTTCTATAATCGTGCCGCTTGTCTAGAATCACAAGCAGGCAACACACTGAGAAGATTGGATAGTTGTGGCTCTTATCGTGCAGAAGTATGGCGGCTCCTCCGTGGCCGACCCAGAATCGATCAAGCGCGTGGCCCGACGCATCATCGAAACGAAGAACGCCGGCAATGATGTGGCCGTCGTGGTTTCCGCCATGGGCGACACCACCGATGACCTGATCGATCAGGCGCTCAGCATCGATTCCAACCCGCCGGCACGCGAGATGGACATGCTGATGACCGCAGGCGAGCGTATTTCGATGAGTTTGCTCGCGATGGCGATTCATGCGGCCGGTTCACATGCATACTCCTTCACCGGTTCCCAGGCCGGTTTCATGACCGATGCCCAATTCGGCACCGCACACATCAAGGCCGTGAAGCCCGATCGTGTGCGCCGCGCACTCGACCTTGGTTCCGTGGCCATCGTGGCCGGTTTCCAGGGCGTGAACGAAGGTGGTGACGCCACCACGCTCGGCCGTGGCGGTTCCGACACCTCCGCGGTGGCGCTGGCGGTGGCGCTGGACGCCGACGTGTGCGAGATCTACACCGATGTCGACGGCGTATTCACCGCCGACCCGCGTATCGTCCCGGCCGCCCGCCGCATTCCGGTCATCGATTACGAGTCGATGCTGGAGATGTCATCCTGTGGATCCAAGGTGCTTGCCTTGCGTTGCGTGGAATACGCGCAGCGCTTCAACATGCCGTTGCATGTGCGCAGCTCCTTCTCGCATCGCCGTGGCACGCTGATTGTGCCGGAAGGCGTCGACCCGCGCAACCTGCCGAATATCTGAACACCAGTAAAGCTTCGAAATCACTTGAATCAAAGGTAAGAACAATGAGCGAAAACAACAAGTCCCTGGGCGACCTGTTCCCCGATCTGGGACCGGAAGTGCCGATCATCTCCGGTGTCGCGCATGACAGCACCGAGTCGCTGGCCACTGTGCGTCGTGTACCGAACGAGCCGGGCATGGCCGCCAAGGTGTTCACCATGCTGGCCGAAGCCGGCGTGAACGTCGACATGATCGTGCAGGCCTCCGCCTCCACGGGCACCGCCGACATCTCCTTCACCGTGCCGGGCACCGCCGCGGCCAAGGTGCAGGAAGTGCTGCAGGAGAAGCAGGACGAGCTGGGCTACCAGTCCTTCGACGTCGACGCCAATGTAGGTAAGGTCGCCGTGGTGGGCGTGGGCATGAAAACCCATTCCGGCCTGGCTGCCAAGTTCTTCAACGCGCTGAGCGACGAAGGTGTGAACGTGCTGATGATCTCCACTTCCGAGATCCGCATCGCCGCACTCGTGCCGCTCGGGCAGCTCAACGACGCCGTCAGGGCATTGCATACCGCGTACGGCTTGGATTCCGATCAGGTGGAAGCCGTGGTGTACGGCGGTACCGGCCGCTGAACCGAGTGGCTGTTTTGGCCTCTTTGGTTTCTTTATGAGGTGGGTTTTCGCGCACGATTCGCGAAAGCCCACTTTTTTATAGGTCGTGTTTTCCGACCCCAATGCGAAAGCCCCCTAACTACTCTGTGGGGTCACTCCAAAGAGATCGATTCGTCCTTAGGGGGTATTGGGCGTGGATGAAGAGCCTCAAATCGTCGTACCACTTACGCACGATCCCTTCAAACCCCTTGTTCTGCGAATCATGCATTGCACAACGGCTTCGCCGATTATGGCGTTCGTTGCGGCTGCACGCCGGATCGCAAGGTCTGTCATGCCATCTGAATATGCAACTGGGGTCTCTTTATCGGATGCATCCGATAAAGAGACCCCAGCCAGCATCTCTGACGGTCTTCCGCTAGAGATGCGCAGTCATGGAATCACTTCTTGGTGATGTAGCCCAGCGCTTTGAGCATTTCGGCGCTTTCCAAGGCTCCGCCGGCGGCGCCGCGCAAGGTGTTGTGCGCCAGTCCCACGAACTTCCAATCGAAGATGGAATCCTCACGCAGGCGGCCGATGGAGACGCCCATGCCGCCTTCGTAATCCACATCCTTCTTGACCTGCGGGCGATCGTCTTCGGTCAGGTACTGGATGAACTGCTTCGGGGCGTGCGGCAGACCCAGCTCGGCGGCCTTGCTGGTATAACTCACCAGACGGTCGACGAGCTCCTCCTTGGTCGGATTCTTGCCGAAATTGATGAACACGGTGGCGGTGTGGCCGTTGAGCACGGGCACACGGATGCACTGCGAAGTGATGCGCAGCGGGCCGTCGAACGGTACGATCTCACCCTGCTCGTCATCCACATGGCCGAAGACCTTGAGCGGTTCCTTCTCGGATTTCGCTTCCTCGCCGGAGATGAACGGAATGATGTTGCCCAGCATTTCCGGCCAATCGTTGAATGTCTTGCCTGCGCCGGAGATGGCCTGATAGGTGCTCACGACGACTTCGCGCGGTTCGAATTCCTTCCACGCGGCGAGAGCCGGCGTATAGGCTTGGATCGAACAGTTCGGCTTGACCGCGATGAAGCCGTGCTTGGTGCCGAGGCGCTTGCGCTGGTGGGCGATCACGTCGTAATGCTCGGGGTTGATCTCCGGTACGACCATCGGCACGTCCGGCGTCCAACGGTGGGCGCTGTTGTTGGACACGACCGGGGTCTCGGTCTTCGCGTATTCCTCTTCGATCGCGCGGATCTCGTCCTTCGGCATGTTCACCGCGGAGAATACGAAATCGACGTCCTTGACCACATCCTCGACGTCGGCCACGTTCTTGACGACCATGTTCTTGACGAATTCCGGCATCGGGGTTTCCATCTTCCAGCGACCGCCGATGGCTTCTTCGTAGGTCTTGCCGGCACTGTGCGCGGACGCGGCAAGGGTGACCACTTCGAACCACGGATGGTTCTCGAGCAGCGTGACGAAGCGCTGTCCGACCATGCCCGTAGCTCCGAGAATGCCGACCTTAATCTTTTCGGACATAACAACCTCTCGCTTGATGATGGAACGGTTCTGCAATTTCGATTGATGTACGCTTGAGGTCGACCAGCCGGCCCCAAACGACGTCGTGGGCGGCCACACGCGTTGTTTAATCTTACGAAATCGCCGGAACAACACCCTTCCGCCTTCCGTATTCTGGTCCGTCGCCCGGTTTGTCCGATTCTGGAGAATCGGACAACTGCGAAGCGGTTCAAGATGTCTGTGTGTCCGATTCTGGAGAATCGGACAAGTTGAGGCCTGCGTCACGGATATAACCGCTCGTGCGCCTTGCGTACACTGGTAAGCATGTCGAAGGCATCAGAAGAAGCGCAGAAGCAGCTGGATCGTATCGTGGCATTGGGCTACCCAGACGTGGCCGACATGTCGGCAGGGGCGTTCCGTGCACTGGCCCGTCCGCTCATCCGTGCGCTGGAGGATTCCGATCTGGGTTCCGACATTCTGCTGGTTCCTACGCGCGAGCTGGTTTCGCCCGAATCGTTGATCGCCCGTACGTCAATCAACCGTATGGCGGGCTTCACCACCATGCCTCCGCGTGATATCGCCAGCTTCCTGCCGCAGGACGGCTTCGAGCCGCCGGAGGGACCGTTCTACCTGGTGCTTGAACCGCATACCGGCACCTGCTATATCAACCGTGAGCCGGATGTGGCGCGCAAACTTATCGATTCCGATGAACGCCTGCCCCTTACGTTGGAGGAAGGTCTTGCGATCGCCACCCAGCATCCGGAATGGTTGTTGGAAAAGAACGGCTTTAACCTGCTCGGCTCGCGCAGTGCCGACGGCCGCGTGCCCAGCATCTGGATGAGTCAGAACGCTCCGCGACTGGGTGCGGTCTGGCCGAATTCCCGCCACACCTGGCTGGGCAACGCCTACTGTGTGGCCCGTCGAGGCGTGAGCCTGTTCCACTGAGATGATTCCGTTCGCCGCGGGGGCACGGAATATGCCGGAGGCGAAATGCTGTACGGGCTGCGGCAAACCGATCGCAAGATCTCCGGCTCCGAACCCGGCCCGGCGGCCAGCCGTCCGGCGGCCAAACCGTCACCCTCTATGAGGCGTCGATGCCAAAGGCGCCAGTCAGGATGAGATTGCAAACATCGCTGCCGGATAGCAAGTTAAGGGGTGTTTCATATGGGGAAGTAAAGGCTTGCTACCGCCGAAACAGCTTAAGCGTGGCATGAGCCAGCGCGGCAAGCCCCATCGAGCCCACGCCGATCAGGGTGGCAAATACCTGTGGGCGGCGCAGCTCGTTGCGAATGCCGATCAGATCGGTCACGCAGTGGTCTTCGAAGAACACGCGGACTTCGTTGCTGGAATAGCGGCCAACCAGATCGCCCCATGTGAGCATGCGGGTCACATAACCTTGCGGATTGCGTTCGTTGAATTCGAACAGGCGAATGCCGCGCAGTCTCGACTTCGGGCCGTAGGATTCGAATCCGCAGGTCGGTGCGTATCCCAAGTCGAGGTCATGCACGTGCCCGACGAACGCGTTTTTATGGTCATGCCCGCAGAACAGTGCAAAATAGCCGCCGGCCTCGCGCAGGGCCTGCACTTCGCCGACGTTGTCGTCCGCGCAGCCGATTGCTTCGCCGAGACGTGAACCTGGCCGGCATAGGTCGTGATCCAGCACGTAGCAGTGCCCTGCGAACTTGCGCGCGCCTTCCACGGCGTTAGGCGTGTATGCCGGCACCTCCCTCAGGCAATCGTAGAACTCCTGCGGCGGAATGTGCTGGAATGCGATCGCCGGCACCGCGCGACCGTCGCCGTTGCGCGCCCCGAACTCGCATTGCACGGTGCGCAGCCACTCGATCGCCTCCGGGGAAGGCGTGCCATAACCGTCGGAATCGGCCAGGTCCCAACCTCGCGAGTTCGAGGCGTATTTCGCGTATGAGGCGATTGATTCATGGTCGGCATTGTTGGCGTCGTTGGCGGGCTGTTCCGCGTAATCCCCGGAATTGACCATCATCACGCTCATTGCGATGCGCCCCGATCCATCGGAGGCCTCGATCGGCAGCGCGAATGTGCCTGGTTCCAATGCCAGCGGGGAAGATCCGGCAACGGGGTTCATGCATCCGGAAAATTCACGGTAGATGTCATCTTGGTCATCGGCGAGCACGCCGCACTGGAAATCGTGGTTGCCGTAGGTCGCCGCGAACGGAATCCGTGCCTCCAGCGCAGGCCCCAGAAAAGCGGCGAAGGTGTCGCGCACTTTCTGCCGGGCCTCTTCGATCAGTGCGTCCATGGTGGCGCTGTTGATGGATTGCGCCCATGATTCCAGCTTTGATTTCGTGCCGTTGCCATTGCGCCTCACGAGTTTCGGCGAGTCAGTGCCTATGCCGTCGATGGTCCAGTTGTCGTCGGTCGGCTGCGTGTTGAGTAGCGCTTTTGACAGCGGGTGACGTTTGATGCCGCGTAGCTTCGCTTCGAATTCGGTCACCGCACGCACATGCGTTCCCGGTTTTTCGTCGCGTCGGCGGAGAAACGTGTCGATGTAGGCCGGGTCATATCCGCGGATTTGGTCGCCGGTGAACACGATGAGGTCGGGATGCGCTTCGTGGATGGCGGCTTCGATGAGCCGAATCGTGTCTTTGCGCACGTTCGGGCCATCCTGGATATCGGCCAGTTGCAGCACGCGGAAGCTGCCGTCGCTGTTGAAACGCAGTGTCATGATGCTCACTGTAATGCGGCAAATCTGGATATGGGGTGAAAGTGGATTCAAAAACGCTGTCATATCCCGAAATGACGATGATTTATGGGGCCCGTTGCCGCTAGGATTAGCCGCAGTGCGAAAAAGTTACACGCACGTAACAATTAAGCCGGCAGGGAGCCGGCGACATCAAAGATAAGGAGGAGTGATGGGTCAGGGTCAATCTTCAGTGTTTGATCTCGCGGCGATCGCCGCAGCGTCCAACGGAGGGAACAACGACCCGCTGCTGCCTCCGGCGCGTTTCATTGGAGCTCCGCAAAAGCCCAGCAAGATGCCGTACAACAAGTACGTTGCATACGATAAGCAGGTGCCGTTTGATTTCCCGGAGCGTACGTGGCCGGGCAAGCGACTGCAGCGTGCACCGCGTTGGTGCTCCGTCGATCTTCGTGACGGCAATCAGGCCCTCGTCAACCCGATGGATTCCGAGCGCAAGCTGCGTTTCTGGAATCTGCTCGTGTCGATGGGGTTCAAAGAGATTGAGGTCGGCTTCCCGTCGGCTTCCGAAACCGATTATGACTTCATCCGCATGCTCATCGAGCGTGAGCTCATTCCGGACGATGTGACCATCGTCGTGCTCACCCAGGCTCGCGAACACCTGATTCGCAAGACTTATGAATGCCTTAAGGGCGCCAGGCGCGCCGTCGTGCACTTCTACAATTCCGTATCCGTGTTGCAGCGTGAGGTCGTGTTCCGCAAGGACAAGGCCGGCATCAAGAAGCTCGCCACCGATGCGGCCACCCTGTGCAAGGAGCTCGAAGGCGAGGCCGAGGGCATCGACCTGTACTATGAGTACTCGCCGGAATCCTTCACCGGCACTGAGCCGGAATATGCCGTCGAGGTGTGCAATGCGGTGATCGACGTGATCAAGCCGACGCCGGAACATCCGATGATCATCAATCTGCCGGCAACGGTGGAAATGACCACCCCGAACGTATTCGCCGACGAAGTGGAGTACGTGTCCAACAACCTCGTGCCGCGCGATGCCGTGGTGCTCTCCCTGCACCCGCATAACGACGGGGGCATGGGCGTGGCCGCCACCGAACTGGCCGTGCTGGCCGGCGCTGACCGTGTGGAGGGTTGCCTGCTCGGCAACGGTGAGCGCACCGGCAACGTCGATCTGGTCACTTTGGGTCTGAACTTCCTGACCCAGGGCATCGATCCGCAGATCGACTACTCCAACGTGCCGGAAATCCGCAAGACGGTCGAATACTGCAACCAGCTGAAGATTTCCGAGCGTCATCCGTACGCCGGTAATTTCGTGTTCACCGCATTCTCCGGTTCGCATCAGGACGCCATCAAGAAGGGTCTCGAAGCCCGTCAGATGGCGGCCGACCGTGCTGGCGCCGATCTGGACAGCTTCGTGTGGCTCGTGCCGTACCTGCCGATTGATCCGAAGGATATCGGCCGTACCTATGAGGCCATCATTCGTGTGAATTCCCAGTCCGGCAAGGGCGGCATGGCCTACTTGCTCAAGGCCAACCATAACCTTGATCTGCCGAAGCGCCTGCAGGTTGAGTTCGACAAGGTCGTGCAGGCCTATGCCGATGAGACCAAGAAGGAAGTCAAGGACGAGGACATCTGGCGTCTGTTCAAGGACGAGTACCTGCCGGTCGAAGAGTCCGGTGCCACCGCCGCGGGCGTTGTGGTCGGCGACAGCAAGGATGAGTCCCTCGAGCAGTGGGGCCGTCTGAAGCTGCTCAAGGTGTCCGTCTCCTCCGGTGAGGATGGCTCCGATACCGTGCTCAAGGCCAGGATTCTCGACCGTGGCGTGAACGTCGGCGTCGACGAGCCCATTGAGCGCGAGGTGTCCGGCATGGGCAACGGTCCGATCGCCGCGTTCCTCAATGCCGTGAGCAACTTCGGCATCACCGCCTCCATCATGGACTACGTCGAGCACACCATGTCCGTCGGCACCGACGCCATGGCCGCCTCCTACGTGGAGTGCCAGATCGGTGAGGAAGAGGACACGCAGATCGTGTGGGGCGTCGGCATCGACACTTCCATCGTGACCAGCTCGCTGAAGGCCATCATCTCGGCCATCAACCGTTCCGAGCGCTGAGTTCCGACGGTATAGGCCAGGCCGGGCTTAAGGCTCGCAATGCAGGTGGGGGCTTCCGGAAACACTCCGGAAGCCCCCACTGTTCGTTGATTGGCTTTGATTGTGGCCGGTTTGATGCGGGGAATCAGACCTGTGAACCCCATACGCATGTGTTGCCGCCGATTGCGGTGAACGTCATGACCGACTTGAGGTCGGTTTCGCGCGGTAGTACGGCAAAGACGCCAGTGTAAGTTACGTCGTCCAAACGGATTTCCGCATCGTTGGCGCAGCAGCATGGGCCGTTCGCCCCACCGCCGGCCAGCCTCCACGATCCGCAAATCACCGGCCCGTCGGTCTTCCGGGGAAGATTTGCGTCAGGAGTGTCGAAGAAGCTCACGATTCCACCTCTGGTGATTCGTCCGTCTTCATGGAACGTCACTGGTTTCGGGCGGTTGATGCCGATGTAATTCCCGTCATCGTCCCGTCCGCCGTTGAAAAAAGTGTGCGGATCATGCAGTACGACCTCGTAATTTCCCGCGATATCGGCGGCGCAAGCCGGCGCGGAGGCGACGGAATCGAGATATTCGTAAGGCGCGGCCACGAGCCAGCCGTCCGCGGTCGGAAATAGCTCTCGGATGTGGGATTCGTAATCCTCGTCGTCATCGTCCGTGAACCTGTCCGCGAAGCGGGTGTGGTAGACGAGGAACATGCGCCCGTCCTTCGCACGACGAATGGCGGAATTGTGGCCTTGGGAAACCTCGACATCGACCAGAGACGAAGGGCCGCCTCTCCACATCACCGACGATGTAAGTCGAATACCTGTACCACGCTCCTGATTGCCGGGAATCTCGCCACCGGAAATCGCTGGATTGCCGTTCTGATCCACATAGGGCCCCAGTAACGATTTCGAACGGAACAGGCGGATTTGGTAGCCGCCGGTGCGCCCCAACCAGCCGTATGATATGAACAGATACCACCAGCCGTTAGCGCGGATGAAATACGAGCCTTCGCCGGAATTCCAATAACCGCCGGCTATTTTCACACCATAGTATGGGTCGGTCTCATCTTTGGCGAGCGGGTACTGCACGGAGTAATCGCGCAGGCCGGTGGCTATGTCGAGTTTGAACATCCAGATGCCTCCGAACCAGGAACCGACACTCATCCACATCCCGCCATGCTCACACAGTACGGGTGCCGCATCGATGGCATTGATACGGGTATCCTTGAGTGAGAGATAGCGTGAGAAATCATAATCGGCGGCCGCCCGCGAACCTTGCTCAAGTTCAAGCACACGCGGTAAGTCGGTGTTCCACAGGCTCTCCGCATCAAAGCCGGAATACACCACAGGCCCCACATACGTCCAGTCGCCGTCCAGATGATCCGCCGTCAGTAGCACGATCACGGAACGGAACTGATCGCCGTTCACAGACAGATACATGCACCACTTGCCCATGGCGTCGTTCCGGATAACGTCGGGCGCCCAGATGTTGCCAAGCAGATCCGGATTGGAGGGTTGCTTCGGCCACTGCTGCCAGATGTCGCCGAGCAACGCATACGGGTCGCGGCTCAGGTTGTTCTCGAAACGATGCCAGTGCACCATATCATGGCTGCGGGCGAAGCGACGATGTGTACCGAACAGATAGTAGATGCCGTTTTCCTCTGCGATGGCCGGGTCGTGCACGGCCACACGTCCGTCGGCCAATGCATGTTCGATGGTTTGCGGGGAGGGTGATTCGGCGGCCTCGATGGTTCCGTCAGTCACGTTCATTTCTTCGACCCCCATGCGCATACATTGCCACCAAGTACGCTGAAGGTCATCACGTTCTTGCCGTCCTTGTCCCGCGGCAGTTTGTCGAAGTCACCCACATAGGTCACTTCGCCGTCTTCGCTTCTGACCTTCATGGTCAGCTGGTTCGTGCCTTCGGCCACCTCCCAGGTGCCGGTAAGTTCGCCGGAAACCGTACCGTCGGAGTCCAAGGTGATGTTCACCGGTTTGTTTACGCCGCGGTAGTTCGTGCTGGTCTTGTCGGTCACTTTTTTCGGACCTTTGAAATAGGAGCCTTTATCGTGGATCACGAACTCGTAATCACCCGCCAATTCGGATGCCTTATAGCCCTTGGTAGCGGCTTTGACGCCGGTATATTCGTATGGTGCGGCCACAAGCCAGCCATCCGAGGTCGGCAGCAGTTCGTGCACGCGCACCTCGTGCTTTTCGCCGGTGCCGGAGAAGCGGGTATGGTACACGAGATACGTGGTGCCGTCGTCGTCCACCAACGCGGAATTATGGCCCTGCGCGGTTTCGATGTTCGCGTTATCGTTGCCGCTCCATTGGATTGAGCTCATCAGCCGGATGCCGATATCGCTCTGCCAGTTGTTGCCGATGGCCTTGGTGGATATGGCGGTGTTGCCGGCCTCGTCCACGTACGGTCCGGTGATTTCCTTCGAACGGAACATGCGGACTTGGTAGCCTGCGGTCTGCTGCAGGCCGCCGTATGAGGCGAACAGATACCAATAGCCGTTGGTGTGCAATAGGTATGAGGCTTCACCGGAGTTGCCGAATCCGCCTCCGAGTTTGATGCCGTAGTAGGCATCCGACCGGTTCGCTTCAGTGGTGTAGGTGGTGCCGTAGTCACGTAGGCCGGTGGTCGGATCGAGTTTGAACATCCACATACCTCCGAACCATGAGCCGAAGGTCATCCACATGTCGCCATTATCATCGGTTTTCACACACGGGTCGATGGCATTGATGCCGGTATCGGTCTGTGAGGTGTAGCGTGTGATGTCCGCGCCATCGCCCAGCACTTTCGGCACATCGGTTTTGTTGACGTTCACACGTTCGAAGCCGGAGTAGACCACAGGCCCCACATACGTCCAGTCGCCTTCGATGTCATCGGCGGTGAGCAACACGATTGCGGAGCGATAGTTCGCTCCGTTGATCGACATGTACATGCACCATTTTTTCATGGTCTCGTTGTAGGTTACATCCGGTGCCCACATGTTGCCCTTCACATCCGGATTGGAGGACTGTTTGGCCCAGCCCACCCATATGTCGTTGAAGATTTTCTCATAGTCGGTGCTCAGGTTGTTGGTGAATGGCGTCCAGCTGATCAAGTCATCGCTTTTGAGCCATGCGCGATGCGAGCCGAAGATATAGTACTTGCCGTTCGCCTTGACGATGGACGGGTCGTGCGATTCGCCACGTTTGATGGCTGCGTTCGCGGCTGATGTGCTGCTGTTTGCGCCAGATTGCGCGGATGACGACGTTTGGCCGGCCGAACAACCCGTGAGTGTGCCAATTAACATGGCCATGGCGACGATGCCCGCTGCGACTTTGCGGATGGGGTTGGAATGTTCCATGATTCCTCTTCTCTGCGGATGTCTTGAATTTGTACAACGATGTAATTACCTGTATAGTGTACATCGTTGTAAAAAATTGTCGAATCGAAAGGGCGCCTCGATGTCGAGCTCCTACTCGCTGCTGTGTTATACGCGCAAACCTACTGGCCGCGAAGAGGCCAACAACGCCGATGTGGCGTTGAGCATGCATCTTGCGCTGCGCTCCGGCGTCTCCGGTGAATGGAAGCCGCTGAATGAAAACTACGGCATCTTCTTTGCGGCCGGCGTGCCAATTGCCGCCGCCACATCCGAATCACGCCGTGCCTGCAGTGCCGCTGCGCATTTCGGCATTGACCCGTTCGATGCGTCCCGCCCAGGTAGTGATGCTGTGGAATTCGATGCGGTGATGCCGGGTGTCGATATCACCCTCAAATCCCTGCGTGATCCATACCTGTTCCGTTTGGCGGAGGGTGGTTTCGGTGTGGTCGCTACGCGTACCAACCGTGGAGGCGAGCCGGATGGCTCCGAACGATCCGCCTTTCTGTTGGCTGTGAGCCGTGATCTGACCGCCTACACGCAGCTTGGCCTGGTGCGCATCGCCACCGACGGCGGTGTTAATAGGCCGGCCGTTGTTTTTGATGAGAATGCGGCACGTTACGTCATCTCCTGGCATGACGATACTGGCGGCAGTCACGGTGCGACCACCGAAGATATCGTTGGTGCGGCGCGGTCGGGAGAAGCTCTTATGGTTGACGATGGTGTCGCAATGACGTGCGATGGGCGTATCCCGAACGATTGCGGCATCTCCGATGCAGTGCCTGGCAACATCATCACCGTTGGTGAGGCGGAGGTGAAACGACTGAGTGCACGTTTCGGCCGTGTGTATAACGTTGGAAGCAATGTAGCGGCACAGACCGTTAAGGCGAATGGAGACGGCGGCGATGGAGCTCGCGCGGCTGTGCGGGCGTTAGGGCGTACCCGTGCCGAACTTACCTACAGTGACGGTTCCACCGCCACTCGTGCCGTGGATTGGAATGCCGGGCAGCTGAAACGGCTTGCAGCCAAGGCCGCCGCAGGAGAACTCGGCGCGGGGGAGCGTTATCTCGTCAACGGCACCGTACGGCAAACCGTATATCCGATACCCTTCGCTGTGGAACGCGCCGATCCGTCAGTGTTCGCGTGGAATCTCAACGGCAAGCCGTTGTTCATGTTCATAGCCACCGAAGACGCCGACGGAAATTGCGTCGATCCGCGCGGAGGTGCCACACATATGCCACTGCGCGTGGCCGAATCCATTGAAGCACTTTCCGACAAGGAGGGCGGTCGCGAGCGGGAAATCGACCTGCTGCAGTGCGGTGATCTCAATTCCGAGGGCCGCATGATGACCGGTTGCTTCTGGGCGCCGGAGCTGCACAGTATCGGCGGCAAGCTTTCGATCCTGTTCATGCCGTGTTTCGATGGGGCGGTCACCAATCCCGACGGTACTCCCAACAATCGCGCTGGTAAGCCGGACATGTGGACAGGCAGCTGTCATATCATGCAACTCAGGCAGGATTCCGACGGCAACGATCTCGATCCGCGCGAACCCGAAAACTGGACGGTTCCCGAGCCGATCACCGGACCGGAAGGTGAGCCTCTCAATCCAATTCAGCGTATCTCGCTTGACATGACCGTCATCGTCGATTCTGGACGCTGGTACTACGCATGGCAGCAAGTCGGCAGTATCTGGATCGCCGGCTTCGACCCGATGCGGCCAACCAGGCTCACCTCAAAGCCGACGCAGATTGTCGTGCCGGAATTCGCGTGGGACAATATGATTGCCGAAGGGCCGAACGCCTTCGTACATGACGGCAAAATCTTCTTGATCTATTCCGGCTCGCTCGTCGGTATCGACTACACCACCGGTCTCGTCACCGCTCTGGCCGGCCGGAACGCCGACCTGACAGACCCCGCCGCATGGAGCAAGCTTGACTATCCGCTACAGAAATCGGGCATCTACAACGGTCAATGGCAGTTAGGCACCGGACATGGCATGTGGTCCCATGATGAAGACGGCAATCTCATCTATGTATTTCACAATGCCGAATACGATAACGGTCGATATGGCGGACGTGACGCACAGGTGCGCCGCGTGCACTGGTCCGCGGAAGGCATGCCGATTCTCGATATGCAGTCGATGGAGGAGCTCAATCCGGACTATGCTGATGTAACGATGGAAATCAACGTTGCCGATGCCGTCTAGCCGGTTTTCCGGTGGTCGAGAGTATCGGAAACGCTTAAAGGGGTAACTATGGCGAAACAAGGCGGAGCCAACGGCGAACACGTCGTAACGATGCGTGAGGTGGCCAAGGCGGCTGGTGTATCGATCAAAACCGTGTCGAACGTGGTCAACGACTATGAATTCGTGTCGCAGGCCACGCGAGAGAAGGTGCACAAGGCCATCGACGAACTTGGCTATACGGTCAATGTGTCGGCTCGTAACCTGCGTACGGGGCAGACCGGCATTATCGGCCTGGCTATCCCTGATCTGCAGATGCCGTACTTCGCACAGCTGTCGTCGCTGGTCATCGAAGAGGCCAAGAAGTTGGGCCTGCGTGTGATCGTGGAACCTACGCTGTATTCGCGAGAAGGTGAGATAGACGCGTTGCACGGCTCCCAGCAGGCTATGATTGACGGCTTGATTTACAGCCCGCTCGAGCTGGGGCAGGATGATGTCGACCAACTGAAGGTGGACTATCCGCTCGTGTTGATTGGCGAACGAATCTTCACCGATACGGTCGATCATATTGCCACAGAGAATGTGGAGGGCGCCAAACGTGCCACCTCGTACCTTCTGCAAACCGGTTGCAAAAACGTGGCCGTGGTCGGCGTGCACCCGGGGGAGAAGGTCGGCTCCGCCGCACTGCGTTACCAAGGCTACCGCGAGGCTTTGGAAGAGGCGGGCGTGGAATTTGACGAACGGCTCGTGGTCGAAGCCCGCATGTGGCACCGTAGCGATGGAGTGAAAGCCATGAATTCACTACTCGATTCCGGCGTGGTCCCCGACGGTGTCGTTGCGCTCAATGACATGCTTGCCTCCGGCGTAATGCATTCGATTCAGATGCACGACTATAGAATTCCCGACGATATTTCCGTAATCGGCTTTGATAATTCGGACGATTCGCAGTATCTTTCACCGGCACTCACTTCGATTGCGCCGGGGCTTGAAGCGGTTGCCCGGCTGGCGGTGAAGCTTTTGAAGGATCGTATCGACGGGCGTATTCCGTCCAAGGACTTACGTCCGGATGAGAAGGTTTTCCGTAAGGTCGCGTCCTCGCTTGTAGTGAGGCAATCCACCCGCGTTCCTGAAATCCCTGCTGCCATCTGAGGGTATCTTCCGGAAACCATCGATATCGGGAAACGGATTTGGCCATGGCGAGAATCCGCCGGACCGAATCCGTTTTCGTCGTGGTTAGGCCGGTGATTTCCGGTGCTTAGGGGTGGTGAGACTTCCCAAGCACATATGTGACATATGAAGGATAAACACGCGGCACATGCCTCGACTTGTTACAACGTTGTAAGAATGGTATATTCAACGTTGTAAATACTGGAACAGCGGATTGAAAAGGACTAAACATGGCTGTTTACAACAATCCGATCGTGCTTCAGCGTGCAGATCCCTGGGTGCTCAAGGTCGACGGCGAATACTACTTCACCGGCTCCGATCCTGAGTACAACTGCATCGCCATCCGTCACGCATCGAACATCAACGACCTGCAGAAAGCTCCTGAGACCGTGGTGTGGCGCAAGCATGAATCCGGTCCGGCGAGCATCTACATCTGGGCTCCGGAGCTGCATCGCATCAACGGCGCATGGTACATTTACTTCGCCGGCGCAGCAACGGATTTCGAGGCTTCTGGTCTGCCGACGCACCGCATGTTCGTACTGGAGAACACCGATGACGACCCCACTTCCGACAACTGGGTGGAAAAGGGCCGGATCGTCACCCCGGTCGACTCCTTTTCCCTTGACGCCACCACCGCGGTGATCGGCGGCGTGCAGTATTTGGTGTGGGCTCAGAAGGATCCGGAGATCGAAGGCAACTCCAATCTGTATATCGCCAGAATGTCCAATCCGTGGACGCTCGAGACCGAGCCGGTCATGCTCACCAAGCCGGAATACGACTGGGAATGCGTCGATTTCCTCGTCAACGAGGGGCCGGCCTTCCTGTTTCATGGGAACAAGATCTATCTCACCTACTCCGCTTCCGGCACCGGCGTTCCGTATGCCGTGGGTCTGTTGACCGCGGAGCGAGGGGCCGATCTGCTAGATAAGGCTTCCTGGGCGAAGAGTCCGGTGCCGGTGTTCAAGACCTGTGCCGAGAACGGCCAGTATGGTCCGGGGCATAACTCCTTTACCAAGTCGGAGGATGGCACCGAGGACCTGATGGTCTACCACTGCCGCAACTATACCGAGATCAAGGGCGATCCGTTGTTCGACCCGAACCGTCACGCCCGTGTGGGTGTGGTGAGGTGGACGGAAGACGGTCCTGATTTCGGCGTTCCGCAAGCCGACGACCTGTGGACTCCGACCACCACCGACGTGCTGCCGGCCGACGGCGGCCCGCTCGCCGGAACCTCCGCCGAATAACGCCGAAAACGTTATGTTCGCCGTTGCAAGCGGCGGAAATGCAAGGGGACGTATAACTGAATATCTAAAGATGAAACGGCCTTTCCTCCGGAGTGTCACTGATTTGTACAACGATGGAAAAAGCTGTATAATCAAAATTACAACGTTGCAAATGAGCACTGAAGCTCCGCTATGAGGCCGAGAACGAAGGTGTGTCAAAACGCTGGAACGGGTTGTCTCAAGCAGTTCGAGCACCCGGTAACGTTTGGAAGGAAACATTCTGAACAAAAACGTTCAGAAAGAAACAAGGAGAGATCTATGAAGATCAGGAAGACGCTCGTCGCAGGCCTAGCCCTGTCGATGGTTGCCACCCTCGGCCTGTCGGGCTGCGGCAGCAGCAGCGATGTCGAGAAGACCGCTGATGGCAAGGTCAAGATCACGATGTGGCACGGCTTCTCCGAAGCCGATGGCAAGACCCTTGAATCCATTGTCAAGGACTTCAACAAGTCCCAGGACAAGTACGAGATTGACGCTCAACTGCAACCGTGGAGCACCATCGGCGAGACCATGGTCACCAAGGTCACTTCCGGTGATGGTCCTGATTTCGTCACTACCGGTGCGGACAACGGGCAAGGCTGGTCCATCGATGGCACCTTCCAGTGCGTCACCGATTTCTATGATGACGATCAGTACGAGACCAAGAACTACATTGACAATGTAGTCGAGCAAATCACCTTCAAGATTGACGGGCAAGAAGAAAAGTGCGGTGTTCCGATGGGCTACGCCCCGTCCGTCGTGTGGTACAACACCGATATGTGGAAGGCAGCGGGCCTGACCGATGCCGACGTTCCGCAGACTTGGGATGAGCTGCTCGAGGTCGCCAAGAAGCTCACCAAGTCGGATGGCTCTCAGTACGGCATCGCTCTGCCGGATCAGGCATGGGCACCGTGGATCAAGGGCAACGGTTCCGGCATCTACACCACTGATGGCAAGGTCTCCATCAACACCAAGGAGAACAAGGAGTTCCTGCAGAAGATGCGTGACTTCTACAAGGGCGGTTACTCTGTCACCGGCATGGACGAAACCGCAGCCCGCGAATCCTTTGAATCCGGACAATCTGCGATGGTGATCGTCGGTCCTTGGGAGGATCAGGCCGCAACTGATAAGGGCATCAATCACGATCTGTTCGGTGTGCCGGACGGCAGCGGTACCTACAAGTATGCCGACGGCTCCACCGGTTCTAACATCGGTTCCACTGGTCTATATTGGTGGGTCACCTCGCAGGTCGGCGATTCCGCCAAGAAGCAGGGCATCTACGAGTTCTTCAAGTTCTACAATAATCATGATAATCAGGTGAAGTGGTCCCTCGGCTCCGCTTATCCGCCGAACAACACCACTGTCAAGGAATCCGAACTCTCTGAGCGTCCGCTCATTGCTAAGCTCTCCCAGTACACGGACAAGTCCTACATCGGTATTGCAGGCCTTAAGGGTGGTTTCGGTGATATCCTGGCCAGCCTTAACACGGTGACCACTAATACAGTTCGTACCGATGACGATATCCAGAGTCTCCTTGATCAGGCTGAAACCGAAATCCAAGGTTATCTCGACGAATATAGCGCCGACTGACCTTTGACCCAATGAGGGTGCCGTGCCTTAGCGTCCAGCAAGACGCGGCACCCTCTATCATGTCCGCACAAAACATAATTCGAGGTAAGCATGGCACAAGCAACTGCATCTACACGAGGAGCGAAGCAGGCGACTTCGGAGAATAAGAAGGCCATTCAGGCGCGTAACCTGCGTACGGGTCTGACATTTACTGCACCGGCTCTCGTTGTCCTCGCAATCTTCGTCTTCTATCCGGCAATCAAGACGTTCATCACGTCGTTGACATCCGATCGTATCAACCGAGCAGGTAAGTTCGTCGGTTTCGACAACTACGTCAAATTGTTCCAGAGCAAGGACTTCCTGACCGACGTTAAGAACACGCTGGTATATGCAGTGGCCTATGCTCCGATTGTTGTAATCGTGGCTCTCGCCTTCGCCCTGTTGCTCAATCGTAAGGACCTCAAGTTCGTCGGATTCTTCCGAACTTGCATGTTCTTACCGTTCGTCATCTCCTTGACCGTCGCTGCAATTGCATGGAGTTTTATCTTGTCTCCGTCACTTGGCTTGGTTCCATATTGGATCCAGCAATTGACCGGCGTGGCCCACACTGATCTTTTGGGTACCCGCGAAACCGCAATGGCGACCATCGTCTTCATCACCGTGTGGAAAAACTTTGGCTATTTCATGGTCATCTTCCTCGCGGGCTTGCAAGGCATCTCCGCCGAACTGTATGAGGCCGCGTCCCTTGATGGCGCCAGCGCATGGCAGAAGTTCCGTTACATCACGTTGCCGGCTTTGCGCCCGACCTTCAACTATGTGGTCATTTTCGGTCTCATCGGTTCTTTCCAGGTGTTCGATCAGGTCTTCATCCTGACCTCCGGTGGCCCGGACCGTGCAACTGAAACCATTGTGTATCGCATCTATACTGAGGCTTTCGGCAACGGCAAGCTTGGCTATGCATCCGCGCTATCGTACGTGCTACTGATTATGACGCTCATCGTAGGCCTTATCCAGCTGTACACCAACAACAAGCATGAGAAGGAGGAAATCGCATGAGCACTGCAACCATCTCCGCCGTGCAGGAGCAGGAAAACGCGCGCATCAATGCCGAAAACGAGCGCCTGCGCAAACAAGCCACGACCAAACGCCGCATCAGCCTAGGATTGAGCTACTTTGCACTCATCCTCATCACCATTCTGATGCTTTTCCCACTGGTAATCGTCGTGCTGGTGTCGTTTACCCCGAATGCCATCACGCAGACCTGGCCACCGAAGCTGATTCCGAGCTCGTTTACGCTGGAAAATTATACGTCGTTATTCCAGCGTCTGCCAATTGGCAAGGAAATGCTTAACACCGTCATTTTCGCCGGTGCCGTTACGGTTATCTCCGTATTCTTCGACTCTCTCGCTGCGTATGGTCTGTCCCGAGTGGATTTTAAGGGGCGCGGACTATTGCTCGGCGTGTTAATCGCCACTATGATGATTCCGGGTATGGCCCTGCTTATACCAGTCTATAAGCTGCTTGCTAGCATGGGTCTCGTCAACAGCTACTGGGGCATCATCATCCCGCGTATGGCCGATGTCGGTGGTATCTTCCTGCTGCGTCAGTTCTTCATCTCCATTCCGAAGGATCTCGACAATGCTGCACGCATCGACGGCGCAGGCGAATTCCGCATCTTTGCGCAGATTATTCTACCTAACGCGGTTCCGGCCATCCTGACTGTGGGCATGTTCAACTTCATGGGCAACTGGAACGACTTGCTGTGGCCATTGATTATGACCTCCAAGCCGGAAACCCGTACCATTACCGCCGGCTTGGCTATGCTTACCGGCCATGGATCATCGGTCACCCCGTATGGTGTGGTGATGGCCGGTGCGCTGATCTCCGCGCTGCCGCTGCTGGTGGTCTTCTTCCTTGTGCAGAAGCGCTTCGTTGAAGGTATCGCCATGACCGGTATGAAGTAGATCATCCTGACAATTTTCATCAGGTGTTGTGTAACAAAGGCCGTTGCAAGGAAAACTGCAGCGGCCTTTGTTTCCATAACTGGTACCGCTATTGTTGCGGCGATTGTGTCGACTGACCTTGGTCGCTCTGCCCCTGGCTGCTCTGGTCAGTGGATGAACCGCTGCCACCGTTGTCGCCGCTGCCGGAGTCCGCATCACCATCACCGCTGCCGCTGCCGGATCCGCTGTCCGGCGTGGTGGTTTCGGTCGGGGACGGCGTGGTCGGCTGCGTGCTTTCCTCAGCCTTCGGCGTGGTCTGCGAGGTGTATGACTTCTGCGCGCCTGTACCCCACGTGCCATCCGATCCGCCGACCTTGCCGCTGTCGGTCGCGGTCGGGAATGTCTCGTTCGGGGTATCGGCCAAGGCCTGCGTCATATATTCGGTGAACAGGTGCACTGGGTAGTCGCTGCCGCCGGTCCAGCTACCGAAGGCTGGGATTTCCTGCGGATTGCCGTTCGCATCCGGGTACCACATAGCCACCGTCGTTACCACCGAAGGGGTGTAACCGATGAAACTGGCCGCCCTGGAATCATTCGCCGTGCCGGACTTGCCCGCGATGGTATGACCGGTGGCGCGCGCCTCGGTGGCGGTGCCGCGCTGCACCACGCCGGTGAGCGCCTTGGTTACCAGATTCGCGGAATTGGCTTCGAACACCTGCTCGGCCGTGGTCGGCGCGTTATACAGGTCGGATCCGTCCGGCGTCTTCACGGAGGCCACGATATGCAGCGTCGGCTTGTTGCCCTGATTGGCCAACGTGGCGTATGCGCGCGTCATGTCCTCAACGCTCAGGCCGTTGTTGCCAAGTACGGTGTACGGTTCGGATCCATCCAGAGACGTGTTCTCCACACCCGCCTCGCGTGCGGTATCGGCGATTTTCTTGGTGCCCAGCTTGGTCTGCAAATCCATGTACACGGTGTTCGACGACTGTTCGGTAGCCGTATACAGGTTCACGTATCCCAGGTTCGCGTTGCCGTAGTTGCTCACGGTTTCGGTGATGCCGGGGAAGGTGCGGAACGAGTTGCCGTTGAACATCGTGTTCAGGCTTACGCCTTCGTTTATGGCGGCCAATAACGCGAACGGCTTCATGGTGGAACCGACCTCGTAGGTGGCCTGCGTGACGTTGTTGAGCTGCTTGGTCAGGTAATCGTCACCTGCATACAGCGCGATAATCGACCCATCCTTCGGGTTGACCGACAGCGCGCCGAACTGCATGCCGTCCGGCACTACGCCCTGCATGCCGTTCTGCGAGGGACTGACCACCGAATACATCAGATCCTGCTTGGATTTGTCGATGGTGGTCACGATCTTATAGCCGCCAGTTTCGAGGTCCTGCTTGCTGAAGGCCTTCGTGCCGATGAGTTCGTTCTGCACCATGGTCAGCAGGTATCCGTTCGCGCCTTCCAACTGATTGCTCTGCTGGTATTCGATGGCTTGCGGGAATTGCGATTCCTTCCGTTGCTTGGCGGTGATGTAGCCGTCTTCCTCCATGATGCTGAGCACGCGCTTGTAGCGCTTCTGGGCCTGTGCCTCGTCCACCGCCGGGTCCCATGCGCTCGGCGCCGGGATGATGCCGGCCAGCGTGGCCGCTTCGGACAGCGTCAGATCCTTGGCGTCCTTGTTGAAGTACGCCTTGGCCGCCGCCTGGATGCCGTATGCGCCACGGCCCAGGTAGATGGTGTTCATGTAGTTGCACAGCACCTGGCTTTTATCTTGCTGTTGCGCGATCTTGATGGCCAGGAACGCTTCTCGGAGCTTGCCGGAATACGATGTGGTCTCGCCCAGATAGTAGCGCTCCGCGTACTGCTGGGTGATGGTTGAGCCGCCCTGCCGGCTACCGGTGGTCAGGTTGTTGTACAGTGCGCGTGCGATGCCCACCAGATCGATGCCCTTGTTGGTGTAGAAGGAACGATCCTCGGAAGATACGATGGCGTTGCCGACGTAGTCCGGCAACACGGAGCAGTCGATGATCTCACGATTCTGCTCGGCGTAGCTGCCGATTTCGGTGGTGCCGTCGGAATAGTAGACGGTTGTTTTTTCCGCGAGCGCGAACGCCTCCGGCTCCGGAACGCTCGTGGTGACGTACATGTAGGCGAACAGGCCGATGCCTGCCGTGAGGAGCGCCGCGAAAATCCCGAGCACCCATTTGAGTACGAGATGCTTGCGCTTGGTACGATTCTTCTTTGGTCCATTGGCGCGGTGCGAGCCGTGGCTGTTGCGCTGCACGTTGTGCGTGTTGCTGCGAGCGCTACGGGTGCCGTCTGCCTGCGGGGCATGGGAGCGCGAGCTTACGCTTCGAGTCTGTGAAACCATGCCTTCTACCGTAGCCGCCAGTCCTGAAAAACGGGCGAAAAGGGGTGGTGGATTGCATAAGTTAGGTGATTTATCCTCGGTTCTTTTACAAATCGACAGAATTTCGCCGGGTGTCGCAATAGCGCCGATTGTTCAGGGTTTTCTCAGTCGTACAGGTGGATTCTTGCCGATTCGCAGGTATGCTTAAAGGTTGTATACCTGCAACGCATACATATGAGGAGTCGTTTCAGATGAGCATTCGCGTGGCTATCGCCGGTGTGGGCAATTGCGCTTCGTCGCTGGTTCAGGGCGTTGAGTATTACAAGGACACCAAGGACGAGGATAAGATTCCGGGATTGATGCACAACAATTTCGGCGGATACCGTGTGCGCGATATCGAGTTCGTCACCGCATTCGACGTTGACGCGCTGAAGGTCGGCAAGGACCTGTCCGAGGCCATTGAGGCTTCGCAGAACAACACCATCAAGTTCGCCGACGTGCCGAATCTTGGCGTCGAGGTGCTTCGTGGCCCGACCGAGGATGGTTTGGGCGAGTATTACCGCCAGATGATTGAGGAGTCGGCGGCCGAACCGGTCGATGTGGCTCAGGTGTTGCGTGACAAGAAGGTCGACGTGCTGGTTTCCTATCTGCCGGTCGGCTCAGAGCGGGCTGACAAGGCCTATGCCCAGGCCGCCATGGATGCCGGCTGCGCGTTCGTGAACTGCCTGCCGGTGTTCATCGCCTCCGATCCGGAGTGGGCGCAGAAGTTCCGTGATGCCGGTGTGCCGATTGTCGGCGACGATATCAAGTCTCAGGTCGGCGCCACCATCACCCACCGTGTGCTGGCTCGCCTGTTCGAGGATCGCGGCGTGCGTCTCGATCGCACCTACCAGCTCAATGTCGGCGGCAACATGGACTTTATGAACATGCTGCAGCGTTCCCGTCTGGAGTCCAAGAAGATTTCCAAGACCCGTGCGGTCACTTCCGTGGTGCCTCACGACATGGACCCGCATAATGTGCATATCGGTCCGTCCGACTACGTGGCTTGGCTTGACGACCGCAAGTTCGCCTTCGTGCGTCTTGAGGGCACCACGTTCGGTGATGTTCCGCTGAGCCTTGAATACAAGTTGCAGGTGTGGGATTCTCCGAACTCCGCCGGTATCGTCATCGATGCCGTGCGTGCCGCCAAGATCGCTCTTGACCGTCATCTGGCGGGCCCGATCCTGGCTCCGAGCTCCTATTTCATGAAATCCCCGGCCGTACAGCATGAGGATGGCGAGGCTCGTCGTCTCGTCGAAGAGTTCATCAAGGGCAACGTCGAAGGCACTGAGGAGCAGCTCGATGCCGATGTCGCCGCCGCCAAGGCCGCGGGCAAGGATGTCTGGAAGGCCTGAGCCGCTGCGTGACGCGCATGCGTGATGCGTATGAGTACGTATGGGTAATACGTGTGAGTGGCGCATGTGAGTGATGCGTAAGGGGCGGGCCCACGGAGCGTGCAATCCGTGGGCCCGCCCCTTCATCTACCGACGCTCAGCCGCCGTCAGTGTCGGCAGTTTGGACAGCTACTCAATCTACCGACACTGACGGCGGCTGAGCGTCGGCGGTTTGGGGAAATACCCAATCTGCCGACGGTGAGGCGTTGTAGGCATCGGTAGATTGGTTCGTTCCTCAGACTACCGACACTGAGACGTTGTAGGTGTCGGTGGATTGGGGAAATACCCAAACTGCCGACGGTGAGCGGGGGCTCAGCGTCGGCAGTCTGAGGAAGGACGGACTACTTCTTGAGGAGGGGTTCGACCTGCTGTTCGTAGGCTGTCAGGGCCGTGTCGATCACATTGTGCATGTCGTAATACTTGTACGTACCCAGACGGCCGCCGAACACGGTCCTCGGCTCGGCCTTCGCGAGCTCCTCATAGCGCGCGTACAGCGCCTTGTCGGATTCCGTGTTGATCGGATAGTACGGCTCGTCGCCACGTTCGGCGAAACGGGAGTACTCCTCCCACACCACGGTCCTGTCCGGATTCTGCCGGTCGGCACGCTCCGGATTGAAGTTCTTGAACTCGATCGCACGCGTGTACGGCACGTCCGCATCCGAGAAGTTCATCACCGGGCAGCCGAAATGGTCGCCCTCGTCGTAGCGGACCTCCTTGAAGTCCACCGTGCGCCACTTGAGCTCGCCGAGCGAATAGTCGAAATAGCGGTCGACCGGACCCGTGTACACCACCGGCACGCCGGCGGCGGCCAGGGCGGCCTTGTTGTACGGCTGGGATTCGTCGAAGAAGTCCGTCTCCAAGGTCACATGGATGCGCGGATCGTCGATCATACGCTCCATCCACGCGGTATACCCGTCGACCGGCAGACCCTCCCACGTGTCCATGAAATACCGGTTGTCATAGTTGAAACGCACCGGCAGACGGTTGATGATGCCCGCGGGCAGGTCCTTCGGATCGGTCTGCCACTGCTTGCCCGTGTAGTTCTTGATGAACGCCTCATACAGCGGGCGGCCGATCAGCGAAATGCCCTTGTCGTTGAGGTTCTGCGGGTCGGTACCGGCCAATTCGCCGGCCTGTTCGGCGATCAGGGCCTTGGCCTCGGCCGGCGTGTAGTGCGCGCGGAAGAACTGGTTGACGGTCCCCAGATTGATCGGCAGCGGGTACACCTCGCCGTCGTGGGTCGCGTACACGCGGTGCACGTAGTCGGTGAAGGAGGTGAACCTGTTCACATAATCCCACACGCGCCTGTTGGACGTGTGGAACAGGTGGGCGCCGTACTTGTGGATCTCCGCGCCGGTCTCCTCGTCCATGTAGCTGTACGCGTTGCCGCCGATATGGTCGCGCACGTCGATGATCTTCACCCTCACGCCGAGATGCTCGACGGCCTGCTGGGCCACGGTCAGGCCGAACAGGCCCGCGCCCACGACCACCAGATCCGGATACTGCACCTTCTCAGTCATAAGAACAATCCTCCAAATGGTTTGCAAACACACATCACACGTGTGCGATTCCATGCCCATAGTACCCATGCCTATGCTCTACGCGTATTCCAGCGCACTACGTCAACGGAAAATTCGCATGTATGGCCTCTGGTCCGGGCATGGTGTACACTAGTCCTTGCCTCCGCGTGGCGGTATGTCACCCAACTCCCCCAGGGCAGGAATGCAGCAAGGGTAAGTGGCCTCTTCCGGGTACGTGGAGGTTTTTCGTATATGCGGCCCGGTATGTCCGGCTACGTACGTTCCGCTTCGAAATGACATGGGTGGCGTATTCTCGATGAGTATGACCGACGAATTCAAGCCCATCATCCGAGATCCGCAGAAGTCCGCGAATATGCTGCAGCAGAACGCCTCTTCCGAAGCGTTGGGATCCACGGGATCGAACACTTCCACTGACCCGGTCGCCGACGTGCTGTCGGCGGACGAAGTGCGTAGGGGGCTCGCCAAAGCCGACCCGTTGACCCGCCATCCCCGTATCTCCAGCATCGTGCAGTGCGTGGCATTCGGACTGATATTGCTGGCCGCTTCCGTCGGTGTGTGGTGGCTGGGCGTATACACGTTGAGCGGCCAGAGCTATGAGGACATGGTCTGGTCGAAATTCCCCCATGTGCTGCCGGCATGGCTTGGTCCGATGGCACATATCTTCGCGATTTCACTGCTGGTGCAAGGGGTCAGCGTCGCCATGGCGATCATCGCATTGATTGTGCTGATCGTGCGTAAGCGATGGCTGTTGATCATGCAGTTGGCCGTTTTCGGCGGACTGTGCTTTACGGCGGCGAAGGTGCTTAAAAGCGTGCTTCCGCGACCCTATCTGATTAATCTTGATTCGAATCCCGCCAATTCCGCACCTTCCGGCCATACCATCCTTGCCGCCGCGGCCGGTGTGATGCTGGTATGTGCGGTGCCGCGCGTCCTGCGGGCGCTGGCGGCGGCAATCGGCTGGCTCTACGCCGTGCTCGTCGGACTGTCGGTGATCGCCGCCCAATGGCATCGGCCGATCGATGTGATCATGTCATTGCTGATCGTCGGCGGTCTTGCGCTGCTGATGCTCGCCGTGAGTTTCTCCAACGGCATGGATGAGCCCGGCAAACGCGCATCCTCGCCGTCGGTGCAGATCGTCGGCAGCGTGATGCTGACGTTCGGAACGCTGGGAACCCTGTACGGCGCCTACATCATTTGGCAGATCCAGCCGGGACTTGATCTCAGTGCGGAATGGACGAATGCCGGTGCATGCGCCTCCACTGCGATTCTTACGGCATCGGTCTGCGCATTGGTGTTCGGGCTGGTGCTGGTCATGCGCCAACTGACCGCATCGCCGCTGACGAAGCTCGGTCTGGTCGGTGCTCCGCCGGCCCCACCGAAGCAGTAAGGGCGAGGTGCCTGCCGCTCCTACGGCACACGGGAGTTTGCCAATCCTCTATAGTTCGTGCGTATTATTGCGTTGCAAACGCTAGTAATAAGGAGTGGCAATGGCTACCGGCAGCAAGCTCGTTATTGTGGAGTCTCCCACCAAGGCCAGGAAAATCGGAGGATATCTCGGCTCCGACTATACGGTCATGGCATCGGTGGGCCACATTCGCGACCTTGCGCAGCCCAGCCAGGTGCCGTCCGCCGACAAGGCCAAGTTCGGCAAGTTCGGCGTCGATGTGGAAGACGGCTTCAAGCCGTACTACATCGTGGACGGTGATAAGAAGAAGACCGTCTCCGAACTGAAAAGCGCACTGAAAAAGGCCGATACCCTCTATCTCGCAACCGATGAGGATCGCGAGGGGGAGGCCATCGCATGGCATCTGGTGCAGACGCTCAAGCCGAAGGTGCCGATCAAGCGCATGGTGTTCCACGAGATCACGCCGGAGGCGATCAAGGCATCGCTGAATAACACCCGCGATGTGGACGGCGCCATGGTCGACGCGCAGGAGACTCGCCGTATCTTGGACCGCCTGTACGGCTACGAGCTGTCTCCGGTGCTGTGGCGCAAGGTGGGGCCGGGCCTTTCCGCAGGCCGCGTGCAGTCCGTCGCCACCCGTCTGATCGTCGAGCGTGAGCGTGAGCGCATGGCGTTCGTGCGTGCCCCGTATTGGGACGTGACCGCCACGTTGGAGGCGATGGGCGCCGAAGGTGACAATGTGGCCTTCGATTCGCGCATGGTGTCGCTTGACGGCCGTCGTTTGGCCGGTTCCAAGGATTTCGGTGAGGACGGCCTGCTGACCGCCGCCGGTGCCAAGGATAATGTCGTTCAGCTTGACGAGACGCAGGCCCGTGCGCTTGCGCAGTCGCTGGAATTCGCGACGTTCACCGTCACGTCGATGGAATCGAAGCCGTACCGTCGCCGTCCGCTTCCGCCTTTCACCACGTCGACGTTGCAGCAGACCGCAGGCAATCGCCTGTCGATGAGCTCGCGTCAGACCATGCGTGCGGCGCAGGGATTGTATGAGAACGGCTATATCACGTATATGCGTACCGATTCGGTGACGCTGTCGCAGGAGGCCATCGCGGCCGCCCGTTCGGCGGTGAAGTCGCATTTCGGCGACACGTTCCTGTCAGATGCGCCGAAGCAGTATGCCACCAAGACCGCCGGTGCGCAGGAGGCCCACGAATGTATTCGTCCGGCCGGCGCACAGTTCCGTGATCCGGGCGAAGTCGCCAAGAAGGTGCCTGCCGATCAGGCCCGTCTGTATGCGTTGATTTGGCAACGTACGCTTGCCTCGCAGATGGCCGATGCCACCGGTTCCACCGCCACCGTGCGTTTGTCCGCATCGGCTGGAGACCAAGGTGAGGCCGTGTTCCAGGCTTCCGGTACGGTCATCGAGTTCCCGGGCTTTATGAAGGCCACAGGGGAGGGACGTCACGCTTCTTCCGACAAGGCCACCGACAAAACCGCCGAGCAGTCCGTCAAAGCGAACGATGATAACGCTTCCCTGCCGCCGATGAAGCCGGGCGACGAGCTTGCCGCGACGGAAGTCGCCGCCGACGGGCATGAAACCCAGCCTCCGGCGCGATACACCGAAGCCTCGCTCGTCAAGACGCTTGAAGCCAAGGAGATTGGTCGCCCGTCCACATATGCGAGCATCATCTCCACTATCATCGATCGCGGGTACGTGTATGAGCGCGGTCGTGCGCTGATTCCGTCCTGGCTGGCTTTCTCCGTGGTCAAGTTGCTGGAGACGAAGTTTCCGAAGTATGTGGACTACCAGTTCACCGCCGATATGGAGAATGGTCTGGACCAGATTGCCCACGGCATGGAAACCGGCAAGGATTGGCTGACCAGCTTCTACTTCGGTTCCGGAGAAGGCGCGGCGCAGTCTCAGGATGAGGCGCATGCCGGTCTGCAGCAGCAGGTCGCGCAGCTTGGCGAAATCGATGCTCGCGCCATCAATACGATTGAGATCGGCGACGGTCTGCATGTGCGTGTCGGTCGTTACGGCCCGTATTTGGAAGATGTGAACGATTTGGATGGCGAGGGCAATCCGAAGCGTGCGTCGTTGCCGGATACCCTTGCTCCGGATGAGCTGACGGTGGAAGTCGGCCATGATCTGATCGAACATCATTCCGGCGGTCCGCGTGAACTCGGCAAGGATCCGGTTTCCGGCGGGACCGTGGAAGTGCGCAACGGCCGTTTCGGACCGTATGTTGCGCTGATTGTGCCACAGTCGGAAGCTGCCGGAGATGCCGCCGCTGCGCAGGCCAAGCCGCAGCGCGGCTCCAAGAAGGCCGCGGCGGATCGCCCGAAGATGGCATCGCTGTTCAAGACGATGAGCCCTGAATCGTTGACGTTGGAAGATGCGCTGAAGCTGCTGAGCCTGCCTCGCGAGGTCGGCACGTACGAGGAGGCGAATGCCGAAACAGGCGAACTGCAGCAGGTCACGGTGATGGCGAACAACGGCCGCTACGGCCCGTACCTGACCAAGACCGGCGTCGACGGCAAATCCGACACGCGTTCGCTCGCTTCGGAGGATGAGATTTTCACGGTTGACCTCGATAAGGCCAAGGAGCTGTTCTCGCAGCCGAAGTACGGTCGTGGTCGCGGCCGTGGAGCCGCCAAGCCGCCACTGCGTGATCTGGGCGTCGATCCGGAGACTCAGAAGCGTGTGACCATCAAGGAAGGTTTCTACGGCGCGTATATCACCGATGGCGAAACGAACCGTACGCTGCCGAAGCAGTATGCGGCCGAATCGATAGAGCCGGCCGAAGCGTTCAGGCTGTTGGCCGAGAAGCGTGCGCAGGGGCCATCGAAACGTGGCCGTGGGCGTAAGGCCTCCGCCAAGAAGACGACTGCCAAGAGCACAAAGGCCGGTAAGTCGAACGCAATCGAAAAGGCGCGTGCCGATCGCCGTGCCAAGGTGCGCGAACTGGCCGATCAGGGCTGGGCGAATACGCGTATTGCGAAGGAGATCGGGTCTACGGCCGCCACGGTCAAGGCCGATATCGACTGGCTCACCGCCAATGAGGGATATTCCCGCCCCGAGGTGGTCCCCGCCCGTTGATTCCTGTCGATTTGTGCAGGGGCCAGGACCGGAGCGGACCGGTGGGGAGTCACGGTACAGTGATGGATATGCAGGGCATGTTCATTTCTTTCGAAGGCGTCGACGGCGTAGGCAAGACCACGCAGGTCGAGCGATTGCGTGCGCATATCGAAGCGCAGGGGCGTGAATGCGTGGTTACGCGCGAACCGGGCGGCACCGCGCTCGGTGTGGCCATTCGCGGCATGTTGCTGCATGGAGTCGCCGCTGCCGATGCGGGGGTTCCCGCGAACAAGGCGGATGGGGGACGGCAGCCGGAGCCTGCCGACATCGCTCCCCGTACCGAAGCATTGTTGTTCGCGGCGGACCGGGCGCAGCATGTGGCCGAGGTGATTCGTCCGGCGCTTGAACGCGGCGCGGTGGTGATCACCGACCGTTACCTCGATTCGTCGTTGGCCTATCAGGCGGGCGGGCGTGAACTGACGCTTAAGGAAATCCGGGATCTCAGCCTGTGGGCCACCAATGGGTTACTGCCGGAACGCACATATCTGCTGGACATGGATCCGGCCACCTCGCATGCACGACTGCGGCACAGCGAGGATCGCATGGAATCCGCCGGCGACGATTTCCAGAATCGTACGCGCAACGCCTTCCTTGAGCTCGCCAGGGACGAACCGGAACGGTTCCGCGTAATCGATGCCAGCCAATCCATCGAAGAGGTCTGGCAGCGGATCGAACACGATTTCGCTGCGATAGACCACCTGCGGACAACCCTACGGTCGACGGTTTCCATCGGCGAGAATACGGAAGGAATCGCACGATGAGCGTTTGGGATTCCATAGTGGGGCAACGTCAGGTGGTGGAGCAGCTCAAGACCATCTCCTGTGGCGATCCGAAGTCGATCGCGCAATCATGGCTGATCTGCGGGCCTCCCGGATCCGGCCGTTCCAATGTGGCGCGTGCCTTCGCGGCGGCGTTGGAGAGCCCCGACCATGGCCTTGGCGACGAACCGACCAAAGTCACCCAGCAGGTGCTTGCCGGCACGCATCCCGACGTGACCGTACTCGCTACGAATAAGGTGACCATCGGCATCGATCAGGTACGCGACCTGATCACCACCTCCGAGCAGATGCCGAGCACCGCGCCGTGGCGAATCATCATCATCGAAGACGTGGATCGTATGCTCGAACGCACCACGAATGTGTTGCTGAAGGAGATTGAGGAGCCGAGCGAACATGCCATCTGGCTGTTGTGCGCCCCGAGCGCGCAAGATGTGCTGCCGACCATCCGTTCGCGCACCCGTATCGTGAATCTTGCCGTGCCGTCGAACCAGGCCGTGGCGAAATTCCTTGAGGAGACTTCGCAGGTCGAGCCGAAAATCGCGGCCCGTGCGGCGCGCCTTGCCGAAGGGCATATCGGCATCGCCCGACTGTACGCCTGCAACGAGCGGATCATGTCGGATCGTGATGAGCTGATCGTCGGTGTGCTCAATCTTGCGAAGGCATCCGATGCGGTGTTGCTGGCGGGCAATCTTATCGACAATGCGAAAGCGCAGGCCGAGGCGGATGTGGAGGTCAAAGCCGCCGCCGCGGAAGCCGACTTCCGTAGAATCAACGGACTTGGTCCGAAGGACCGCATTCCTCCGAAATTGCGCGGCGCCTACAACGCCATCGCCAAAAAAGACGAGCTCAAGCGTCAGGCCACGCGCCTCACGCGTGACGTGCTTGACCGCGCACTCAACTCGGTGGCGAGCATCTACCGTGATGTCGCCGTGTTGCAGAACAACGCCGAGGATGCCGTCGGCCTGATCAATCTCGAGAACCGCTCCTCGATCGCCGAACTGTCGGTGCGTCTGGATCGCGCCGCGGCCGTACGTCGACTGGAGGATATCGCCACGGCCCGCAGGCGTCTCAACGGCAACGGCAATCCCACGTTGGTGTTCGAAGCCTTGTTCTGCGCCCTGATTCCGTAAGGTTGATCCGTACGTTCCGTGCATTCCGTACGTTCCGGTACAGGAATCGTCGGCGTCCCTAGCGTGCGACCACGGTGGAATCGCGGACGATAAGCTGCGGCGGCAGCGACACATGCGCCGGATGCTCCGGACCGAGCGCGATCAGACGCAACGCCTCCGATACGATCTGCTGGAACGGCGGACGCACCGAAGTGAGCGTCGGCATGGTGGTCGAAGCGATCGGCGAATCGTTATAGCCGACGATCAGCACATCCTGCGGTACACGGAGTCCCAAAGCGTGCAGCGCCACCATCATGCCGAACGCGATGGTGTCATCCGCGCAGACCACGGCCTCCGGCTGCACCAGCGGCTCGGAGAACAGGCGCATTGCGCAGTCGAAACCACGTTGCACGCTGCGCTCGCCGAATCGGTTCCAGTCGGCCTGCGTTTTCAGATGATGCGCGCGCACCTGCGTATGGAACATGGCGAACAATTCCGCCGATTCGAAGGAGATCTCCTTGCCGGCCATGTAGGCCACGGATTCGATGCCCTGATCGGCCAGATGCCCGATGGTCATCTCCATGGCGGCGTCTTCGTCGATGCCGACCATCGATGTATGGAAGGAACGTTGCCGGCCTCCGACCTGCACGATCGGCAGGGTGCCGGCATATTGTTCGAGGATTTCGGTGAGATCGGCCCCGGCCGCGGGCACTACGATGAGTCCGTCCACATGACGTGCGACGAGTGATGCGATGCGTTCGCCCTGTGCCGCTTGATTGGGGCCTATGCCGAGCAACAGCTGTTGCGAGTCCACGTCGATGGTCGGCTCGATTTCGTCAAGCAGCTGCGCGCTGAACGTTTCGGTGGCGCTGGGGATGACCAGGCCGATGGTGTTGGTGATGGTGCTGCGCAGTGCGCTTGCCGCATAGTTGACGGAATAGTTGAGCTGTTCGGCGGCTGCGCGCACACGGCGGGCGATGTCGTCGTCCTTGGTGCGTTTGCCCGACAATACGCGGGAAACGGTTGCGATCGACACGTTCGCCAATGCGGCCACGTTCGTAATCGAACGGTTGCTCTCGTTCCTGCCTGCCATGTTTTCCTCCGTCATGCGGTCCTGTTGGCGATTCGCCGCGCGATCCCGGTCGCCATGCGCGAACGACGGGACCTCTCAAGAATAGAACAGCCGCCCGTCGAACATGGCGGGCGGCTGCAAGGAATCGGTGATGATGATCGGGCTCACGCGGCGTTGGCGAGGATGCCGATCAGCTTGTCGGCGCACGCATCGGCGTCGGTGCCTTCGACGTTGATGACCACGGTGTCGCCCTGCTTGATGCCCAGGCCCATGATGGACAGGATGGAGCCTGCCGGGACGGCGTCGCCGCCCTCCTTGGCGATGGTCACGTTGCAGTTGGAGGCGGTGACGGCCTGTGCGAACTGTGCGGCCGGGCGTGCGTGGATGCCGACGGGATCGTTGATGACGAGATTGCGGGTTGCCATAGTGACACTCCTTTGAGTCGTGATAGTGCTTGGTTGCGTTCTTCAATTGTGCAGGAACAACGCGGCAGCATGATGCCGCTCAGCGAAAAGCATACCACTTTTTCACGAAACGCAGAAAACGTTTTCCTTTTTCGTATTAATGAATATTTATGTATACTAACGGCAGGCTGAAAATGATTTACCGGCAATGACGGTGGGGATCATTGCAGTAACCCCCGTATTCCTCGACGGTCGCGCCGTATGCGTTCGTCGGGACAACCAAGGAACCAGGAAAAGGAGTTCTCATGAACATCAAGGGTGTTGGCATCGGTCGTGGCGTTGCGGTCGGACCGGTTATTCGCATGGCCGCTCCGCTGCCTGAACCGTCGGACGCACCGCGTGCCGAAGGCATCGACGCCGAAACTGAAATCATCCGCGTCGAGCGATCGCTGGCATTGGTGAACGCCGACCTCAACCGTCGTGCGGAAGAGGCCGCCAATGGTGACGAAGGCGCCCAAAAGGCCGCTCCGATTCTTCAGGCCATCGCCATGTTCGCCTCCGACCCGTCCCTTGCGCAGTCCATCCGGAATCTGATCGGCCAAGGCAAGACTGCCGAGCGGGCCGTGCTTGAAGGTTTCGCGGCCGTGGAAGACATGTTCCGTGCCATCGGCGGCTATCAGGCCGAGCGTGCGGCCGATCTGCATGATGTCGGTCAGCGTGTGATCGCCGACCTGATGGGCGCTCCGGCGCCGGGTCTGCCGGTGAGCGAAACCCCGTTCGTGCTCGTTGCCGAAGACCTGTCCCCGGCTGATACCGCCGCGCTCGACATGAGCAAGACCATCGCCATCGTGACCTCGCAGGGCGGCCCGACCTCGCATACCGCCATCCTGGCTCGCGCCCGCGGCATTGTGGCCGTGGTCTCCGCCACCGAAGCGACCGAACTGACCGACGGCACCAACGTGATCGTGAATGCAGCCAAAGGCGAAATCACCGTCGAACCGTCCGAGGAGGAAATCACCGCGGCAGAAGCGGCCAAGTCTCGCGCCGCGGCGGCCAAGGAACTGCGTGGCAACCCGGGTGCCACCAAAGACGGCCACCGCATTCCGCTGTTGGCGAATGTGGGCAAACCGTCCGATGCCGCCACCGCATTGGAATATGGTGCCGAGGGCGTGGGCCTATTCCGCACCGAATTCCTGTTCATCGGCAACGCCGAACCGCCAAGCGTCGAAGAGCAGACCAAGGCCTATATCGAGCTACTCAGCCAGTTCCCGGGCAAGAAAGTCGTGATCCGCATGCTCGACGCCGGCGCCGACAAGCCATTGCCGTTCCTGACTCCGGAAGACGAGCCGAACCCCGCTCTCGGACTGCGAGGCCTGCGCACCTTGAAGGCCCATATGGACGTGCTTGAAGGCCAGCTCAAGGCCCTCGCCGCCGCGGATGCCGCAACCGACGCCGATCTGTGGGTCATGGCCCCGATGGTGGCCGACGAGCATGAGGCCGACTACTTCGTCAGACTCGCCAAGAGCCATGGACTGAAATTCGTGGGTGCCATGGCCGAAGTGCCATCCATCGCCCTGATGGCCGACAAGGTGGCCAAGGTGGCCGATTTCGTCTCCATCGGCACCAACGACCTGACCCAGTACACGCTGGCCGCCGACCGTACCCTCGGTTCCGTGGCCAACTACCAGACCGCATGGCATCCGGCTGTGCTGCGCGCCATCAAGATGATCTGCGACGCGGGCAATGCCAACGGCATGCCGGTGGGCGTGTGCGGCGAGGCCGCCGCCGATCCGGATCTGGCCGTGGTGCTGGCCGGTTTGGGCGTCAACTCCCTGTCCATGACCCCGGTGGCTCTGGACGATGTGCGCGCCGCGCTCGCCGAAGTCACCCTTGAGGAAGCCAAGGCCAAGGCCGCCGCAGCGCTTAACGGCGACTACTACAATCCGGCCGACCGCTGACGGTAATGGCGGCGGTTATGGTTTTCGGCCGCAAAAGTGCACTTGTTGTTGGGTGACAGGCTGGTCCTCGCAGGTTAGGCCCTCCAACACATGTGTGTAAGGGCCTGACCTGCGATTACCGCGGACTTGCTCGCAGGTCAGGGCTCCAAATCCTCGTCTTTGGGGCCTTTGCCGTTGAGTAACAAACTGGCTCTCGCAGGTCAAGCCCCCGCGCCGCATCAATGATGTGGCGGTATCGTGCGTCACGTGTATGCGCGATACTGGAGACATGAAGATTTCCGCAGATTTTACCGTCATTCCCGACGCGTTTGCCAAGGCGGCGCCGCCTGAGAACTGCATCGACGGCACTCCAATCGTCTCCTTCCCTTTCTACATCGATGAGCTTGACTCGTCGGTGCAGTTCCTGCATTGGGAATTCGTTGATCCGGATTCGATTCCGGTATGCGGCTTCCAATGGAATCACTGGTCACTGGCGAATCTGCCGGTTGATGCGCTGATGTACGACTTCAATGATTCCCATGCGCTGGCGATTCCGGCCGATTTCTCCCGTACCGTTTCCGCGATGATTCCCGAAACCGTGCAAGGCCGCACGTCCGCCGCTTCGCCGCTGCTGACCGGTCGCAGCACCGATCCCGCGGTCACCATGCGTTACAACGGCCCGTACCCACCGGATCAGGATCATGACTACTACCTGCATGTGTGGGGTACGACGGCACCGTTGGCCGGCCTCAATCAGGGCTTCTGGCTGAACGAAATGGAGCGTGCCCTGCGCAATGGCGGCAATCCCATTGATCAAGGCGGCATCTTCCTTACCGGCAAAGCCTGATCGCTGCTCCTCGGCGGCGGAATCCGAACCATGTCGTCTTCCCCGCTGGCGAAACCTAGAGGCGCAGAAGCCTGATATGTTCCCGTAAGGGAGAACAATCATCGAAAGGAATACACAGCAACATGGCGTGCACCACGATTCTGGTCGGCAAGAACGCAAGTTATGACGGTTCGACCATCATCGCCCGCAATGAAGACAGCGCAAACGGCGAATTCTGCCCGAAGCGTTTCATCGTAGTCAAGCCGGAGGAGCAGCCGCGCACATATCGCAGCGTGCTCTCCCATGTGGAAATCGACCTGCCGGAAGAGCCGTTGCAGTACACGGCCGTGCCCAATGCCGATCTGAAGGAAGGCATTTGGGGCGAGGCTGGCGTCAATGAGGCGAACGTGGCCATGAGCGCCACCGAAACCCTCACCACTAATGAGCGTGTGCTTGGCGCGGATCCGTTCGTCGAACTTGCTCCGGCCAAGGGTAGGGAAGGCGAGGACGGCTACGAACCGGAAGTGCCCGGCGGCATCGGCGAAGAGGATTTCCTCACCCTCGTGTTGCCGTACATCAAGACCGCCCGTGAAGGCGTGGAGCGTCTCGGCGCGCTGCTTGAAGAGTTCGGCACCTATGAGATGAACGGTGTTGCCTTTTCCGACGTGGACGAGATCTGGTGGCTGGAGACCGTCGGCGGCCACCATTGGATTGCCAAGCGCGTGCCGGACGAGGCCTACGTGACCATGCCGAACCAGCTTGGCATCGATGAATTCGACCTTGAGGATGCCTTGGGCGATCAGGAGGAGCATATGTGCTCCGCCGATTTAGGCGAGTTCATCGCGCGTAACCATCTGGACCTGTCGGTGGAGAACACCACGCCGTTCAATCCGCGCGACGCTTTCGGTTCCCACTCCGATTCCGACCATGTGTACAACACCCCGCGTGCTTGGTACATGCAGCGCTTCCTCAACCCGTACGACGAGCAGTGGGATGGTCCGGACGCGGACCACAAGCCGACCGCCGACGACATTCCGTGGGCTCGCCAGCCGGAACGCAAGATCACCATCGAAGATGTGAAGTACGTGCTGAGTTCCCATTATCAGGGCACTCCATACGATCCGTACGGCAAGCTCGGCGACCAGCGCATGCGCCACATGTTCCGCCCGATCGGCATCAACCGCCAAAGCCAGCTTGCGGTCATGCAGATTCGTCCGTATCGTCCGCAGGTCAGCCGTGCGATTCAGTGGATGGCCTATGGCTCCAACCCGTTCAACACGTTGGTGCCGTTCTTCCCGAACGTGGATTCCACGCCGAAGTACCTGGAAGACACCACTGTGCGCGTCACCTCTGAGAACTTCTACTGGGAGAACCGCATCATCGCAGCCCTGTGCGACGCGTCCTTCGCCGATACCGCCAACGCGGTGGAGCGCTATCAGGAGAAGACCGGCGCAATGGGCCACCGTATGGTCGCAGCCGCCGATGAGCAGATCGATAGGCTGTGCGAGGATTCCGATTTCGACGCCGAGTTCGATGCAGATGATGAAAGCGCCGACGTGCAGCCGATGGAACCGGATGAGATCATCGAAGCCACCCGCAACGCGGAAGCACGCGAGATTCTTGCCGCAGCCAACCGGACCATGGCCGACCAGCTTAAGGAGGAGACCGACAAGCTGCTCGACTCCGTGCTCTACACGGCGAGCATGAACATGAAGAACGGCTTCCATATGTCCGACTTCTGATTCGCGGTGTTATAGGGAGAGACGTCAACCCCCTCTGTAACGCGCGGCCACTACAATGATCTTCATCTTTAATCCCAGAAAGGAACCCCAGTGACCAACATTGAGGATTTCACCAGCCAGTACGGCCTGGTTCAGAAGATTGATGCGTTCGGGTATCTCGATTATCTGAAGAACAATCCGGATGCCCCACGCAAGCATGGCAAGGTCGTGCTCGTCACCGCCGACACTCCGCTGAAGGCGTCACGCGGCGAAGGCAAGACCACCACCACGATCGCCCTGATCGACGCCCTGCGTGAGCGTGGCATCGATGCGACCGCCGTGCTGCGTCAGCCAAGTATGGGCATTACCGCGGCCGGTTCCAAGGGCGGTGCATCGGGCGGTGGCAAGGCATCCCTGACCCACCCGGAGTTGATCGACTGGGGTCTGTGCGGCGAGATGGGTGCCATCGAGGCCGCTCAGAACCTGCTGGTCTCCTTTGCGGAGAAAGCGATCGACGAGGGCAAGCTTGATGAGATTCTGGTGCCGCGCGTTTCCGAAGTGCCGTCCCGCTCCCTGCGTCAGATCGCTGTGGATCGTGGTAAGGGCAACGTTGCGGAACGTACGGTGCTCACCCCGACCTGCGAGTTGATGCAGATCGTCGTGCTGTCTCGTTCCATGGACGAAATCGCCGATCGCGTGGCCAGGATGATCGCCGGCACCAAGGACGGCAAGGCCGTCACCTTCGGTGAATTCGTTGACCTGTGGCGCATCACCGGCATTCTGTCCGACGCCGTCAAGCCCGCCAAGACCGAGACCGTAAACGGCGCCCCGGTGTATGTGCATGGCGGCCCGTTCGCGAACGTGTCCATCGGCATTCCGACGCTCGTTTCCGTGGAGATGGCCTGCGCCCTGCACGACGTGGTAATCGTCGAGGCGGGTTATGGTGCTGATGCCGGCGCCCAGAAGTGGCTCGACATCGCATGCCGCGAGTACGGTGCGCAGTGGCCGTCCGCTGCCATCGTCGTGACCCGTGCCTCCACATGGCGCGATGATCCGGCGCTTGCCTGGCGTTATCCGTTCCATGTGCAGCGCTTGGAAGGCCTTGACATTCCGACGTTCCCGCTGATCAACCTGTGGGATGGCGAGGACGATCAGATTCCGGCGTTGAAGGCGACCGCCGAAGAGCTGGAATTCCGTGAGCCGATTATCGGCAATCTGTACCGTGACGGCGGCGACGCGCTCGCCCCGCAGCTGGATGCCTTCGTGGATGCCGTAGTGAACGGTTCCATGCCTGCGGAACCGCACAGCCACAAGGGCATGGCTCTCGTGGAGAACGTGCGCTGGGTGGCCGAGAACGCATATGGAGTTCCGGCCGAGCGCGTGGTTCTGAAGGACGGTTTCGCCGAATCCCTTAACGAGGCCATGAATCTGTGCGCCAGCGCGGGCATGGATCTGGGTGATATGGCACTGGTGGCGGTGAAGTCTCCGGCCACCATGACCGATAACGATTCCGCCCCGGAGGAGGAACGCACCGTGACCTTGAAGAAGGTCGAAGTCCATTCCGGTGCCGGCTTGGTGCATGTGAATCTGACTACGTCCCTGACTACGCCAATGCCGAAGATCGTCTGATTCCACACGATTGCGAGTAATGATCGCACGATGACGGACGCGAGGAGCCGCCGATCCCAAGAGGTCGGCGGCTCCTCGCATTATGCTGCGGCGTGTGAGGAAGCGGCGGAAAGATTAGCGTTTAGTTGCCGCTCCTTCGGAAGAACGGTGGAATTGCGTCAGAAATTGCCGCCGTTCCAGCCCCAATCGGTGGTGGCGGTGTATCGGATGTAAGTACGGTCGGCCGGAATGCCGAGCTCCTTGCCCAGCGCGGCCATGATCTGTTCGGTCAGCTTTTCCCAAGCGGAACCCGGCACGGAACGGCCGAAAACATTCACCTCCACGTAAGCGGCCGGCTGGGAATCGTCACCGCCGAAATAAATCGGCATATTGTCTTCGAACGGGCACATCAGCCAGCCTTCGGACTTGCCCGGAACGGCGGTGATTGCCTTGCCGTAGGCCGTTTTCAGGGCCTCGCGCTGTTCGGGAGTGGTGGAGACGGAAACGTGAGTGTGAATGACTGGCATTGGTCCTCCTTGGTCGGTGAAATGCTCGTGGACAATTCACACCATTCTAAGTCCGGTCTGTGTGCGTGTGTTTAATTGTCTGTGTGAGAAAACTGATTGAACAGCTTATGAAATTCGGTCTTGTAGGTGTGATCGCCTTCGTTATCGACTGGGGCATCCTGAATCTGCTTGTTGGCGTCTTCCATATGCATAACGTGATCGCCGCGACGATTTCGTTCATTATTTCCTTGATTTTCAACTACACCGCCAGCATGAAACTGGTGTTCAAACCGCGTGATGACATGGCCCGATGGATGGAGATTCTGATTTTCGTGGTCGGCGCCGTGATCGGTCTGCTCATGAACGATGCCCTTATTTGGATTTCCACGTACGGCATGAATCATGATGCGTTCGTTACGCAGCATACCGAATATCTGATTCGCACCAATGTGGGCAAGCTCTTCGCCACCGCAGTGGTGATGGTGTGGAACTTCCTGACCCGTAAGTGGCTGCTTGATGATACGCATACCAACGCCATGAACCGCCTGAAGAAGGCCGAGAACCGCTTGAGCGAAGAGGAGCTGGAGGCCAAGTGGCAGAACAGTTTCTCGCACAAGCTGGGCGTTTGGTCGCTGGAGCACACTCCCAAAGGCTGGCCGAAATAGGGCGCCGCGCGGTGGCTTCGATATGAAACGGTCCTCCTTCATCATAGGGAGGACCGTTTGCTTGTCCGGCGGATCATTCGCTTACGAAAGTCTCCGCTTTACACGCCTTTACACGCACACGTTCACACGCTTACGGACGTGAGCATGGGCTGCTCGGTGGAGTCCTTGATTTGCTTGAATCCGAACAGGGCGATCGCCAGCGAAGCCAGCGCCAGCACGGTCACGACGAGGAAGCCGCCGTGCGAACCCATACGGTCGATGAACTGACCCGCAATGGCCGAACCCACCGATCCGCCAATCGAATTCATCGCACCCATCCATGCCATGCCTTCGGTAAAGCGGGTGGGCGGCACCAGATGCAGCATCAGCTGGTTGCCATTCACCCAGGTCGGGGCCTGACATACGCCGATGAGCAGGTAGATGATCATAATCACCCACAGGTGCTTGGCGAACATGAACGAGCCGATGCCCAGATCCACTACCGCCAGGCAGAAGTAGAAGCGCTTCCACAGTGGGATGGTCCAGTTCTTCGCGCCATATACGAGTGCGCCGATCAGCGAACTGAACGAGAAGCATGCGAACACGAAGCCCGTGTACTGCTTCATATTCGCTTCCGTGGCGAAAGCCACAATGGAAATGCCCGCAGCCGATTGGAACGCGCCCAGACCGAACCACGTCACGCATACGGCGATCAGGCCCGGACCCCAGATGGACTCCTTGCGGCCCGCCTTCACATCGGCCGCGGCCTGTTCCATGGCAGCTTGCACTTTGGCGGCCGTCTTGCCTTCGGAACGTGCGCGGTCGCGCGCGTACTCCACGGCCGCTTCGGCCTGCAATGCCTTGGAACGTGCGGTCTCGCGCTCTCGGTATTCCTTGCGGGTCATGCCGGCCTCGCGTGCCAGCTGCGTCTGTGACTTCGGTTCGGTGGTCAGTTCCGTCAGGAACATCAGTGCGCCGACCACCACGCACATACCGGTGAACGAGAAGGCGAGCACACCGGAAATCACGGCCAGCGTGGAAGCGAGCGGATTGCCGATCACCCACATGCATTCGTCGAACACACCTGACAGCGACAATGCACGGTTCGTCTTCTCCGAATCGCCTTTGAGCAGCGTGGTCCAACGCTGACGGCTCATCGCACCCCACGGCGGAATCGCGGCCATGAACGGTACGATGCAGAACAGGATCCACGACGGAACGCGGGCGGTGATGCATGACACCAGCGCGGTCGCGGCGACCATCCACACGATGATCGTCGGAATGGAAACCTGACGCTGCCCGAACTTGTCGACCAGCTTGCCGAGCACCGGGCTTGCCACGGCCAATGCGATCGCCTGTACCGCGGTGAGTGCGCCGGCCAGCGAATAGTTGCCGTAGTAATGCTGTACGGCAATCGTAATGGTCATGCCGACCATCGGGAACGGCATGCATGCGATTACCGAGCCGACGGAAAAACGGGCGGTATGCGGTATGCGAAGAAGTTCCGCATACCCTCCGAAAAGACGATGGCCAACGCTTGTGACGCCGGCGAAAACCTGATTGGTCATGCTCTGCCGCTCCTTTCTGCTCACGGTTTGCGTTTCCCCGCGGCTTTGCGTCGCTACGGGCTGATTCGTTCCTCTCATATATCCCACTTCAACTCGGCTTGAACGCAAGTCGGGTCCGGCAGTGTGTCGTCAAGAGGGGTTTTCTGGATTATGGTGCCGTGATGATGATGCGGCACGGTCTTTGTTGACCACAGGCAACTCTATGCGTAGGCACCGTCGCAACACGCGGTAGATTAGGGCTAGGAAAACAAACGATCAGGTAAATTTTTTAGTTCCGGCGATATTGTCGTCACAATGATCGACGCAGATGCCGGAGCCGTCCCGGCAGAAAGGTGGCATCCATGCATGCAACAACCATCCACTTCGTGCGTCACGGCAAGGTCGAGAATCCGGAGCATCTGCTCTACGAACGTCTTCCCGGATTCCACCTGTCCGAATTGGGAGTGCGTATGGCGCAGGCTACCGCGCACTACATCGCCATCAGTCCGCAACTGAACACCGTTTCCGCCGTCTACTCGTCGCCACTGGAACGTACGCGTGAGACGGCCGGCGAAATCCTCGAATCCCTGAACGCCGTGCGTGGGCTGCGTGGCGAGAAGCCACTGGAACTCGTCACCGACGAACGCATCATCGAAGCCGGCAACGAATTCCGCGGCAAGCGCATCGGCCACGGCGAGGGGGCACTGTGGAGGAACGGCAACTACAAACTCGTGCGCAACCTGTGGAAGCCGAGCTGGGGCGAAAGCTACCAGTCCATCGCGCATCGCGTGCAGGATTTCGCATTGGAGAAGGTGTCCGAACATCCTGGTGAGCAGATCGTGGTGGTCAGCCACGAATCGCCGATCTGGAGCTACCGTCACATGCTGGAAACCGGTCATCCGGAACACAATATGCTGCTGCGTCACACCGCGCTCGCCTCGATTACGTCGATCACTTACGATTGCGCCACCCGCAAAGTGATGTCAATCACGTATGTCGACCCCGCCGCCGACGTACAGTGAGTGGCACAATGGAAGAGGGTCTGCAAAGAGGGGCTCGCGGAAGCTTGTTTGAGGCGGGTTTCCATGTGATGATTGGCTTGACGGAAGTCGGTACCGCAAAGGAGCATTATGACTTTTGAGATTGACGATTCATTGGTGGCTCGCGTCTCCGCATTGCCGGTCGTTATGGATGCGGCGAACGTCGGGGTTTCGCTGATTTCACTATGGCCGTTGCAGAATGCCCAGCAACTGGAGAACGACGCCGATTATGCGGAAGGGCTGCAGGTGCGGTTTTCGTTGCTTATGGCCCTTGCCATGCTACGCAACTCCGACAAGGTGAACATAGCCGCCGCCGAAGCCGTATACGACGGCATGGAAGTGATTCCCGGCTGCCCGCTATGGGTGGTCAACGCGCTGCTTGAGGCCAATGACGCCTACGATTGCATGTCCGCGTACTCCGCGACCGGCGACATTCAGCTGGTGTTCAAGGCGGCCGACTACCTGAGCATCGTGTTGGACGACAAAACCAAGACCGCGATGGAGGAGGTGCTGAGCACCGTGGCCGCCGAGGTCGCGAAGAAGGCGCAGGGTTCCGCGTCTGCCGATGGCATGACGGACGGGGGTGATTTCGACGCGGTCGCCGCCGCCGAAGCATGCCTGTCAACGAGCACGAACGCCGATGAGGTCGCCGTCCGGTTCGCTTCGGCGCTGATGATCTGCGACAAGCTGATGAACATCATGTGCGAGGGCTTCGACGATGTGAACGATCAGGCCATTCGTGTGCTGCCGGTACTGCTGTACGTCAACGAGCTGCGCGAGCAGTTTTCCGTTCCGCGCATTTTCATGACATACCCGCAATTGCTGGAACTGCTTTCCTTGCGCAAGACGGCGCATATGATCGATGATTCCGGCGCGACTGCGACCATCGGCAACAGCTTGGGTACGCTCGGCGTCACCGCGCAGTTCGTCGGCATGCTGGCCGCTCAGGAATGGGCGTACCACCGCTGCGAGATTCTGTGGGATCCGGAGGAGGCCAAAAGAAAGGCCAAGGAAGAGGACGAGCAGAAAAGCAAGGAAGCGCTCGCCGAAAAGTTCAAGCATGTCAAAGACGATCCGGACAAGCCCCAGATTGATTTGTGAGCTGATAGAGCTGAGTCGGTGCGGCTGAGCAAGCAAAGCGAAGTCCCGGCACTCACATTGCGTGATGTGCCGGGACTTTCGTTGTGTGCCGGCCATGTGCCGGTCATGTGCCGGCTACCGATGGGCCTTACTGCTGGTCGGTGTTGTTGCCGTACGGGTTCTGTCCGGTCTCGGATTGGTCAGACGGTGCGGCCGGCAGTGGAACGTCCGGGATGGACGGGACCGTCGGGGTGAACGGAGTGGCCTGTGCGGTCGGTGCGGCCGAGGACGTCGGTGCGGCAGGAACGTTCATGTCGGGCGTCGGGGCTGCGTAGTTCGCGTACTGGTTCTGCATGGCCGGTGCCGTCGGAGCGTAGCCCGCGGTGGACGGATCATCGAAGCGCACGCCGGCCGGATCGCTGCGTCGTGCCATGAACACGATATAGACGATGCATCCGGCGATCAGCACGAGGCTGCCGATAATCGTCAGGATGGCACCCGTGGCCGCAGTGCTGGTGTCTCCGCTATAGATCGCATTGACCGCGCCGATGCCGGTCATCGTGGTGCCGGCAATCGTCAGGATGTAGCCGACCAGCAAGACGCCGTAGCAGACGGCGACTGACCAGCCCGACTTATTGGTGTCGTGCATTCGACGCACGCTCAGGGCGAGGTTCGGAACGAGCGTCGCCAGAGACCACAGGCCCGTGACGACTCTCGAGATGCGTAGCGTGGCGTAGCTTGCGGAATGTCCGGCAATCGCGCCGAGGAGGCCGAACAGCAGGGAGATGGCGAATACGATGATGATGTTGCACAGCACCCACCACCAGAATTCGCCTCGGGATGCACGGCCCTTGAATACAGCGTACTTCTTCCAGAAGCGAATGAAGGATTCGCCCATGGTGCAGTTATAGGCCGGCTGGTCGAGCGGTGCGGTCAGCGCAAAGAAATTCGAGCCTTGCGGGGCCGGCTGGCCTTGCGGAGCGCCATATTGCGGTGCACCGTATTGTGGGGCTCCTTGCTGGGGTTGCTGGTAGGAGCCGTAGGCATTGCCTTGCTGGCTTTGCCCGGACTGGCCGTACTGATTCTGCTGCGGCATGGACTGTCCATACTGCGGCGGAACCTGTGGGCCATACTGGTTGGGGTCCGTCATTGTTTACCCTTTCTAGATAAATAGACAACTCGGAGCATAGGGTCTAGTTAGCTATGCTACCGGTAGCGTGCTACTGATTTTTTCATTGTTCCGCCTATCGTTATGCGGATAAGCGACCTAAGGGGGCGGATTCCGGTGAAGGGAAAGACGATTTCCGCCCTCATGCACACGTCCGGTTAACGCGGCACAATGGAGCCTATGACTGAAGCTGAAAACACCAAACCGGAACTCCCCGAGAATGTCCGCGTGCGTTTCTGCCCGTCTCCGACAGGCATCCCGCACGTCGGCATGGTCCGTACCGCACTGTTCAACTGGGCCGAAGCCCGCCATACCAAGGGCACGTTCGTGTTCCGTATCGAGGATACGGACGCCCAGCGTGACTCCGAGGAAAGCTATAACCAGATCATCGAAGCCCTGAACTGGCTGGGCATCGACTGGGATGAAGGCATCAACGTGGGTGGTCCAGACGGCCCGTACCGCCAGTCCGAGCGCACCCAGATTTACAAGGATGTGGCGGCCAAGCTGTTCGAAGCCGGCTATGCCTATGAATCCTTCTCCACTCCGGAAGAGATCGAGGCCCGTAACGTGGCCGCCGGCCGTCCGAAGGCCTTTGGCTACGATGGCTACGATCGCAATCTCACCGAAGAGCAGAAGGCGGCCTTCCGCGCAGAAGGCCGTAAGCCGGCTTTGCGCATCCGTATGCCCGATGATGATGTCGCCTTCGACGATCTGATCCGTGGCCGCATCGAATTCAAGGCCGGTTCCGTACCGGATTACGTGATCGTGCGTCCGAACGGTGATCCGCTGTACACGCTGACCAACCCGGTCGACGATGCCATGATGAACATCAACGTAGTGCTGCGCGGTGAGGATCTGCTGAGCTCCACCCCGCGTCAGATCGTGTTGTATCGGTATCTGATCGAGCTGGGCATCGCCAAGGAGATGCCGCTGTTCGGCCACATGCCGTATGTGATGGGCCAGGGCAACAAGAAGCTGTCCAAGCGCGATCCTGAATCCAACCTGTTCCTGCATCGCGACAACGGTTTCATCCGTGAAGGCCTGCTGAACTATCTGGCACTGCTGGGCTGGTCCATCGCTCCGGACCGTGACGTGTTCTCCATGGACGAGATGATCGAGAAGTTCGACGTGCGTGACGTCAAGGCCAATCCGGCCCGTTTCGACATCGACAAGGCCATCTCCATCAACGCCGAGCACATCCGCATGCTCGAACCGCAGGATTTCCTGAACCGTGCCGTACCGTACCTGAACCGTGACGGCGTCGTGTCCGCCGATTCCTGGGATGCGCTGACCGATCGCGAACGTGAGATCCTCTCCGCTTCCGTGGAGCTCGTGCAGCCGCGCGTGCGTCTGCTTGGCGAGGTGGCCGGCATGGTCGGTTCCCTGCTTTCCACCGAAGGCTATATCGAACCGGATGCCGATGCGCGCAAGCAGCTCAAGGATTCCGCACCGGCTGTGCTTGATGCGGCCATTGCCTCGCTTTCCGCGGTGGCTGATGATGATTGGAAGACCGACATCCTGCATGAGACGCTCAACAAGGCGCTCGTGGAGGATGGCGGCTACAAGCCGCGTCTGGCGTTCGGCCCGGTGCGCGTGGCCATGTCCGGCCGCCGCGTATCCCCGCCGCTGTTCGAGTCCATGGAGATCGTCGGCAAGGAAATCAGCCTCGCCCGTCTTCAGGGTTTGCGCGAGCATCTGTGATGTGATGCCGTTCCCATGCCGCTCCTTCCGATGAAGGGGCGGCATTTTCAAATCGTTGAAAAATGGCGCGACACGCCGTGACTTGCGCTTACCCACTAACTCGCGTATATTAATCACTCGTTGCGGTTCGCGGCCTAGCTGAGAATCACAGCGATAACTCAAGCCCCCGTCGTCTAGCGGTCTAGGACTACGCCCTCTCACGGCGCCAACACCGGTTCAAATCCGGTCGGGGGTACGACGGACAACTTCTTGAAGTTGCCACGCCAGCCAAATTGGGATGTGGTGTAATTGGCAACACAGCTGATTCTGGTTCAGCCATTCTTGGTTCGAGTCCAGGCATCCCAGCCAATGAGCCCTCGCGGAATGCGAGGGTTTTTTGTTTTCTTAACCTATGATGACGTTTGGAATTCGTCGGTGCTGTTTTGTGCGTTCAATTGCGTGCATAATTGCACTACCCTAGGGATTATGACTGAATTGCAGCATGCCGCCAAAGCCGCGTCCACGCGCCCGCGTATCCAACCCGCGGAAGAGGGGGATGGTCGTCCGTTGTCCATATCGGCACGTCTCGGCCGTCTGCAGTTTCATCAATCCGGCAAGTTTCGCGTGCTGCAGTTCACCGACATTCAGGATGGTCCGAAGGTCAGCAAAGACACCGTCAAACTGATCGAAGCGTCACTTGACGCCACGCGCCCCGATATCGTCATCTTCACCGGCAACCAGATCGCCGGCTATGATGCCGCGTACTCCCAGACCATGCGTAAGCGCCGCTGGAACAAGGCACAGGCCGCCGTGCAGTCCTCTGCCGAACGGTATGAGGAGGCTCTCAGGCAAACGCGTTCGATGGTCCGCTCCACGATCGAACAGCTGGTGCGACCGCTCGCCGATCGTAGCGTTCCCTGGGCGGTGACTTTCGGGAATCATGATTTTCAATGTGGTTTGGATAATGTCGAGGTTGAACGGATCTGCCAGGAATTCCCCGGCTGCCTCAATCCTGCCCCTACTGAGACGAGTGCCGGCGAAAAGGCGGGAATGCTGTCGGAACAGCGCGTGTACGGATGCGAACCGGGCACATTCGCCTTGCCCGTGATGAATGTTGATCGCACATGTAACGTACTGGGATTGGTGCTGGTCGATTCGGGCGATTATGCGCGTTCGGGCGGCTATGGAAGCCCGTCCGTGGCCGCATTGCGTTTTCTTGCCGATGTGCCGCATGCGTTGGTCGAGCAATCGCAGGCGATTGCGGCGCCTCGGGAGACGCCGGCCTCGCAGGAGACGTTGCCGTGCATGGTATTCCAGCATTTTGCGATTCCGCAGTATTATGACCTGCTGAAGCCGGTTGCGGCCAATGCGGCTCGTGCAATCGAAGGCTATCGTAACTTTGCGGGCAACCATTACGTGTTGGACGAGAGCAAGACGCAGCCCGGCAGCTATCTGGGGGAGGGCATCAGCTGTCCCGATGCCGACAGCGGCGAGTATGCGATGCTGTGCGACAACGGTTACTTTGCCATTTCCGCAGGTCATGACCATCGCAATGGTTTCGTCGGCACGGTCGCGATTTCCGGCACTCAGGCCGCTGAACAGACCGCTGGTGAATGCTCGGCCGAAAGCGAGGCGTCTGCAGGAGCTCATGGCCTGATGATGATCGCCTCGCCGACCAGCGGATTCGGCTCATACGGTCCGGTGCCGGAAAAGCGTGCCGCGAGGCTGTTCGAATTCGATATTCGTCATCCGTATGAGCCGCGTACGCAATTGCTTGAATATGGTGAGCTGGTGGGCAAGCCAAGCACGGGCAAGGCCTATGCATACGGTATGACGAGCGAGTCCAGGCCGGATAGCGAAGGTATGGATCTGCTGCATCGCCCGACTTGGTGGAGCAAGCTCCTCTCACGGTTCAGGAAATAATCGCGTTAAGATTCAGCGGCCTGCGGAGGCCTTGATCAGGGCTTCGGTGAGATACTTGCCGGCGGCCATGACCAGCGGCGCATAGCGGCGCCCTGGATTGACGCCCATCCGACCGTTGGGGCCCGAAATGGAGATTGCGGCGATTACCTGTCCGGAAGCGTTGCGAATCGGTGCGGAGATGGAGCATACGCCTTCGTCGCGTTCGTTGACGGACTCGGCCCAGCCGCGCTTACGCACGGCGGACAACTTGGCCGCAGTGAACTTGGCATGGCGAAGTCCCTGATGCAGGCGCTCGGAATCCTCCCAGGCCAAGAGGATCTGCGCGGCGGAACCGGCTTCCATCGACAGCATGGCGCCGACCGGAATCGAATCGCGCAAACCGGAAGCGCGCTCCACGGCTGCGATGCACACACGCTGATCGCCCTGACGGCGGTAGATTTGGGCGGATTCACCGGTGCGATCCAGTAAGGTCTGCAAAATCGGGCCGGCGGCGGTGAGCAGCCGGTCTTCGCCTGCGGCGGCGGCCAGCTCGGCGAATCGTGATCCCAATACGAAACGGCCATGCTGGTCGCGTAGCACGAAACGATGGCGTTCCAGCGCAATCGCAAGGCGATGGGCGGTCGGACGGGCCAAGCCGGTGGCTGCGACAAGCTGGCCGAGTGTGGCCGGGCCGGACTCGAGTGCGTCGAGAATCTTTACGGTCTTGTCGAGCACGCCCACCCCGGAGTGGATTTCATTGTTTTCCGTAGTGGTCTGATAGGGGCTCTCCGCCGGGGTCGCAGCGTCATCCTGCTGCGATTCGGGCATGGTGATGCGCGTGTTCGAAGAAGTCATAAGACGGATTATGCCATCTCACATATTGAAATGCAAAACGCGCGTGATGTCGTACTGAGGTATTGCGGATCATTTCAATCCGCGGTCGGCAATCGAACAAGTGGAAAATCGTTGCAATGGCAAGGATTACGGGCTAGGCGACAACGGGCCGTCCGGCACGTATCTCATATACCGGCATACTGCGTCTATAACCCAACCCAAAACCCATAGGCTTATAGCACGAACAGCGCGTGAAGGCAATACCCGCGCGGAAAATCATGAGGAAAAATTCGAGGAGGTCCCGTATGGGAACGACATTGGCCGAGAAAGTCTGGGCCGATCATCTGGTGCGCAAAGGTAGCGATGGGGCTCCCGACCTGCTGTACATCGACCTGATGCTCATGCATGAGGTCACCAGTCCGCAGGCGTTCGAGGGCCTGCGTCTGGCTGGTCGCAAGCCGCGTCATATCGATCAGTTGATCGCCACGGAGGACCACAACACCCCCACGGTTGACATCGATCGCCCGAATCCGGACGAAACCTCCGCGCTGCAGCTGAGCACGCTGGAGAAGAACTGCAAGGAGTTCGGTGTTCGCCTGTGTCCGCTCGGCGATGCGGATCAGGGCGTGGTGCATGCGTTCGCTCCGGTACTGGGCCTTACGCAGCCGGGCATGACCATCGTGTGCGGCGATTCGCACACCTCCACGCACGGTGCGTTCGGTGCGATGGCGCTTGGCATCGGCACTTCCGAGGTCGAGCACGTCATGGCCACGCAGACGCTGAGTCTCAAGCCGTTCAAGACCATGGCCATCAATATCGAAGGCGAACTGCCGAAGGGCGTTACGGCCAAAGACATCATTCTTGCGATTATCGCGAAGATTGGCACCGGCGGTGGCCAGGGTCATGTCATCGAGTACCGCGGCGAGGCGATCAGGAAGCTGTCGATGGATGCCCGCATGACGATCTGCAACATGTCGATCGAGGCGGGTGCCCGAGCCGGCATGATTGCGCCGGATGAGGTGACGTTCGAATATCTGAAGGGCCGTCCGCACGCACCGGAAGGTGAGATGTGGGACAAGGCGGTCGAGTATTGGAAGACGCTCAAGACCGATGATGACGCCGTGTTCGATACGGAAGTGACGATCAAGGCCGAGGATCTCGAGCCATATGTGACGTGGGGCACCAACCCGGGTCAGGGTATCAGGATTTCCGGCAACGTGCCGGATCCGGAATCCTTCAACGACGAGACGGAGCGCACCGCCGCCGAACGTGCCATCGAATACATGGGGTTGAAGCCGGGCATGCCGATCAAGGACATTGCCGTCGACACCGTGTTCATCGGTTCCTGCACGAATGGCCGTCTTGAGGATCTTCGTGTGGCCGCCGCCATCATGAAGGGGCATCACAAGGCCGAAAACATCCACCGCGTACTCGTGGTGCCGGCTTCCTCCCGCGTGCGTCTGCAGGCGGAGAAGGAAGGGCTTGACAAGATTTTCAAGGATTTCGGTGCCGAATGGCGTAACGCCGGTTGCTCCATGTGCCTGGGCATGAACCCGGACAAGATGGTGGCCCGCGAGCGTTCCATCTCTACGTCGAACCGTAACTTCGAAGGTCGTCAGGGCAAGGGTTCCCGCACGCATCTGGCGTCGCCAGCCGTGGCCGCCGCCACTGCGATCCGCGGTACCATCTGCTCCCCGGCCGACCTGTAAACCTGCACGAACCCGCGAATCGTAAGGACTTTCAGATATGGAAAAACTCACCACTCTTACCGGCGTGGCCGTGCCGCTTCGCCGTTCCAATGTCGATACCGACCAGATCATCCCGGCCGTGTTCCTCAAGCGCGTCAAGAAGACCGGTTTCGATGACGCTCTCTTCTACGCATGGCGTCGCGATCCGGAATTCGTGCTCAACCAGCCGGAGTACAAGCAGGGCAAGATTCTGGTTGCAGGCCCCGATTTCGGCATCGGTTCCTCTCGCGAACATGCCGTATGGGCGTTGCATGATTACGGTTTCCGCGTGGTCATCGCCTCTCGTTTCGCTGACATCTTCTATGGCAACACCGCCAAGAACGGTGTGCTTGCCGCGATCATGCCGCAGGAATCCGTCGAGCTGCTGTGGAAGCTGCTCGATGAGGAGCCGGGCCGTGATATGACCGTGAGCCTGGAGGATCGTACCGTGACCTGCGGTGACGTGACGCTGCCGTTCGAAGTGAACGATTACACCCGTTGGCGCCTGATGAACGGCTATGACGATATCGATCTGACGCTGCAGCATGAGGACGACATTCTTGCCTACGAGAAGATGCGTGCCGAAAAGTTCCCGTTCAAGCCGAAGACCCTGCCGGTCAGGCGCGAACCGGAGCAGACCATCGAATCCGCCCGCGAAGGCGAATACCCTGATTGGCAGGGTCCGTTGGCCGATCGCGGCATTATTTAGCCGCGGTGGCCGGCTGGTAGTGCGGTGCACTGCCGGCAGGGCCCTGCCTGAGCGAGGCGAGAGCCGAGCGAGGGTGATGATGGGTCCGTGCGTAGCGCGGTCCGTGATTGCAGGACGGGTCCGTTGGCCGATCGCGGCATTATTTAGCCGCGGTGGCCGGCTGGTAGTGCGGTGTGGTATATGGGAGACGTACAGTGCATTCGCCAATACGGAAGGCGGCATGATTCTGCTCGGCGTCTCCGAGCGCTCCGATCATTCCCTGCACATCACCGGAGTCGACGATGCCCACAAACTGGTGCAGGATTTCTGGGACGCGGTGCATGATTCCTCGACAATCAGTTCGGTGGTGCTGAGCGAGAACGATGTGGTGGTTCGTCATACCGGGCAAGGGGATATCGTGTCCATTGACATTCCCCGTGCATCGAGAGAACGCATTCCTGTGTATGTCGGTCCCAATCCGTTGAAGGGCTCATACCGGCGTAATGGCGATGGTGATTATCTGTGCGACTCGGAAACGGTTCATGCCATGTTGCGAGACAGCGATCTGCGCCCCTTGGACAGGAAAATCGTTGGCGGATGAGGTGATACACGGAGGCATTTCCGATGCCCGCAATCCCATACTGATGAAAATGTTCAACCTTATCGGCATAGGGGAGAAGGCTGGCAGCGGTTTTGATGTTATGCGGGCTGGTTGCGATTTCGCGGGAACCGCATACCCCGAGTTGGAGGTTGGTGAGCATCCGGACAGGGTGACGCTTACGTTGTATCCACGCAAGATCCAGGATTATGGTGCCGTTGAGGACGGCGGAATCTCAACTCCTTCGGGTTCTGTGGTTTCGGACTTTGCGGTTTCGGGTTCTTCGATTCCTGCGGGTTCAATGGCCATCGCATCCGCAGGCACCGCCGCTCCTATCACTGCAACGGGAGCAAATGCGACATATGCCCGAACGGCCGTCGGATGGCTGAAGTCGAAGAAGATGCCGGGGGCGGTCAGCGATCCTCAATACGGTTCAATCTGGGTGGGGCATCCTTGGAGGCGCAGCCCATGGAACCACAATCCAACGTGGAGAAAATCACACGGGCATTGACGGCTGGCGGCCCACTGCCTACCTCGCAATTGGCGAAGGTGCTCGGTTTGGGGCTTACCCGTACCCGTGAGATTCTGGGTTCCATGGTGGGTGGAGGCGTCATCGAACCCGTAGGAGTAGGGCGCGGTCGCAAATACCAGATTGTCTCCGACAAGGCCGCATGACCTACGGGTCCGGGCTGAGGCCATAGGTCACAGACCGCGAGTCACAGGTCCGGATCGAGGTCGGCGGTGGGAAAACTGGCCCACGGATAGGTGGGCAGGTATTCACCGTAGTAGGTGTTGACGGCGTAGGCACTGCCATGCAACATGTCGAATAGATCGCAATGCACGGTCAAGCCATCAATCGGATCCGTCGAAACACTGGTGGTGTTATGAGAGTGGCAAATCAGCTTGCCGGCCTGCGGGTGCACCGTCTGCAATGTGCGCCGCAGCGACTTGACAAGGCCACGAATCCGCAGTGATAACGCGAACGCATGCTTGGGGCGGCCTGCATAACCTGATTGCCGTTCCATGCGAGTGGCGCCCGCATCGCGCGCATCCGTGGAATCGGCATCAACCGGCCATAATGCATCCGCGATCCGTGCGTCGGTAAGCGGTGCGGTTCGCGCATGAATCAGCAAGGCCAACAGATCCTTGGCCTCCTGGGACTCCCACGGAAGCGGTTCATGATGATGAAACGCTTCAAAATCGCCGAATGTGCGAATCATCAGCTGCTCGTGCCTGCCATTCGCGGCGTCGGTCGGAAACTCGCCGCGATACGACGGTTCGCGCCGCAACACATCATCAAGTACAGCTACGCAATCACGAATATCGTCCTCCGTGGCGGGTTTCATGACGAATCCGGTGTTGCCATCGCCCCGCAATCCGAAGGAATAATCGGCATAAGCCGTTGAAAACACGATTTTCGTATGCGGACTGATATCTTTGATCGCCTTCGCCAACCGCAGTCCGTTCTCGCCCCGCAATCGCAGGTCCAGAAACGCATAGGCGATATTCGCGCAGGAGGCGACCGCCTCGCGCGCAAACGATTCGACTTCCTGGGCGGTGCCGAACCCTCTGACCTGTGCGTCGGGAAACACTGCGTGCAGCAGTCTCGTCATGCTGTTGAGGATCAAAGGTTCGTCGTCCGCCGCAATCACATACATGCTCACACTCTAACCCACAATCGGAAGGTGGTCCGGAAGTCACCTCCGGCAGACGCCCTCGGAAGGTGGAGGGGGCCTCGCATCACATCCGTGCCATCTGACATACTTCATAAACAGGGGGTATCCCCCGAAAGAGCTCGGAGCAAAAGCATGAATCATATTCGACGTGCGTTGACGTACTGGTACACATTCGGCTACCCCGAAATCAACAGCCCCCATTACATCCGTAGGCTCGCATGCGACAATCTCGACATGGTGCGTCGATGCTGCATGTTCTGTCAGCTGTTCCTGATGGTCATGTGCATCACCCGCCTGGCACTGGTGGGCTGCGAGTGGATCAATCTATGGCCATTCGTCATTGCCAGCGTCATCGTTACGATCATTCTCGTCATCAATAACCGGCTTGACGACACCAAAAACGTACTGTTCCACTCGTATGCGCAGACGGCGGTGTTTTCGGTGACCCTGGTCGTCCTGGCCGGCTTTTACGACTTCATCGCCGCTCCCGGTTCAATTGCCGTCATGACCTGCATGGCGCTGCTGTGCGTCGGCTCGTTGTTCGACAGCCGCCCAATCGACAATCTCATCGCATATGCCATCGGCCTGGCCGCGCTATACGCGATTGCGCTCGCCGAATCCGGTCCATCGCTTGTCTCGAACCTATTCAACATGGCGGTTTCCGTACTGCTGGGACTGTGCATCTCATGGTACAAATCCCGCAGCCACTTCGGCCAGCTGCTGGCAAACGACAAAGAGCTCAAAGCGTTGCAACATGCCGCACGCGTGCAGATCATGGTCAGTCAGATCAATCCGCATTTCGTCTGCAACGTACTTGCCACCATCCAGGCCATGTGCGACACGGATGTGGACAAAGCCAAAGAGGCGCTCGGCCTGTTCTCCGCATACATGCGCGACAATACGGACGCCGTGGCCCGAACGGAACCGGTCCCGTTCGCAATGGAACTGCAGCATGTCAAACGGTACGTCTCGTTGGAACAGATGCGGTTCGGCGACAAACTCGCCGTGATGTATGACATCGACACCACGGATTTCCGGCTTCCCGCCCTGACCGTGCAGCCGATCATCGAGAACGCGATCAAACATGGCATCGGCAAGAAGGAGAACGGCGGCTTCGTCAGGCTGAGCGCTCGCGAAAGGCAGGGCGTGGTGCGTATTGAAATCGCTGACAATGGCGTCGGCATGGATGAGCGCACGTTGTACGGTCTGACCGGCAGCATCCTGCAGACCGCCGAAAGCGTCAACCGGCCGGAGGGCGATGGTCGCAGCCATGTCGGCCTTACGAACGTGCGTGAACGTTTGCGGCTGATGTCGCATGGCACCCTCGCCGTGTCCAGCCAGCCAGGCAGGGGCACCACGGTCATCATCTCCATTCCCAAAGGAATATGATTTCCGATTTCCTGAATTCCCTGCGACGACGTTTGCGGCGCGAATGAGACCGAGTCTGGCTTGGACCGTCCCGCGCGGTAAGGTGGTTATGTTTTGCCGCGCATTCGAAAGAGCATTCGGGGAGAGATATGAGCCAAGGATTCGCGCCGTTCTATGACGTCAATCGCACGTATGAAGACAATTATCTGCAAGGGCCGTTCGGTGCGTTCGCCAAAGTGCTGCAGGAGGATTGCGGTCCTTCGGCCGCACAGTCTTCCGCACCCGTCCAGACCGCTTCGGGTGAGGATTTCCTCGGCTTCCACGTGAACCTGCCGTTCGGCATCCCCGCCGGGCCGCTGCTCAATGAGAGGTTCACGACCGCCGCCTTCCGCATGGGCTTCGATCTGGCCGTTTACAAGACCGTGCGCTCGCGTGCGTGGGGCTGCAACGCCTTTCCGAACGTGCTCGCCGTGCATCCGAAAAATGCCGACGGATCGCTGATTCCCGGCAGCGCCGAGCTGGATGAGGGTGTGCTGGCCGACACCCGTTACGAGCTGCCGATTTCGATTTCCAACAGTTTCGGCGTTCCTTCACGAGACCCGGATGAATGGCAGCCGGATATGAAGAAGGCAATTGAGGCCGCCGGCAGCGGTCAATTGCTGGTGCCGAGCTTCCAGGGTTCGCGCGTGGACGGCATGGATCAGGATGATTACATTGCCGATCATGTCACCACCGCGCGTCTTGTCTGCGAAACCGGCGCTGGATTGATGGAGATGAACACGAGCTGCCCGAACGAGGGCCACAATCGTTTGCTGTGCCACGATCCGCATTTGGTAGGTCGCATTACGGAGGCCGTGAAAAATGAGATCGGCGACCGTCCTCTCGTCGTCAAACTCGCCTATATTCCGAATGATGCCGACTTGGAGATCATGGTGAAGGAAACCGCTGCACACGGTACCGTGCAGGGTTTCTCCACCATCAACACGATTTCGGCGAAATTGGTCGATGCTAACGGCAATCAGGCATTGCCGGGAGTTGGCCGTGACCGTTCCGGCGTGTGCGGCAATGCCATTCGCGGCGCCGGTCTCGACATGGTGGGCCGTCTGCATGCGATCCGTGAAAAGCTGGGTCTCGATTTCACCATCGTGGGTGTGGGCGGCGTGGTTCGCCCCGAAGACTACCGGGCGTATCGTGAGGCCGGTGCGAATGCCGTGATGAGCGCGACCGGTGCCATGTGGAACGCGAATCTGGCCCGTGACATTGCAAGCAGCATCTGAAAACCGAACAAAACGGGGAGACACTGCGCCGAACGCGTGATTTCACGAGCTTGCTACAGTCCGTATGGCAAACTGAAGGATAGTGTGTTTCAAGTTTGGAGTTCGAGGGAAACGAAAGAGGTAGAACGTGTCTGAAAACAAGGACGACATTCTGCACGTCGTAGGCGGCAAGCCGCTGAACGGCACCATTAAGGTACGCGGCGCGAAGAACTTCGTGAGCAAGGCCATGGTGGCCGCATTGCTCGCTCCTGGCAAATCCGTGTTGAAGAACGTGCCGGAGATTCGTGACGTACATGTAGTGTCCGACCTGCTCCGTCTGCATGGCGTGGATGTGGATGTGGATGGTGCCAAGGGCATTGTGACCATCGACGCCACCAAGGTGCAGCTTGCCGACGTGGCCGATGTGGATACCCTTTCCGGATCCTCCCGCATTCCGATCCTGTTCTCCGGTCCGTTGCTGCACCGCTTGGGTGAAGCGTTCATTCCGGCGCTCGGCGGATGCAACATTGGCGGCCGTCCGATTGACTTCCATCTGGAGACCTTGCGTAAGCTGGGCGCGAACGTGGACAAGGAGCATAAGGACGGTATTCACATCACCGCTCCGGATGGTCTGCATGGGGCGAAGATTCGTCTGCCGTACCCGTCCGTGGGCGCGACCGAACAGACGTTGCTCGCCGCCGTGCTTGCCGAAGGCAAGACCGAGCTTTCCGGTGCCGCCACCGAACCGGAAATCATGGATTTGGTGTGCGTGTTGCAGAAGATGGGCGCCATCATTTCAGTGGATGTTGACCGTACCTTCCGCATCGAAGGCGTCAAGGAGCTCAAGGGCTATACGCATACTTCGCTGACTGACCGCATCGAGGCCGCTTCTTGGGCGTCGGCCGCATTGGCCACGCACGGTGACATTTTCGTCAAGGGTGCCACTCAGCCGGAGATGATGACCTTCCTGAACGTGTTCCGTAAGATCGGCGGCGAATTCGATATCACCGACAGGGGCATTCGGTTCTGGCATCCGGGTGGGGATCTGAAGCCGGTCGCCATTGAGACTGACGTGCATCCGGGCTTCATGACCGACTGGCAGCAGCCGCTGGTGGTGGCTCTCACCCAGGCGAAGGGCCTTTCGATCGTGCATGAGACCGTGTATGAGAATCGTTTCGGCTTCACCAAGCCGTTAGTACAGATGGGTGCCACGATTCAGCTGTATCGTGAATGCCTCGGATCTCTGCCGTGCCGTTTCCAGCAGCGCAACTACAAGCATTCCGCGGTGATTTTCGGACCGACTCCGCTGACTGGTCGCGACATCGACGTGCCGGATCTGCGTGGTGGCTTCAGCCATCTGATTGCGGCGCTGACCGCTCAGGGTCCTTCGAATGTGCAGGGTATTTCCCTGATTGACCGTGGCTATGCTGACTTCCGCGGCAAGCTGGAAGCCTTGGGTGCCGATTTCGACTGATTCGCACCTTTTCCGTAGATTCTTCAAAGGCCGGTATTTTTTGGAATACTGGCCTTTTCCATACCTTTTCCCGTATACGCCTTCCGCTCCTTTGCTGTTCCGTGCCCGTTTTTCTATACCTGCTTTCCTGTTTGGTGGTTCTGTTTGGTGATGCTGATTTGGGTGGATGGTTTTCTTGGTGTGGTTTGTTGGGGTGGGGTTATCGGGAGCCGGCAGATGGGTGCGCGCTTGATGATGATTGTCCTAGATTGCATGAGCATGTTGTTGTGCGCACGATTCTGGTTGTGGTGGTTTCTGGCGGGTTGTGCGCTGTGTGGTCGTTTGATTCGGAGTCTGGCTTGCTTATGATTGTCGGGGAATGGCCGTTTCCGGGGTTTGCGGGTCATGTCGGTCCTGGTGATGGCGAGGCCCGTCGCGCATGATTCGGGAATCGTCCCTTCCTGCCGGGTCGTGCACGGCGTGGTTCCGCGAATCACGGTCGAATTGCGGTTAAATAACGGTCGAATCGGTCGAATCGCGGTTAAAATGCGAATAATAACGGTCGAATCGCGGTCGAATCGGTCGAATCGCGGTCGAATTAATCTGGCTGGCGATTCGTGTAATGAGATGGAGCGATTAACCTTGCGGTGGTCTGTCCATTAAGGATCACGTTGGTGTGGACTATTGGTAGGGGTTACCTCTGTGCCTATTAATTTCTGACACGCCGTATTCCCCCGTGCGCCAATCTGTAAACCAATCCGTTCCTGTGCGTGTTTTTCACCCCTACATTGGGCGATTCATGGACTCGTCTACCCCCGCCTGACTGAGTAGAACCATTGACGGCGGGAGAATAATTTCAATTTCATTGAAAATGCCTGTGATTTTCGTTGCGTTCCACGAAAGAGGGTGTTACCCTAGACATTGTCGGATAGTTGCATGCGACGGCGATGGCGCCATAAATGAGCATGCAAAAGTTGTGTATCCATCGAATTCCCGAGTAGGTCATACCCATACGACGGGGGAATGCGTTTTCATTGCAATTCCAAAGACCCTCCATCCTAGTGGGGGGACTGTGAGGATTACTGAGGGGGCGAATCCGCCTCATGCCTTAACTAGAGTCGAACGGCAGACCAAGATTTAGAAGACTTTAGGTATAGGGGCTTTCATGAGAGGCAATTCAAACATGACCTTACATAGTGCGGCTTGGCGCAGGATGGTAGCCGCCTTCGTCGCCGTCGCCACCCTCCTCGCCATGGTCGTAGTCAGCGGCGTTGCGTCCCACCAGTCCGCTTGGGCCGACGATGCCGAGCGGGCCAGTGGCACGTTGTATCAGTACGTCACCGGCGCCACACTGAAGCAACGTAGCAGTAATGACGAGAACTGGCAGGAGGTCAGCTCCACCGACAAGCTGGATCCCAATAACAAGAATCTGCAGTTGCAGTTCAACTTGGCATTTGAATTGCCTATTGGAGCACTGACGACGAATAATCCTACCCTTACCTATCAGGTTCCCAATGATATTCAGATTAGCGGTTTCAAAGATGGCGAAACGGTGATGTCTGGAACAATCGATAACAACGGCACGGATATGGGCACATATACCATCACCAAAGATGGATTGATCACCCTTACGTTCAATGAAGACACCGTAAAACACAACCAGACAGGTGCCATCACTGGTGGTTATGTCAAATTTAATTCCACAATTGAAGGCATCACCAAAGGTGATGGTTCTTCATGGAAGTTCGGTGAGAATAGCGAGATCACCATTCATTTCGACAACACAGGCGATCTGAACGCATGGAAATCCGGTTCCGTGAACAACGAGGATGGAACCGTCCAGTGGACGATTCAAGTTAGCACCACTAAAGGCACGAATCCGAATGACACGGTGAAGATCAACGATGTCATGACGAATAATGCCTATGTCGCAGGCAGCTTCAAGGTGACGGACAAGAACGGCAATGACATCACCTCATCATGCGGTTCTGCTCCGGCAGCAGGAGCAGCCAACTTTACGGTGGAATGCCCCGCAATGAATGCGGGAGACAAGTACGTCATCACTTACACTGGCAAGGCTTCATCACTTACCGATGGCATCACGAAAGGCAGTAATAAGGCCACCGTCACCACAACCGACAAGGAAGGTACTGAACTTAAGAAGGAGCCTTCCAGTGAGGTTCAATGGGACAAGACTCCGTCCAATCCTGTAAAAAACGGCGAAATCCAGTCTGATGGCAGGATCAAGTGGACGGTTACCGTCGATGCCGGCGCTGGCTCATTGGATGGATGGACTCTGAAGGATGTCGTAAAAAACACTGACGTCAACGTTGAAGATATTACGCTATCCGATGGTTCCACTAGCCAATCCATCAATCTTCCATACACATTCCCTGCGGGAAGTGCAAAGAACTATACGGTCACGTATTACACGACAGCTCCAACTGATTCTTTGAAAGTGACAAATAAGGCCATTCTGACTCCTCCGAACAAGGAGAACGGTAAGAGTGATAAGGACTCCGGAGATAAAGGAGTGTCTTATAATCCAGTGACTAAGCAGGGTAACTCCGCAACCGTGGTGGAAAATAATCCGAACCGCACTACCAACAATTGGACCGTGACCATTGCGCCTCCGGTCGGGCTGACGGCTATTCCGGCAAACTGGACCTATACGGATACCTTCTCGAATCAGTGGAATTTCAACCAATACATGTCTGAGAAACAGCAAGAAGCTGTGAAGAAGGCAATTAAGGGCGCGCTTACGTCGGCCGGTGTGAAAGAAGAAAACGTTACAGTCACTTTCACAACGAGCCCTATCACTGGAAAGAGCTCGGAGCAGAACGGCAGTGTACCGGACGGTGACTATGTGACTGGATTCACCATCACTTGCTCGCAAGCGCTTACGCAGTCGATTTCATTCACCTACGATACGACTGGCGTGGTGGTTGGAACTGGCAGCCAGTACTACCAGAACGGTGGCAAGGTTAATGACGGAGCGGAACAGCACGGTAATTTGGTCTACACTCCGGAAACGTCGAACTGGACCATTTCCAAAACGGACTCCTTGGATTCTTCGAAGGACAATACGGAACATGCATATCATGAGCTGAAGTGTCAGGCCGGGCATTCGACGGCTACCGTTGTAGAAGGTGATACGACGTGTAACGCTCCATACATGGAGTGGAACATCAAGGTCCAGCAGGCAAATTTCACTTCCGTGGATGACTACACTGATCTTCGGATCACCGAGAATCTTCCGGACAATGTCGATTTGCTCGATGGCATGACCACCGATGATGCGGGACTGTTGTTGCAAATGAAAGATATGTATGGCTCGTCTGTCGGTGATGCGATTTCGCTTTCGATACCTGACGATGGTCAGACGAGTACTACCACGTATCAATGGCACCCTAATGTCTGGATAAATGGTATCTACTACTCTGACATGTCATTGAGTTTCAGTGTTTCGCGTAACGGGAACCAGCTATCCATCATAGTGTCTGAAGACGTGTTGAAGGCTTTGAACACATACACGTATCATGTGGGCAACCTGTCTTTCGAGTTGACTGTGCGTGCTGGCTTTGACTCCAAAAAGTTGGATTTGACCACGAGCTGGAAGAAGGCCCAGGTGTTCAAGAATACCGTTAACTTGAACGACGGCAGTAGCGACGAAGGCACTACGGCAACGCAAACCCAAACCATCTCCAAGAACGACAACTGGAATGCGGTACGTAAGTCTTCCACTCAAACCGAGGAAGAGAAGAAGACCAACATTCTTCCGTATGCGGTTGTGGTCAATCCCTATGGTAATGATCTGGATTCGCAATCCGACAACATCACGTTGACGGACACCATGACCTATACCCACGATGCGAACAATGACCTTACGGTGTCGCTGAAGGACGTGAATGTCTATCGGTATGACTCGTCCATGAAGAATGCCGACGGAAGCGCATGCCAAGGTGTGCAGTGCAAGGGTGAAGAGCTACCACTGAATCAATACACGTATACATACGAACACTCCGGTGATAGCAATCGCAAGAATGTCTTGACATTCACGCTTCCTGATAAGACCCCGTTGATTGTTACGTATCGGTATCGTTATGCCGGCAAGCTAGGCAACCATAACAATGTCATCAGGAACAGCGCATCCATGGAAGGAATTTCCTCCTCGGGCACTGAGTCGACGGTTGAGATTAATGAATCCCAAGCCGGTGCCGACACCGATCAGCTGAACTTCCATAAAGTGGATAAGAACGATTACAGCATCACCCTGTCTGGAGTGAAGTTCGCGCTGTACCAGTGGAGTCCGGAAGAGAACGAGTATGTGCTTGCTTGTCCAAAGACCAAGGATGGCGAGGTCGAGTATCTCGTTACGGATAAGAACGGTTTGCTTACCATCAGTGCCAACAAAAGTAACTGCGCTACGTCCAATTCCTGCTCTGGAAATACGGCATCGGTGGACAACAACGTGGCGTACAAGCTTGTGGAAGTCGAACCGCGTGAGGGTTATGAAAAAACCGATAAGGCATTCTACTTCTATATGAAGGATGACGATACGAGTAAATGGCCCGTCAAGAAGCCGGCAAATTTCCCCGCTGATGCTGAAATTATGGGCATAGTCAACGAGTATTTCACCAACACCAAATTAGTGGAACTCCCCTCGACCGGCGGAATGGGCGATGCCTGGTTCATTGGCGGTGGCGTGCTGACGGTGTTGGTGGCGAGCTTCGGGCTGGCCGAATCGCTCAAGAACGCCAAGCGTAGCAAGGTTTCCCAGAAGTGAAGCGACTAGTAAGGCTCTGGAAGGGCACTCCATAACCATTCCGGGCCTGAAGGCATGCGGACCTTTGGGCATACTCCAATTCGCACATCACCCAAGGCTTTGCTTGGTCAAGGGCAAAACCCTCCAACCAGGCAAGGCCGAAAACAAACAGTTTTATGGCTGCTGGGCATCCAGTCCAGCAGCCGTACCGAAGTGAAGAACAATTTCCAATAGATAAGGGATTAATTATGAAGAGGGCAATCAACGCTCTGGTTGCGGTGCTCGCCACCGTTGCCATGGCAGTCGCTGGTTTCATGGGCGCGGGTACTGCGTTCGCAGATGAGGCCACCTATAATCTGACGGTCACGGGCACCGGACACACCTATGAGATCTATCAGATCTTCACCGGCACCCCGTCCGGCGGCAAGCTGACCGACGTCAAGTGGGGCCAAAACGGCACCGGCGCCGCCGGGACGGCCGTCGACGATACCACTCTGACCCAAGTCTCCGCCGTCACGGGCACGGACCAGAAGAAGGCCGACGCCCTGAAAGCTTACGCGAACTTTAACAGTAATGCGTACGCGACCGTCGCCAGTAACGCCACCGCATCCGTCCCAGCCGGTTACTATCTGGTCAAGGACCAGGACCCGGCGGAAGGCACGAAGCTCGACGCCTACACCACCTACATCGTGAAGGTTGTGGACCAGAACGTCACCGTCGCTCCGAAGTCCGACGTCCCGTCCTTCGAGAAGAAACTGAAGGACTCCAACGACACTGAGGGCACCCTTTCCGACTGGCAGGATGCCGCCGACTGGGACATGGGCGACGACGTCCCGTTCAAGCTCGAAGGTACCGTGGCTTCCAACTACGCCAGCTACAAGACCTACTACTTCGCCTTCCATGATGTCGAGGAGCGGGGCCTGACCTTCAACAAGGACTCCGTCAAGGTCTATGTCGACAATACCGCGATTACCAGCGGCTATACGGTCGTGACCGAGGGCCTGAACGACGGTTGCACCTTCGAGGTGAAGTTCGCTGACCTCAAGCAGATCTCCGCCGTCAAGGCCGGTTCCAAGATCCGCGTCGAGTACACCTCCAAGCTGAACGAGAACGCCGTCATCGGCGAGCAGGGCAACGTGAACAAGGCCAAGCTGCAGTATTCCAACAACCCGAACGATGAGCAGGGCGGCGAGAACGGTCCGACCGGCGAGACCCCGTGGGACAACGTCATCGTGTTCACCTACAAGACCGTCATCAACAAGGTCGACGACAAGAACCAGCCGCTGAAGGGCGCCGAGTTCACCCTGAGCAAGAAGATGAAGGATGGATCCACCAAGACCGTGGCCGTCGTGAAGAACGACGAAGGCACCACCTTCACCTTCAACGGCCTGGATGACGGCGACTACGTCCTGTCCGAGACCGTGACCCCGGCCGGCTACAACAAGATCGACGACATCACCTTCACCGTGACCGCCAATCATGCGATCGAATGGGACGGTACGGGCCGCACCGATGTGCTGACCAGCCTGTCGGGTGATAAGAAGTCCGGTTCCGCCGAATTCACCATGACCGCCAGCAAGGCGGACGGTTCCTTGACCTCCAACGTGGTCAACAAGCCGGGTTCCTCCCTGCCGGAGACCGGTGGCATGGGCACCATCGTGCTGTACGCTGCCGGTGCCGTCCTGGTGATCGCGGCCGGCGTGTACTTCGGTCTCAAGAAGAAGAACGCTCGCTGAGCGAACTGGTGTGATGTGATTCATGGAGCGGTCCGAATCGTTCGGGCCGCTCCATGGTCACCGACACGGCGAGGAACGTATGAGTCGGCACAGGGTACGGAAAGCCAAGGCGAGCCTGGGATCGCGGATCATGTCCGCGTTCTTCGCGTTCGTGCTCGTGGCGGGGTTGGTCCTGCTGGCGTATCCGAGTGTCGCGAACTGGTGGAACCAGTTGCACCAGTCACGGGCCGTGGCGACCTACATCGCGCAGAGCAAGGATTATTCCAAACAGCAGCGCAAGGTCATGATCGCCATGGCACGCCAATATAATGCGCAGCTTTCGCAGCGGGCGTTGCTAAGCAAGAGCGAGAACGAGAACGACCGTTGGGTCATGACCGATGCCGAGAAACGGTATTACGAGAGCGTGCTCGACATCACCGGCACGGGTGTGATGGGCTACGTGACCATCCCCAGCATCAAGGTGCGCCTGCCGATCTACCACGGCACCGACGAGGGCATCCTGCAGATCGCGACCGGCCATATCGCGGGCAGTTCGCTGCCGGTGGGCGGCGAGTCCACGCATGCGGTGGTGTCCGGGCATACCGGACTGCCCAGTGCCAAGCTTTTCACCGGCCTGGACAAGCTGAAGAAGGGCGACACGTTCGCCTTCCATGTGCTCGACCAGACCTACACGTACCGGGTGGACCAGATCAGCGTGGTCCTGCCGAAAGACCTTTCAAAACTGAACATCGAGTCGGGTATGGATTACGTGACCCTGGTGACCTGCACGCCGTACGGCGTGAACACGCACCGTCTGCTGGTGCGCGGGCACCGCATCGCGAACCCGGATGCCGCCGACACGACCGACTATGACGCGCGCATCCGGCTGATGAGCGCGATCATCATCACCACGACGCTGCTCGTGCTCACGGCCATCTTCTCGTGGCTGGCCTGGACGACGAGACGCTACCTCGCGCAGAAGAGGGCGATGCGGCCGATGCCGTTATCGGGGGAGCCATGGGACGACGTGGCCGGCATCGCGGACCCGTTGAACGACAACCAACGCCGACATGCAAAGGAATGGCGAAAATGAACAATCACGATAACGGCCGTGTTCGCGGCCTCTTTCACGCAGTCGCGATGATTGTGGCGTTCGTGTGCGCCGCGGCCTGCGCCCTTGCGGTCGCGCTGGGTGCGGGCGTCGCCGTGGCGCATGCGGACGAGACGGGGCGGGCCGGCGGGACCGGCACCATCGAACTGAAGTACGAATACCAGGGCGAGTCGCTCGAGGGCGACGGGGTGAGCCTGTACCGCGTGGCCGATTGGGACGGCGGCGCGTTCACGTTGCGCGACGAGTACGCCGACGCCGACTTCGGCACCGACGCGCGCGGCTGGGACGGTCTCATGGACGACCTGAAGGATGGCAAGGCCAGTGCCGAACAGTTCCAGGCGGCCGCCAACACGTTGGACGCGTACGTGCGCGCCGAGGGCATCGAAGCGACGCAGACCGGCACCATCTACGGGCTGGGCGCCTCCTTCTCCGGCGTGGACAAGGGCCTGTACCTGGTGGTCTACGACCGTTTCGAGGACGCCGTGAAGACGTGCGGCTCCTCCGCGAGCCTGGTGTCCGTGCCGTCCAACGAGAACGGCGAGCTCGTGTCGGACGTGAAGGCGTATTCCAAGAGTTCGTGCGAGGCGACTCCGGAAAGCCCGCAGACCACGCGGGTGGACGTCACCAAGGTATGGAAGGGCGACACGCAGCAGGCGCGTCCCGGGTCCATCCAGGTGCAGCTGATCCGTGACGGCGAGGTGTACGACACCGCGACATTGGCCGCCGGGAACAATTGGAAACATTCGTGGAGCGGCCTGGATGCCTCGCATGACTGGCTCGTCAGGGAGAAGAGCGTGCCGGAGGGTTACGTGGTGGCCGTCGAGCGTGACTCGACCGATGTCACGATTACGAACACCGTGACCAGGCAGGCGAGTACCGGTTCGAACGTGATGGTCGTGGCCGGGCTCATGGTCGCTGTGGCGTTGGCGGCGCTGGTGACGCTCGCCATAGTCCGCACACGCCGCAACCGCAACTGATCCGAATGCGCAACTGATCCGAATATACGAAAAACTGGTCTGTTTCCAGCGTAATTGGCTGGAAACAGACCAGTTTTCGTATATATAAACCAGTATCCGAGGCACATGTGGTTGATGACTACAGTATGTGAGGTGACTGCTTGACATGTGAAGGATGATGCGGACGGGTGTATTACAGGGGGAACGTAGTGGGTGTGTTCCTCGTTTGAAAAACGCTTGCATCTCAGGTGAATTTGGGGGCACTTTACAAAATCTTCACAAGCAGATTCCCCGAAATCGGGGGGGGGGTGCTGTTTTTGGGTATCACACCCCCGTTTCCCCTATTTCAGGGGTTTCCTTGGATATGAAAGGGTGGAATGGATGATAACGAAGGGTGTTGTCGGGGGATAATGGCCGTTCAAAACCACCGGTGAGGTACGGTTTTGATACGCTTCGTGGCGTAGAAATAACCCTAGGCAGTTTTCAAGGGGGTTATTATGGCAGGCAGTCAAGGGCTGTTCACGCTCAAAGAGGCCGCTTACCTGCGGTCTCTTCCGGCTGTGAAAGAGGTGAGTGCCACTCGCATCACCTATTCCGACCGATTCAAGGTCGAATGCGTACGCCGTTACCTCAAGGGGGAATCGGCCCGCAAGATCTTCCGCGATGCGGGGCTCGATCCGTCCCTTATCGGGGCGAAGCGCATCGAACGTTGCATCGCACGCTGGAAGACCACCAAATCCATTGTCGATGAAGCCGCAAGGATCGATGCCAACGCCAGTGGCGAAGATGGCGTCGATGCCGCCGCCTCCGGGCAGGTGGGGTGCATCGATGCGAAATCCGTGCTTGATAGCTACGACATCGCCAACGCGGCGTTCGCGGCGATCAGCACCAGCAAATCCGGTCGCGAAATGTTCGACGTGCGCGACTTGATCATCTACCAGCAGGTGCAGCAAATCACCGCCCTGCAGGAGAAGGTGGCCGAGTTGCAGCGTCGCATCGAACATTTGACCGATGTTGCCGCTGCCAGGAATGTCGCGACCGAAACCGCGGCGGCGACCGACTGAGGGGACTGACAAGACCAGGTTGGTAGATGTGCGAACTGCGGACATGAGGCGAGCCTGTAGCCAACCAATCCAAAAGACGACGGGTAGTAGCGGTAAGTGAAGCGGCCGCTACACCCGTCGTCTTTTGTTTGACCTGTGCGGGGTGGTCGGGCATCTCCACCTACAATGGTGGGTATGGCATCTAAAGGAAAACCCTCACCGAGGTCGGCGGTAAAGCCCTTAAGCGACGCGCAGGTAGCGAAACTGGCGGCGGCACATCATCTGGTCGATCCCACCCGTGACTTTCCGACGGGACCGCGAACGGCCAATACGGCGGAAATCGAAGCGCAGAACCCCAAGGCTACGCACCGGCTGCTGACCGGCTGCGACGTGGTGCTCCGCAACCGCAGTAAGGTGCGCGCGTGGGGGCTTGAGCATGTGCCGGAAACCGGTCCGTTCATCACCGCGGCGACGCATGTGACCATGTACGACGTGTTCGTGCCGATGGTCGGCCTGTTCCATCAGGGACGCCGTCCCCGTTACATGGCGAAAGCCGAAATGGCGACCTGGCCGCTGATCGGCAAATGGTTCCAGCTGGTCGGCATGCAGCCCGTACAGAGACGTTCAGGTAAGGCAAAGGCCATCGAAGAGACGTCGATCGAAATTCTGACCTCCGGACGACCGCTGACCGTGTGGCCGGAAGGCACCGTGACGCGCGACCCCCAGAAGTGGCCGATGAGCATGAAGAACGGCGTGGGCGTGATAGCGCTGGAATCCTCACGCAGACTCGGCTACCAAGTACCGCTGTTCTGCTCCGTGACGTGGGGTGCGGCAAGCATCAACCACTTCTGGCCGTGGCCGCGCAAGAACGTGGTGATGTGCTACGACGCGGCGCTGGATTATGCGGATCTGCTGGAGGGCTCTTCCGAGTGGGGCGAGAGCGTGCCGGAACACCTGGCCGATGAGCTGACCCGCCGCATCCGCGTGCGCATGACCGAAATCATGGCCGAAATCCGCGGCGAGCAAGCACCTGACGGCTATTGGGACTACCGCACCATGAGGCGCGTGAGGGAGTAAGCGGGGCTCACCTTTGCCGGCGCAAACGGCGGATTCCATACCGAGTCGGCTGTAGCATAGGGGAAGCAACGTTGAAGGCGGTAATCCGCGGGAGCGATCCAAGGAGCGAAACAATGACGAACGTGACGGTACTGGGCGCAGGTGCTTGGGGAACGACCTTCGGCCAGGTGCTGGCCGACGCGGGCAACAACGTGACCATGTGGGCCATCGAACCGGAAATCGTGGAAGGCATCCGAGACCACCATCACAACGGCGTGCGCCTGCCCAGCGTGGCGGTGCTGCCGAACAACATGACCGCGACCGGCGATCGGGCCGAGGCCGTGCGTGACGCCGACATCATCATCGTGGCCATCGCGGCGCAGTTCGCGCGCGTGGCCTTGCAGGAATTCAAGGACCTCATTCCCAAGACGGCGCTCGTGGCATCGCTGATGAAGGGCATCGAACGTTCCACGGGCAAGCGTATGGACGAAGTCGTCACCGAAACCCTGGATTTGCCGGCGGAACGTTTCGCGGCCATCTCCGGGCCGAATCTGAGCAAGCAGATCGCCGACCGCGAACCGGCCGCCACCGTAGTGGGCTGCACCGACCTCGACAACGCCCGCACCATCGCCGCCGCCTGCTCCACCGACTATTTCCGCGCCTTCGTGACGCGCGACGTGATCGGCCTGGAAATGTGCGGATCGCTCAAGAACGTGGTGGCACTCGCCGTGGGCATGGCCCGCGGTGCCGGCTACGGCGAGAACACCGCCGCCATGATCGAGACCCGAGGCCTTGCCGAACTGACCGCACTGGGTGCGGCGGCCGGCGCCGATCCGAAGACCTTCGCCGGACTCGCCGGCGTGGGCGATATGATCGCCACCTGCGGTTCCCCACTGAGCCGCAACTACACGTTCGGCTCCAATCTGGGCAAGGGCCTGAGCGTTGAAGAAGCCACCAAGGTCAGCAACGGTGTGGCCGAAGGCGTGCCGACCACCGATGCGGTCGTGGCCTTGGGCAAGCAATACGGCGTGGCCACCCCGCTCGCCACCGCCATGAGCCACGTGCTCTCCGACGGCATCTCCTGCGCCCAGATGCTCTCCGAACTCTTCGATGAAGGCATCAGCGAAGAGTAAGAAGACGGAGTAAGCGGCGAATAGTATGCTGGTGTGGTAAACGCAAAGGCTAGTCAAAGGGCGGAACATGGCTAAGAAGCGCATTGTGGTGATGTATGGCGGCAAGGCCGATGAGCATTCGATTTCGTGCATCTCCACCGCAGGGGTGCTGCGTGCGCTGGATGTGGAGAAGTTCGAGGCGATTCCGGTCGGCATCACCAAAACCGGCCAGTGGATCGTCGACGGTGAGGATCCGCGCGGCTGGAACATGAGCGAAGGCATGCCAATCGTCAGAAAAACCGATACCGCCAAGGACGTGGTGCTTGACGTGGCTCTCGGCCAAGACGGTTTCTTCGCGCATGAGGCCGACGGTACGCTGACCTCCCTTGGCCATGTGGACGCGGTGTTGCCGGTGCTGCACGGCCCGTATGGCGAGGACGGCACCATCCAAGGTCTGTTCGAAATGATGAACGTGCCGTACGTGGGTTGCGGTGTGTTCGCCTCCGCCGCTTGCATGGACAAGCACTATACGAAGGTGCTGCTGGCTGCCGCCGGCATTCCGGTCGCCCCCGGCATTACGTTGGATGCACGCGATTACGATGCAGCTTGCGCATTTGCCGCAAACGGCGAAACGATGTTGGCCGCGGTACAGGCTGCGGGATTGCGGTATCCGCTGTTCGTCAAGCCGTCCCGTGCCGGTTCCAGTTTCGGCGTGACCAAGGTGGAACGCGAGGGTGACGCCGCCGAACTGGCCGCCGCCGTATTCGAAGCGTCCCACCATGATTGGCGTGTGCTGGTCGAGCAAGGCATCGACGCTCGTGAGATCGAATGTGCGGTGCTGTGCCCGAAAGCCGGCGACGAACCGCGTGCCAGCTGGCCGGGTGAGATTGTGCTTGACAAGCGTGCCGGCGGCGACGATCAGTTCTACGATTTCGACAGCAAATACATGGACGCCGAGGCGAGCCATGTGGAAGTGCCTGCGGCCCTGCCTCAGGAGACGCTCGAACTGGTGCGTGAAACCGCGAAGAAGGCGTTCAAAGCGGTCGATGGCACAGGCCTAAGCCGTGTGGACACGTTCGTGACGGCCGATGGCAAGGTGATGGTCAACGAAATCAACACCATGCCGGGCTTCACGCCGATTTCCATGTATCCCAAGGCGTGGGACGCCACAGGCGTAAGCTATACCGATCTGATCTCCACCCTCATCGAAGGCGTGCTGGAGTAGTCGACCGGCGAAGTCGGCACGACAGGTTTACCGGAAATTTGCCGAAGTGACATGGAAATATTCCTAAATATTGCTTCGGCTTCACTATAACGACAGCCCGGCGTTAATCATCATCGTTAAGTTCCTTGTTGTCAGTACGAAGAAAGACAACAAGGAAAGACATGATTTCTCTGCGTAAGTTCGCCGCCGGCTCGATCGCCGCCGTGCTCGCATTCTCCATGGCCGCCTGCGGCTCGAGCAGCAACAGTTCCTCTGAAACCAGCGGCAAGGCCGTGAGCGTGGACGAGAAGTCCGCCTCCGCCACCTCACTTGAAGACTTCGGCACCATGGACGATCTCGTGGCCGCCGCCGAAAAGGAAGGCGCGCTCAACGTCATCGCCCTGCCTCACAACTGGTCCAACTATGGTGAGGTCATCAACGGCTTCAAGAAGAAGTATCCGAAGATCAAGGTCAACGAACAGAACCCGAACGCATCCTCCAAGGAGGAAGTGGACGCCGGCAAGACCAACAAGGGCACCGATGCCGCCCCGGACGTGTATGATCTCGGCTTGGCGGTGGCCTCCACCAGCACCGACAACTTCGCCTCCTACAAGGTGCAGGCCTGGGACAAGATTCCGGACTCCGCCAAGGATAAGGACGGCAAGTACTACGCCGACTACACCGGCATCATGTCGATCGGCTGGAATGCCGACAAGTACGGTGATATCAACTCCATCGACGATCTGACCGATGCGAAATTCGCCGGAACCGTGGCCCTGAATGGCAAGCCCGCCGAAGCCGGCGCCGCATTCAACGGCTACCTGATGATCAACCAGCTTGCCGGCGGCGACATCGACAACCTGCAGCCGGGCCTTGACTTCTTCAAGAAGCTCAAGGATTGCGGCAACCTTACCACCGTCGACGTGACCGATGGCACCATCGACTCCGGCCAGACCGGCGTGGTGATGGACTGGACCTACAATCAGGCCTCCTATCAGAAGAGCCTGAAGGAAAAGGGCGTGAACTGGAAGTACAAGACCTTCAAGAACGCGCAGGTGGTCAGCTACTACAACCAGGCCATCAACGTGGACGCCCCGCATCCGGCCGCAGCTCGCCTGTGGGAGGAATATCTGTACAGCGCCGACGCCCAGAACGAATGGTTCAAGGGCGGTGCCAACCCGGTTCTGCTCGACTCCATGAAGGAAGATGGCACCGTCGACCAGGACACCTTGAAGTCCGCCATCACCATCGAAGGCGATCCGGTGAGCTACACCAACGAAGACTCCACCCGCATCACCGAGTGGCTGCAGAACAATTGGGACAAGACCATCGGTAACTGACATGACCGCAGCTCTCACCTCAGGAGCTCGCGCCAACCGCGCGGGCTCCTCCGCCATCTCGCTTTCCGCGCACAAGCGTGAACTCGGCACCTTCGCCGTATCCATCCCGTTCTTCGCCTACACCGCATGCTTCCTGCTCGCACCGACCGCCATCGTGGTGATCGGCGCCTTCCAGGCGGCCGACGGCGGTTTCACCATAGCCAACTTCGCCAAACTGTTCGAAGCGAACACCATCGCGGCGTTCGCTACGTCGATTCTCGTATCGCTGGCATCCGCCGTGATCGGTGCGATCGTGGGTGCGCTTGCCAGCTATGCCTTGGTGATTGGCTCCAAACCCAACGGTCTGCTTCGCCGTATGATCTCCGCCATCTCCTCCGTGCTCGCCCAGTTTGGCGGTGTGATGCTTGCTTTCGCGTTCATCGCCACCATCGGCATCAACGGCATGGGCACTGTGCTGATCAAGCAACTGACCGGACTTACCGTGAACCCGAACTGGCTGAGTTCACTGCCGGGCCTGATCACCATCTACTGCTACTTCCAGATTCCGCTGATGATCATCATCTTCCTGCCTGCGGTCGATTCGATTCGCCCGCAGTGGCGTGAAGCCACCGAAAGCCTCGGCGGCAACACCTTCCAATACTGGACCCGTGTAGCCGGGCCGATTCTCGCGCCCCGTTTCATCTCCGCGTTCCTGCTGCTGTTCGCCAGTGCGTTCTCCGCCTATGCCACCGCGGCCGCGCTGTTCTCACAGCGCTCGATTCTTGTGCCGCTGATGATTCAGGGCGCGATGCGCAACGAAATGGATCCGAATCAGCAGGGGTTCGCGCAAGTGCTCGCCTTCGCCATGATCGTGGTCGTAGCGGTGGTCATGCTGATGAGTCACGCCGTGGAAAAGAGGGCCGGACAATGGCAGTGAACGCGACACCGATGACGACGCAATCGCAGAAAACCGCATCACCGCAGGCAAAGCAGATGCCGCCGCAGCTACGTGCGGCCCGTGTGGCCAAGCAACGCATCATCAAAACCGTGATTCTTGGCGTGACGCTGCTGTTCCTGTTCGTGCCGCTCGTATCCATGTTTCTGTTCACCATTCGGCATCCGTTGTCGGGCAAGTGGAGTCTTGACCCGTGGATTGCCATCTTCACCGGCGACGGCAGTGCGCTCGGTGCGGATCTGACCACGTTGTGGAGTGGCCTCGGCACTTCGCTCGCACTGTGCGTGGTGACCGTGGCGATCATGCTGGCGTTGCTCGTGCCGACCATGGTGATCGTCCACATCCGTTCCCGACGGCTCGAACGCATCATCGAGTGGGTGGCCACGCTGCCGCTGACCATCCCGGCCATCGTGCTCGTGGTTGGTCTTGGGCCAATCTACCGATGGCTGTCGGCCGACGTACTCAGCACCAATCCGATCTGGCTGTGCTTCGCATACGTGGTGCTGGTCATGCCGTTCGCCTTCCGCGCGCTTGCGGTGGGACTGAACTCCATCGATGTGAAGACGCTATGCGAGGCTTCGCGTTCGCTCGGCTCATCATGGCCACGCGTATTCTTCCGCGTGCTCATTCCGAACCTGTGGCAGTCGATCCTGTCCGCATCGTTCATTTCCATCGCCGTGGTACTGGGCGAATACACCGTCGCCTCACTGCTCGGCCGTATGAATCTGCAGGTCGCGCTTTATCAGCTTGGCCAATCCAACTCCCAAATCTCCACCGCAATGTCACTGTTGGCACTGTTGTTCGGCGTGATCCTGCTGGTGGCCCTCGATCTGATTTCCGACGCGATACGTCGATCCAAGGAAGGTGACAAGTAATGTCTCTTGCCGAACAGAAAGCGGTGGTGGCACATACCGCAGAAGCGTTCACCGATGTCGAACCCGACGCCAACATGGTGACCGAAGCCGCCAAGGCCGTGCTCAAGGATTCCGAGGCGCGCGGTGGCGGCGTGCAGATGCTGGGCGTCGATAAGATCTACCCCGGTTCGAACGTGAAGGCACTTAATGATTTCAACTTGGAAATCAAGCCGGGAGAGATGGTCGTACTGCTCGGCGGCTCCGGTTGCGGCAAGTCCACTGCATTGCGCTCGCTTGCCGGGTTGGAGGACATTCAGGCCGGCCGTATTCTCGTCGGCGGCCAGGATGTGACCGGTGTGCCCGTCAACAAGCGTGACATGGCCATGGTGTTCCAAGCGTATTCGCTGTTTCCGCATATGACAGCCCTGCAGAACGTGGAATTCGGGCTGGAAATTCGAGGCGTGACCCGTGCGGAGCGTCGTCACCTTGCCATGGAGAAACTTGATCTGGTCGGTCTCGCGGACCAGGCCGGAAAGTATACGCAGCAGATGTCGGGAGGTCAGCAGCAACGCGTCGCGTTGGCGCGTGCGTTGGCCGTGAACCCGCGTGTGCTACTGCTTGACGAACCGCTATCCGCGTTGGATGCCAAGGTGCGCGTGCAGTTGCGCGACGAGATCCGTCGCATCCAGCTCGAAGCGGGCACCACCACCGTATTCGTGACGCACGATCAGGAAGAAGCGCTTGCGGTGGCCGACCGGATCGGCGTGATGAACCACGGACGCATCGAGCAGATCGCCGACCCGCAGACGCTGTACCGTCGTCCGGAAACCGAGTATGTGGCGACATTCATCGGCTTGACGAACCGACTGCCGGGCATCTCCAACGGTGCGGAGGCAGTGGTGTTCGGACAACGTGTGCCGCTGCTGGAAGGTTCCCGCAAGGAAGGCGCCGTGGTATTGGTACGTCCGGAAAACATGACGATCGCGATGCATGAGGCCGGCGTTGCCGGATCAGGTTCCGGCGCCGGTGAAGTGGGACGCGTGGAGATGGTGCACTTCCTGGGGGCGCTGGCCCGTGTGGACGTGCGCATCATGGCAGCGGAATACCGCGGACTCGGTGGCGAGGATGGTGCGGCATTGCGCGTGACCGTGCAGGTGCCGGCCAACGAGCTGCCGTCCGGTCTGACCGTCGGCTCCGAAGTGATGGTCGCTCCGCGACCCATTGCCGCGCTCGCCGTGTAAAAATGACGGGATTGGCGTCGATGCTCAGACTTTTGTACTAAAGTCCTGAGCATCGACGCATTTTGTTTCTCGTGAAGCCGAGGATGACCATGACTTTTCCGCAACAGCCGCAATACCCACCGCAGTATCCGCAGTACCCACCGCAGCAGCCGCAGTATCCGCAATATCCACAGCCACGGTCGCAATATCCTCAACAGATGCCGCCTCAGCAGCCGTACCCGCAACCGGCATCGCCTTATGATTTCCATGCATGGCTGAAGGACGCCAAACGCAACTTTTCACGGATCGGCTGGGGCATGTGCGCAATGGTCGTCGCGTGGGAAGGGCTCGCGGTCATCGTTTCGGCGCTGCTGCGCTCCACCGTACTGCAGCATGCCAGCAGCATGCCGAACTGGGCCATCTATCTGTGTTCCAGCATGCCTCTATACTGCGTTGCCATGCCGCTGGCCTGGCTGCTCATGCGCACTGTGCCGGCGTTGCCGACACGTGAATTCAGACTTGGGCCGAAGCGTTTCTTCATGTTGTTCGTCATGATACTGCCGCTCGTCTATGTGGCCAATATCGTCAGCGTCATACTTGCGATGCTCCTGTCAGGAGGAAGGGCGAACAACAACCTTGCGGACGTCGTCTCGCAGATCGACATCTGGAATGTGGTGTTCCTGGTAATCTGCGCACCGATCTTTGAGGAATGGATGTTCCGCAAACAGCTCATCAGCAGACTGCGCAGATACGGTGAGAAGACCGCGATCCTGTTCTCGGCATTGGCGTTCGCACTGTTCCATATGAACCTGTACCAGGCGCTGTATGCGTTCATGCTTGGCCTGATGTTCGGCTATGTGTACACGCGCACGAGCCGGTTGCGCTACAGCGTGGCCATGCACATGCTGTTCAATTTCAACGGGGGCGTGATCGCGCCGTGGGTGGCTTCGCGCATGGACGCGAAAACGTTGAGCATGATGTCTTCGAATGGCGCCGGTGCCGGCGCGCAAGTGGCCGGCGTGGTGCTTATCGTGATGCTGTACGGCCTGTGCATGCTGGGACTGATCATTGCGGGCGTCATACTGCTGGTACGCGAAGCCAAGCATCTGGAATTCTACACCGCGCCGGAAGAACTGCCGCGTGGTACCCGGGCCGGCACGGCGCTGGGCAATTCAGGCATGGTGGCGTTCATCATACTGACGGTGGCGTTGACCGCGTTGACGCTCATCGTCTCCATGGTATGAACGGGCGATTGGAAGATATGCACCTGAGCTAGAGGAGCGTTACTGCTCGTCTGTGGCGACGGCGCCATGCTCCAAATACTCGGCGTTGGCGATGGCGCGAGCCACGGCGTCGGCCATGGTCGAAAGCAGCAGATCGCTTTTTGCGAAGGCATAGACCATGCCTTCGATGCCATACGGCGAGAATCCGGTGAGCTTCACCTTTGTGGGGTATTGCGTATTCGCGAGGCCCTTCGTCTCCTTCTCGACGGCGGCGATGATGTCTTGTTCCATCTGATCGGGATCGATGCCGGCCTTCGCGGTGAACGGCACCTGCACCAGGCATTCGTTGATCGGATCGAGCTTTTCGAGCGAAGCGGTGTTCAGAATCGAATTCGGGATCACCATTTCATTGCCGTTGCGTTCCCTGACGATGGTCTGACGCCAGTTGATGTCTTTGACGACGCCTTTCGTGCCGGAAACGCTTACGTAGTCGCCGGGCTGGATCACATGGCCGAGCATCAGGCCGAAGCCGCCGATCACGTTGGCAATCGTGTCTTTCAAGCCAAGGGAGACGGCGAGACCGCCAATGCCGAGGGCGGTGAACAGGGTGGTCGGATTCACGCCGAATACCGGCTGCAGCACGGTCGCCACCGCCAGCACCCATACGACCACGCGCAGGATATTCACGAAGATCGAGGCGTTCGGCACCTGCGAACGGTCGAGAATCTTGCGTACCACGCGCGTAAGCGCCTTGTCGATGATGATGGCGATCAGCACGACGATGGCAAGGAATACGAGCTTCCCATAGTTGGACTGTAGCCATTTCCATATGATTTCAAGCGGATCCATGTGGCTTAGTCTAACGCACGCCGCATGGGCGTTGACGGACTAGAGTTGTGGTATGGGCAATGTCGTGGATTATGTGCGTTCGGAATTCCGCACATTCGGTGAGCTGGAATTCAGCAATGTCGATTCGCTGGTGCTTTCCGAACTGTCATACATGTGTCTTTCCGGACTGGTGCCTGCGTTCGAGGCGGCCAAATCAGTGGCGACCGTGCCGATTGCGCGGTTGCTGCGCGCCGAGGACTATCCGGCCATGTTCGCTTCGAACTCCGGCGATATGAACGATTATCGGCTTGCATTGCTGCGTGCCGTATGCGAATCGCCACGATTCCGCGGACTGCGCGTCGGCGAGTATGCCGAGCGTCTTGATACGTGCAGGGAACAGCAGTTCGCCGCGATGACATTCGATCTGGGTGATTGCCCGCATGCCGTGGCTTCGCCGGACTCCGATGATTCGGCCGATTCGTCGGCCGGCGCGGCGGGATTGCTGTATGTCGCCTTTCGTGGCACGGACGGTACGCTCGTCGGATGGAAGGAGGATTTCAACATGGCGGTGCGTTGCCCGGTGCCGTCACAGGAATCCGCATACCGATACGTGGATTCGATCATGGAGCGTTCCGCAGGATTCCTATCCGTCTCTTCGGCACCTGACATCATGATCGGCGGGCATTCCAAGGGTGGCAATATGGCCGCATATGCGGCCATGCTGGTCGCGCAGCATGATATCGAGGAATCCTGCGAACAGGCAAGGAATCTGGGATTGATGCCGGCGTTGGGCGGTACGGTGGCAGGCCGTAACGGCAGAATCCCAAGAATCTATTCGCATGACGGTCCCGGGTTGCCGCAGGCCATGGTGGATGGTCAGGCCTACCGTGCCATCAGCGGGCGAATCGACAAGACGGTACCGGAATCGTCGATTGTGGGCATGTTGCTGCAAACGTCCGCACACTATACCGTGGTCAAGGCCGACGCCATCGGCATCATGCAGCATCTCGGCGCGAGCTGGCAGGTGACCGACGGTGCGTTCGAACGGGCGAGCGGACTGTCGGGCGGCGCGCAGGTCGTGAAGAAGACCATCGACACGTGGCTGGACACGGTAGGGCGGGAACGGCGCGGGCGGGCAATCGACCAACTATACGAAATCTTCGCGGCGGCGGGGTATGCGAATATCGCCGATCTGACCGCGAACTGGACGGATTCGTTGCCTAAGATTCTCGCCGCGGCCAAAGGCACGGACCGAGAGACCCGCGCGCTCATCCGCGACGTGCTCAAAGCCGTTCCCGCCAGTGCGGCCAAAGCCCTCGATCCGCGCTAGCGTGTGCGGGAATCGTGGCGGGACATGGATTCGCGCACACGTTGCATGATGCGGGAGTCCCGTACGGATGTCATGGTCGGGAACGCCTGAATCAGACGCTGCTGCTGCCAGCTCAGCACCTTGCGTGCGCGAGCCTCGGTGGCGGCGAATTTCTCGTCGAAGCGCTCGCGGCCGCGGGCCTCATATTGCGCAAGTTCGCGTTGCAGCTGGGTGATGCGGTTGTCGAAACTCAACAGGCCGGACAGCGTAAGTGAGATGTCGGTGACGAGTATGAGCGTGAAGATGATCGTCAGAATATCCAAGGTAAGCGGCTGCCAGGAATCAAGTACGTCGGAAACCCACGGCTGCACGTATTCCTTGACTACGGCCGCGCCGATGCCGAAAGCCAGGAATCCGTTCAGATAGATGCGTCCGTTGATATTGAACGGTTTGCCGGTGTAATCCCACAGTCTTATGTGGAACAGCTTTTCGATGGCCCACGATGAGAAATATTCCAGCGTGCAGGCCAGCATGCCGGAACTGAGGAACAATGCGATCGGATTGTCGACATCATGCAGCAGAACGATCACCGAGGCCGCCCCGAAGCCGTATATCGGGCAGAGCGGGCCGTTCAGAATGCCACGATCAACCCATTTTTTGCGTAGGACCAGATTCAAGCCGGTTTCCCATACCCAACCGACCACGCTGTAGAACAGCCACCACAGGAAAATCTTTTCAATCGCGAATCGCATATTCGCAGGTTATACCTTTCGCGATGGTTCGGTCGAATGGGGCGATTGTCTCGCCGAAAGATGAAAACCCTGCAGTGAGCGAGTGTCGGTTCGGTTCTACGCGGAAGATTGCTGGGAAAACGCTGAATATCGGGTGGTGGAGGGGAAAATCGACGCATAATGAAAGGAGTGCGATCATCGGGACGGCCATCGCAAAAGACTCCATCGATAAGGGCCTCTATCGCGGACCGGCCTGATTTGGTAACGTCTCAAACGTCGGAAAGGAGCGGGGGATGGGCAACATCATCGACTATGCGCGTACCGAAACGCGTAGTTTCGAAACATTGCCGTTCCGTGCGGCCGACGCGCTCGTGCTGGCGCAGCTCTCGTATGACGACGTACCCGAATGCGTGCCGACGCTTGACGAACTGTATGCGAGGTACAGTACGTTCGCCCGCCGAGTGCAGTCGTTCTCGTTCCGCAGACCTATCGCATCGCTCAGAACGTTGCGGTTCGCGCCTTTTCACGGAGTGACCATCGCGCATGCCGACGACGAGTTGCATCATGACCGTGCCGTGCCGGACCATGATGTCGAGAGCGTGGGACTGATCGATCCTCAGATCACGCATGACTTCTACCGTGCGGTGGCGGCCAATCCACGTTTCGCGGACGTGGAGATGAGCGCGTTCTGCGAACAGTTCGACGGCGATGAACAGACGCAGTTCGCGGCGGTGACCTACCGGCTGCCGAACAATACGTTGGTCGTGACGTTTCGCGGTACCGATGATTCGCTGGTCGGCTGGAAAGAGGACTTCAACATGGCCTTCCGGTATCCGGTGCCGGCGCAGGTCTCCGCGGCGGACTATCTGGGCAAGGTGGCGCAGCTATGGCGAGGCTCGATCATCCTGACGGGCCATTCCAAGGGCGGCAACCTTGCCGTGTACGCCGCCATGAATGCGGAAGACAAGGTGAAGGACCGCATCGAGCACATCTACTCGCTTGACGGGCCCGGCTTCCCCGAGGCGGTGGTGCGCAGTTTCGAGTATGCGAGCGTGCATGAGCGGATCACCAAGATCGTGCCGGATTCCTCGGTGGTGGGCATGGTGCTTGAAACGCCGGAGCGTTGCATGGTGGTGAAGTCCGATGTGGACGGCATCATGCAGCATTTCGCGTTCTCGTGGCAGATGCATGGCGGCGAATTCGCCAAGGTCGAGGATGTGGCGAACAGTTCCGTGACGTTCAACAAGTCGTTGAACGGCTGGCTTTCGGGGCTTTCCGAAGAGCAACGGGAGCATGCCGTGGATGCGTTGTTCTCGGTATTGGCGGCCTCCGGGGCCGATAACATCTCCGGTATGGTGGCGGCCGGGCCGAAGGTGATTCCCGATATGCTCGGAACATATGTGGGACTCAGCGGCGAGGATCGGCGCAATATCAATCAGGCGCTGATGATTCTGCTGCAGGCCGCGCTGTCGCGCAATCCCAAGGTGCAACGCAAGTAGTGGCGCGCTTGCTGCAGGGAAGGAATGCGGGAAATACGACACGCATCGAAGGAGTGTTGTAGACAGTCTGTACAATAAAGTGAGGGTATAGGCAACGTGACTAATTAGCTAGGTTTAGGGGGCATTATGCCGCGTCCACGTCGAGATTCCGAAATACTGCCGGCCAAGGAACGTCTCGAAAACGCGTTTTGGGAACTGCTGGCCGAACGCAACTACCATAAGATCACCGTCACCGACATCGTGCGCGTTGCGGACGTGAATCGCAATTCCTTCTATTATCATTTCTCCGGACTGCCGGAACTGGCCGATTCCGCCATCCTGCATGCAGTGGAAAACACGCCGATCCCAAGCCGTCCGGGTGCGAACTTCAATCCTGACGATGAATGGCGCAAGCACATCACCGCATTGCTGCGCAATCCCGACCAACGTCAGCGTCTGGACCGTCTGGCCCTGCTCGCCGGCCCGCACAGTTCGCCGGAACTCATCGAATCGTTACGTGATTTCGGACGCCTGACCATGATCAGCGTGCTCGGACTCGACGCCGAGCATCTGGATCTCAAAACCGATTTGATGCTCGACTTCACCGTGGGTGGCATGCTTGCGGTGCTGCAGCGCTGGCCGAAACTGCATGAGCAACTGCCGATCGACACCGTATTCAACGAGGATCTCGCCGTACTCGCGGCAGGCATGTTCATGTCGATGTCCCGCTCGAACATGCTCGACTATTGGCGCAGGATCTTCAGCAACGGATTCGTGCCCGGGGCGAATCCCCGACAGTGATTCTGTCAGACGACACCGTGACGGCCCGTCGTGACTTTTCGGTGGTAGAAACGAAGAAGACGTTTACGTCCGTTTACGCGAAAGCTCGACAGGGAGGTTGCCCATGATCAATGAAGACTACAAGGCCATGCTTGGCGGAAAATCCGTGATCCGTGAACTCAGCGAGTATGCGACGGCACGCGGGGCCGAAATCGGCTACGAGAACGTGTTCGACTACTCGTTGGGCAACCCGAGCGTACCGTGTCCGCAGAGCTTCACCGATGTGATGGCCGACATGTATGCCACCGCCGAGCCGGTGGCGCTGCACGGCTATTCGCCGTCGTTGGGCATTCCGTCGGTGCGTACGGCGATCGCCGAAAGCCTGAACCGTCGCTTCGGGATGGACTATACGGCCGACCACATCTTCCCGACCACGGGTGCGGCGGGCGCGCTGGCGCATGCGCTGCGTGTGGTGACCAAGCCGGGCGATGAGGTGATCACCTTCGCTCCGTATTTCCCGGAATACCAGCCGTATGTGGATGGTACCGGCGCGCGTCTGACCGTGGTGCCGGCCGATACGCAGAACTTCCAGATCAATTTCGAGGCGTTCGAGGGCGCGATGAACCCGGGTGTGGCCGCGGTGCTCATCAATACGCCGAACAATCCGTCCGGTGCCGTGTATTCCGCCGAGACATTGACGCGACTGGCTGAATTCCTGCGCGCGAAGCAGGTTGAGTACGGTCACGACATCTTCCTGATCTCCGACGAGCCGTATCGCGAAATCGTATTCGACGGCGGCACCCAGCCGTACCCGAGCACGTTCTACGACAATACGCTCTCGTGCTACTCGTACTCCAAGTCGCTGAGCCTGCCGGGCGAGCGCATCGGCTATGTGGCGGTGAATCCACGTGCCACCGATGCCGAGCTGATCGTGCCGATGTGCGGCCAGATCAGCCGCGGAACCGGGCATAACTGCCCGAGTTCCAGCATCCAGCTGGGCGTGGCCAAGGTGGTCGACGAGACCAGCGATCTTTCCGTGTATGAAACGAACATGAACCTGCTGTACGACGCGCTCACCCGCCTCGGATTCGAAGTGGTGCGCCCCGGCGGCACGTTCTACATCTTCCCGAAGGCGTTGGAGGACGACGCCAACACCTTCTGCATGAAGGCCAAGGATTACGACCTGATTCTCGTGCCGTCCGACAGCTTCGGCGTGCCGGGCTACTTCCGTATGGCCTACTGCATCGATACGGAAAAGGTGGAGCGTTCCATCGCCGCACTGGAAAGGTTCGTGCACGAGGTGTACGGGCGTTGACGGGCGAGTGCTCCCTCTGATGGGGGAGCACTCATGTACCGTTGATCGTGCGCCGTTCAGTGAGTGGCGATTTCGTTGATCTTGGTGACATGGCCGCCGAACTGGGCGCGCATGGTGGACACCACGCGCAGAATGTCGTCCGCGCCGCCTCGTGAGGTCTGGCGGGAATACAGTGCGGCTGCGGTCGCCGGCGTAGGCACGCCCAGTTCGAGCGCCGCCTCGATCATCCACTTCGCTTCGCCGGATTCATTGGCGACGGGCGGCATGGAGGCAAGCGTCGGGTCGGTCCTGAAGGCGATCGCCAGCAGATCCAGCAGCCACGACTGCACCACCGATCCATCGCGCCAGGAAGACATTACGGCTGCAGGATCTTCGACCAGCTCGGACTTCACCATGGTGGCGAAACCCTCTCCGAACGCCTGCATCATGCCGTATTCGATGCCGTTATGCACCATTTTGGCGAAATGACCGCCGCCGACCGGTCCGGCCAGCACCAGACCGGAGTCGCCCTTCGGCTTCAATGCCTCGAAAATCGGGCGGGCCGATTCGAAATCCTCCTTGCTGCCGCCCACCATCAGCGCATATCCGCGATCGATGCCCCACACGCCGCCGGAAACGCCGCAGTCCATGAACCGAATGCCCTTGCCGTCGAGCTGTGCCGCATGACGGGTGTCGTCGGTATAGCGTGAGTTGCCGCCGTCGATGATCATGTCGCCGGGCTCAAGCAGTTCGGCCAGTTCGTTGACGGTACCGTCGGTCGCTTCGCCGGCCGGCACCATGATCCATACGATGCGGGGAGCGTCGAGCGCGGCGACCAGCGCTTCCAAGCTGTCGACGGTGCGGTCCGATTCGGGCGAACGGTCGTAGCCGACGACGTCGATGCCCGCCGCGGCGATGCGCTTCGCCATATTGCCACCCATTCGGCCGAGGCCAATCATTCCGAGCTGCATGATGATCTTCTTTCTACTGTTGGGATAGGGGTTGGGGATTGCATATGGATCCGATTGGTGATTGTTGGGAAAGGTTGCCGCCCGTTCCGTCTTCCCTGGCCTTCCGCAACGCAGGAAAGAAGGTTGCGGAAGACGGGACGGACGGCAAGTATTGTCACAGGACCAGTGAGAGCAGCATCACTCCGCCAAGGCCGACGACCGAGAGTACGGTCTCCATCAGCGACCAGGTCTTCAGCGTCTGGCCGACGGTCATGCCGAAGTATTCCTTGACCAGCCAGAAGCCGGCGTCGTTGAGGTGCGAGAAGAATACGGATCCGGCGCCGATGGCGAGTACGAGCAGTGCGAGATGCGTCGGGCTCATGCCGGTTGCGAGCGGCACCATGATGCCGGATGCGGTGACGGTGGCGACGGTCGCGGAACCGGTGGCGAGACGAATGAGCACGGCTACCAGCCAGCCTGCGATCAGCGGGTTCATGGCGGATTCGGTGATCGAGCTGGCGATCACATCGCCGATGCCGGAATCGACCAAGGTCTGCTTGAAACCGCCGCCGGCGGCGACGATCAGTATGATGCCGGCCACCGAACCGAACGACTGGCCGACCATGCCGTTGACCGCGTCGCGGGTGAACTTCTGCAGGTAACCGAGCACGACCATCGCGAAGATCGTGGTGAGCAGCAGTGCGACGAGCGGGGTGCCGAGGAATGCCAGCACGCGGCCCCATACGGTTTCGCTCTGACCGGTCAGATCAACCACGCTGGCGGCGAGCATGAGCACGACCGGTAACATGATCACGGTGATGGCCGAAGCGAATGACGGGCGGTTCTCTGCGGATTTCGGGGCTTCGGCTTCGGCCTTGTTCTCGGGGGCGGAGATCGGTACCCACTTGGCGGCGAGCTTGCCGAACAGCGGGCCGGAGATGATCACGGTCGGAATGGCTACGAGCAGGCCAAGCGCCAACGTGATGCCGAGATTCGCGTTCAGTGCGCCGATGGCGGTGAGCGGTCCGGGATGCGGCGGCACGAAGGCGTGCAGGGTGGATAGGCCGGCAAGGGCCGGAATGCCCAGCAGGATGACCGGGGTCTTGGCGCGGCGGGCGGCGAAGAGCACCACCGGGATGAGAATGACCACGCCGACTTCGAAGAACATCGGGATGCCGACGATGAATGCGATCAGGGCCATGGCCCAAGGCAGGCGTTGCAGCGGCGTCTTATCCATGATGGTGTCGACGATGGTGTCCGCACCGCCGGACTTGAACAGAATCGTGCCGATGATCGAGCCGAACGCGATGAGCAGGCCCACATTGGAGATCGTCGATCCGACGCCGGATGTGAAGCTGTCGAATGCCTTGTCGTACTCCACTCCCGCGCATACGGCCATGGCGAACGAGCCGGCCAGGAGCGAAAGGAACGGATGCACCTTGCATACCGCGATCAGTATGACGATGATGGCGATGCCGATGATCGCCGCGGCTATAAGATTCATGAATCCTCCTTGATTCACGTGCTGCGTTGCTTGAAAAAGACGGGATTGCCGTGGGATTGCGGTCTAGGCGGCCTGCTGCCGGGATTGCGGGGCGACGGATCGCGCATACTCGTTTACAGCGTCAAGCGCACGTTCCACCATGGCGTCCACACTGCCTTCAATGGAAACCTCCACGCCGTTCTCGTCGGGGGAGAGCGGCTCGAGGATGGCGAACTGGCTCGGCAGAAGCGCCGGTGGCATGAAGTGCCCCTTGCGCTCGTTCAGGCGCTGCTGGATGAGTTCCTGCGTGCCGCTGAGGTGAATGAAGAAGGTCGGTACGTTCTCGGACAGTGCTTCGCGGTAGCTGCGCTTCAGCGCGGAGCTGGAGACCACGGTGTTCTCGCCGAGTGCCTCGCGTGCCACCATCCATTTGTTGATGACCTGCAGCCAGGGCCAGCGGTCCTCGTCAGTCAGGGGAATGCCGGCGGACATCTTATCGATATTGGCCTGCGGGTGGAAGTCGTCGCCTTCGGCGTACGCATAGCCGAGTCGTTCGTGAATCGCCTCCGCGACGGTGGATTTGCCGCAGCCAGCAACGCCCATCACCACTACGTGAATGCTCATTGTCGCTCTCCTTCAAGTGTGTGCCTGCCGTTGCCACTTCGCATCGACATTGAGACTACTATAAATCTTAAAAGTAGTATCTGTCAAATCAAAAGTACTACGAAACAGAAAAATCGTGTGACTTGGTATGATTCGGGTAGTACAAATGGCGGAAATCAATGGTGGAAACACATGGTGGACACCATGGGAAAGAGGGCATGCGGACAATCCGCGCGACATGCGGTCTTCGTCATGATGCAGACGTCACGGTGTGCCGCACACATGCGGAACAAGTCGGAAGCGTAAGGAGAGGGACATGGTAGCAATCGCCGAAAACGCAGGCGGCGAACTGATGCAGGATTCGGTAAGCCAAACACTGGCCATCGAAATGCTCGACGGCACATGGCAGGCCGGCGACAGCCTGACGCTGGAAGACATGCAAAGCCGTTTCGGCATCTCCCGAACCGTGGCGCGCGAAGTCGCGAAAACACTCGAATCCCTAAGCGCAGTATGGGTACGCAGACGCGTCGGACTTGTGGCGCGGCCGTTCAGCGAGTGGCAGGCACTCAATCGTCAGGTCATCGAATGGAGACTGCACTCCACGCAACGCGAACAACAGCTCTATTCACTCACCGAACTGCGACTGGCCGTGGAACCGGCCGCCGCCGCCTCGGCGGCCCGACTCGCACCCATCGACGTCAAGGCAAAATTCCCCGTCTATGCGGCACAGATGCGTCAAGCCGCCGAAACCAGTGAGGAAGGCGAAGACGGGCTCTCCCGATTCCACGAGCTGGACGTGGAATTCCACAGTCTGATCCTGCGTGAAAGCGGCAACGAACTGTTCGCGGCGCTCGCCGGCACCATCGCCACCGTGCTGCGTGGGCGGGTGGAATTGGGCAAATACCCGATGAAGCCGAAGCCGGCCGCGCTCGATGCGCACGACGCCGTGGCCGACGCCATCGCCAAAGGTGAGCCGGAACGCGCCCGCACGGCCATGCTCGACATCGTCGACGAAGTGGCCCGCGCGCTCAAATTCTTCTAAGGTGCATAGTCGGGGCGCCCTCCCGCATGCGCTCACAGGCCCCGTCGTTTGAGATCGGCGACAAGTTGCACATAGAACTCACGCACGTCGAAACCAGGAATGTTCTCGCGGTTCAGATCGATCATGTCGGCGTGCGAAATGCCGCGATCGCCTTGCGGTTCAATCCATGTGAAGCTCTCGCCCCAAAGGAACGAAGACCGGGCCACCAGACCGTCATTCGGACCGTCGAACCATTTGACCAGCGGATACGTGAAATTCAACGGGAACTTGCCGGTGGTCGCATGCTTCAAGCGTGAACCGACGCTACGGCACACCATGCCCGCGAAACGGCTGTTGTTCAACGGTTCCGGCATAGGGCTCCGAACGGCATCGGCATGCGCTTCGGTCTGCTTGCGCTGCGGCGGGTTCGCGGATTCGGACTGCATCTCGGCGTTGAGCCTCGCACAACCGGCCTGCGTGAGATCGTGTACGGCGGCCATGAAATCCGGCTGGGGGTCGCCAAGCCGTGCGGCGGCGGCATTGTAGGCGGCTTCCACCTGACGCTGCACGGCCTCGGGAATGTTCGACAGCAGATAATCGGCGAAGCCGCAACCGCGATGCGGCGTATTGATGGTGGTCAGCGAGGCGACGAACGGCGCGGCCCCGCATCGGGCGATCGCGTAGCGCATGTCAAGGCCGCCTTTGGAATGTGCGATCACATGCACCTTGCCGCAGCCAGTCAGTTCCACGATCTGCCGGATGCGTTCGGTCAGCTCATATGCGCTACTGCGTACGGACGCCGCCGACTGATGGTTGCCATAGTGGATGGTCGCGCCGTTTTTGCGCAACTCGTCGGGAATGCGCCCCCAATAGTTGAGCACGTTCGAGTCGCGGAAGAATACGCCATGCACCAGCAGGATCGGGTATGTCGTGGCGCAGATCCGTTCGGCTTCGCGGTCGGCGTCAAGCCGTTCCTTCGCCTCTTCGAACACGACCTCCGCGTCGGTCGTGCGAATGATCCTGACGAGCGCGATCAGATTGGCGATCGGAATCCAGCCGCAAATCAGGCCGATGGCGCGAATCTTCAGGCCGAGTTGCACGGAACTGACGTACACGGCGATCATGCCACGCCAAAACAGCAGGCTCTCCACCAGAAAACAGATGATCGCACTGCCGAGCCACAACTTCCAACCCGAAGGAAGCAGGTGGAAGGCAAGTACGGTCTGCACGACAATCGACAACGCGGCCGACCACCAGAACGCCTTCAGCGCCGCCGTTCCCCGGTAGCAGATTCTCAGATTGCGCGCCCGCAACGTTTTCGGATGCGTCGGATTGCCGGGAATCATGATTACCGCCGTAGCCAGGACGACCGCGACCGCAACGTTCATCGCCGTCGTGGCCCCGTCGAGATGGGCGGACTCCAGCGGGAGTACGCAATTCGCGACCGCCGCGATGATGATCGTATCGACGGCCAGCCACGATGCCTCCGTCGTCATGCTGTGGTGCATGCATCCAGATTACCGGCGAAACCGGATTGCCGACAAGACCGGATTGCCGACGGGGCGTCGTTCGTGGGCGTCCGCCTACGGTACCTACAGGTTCGTGTCGACGCTCCGCTGCAGATTGTCGACGATGATCTGCAAGGTGCCGCTGAGCTGATCGACGTCGGTGAACATGGTGCCGAACAGCGTGTCCAGATTGGCTTCGAAATCCTTCGGCAGGATTGCGCAATTGCGGGAGGCGAGCTTTTCCAAGCGCTTCTCGCCGGGGTGTGTGAGCCGGTTCAACGCGAACAGCACATCAAAATAGGATTCCATGAACGCGGCCACGCGGTGGTTCACGGCGACTTCGTCACCACGGATCGCGGCTTTGCGGATCTGCGCATCGTACGACGGCAGATTGCCATGCAACAGTCGCGTATTGCGTTCGATGATATTGCGGCGCAACGGTTCGGGGAACGGCACGGAGAAGCGCCGTTGGGCCGCGGCGAACCGGCCGTTCCGGTCAAAGACGATTGTGCTGGTGATCACGTTATGCCACAGGCAGGTCGTGTAGCCATTGCTGGCGTGAAAATGCTCGACCACATCGGCGACGCCGTTCATGAAGGAATCGAAGTCACGGTACAGGATGTCGATGTCGGTGCCGTCGTTGAGCGTGCAGTTGTCTTCGTTCTCCCAGAAATTATTGTCGATCTCCATGCGGCTGCAGTAGTCGGACAGCAGTTTCTCACGGCGCTGCGTCGGTACGGGTGCAGTCACATACAGGTAGACGTCGTAGTCCGACTTCTCGTCGGCGTTGCCGGTTGCGTGCGAACCGCCCAACGCAATCGCCTCGACTTCGGGCCATGCGCGCATCGCCTCAAATAGTTCCTCCACGGATGACATCGTTTACCTCTCTCTACCTCTTCGTTGAGTGACGCATCCTTGCGCCATCGCTGCAAACGTTTGACATCCTAGCACATGGAACGGGAAGCGTGGCCGTCCGTTCCATGTGCGGCGGCATGCGGCGGCTCGTGGTGGCTTGGCTATGCGCGGGTCGGATCCTTCTGCAGGAGCAGGAAGGCGAGCGCCACGACCAGCAGTACCGCGATGGAGAGCACGCCGAGCGAGGCGTTGCCGGTAACCGACGTAGTGGTGGCCACCAGGAAGGTGCCGATGATCGAAGCCGTCTTGCCGAAGATATCGTAGAAGCCGTAGTATTCGTTGGCGTGCTGTTTGGGGATGATCTTGCCGTAATACGAGCGGGAGAGCGCCTGGATGCCGCCTTGGAACATGCCGACGAGAATCGCGAGAATCCAGAATTCCACAGCGGAACGCAGAAGGAACGACGCAAAGAACACGATGCACATGTAGGCGACCACGGCCGCGGTGATCATGGTTTTCGCGCCGAATCGATTGGCCAGTTTGCCGTAGATGATGGCGCTCGGGAACGCCACGAACTGCGTGACGAGCAGTGCGACGACCAGCTGGGTGGAGTCGATGCCGAGCTGTGTGCCGTACGAGGTGCTCATGGAGATGACCGTGTTGACGGCGTCGATGTAGAAGAAGAATGCAATCATGAACATCCACAACGGCTTGTTCTTGCGGATCGCGCGGAACGTGGAGGCCAATTCGGAGAAGGTGTGGCGGATCGCCTCGCCGGTCTGGTCGGCGGTGGCGCGGTAGTGCACCTGCCTGTAGCTGGTGAGCAGTGGAATGGTGAACGCCACCCACCAGGCGGCGGTGATCACGAACGAAGCGCGCGTGCAGGCCACAGTGGTCCATCCGAACAGGCCCGGCCCACCGAAAATGAGCGCGATGCATACGATGAACGGCACGGTGGAGCCGATATAGCCCCATGCGTAGCCATGCGAGGAAACGCGGTCCATGCGCTCGTTGGTGGTGGTGTCGACCAGCATGGAGTCATAGAAGGTGAGTGAACCGTTGAGTCCGATGGTAGCCAGCACACACACGATAAGGAACGCAAGCCAGCCGAGCGGCAACGCCATCGCACAGCACATGACCACGCCGGTGAGGAAGAAACCGGTAAAGAACTTGATCTTCATGCCCTGCACGTCGGCGATGGAACCGAGCAACGGCATGAGCACGGCGATGACCAGCGATGCGATGGTCTGCGCATAGCCCCACGTCGACACGATGTTCGTTTCGCCTGCGGCCTTGAGCAGCGAATTCGCATAAATCGGCACCACGGCTGTGGAAAGCAGTACGAATGCGGAATTGCCGACGTCGTAGACGATCCATTTCTTCTCGCGGGTGGTCATCTTCGCATTCGCCTCCGGCGATTTCGAAGTGGTATCGGCAGTGGTGCTGTACGTCATGCGCTGACTCTTTTCGGGTGAATGTCAGTTCCATTGTGGCTTATTCGTCTGTCTTATTCATCTTAGGGCTGACGCACGGGGCTGTCGCTTGCATGAGATGAACAGCGGGTGAACGTACTCATCGACTACGGGGGTATCGGGCGTGAGGATTGTCTCCGAACGGACCGTTTCGTCGGATAGGATGGGTAACAGGACCTGCTCACGCCGATGGTCGATAGGCCCGGTGAATGCAGGCGGAGAATCGATGCAGGTTACGGTTATGCGACGATGATTGCCCTGTGACCGCCGGATTGCAAGGAGCCTGAACATGGGCGCGGATGTTCCGAACGTTTTGGATGCGAATGCGGATATGCTGCAGTTGCTGGTGAACCAGCCGCTGCCGGACGCCGTCGACATGATCATATGGCGCGGCTCCACGAATGCCGAGCAAGCCGGTCCGTTCGAACGGTTCGCGGCCCGTCTGCTCGTCGAGGCGGGTGCGGCGCGGATTCGCGACATCGCAGCCGGATCCGATCTTGAGGCCATTCGGCTGAGCACCACGAAACGATTCTGGCTCCGCTTCGACGCCGGAGAGCTGAGCCAGGAGCAATGCGACCTGCTGCATGCGGTCGAATCGGCCCTCAATCGCATTGACTATGCCGATGACGAGGCCCATGCCGCAGTGCAGGGCGGCATGTCCGCGGACAGTATCGATGAGCGCTTCTATCTGCGCAAAGCGCAGGAGTTCATGCGTGATGTATCGCACAAGATCGGCATCATCGATGGGCTGCAAGCTGGTGAAAACCGGTTCCGTACCATGCGTGGCGTCGAAGGCGTGCGTGGCGGTGACTGGGACATCAGCACTCGCTTCGCCAACGTATGCGAAAGTCTCTCGCTGCCGTTCCGCATGAGCTACCGTTTTGACGAAGACGCCCGTGCCGGCGTGATGGTGGTGCGTTTCAGCGTTCCGAAGCCTGCGATCATGCCGGTTGAACGCCAGCATGCGGACGGTTTCGCTTCAGCCTATGCCGTGCGATTGGGTGGTCTGCTGGCGTGGGCCGCATTTTCGTCGGGAGTGCGCGTTACGCAGGTCGATCTGACCGGCTGCCTCGGCAATACGGATGGTACGTCCGTGATTTCCATGGGATTCGACCGCGTGCCGTTCATGATGGGCGCGCTTCCCGCCATGAAGAACGGCCAATGCGACGAAATGTCGCTGGACGTCGATCCTCTGGCCCTGCTCAACCTGCTCAAGCCGGTGCGTTACCGTGGCCAGTTCGACGCGAATCGAGGATTTACGCAGATTGAACCGTTGACCATGCCGGCTGTGTTCCTGCAGAAGCGCGTGCCGGAATGGCAGGATCAGCGTGAACTTCCGGAATCGTTGCGCGGGTTCCTGCGCGCCGACCGTGCCTGCGAGCTGGACGTCATGCACGACGAGTCGCCGATTTCCACCGACGATGTGATCGCGATCGTCGAGGAGAACGAGGATTCCCCGATGGTCGCGGAGCTGCAGCTTGAAGTCGCACTGACCCAACTGGGCGAGGCCGGCGAAGCGAAGATTGGCGCGAACGGCGAGATTCCGCTATATTGCAGCCGTTCGGCTGGCCGCCTTATGGTGTCGTTGCTGGAAGGCGATGAACACACGCGTTACTGGAAACTGCCGGACGCTGCGGTGGACGTGCACCAGAACCTCGGCATGCTCGCCAAAGACAACGGCGGCAAGGAGCGTGCCGAAAGCGAGGGACTCACATGCATCAAACTCGGCCCGACCTGCATGAGGTTCCGCGAGGAACTCGCACAGGTGTACGCCAAGAACGACGAATACGGCAAGGCCGCGAATGTGCTCATCGAAGCGCTCAAACTGGCCGTGCTGCCTGTGGATTGCGAAGTGTTCTACTACCGGCTCGGATACGCACTGTGGCAGATCGGCCGTCTGCAGGAGGCGCTTGCCTGCTATACGATGATGGTCAACGGAGGCACCCCGTTCCGTAACGCAGCCCGCGACGAGGCATATGAGCTGAGCCAACAGATGGGACTGGCTTCTGCGGAGATGTCGTACGACGATGCCTGCTCCGCGATGCGCGCCGGCGGCATACCGGTGGCGCCGAGCGAGAAGGTTCTGGACGTGCTGGCCCGTGCGGCCATCGAGCTGACCGATGCGGGATTCCCGCTGTTCGCCCAGGATGCCGTCTGGGTATTGGGGTCGCGTGTCGGAGGCGATGTGATGGGTTCCGTTTCGGCCAGTTTGCGTATGGGCGTGATGGAATCATAGGGCGTGTGGCAAGGGCGTGCCGCCGGGTCGTATCGGGCAGTCGTGCCATCGGTCCATGTTGCCGGCTCATGTTGCCGGTCCATGTCGGTAGGGTTTGCGATTGGTCGGGGCTGGTTGTATAGTTGAGAAGTTGTGTGTTCTGCCACGCATTCAGTTGCGGGCGTCGAACGCGCAGACTTGCAAGTCAATAGTAATTATAGGGAGTCCATTATGGCAGCTCGTTGCGCAGTGTGCGGCAAGGGACCGCAGACCGGTTACACCGTTTCGCACTCACATATTCGCAATAAGCGCACCTTCCGCCCGAACCTGCAGCCGGTTCGCACCACCATCGACGGCGAGAACGTTCGCGTTCGCGTTTGCGTCAAGTGCTTGAAGGCTGGCAAGGTTCAGCGTGCTGAAGCGTGAATCGCGAAATAACAGCTTGAAACCCCGGTAGGTCCAAGGCCGCCGGGGTTTTGCTTTATTCGTTCGCACTTGCGGGGGTCATATTGATGCGGAGCGAATATGGGGTATGTGACACAATGAAGTGTTATGAACGCCACACTGGAAACCCCGATTACCTCGATCGAAACGAATCGCCGCCGCGTCGGCGCGTTGAAGTCATTGGGCGTGGTGTCAATCGGTGATGCGCTGACCTACTATCCGTTCCGTGTGACCGAACCGGTGCCGTTACGAGCCCTGCGCGAAGCGAAAATCGGGGAGAAGATGGCATTCGCGGCGCATGTGCGGGAAGTACGCGTGTTCCCGATGGCCCGCCGGGGATTCCGCCTGATTGCCACCGTGGACGATGCACGATTCGCGCAATCCCGCCGCGTCGCCGGATCGCTTGCCTCATTGGTGTTCTTCTCGTATCGCAAATCATATGTCGACTGGGTGCAACGCAGGTTGCATGACGGTGCACTGCTGGTAATCGCGGGGGAGCCGAGCATCTACAACGATCGTCTGCAGTTCACCCATCCCGACATGCTCACCGTCAATCCGACGGATATGCAATCAGATAGGCACCATGATATGCAATCGCCGGCGGAATCCGGGGAATGGAACGACGGCCCCGGCGACGGGCCCGCGCGCAATCCGCTGCAATCCAATCTCCCGCAATCCAATCTCACATTCGACGCGGAAACGGTACAGGAAGCATTGACCCGCGTCTGCCGGCCGAGACCGGTATATCATGCGAATTCGCGCATCTCCAGCGAGCACATCCACGAGTCGATCCTGAAATACATGGATGCGCTGCGCGGTGACGAATACCTGGCCGCGCAACGGGTTGCAACCGTAGAATCCGGACAAGCCGGGGAATTCGACCAGCCGAACATCGACCGCGCCGCGCAGACCGAGGCGCTCGCTGTAGCCGTTCCCGACATCGTTCCGGAACATCTGCGCGCCGCCGAGGGCCTGATGCATCGTGCGGAAGCGTTCATGGCGATTCATGATCCGACGAATACCAAGGATTGTGATGCCGCATTGCATACGTTGCGCTACGAGGAGGCGCTGATTTGCCAGACCGCGCTCGTCAAGTCGCGCGACGCCTCGCGCAAGGCAGCCGCTTCGGCCTGCTCCGAAACCGCATTGCTGGATGATTTCATCGCATCCCTGCCGTTCGACCTGACCGCCGGGCAGCGACAGGTCATCGCCGACATCTCCGCCGACATGGCGTGCGATTATCCGATGCAACGACTGCTCCAAGGCGAAGTGGGCTCCGGCAAGACGGTGGTCGCCGTCGCCGCGATGATGCAGGCCGTCGGATCGGGACTGCAGGCGGTGCTCGTCGCGCCGACGCAGGTGCTGGCCGAGCAGCATTACGAGAGCATCTCCAAGATGGTTCAGCGTATGGGAGGCGCCGTACGCACTACGGAATATGGGGAATCCCACGAACAATCTACTCACAATCAGGGTGTGGATGGCGGTGCACAAGTCGGCGGAAGGTCGGCTGGTGGGGAACCGGCTGGTACGGGGCCGACAGGTGACGGGCTGGCTGCCGGGGAATCGGGCATCGGGAATCTGCCGGGCGGGGACATTCCGGTGCTGCTGCTCACCGGTGGCATGAAACTGTCGGCGCGTCGGCGCGTGCTCGCCGTGGCGGCAAGTGGCACGCCGTGCATCGTCGTAGCCACGCACGCCGCATTCTCCAAGACCTTCCAAGCGCCGAACCTTGCACTGGCAGTGATTGACGAACAGCACCGTTTCGGCGTAGAACAGCGCGAGTCGCTGAATGCCAAGGCCGACAAGGCGCCGCACCTGCTGGTCATGACGGCCACGCCGATTCCCCGCACCGCCGCCATGACCTGGTTCGGTGACCTTGACATCTCGTGGCTCACCGAACTGCCGGGCGGACGCAAACCGATTCGCACCTTCGTGGTGCCCGAAGCGGATGCGCATACCATGGCCAGCATGTTTGCGTTGATTCGAAGCCGCCTCGACGCAGGGGAGCGCGCCTATGTGGTATGCCCGCGCATCGATGCCGATTCCACCGAAGTCGACACCTCACCTGATGAGGATCCGGGGCGCTCGTTCGATGAACTGTATGAGCTGGGCGAGGACGACGAACAGCGTGCACAGCGTCCGCCATTGCATTCCGTGGCCGAAATCAAAGAACGTCTGGCGGGATTGCCGCAGTTCGCCGGCATTCGCTTTGCCACATTGACCGGCAGGGATGATGATGAGACCAAAATGCGGGTCATGGCCGATTTCGCAGCCGGTACCACGCCGATTCTGGTGGCGACCACTGTGATCGAGGTCGGCGTGGATGTGGCGCAGGCCAGTTGCATGGTGATCTTTGATGCGGACCGGTACGGATTGTCCCAGTTGCATCAGCTGCGCGGGCGCGTCGGGCGAGGTGGCACCAATTCGTGGGCGTTCCTGATCTCACGTGCCGAGGCTGGCAGTGACGCCGCGCAACGTCTCGAAGTGATTCGCGGATCGCTTGACGGCGCGGAAATCGCCCAGGCTGACTTGGAATTCCGCGGGGCCGGCGATGTGCTGGGCGATGCCCAATCGGGCGGACGGTCGAGTCTGAAGCTGTTGCGCGTGGTCAAGGATGTGAAAATCATCGAACACGCCCGTACCGCCGCAGAAGAGTTGGTGGCCGCCGACCCCGACCTGCTTGGAGAGGTACAGCTCGCCGGTGCCGTGCTCGACTTCACCCGTGGCAACGAAACCTTCCTTACCAGCAATTAGGCTTGTGCCCATGCGCGTTATTTCAGGACGATTCAAGGGTGTGGCTCTGACCACGCCGAAAGCCGGTACCAGACCGACCACCGACAGGACCAAAGAAGCGATATTCTCGCATCTGGATTCGTGGGGAGTGCTGGACGATGCGCGCGTACTCGACCTGTTCGCCGGAACGGGAGCTTTGGGCATCGAGGCGTTGAGTCGTGGCGCGCGAGAACTCGTAGCGGTGGAATCCTCCGCACCGGCGGCAACGTTGATCGCGCATACGCTGACTGCATTGAAGCGCAACCGTTCATGGGAATCGGGCATGAGCGCGCGCGTGATCAAGGCGCGTGCCGAAAAATATGCGGCAGGGGCCGCCGTCGCATCGTTCGACGTGATTTTCATCGATCCGCCGTATATCTTCGAAACCGAGGCCTGCAATCAGTTGCTGTCTGACCTAGCGGGCGGCGACATGACATCCTCCGATACCATCATCGTGCTGGAACGGTCCACACGATCCGATGACCCGACTCCGCCGGACGGTTGGGCGATCGCCGACCGCCGTGACTATGGTGAAACCGCCGTGTACTACATCGAGCCCGCCAGCGTCGGTAATCTCTGACGTCCTCAATCCACCGACGCTGGCGGGCGTGTCAGCGTCGGTAGTTTGGGTATATCCTCAATCCACCGACGGTGAGGGGTGTGTCAGCGTCGGCAGATTGAGGGATTCGCGCTTGCGTGGGTGAGGGCCGGAAACCTCCCACCCCAAGGACATCAGTGTTTTGCGGTCAGCCTTGTCGAGCTGGGTGCAATCAAGAGCCTCGATCAGGTCCGGGCGCAGTTCGTCGGTCTTGGACAACGCCTCATCACGACGGAACCGATCCACCTTGCCATGATCGCCGGAAAGCAGCACATCCGGCACCTTGAGCCCACGCCATTCGGCTGGTTTCGTGTACTGGCGGTGCTCCAACAACGCATTGCCACCGGTGTAGGATTCCTCTACGATCGATGCCGGATTACCCATGAACCCCGGCATCAGGCGCGTAATGGCTTCCAACATGACGGAAACCGCCACCTCACCGCCATTCAGCACATAATCGCCGATTGAATATTCACGTACGTCAACGCCTTGCGCACGGTAATACTGCGGAATGCGAGCATCATAGCCTTCGTAACGACCGCAACCGAACAGCAGATGATCGGCGTGGCTCAGCTCGGTCGCATCCTGCTGCGTGAACAGGGGAGCGGACGGATTCGGAAAGATCAGCACCGGGCGAGGCGAATCAGCGGCGGTACCATCCGGAACTTCGGCAGTCGTATCATCCGTGGAAGTCGATGCCTCACCGTCGCAAGTGCCGCAAGCATGTTCGGCAGCGCAATCGACGGCATCCGCGGCAATCGTGGCCGGTGCGAGTCCCAGCAAATCATCAAGGCACTCGCTCCACACCTCCGGTTTCATGACCATGCCGGCGCCGCCGCCGACCGGGGTGTCATCCACGGAATGATGCACGTCGTGCGTCCAATCGCGCAGATTGTGCGCCTGAACGGTGACCAGGCCCTTCGCCTGCGCCTTGCCGAGAAGACTGAGGTTCAGCACTTCGAAATACTCCGGGAACACGGACACGATATCGATCTTCATACTGCTCCACAATAGTGGGATGCCTGCCAAGAGGATTGCCAAAAGGGTCATCGAAGCGGGAAGATCCCGAAGCGTGAACGTCGCCGTGAGCATCGGAGCATGGATGCCGGGGCAATCCGATGGCTACTTCTTGAGGCAACCATGCATGGCGCCGGTCGGCATGCAATGCATGTGGGTCAGATTGTGCGGATCGAGGATGGAATCAAGCAATTCGGGGCTCAACACCTTCTCCTTCTGCGCGATCTCACGCACGGTGGTGTTCCTGACAAGCGCCTCCTGCGCGATGGTCATGGCCCGTTCGTAGCCGATATAGCCGATGAGCGCAGTGGCCAGTGACGAGGAACGCATGACCTCATCCATGCCGGCTTGCTCGTTCACCGTGATGCCGTTCACGCAGTGCTCGCGGAGCGTATCCATGGCGTTGGCGAGCGTGTGCATGCCGGTCAGCAGCGCATGCAGCATTACCGGTTCGAATGCGTTGAGCTGCAATTGCCCGGCTTCGGCGGCACAGGATATGGTGGCGTCCATGCCCATGATCATGAACACGCACTGGTTCACGCATTCCGGAATGACCGGATTGACCTTGCCCGGCATGATTGACGAGCCTGCCTGACGGGCCGGCAGATGAATCTCCTCAAACCCTGCGCGTGGTCCGCTTGCCAGTAGCCGCAGATCGTTGGCGATCTTACCCAAATGCAGGGCGGTACGTTTGATGGCGCCGGACAAGGTGACGAAATCGCCGACGTCGCTGGTGGCTCCCACCGAATCGTCGGCCGCACGGATCGGCAGATCGGTCAGCGCCGCAAGATGCCGGATCGCACGCTCGCGGAAACGTGCGTCGGCGCAGATGCCGGTGCCGATTGCGGTGCCGCCAAGATTGACTACGGCAAGCGGCGTTTGTTGCGATGACAGCAGTCGTGCGTCGGCGTCGAGTTGCGAGGCGAAGCCGCCGAACTCTTGGCCGAAGGTCATTGGAACGGCGTCCTGCAGTTGCGTGCGGCCGATTTTGACGATCGGCATGGTGCGCTCCGACAATGTATGGAAGGCGTCGACGAGCTGGCTGGTGCGGTCGACCAGCATGCCGGAAGCGCCGATCAGGGCGAGTCGGCATGCCGCCGGATAGGTGTCGTTGGTGGATTGCGACTTGTTGACGGTGTCGTTGGGATGGATGATGTCATACTCGCCGCGTGCGTGGTGGCCGAGTTCCAACGCACGATTGGCGATCACCTCGTTCATGTTCATGTTGGTGGAGGTGCCGGCACCGCCTTGCAGCACGTCGACGGGGAATTGGTCGTTAAGCTCGCCGGAGGCCACGTCTTCGCAGGCTCTGTCGATGAGTGCTGCCTGATATGCGTTGATATTGCTGAGTTCGCCGTTGGCGCGGGCACAGGCTTGCTTGACCTGCGCATAGGCGCGGATGAGTTCCGGATGGTCGCTGACGGTGATGCCGGAGACGGGGAAATTATCGATGGCGCGTAGCGTGTGAATGCCCCAGTAGGCTTCGGCGGGTATTTCGGCCGATCCGATGCAATCGTGTTCGATTCGGGTCTGATGCGCCTTGCGGGTCGGCGCGATGGGCCGCTGCGGGGTATGCAGTGTCAGTGCCATGGTGTTCCTCCTGGTTGCCGGATGTTTTCCGGTCCATGGCTCACCATAATCGTAAGAAATACATCGCACAAGATGAATATATCCCCGATATTCCGTAGGATGAGTCGATTCAATCGATGGAATATCGGGGATATGCTGCTGAATATACTTCGGGGGCGGCGTCCGGGAATCTGCTTTGGCGGGAATCCGTTTTTTGAGAGATTGCCATTACAGTCCTGGAATGAGTCCGCCCGGCGGATTCAAAGTGAGATAGCCTTCCTCCAAATCGATGTCCGGTACGAGCTCGTCGACGAACGGCACCAACGCACTGTTCTCAACGACCACGCCATCGGCATCCCTGACCGGGTTGGCGAGACGGATTTTCAGCAGCCATTGGGCCACCTCAATCACATCCACGACCTTGCCGATCACCATACCGGGTTCGAGTCCCAGTGTGTTGTCGCCGGCAAGACGTGCCTCCAGACCGATCAGGTCTTTCGGATACCACTCGTCGGCCTGAAGCATCTCCTCCGGATCGTCGGCCTCGCCATAGAGCACAGTGCCGTTGGCGGCTTCTGACGAGTCACGATTGTCGATGCCTTCGAATTTGATGATCCAACGGTTCTTGAAGGTACGGGAGTGTTCCACCACGTACTCTTCTTCGCCGTCTTTCGTGTACAGCACAGCACCGGGAGCGAATCGGTATTCCGGTTCGTCCGTAAAGATCTGCACGGTGACTTCACCTTTGAGTCCCTGCGCACGTCCGATACGACAGACCCTCAGCAGCTCAGGCTGTTGAGGGTCGTCTACATGCATCTCACGCACCACGCTAGGATCTCACCTGCGCACATCCATGATGTCGACGCGCACCTTATGGTCGGACAGCGCCTGTACCACGGTGCGGATCGCATTGGCCGTGCGGCCGCTGCGTCCAATGACGCGACCGATGTCTTCCGGGTTCACGCGCACGCGAATAAGTTCGCCGCGCGCGTTCTCATGGGACTTGACGGAAACGTCGTCGGGAAAATCGACGATGTTCTTGATCAGATGTTCCACAGCCTGGGCGAGCATGATCACTCAGCTTCCGCAGCCGGCTCTTCAGCCGGGGCTTCCTCAGTGGCGGCGGCTTCGGCTTCGGCGGCGGCCTTGGCGGCAGCTTCAGACTTTGCTGCCTTCAGCTTCTGGGCCTGGGCTTCGACGGCCTCAACACGAGCGGCGGCATCCGGACCAGCCTCAACGGTCTTCAGGGTGCCCTCAGCACCGTCGAGACCCTTGAACTTCTGCCAGTCACCGGTGATCTTCAGCAGGTTCAGCACCTGCTCGGTCGGCTGGGCGCCAACGCCGAGCCAGTACTGAGCGCGCTCGGAATTGATGTTGATGGTCGAAGGCTGGGTGTTCGGATTGTAGGTACCGATCTCTTCGATGGCGCGGCCATCACGCTTGGTACGGGAATCCATGATCACCACGCGGTAGAACGCGTAGAACTTCTTACCCATGCGCTTCAGACGAATCTTGGTTGCCAAAATGGCTCTCCTTGTAACTAGAGGTGTGTGTTTCGTGTTCTGTGTGGGGCACGGAATCCGAAACCCACGTGTTCCTCACGTCACGCGATAGTTAGAGGGCTTCGCGCGCGCGAATAACTGGGTAATTATAACTGTGGGGTCTGGACGCGCCGGCATCGCGCGTCGGCAATCCTCCTGCTTTCCCAATCTACCGACGGTGGCGTGCCCTTAGCGTCGGCGGATTATGGCGCCACCCAATCTATCGACGGTGACAGCGTCTCAGTGTCGGCGGATTGTGAAGATCACTCAATCTACCGATTCTGGCAGCGCCTTGCCGTCGGTAGATTGTGAAGTTTTCCAAACTGTCGACGGTGGCGTGCCTTTAGCGTCGGTGGATTGGGAAACGACTTGCCGGGTTGTCCGATTCTGGAGAATCGGACAACCGTGAGGTGTTTGGGCGGGTCTGGTTGTCCGAACTTCCGGAATCAGCCAAATTGGATACACTGGGGAATCTACGTATTCGATCTTGCAACGAACGGTTTGCAAAGGGAGTTGCCTCGATGATTATCGCGCTTTGGATTGTGTTGCTGGTCTGCATCGTGTGGATTGCGCTCGGTGAAATGCCTGCCGGATGGGACGGCCATCTACCGTTGCCGTATCTGATTGCGCTGATTCCGTTCATGTGGATTCCGACGCTGACCATTTCGATTGCTGGGTTCGCGCTGCATGAAATCGCTCTCGGCTGCACTGCGCTGGCCGTCTGCCTTGCATCGCTGCTGCGTAAGGAACAGTATTGGATCAACAATCTGCAGACGCACAACACTGCGCAGATGATTGCCGACAAGCTTGCGGAAAAGCGTGAAACATCGCGTGAAAACAATACTGAGGAGACCGAGACTGGAGCGGAGAACGCCCGGCATGGTCAGTTCCGCGTGATGACGCTGAACTGCCGATTCGGTCGTGCAAATGCTGCCGCGATTGTGGAAGCCGTCAAACGATATGACATAGCCGTACTTGCGTTGCAGGAACTTACGGAGAACCTGATCGCCGAGCTGGATGCGGCAGGCCTTGCCGATCTGTTGCCTTATCGTCAGCTGGGCGAGGTGAAGGAATCGGACAATGGCGGGTTCAACGGCGTCTGGATTCGTGTGGAACCAAGTGACGCTTCACCGGTCACGGTGGTGATTCCGGCCGCCGATGTGCCGGGACTATGCTTTCCGATTGATTCGATGCGGAGCATCACCTTTGCGTCGGCGCATCCGAAATCGCCGATGCGCGGCTGCCGCGACTGGTCTGCTGGCATTATCGGATTGGGTGCCTTCGCTACTACGCAGAATCAAGGTGATATCACCGTGGTGATGGGCGATCTGAACTCCGGTACCGATCATCCGAGTTTCAGAAAGCTAATGCGGCTGGGATTCAAGGATGCCGCGTTGGTCGAGGCGAAAGGTCGTCGTGCCACGTTCCCCTCATGGTTGCCGTGGCCGCGCATCATTCTTGACCATGTATTGTTCACGTCAGGGCTGGATGCCTCCGACGTGCGGTCCTTCACCGTCGAAGGTAGCGATCATCTGGCGCTGGCCGCCACCCTGACTCTCAAATAATCCGGCATCCTCAATCTACCGACGCTTACAGCACCTTGAGCGTCGGCAGATTGAGGCAGCACCGTAATCTACCGACGGTGAAGTGCCCTAAGCGTCGGCAGATTGGATATTCTCCCAAACTACCGACGGTGAGGTGCTGTGAGCGTCGGCAGAGTGAGGAGAATGAGAAGGCATACGCGAAGAGGGCATCGGATTGGCTTCCGATGCCCTCTGTTGGCGAGTGAACCGATCCGTAGGTGGGTGGTTCCGTAGGTGGGTGGTTCCCAGTAGGGGTGGATGGCTCGTGAGCGGACGATCCCCCATAGCGGATAGGTCCGCAGGCGGGCGATCCTGCAGACGGAACGGGTCAGTGCAGCAGACCGGACAAACCGCCGCCGAAGTTCGGCGGCAACTCCGTGCCCGAATCGCCCATCACATCTTGCAAACCAGCCGGAAGCGCCGGATTCTGCGGTTTCTTGGCGAAAGCGGAGCCACTCGACTTGCCGCCGGAGTTCTTGCCGGCGAGCTTGTCCCGCAATGCTTTCTCCTCAGCCTCGCGCTTCATCGGATTGCCGGACTTGGAACCCTTCTTCTTGCCCTTCTTGCCCTTGCCTTTGCCGCCACCCATGGACGGGCCGCCGAAACCGGACATGCCGGCACCGGCTTTGTTGCTCATGCGGCGCATCATCTTCGCGGCCTGCTCGAAACGTTGCAGCAACGCATTGACCTGCGAGACGGTCACGCCGGAACCGTAGGCGATACGGGCGCGACGAGAACCGTCGATAATCGAAGGATCGCGTCGCTCCGCCGGAGTCATCGAACGGATGATGGCTTCGGTACGGTCGATCTCCCTCTCGTCGAACTGTTCAAGTTCCTTACGGTGCGTGGCCATGCCAGGAATCATGCCGAGCAGATTCTTCATCGGGCCGAGCTTGCGCACCTGCTGCAGCTGGTCGAGGAAATCGTCAAGACCGAAGGAGCCGTCGGAAATCTTCACGGCGGCCTTACGGGCCTCCTCCTCATCGAACTGCTTCTGCGCCTGCTCGATCAGGGTGAGGATATCGCCCATGTCGAGGATGCGGGAAGCCATGCGATCCGGGTGGAAGACTTCGAAATCCTTCAATCCTTCGCCCGTCGAAGCGAACAGAATCGGCTTGCCGGTAACGGATGCGACGGAAAGCGCGGCACCGCCACGAGCATCGCCATCAAGCTTGGAAAGCACCACGCCGGTGAAGTCCACGCCTTCGTCGAACGCCTTCGCCGTCTGCACGGCATCCTGACCGATCATCGCGTCGATGACGAACAGGATCTCATTCGGTTGCACGGCATCGCGGATATCGCGGGCCTGCCTCATCAGTTCCTCATCAACACCGAGACGGCCTGCGGTATCGATGATGACCGTGTCATACAGCTTCTGCCTGGCGAACGCCACGGAATCGCGGGCCACCTTCACCGGGTCTCCGGTGGTCAGGCCCGGAGAGGCAACGGCCTCGCCGCCGGCGGACTGCACGCCCTTTTCCGGCGCATACACCGGTACGCCGGCGCGCTCGCCGACCACCTGCAACTGCGTCACCGCGTTCGGACGTTGCAAATCGGCCGCGACAAGTAGCGGGGTATGGCCGGAATCCTCCAGCCAATAGCCCAGCTTGCCGGCGAGCGTCGTCTTACCGGCGCCCTGAAGGCCTGCGAGCATGATGATCGTCGGCGGATTCTTCGCGAAGTTCAGCGGACGATCCACGCCGGCGCCGAGCACGTCAGTGAGCTCTTCGTTGACGATCTTCACGACCTGCTGCGCCGGATTCAGCGCCTGCGAAACCTCAGTGCCGAGCGCACGCTCACGGATACGGCCGGTAAAGGAACGCACCACGTCGAGCGCCACATCGGCGTCGAGCAGCGCGCGGCGAATCTCACGGATCGTACCGTCGATATCGGCCTCGGAAAGCTTGCCTTTGCTCTTCAGATGCTTGAAGGCATTCGAGAGCCTGTCTGTCAAAGAACTAAATGCTGCCATAATGTTCCCCAGTCTAGCCGTTTGCGCGGATAGATGACTATGCGATGGACGATTGGACGACTACTGCAGCGACCAAGTGGAGCCCTGCGGACCGTCTTCGATGGCGATGCCTGCCGCGTTCAGTGCGTTGCGAATCGCGTCGGCTCGGGCGAAATCCTTGGATTTGCGAGCTTCGGCGCGCTCGGCCAACTGCTCGGAAACGAGCTTGTCGAGCGCCGCATGTTCGGCGGAATCGGCGGCAGCGCCAGCCGCGCCTCCTGCAACGCCGCCATTCACCCATGGTTCGGCCAGCGGATCCAATCCCAACGTATCGAGCATCGCACGCACATTCACGAGTGCTTCGCGCACTTCGGCTTTGGCGGCATCCGAATCGGCGCGGTCGGCCAGTTTCGACAGCAACGTGTTGCCGGAACGGATCGCCGTGAAAATCGCAGCGATCGCACCGGAAACGTTGATATCGTCATTCATTGCGGCAACGAAATCGGCCGGCAGCGCATCCGCGGAAATCGCGGCGATCTCATCATGGGACGGCTGTTCGCCGACGGCGGCGCCGGCGCGTTCGATGAAGTTCGCCACGCGATCGTAGGCGGACTGCGCTTCGGCCAGCGTCTGATCGGACCATTCCAGCATGGAACGGTACTGTACGGAACCAAGTGCGTAACGCACCACCCAGGCGGAATTTTCCGCCAGAACCGCCGGAACGGACAGGCCGTTGCCGAGCGACTTGCTCATCTTTTCGCCTTTTGCGGTGACCCAAGCGGAATGCATCCAACGGGCGGCCGAATCGTAACCGGCGGCGCGCGTCTGCGCCATCTCGTTCTCGTGGTGCGGGAATCGCAGATCGAGGCCGCCGCCATGAATGTCGAACATGTCCTTCAGATAGCGATGGCTCATCGCGGAGCATTCGATATGCCAGCCCGGACGACCCGTACCGAACGGTGTGTTCCAACGGGCGTCGAGCGGATCGGAATCCTTCGGGGCCTTCCACAACGCGAAATCGCGCGGATCATGCTTGTCGGGCGACATGTCGGCCGGGTCGATCGGGTTGTATTTGTCGTCGCCGGCATTGTCGACGGACGGTCCCATCGCGTCGGTGATCTTGGATGCATCATCGGAGACGGCGGTTTGTTTCTGATGCGTCAGTTCGCCATAATGCGGCCAGCTGGCCACGTCGAAGTAGACGTTGCCGGTCGGATTGCCGTTCTCGTCGGTCACCACATAACCGTGGCCGTTGTCGATGATCTTCCGAATAAGGTCGATCATGTCGATCATGTGGCCGGTGGCACGAGGTTCGTAGGTCGGCGGCTCGACGCCGAGCGCATCGTATGCTTCAGTGAACTCGCGTTCGTAGATGTAGGCACGTTCCCACCATTGCTGACCTGCGGCGGCCGCCTTGTCGAGAATCTTGTCGTCGATATCGGTGACGTTGCGCACGAATGTGACCTTGTAGCCGAGACGCTGGAACCAGCGACGTACCACGTCGAATGCGACGGCGGCGCGGATATGGCCGATATGCGGTGAGCTCTGTACCGTGGCGCCACACACGTAGATACCGACCTGGCCGGGTTTGAGCGGCACGAAACTCGACACCGTGTGCGAGGCGGTGTCGTACAGCTTCAGTCCGGTTGCGGCGCCAGCCACCGTTTGGACTGTGCCAGCGACGCCGGAAGTGTTGGTATTCTGCGGTTCTTGCGTGTTCGTCATACCCACGAGAGTATTGCCAGAATCGGACATACTGATGCATGGAATCCGCAGGCTAAGTGGAAAACGATTGTAGCTGATTTGTCGAATTTGTGAATGTTGTTTACGTGGGTGATGTAACAATGGTTGCATGACGCAATCACAGGTGTTGATTCTGCAGCACGTCCCGTGGGAGAAACCGGGACGCATTTTGGATGGCTTGGATGACTTGGGGTTGTCATACCAGATCATGAATGTGGCCAAGGAAAAGAAGCCGGAATTCCCTGATTTCGACGAGGTGGCTGGAGTGGTGCTCATGGGCGGACCGATGGGTGCGCTCGACTACGACAAGTATCCGGGGCTGAAGGCTGAAGCCAAACTGACGCGTGCCGCGGTCAGCGTCGGCAAGCCCGTGCTGGGCGTATGTCTGGGGCACCAGATTATCGCGACCGCGCTTGGAGCGAAACTGAAAAGCGGGGATGCTCCGGAAATCGGTTTTGCACCGATCAAGCGTGTGGATAAACACGATTTCTTCTCGATGTGGAACAAGACGGTGGATGTGCTGCATTGGCATAACGACGTGGTGACGCTTCCCGAAGGCGCACAGCCACTGGCACGCAGTGAGAAGACAAAGAACCAGGCGTTCCGATTCGGCTCCGCGCTCGGATTGCAATTTCACTTGGAAGTCACGCCGACCCTGCTGGAGGAGTGGCTCGACGAGCCGGGTATGGTCAAGGATCTGAAAGCCGCCGGCGGATCGAAATCGAAGCTGCGCGAGGCATACGTCGAATGCAATCCGCAGCTGCAGCCTCTTGCCGATCAGGTTTTCTCCGGATTCGCTGCCCGATGCAATTCATACGCGCAGTCATTGCAGGGCTGAACTGCCCCTCCTCAAACTACCGACGCTGAGGACCGTCTGAGCGTCGGTAGTTTGGGATGCTCTGCAAACTACCGACGGTGAGGAGGTCATTTCCGTCGGTAGTTTGGGATGCTCCCCAATCTACCGACGGTGAGGGGCCGTGAGCGTCGGTAGATTGAGGAAGGGGATTGTTCCGGTAATCCTCCATGTTCCGCCGTTCCCGCTACATTGGTGGATTATGCCGACTTATGATTTGGGACTTGAACACGTATCGCTCGCCTTTGCCACGAAAACGATTTTCACCGATGTGACGCAAGGTGTTTTCGAAGGTGACCGCATCGGCATCGTCGGCAAGAACGGCGATGGCAAATCCACGCTACTGCACCTGTTCAAGGGTACGCAGGAACCGGATTCCGGTCGAGTGACCAAACGTAACGGTCTCACGTTCGGCATGCTTGATCAGCGCGATCCGCTCGATGACGACGCCACCGTGCGCGAAGCCGCGCTGGAGGGTCGTGAGGATTACGAATGGGCCGCCGAAACGAAATCACGTGAGATCGTCGAGGCGTTGCTCGGCGGCATCAGCCTGGACGCGCGGATCGGCTCGTTGTCCGGCGGCCAGCGCCGTCGCGCCGACCTTGCCCGCCTGTTGCTTAAGGATTGGGATATTCTCGCCCTCGACGAGCCCACCAACCATTTGGATGTCGTGACGATTCACTGGCTCGCCGAACATCTGAAGAATCGTTGGTCCGCCGGCGCCGGCGCATTGCTGCTCGTCACCCACGACCGCTGGTTCCTCGACGAAGTGTGCGAATCGATGTGGGAAGTCCATGATGGCGTGATCGAACCGTTCGAGGGCGGCTATTCCGCCTACATGTTGCAGCGAGTGGAACGTGACCGTCAAGCTGACGTGCGTGAGACGAAGCGCCGCAATCTGGCCCGCAAGGAACTCGCTTGGCTGACCCGCGGTGCCCGCGCCCGTTCCACCAAGCAGAAGTTCCACGTGAAGGCCGCACGCGAACTCATCGCCGACGTGCCGCCAGTGCGCAATACGCTCGAACTGAAGCAGATGGCGACTTCCCGCCTAGGCAAGCAGGTGGTCGATCTGATCGATGTGACGCAGATCTTCGAGCATGTCAACGGCGAGTCCGACATCGACCCCGATGTGGCGGAAATGGAAGCCTCGGCTTCCCGTGTGGATGTGGTGCCGGCCATGTACGCCGAACCGCAGGTGTACGGCAGTGTGGAAGTCGCCGTCGACGATTTGACCGACCCGCGACTGGTAGATGCCGGCGTTCCAGCCGCGCAACAGGCCGTTGAAGCAGCCGGAAAGTCGGTTGGAAAATCGGCCGGGACAACAGCTGAGCAGACGGCTGCGGTTCCATCGCAAGACGGTGCGGAGCCTGACGATTCCGCGCCGCAAGTGACGTCCGCCGCGCAGAAGATCACCGTCACCGGTCGTAAGATCCTCGATGACGTGACATGGCTGATCGGCCCCGGCGACCGATTCGGCATCGTCGGCGCGAACGGTGCCGGCAAATCGACGCTGCTGAAGATTCTCGACGGCACGATCACTCCAACCGCCGGTCATGTGAACATCGGCAAGACCGTGAAATTCGCGGTGCTGTCGCAAAGACTCGACGAACTGGAGAAACTCGGCAAATACAAGATCAAGGAAGTGCTGAGCCGCTACAAGCCGAGCTACATCGTGGACGGCAAAGAAACCACGCCGGGGCAGATGATGGAGCGTCTCGGCTTCGAATCCGCACAGCTTATGACGCCGATCAAAGACCTGTCGGGCGGGCAGAAGCGCCGCATGCAGCTGCTGCTCATCCTGCTCGACGAGCCGAACGTGCTCATCATGGACGAGCCCGGCAACGATCTCGACACCGACATGCTCGCCGTGATGGAGGACCTGCTCGACACTTGGCCGGGCACGTTGATTGTGGTCTCCCACGACCGCTATCTGCTGGAGCGCGTCGCCGACCAGCAGTATGCGCTGATCGGCGGTAAGGTGCGTCATCTGCCTGGTGGTGTGCAGGATTATCTTGATATGACCGAAGCCATCAAGAACGGTAAGAATCCGTTCGCCGATGAGAAGTCTGCAGACAAGGGACGCAGGAACGGCAATACCGGCGATTCTCATGCAGACGTCGGCTCGGCTACGGCTTCCGCTGGTATGGCGACCGGCGCAATCGGCGATTCGGCCAGCAGTCCAGCCGCTGATTCGGCAAAACTCACCGGCAAGGCATTCCATGAGGCATCCAAGCGCGTTGCCGCAATCGAACGCAAGCTGGCCAAACTGGAAGAGCGGAAAGCCGAGTTGGAATCGCAGATGGCCGAACATGATCCGAGCGATTACGAAGGCCTAGGCAAGATCAACGGGCAGTTGCAGGCCGTTGCAGACGAATCCGAATCCCTCGAAATGGAGTGGATGGAGCTCTCTGAACAGCTCGAGTAGACCCAAGAACATAGACCCAGAACATGGATGGCAGCGTTGCCGTCGGATGCTGAGGACGATGAAGGGCGGTGCCTGCGAGATGAATCGCAGGCACCGCCCTTCATCGTGTTTCGATGTGACTCAGACGCCGATCAGCGACCGGTGATTTCGGAACCGAGCACCTTCTCGCTCAGCGCCTTCGGACCGCGGGTCACGGCCACCGCGCCGGAACGGACCAGCTCGATGATGCCGTAATGCTCCAGCAGACCAAGCAGTGCGTCGATCTTACCTTCGGCACCGGTAGCCTCGATGGTCAGCGACTCAGGGTTCACGTCGACCACGCGTACGCGGAACAGGCGCACGATTTCCAGCACGTCGGAACGGTTGGACTCGTCGGCGGCCACCTTGATGAGCACCAGCTCGCGCTCCACGGTGGTGTTCGGATCGAGATCCACGATCTTCAGCACATGCAGCAGCTTGTTGAGCTGCTTGATGATCTGCTCGAGCGGCACCTCCTCCACGTCGGCCGTAACGGTTACGCGAGAGATGTCCGGACGCTCGGTAGGGGAGACGGACAGCGAGTTGATGTTGAACGCACGGCGAGCGAACAGACCGGCGATTCGCGCCAGCACGCCCGGACGGTTCTCCACGAGCACGGACAGCGTATGCCGCTTGGAACCCGGCTGGGATGCAGGATAGTTTGCCATGATTGGACCTTCCTTCCGCTTACTCGTTCACTCGTTCTCGGCCGCGGCGCGCTGCAGCGGCTTGATACCCGGCATGTAGGTCACGTCGTCGTTGGAGGCGCCGGCGGCGACCATCGGCCATACCATGGCATCCTTCCACACACGGAAGTCGATGAGTACCGGTCGATCGTTGATCGCGTTGGCCTTCTTGATGCATTCGATGGCCTCTTCCTCGGTGAATGCACGCATTCCGACGCAACCATACGCCTCGGCGAGTTTCACGAAGTCCGGCACGTCCATGATGTCAGGCGTGTTCTCGCCATCCAGCAGATTCGTGGCGGAATAGTGGTGCTCGTAGAACAGGGTCTGCCATTGGCGCACCATGCCGTATACGGAGTTGTTCAGCAGGGCGATCTTGATCGGAGTGCCGTCGAGGAATGCGGTGGCCAGCTCTTCGGAGGTCATCTGGAAGGAGCCGTCGCCGTCGATCAGCCACACCGGCTTCTTGTCGGCGAACTCGCGTGCGGAGCCGACGCGTGCACCGATGGCCGCGGGTAGGCCGAAGCCCATCGTGCCAAGTCCTCCGGAGGAGATCCAGGAGTGTGGCTTGTCGAATTCGATGATTTGGGTGGCCCACATCTGATGCTGGCCCACGCCGGAAACCCAGATGGTGTCGGGGTCGGCCATATCGGACAGCTGCTTGACGACCCATTGCGGGGCGAGTGAGCCGTCGGTGGGCTGCTCCCACTTGATCGGATAGTCTTCGACCCACTTGTTGATGACTTCCCACCAGTGACTTATGTCCGGCTTGCCGTGCATGGCCTGCTCGCGCTTGATTTCCGGGATGAGATCCTTGAGCACGGTCGCCACATCGCCTACGATCGGCACGTCCGGTTGACGGTTCTTGCCGATTTCCGCCGGATCGATGTCTATATGGATGACGCGCGCGCCCGGTGCGAAAGCATCGAGCTTGCCGGTGACGCGATCGTCGAAACGTGCGCCGATTGCGACCAGCAGATCACAACGCTGCACTGCGCCGGTTGCGGCGATGGTACCGTGCATGCCGAGCATGCCAAGCACCTTCGGATCGGAATCCGGCACGATGCCGCGTGCCGGCAGCGTGGTGACGATTGGTGCATCGGTGATCTCGGCCAGCTCTTTGACGAGCTCGCCCGCGTCGGAGCGCACCGCACCGCCGCCTACATACAGCACCGGGCGGTAGGACTGCTCGAATAGTTTGGCAGCGTCGGACAGCACGCGGCCGTGAGCCTTGGTGGTCGGATTGTAGCCGGGCAGAATCATGCGCTGCGGCCAAGAGTAGTACATGTCACCGGTCTGTGCGGTCTTGGTGATGTCCACCACCACCGGGCCGGGGCGACCGGAGCGTGCGATGTAGTGCGCTTCGGCAAGCACGCGTGGAATATCCTGCGCGCGCGTGACGAGGTAGGAATGCTTGACCACCGGATAGGTGGCTCCGACGATATCGGCCTCCTGGAAGGCGTCCGTGCCAATCGCGTTCACGCCCACCTGCCCGGTGATCACGACCAACGGAATGGAGTCCATGTTCGCATCGGCGATCGGGGTGATCATGTTCGTGGCGCCCGGGCCGGAGGTCACGATGCACACGCCCACACGGCCGGTCGCCACGGCATAGCCTTCGGCGGCATGGCCTGCGGCCTGCTCGTGGCGCATCAGTACGAATCGGAATTTCGTATCGTCCTTGATCGCATGGTAGACCGGCAGAATCGCACCGCCCGGAATGCCGAAAACGTCCTGAACTCCCAGATCCTCCAGCGAACGAACCAGCGCTTCGGCGCCGGTCATCTTCTCGCCGTCGACAATGGTCTGCTTTTCAGTGTTGGCGGATGCCTTGGGCATGCCGCTGAATGCCTGCAGAGGCGTAGGTAACACCATGTTCCCTCTCATGCTCGTTCGTGGAATCTTCTCGCTGGGCTTCGTGTGCGGGCGCGTCGGTGAGCGCCGGGTGTCGAAGCCCCTTTTCGGAATGCGGCGTAATCGCTTGTGGCGACTGGGCTGCGCAAATTCCTTCGCTAGTAATCAGTCTATGCTAACGGCTGACAGCGGCGAAAAGCCGCAACGGCCCACATGCTGGCGTGTTGCGAAGGGGCGTGGTATAAGCCATCGGCGTAGTCGACGGAGTTCACCGCCCGCCCTTCGCCGATGAGAGCATGGTCAGTGGCGATTGTCCAAAGCCTTCCAGCCGGCCTCGGCGGCGGCAAGCTGAGCCTTGCGCTTGCTGGAGCCCTTGCCGGTGCCAATCACCTCATCGGAGCCTTCGAGCATGGCTTTCGCGGTGAAAACCTGCGCGTATTCCGGGCCGGAAACCGACATCCGGTAATACGGCTCGCCCAATCCCATGTCATGGGCCTTGACGGTCAGCGAGGTCTTCCAATCCAATGCCGGGCCTTCGGTGGCGACTTCGGCCAAAGTGTCATCAACCAGATGGTGCACGACTTTTCGCGCCTCATCGATACCGTGCTGAATGAACGTCGCGCCGATCAGCGATTCGACGATGTCGCAGAGAATGGAACTCTTCTCCGCGCCATGCTGTTCCGCTTCGCCGTTACCGAGCAGGATGTACGGGCCGACATGCAACTTCTCGCGGGCGATGTGGCTTAACGACTCCTCGGAAACGGCTTTGGCGCGCATCTTGGCGAGCTGGCCTTCCGTCATGTCGGGATGGGCCGCATACAGCGTTTCCGTGGAGACGAGCTCAAGTACGGCATCGCCGAGGAACTCCAGGCGTTCGTAGTTCTTCGCGCCTGGATGCTCGTGTGAGAAGGAGCGGTGGGTGAGCGCCTCGACCAGTAGCTCGGGGGCGAGTGTGGTGCCGAGTGCTTCCAGCAGCACGTTGGCGGTCATCTCGCCTTCCGTCGTGATGGAGGTGGAGATATGGGTCTTCTCCCGTGTATTCCCCGTAGACGCGGCGGTTGGGTTGGTAGGCGCCGTCTTCCCCTTGACAGCTGTTGGCCGTATGGCCTTGGATGTCTTGGACGCTTCAGGCGTCCGGGGGTTCTTGGATGTGGAGTTCTTGGTTCCGGTCTGATGGTGAGCCATGATTGCTTCCTTCGTTAATCAGCCGTTGCGCACGTGGCGAGGCGACCAGTCACCTGGTCTCATTGCTACGCAAACAACGAATTCGTGCATAATCGCCGAGCGGAGGTTGATTCCGCCGATCCGCACCATGGTCAAGTCTAGCGAGATGGGGGACCGGAGGATCGCGGACCGAATCGTACTGCCCCAAATAGCAAAAACCCTGCCACCCGTCGATGGCAGGGTTTCAATGCTATATACCGTTAGTCGGCGACACTCACTTGGTGTGAATGGAGCGGACGGCCTCGCGGTACACACGGCCGCGGAAGGAGCCGCAGCTCGGGCAAGCCATGTGCGGCAGCGCCGGGGCGCCGCAGTTCGGGCAGGTAACGGTCTGGGCGGCCTTGGCCTTCCAGTTTGCGCGGCGGGAATGAGTATTCGCGCGCGAGGTCTTGTACTTAGGCAGTGCCATGGTGTTTCCTCTATTTCGTTCGAACGATATGAGCTTAAGCGTTCAGTATCTTAACGTGAGCTCCGTACAAACGCCAAATCGAGCATCATTCGCCGCCGACGGTACCCTCGAGACGGGCCTTGAGGCCTTCCAGCGCGGCGAAACGGATATCGGTCACATCATGATGATGATCGGGCTGCTCGTTCAGATCGATGCCGCACTGCGAGCACAGTCCCTTGCAATCCGGCTTGCAGAGCGGTTGCAGAGGCAGCTCCTCCACCAGGGTATCGCGCAGCAACGCCTCCAAATCGGCCCATGAACCGCCTTCGAGCAGCGGATAGGTGTCTTCGGACTCGTCTTCGCCTGCAACGATGTCAACTTCTTCCTCGGAGGCCTTGGCACCATTCTTGCCGCCTCTGGCGGCGGTTTTGTCTTCATAGGGGAAGAAGGCGGTGACGTTCACGTCCCAGTTGCGCTGAATCGGCTTCAGGCAACGAGTGCACTCCGCATGTACCGGTGCGCTGATGCGCGCCGAAAGAATCAGACCGTCGACGATCGAATCGAAGGAGCCGACGACCTGCACATCCGCACCCTCGTCAACGCCGACGATCTCATCGCCGATGCCGCTGGGAGCGGGGAACGTCGCGTCGATCGATTTGCTCTGCCCTGCGCGGGATGCCACCTGCGCCACGGAAACCGCCCAAGGGGAACCTTCGATACGTGCCATATTCAGCCTTCCGGATAGTCGTTCGATTCAAGGTGGGGCAGGTGCTCGCCGGCCTCGCGTTGGCGGTCGTACAGCACCCGCAATCCCGCTTGAACATCATGGTCAAGCTTGCCGAGCTGCTGCTGCAACGACTCCATCACCGTGGAACAGTACTTGTCGGCGCCCTGCGTGAGATGATCCGCCTTCGCCTGCGCCTGGTCGAGAATATCACGTGCCTTCCGCCGTGCGATTTCGGTGACGTTCTCTTGCCCGGCCAGGAACTGCGCCTGCTCATTCGCCTCACGTACCGTATCGGCCGCTCGCGACTGCGCGGAGGCCACGATCGCATTCGCCTGCGTCTGCGCGCTCTCCAACCGACGTTCGGCCTCGCGCATCAGCGCCGATGCGCGTTCGAGCTGTACCGGAAGCATCTTCTTGAGCTGATCGAGCTGGTCGGTGAACATCTCACGATCCACCTTGACCACGCTGGGAGCGAACAGGCTCGGTTTGGCCTCCGTCAATGCGGCCTCCATATTGTCGATGATGTCGTACACCGTCGTGAACTCCTCGCGACTATGTCCGGTCGGGCCCTCGGCGGAAGCGTCCGGATCGAGGGTCTCGCGCAGATCCGGCAGATCCGACATCGAGAAGGACGGCTTGCCGGAGGTCCGTGCGGCTACGGAAGCGGCCTGCACCGGCTGCTGCGAAGTCTGGTCGTCATCATCGGCCTGCGCAACGTCATAGGGTTGCGTTTCGTCTGTCATCATGCTCTCTTTTCGTTCTTCAGCGCCTCGCCAAGCAGCGGAATCACGCAATCCGGCACCATGCCGGTGACGTCGCCGCCGTGGCGCGCCACGTCCTTGACGATGGAACTGGAGATATGTTCCAGATCCGGCGCGGCCGGCAGGAACAGCGTCTCCACGTCGGCGAGCTTGCGATTGACCAAGGCCATGCCCAGTTCGGCCTCATAGTCACCGTTCTGACGCAGTCCCTTGACGATGACCGTGGCTCCGACCCGCTTACAGTAGTCGGTGATCAGCCCGGTGGTCGAAGCGACCTTGATATTGCGGCAACCGCGCTCTTTCAGCGCCTGGCGGATGATATCGACACGAGTGTCTTCCGAAAACATCGGTGTTTTCGCCGCGTTCACCGCGACCACCACATGCACTTCGTCGAAGAAATGCGCGCACCGCTCGATAACGTCCAGATGGCCGGCGGTGACGGGGTCGTACGACCCGGGACATACTGCAATCGTCATAGTCTTAAGGGTACCGCGCGCGGGCGAAGAAGCCGAGCATCTCCTTTATATATGAACGGTGCGTGGTTTACGAGGTTATGATAGAGGACAGTTGATGGCAGCGTATTGCATGGGATTCCGGCTGCGGAGTCCGCTGCCGAGGTTTTGTAAGGACGGAGCACACCATGGCTTGGCATGCGATTGTTGATGGCGTCTATGATGACGCCGACCCGGTTTCGCCGCTTTCCGACCCGGATGCGGGCACCGGCACTGCGGTGCTGGAGCGTCCGGAGGAAAAGACGCAGCTTGATGACGGCGGCAACGGTGATGCCGACCGTTTCGCGCATTACGTGTCGCGCGACCGCATCCAGGAATCGAAGCTCACCGGTCGCCCGGTCGTGGCGCTGTGTGGCAAGGTGTGGGTGCCCAAGCGTGATCCTTCCCAGTACCCGGTGTGTCCTGATTGCAAGCGCATCTATGACGAGATGATGAATTCCTCCTTCTGACGAGCCTGTGGCGCCGGCGGCTCCGCAGAGGTTCCGTGAAAGCGGGTACATGCGGAGAGCATATACGGGGCTCGCGCAGTCTTGCGTGAGCCCCGTATGCGTGAATCCCGTGTTATGCCGAGTCGATGTGGTAGGTCAGCGTGACGAGATTTCGTCGATGCGACGTAGCTCCTCGTCGGTGAACGTGATGTTCCGCAGCGCACCGATATTGTCGAGCAACTGTTGCGGGCGGGAGGCGCCGACCAGTACCGAGGTCACCATGCCGTCATGCAGCAGCCATGCGAGTGCCATCTCCGCGAGCGTCTGCCCGCGTTCGACGGCCAGGTCGTTCAGGTCGCGAATCTGCTGCAGCTTTGCCGGAGTCAGGGCATTCTCCTGCAGGAACCGCCCGTCGTGCGCGATTCTGCTATCGGCCGGAATCCCGTTCAAATATCGGTCGGTCAGCAATCCTTGATCGAGCGGTGAGAAGGTGATCAGGCCCTTGCCGAGGCGATGTGCGGTCTCCTTCAATCCGTTGCGTTCCACGGTGCGGTCGAAGATGTTGTAGCGGTTCTGGTTGATGATGAACGGCACATGCAATTCGTCCAGGATGGCGGTGGCCTGTTCGAGCGTCGGGCCGTCGTAGTTGGACAGGCCCACGTAGAGCGCCTTGCCGCTGTGTACCGCGGTGGCCAGTGCGCCCATGGTCTCCTCGAGCGGAGTGTGTGAATCCATGTGGTGATGGTAGAAGATGTCCACGTAGTCGAGGCCGAGGCGTTCGAGGCTTTGGTCGAGCGAGGCGAGCAGGTATTTGCGGCTTCCGAGGTCGCCGTAGGGGCCGAGCCACATCTCGTAGCCGGCCTTGGTGCTGATGATGAGTTCGTCGCGGTGATGGTGGAAATACTCGTGCAGCAGTCGTCCGCAGTTCTTTTCGGCCGAGCCGGGTTCCGGGCCGTAGTTGTTGGCCAGATCGAAGTGGGTCACGCCGTTGTCGAATGCGGTGAACACGATCTGCCGCATGGTGTCGTATGGGGTGATGTCGCCGAAGTTGTGCCAGAAGCCGAGGGAGACGGCCGGCAGTTTCAGGCCGCTTGCGCCCACGTGGTTGTAGGTCATGCTGTCATAGCGTGCAGGCGATGGCGTGTAGACGGTGGTTGGTTCGAGCAAGGTTCCTCCTTGAAAAACGGGGCTGTTCGCCGCGATGCGTTGCGCGGCGCCGTTGAATCCATCGTCGCACTTCAAGTAAACTTGAACGCAAATCATGGCAGATGATGCACCTTCTGCCATGAGGGAATCTCAGGAAAAGGATTTGAGGAGGGGAGATGGGCTCGTACACGATTCGCGAGATGGCGAGGAAGTTTGACATGCAGCCGTCCACGTTGCGGTACTACGAAGATCAGGGATTGCTGACCGACGTCGGCCGCGACGATGCGGGGCGTCGTGTCTATGACGACGAGCATATCGGGCGACTGGAGGCGATTGCCTGCTTCAAGCATGCGGGTATGAGTATCGACGAGCTCAAGCGGTTCTTCGCCTATGAAAGCGACGAACGTACGCATATTTCGGACATGGTGGAGCTGTTGGAGAATCGCCGTGACGTTATCGTCGAACAGCGTGCCTCGTTGGAGGAGGCGTATATGCACGTGTTGCGCAAGCTGCATCTGTACAAGGATCTGCAGAGCAGTTATGAGAATGGTACGCAACCCCCGGATTGGGCCGATTACGACGGCAAGGACTTCCGGTAACGCCTCTTCTCACCGTCGGCAGTTATAGGCACTTCCTTAATCTACCGACGCTGAGTGGCCGTGAGCGTCGGTAGATTGGGTGGTTGCTCAATCTGCCGACGGTGAGTGGTTGTGAGCGTCGGTGGTTTGGGTGGTTGCTCAATCCACCGACGCTGAGAGGTCGTGAGCGTCGGTAGATTAGGTTAGAGGACGGTGACCTCGGTCGGGATGACCGGATCGCCCTTCATGAGGCTCTGTGCGCCGATCGGCAGTTCGGCCAGCGCCTTCGCACGGTAGTTGTGCGCGTTGACGATGGCGTCATGGCCCTGATATTCGGTGTGGTTCTCGCCATTGGTCACATAATCGACCAGCAGATCCTTCCAGCCTTCTTCCGGCTGGTAGGCGGCCAGCTTTTCTTCGGAACCGGAGATGACATGCTCGCATTCGGCCAGCGAGTATTCATAGGAACGATAGGCGAGCTTGCGGCCCGGAACGGTGGCCTTGTCCTTCGACTTCTTGGCGACCGGCTGCATGTCGCCCGCGGAATTCTCGCGCTCGGTGAGCTTGTAGACCATCGCGCAGGTCGGCGCGCCCGAGCCGGTGACCAGCATGGTGCCCACGCCGTAAGAATCGACCGGAGCGGTCTGCAGGGAAGCCAGCGCGTACTCGTCGAGGTCGTTGGTCACGGTGATCTTCGTATTGGTGGCACCCAGCGCATCCAATTGGTTGCGTACACGCTGGGCCAGGGAGGCGAGGTCGCCGGAGTCGATGCGTACGCCGCCCAATTCCGGTCCGGCCACTTCGACGGCCGTCTTCACCGCCTCTTCGATGTTGTAGGTGTCGACCAGCAGGGTGGTGTTCCTGCCGAGTGCGGCGATCTGCGATTCGAAGGCGCTGCGCTCGTCGTCATGCACCAGCGTGAAGCAGTGCGCGGCGGTGCCGATGGCCTTCAGGCCGTACATTTGCGCGGCCAGCAGGTTCGCGGTGCCCTTGAAACCACCGACCACCGCGGCGCGTGCGGCCGCGACGGCGGCCCATTCGTTGGTACGACGGCCGCCCATGTCCATGCACGGACGATCCTTTGCGGCGCTGACCATGCGGGAGGCTGCGGAGGCGACGGCGGAATCATAATTCAGGATGCTCAGCAGCAACGTTTCCAGCAGCGTGCATTCGCCGAATGTGCCTTCGACCTGCAGGATGGGGGAGTTCGGGAAGAACATCTCGCCTTCGCGATAGCCCTTGATGGAACCGGAGAAACGGAAATTCTCCAACCATGCGATGGTTTCGGGGCTCACCACCTTTCGGTCGGAGAGAAACTTCAGGTCGTTGTCGTCGAGATGAAAGTGTTCAAGCGCATCGAGGATGCGGCCCTGACCGGCGACCACGCCGTAGTGACGGCCCAGCGGCAGATGGCGGGTGAAAATCTCGAATACGCATTTACGGTTGGCCGTACCGTCTTTCAGGCATGCGTCAAGCATGGTGTATTCGTACATGTCGGTCATCAGGGCAGGTGAATAATCCAGCATTTCCAAAGCCTTTCTTGACTTTTGGTGAAACTGACCATAAGTGTAGTCCGGACGGTGACCAATTACCGCTTGCATATCATCATACGTGCATCGTCTTGGCTCTCCGGTCCGAATCTTCGCTCTGACGGGACTGACCGACGGAACAAGCCGACGGACGGACACCATCTTGTCCCTGCCTCGGCAGGCTCCATCTGCGGCGTGACTCCAAGGAGGGCAAGAGGACGGATGGTGATAGTGTCTCTTGGTAGGAAATCCGAGATTATCGACACGAAAGCAGTGCAATGGTAGCGATTAAAGACATGCTGGGCGAGCAGACCGTGATTCGTGCGGACGGGCGCAAGGTGGACGAACTGCGTCCGGTTCGCATTACCCGCCGTTTCACGGACGTTCCGGAAGGTTCCGTACTCATCGAATGCGGCAATACGCGCGTGATGTGCACCGCCACCTTCACCTCCGGCGTACCGCGTTGGCGCAAGGATTCCGGCCTGGGCTGGGTCACCGCCGAATACGCGATGCTGCCACGTGCCACCGCCGACCGCACCGACCGCGAATCCGTACGCGGAAAGATCGGCGGTCGTACGCATGAGATCAGTCGACTGATCGGCCGCTGCCTGCGCGGCGTGGTCGACATGAAGGCGTTGGGTGAGAATCAGGTGCAGATCGATTGCGATGTGCTGCAGGCCGACGGCGGTACCCGCACCGCCTCCATCACCGGCGCATATGTGGCACTGGTGGACGCAATGCGTTGGGCCGAGCGGCACAGGCACATCAAATCCGCCGACAGGGTGCTCAAGGACTGCGTTTCCGCCGTCTCCGTGGGTGTGATCAATGGCAAGCCGATGCTGGACCTGCCGTATATCGAAGACAGCCAGGCCATGACCGACATGAACGTGGCCATGACCGGTTCCGGCGAATTCATTGAGATTCAGGGCACCGCCGAGCACCGTCCGTTCAGCCGTGCCGAACTCAACGCCCTGCTCGATCTCGCCGAACAGGGCAACAAGGAGCTGCAGGCCGCACAGCGTGCCGCACTCGCCTTGGATTGATTGAACCTTGGTCATTGATGAGGGCGCAGACTGAAAGGAAACCATGAAAATCATCGTCGCCACCCACAATGAGGGCAAGCTGGTGGAAATACGCCGCATTCTGGAGGAAAGGCTTGGCGCCGGCGCAGCCGATGCGGAGCTCGTCTCCGCAGGCTCGTTGAACCTGCCCGATCCCGTGGAAGATGGCGTGACCTTTCAGGAGAACGCGCTGCTCAAGGCCCGTGATGTGGCCGCACGTACCGGCTGCCCGGCAATCGCCGACGACTCCGGCCTGATCGTGGACGTAATGGGCAACGCTCCGGGCATCCTGTCTGCCCGCTGGGCCGGCAGGCATGGCGATGACAAGGCCAACAACGCGCTGCTGCTCGCCCAGATCGCCGACATTCCGGAGACCAGCCGTACCGCGCGATTCCGTTGCGCCGCCGCACTTGTGGTGCCGGGCGCCAAAAGGGAAGACGATACGGCCGAATCCGCCGGCAAACCGTATGCCATTACCAGTGAGACCGTGGAGATCGGTGAGATGCCGGGTGTGCTGCTGCATGCTCCGCGCGGCGAGCACGGTTTTGGCTATGATCCGCTGTTCGTGCCGGACGACCAGCCGACGCGTGCCGTCGAAGCTGGCGTGAGGCTTACCTCGGCCGAGATGGAACCTGTCGAAAAGAACGCCATCTCCCACCGTGGCAAGGCCTTGCGTGCGCTCGTGCCGGCCGTGGAAGCCCTGCTCAGGCAGTAGGCGGACGGCACGCTCCCCGTAGGATCGCGCAGGATTACCGCGACATCGCAAGAAGCGGATTCACGCGAGCGCGGTGACCAGAACATGGGTGCCGGTCATCATGATAAGGCTGATGATCGCGCTGATCGACAGGGAGAAGCCGGCAAGCTTCGCATTGCCGAGCACCTTGTCGGTGAACAGCGTGGAGAATACGGCGATCGGCGCCAGGCAGCACATGGCCACGGCTTCGCGGATCGAAGCGTCGAACGGCAGCATGAGCCAGGCCGCGGCCGCGAATGCGATGCCGAACGGCAGTCTCCAGCCGATTACCTTGAGCAGCTTCATGACGTCCGCACGACCGGCGGGCAGATCCATAAGCATGCCGACCATGAGCATCGCGCAGAACGAATTCGCGTTCGACAGCGGTTGCGCCAATGTGGCGATCACGGCGGGAATCTTCACGTCCGCAAGCGTCAGCACGATCATCAGCAGATAGGTATCGAACGGTACCGAGCCGAAGAATCCCTTGAACACGTTCCGGAACAGGGCCTTGCGGGCGAGTCTTTTCGCGTCCCTGTCCTTCGGCTTTACGTAGGGCAGGGTCGGCGCATGGCCCTGATACTGCTCGCCAAGCGTCTTGCCGGGCTGAATGTGCAGCAGGGTCTGCGTCATGACGTTCGTGCCGGCGGCCACCATCACGCAATTGCCGATATCGAACATGGCGGCCGGGACGATCGCGGCCGTGCCGAGAAAGGCCTGTACCACGGGAAAACAGAAGCATCCGACATTGAAGCCGGAACCATTGAGCATGGTGAAGGCGCGATCCTGCACGGGCCGTTTGCGTGAAGTCAGAAAGATGATGACCGGCGGAATGAAGGCGACGACAAAGCCGAACACGGAGATCCATAGCATGCTGGAATCATGCGGATTCGTGGCGAACGAGTAGACGATTGCGCCCGGTAACACCAAATCGAACATGGCGGTCTGCAGAATGCGGTAATCACGATCCTTGAATCTGCCGGCGCGTTTGAACAGATAGCCGGTAAGGATGATCAGCAGCAGCGCAATGGGTTGAATCAGCGCGGACATGGGGCTTCGGACTCTCTTCGCTTCGTTATGTATTCACTCTCTGCACGCCATCTTAGAGGCTGGGGTGGCGGTCGCTCCTTCGCGACGCCACATTCTGGAGATCAAAGTGCGCGAGATGGGACTTGAACCCACACGTCAAAGACACAGGAACCTAAATCCTGCGCGTCTACCAATTCCGCCACTCGCGCGTGATATGCAAAACCCTAGACGTGCACACACATCTAGGGCAATGGAGCCACTTGACAGAATCGAACTGTCGACCTGCTCATTACGAGTGAGCCGCTCTACCGACTGAGCTAAAGTGGCGCAATGCCCGGGAAGCATACGCTAGCCGCGCACAAGACAGCAATCATAGCGGAGATGTTCGATTTGCACAAATCGATAAAGTCGGAAGTGTCACGGACGGCGGCGACTTGCGATTTGCGAGACGGTCGATTTGCGAGACAATGGGCACATGAGCAGCGACACTGGTTTCGACGACTTCCATGCGATTATTCCCGCCGGCGGCACGGGCACAAGACTGTGGCCGCTGAGCAGACGTGACCGGCCGAAGTTTCTGTACGACCTGCTGGGGCAGGGGCGTACGCTCATCCAATCCACTTACGACCGGCTGGAGGCGATTGCCGGCAAGGGCAATGTGTACGTGAGTACGGGTGTCGGGCATGTGGGGGCCGTGCGCGAGCAGCTGCCACAGCTCGATGCGGACAATATTTTCGCCGAGCCGATTCCCCGGGATTCCACCGCGGCCATCGTACTGGCCGCGGCGGTGATCGCGCGGCGTTGCGGCGAACGTTGCGTGGTCGGTTCGTTCGCCGCCGACCATGTGATTCGCGGGCGTCAGTCCTTCGCTGAATCGGTGCGTCAGGCGGTGGCGACAGCCCGTGCCGGCTACGTCACGACCATCGGCATCGCCGCCTCGCGCCCCTCGACCGCGTTCGGTTACATTCATCAGGGTCGTTCGTTGGCGGCCGACGTTCCGGACGCACCTGCGGCGCGGTTGGTGGAACGGTTCGTGGAAAAACCGGATGCCGCGACCGCGCAGGCCTATCTGTCGACCGGCGAGTACCGTTGGAATGCCGGTATGTTCGTGATGCGCGCCGACGTGCTGCTCGATCACATCAGGCGTGCGAAGCCGCTGATGTACGAGGCGGTTTCGCGTATCGCCGACGCCTACGAATCCCCCGTGCGAACCCGTGGGGCGGCCGTTGAGCGGGCGATGGCGCGAGATTGGGCCGGCATCGAGAAGATAGCCTTCGATTATGCGGTGGCCGAACCGCTGTCGGTGGCGGGCGGTGTGGCCATGATTCCGGGCGATTTCGGATGGGATGACATCGGGGATTTCAATTCGGTGGCCGCCTTGCTGCCGAGCGCCAACGAGCGCAATATCAAAATCCTGGGGGATGCGGAATCCGTGGCGTATCTGGATTCCGCGGGCGATGTGGTCGTGCCGGAAAGCGGGCGTACCATCGCCTTGCTCGGTGTCAATGACATGGTGGTGGTGGATACGCCCGACGCGCTGCTCATCGCGCCGCGCGCCCGCAGTCAGGAAGTCAAAAGCATGGTCGCTCATCTCGACAGGCTCGGGGCCGAAGACATTCTCTGATTTCACGTTGCGGATTGCATACGATTGCATCGTCACGGATTGGCGTGTTCGTGCATGGTGATGGCATGAAAACGGCAATATCAGGCGAATCCGTACGTGAGCGGTGGTCTTCGGATTGTTTTTGTGTTGTTCTGTCTGCTTTTGTGAGTATCTTGTGAGGTGAAGAGATACGGTGCGTCGCGCTGGAAACGGACGTTGCGCGCCGCTTCACAGTGATGATGAAAGGACCCTATCAACCATGGCCATCAATCCTCCCGTTGACGCCACCAAGACCCCGGAGTGGGCCGCCCTGCAGAAGCACTATGACGAGCTGCAGTCCGAAGGCATCAGCCTCAAGCAGTGGTTCGCCGACGACGCCGCCCGCGTCGAGAAGCTGAGCTTCGATGCCGGCGACCTGCATTTCGACCTGTCCAAGAACCTGATCAAGCCGGAGACCCTGCAGCTGTTCGCTGACCTCGCCAAGGCCGTCAAGCTCGACGAGCGCACCAAGGCCATGTACACCGGCGTGCATATCAACAACACCGAGGACCGCGCCGTGCTGCACACCGCACTGCGCCGCCCAATCGAGGACGAAGGCAAGTACATCGTCGACGGTCAGGACACCGTCAAGGATGTGCGTGAGGTGCTTGACCGCATCTACGCTTTCGCCGACAAGGTCCGTTCCGGCGAGTGGACCGGCGTGACCGGCAAGAAGATCGAGACCGTGGTCAACATCGGCATCGGCGGTTCCGACCTGGGTCCCGTCATGGTGTACGAGGCGCTGAAGCCGTACGCCGACGCCGGCATCGCCGCCCGCTACATCTCCAACATCGATCCGAACGACCTGGCCGAGAAGACCAAGGGCCTCGATCCGGAGACCACCCTGTTCATCATCGTTTCCAAGACCTTCACCACCCTGGAAACCCTGACCAACGCCCGCGAGGCCCGCACCTGGCTGCTTGAGGAGCTCAAGGCCTCCGGCGCCATCGACGGTTCCGACGAGAAGAACGCCGAAGCCATCAAGAAGCACTTCGTCGCCGTTTCCACCAACCTGGAGAAGGTCGCCGAGTTCGGCATCGACCCGAACAACGCCTTCGGCTTCTGGAACTGGGTCGGTGGCCGTTACTCCGTCGACTCCGCCGTCGGCACCTCCCTCGCCGTGGTCTTCGGCCCGGCCCGCTTCGAGGAATTCCTGCACGGCTTCCACGAGATCGACGAATATTTCGCCAACACCCCGTTCGAGAAGAACGTCGTCGTGCTGCTCGGCATGCTGAACGTGTGGTACCGCAACTTCTTCAAGGTCGCCTCCCACGCCGTGCTGCCGTACGACCAGTACCTGCACCGCTTCCCGGCCTACCTGCAGCAGCTGACCATGGAATCCAACGGCAAGTCCGTGCGTTGGGACGGCACCCCGGTCACCTCCGAGACCGGTGAGATCTTCTGGGGCGAGCCGGGCACCAACGGCCAGCACGCCTTCTACCAGCTGATCCACCAGGGCACCCAACTGATTCCGGCCGACTTCATCGCGTTCGTAAACACTCCGAACCCGGTCAAGGACGGCGATCAGGACGTGCATGAGCTGTTCCTGGGCAACTACTTCGCCCAGACCAAGGCGCTGGCCTTCGGCAAGACCGCCGAGGAAGTCCGCGCCGAGGGCACTCCGGAAGAGATCGTTCCGGCCCGCGTGTTCACCGGCAACCGTCCGACCACCTCCATCTTCGGCGTGGCTCTGACCCCGTTCGCGGTCGGTGAGCTGATCGCCCTGTACGAGCACATCACCTTCGTCGAGGGCACCGTGTGGGGTCTGGATTCCTACGATCAGTGGGGCGTCGAGCTGGGCAAGCAGCTCGCCAAGCAGATCACCCCGGCCATCTCCCAGGATGACGAGGCCTTGGCCGCTCAGGACGCTTCCACCCAGTCCCTGATCAAGTTCTACCGCGCCAATCGTGAGTTCTGATTTTCGATTGAGAGCGTAACCGAATACCTCATCCGTGTCTCGCGGATGAGGTATTTTTATTAATTGCTGTGCCGAAAGGCGGGACGCCGCATAATCCTGCTTTTCCTTGGGTCCAGCCGGAACAATCGCAAGATTGCATCTTTCCGGCGGATTGGCAATCCTGCGCAGGCAGACCTGCGCAGAACATGACAGGCTGATGTGGCAATCGCAAGAATGTCGCAAAAGCCCTTACCTGTGCGCTGATATGCGGCGGCGACTCGAGGAAACACAATGGTTAACGCTATTGAGGCATTTGACGCCAAGCACATGAAGCCGGCCGAGGAGATCCCTGCTTTCCGTCCGGGTGACACCGTTGAAGTCAACGTGAAGATCAAGGAAGGCAACAACTCCCGTATCCAGGCCTTCACCGGCGTGGTGATCGCCCGTCAGGGCGGCGGCGTCCGCGAGACCTTCGTGGTCCGTAAGATCAGCTTCGGCACCGGTGTCGAGCGTCGCTTCCCGCTGCACTCCCCGATCATCGACTCCATCAAGCTGGTTCGCAAGGGCCGTGTGCGTCGCGCCAAGCTGTACTACCTGCGCAAGCTGCGCGGTAAGGCCGCTCGCATCGTCGAGCGTCGCGACAACTCCGCCAAGTGAGTGCGATGCGCGAATAAAGCGTGAAATCGGCCCGGCAACTGCATGGTTGTCGGGCCGATTCCTATATTCGACGCTATGATAAAGGCCATTGCGTTCGTAACGAGACAACCGAAGGACCCAACATGAAGCATGCCGCAAACACAGGCGCCGATAACGGCTTCGATTGGCGCGATACCCTGATATGGTGCGGGGTGCCGGTAGCCATCGTACTGCTGGTCCGTATGTTCCTCATCGGCTTCTATGTGATTCCCTCCGGCTCCATGATGGACACCATCGAACCGGGCGATCGCGTAATCACCACCAAACTCACCCCGAAACTGTTCTCGTTGCGACGCGGCGATGTGGTGGTATTCAAAGATCCGGACCACTGGCTGCAGGAGGAGAACAGCGGGAGACTCGGCGGCGATTTTCTCATCAAACGTCTGATCGGGCTTCCGGGCGACACCGTGGCCTGTGAGGGGCCGGGCCAGCCGGTCACCGTCAACGGCGTGGCCATCGATGAATCCTCGTACATTCGCTCCGGCGTGGACCCGAGTTCGTTCGCTTTCAAGGTGAAGGTGACGGCCGGCCACATATTCGTGTTGGGCGACAATCGCGCGAATTCCGCCGATTCCCGATATCATCAGGATGACTCCTCGCATGGTCTGGTGCCGATCGACGACGTGGTGGGCGTCGGCTTGGCCACCTACTGGCCGTTGAACCGCGTCGGTGCGTTGGACGCGCATCATGATGTGTTCAAGGATGTGCCGGAAGGATCGGCGGGCTGATGGCGGTTTCCACGGTGCCTACGTTGCAATTGGAACGTGAGATTGCAGCGCGGGGGTACGATGTGATCGTCGGCTTCGACGAAGTCGGACGTGGCTCGTTGGCCGGGCCGGTCATGGTTGGTGCCGCTGCGATCCGGACGGCAGATCTGGACGGCCCGGATGCCTTGGATGTGCCGGAAGGCGTGGCCGATTCCAAAATGCTGACGGAACATCGCCGTGAAACCATCTTCGAATCCCTGAAATCATGGAGCGCCTCATGGGCCGTCGGAGCGTCCAGCAATGCGGAAATCGACGAATGGGGCATCTCATACGCATTGGGCGTGGCCGCGTTGCGCGCGCTGGATGAAGTGGAACGTGAGCTGGGAATCGCCGATGACGGGCGGCCGATACGGGTCGGTGCCATTCTCGACGGACCGAACGACTACATCACCAAGGCTTTGGGTACTTTCGATGCGCCCGACGTGCCGGTTCCCGCAACGGTCACCACCAAGGTGAAAGGCGACCGTTATTGCGCGACCGTGGCCACGGCTGCCGTCATCGCCAAGGTCACGCGAGACCGGCTCATGATCGAACTGGGTGAGCGTCCCGAATATGCGATCTACGAATGGCAGCGTAACAAGGGCTACGGTTCCGCTGCACATCGTGAGGCCATCGCTGCGCACGGGCCGAGCGACCTACATCGGATTTCCTGGCATCTGGGGTAGGCGCATATCGGGTATACCGGGCAAACCGGGCCTCCGCCTCGGATCGTCGGATGGGATTGGTTCGCCGTCAGTGAAATCCGCCATGCCTGTATGCCGATGAGCATGCACGACCGCATACGGCAATGGATTTTGGGAATCGTGCACGAGAACACCACCCAAGGGGTATTGTCCCTTCCGGATTCAGGGTTCGAATGCGGGAATCAGTACCCCCTTTCCGTGGATTGCTCCGCACGATTCTTCAAACAGGTCTCTTTCGCATATCGTGCATGAACGCAGGGGAGATGGATACGCCTGCGGAACGTTCGCCTGAAGCATGCATGCCCCTAATCCCTGCGGATGAGGACGATCGGAAGATTCATCCTGCCGCAGGATGGTCGTGACGGTGCGGTTTCCGTAGCGTATGAACCATGGAAACCACAACACATCATGTACTTAGGGCATCCGATCTGGTCATGGACTACGCAGCTCAGCCTGGCACTGCGAAACCCGTTGCCCCCGCCATGCATATGCTGGCGCTCAACCATGTGAACTTCGCCATCCGCGCCGGCGAAAGCATCGCCGTCATGGGGCCGTCGGGCTCCGGGAAATCAACCCTGTTGCACGTATTGGCCGGCATCGTCAGGCCGACTGCCGGAAACGTGAGCTTCCGCGGCACCGATTTGGCAAGGCTGCCCGATGCGGATTGCACCAAGCTGCGCCGCAGTGCCTTCGGATTCGTATTCCAGTCCGGCCAGTTGCTACCGGAATTGCCGGCCGTCGAAAACATCGCCCTGCCGATGATGCTGGGCGGTGCACGCTACCAGCAGGCCACCGATACGGCCATGCTGTGGCTGGAACGATTGGGATTGCGTCAACTTGCGGCCCAACGTCCCGGTGAGATGAGCGGCGGCCAGATGCAACGCGTCTCCATCGCCCGCGCACTCGCCGTGCAGCCGGCCGTCGTTTTCGCCGATGAGCCGACCGGCGCGCTCGACCAGAGTACCGGCCGCGACATCATGGGCATCCTCATGGACGCCTCCCGCGCCAACGGAGCAGCCGTAATCGTGGTGACGCACGATCCGAACGTGGCCGCCTTCTGCGACCGTACGCTCATCATGCGCGACGGCCAGCTGTACGACGAAGGTCCGCACCCGCAGCCGACACAGGCAGGACCGGCGGCCTCACACGGCCCCGGTGCGCAATGGCCGCAACCGGTCACCGGTGCGCACGGCGTTCCGATGTACGGCAATCCTCCGCAGGGAGGCATGCGATGAACACGTTTGCGCTTTGGCGGCTATTCCACCGTCCCGGCACGCGCGGCACCGCCGGCCACACCTCGGTGCTGGCCGTGGTCGCCTTCGCGGCCGCGACCACGATCTTCCTCACCGTGCTCGGCGGCGTGCACGGTTTCATCTGGCGAGCCTCGGCCGACCATACCATCGGCTGCATGATCAACCCCGGTCCGAGCAATTGCGCGCCCGGTACGTATGAGGCCTGGTCGAAAACCCTGGAAACGGGCAACAGGCTCATGATTCATGGCAGCGGCCATTGGACGGCGGCACAATCCGCCGCCGTTATGAACACCTACGCCGGAGGCTACGTACTATTGGCCGGATTCGCCTGCATGCTGCTCATCGTGCCGTTCGTGGCGCTCGCCGGTTCAGCTGCCCGTCTGGCCGCCTCCCGTCGGGACGCCCGTCTGGCCGCACTGCGCCTGGCCGGTGCCACCACGGCGCAGGTCACGAAATTGACTGCGCTCGATGCGGCCTCCCAGGCTCTGCTCGGCTCCCTCATCGGCATTCTCGGCTATGTTGCGGTGATGCCGTCGATCATGCTGCTCAACTTCCAGAACAGGCATTTCACCTTCGAAGAGCTGTGGGTCGGCTCGTTGGCCCTGATCGCCGTAATCGCAGGCGTTGCGGTACTGGCACTGGCCTCATCCCTGATTACCCTGCGCCGCGTCGCCATCACCCCGCTCGGCGTGATGCAACGTACTTCGCCGCCTCTGCCGACCAAGTGGCGTGTGCTGATCTTCGCGGTGATCATGGCGGTCGGGTATATGGTGCTGAGCAACCTGCAGTCATTCGCCCGTTTCGGTGAGGGCACGGTCTACGCGATGGTGTTCGGCATCATCTTCCTGTGCTTCGCCTTGGTGAATCTCGTGGGTACGTGGGTGGTGACGTTCCGCGCCAAGTTGCGTGCCCGCCGACCGAAGAATGCGGCGACCATGATCGCCATGCGCCGTATTCTCGACAATCCCAAGCGTGCCTGGCGTAACGTGTCCGGTGTGGCATTGGCGGTGTTCATCGCCGGCATGACGTCCGTGTGCGGATTGGTGGCCAGCGGCATCAACGGCAATGTCGACCCGCTTGACCCGAGCATGCTGTACGCGCGCGACATCAGCACCGGTGGATTCCTGACCCTTGCTTTCGCGGCCGTGCTTGCCGCCGTCAGCTCCGGCGTGATGCAGGCCGGCAGCGTTTACGATCAGGTCGGTGAATACCGCATGCTTACGTTGGAGGGTACCGATGAGACCACACTCGACAAGGCGCGCATGATGGAAGTGATCACGCCGCTCAATACGGTGGTGGCCGTTTCCGGTGGCTGTTCGCTGCTGCTGTTGTTCCCGATCATGGCGGCGGCACTGTTCAGGCCGGCCACGCTGATGACGTTGGTCGCAGGAATCGCCTTGTGCTACGCCCTGATCGCCGTGGGGGCCATCGCCGCCAATCATGTGGCCCGTACCCTCAATCTCGCCGATTATCGCGCCGACGATTGAGTGCGGCCGGACATGACGATTAGCTGAGCAGTGCGGCGATGATCGCGATGAAAACCGGCGAGGTGAGCGTCGAGAAGAGAATGCCGTCACGTGCGAAGGAAAGGCCCACGTTGTAGCGTGCCGCATAGTTGTAGACGTTCTGGCCGGTCGGCAGGGCGGCAAGCACCACGCACGCGTATAGCGTGGGGCCACGGAACCCCATCACGAAGTAGCTCAGCAGGAATGCGATGATCGGCATCACGATGTTCTTCAGCGCCGCCACCGTGAACGTCGCCGGAATGTCGGCCTTTTCCTGCAACGGCTTCGTGCCATGCAACGACATGCCGAACGCCATCAGGATCATCGGCACCGCGGAATTGCCGATCATGTTGATCGGATCGAAGATGCAGCTCGGCACTACGAAATGGCCGGCCTTCGCGGAGATCGCGGAGACGACGATGCCGAGCAACGAACCGATGAGCAGCGGTTGATGCAACGGCTGCTTGAGGATTTCCTTCGTGGAGACCCTGCCTTTCGTGGTGACGTCGAGTACGGTCAGCCCGATCGGGGTGAACACGGCCTGCTGCATGACCAGGATCGGTGCCACGAGTGCGGGGTTGCCGAGAATGTAGGTGGCGATCGGCAGGCCGATGTTATTCGAGTTGAGATACAGCGAGTTCAGTGCGCCGATGGTCGCATCCGCCGGCTTCATGTGGAAGAACAGACGGTTGAGAATCAGGAAGACGGCTCCGACGAGCATGGCCGAGAAGAACGCGACGATGATGGAGGAGTGGAAGATCTCGAAGATCTTCTCCTTCGACAGAATCGCGAACATCAGGCATGGGCTGGACACGAAGAAGCTGAAGCGGTTGAGCACCATCTGCGCGGTCGGCCCGCCGATACGCAACCGTGCGGCCGCATAACCGGTGCCGATCACGATGCCGATGACGCAGAAGCCTTCCATCGCGCTTAACAGACCCGGCATGCATTCGTCCTTTCCCTGCTTCCCGTGGTGATTGAGCCGTCAATCAAGCCAATCATCAGTGTGGCACTGTGCGGGCGAGATTCGCCGGTTCATCTCAAAAGCGGTATTCCGATGCCGTGATATCGGTCGGTCTGGCGGATAATGAGACGCATGAGTGAACTTGAGATTGGATTCGATGCCTCCACCGGTAAGCAGGCCGCACTGAACACGTTGATGGAACAGATCATGGGCAGCTATTCCGTCAGTGATGACGAAGGTCCGCTGACCGATGCCGTTGAGACGTTCCTGACGATGCAACCGCACCTGACCGTGCATCGTCATGGCGATACGCTGGTCGCCTCCACGGATTTCGGTCGTGCGCAGCGGGTGATTCTCGCAGGTCATCTCGACACGGTGCCGGTAATCGACAACTTCCCGCCGAAATGGCTGGAACCGGGCGATCCGCTGATTCGTGAGGATGTCGCTGCCGGGCATGAAGGCGAACGCGTGATCTGGGGTCGTGGAGCCACTGACATGAAGGGCTCCGACGCCGTGATGCTCTACCTGGCAGCCACGTTGACGGACGCCAGATATGACCTGACGTATGTCTTCTACGACCATGAGGAGGTCGCAGCCGAGAAGAACGGCCTGCGCAAGGTGGTTGAGGCGCATCCCGACTGGATTGTCGGCGATTTCGCCATCATCGGCGAACCGACCGACTGCGGTATCGAAGGCGGTTGCAACGGCACCATGCGTTTCGATGTGGTCACGCATGGCGTGGCTGCGCATTCGGCGCGTGCCTGGATGGGCGAGAACGCCATCCACAAGGCGGCTGAGATCCTGAACCGTCTGAACGCATACGAGAATCGCGCCGTCGAAGTGGATGGGTTGACTTACCAGGAGGGATTGAACGCCACGTTGATCTCCGGTGGCAAGGGAACCAACGTGATTCCCGACGAATGCCGCGTGCACGTGAACTACCGGTTCGCGCCCGATAAGACGCTTGCCGAGGCGAAGGCGTTGATGATCGGCGTCGGCGCGGGTGCCGAACTCGGCAATGGCGAGCATATGGCCACCGGCGGCGTGTTTGCGGGCTTCGGCATTGAAATGAAGGACGAATCGCCTTCGGCGCGACCGGGACTGAACTCTCCGTTGGCCGCTTCGCTGGTGGACCTTGTCAGGGATCGCACCGGCCGCGACCCGCTCGCCAAGCTCGGTTGGACGGATGTGGCGCGTTTCGCCATCCTAGGCATTCCGGCCGTAAATCTCGGTGCCGGCAGTCCGCTGCTCGCCCACAAGCATGATGAGCAGCTGCCGGAATCCGATCTGGTGCTGATGGCCGACCTGCTCGAGGACTGGCTGCGCTGATGACGTATGCGCTCCGACGGGTTTCGCGCTCCTTCCTGTGGTGGGAGCGCGGGTGAATTCGGAAAATTTTCCGTTATGTCACGTCCCGTTGTTTTTTGTGTCATACTTGTAGACGGTGGTTCTGCAAACCGCCGACGCATCCGATGGCGTTGATCCCCTCGCGTGAGATTCCTTTGTGTCCGCGAGCGCCGGTGTCCGCCGTCGCATGATGAAGACTTTTGACGGAAGTTGCTTCCTACGGGCGCCAAGATGCGCGGTCACGGTGAGAGCGTGATGTGAGGACCGTACGAAGCCGTGTAAGCAGGCGATGCGATTGCAGCGTGTCGCAAGGAGCATAGTGCCCAGTAATACCAGTGAGGGCTTCGATGAGATCGAAGCCGTAGTGTCAGCAAATGCAGATTCCACCGTTCCGGCTCCGCGTCGCCGTCGTGGCGGCCGTCGTGTGGTGCGTGGCGTCGGAGCTGCGGGTGCCTCCCTTGAACTCAAGGTCGAGGAGCATGCCCCGGCCCCGTTGTTCGAGGAGCCGAAGTTGCCGACATCCAAGCCGGAGTCCGAGGATGCGGAGTCTCGGGACGAGGCCGAGCCGGTGCGTCCGGTTCGCCGTCGCCGTCGTGCCGCGGATGCCGAGGATGAGGTCGAATCCCGTCCGGTTCGCCGTCGTCGCGCGGATGATGACGATGAACGTGATGATTATGAGGCTCCGCGTCGTCGTCGTGCCGTGGATGACGATGACGACCGTCCGGCCCGTCGTACGCGTGGCCGTCGTCGTGCCTCCGCCGACGTGGAATTCCGCGACTCGCGTGACGAGCATGGCGAGGAATCGACTGACGAACGTGCGCTGGATGCCGTTGAGATGTTGCCGGAGGGGCATGTGCAGCGTCGCGGTTCGCGTCCGATGACGTCGTTGCTGTTCCAGGAGCCGGTGCTGCCCGCCGTTCCCGCGCCCCGTGAGGATGCCGATCGGGATGATTCGCACGATGCAGATGGGTCCGTGGACGTTCAGGAGGAGCGTTCGTCGCGTCGCCGTCGCCGTCGCTCCCGTGACGCCGAGCAGGATGAGCAGAGCCGTCGTGACGAGGACGATCGCAATGATCGCAATGATGCTTCGGGAGACGATGAGGAGGGATCGTCCCATCGTTCCCGCCGTTCGCGCCGACTGAATGCGCAGGAACGTCGCGCCGCGGCGGAAGTCGAACAGATCGAAGAGGATCTGGTGCTGGATGACATCACCTACGCTCCCATCGATGACGAATCGCGCAGCGGCAAGGACGACGATGACGAGGGCGAGGCGCCGACGCGTACCCGTCGCCGTCGCCGTTCGCGCGGCAATCATGAGGATGCCGACGAACAGCAGGGTGCGGATGAGCAGTCGGGCAACCGTCGCCGTGTCCGTGATGAAGATGACGACGAGGATGGCGCCGTCACCCGTCGCCGTCGCCGTCGCCGTGGCGGGGCGAAGTCCGAGGACGCCGAGGAGCCGCTGGTCCGCCGTTCCCGCAAGCAGCAGTACATCGATGAGATCACCGATGTGGAGGGTTCCACGCGCCTTGAGGCCAAGAAGCAGCGTCGTCGTGACAACCGTCGTGAACGTAGCCGTCAGAGCCAGCTTATGGAACAGGATTTCCTGGCGCGCCGCGAGCATGTGGACCGTCTGATGGTGGTGCGTGAGCGTGAGCGCCATACGCAGATTTCCGTGATTGAGGACAACGTGCTGGTGGAGCATTACGTTTCCGACATCCAGGAGGTTGCGACCGTCGGCAACATCTATCTCGGCCGCGTGCAGAACGTGCTGCCGAGCATGGAGGCCGCGTTCGTCGACATCGGCCAGGCGCGCAACGGCGTGTTGTATGCCGGTGAGGTGAACTGGGATTCCGCCCGTCTGGAGGGCCAGCCGCGCCGTATCGAGCTCGCGTTCAAGTCGGGGGACCCGGTGCTGGTGCAGGTTACCAAGGATCCGATCGGACATAAGGGCGCGCGCCTGACCTCACAGGTCACGTTGGCCGGCCGTTTCCTGGTGCTTGTGCCGTCCGGCGGCATGACCGGCGTGAGCCGCAAGCTCAGCGAGCGTGAACGTTCCCGTCTCAAGGGCATTGTCTCGAAGATCGCCCCGAAGGATATGGGCGTGATCATCCGTACCGCCGCCGAGGGTGCCTCCGAGGAGGCCATCACCAAGGATCTGGAAAGCCTGGTCCGCCAGTGGGAGCGTATCAGCGCCAAGCGTGACGAGTTCCTGCATGGCAAGCGTCCGAAGCTGCTGCAGGGTGAACCGGATGTGGCCATTCGCGTGGTGCGAGACATCTTCAACGACGATTTCGGCAAGATGATCGTCGAGGGCGAACGTGTGTACGGCCGTATCGAGGAGTATCTCGACACCATGGCTCCCGATCTGAAGGATAAGCTCGAGAAGTGGGATCCGGCCGAGCATGAGGGCAAGGATGTGTTCGACAAGTGGCAGATCGACTCCCAGCTTCGCAAGGGCATGGAACGTCAGGTCTATCTGCCGTCGGGCGGTTCGATCGTGATCGACCGTACCGAGGCCATGACCACCATCGACGTGAACACGGGTCGCTTCATCGGCCGCGGCAAGAGCCTCGAGGAGACGGTTACGCGCTGCAACCTCGAAGCCTCCGAAGAGATTGCGCGCCAGCTACGTCTGCGTGACATCGGCGGCATGGTGATGATCGATTTCGTCGATATGGTCATGCCGGCCAACCGCGATCTGGTGTTGCGCCGACTGGTCGAATGCCTGGCCCGCGACCGTACCAAGCATCAGGTGGCCGAAGTCACTTCGCTCGGTCTGGTGCAGATGACCCGAAAGCGTATCGGCCAGGGTCTGGTCGAGGCGTTCTCCGAGGAATGCCCGACCTGCAAGGGCCGTGGCTTCATCCTTCACGATGAGCCGACCGTGTCCGCCGACTATGACGACCCGTACGCCTTGAAGGGCGGCGATCCGTTCGTCAAGACGAACAAGCACGGTCATGGAACGAACGTACAGGTGCCGAAGGGCTCCTCGCCGGACGTGAAGGCCAAGCTCGCGCAGATCGCAGCGGCCGCCGTGGCCGCGAATAATGCGGAACCGGACGAAGAATAAGTGATCGCGCCGGTATGTCAACCTGACACGCCGGTGGCGGACTTGCGGTTGTACGTGGGTGTGTGTAAATTAGATTGCTGGTGTCTGGCCGCGAGGCTCGAACGTGCCGGGCAGTAAGCTTTCCAAGTTAATAAAGGAACGGATATGTACGCGATTGTGAAGGCCGGCGGCCATCAGGAAAAGGTCGAGGTCGGTGACGTCATCCTCGTCAACCGTCTCAAGGCTCAGAAGGGCGAAACCGTGGAATTCCCGGTTGCTCTTGTGGTGGATGGCGCCAACGTCATCCTCGGTGCCAAGGATCTCGCCAAGCTCAGCGTCAAGGCTGAGGTGATCAACGACGAGGCCAAGGGTCCGAAGATCAACATCATGAAGTACAAGAACAAGACCGGCGTTGCTCGTCGCAAGGGCCATCGCCAGCAGCTGACCGCTGTCAAGATCACGGCTATCGCCTGATTGACGCAGGGGTTGGAGTCAAGGACCGAAAGGAACAGACATGGCACATAAGAAGGGCGCTTCCAGCTCGCGCAACGGTCGCGATTCAAACGCGCAATACCTCGGTGTGAAGAAGTTCGGCGGCGAAGCCGTCGTGGCCGGCAACATCATCGTTCGTCAGCGTGGCACCAAGTTCCACCCGGGCGAGAACGTCGGTATGGGCAAGGACCACACCCTGTTCGCCCTCAAGGACGGCAGCGTGAAGTTCGGTGTGCGTCGTGACCGCAAGGTCGTCGACGTGATTGCCGCCTGAGATACGCGCAATTAACGCTTTAGGAAGCCGCGCCCATGTGGACGCGGCTTTTCTTTTTCCTTGCCAACCCTGTCCCGCGTAACAACGAAAGTAGATACATGAGTGATTTTGTCGATCGCGTGACCGTCCACGTCAAAGGCGGCGACGGCGGTAACGGTTCCGCCGGCATCCGTAGGGAAAAATACAAGCCGTTGGCAGGTCCGAACGGCGGCAACGGCGGTAATGGCGGCTCCGTGATCTTCCTAGCCGATCAGAACGCTAACAGCCTGTTGGATTATCGTTTCATGCCGCATCGCGAGGCGGGCAGCGGCACCATGGGTCTGGGCGACACGAAGGACGGCTCCAAAGGCGCCGACCTGATTCTGCCCGTGCCCGTCGGCACCGTGATCTTCGAAGCCAAGGGGCCGCAGGGCGCACGCAAGTATCCGGGCGAACAACTCGCCGATCTGCGTCACGTGGGCGACAGGTACGTGGCCGCCGCTGGCGGCAATGGAGGCCTTGGCAACGCGGCGCTGGCCAACCGCACCCGTCGTGCCCCGGGCTTTGCGCTGTTGGGTGAACCGGGTGAGGAACGCGACGTGATCCTGGAGCTCAAGTCCATCGCCGACGTGGCGCTCGTGGGCTTCCCCTCCGCAGGCAAATCCAGCCTCATCGCCGCGATGAGTTCCGCCAAGCCGAAAATCGCCGATTATCCGTTCACCACACTGGTGCCGAATCTCGGCGTGGTCATGGCCGGCGATTCGCGTTACACCATCGCCGATGTGCCGGGTCTGATTCCGGGCGCCTCGCAGGGCAAGGGACTCGGTCTGGAATTCCTACGTCATATCGAACGCACGGAAATCATCGCGCACGTCATCGATTGTGCGACGCTTGAACCCGACCGCGACCCGATGAGCGATTACCGGGCGCTGGAACATGAATTGGCCGAATATGCCGACAAGCTGGAATTGCCGCTGGGCGCGATTCCGATTCCGGAACGTCCGCGCATCGTCATCCTCAACAAGGTCGACATGCCGGAAGCCAAGGAACTGGCCGAATTCGTCAAGCCGGAATTCGAAGCGCTGGGACTGAAGGTCTTCATCATCTCCACCGCCTCGCATGAAGGCCTGAAGGAACTCAACTGGGCCTTGGCTGGTCTGGTGGCCGATATGCGTAAGGAAGTGGCGAAGCGCGAGCAGGCCGAAGAAGAGGCGCGTGTGGTCATCAAGCCGCTCGAAGAGACGAAGAACCGCCGCCGTCGTAACGACGAAAGCGGCAGCGCGCTCGAATTCACCGTGGAACGCAAGGAATCCGGCAACGGTGACGTCTGGTACGAAGTGCTTGGCGGCAAGCCGGAGCGTTGGGTCATGCAGACCAATTTCGACAACGACGAAGCCGTGGGCTACCTTGCCGATCGCCTGGCCAAGCTGGGTGTGGAGGATGAGCTGCGCCGCAAGGGTGCCAAGCCGGGAGACGAAGTGCGCATCGGACGCGGCGATCGTGCGGTGGAATTCGATTGGGACCCGACCATCGCGGCCGGTGCCGAAATGCTCGATGGCGCGCAGCTGGGCGCTCGAGGCGTGGATCTGCGACTGCAGGGGCAGGACGGGCGGACACAGCGCCGTACGAACTCCGAGCGCCGTCGCCAATACCATGAGATGATGGACGCCCGTCAGGCGGTACGTGAGGCCATGATGGCCGAACGTGCGGCCGGCCACTGGGCCGATCCTTCCGTGGATGACGACCGCCACGACGAAAACAGCCTGTTCGGACGCGGCGAATCCGCCGATACGGACGACGTGAAAGAATAGAGACCATACCAAGCCCGCTGATGTGCCGATAGCAGCACGTCGGCGGGCTTTTCAGTGGTATGCCAATGGTATTCGAATGACCGGTACGCATAGACCGGGGAGGACATATGAACACGCCATCGCAGGCACAGGTGCGCAGGGCCATCGCTGAAGCGCAGACCATCGTGGTGAAAGTGGGCTCCAGTTCGCTGACCGAGCCGAGTGGCCACCTCGATCCGGAACGGTTGAACGCTTTGGTGGCGGCTTTGGCGCGGGTGCGTCTGATGGGCGGGCGTGTGGTGCTCGTGTCCTCCGGCGCCATCGCCGCAGGCTTCGGTTCGCTGGGGTTCGACGCCCGCCCGACCGACGTTGCGGACCAACAGGCCTGTGCGGCAGTGGGACAGGGACTGCTGATGGCGCAATACGAAGCCGCTTTTGCACGGTACGGCTTGCGTGTAGGGCAGATTCTCATCACCGTTTCCGATACGATCGCCCCGCAGCAGTACCGCAATGTGCGCCGAACGCTGGAACGGCTGCTCGACCTGGGTGCCGTGCCGATCATCAACGAAAACGATTCCCTGGCCTCCAATGAGATTCGCTTCGGCGACAATGACCGGCTGTCCGCGTTGATCGCCAATATCGTGGTCGCCGATGCCCTGGTGCTGCTCACCGACGTGGACGCACTGTATACCGCACCGCCGAGTGAGCCGGAATCCAAGCGCATCGCATACGTGCCGAATGTGGAGGCCGCTTTGGAAAAGGTGCAGGTCGGCGGAACCGGCTCGAACGTCGGTACCGGCGGTATGGTCACCAAGATGGAGGCCGCGCGCGTGGCGGCCGTCTCCGGCATCCCGTCCGTACTCACCTGCGCCGCCAATGCCGGACCGGCCATGATGGGCGATCCGGTGGGTACGGCGTTCGCGCCGATTCACGACCGCGGATCGTCGCGCCGACTGTGGATCGGCTTTGCGGCACATCCATTCGGCACGTTGGTGGCCGACGCGGGCGCCGCCAAGGCCGTACGTGGAGGAGCAGCCAGTCTGCTCGCCGCGGGCGTGTTGGAGGTCAGAGGCGAGTTCGCCGCGGGAGACGCCGTATGGATCGACGACGAGGCCGGCAACCATCTGGCCAAGGGCCTGGCCGGCTTCGATTCCGAGGAAATCCCACAGATGCTTGGACGCAATACCGCTCAGCTCAAGCGGTTCCTGGGAGAGGAATACGCGCATCCGCTCGTACACCGTGACAATCTCGTACTTGTCTGAAGCCGACCGCACGCCGGGTATGCCGGCGCGGTCCCTGCATGACGCGTGTCGCGAGGGTTCCGTTTTTCGTGTGGCGGGTCTAGCATGACAGACATGACTATGGCTGACTGGCAGACTCTTTCCAACCGTATCAATCGCGTGGCTCCGAGCGCCACCCTAGCCGTCGATTCCAAGGCAAAGGCGATGAAGGCCGCCGGCATCGACGTCATCGGGTTCGGCGCAGGCGAGCCGAACTTCCCGACCCCCGCACCGATCGTCGCGGCCGCGGCCTGCGCGGTGCAGGATCCCAAGAACTATCGGTACACGCCGACTGCGGGCCTGCCGGAACTGCGCAAGGCAATCGCCGACAAGGTGTCGCGCGATTCCGGCTATGAAGTCGATCCGAGTCAGGTCGTCGTGACCAACGGAGGCAAGCAGGCTGTCTACGAAGCCTTCCAGATCCTGCTCGACGAGGGAGACGAGGTCATCATCCCCGCCCCGTACTGGACCAGCTATCCGGAGGCCGTGAAGCTGGCCGGCGGCGTGCCCGTCGAGGTATTCGCCGGCGCCGACCGCAACTTCGAACCGGATATCGACGCCATCGAAGCGGCGCGCACCGAACGCACCAAGGCCATCATCGTGACCACGCCGAATAATCCGACGGGTGCCGTATGGAAGCCGGAAACCGTCAAGGCCATCGGCGAATGGGCCTTGGAGCACCATGTATGGGTCATCTCCGACGAAATCTATGAGCATCTCAACTATGACGGTGCGAAGACCACGTACATCGGTGCCGTGGTGCCGGAAGTGCGTGGCCAGCTGCTCGTGCTCAACGGCGTGGCCAAGACCTACGCCATGCCGGGCTGGCGTGTCGGCTGGATGGTCGCTCCGGCGGAAGTGGCCAAGGCCGCCTCCAAGCTGCAGGGTCATATGACCTCCAACGTGAACAACATCTCCCAGCGTGCCGCCATCGAAGCCGTTTCCGGCCCGCTTGACGCCGTCTACGACATGCGTGTCGCGTTCGACAAGCGCCGCCGGACCATCGTGACGGCACTGAACGACATCGAAGGCGTGAACTGCCCAACCCCGACGGGTGCGTTCTACGCGTTCGCCGATGTGACCGCATTGCTGAACAGGCCGCTCGGCCCGAACAAGACCGTGTTCGCCGATACCGCCGAACTGGCCGCGGCCCTGCTTGACGAAGGCCATGTTGCCGCCGTGCCGGGTGAGGCGTTCGGTGCTCCCGGCTACCTTCGCTTCTCCTACGCCTTGGCTGACGACGACCTCGTCGAAGGCATGAAGCGCATGAAGGCATGGGCGGAGGCATAGGCGGACGGTCCGATACCGTTGACTGGAAAATGGATTCGCACCCCGGTGACATGCCGAGGTGCGAATCTTTTTTCGTTGGAAAATGGCGGTTTTTTGACTGTTGATGGAAAAGCGATTGGACGAAGTCGCAATTACCCGCTACTATTTCAACTTGGCGGTTTTGCCGTTTACTTCTTGCGTGGTTTTTCGCATAAAATCCTCGCCGGCAAGTAGAAATGGCAGAGTACACCTAGGGAAGTGGCGCAATTGGTAGCGCAACGGTCTCCAAAACCGTAGGTTGTGGGTTCGAGTCCCGCCTTCCCTGCCAAGTTCTTACAACAAGCCAAGCGGAGGATCATAATGGCGAAGGCAAGCAATCGCGAAAAGGCCGTCAAGCCGAACATCTTCATGCGCATTGGTTTGTTCATCAAGCAGATTATCGACGAACTCCGCAAGGTAGTGACCCCGACCAGCAAAGAGCTGTTCTTCTGGGCCCTCGCCGTGTTTATCTTCGTGCTGTTCCTGATGGCACTGGTCACCGGCATGGACTTCGGTCTGGGCAAGCTCACGTTGTGGATCTTCGGCTGACAGACACGTGAAGGTGAAGGTGCATGACTGACGAAGTGATTTTCGACAACCTCGACGAAGCTCCCGAGGCTACCGAAGAGGCTGTGGCTGCCGTTGAGGCGTTGCCGGAGGCTGAGGAGACCGAGGTCTCCGAGGAATCGGCCGCCGAGGAAACCGCCGAGCAGGTCGAAACCGAAACCTCTGCCGATGCCGCCGTTGAATCCGAACAGGATGAGCGTGATGCAGGTACCAAGGCAGTCGAGGAATTCTCGAAGAGTCTGCGCACGCTTGAGGGCAAGTGGTACGTGTTGCACACCTACTCCGGCTATGAGAAGCGCGTGAAGACCAACGTTGAATCCCGCGTGGCCAGTTTTGGCTTGGAAGACAAGATCTTCCAGATCGAAGTGCCGATGGAAGAGGTCGAGAAGCACACCGAAAAGGGCAAGAAGATCATCACCCGCGTGCGTGTTCCCGGCTATGTGCTGATCCGCATGCTTCCTGATGAGAACGCCCGTCGCATCGTGCGCGAGACCGAAGGCGTCACCGGCTTCGTCGGACCGACCAAGGAACCGGCGCCGCTGTCGCGCAAGGAAGTCGTATCCATGATGGCCCCGATGATCGCCTCCGAGGCGCTCAAGAAGGCTGGCGACAAGCCGGCCGCGGCCAAGAAGCGTACCCTCGAGGTCTCCTACGCCGTCGGCGATCAGGTCACCGTCACCGATGGTCCGTTCACCACCATGGCCGCCGTTGTCTCCGACGTGGAGCCGACCACCCAGAAGCTCACCGTGCTCGTGTCCATCTTTGGCCGTGACACTCCGGTGGAGTTGGGCTTCAACCAGGTCGAAAAGCTCGCCTGACGTCCCGTGACGGTGTGCCTTGACGTCACACATGTTTCGGAATTCGGGAATCAATCGTTAGGAACCTGAAACTTCGAACCCCGCAGCGATGCGGGGTTCTTCGGTATTCACGCAATGTCGCGACGCAATGTCGTGGCGGGTAGGCATAATGGGAAAGCTTGTGTCTGGAGGGTTTCGTATGCCCGAAACGAGCGCGTGGCCCGCTAGCACAGCACAGCAATATACGTTGCGGAAGGAACCGGTTATGGGAAACCACATCCGGTGCCGCTAACACCGCTTCATAGAAAGAAGAACCATACAATGGCTCCTAAGAAGAAAGTCTCGGCGCTGATCAAGCTCCAGATTCAGGCCGGCAAGGCCAATCCGGCCCCGCCGCTGGGCCCGGCTCTGGGTTCCCATGGCGTGAACATCATGGACTTCTGCAAGGCATACAATGCCCAGACGCAGGACAAGATGGGTCAGGTCATCCCTGTCGAGATCACCGTCTACGAAGATCGTTCCTTCACCTTCATCCTGAAGACCCCGCCGGCGGCAGCTCTGCTGAAGAAGGCCGCGGGCATCCAGAAGGGTACCGAGAACCCGCTGACCCACAAGGTCGGCTCCGTCACCAAGGCTCAGGTCCGTGAGATCGCCGAAATCAAGATGGCCGATCTGTCTGCACGTGACGTCGAAGCCGGCATGAAGATCATCGAGGGCACCGCCCGCTCGATGGGTATCACGGTTACCGACTGAGAGGAGAAGGACAAATGGTAAAGCGTTCCAAGAAGTATCGCGAAGCGGCCGAAAAGGTCGATAGCAACAACCTTTACACCGCCAACGAAGCCATCGCTCTCCTCAAGAGCATGCCGGAGTACAACTTCGACCAGACCGTTGAAGCCGTGCTGCGCCTGAACGTGGATCCGCGCAAGGCCGATCAGCTGGTTCGCGGTTCCGTGAACCTGCCGAACGGCACCGGTAAGACCGCCAAGGTCCTCGTCTTCGCCCGTGGCCCGAAGGCCACCGAGGCTCTCGAGGCTGGCGCCGACATCGTCGGTGACGACGACCTCGTCGAGAAGGTCGCCGGCGGCTTCCTTGACTTCGATTCCGTCGTGGCCACCCCGGACATGATGGGCAAGGTCGGCCGTCTCGGCCGCGTGCTCGGCCCGCGTGGCCTGATGCCGAACCCGAAGACCGGTACCGTGACCATGGATGTCACCAAGGCCATCAAGGACATCAAGGGCGGCAAGGTCGACTTCCGTGTCGATAAGAACGGCAACTTGAGCTTCCTCATCGGCAAGCTCTCCTTCACCGAGCAGGCTCTGGAAGAGAACTTCAAGGCTATCGCCGACGAAGTCAAGCGTCTGAAGCCGTCCACCGTGAAGGGCCGTTACGTTACCAAGGCGACTATCACCTCCACGATGAACCCGGGCGTCCCGGTCGATCCGGCGATTCTCGCCTGATTGCACGCTTGGCTGTAATCAACGCCTGACAAGACCCGCACCTGTCGATTGACGGATGCGGGTCTTGTCGTATGCGGAACCATGTGGAACCGTGAGGAATCAGGAGGGATGGATTCCGAACAGCCGCAATCGAGTGCGGCTCAGTGCTCACGCATGCGGCCGATGGCAAGAGCGGTGGTGAGCACATAGGCGTCGCGCGGGTCGGTGGCATCCCAGCCGGTGGTCTCCGCGGCGCGCTTGAGTCGGTAACGCACCGTGTTCGGGTGCACATTAAGCTCCTTGGCGGTATTCTCCAACGAACTGCCGTACCTGAGGAACGTGGAGACCGTCAGATAGGTCGGGTCATCGGGATTGTCGCCGCGCAATACACGGTAAACGTTCCGATACAGTTCTTCGCGGGCGTAATCGTCACCCAGCAGCGCACGTTCCGGCAGCAGTTCATCCGCACGCAACGGGCGCGACTGCGTCGATAGGGCCGGTGCCGCCTGCAATGAGAACAACGTCTCCCGCAGGGCATGCGAGGCACCGGCGACACCGGAACGTACCGGACTCAGATACACGGGATCGGATTCGGCGAATGCCGGCATCACCGAGGTGCAGGTGACCTCCGGAGTGGCCGCGCCAATCTGCCGCACCAACATCAGCAGAAAACTGCCGTATGTGCCAATAATCGCGTTCTCACCGCCTAAATCGCGTACGGACTTGCGGGCGGCCAGCGAAGCGGCCATCGGATTGGAAGCCGGCACCCCGCCGATGGCGAAGCAGTCGAATGCGCCGCGCCATGCGAGCACATTCAGCAACGAAGTGACGCGTTCGTCGGCGATGCCGTTCATCAGGCATTCGAACGCGAGCCGTTCGATGGTGGAATCGTCGGTATGACCTGACAGCAGGTCAAGAATGTCAGCCTGATCGGAATTCATACTCGTCAAGTCTAGTCGGTGACGCCATGAATTGCGGTGGGTCGCGTGCGACGGGTGCATCGCGCATTCGGGCCATAACGGTAATATGCCGGATATGACCGAAGTACGAAAATCCAGGAGCCGTGGTGCGCGACTCTCCGGCTTTTGCCGTTGGACGCTGGCCGTATTGGCATGTCTGTGGCTGGCATGGTGCTGCGCCATCGGGCCGCTGTACTGGTACAACGTGGGATTGGACGGCTTCGGCTGGGCCAACATGCTGATTCTGGCGCTTTCCTTCGCCGTGTTTTTCGCCATCGTCGTGGCACTGGTCAGATTCGGACGGGGCCAGCGCGTACTGCCGAGGTATTTCACACGACGGCATGAGCGGTTGCATGAAGAAGTCGAGGGCACGCCGACCACCATTCTCGGCATCGTGCTGAAGCATGTGCACGATGCCGCGCATAGCCGTCCGGGGCGTGCCGTGCATGCCGTGGTCATCTGGGTCGGACGCAAGCTGACGCGTTGCACCGACTGCTGGTGGAAGCTCATGCTGGTGTTCGTGATCGGCTGGCTGTGGATTCCGACCACATTGCTGGCTGCGTACGGTGCCGACATCCGTTCGCAGATCCGTGAGTTCAGCTGGGCCTGGAACCAGTGGACCGGGCTCAAACAGCCGTATATCGGTTTCTTCTCGTTCGTGCCGATGGACATCTATCCGACCGCGCACTACATGTGGCCTGCGAACCCGACCTATCTGACCGATCAGCACAATATCGTGCTGACGGTGTTCTACGGCGCCGTAGCCGCAATCTCACGCTATTTCACGGATTCCAATGATGCGGGCATCGTGACGCTGGCGGCGTTGCAGTGGCTGTTCGCCGCCTTCTGCTGTGCGGCCACCGCAAACCGTTTTTTCAACCTGCCTTGGCGCAGACTTGGCGTCGGTTCCTTCGATTTCTCCCATCCGGAACGTCATGACTGTTGGAATCAGCGTGATTTCATGCATCCGGAAGCCGGTGTGGTCGCGCGCCCCTCCCGTTTGCGCGCCGGTGCGAAGACGCGTTTCGTGATACTGCTGTTCTTCATGGTGTGCCCGTTGGCCGTGTTCGCCACGATCTCACTAACCAAGTCGCCACTGTTCGCCTTCGCGTTCGTATGGTGGTTCGGGGTGTGGTACGAACTGCATATGACACATATCAAGGCATTGCCGACCATCAACGGCAAGCCGACGCGACTGCGCAAGCGTTCCATGCTCGCATTCTTCATGTCGAGCGTGGTGATGCTGATCAGCGCGAAATACGCCTGGTACATCATCGTGCTGGCGTTGATCCTGGCGTTGCTGAACGACCGCAAGCGCTGGAAGACCTATGTGGTCACCCTGCTGCTGCCGACCGTGCTCATCCATGGCGGCATCGTATTCCTCGCGGATTCCGGTGCGATCATCAGCGGTGACCCCATCGAAAGCCGAGGCATTCAGCTGCAGCAGATCGCGCGCGTGGCGAAATACAATCCGCAGGGCATTCCGGCGGATGCGGCCTCGAAGCTCGAGCCGATCTTCAACCTCGACCAAATGGCCGACGCATATTACCAGCAGGACGCCGACCCGGTGAAATCCTCCGGCATCCAATCCAAGAAGGTGAGCTACAAGTGGCGCACCGTCACCAAAGAGGACATGGAGAACTTCAACAAGGCGTGGCTGGAAATCGTCAAGGCGAATCCGGTGATTGCGCTGGACGCCTTCTTCGCCGAATGCTTCGGCTACTTCGATGTGGCCGACCTGCCATACGTGTCGATGGACTATTACGTGAACAACGATTATGTGCAGGAAGATAACGACTGGATTCACCTGTACAACCATGAGTGGCGCGACACAGTGGCCGACTTCGCCAAACAGTGGGGGAAAATCCCGGTGTTCGGCTGGTTGGTGCATGGCAACCTGTATGTGACGCTCACGCTACTGATCGGTGCGGCCGAGGTGGTGCTGCGTCGCTGGCGTTCGTTGTCATGGCATCTGCCGTTGCTGCTGCTCATGGGCGTGATGATTACCGCGCCGGCGAATAATTTCGAGCGTCACATGCTGCCCGTCGCCTTCGTGTTCGGGTTCCTTTGCTTGCAGTTCTGGCGTGAGTCGCGCCGGCAACGGCATACGGCGATGCCCGCCGGCTCCTGATGCCCCTTAAAGGGCTGCCCGCCCGCCGTGCGAGCACCTTCACGCGGTGAGGGCGTCGGAGGTTTATCGCTGGGTGTGATAGCCTCTATTTTCCAACGGTCTGTTTTTGGGTTAGGTTTGAAGCCGTGCGAAGGCGCTCACACGGTGGGCAGATAGCATGTCAGGGGGTATTGGATGGGATTGATGGATTCGGCGTTGACGATGCCGGGCACCTGTGTTGCGGCCGATTGCGTGTTGTCCTTGGATTCGGTGGGCTCTACCAACACCTACGCCGCCGATTTGGTGCGCTCCGGTGAACTGTACGGTGATGCTCGGCGTGGAGGTGAGATCGTCGTGGTGTGTGCCGATGCGCAGACCGCCGGCCGAGGTCGCCTCGACCACCGATGGACCAGTAGGCCGGGGGAGTCGTTCACCGTCAGTTTCGTGGTGAATGTGCCCATGCCGATCGTGCGCGACGCATCAATCGGCGGTTGGTTGCAGATGATCGCCGGATTGGCCGTACTGGAGGCGATTCGCGGGGCTTGCCCGCACCGGAGCGCCGAGCCGCAGCTCAAATGGCCGAACGATATCGTTGTCGGTGGCAGGAAACTCGGGGGCATTCTCGCTGAAATGGTGCCGATTCCCGATTGCGGCGAACGTGTGGCGGTTGTGTTCGGCGTTGGCCTGAACCTCAACGTTCCCGTCGACCGTTTGCCTACGGAGAATTCAATCTCCCTGCAGATGCTCGCAAGCGACCTGCCGGACCCAACCGCCTTGCGGGATGAATTGGCCGCCCGAATAGTGCGAAATCTCAGGTTGCGTCTAACCGATTTCGAGGCCGACCCTCAGCGCGAGGCCAAACGTTGCCTGGAAGCCATGAATGTGGTCTGTTGGACCTTGGGCAAGCCCTGTGAAGCGCATTTCACCGACGGTTCCGCCCTTCAAGGCCGGGCGATCGCCCTTAACCCTGACGCCTCCCTTACCGTCCAGGATCGATTTGGGGCGCTTCACCGAGTCACCACCGCCGACGTGGGCGTACTCCAAAACCGGTGATTCGACGAACGGAAGGCGTATCATGCCCTTACGGTGAGGCGAAGGGCGGCATGCGTCAATGGGTGATGCGTTCCGGTCCCTACCGAAGCTTCGCCAATCCGGCAACCACCGCCGAGGCGACGACGGCCTTGATGACGTCGCCGAACACGAAGCCCATGGAAGCGACGGCCACGACCGGCAGGGATACGCTCGTGACGGCGGACTGAATGATGAATCCGAAGAGATAGTCCACGGCGACGCAGCCCACCAAGGCCGCGCCGCAATACCGTGCCGCGGTCAGCATGCCGCCTTTGGCCGAGTCGGTGCGCGCTTCGCCCTTGAGCAGAGAGGTGATGACGGCGGCGGGCAGGAATCCGAGCAGGAATCCGGCGCTCGGTCCGACCAGCGCCAGAGTGGAGGCGCCACCGGCGAATACCGGCAGTCCGAGGGCGCCGGCGGCCAGATACAGGGCGATGGCTGCGCCGGCCTGCCGCCAAGGCAGCATGAGGGCGGCGAGCATGATCACAAAGGTCTGCAGAGTGATGGGCACCGGGGTGCCGGGTACGGGAATTTCGCCGGCGGCGGAAGCGGCCCATAGTAGGAGCGCAAACAGCACCGGTTTGAATGTGGAGCCGAATTTGCCGTTGGACAGCGATTTGATGGTAAGGATTGCGTGGTGCATGAAATCTCCTTGAAATAGTGACGAAAGGACGTGATTCGTCAATCGACGGGCTTAATCGTAGAAAAATGAAGTTACGACTACGTTTGTGGAGCCGTACAAAAAGACCGCGTCACTTTTGTGGAAAACGAGTGTCCGTGCAGCCGCAAAAGCGAGCAATGTTGACAACATGCCTAAAAACGTCAACACACTCTTGGTGGCCAATCGTGGTGAGATTGCGCTACGTGTAGTGCGCACCGCCCGCGAAATGGGGATTCCCACGGTGGCGGTGTATGCCGAACAGGACCGTCATGCGCAATATGTGCAGATGGCCGATGACGCGTATCTGCTGTCGGGCGACACCTACAAAGACACGTATCTCAACGAGGATCTGCTCATCGACATTCTGCACCGCAGCGGTGCCGATGCGGTGCATCCGGGTTATGGCTTCCTTTCCGAGGTGGCGAGTTTCGCGCAGAAGGTGATCGATGCCGGCGCGACATGGGTCGGCCCGAATCCGAAAGCGCTGGTCGATCTGGGAGACAAGATCACCGCACGGCGAGTGGCGACCTTCGCCAAGGTCCCGCCGGTGCCGGGCATCTCGCATTCGATTTCCGACATGCGCCTGCTGCTCGACTTCGCGCATACGCACGGCTATCCGCTGATGTTGAAGCGCACCGACGGCGGTGGCGGCCGTGGCATCACGCTGGTGCGCAACGACGATGAACTTCGCGGATTCTACATGAATCATGACGCGCTGCAGGGCGGCGACCTGAACGAATACTTCGTGGAACGCTTCATCGACAAGGGCCGTCATGTGGAGACGCAGTGCGGCCGCGATACGCATGGCAACTTCACCGTGTATTCCACGCGCGACTGCTCCGTGCAACGCCGCAATCAAAAGCTGGTCGAAGAGGCCCCGGCGCCGTTCCTGCCCGACACCGTGATGGAACAGCTCGCCCGTTACTCCCGCAACCTGTTCGAAGCCGTGGGCTACGTGGGTCTGGGCACCTGCGAATTCATGGTGACCGAGCAGGGCAAGGTGTACTTCCTGGAGGTCAATCCGCGTCTGCAAGTCGAACATACCGTCAGTGAGGAGGTATGCGGGCTTGACCTGGTGCGCGAGCAGCTGACGATTGCGAACGGCGGTGAACTGACGGTGGAGCATCCGATTCGAGGCCATAGTTTCGAGCTGCGCCTCACCTGCGAGGATCCGGCCAAGAACCTGACACCGAGCTCCGGCACGCTCACCGCGTTGCGTTGGCCGTCCGGTCCGGGCATCCGCGTGGATTCCGGTGTGCTTGAAGGCGACACCATTTCACCGAAGTTCGATTCGATGATGGGCAAGCTCGTCGTTACCGCCTCCGATCGGGCGAACGCCGTGGCCCGCGTGCGTCGTGCGTTGGAGGAGCTGAACATCGAGGGCGTGCCGACGCCGGTCAGCCTGTTCGAACGAATCTTCAACGATGATGAGTTCACCGCCGAGCATGGTGCCGCGTATGACGTGAGCACGAAGTGGCTGGAACGCAAGTACCTCAATAAGGAGGCCGCCTCCTCGCACGGCGGCCAGCCGGCCTCGCTGAGCGGTGCCGCCGACGAAGGCAAGGATATCGAATCCAGCGAGACCTTCGTGATCGAAGTCAACAACCACAGGGTGTCGCTGACGGTACCGACCGACATCGTGGCGAACCTGACCGGTTCGGCCAAGGCCCGCGACGCCAAACGTGCCATCCAGCCGTTGCGCGGGCAGGGGCTGCATCACGTCAAACGGGGCCCGCAGGCCAGCGAAGGGCAGTCCGGCATCATTGCCTCGCCGATGCAGGCCGTGGTCACACGCATCAACGTGGCCGAGGGACAGGAGGTCGCCAAGGGCGATCTGCTGGTGGTGCTCGAATCCATGAAGATGGAGAACTACGTGTACGCGCCGGTCAAGGGCACGGTAACGAAGATCTTCGTCGGTCCGGCCAACGGCGTGGAGGCGGGGGAGACGCTGCTCACCATCAACGTGGCGGGCGCGACCCCCGAATCCAAGGACGAGGAGGCCGAGCAATGACCGATATTCTCACCAGCCCGGCCGTGCAGGATGCCGTGGATCATGTCGAAGGCTCGCAGCCGATCCGTCCCGCGGTGTTGCGTGCCGCGCAGCTTGCGCACGAGGCGGAGGACCATGCCCGCGACCGTCAGCATGTCAAAGGCAAGCTGACCGCCCGCGAGCGGCTCGATCTGCTGCTCGATACCGGTACTTTCGAGGAAATCGGCAGATTCTGCGGCGGCGACATCAACGGAGGTCAGGCGGGTGCCGCCGTCATCACCGGCTTCGGCGAGATCCACGGCCGCAAAGTGGCCGTCTATGCGCAGGACTTCTCCGTCAAGGGCGGCACATTGGGCGTGGCCGAAGGTCGTAAGATCTGCCGGCTGATGGATCAGGCACTGAATCTCAAGGTGCCGATCATCGCATTGATCGATTCCGGCGGCGCGCGCATCCAGGAGGGCGTGGCCGCGCTCACGCAGTACGGTCACCTGTTCACGAAGACCTGCGAGGCAAGCGGATTCGTACCACAGCTTTCGCTGATTCTCGGTCCGTGCGCCGGTGGTGCCGTGTACTGCCCGGCGTTGACCGATCTAATCATCATGACTCGCGAGAACTCCAACATGTTCGTCACCGGTCCGGATGTGGTCAAGGCGGCCACCGGCGAGGTGATCAGCATGGAGGATCTGGGTGGCGGCCATGTGCACAACACCACCTCCGGCGTGGCCCACTATCTGGGCGAGGATGAGGCCGATGCGATCGACTATGCGCGCACGGTGCTCGCCTACCTGCCGTCGAACTCCGATCTCACACCGCCGACCTACGCGTATGCGGCGACCAGGGCCGACCGGGACGTAGCCAGAAGGCTTGCCGACGTCGTACCGGAAAACGACCGGCAGCCCTACGACGTGCTCGATGTGATCCGTTGCGTCGTGGACTATGGCGAATTCGTGCAGGTGCATGAGCTGTTCGCCTGTTCCGCAGTGGTCGGCTTCGCCTGCATCGACGGGCATCCGGTGGGAATCGTAGCCAACCAGCCGAATGTCAATGCGGGCATCCTCGATGTGGACTCCTCCGAAAAGGTGGCGCGATTCGTGCGTCTGTGCGATGCGTTCAACCTGCCGGTCATCACGTTCGTGGATACGCCCGGCTACAAGCCGGGTGCGCAGCAGGAGCATGCGGGCATCATCCGCCGTGGCGCGAAAGTGATCTATGCCTACGCCAATGCGCAGGTGCCGCTCGTCACCGTGATTCTGCGCAAGGCCTTCGGCGGCGCCTACATCGTGATGGGCTCCAAGTCGATCGGCGCGGATCTCAACTATGCATGGCCGTCCAGCCAGATCGCAGTGCTCGGTGCCACCGGTGCGGTGAACATCATCCATCGCAAAGACCTGCAGAAAGCCAAGGATTCCGGCAAGGACGTGGAGGCGCTCAGGGCCAAATACACGGCCGAGTACGAACGCACCACCGTCAATGCGAACCTGTCGCTGGAAATGGGCGAGATCGACGCGATGATCGATCCCGAGCAGACCCGCGAAACCATCGTCGACGCGTTGCGGCTGCTCGCCAGCAAGAAGCGCGCCCGCAAAACCACCAAGCATCACGGCAATCAGCCACTCTGACCTCTGTAATGCTGCCCCTGGTAGGGGAGCATCAACGAAATTTTTGCAATAGAAGTAAGGAACATCATGAACGCCTTTTTTCTCGATCGACTGAACAGCGAGCCGCACGCGCTCGCCTTCGCCGGCCAGTCCACGCCGTGGCCCGTGGCGCTTGCCGACCAGAGCACCAATCCGGTGCTCGACGGTGAGCTGCACGCTCATGCCGCTGCGGCACAGGCCCTGCTCTACCCGGTGGCCGCGGACCTGCTGGCCATCACGGGACGTCCGGTCGACCTGTTCGGCTTCGAGGCGAATCCGGCCCGTCTTGGCGACGCCGCATCCGCGGCGGCCAGCGTTCCGGGCATTGCGCTCACCCAGTTGGGTGCGCTGATCGACGCCGCCGAACTCGGCTACAATCCGGCCAAGGCCAAGCCGATCGCCGTGCTCGGCCACTCCCAGGGCGTGCTTGCCGTGCATATGGTTCAGGCCATCGAACAGGCCGGTTCCATCGCGGCGGCCACCGCGCAGATCGATGAGATTCTTGCGATCGCTACGCTGATCGGTGTTGCCGGAACCCGCCAGGCCCGCCAGTTGGGGCTTGCCGCCCGTCATGGCGAGGCGACTCCGATGCTGTCGGTCAAGGACATCACCCGTGCCCAAGTGGATACGCTGATCGCACGTGTTTCCGGCGTGCACGGTCCGATCGCCGTGGCCGTGGCCAATTCCGCCACGCATTACGTGCTGTCGGGCTATCCCGAAGACCTTGCCGCATTCGGCGTGGAGGTCGCCAAGGAACATAGGCGTCAGGCCAAGCTGCGTGAGGAGAAGGTGCGCGGCGGCCGTGTGTTCGATCCGGTGCTCGAATACCTTGACGTGACCCTGCCATTCCACAGCCCGCTGATGGCCGAAGCTGTTTCACAGACTGTTTCATGGGCGCAATCCTGCGGCATTGATGCCGATCATGCCCGTGAGCTTGCCGCCGAGGTGCTGTTCAACCATGTGGATTGGGCCGCCCGTGTGAGCACCCTGATGAAGTCCACCGATCCGGGTGCCTTGTGGGTACTGGACTTCGGTCCCGGCGCCACCGTGGGCAAACTGTTCTCCACCGTGGCCCAAGGTACGGGCGTCGGTGTGGTGGAAGCCTTCACCACGGCCGATCGCGGTGCGCTGTCCACCTTGGAGACCTCACCGGAACGCACCCAGAATTGGACCCGTTTTGCGCCGAGCGTCATCCATACCGCTGCCGGCGACAAGGTGCGTACCGCGTTCACCGAGCTCACCGGCAAGGCTCCGGTGTTGCTCGCCGGCATGACCCCGACCACCGTGGAGCCGGAAATCGTCGCCGCTGCCGCCAACGCCGGCTACTGGGCGGAACTCGCAGGCGGCGGCCAGGTGACCGCCAGTGTGTTCGACCGCCATGTGGCCAAACTCGAGGAGGAGCTCGAGGAAGGTCGCACCGTCGAATTCAACGCCATGTTCATGGACCGCTATCTGTGGAACCTGCAGTTCGGTTCCCAGCGCATCGTGCCGAAGAAGCGTGCCAGCGGCACCCCCATCGACGGCGTGGTCATCTCCGCCGGCATTCCGGAATTCGATGAAGCCGTGGAACTCATCCACAGCCTCAATGCCGACGGTTTCCCGTATGTGAGCTTCAAGCCGGGCACCATCGACCAGATTCGTCAGGTCGTACGCATCGCCAAGGCCGTGGCCCCCGCCAAGGTACTGATCGAAGTCGAAGGCGGCTCCGCCGGCGGGCATCATTCCTGGGAGTCTCTTGACGATCTGCTGCTGAGCACCTATGCCGAAGTGCGTGAACAGTCCAATCTCGTGCTCGTGGCCGGTGGCGGCATCGGTACGCCGGAACGCGGCGCCGACTACATCACCGGTGAATGGTCCACCGAATACGGTCGTCCGCTCATGCCGGTGGACGGCGTGCTTGTCGGCACCGCCGTCATGACCGCCAAAGAGGCTCACACCAGTGCGGAAGTCAAGCGGATGCTCGTCAACACTCCGGGCATCGACGCCAAGGGAGCCGCCGGCGATCCGTTCGCCCCGCTGGGTGAGCAGTGGGTGCCGAGCGGCCAGGCCTTGGGCGGGGTGACCTCCGGACTGAGCCACCTGCATGCCGACATCTACGAGCTGGAGAACTCCTCCGCCCGCTGCGGCCGTCTGTTGGTGCGCGTCATGAAGCATCCCGAGGAGCTGGAAAGCCGTCGCGAAGAGATCATCGAGGCGCTGAACGCCACCGCCAAGCCGTATTTCGGTGATTTGAAAACCATGACCTACCTTCAGTGGGCCCGGCGTTTCGCCGACCTTTCCTTCCCATGGGCCGACGAGACCTACGCCGACCGTTTCCTGCACCTGCTGCAACGCATCGAAGCGCGTGTCACCGAGCAGGAAAGCGGTGAGTTCACGTCGCTGTTCGCCTCCCGCGTCGACGTGCAGGCCGATCCGCACGCCGCCATCGCCAAGCTGGGCGAAGCCTATCCGCAGGCCGATGAGCTGACCGTCACCCCGATGGACGAGGCCTGGTTCCCGACCTTGGTGCGCGAGTATCCCAAGCCCATGCCGTTCGTGCCGGTCATCGACAACGATCTGTTGCGCTGGTGGGGTCAGGACCAACTATGGCAGTCGGAGGACCCCCGCTACTCCGCCGATTCGGTGCGTATCATTCCGGGTCCGATCTCCGTTGCCGGCATCACCACCGTCGACGAGCCGGTGGCCGACATCCTCGGCCGGTTCGAATCGGCCATGGTGCAGCGTGTCGCCGCGCATGACGTTGCGAAAGACCTGAGTGCCTTCGCGCAGCTGGGTGCCGCGACTTGCGCCGAGGAGTTCATCCGCAAGTCGCCGAACATCTCCTGGGTCGGCCATCTTATGGCCAATCCGGCGTACGGCACCGATAACGGCGACGCCGATTATGAAATTCGTAAGGTCGGCACGAACGGCAACGTCGAACAGTACGATCTCGACATCCATCTCGACACCTACTGGGACAACGATCCGGACGGCGGCGCCTCCAAGCATGCCGTGCGTGACATCGTGATCCCGCTCAACGTCAACGGCACCGAATCCGGTCTGTTTCCGGTCGTGGACCGCGACCGCCTGCCGGAACATGTGTATCGCATGCTCGCCGACACCGCAGGCATCGGCAACATCGCCATCACCGGCGACAAGCTCACCGCCATGCCGACGATCGAACGAATGGAAGACGCCGCCGACCGTCCGTTCGGCGAAGCGCACACGCAGTATACGTTGTCGGCCAACCTCGGCTTCGACCATGAAGCGGCCACCGGTGGTGCGCTGCCGAACGACCTTGTGCCGTCCCGCATCGCCCCCGATGCGCTTGTCGGACCGGCATGGCCGGCCATCTATGCGGCCCTCGGTTCCGTATATGTCAAGGGCTTCCCGGTCATCGAAGGCCTGCTCAACGCCGTGCATCTCGACCATCTTGTGGAACTCGAGGTGAACGAGGACGAACTCCTCGAACACACCGGCGAAACGATCGCCCTCACCAGCTGGGCCGAAGACTACTTCGAGTCCGCTTCCGGACGTGTCGTGACCATCCACGTCACCCACACCGCCGAAGACGGCACCCTGCTGGCCAATGAAACCGAGCGTTTCGCCATCCGCGGCCGCGCATACTCCGACGCATTGCCGCCGGAAGCGCCGGATTACGGCGGGCTCGATGCCGAAATCGAAAGCACCCCGCGCCGTCTGCTACGCCGTGTCACGGTGACCGCCCCGCACGAGATGACCGCCTTCGCGCGCACCTCCGGCGACTTCAATCCGATTCACACCTCCCATCGCGGCGCCGCAGTCTCCGGCTTGACGGCCCCGCTGGTACACGGCATGTGGCTGTCCGCGACCGCGCAGTACGCGGTGCAGGCGCTCGACGACAAGGGCGCACATTATGAGATCGCCGGCTGGACCTACAACATGTACGGCATGGTGCAGCTTGACGACGAAGTGGAAATCTCCATTGAGCGTGTGGGTCGTGTGGCCCACTCAGGCATGGTGCTGGAAGTGACCAGCCGCATCGACGGCAACATCGTCTCCCGCGCGACCGCCATCGTGCGCGCGCCGAAGTCCGCCTTCGTCTACCCCGGTCAGGGCATCCAGAAGCAGGGCATGGTGCTCGATGAGCGTGCCAAATCCGCTGCCGCCCGCGACGTATGGGAGCGTGCGGACAAGCTCACCCGCAGCAGGCTCGGCTTCTCGATTCTCGCCGTCGTACGCGATAATCCGAAGGAGCTGACCGCCAACGGCGTAACCTACCGTCATCCGGAAGGTCTGCTCAACCTTACCCAGTTCACGCAAGTGGCGCTCGCCACCGTGGCCTTTGCCCAGACCGCGCGTCTGCGCGAAGCCGGTGCCGATATCTGGCCGGCCTATTTCGCCGGTCATTCGCTGGGCGAATACAATGCGCTGAGCTCCTTTGCGAACGTGATCCCGCTGGAAACCGTGCTTGAGCTCGTGTTCCACCGTGGTTCCACCATGCACCATCTCATTCCTCGCGATGAGAAGGGCCGTTCCAACTACCGCATGGGTGCGCTTCGCCCGAATCAGTTCGGCGTGGGCGACGACGGCGTGCGTGAGTACGTCGAGTCCATCGCGAAGGCCTCGGGTGAGTTCCTTGAGATCGTGAACTACAACCTTGCCGGACAGCAGTATGCCGTGGCCGGCACCATCGCGGGCTTGAAGGCGCTGCAGGCCGATGCCGCCCGCCGCGTCGCCGAATGCGGAGGCAAGCCGGCGTTCATGCTGGTGCCGGGCATCGACGTGCCGTTCCATTCCACGCTGTTGCGCAAGGGCGTGCCGGAATTCCGCGACAAGCTCGACGCATTGCTGCCGGCGTACATCGACTATCGCGGCCGCTTGGTCGGTCGCTATATCCCGAATCTGGTGGCTGCCCCGTTCGCGATGACGAAGGAATTCGCGGCCAGGATTCTCGAGGTTGTACCATCCGAACGGATCAAGGCCGCGCTCGACGATCCGCAGGTATGGGATTCCTACGCCGAGGACGATCAGAAGCTCGGCCGACTGCTGCTCACCGAGCTGCTGTCGTGGCAGTTCGCTTCGCCGGTACGTTGGATTGAGACGCAGGCCCTGCTGTTCTCTTCCGTGGAGCAAGGCGGTTGCGGTATCGAGGAATATGTTGAGGTCGGTCTCGGCAATGCCCCGACGCTTGCCAATCTTGGTGCCAAGACCCTGCGACTGCCGCAGTTCTCGGGTCGTGACGTGACCGTCTATAACGTCGGTCGCGATGAGGGCCGCGTATACATGACCGATTCCGATTCGCTCGTTGCGCAGGATGATGCCGACGATTCCGCCGTTGCCGAGATGTCCACACAGACGGTCGTACAGACGGCCGCGCAGGCTGCCACTCAGGATGCTTCCCCGGCTCAGCCTGCCGCCGCACCTGCATCGGTTGCAGCCGCTCCGTCGGCTCCCGCCGGTGCCCCGTCCGGTGCGAACGTCGCCGACATGCCGTTCAATGCGGCCGACGCCATCGCCATGTTGCTGGCCTATTCCGCCAAGGTGCGCCCGGACCAGATCGGCGATTCCGATACCACCGACACCCTGACCAATGGCGTTTCCTCTCGCCGTAACCAGTTGCTCATGGACATCAGCTCCGAACTGGGAGTGGCTTCGGTCGACGGTGCCGCCGAGGCGACCGTCAAGGCGTTGAGCGCTCTGGTGAACAAAGTGGCGCCGAACTATAAGGCTTTCGGGCCGGTGCTTGCCGACATCGTACGCGACCGTGTCCGTGGCCTGTTCGGCGCGGCCGGTGTAAAACTCGGCCAGATCGCCAAGCGTGTGACCGACACCTGGCAACTCGGCGAAGGATGGGCCAGCCATGTGGTGGCCGCTCTCGTGCTCGAGACCCGCGAGGGCGCCAGTTCGCGCGGCGGTGATCTTGCCTCGCTGACGGCCGCCGCGGCTTCCAATGCCGCCGAGGCCAATGCGCTGATCGATGCGGCCGTGCAGAAGGTCGCCTCCGACAGGGGTGTGGCTGTGTCCATGCCGAGCGCCGGTGGTGCGTCCGGTGGCGCAGTGGTCGATTCCGCGGCTCTGGACGCATTCGCGGCCAAGGTGACCGGTGCCGACGGCGTGCTCGCCTCCACCGCCAGATTCGTGTTGGACCAGCTGGGTGTTGCCGCGCCGGTGGCCGACGAACCAGCTGATGAGGGTTCGGCCGTGGTCGCCGCCGTCGAAGCCGAGCTTGGCTCCGACTGGCCGAAGCAGGTCGAACCACGGTTCGATGCCCGCAAGGCCATACTGTTCGATGACCGTTGGGCCTCCGCACGTGAGGACCTCGCCCGTGCCTACTACGACAACGACGCTTCCATTCTGGACGGCGGTTTCGTCGGGCTTGGCAAGGCCATTGCCGCCGAAGCCGATTGGTATGCGGACAGGATCGCGTCCGAGGGGGAGACCACGCGGTCCGCCCTCGCCACGGCCTTCCGGCATGTGGCCATCGAAGCGCTCAACGGTATCTCCGATGACGCTTCCGCCAGCAGGTTCGCAGGCGATGTCGCCGTCGTGACCGGTGTGGCTCCGAACTCCATCGCCGCTCAGGTCGTCAACGGCCTGCTTGCCGGGGGTGCGACCGTCGTCGCCACTTCGCACAGTTTCAAGCCGAGCGTGAAGGCGTGGGCCAAGCAGACCTATCGTGAACATGCCGCAGGCGACGCCAGGCTGTGGCTGGTGCCGGCGAACCTCTCCAGCTACCGCGATGTGGACGCGCTCGTGCAGTGGGTCGGCAACGTGCAGAAGAAGACCTCCGGCGCAACCACCACCATCCTCAAGCCTGCCTACGAGCCGAGCCTGTTCTTCCCGTTCGCCGCGCCGCCGGTGCATGGCACTTTGGCTGACTCCGGCGAGTTGTTCGAATCCCAGGCCCGCCTCATGCTGTGGGGCGTGGAACGTGCGATTGCCGGTCTTGCCAAGATCGGCGCCGACACCGACGTGCAGCATAAGCTGCATGTGATTCTGCCGGGTTCGCCGAACCGTGGCATCTTCGGCGGCGACGGCGCGTACGGTGAGGTGAAGAGTTCGTTCGATGCGATCGTGAACCGTGCCCGTGCCGAAAAGGCGTGGTCCGGCCGGGTCACATTCGCCCATCCGAAGATCGGTTGGGTACGCGGCACCGGTCTGATGGGTGGCAATGATCCGTTGGTCGCAGTGGTGGAACGTCACGGTCTGAAGACCTATTCGACCGCCGAGATCGCGGTGAAACTGCTCGATCTGGCCACTCGCGAATCTCGTGAGGAAGCCGTCAGGGCTCCGCTCGACGTGGATCTGACCGGCGGCCTGGGTGCCGAACTGATCGACATCAGGGCGCTTCGTGCCGAAGCCATGGCCGATGCCGAGGCCAAGGCCGCCGAGCAGATCGGATCGCAGGATGCAGACGGTTCCACGCCTGAGGGAACCATGCTGATCAAGGCACTGCCTTCCCCGCGTGCCCCGCGCCAGGCGGCGGTCGATCTGAAGGATTGGCAGAACGTCACCGCACGTCCGGAAGACGAAATCGTCATCGTTTCCGTGGGTGAACTGGGCCCGTGGGGCTCCGGCCGCACCCGCTTCGAAGCCGAACTCGGCATCCATGCCGACGGGCGGGTCGATCTGTCCGCGGGAGCGGTGCTCGAACTCGCTTGGAACATGGGTCTGCTGACTTGGAACGACAGTCCGAAACCGGGCTGGTACGATGCCGACGGCAACCTGGTGCCCGAAGAGGACATCGCCGAACGCTACCACGACGAAGTCGTGGCCCGTTCCGGCATCCGTCCGTTCGACGAAGGCATGGGCGGCGATTATCAGGGCGGTACCGACGAGGAGGAGGCCGAAGTCTTCCTCGATCACGATGTGACCTTCGCAGTGCCGACCCGCCAGATCGCCGAAGAGTACGTCAAGCTCGACGAAGCCCACACTTCCATCGCAGCCGATGCCGAGTCGGGCGAATGGAACGTGACCCGTCATGCCGGCTCCATGATTCGCGTGCCGCGGCGCGCAGCCATGACCCGTACGGTCGGCGGCCAGTTCCCGAAGGGCTTCGATCCGGTCAAGTGGGGCATTCCGGCCTCCATGGTCGGCGACGTCGACAAGATCGCCCTGTGGAACATCGTCACCACCGTCGACGCCTACCTGTCCGCCGGCTTCACGCCGACGGAGATTCTCGAAGCCGTACACCCGTCCATGGTGGCCTCCACGCAGGGTACCGGGTTCGGCGGCATGGCCTCCATGAGGAAGCTCTATCTGGATCGTTTCCTCAACCATGAGATTCCGACCGACATCCTGCAGGAAGCCCTGCCGAACGTCGTTGCGGCACACGTGATGCAGTCCTACATCGGTGGCTATGGCAATATGATCCAGCCGGTCTCCGCCTGCGCCACCGCCGCCGTCTCCTTGGAGGAGGGCGCCGACAAGATCGCCCTCGGCAAGGCCGACTTCGTGGTCACCGGCGCAATCGACGACATCGGTGTGGAATCCGTGATTGGATTCGGCAACATGAACGCCACCGCCAATTCAGAGGAAATGTACGCCAAGGGCATCGACGCGCGCTTCTTCTCACGCGCCAACGACCGTCGTCGCGGCGGCTTCGTGGAATCTCAAGGCGGCGGCACCATCCTGCTGACCCGTGGCGACGTCGCGTTGAAGCTGGGCCTGCCGGTCGCCGGCGTAATCGGATTCGTGCACTCCTATGCGGACGGCGCGCACACGTCCATCCCGGCTCCGGGACTGGGAGCGCTTGCCGCCGGCATGGGTGGCAAGGATTCCAAGCTGGTGCACGATTTGGCCAGACTCGGCGTGACCCCGGACGACATCGCCGTGGTCTCCAAGCATGACACGTCCACCAACGCCAACGATCCGAACGAGTCCGAGCTGCATAACACACTGGCTCATGCCATCGGCCGTACGGACGGCAATCCGTTGTTCGTGATTTCGCAGAAGTCGCTCACCGGCCATGCCAAGGGCGGTGCCTGCATCTTCCAGGTCAACGGGCTGACGCAGCTGTTCAGGTCCGGCGTGGTTCCGGCGAATGCGGCGCTCGACTGCGTCGATCCGAAGCTCGAGCGCGACGATCACATGGTCTGGCTGAGGGAACCATTGAAGATCGGTGCCGTCAAGGCGGGTCTCGCCACTTCGCTGGGCTTCGGCCACGTGTCCGGCTTCGCCGCAATCGTGAATCCGGGCGCCTTCGAAGCCTCCGTGGCGTACACCGCAGGTCGTGAGGCCCTGAAGACATGGCGTGAGCGCGCCAACGCACGTCTGGCCGCCGGTCAGCGCCGCCTCGAGGAAGGCATGATGGGTCGTGCCGCGCTCTATGAGCCGATCGACAACCGTCGCTTCCATGAGGACGGCCGCGGTTACGACGCCCACGAGGTCGAAAAGGCCATGCTTCTCGACCCGAACGCCCGTCTGGGAGCATCCGGCTACTTCGAGGCGTGAAGGTCGGGCTGGCTTGCACAGGCAGGCCAGCCGTCCTGTCGAAATGATTGACGAAAGCCGCCGTCGGCGGGTCGTCCGAGCCGCATTGCGGTACCGTGACGACCCGCCGACGGCGGGTTGCCGTATTGCGTAGGGAATCTCCCATTGGTTCGGCGATTGGGGGTTCCTACGATTGATGTGCGCAGGCAGCGGTCGTCGGAACGTTGCGGTTGAGGTATGAAAGGGATCGTTCAATGCTGGGCTTGGGACATGACGTGGTTGACGTGGGCGCGTTCGGCGAACAGTTGGGCTTGCCCGGCTCGCGCATGCGCGGATTGTTCTCCGCGCGCGAACTACGCCAAGCGGCGCAACGTGCGAAGGCCAAGAACGACGGTGAGACGGTGCATCTCGCCGTCCGCTGGGCCGGTAAGGAGGCTTTCCTCAAGGCTTGGTGCGAGGCGTTGGCTTTCGTGGCGAAACGTGATGCCGCCACTCCCGCACGCCCCTACACCATTGACGCTTTCCCTTGGCCGGACATCGAAATCCTTGACGATTCGCATGGCGTGCCCCATGTCTCCCTACCCCCGGAAGTGCGGTGCAAGTTGCGGGAATCCCTGGGATCGCCGCAATGCTATGCGATACACATCTCCTTGAGTCATGACGGAGCCATCGCATCGGCGGTGGCGTATATCACTGCCGACAGGGGGTGATGGGTGGCCATCAAACGTTTGAGAGTAGGTGAGAGCACGCGTCGAACCGGTTTGGTAAACGCAATGAGCCGCGCTACACTGAGTGGCAACGCAGCAACGGAAGCTGCGTAAAGACTCACAACAACGAAGTTTCCCAAAGGAGTCCGCCCATGGCCGCACGTTCCAAGTCCGACGAAGCATTCGCAAATCGTCTCGCGCAACATGGCGAGGAGCTGGAGGAACTGTTCACGAGCCTGTATGGCGATGCCGAAGCGTTGGAAAGCCTGCGGGAGCTCATGAATGAGGCCCATGCGGCCCGACCGGCCGATCTGAAGCGTCTCGACACCAAACGCGTGGCCGATCCGGAATGGTACAAGCGCGGCAACATGTTCGGCATGACCATGTACACCGACCTGTTCGCCGGAGATCTTAAGAATCTCGCCGAGAAGGTGCCCTATCTCAAGGAGCAGAAGCTTACCTACTTGCATTTGATGCCGCTGCTGAAAATGCCGCATCCGCAGAACGACGGCGGCTATGCGGTGGAGGATTTCGATTCGGTCGACCCGAGCCTGGGCACCAACGAGGATCTGGCTGCGCTCACCAAGAAGCTGCGCCGCGCCGGCATCAGCCTGTGCCTCGACTTCGTGATGAACCATACCGCATCCAGCCATCGCTGGGCCAAGGCCGCACAGGCGGGCGACCCCGAATATCAGGGCTATTACTATTGCTACGACGACCGCACCGTCCCCGATCAGTATGACGCCGTCGTACCGGAGGTCTTCCCGGCCACCGCACCCGGCAACTTCACATGGAACGAAGACATGCACAAGTGGGTGCTCACATCGTTCTATCCGTTCCAGTGGGACCTGAACTACCGCAATCCGAAGGTGTTCATCGCCGTGATGAAAAGCGTGCTGGGACTCGCGAACCTCGGTGTCGAGGTATTCCGCATCGACGCCGTGCCGTACATCTGGAAGGAGCTCGGCACCAACTGCCGCAATCTGCCACAGGTGCACACCATCGTGCGCATGCTGCGCATCGTGCTCGAATGCGTCTGCCCGGCAGTGGTGCTCAAGGGCGAGGTGGTGATGGCCCCGAAGGAACTCGCCGCCTATTTCGGCACTCCCGAACATCCCGAATGCCACATGCTGTACAACGTGTCCATCATGGTGAATCTGTGGAGTGCGCTCGCCAGCGGTGACGTGCGCCTGCTGAAGGACCAGCTCGACAAGCTCGACGCGTTGCCGGGGAACTGCTGGTTCGTGAACTATCTGCGCTGCCATGACGATGTCGGCTGGGGCCTCGACGAGCCGGAGGAGCTTCGCCTTGGCATCGATCCGCTGAAGCATAAGGAGTTTCTGTATCACTTCTATGAGGGTTCCGTACCCGGCAGTTGGGCCATGGGCGAGCTGTACAACTACGACGAGGCGTCGAAGGATGCGCGCAGCTGCGGCACCACGGCCAGCATGTGCGGCGTGGAACGTGCGCTGATCACGCACGACAGGCCATTGTTGGACATTTCGATGAAACGCGATCTGATGATGCATTCGGCCATGGCGTTCCTGCGAGGCTTCCCGATGCTGAGTTGCGGCGACGAGATCGTGCAGCTCAACGGTTGGGAATACAAGGAAGATCCGGATCGCGTCGAGGATTCCCGCAATCTGCACCGCAGTCCGTTCAATTGGGAGAATGCCGAGAAGCGCAAGCAGGCCGGCACCCTGCAGAAGCGGATGTGGGACGGTCTGAAGGGCATTCGCGAGATGCGCGACGATCTGTGTTTCGGTCCGGATGCGTGGGTTACGACGTGGGATGCGCACAATGATGCCGTATTGGCGATGGTGCGCCATGTGGAAGGACGCACGGTGCTGGGACTGTTCAACTTCTCGTCCGCACGCCAGACCGCCTACCTTGATTCCGACGGCGACATCATGCTGCCCGCCGAGGTTACCCTCGAACCCTATCAGGTCTGTGTGGCCGAAGCATAGGACAGACAGGGGAGACTTGCGATTGTTGGGGGAGTGTGTATAATGGCTCGAGTCGTTTCGTGTCGGCTCGGGCCGACGCAAGGCGGTACGCGGATGTAGCTCAATGGTAGAGCCTCAGTCTTCCAAACTGATTACGCGGGTTCGATTCCCGTCATCCGCTCCATAACGGGCTTAAGAGAAGAAGCAAGGCGTGCCTGATGGCACGCCTTTTGCATACCTGCCGTGCGATTGCGTGATGTGCCGGGTATGCTATAACTGCTGCGAGACGACGCGATGGTCGCAGGAATCGCATGTATAAATGGAGCGGAACATGGCACAGGCGAAAAGCAACAAGGCTGCGGAAGCCGTTGACGGCGCGGTTGAGACGGTCGACGTTTCCAAGCACCCGACCGCATCCATCGAACGGTCCGACCTGTCCTTGGCCGACATCGAGCGCCGCGAATCGCATCCGGGCCGTTGGGTGCTGTTCATCGTGCTGGTGCTGGCGGCCATGATCGCGCCCTACTGGTGGGGCCGCGCCATCGCGGTGAAGGACGCCACCTGGCTGGTCGCGCATCTGAGTTTTCTGAATCCCCGCGGCGTCGCGCTGATTTCGTGGACCGTCACCATCATGACGATGGCCGGCCTGGGGCTTATGGTCGCCGACGCGAAGAAATGGCTGTGGGGTACGATCTTCGTCATCGGCCTGGCCGCCGAACAGTTCGTGGCCGGCCTGTGTCTGCTGAGCTTCAACTTCTGGAATGCCACCTATGTGATGTACGGCAATGCCTCGGGGCTGGCGAATGCCGCCAATCTCGGCATCATCGCGGCCGGCTTCGGCGTGGCCGTCTATGCCGTGCTGTGGGTGGGGCTGCTGGTGTGCATCAAGAAGGAATCGAAGCTGAACGTATTGACGCGCAGCTGGGCCTCGTTCATCCTGTTTTTCGTGATCGAGCTGGGCGCGCTGGGCGTGGTGCTGTTCGGGGGGTTGCTCACCGCCGTCTGACATCGGTCCGTCCGATTCCGCGGATTCGCATCATGATGATTTGGTCCGGGCTTCGTGTATGATTGCCATTTGGCGTGTTTCGCCCGCGGATAGAGAGCGCGCCGGTATTGGGCCGGCAGCACCGCGCAGCAACATAAGGAGGATGCCGTGGCACTTACGGCTGAGGAAAAGCAGGAAATCATCAAGACTTACGCTACCCACGAGGGTGACACCGGCTCCCCGGAGGTCCAGGTTGCTCTGCTGACCAAGCGCATCGCTGATCTGACCGAGCACCTCAAGGAGCACAAGCACGATCACCATTCCCGTCGTGGTCTGCTGCTGATGGTCGGCGACCGTCGTCGTATGCTTGACTACCTCAAGCGCGTTGACATCAACCGCTACCGCTCCCTGATCGAGCGTCTGGGTCTGCGCCGATAGTATAATCTTCCGCCCGAGCGTCATACGGCGCCCGGGCGTTTTTGCATGACAGCCGCGATGAGGAAAGACAGTATGAAGGCCCAACGGTTTGGGGCGTAAGAGGTCTAGAATCAAGGATTGAGGAAAGCGACGAAGGTGCCGTCGCGTCACGCATGTTGAAATCGGTGGACGTCCGCTGAAGAGGACAACCGATAGTTGGTTAAGTAAAGTACAGAAAAAGGAGGAACCCTATGGAGGGTCCCGAAATCAAGGCTGTAGAAGCCGTTATCGATAATGGTTCATTCGGCAAGCGCACGCTGCGCTTCGAGACCGGTCGTCTCGCCCAGCAGGCGGATGGTGCCGTCGCCGCCTATCTTGATGATGATTCGATGATTCTGTCGACCACCACCGCCGGTTCCAGCCCGAAGGAGAACTACGACTTCTTCCCGCTGACCGTCGACGTGGAAGAGAAGATGTATGCCGCCGGCAAAATCCCGGGCTCGTTCTTCCGCCGTGAGGGCCGCCCGAGCTCCGAGGCCATTCTCGCCTGCCGCATCATCGACCGTCCGCTGCGTCCGTTGTTCCCGCACACCCTGCGCAATGAGGTGCAGGTCGTCGAAACCGTGCTCGCCGTCAATCCGGATGATGCCTATGACGTCATCGCACTGAACGCGGCTTCCGCCTCCACCATGATTTCCGGTCTGCCGTTCGAAGGCCCGGTCTCCGGTGTGCGTCTGGCTCTGATCGACGGCCAGTGGGTCGCCTTCCCGCGTTGGAGCGAGCGTGAGCGCGCCGTGTTCGAAATCGTGGTCGCCGGCCGCGTCGTCGAGAACGGTGACGTCGCCATCGCCATGATCGAAGCCGGTGCCGGCAAGAACGCCTGGCACCTCATCTACGACGAAGGCCAGACCAAGCCGGACGAGGAAGTCGTCGCCGGTGGTCTCGAAGCCGCCAAGCCGTTCATCAAGGTGATCTGCGAGGCCCAGGCCGAGCTCAAGAAGATCGCCGCGAAGGAAACCAAGGAATTCCAGCTCTTCCCGGAGTACACCGAGGATCTGTACAACCGTATCGACGAGATCGCGCACGCCGATCTCGATGAGGCTCTGTCCATCGCCGAGAAGCTGCCGCGTCAGGATCGCATCCACGAGATCAAGGAAGGCGTCAAGGCCACCCTCGCGGAAGAGTTCACCGACATGGACGACGCCGAGAAGGATAAGGAAATCGGCAACGCCTTCAAGGAGCTGCAGCGCCAGATCGTGCGCCGTCGTATCCTGACCCAGGATTACCGCATCGACGGCCGTGGCCTGCGCGACATCCGCACCCTGTCCGCCGAGGTGGACATCGTGCCGCGCGTGCACGGTTCCGCCCTGTTCCAGCGTGGCGAGACCCAGATTCTGGGCGTTTCCACCCTGAACATGCTCAAGATGGAGCAGCAGATCGACGCACTGTCCGGTCCGCAGTCCAAGCGTTACATGCACAACTATGAGATGCCGCCGTATTCCACCGGCGAGACCGGTCGCGTCGGTTCCCCGAAGCGCCGTGAGATCGGCCATGGCGCCCTCGCCGAGAAGGCTCTCGTGCCGGTGCTGCCGAGCCGCGAGGAGTTCCCGTACGCCATCCGTCAGGTCTCCGAGGCCATCGGTTCCAACGGTTCCACCTCCATGGGTTCCGTGTGCGCCTCCACGCTGTCCCTGCTCGCCGCAGGCGTTCCGCTGAAGGCTCCGGTCGCGGGCATCGCCATGGGCCTGGTGTCCGGTGACGTCGACGGTCAGCACATCTTCAAGACCCTGACCGATATCCTCGGTGCCGAAGATGCCTTCGGCGACATGGACTTCAAGGTCGCCGGCACCTCTGAATTCATCACCGCCCTGCAGCTCGACACCAAGCTCGATGGCATTCCGGCCGACATTCTGGCCTCTGCCTTGCAGCAGGCCAAGGAAGCCCGCACCACCATCCTCGAGGTCATCAACGAGTGCATCGACGGCCCGGCCGAGATGAGCCCGTTCGCGCCGCGCATCATCACCACCACCGTTCCGGTCGACAAGATCGGCGAGGTCATCGGTCCGAAGGGCAAGATGATCAACCAGATCCAGGAAGAGACCGGCGCCGAGATCGCCATCGAGGATGACGGTACCGTGTTCATCTCTTCCGAGGGCGGCGAAGGCGCCGAAAAGGCCAAGGAGATCATCGACTCCATCGCCAACCCGCACGTGCCGGAATCCGGCGAGACCTACAACGGCAAGGTTGTGAAGACCACCTCCTTCGGTGCCTTCGTGAACCTGACCCCGGGTACCGATGGCCTGCTGCACATCTCCCAGATCCGCAACCTGGCCAACGGCGAGCGTATCGACGCCGTCGAGGACGTGCTCAAGGAAGGCGACACCGTTGAGGTGATCGTGCAGGGCGTCGACGACCGTGGCAAGATCAGCCTCGCCATCCCGGGCTTCGAGGATCAGGAATCCTCCGCACCTCGCCGCGAGCATGGCGACCGTTCCGATCGTGATGACCGTCGTGGCGGCCGTGGCCGCCGTGACGATCGCCGTTCCGATCGTGACGACCGTGACTACGATGATCGTCCGCGTCGTCGCCGTTCCGATCGTGACGACCGTGATTATGATGATCGTCCGCGTCGCCGTCGCGAACGTGACTATGACGATCGTGACGACCGTGACTACGATGATCGTCCGCGTCGCCGTCGTTCCGATCGTGACGATCGCGACTACGACCGTGATGACCGTCGTTCCGACCGTCGTGGCGGCCGTGGCCGCCGTGATGACCGCAATCCGCGTTACGCCGCCGACGAGAACTACGACGAGTACCGCGCCGATCGCGAAGAGCGTTCCGAACGCCCGCGTCGCCGCATTCGTCGCGACTTCGATCCCTTCGAGGACTGATGGCAAAGGCTGATAGCTAGAGGCTTCATCGCAACGAACGCGTGGAGGGCCGCCCTGACTGATTCGGGGCGGCCCTCCACGCGTTTGTCATTGCGTGGCAATCATGGTGCCGCCCTGCATATCGGAGTCGGATGCCATTTGGGATGAAATAGGCAAGATAGTACAATGTGTAGGGTCTATGCGAAGATAGTCAAGGAAATAATAAGCTAAAGGTAAGGATTGGCGATGAATATTGGCATTATTATCGCGGTCGTCGTAATTGTTCTTATTGTGCTGTGGGCCATTTCCGCTTATAACGGCTTGGTTACCTTGCGTAACCGCGTCAAGAACGGTTGGGCGCAGATCGACGTGCAATTGAAGCAACGTGCGGATCTCATCCCGAACCTTGTCGAAACCGTCAAGGGCTATGCCAGCCACGAATCCGAGGTGTTCACCCAGGTGACCCAAGCACGTGCGGGCGTGGTGCAGGCGGCTCAGTCCGGCGACGTGGCACAGCGCATTCAGGCCGAAAATCAGCTCAGCCGTGCACTGGTCAACCTGCAGGCCACCGCCGAGGCATATCCGGAACTGAAGGCCAACGAAAACTTCATGGATCTGCAGTCCCAACTCAAGTCCCTCGAAGAGAAGATCGCCTACGCCCGTCAGTTCTACAACGATGTGGTACAGAAGTACAACACCCGGATCGAAGTCGTGCCGACGAACATCATCGCAGGCCTGTTCCACTTCGAGCAGGCGACGTACTTCCAAGTCGACGAAGCCGATCGCCAGACGCCTCAGGTCAAGTTCTGACCGATACCCCCTAAGCCTCATCCGCAATGTGGATGAGGCTTTTGCGTCCGTCCGGTTTTTCACGGCTTCACACGGAAAGGAGTGCCGATGAAGTTCAGACACATGCTTACCAGCGCCATCACCGCCATAATCATCAGCGTAATAGTGGTGGGTGGCATCATCGTGGTCTTCGAGGCCAACGGCGACGAGCCCGATATGAGCTACAAAACGCTTGATCTGGATGCGCAGATTACGGCCGACGGCGATTTGAGGGTCACGCAGCATATCGATGTGACGCTTCGCGATCGCAGCGATGACGACTACGAACGTCCATGGAAACAGCTGTACCAGCAGTATGATCTTTCCGAAGATGCGATCACCAACATCACCGACATCAGCGTATCCGACCCGTTCACCGGCAAGGAATATCCGCAGGGAAGCATTGCCATTCCGAGCAACTATTCCAAGCTGGAATGGAACGAACAGCATGCCGGGCAGTGGTATATCGCCGACGTGACCCAGGGTGATTCCAATCCGCAACCCTATGACCCGCAGACGCAAGGGTTCACGGCGAAGCATTCCAACGGTAATGGCGAATCGACTACGGCCCGGGTGGAACGGGAGTTGAAATCCGATTCCGCCGCCACTTCCGCCCAGCATCGTACCGTGGAAATCGGCTGGAACATTCCCTCGATTTCGTCGGCCAGCGGCCTGAAGTTCGACGTCAGCATGACCTTCAAGAATGCGGTTACGAGATACAAGGACGTCACCGCCATGCAGTGGGAGCCGTTCGGCAAGAAGAACCGGATTCCGATCGGTAAGGTGACCGGTACGCTCACCTTCCCCGATGGCGCCACCAGCAAGAACACGTGGGGTTGGCTGCACGTCACGCGCGCGAATTCTACCGATCGCGGCAAGAATGGTTCGCTCGTGTTCTCCGCCGATGACATACGATCGGGCGATTATCTTGACATCGTGGCCATGTTCGATTCCACGTTGGCCGGCAATGTGGCGCGCACGTCGGGCAAGGACGCCAAGAGCACGTTCATGAAGATCGAAACGCAGGACGAGAAGGAATGGCGTGACGAACAACGTCACTCCGCCAGAATGCGCGTATTGAGCTGGGTGGTCACGGGCGCGCTCGGCATCATATTGTGCATACTGGGCATGATTGGCGCCATTCGCAGCATCAAGGCATCGCAATACCATGGTGGCATCGAGTATTGGCGTGACCCGCCGGACATGTCTCCGGCCAGCGCGGCCAAGCTGATGGGGGTGTTGGCCGGACCGTCCGGACTTGGCGGGAGGGACTCGAGCATTCGTAACCGCCAGATGAGTTCGACCGTCATGTCGTTGGCCTCAAAGGGGGCAATCGCCATCTATCCCGGACCTGCGGAGCTGTATGTCGGTTATGACATGTCCGCTACCAGCGCAACGACGTTGGCGGCGATGATCGCGTCGAACGGCAAGGAATCGGAGCTGCGCAAGTCCAGCACCGTGGTGATTTTGCCGGTGGTCTACGACAATGTCGAATCATTGAATCTCAGCCGATCCGAGCGGGCCGCACTGGACATTCTGGTCAAGGCCGCAACGCTGACCGGCAGCAGGGTCTACGATCTCAAGGCCATGAAGAGCGCATTGGGGAAGTACAGCAAGGCCTACAAACTGCAGGAAGCCTTCGACAGAGCCTGCGACAAGGAATTCGGCAGGCTTGGTGCCACGCAGAGCACCGGTTACGGTTCGCGTATGTGCGGCGTGTTTGGCATTCTGCTCAGTCTTGTCATGACGGTCAGGTTCGTCAGTTCGGGAAGCGAGTTGGCGTTGGCGCTCGTGGAATGCCTGCCGATCATGGTGGTGTCGATATTCATCATCAAGATCACACGTTCCACCGCCATCACCGAGGCGGGGCAGCAGTATGCCGGTCAGGTGCAGGGGTTGAAGAACTACCTGGAGGATTTCAGCGATTTCACCGACCGCAACGTACTCGACCTGACCCTGTGGGGTCGTTACATGGTATACGCGACGGCGTTCGGCATTTCCGCGAAGGCCGCCGCGCAGTTGGCTAAGGCCTACCCTGAGGTGACCGATCCGGAATGGTTGGATCAGAACGCCGCGTCCTCGTACCTGTACTGGCCGTGCCGTTCGTATTCACTCACGTCGGGATCCGCTTTCGCCTCGGCGGCCGGATCGTTCGATGCATCGGCGTTCAGCGCGAATTATGGCGATTTCGGAGCGCAGCTGAATTCCAGCTTCTCCGACATTCGCTCCACCATGGCCGCGACTGCGCCGTCATCATCCAGCGGTGGTTCCGGTGGCGGCTTCTCCGGTGGTTCCGGTGGCGGCTTCGGCGGTTCGTCCGGTGGCGGTGGCGGCGGCTCGTTCGGCGGACGCTGATCGGCCACTGAGACCGCGTATGGAAAGCCTACCTTTCGCCTAGGGCGATTGGTAGGCTTTGCTGTTGGAGGGCAGGGATTTCCGTAGAAATCCATGCTGGTAAGACAAGGCTTCTTTGAAGGAGAAGACATGACCCTGTTCCGCAATCTCGGACCGTTCCGCACCACCGCCATCGGTCACGGTGAAATGCCGCTGACCATCGAAAACAACCGTGGCCATGACATCGGCATCGAAACGCTGCACGCCTCACTGGACGCAGGCTGCCGCCATATCGACACCGCCTGGGCCTACTACACTCCGGGTGAGGAGGAGCAGACCGGTGAAAAGCTGGTGCGTGAGGCCCTGGAAACCTGGCATGGCCCGCGCGACGAGGTCACCGTGGCCACCAAGGTCGGTCTTCGTCGTGCGTGGGAGGGCGACAAGCCGGTGTGGCCGCGCGATGGCAAGCCGGAGCATCTCATCGCATACGGCAAGCAGTCCGCGCAGGCGCTCGGCGTCGATTCGATTGACTTGCTGTACCTGCACCGTCATGATCCGGAAGTGCCGTACAACGAGTCCTGCGAAGGCATCAAGGCATTGCTCGATCAGGGTGTGGCCCAGTGGGCGGGCGTTTCCAACGTGAGCATCGAGCAGTTGAAGATCGCGCAGGAGATTCTCGGCGACAAGCTCGTAGCCGTGCAGAACCAGTATTCCCCGATTCACCTGGAGACGCAGGATACGCTGGACTACTGCGCCGAAGCCGGCCTGGCGTTCGTATGCTGGAGCCCGCTCGGCGGGTATCGCCACCCGTATGATGAGCACCTGTTCGACCCGTTCCGTGAGGTAGCGGCCAAGCATGACGTGAGCTACCAGCAGGTAGTGCTCGCTTGGGAGCTTGCCAAAGGCGATCATATGTTCGTGATTCCGGGAGCGCACCGCCCCGAAACCATTCTCGACTCCCTGAAGGCCGATGAGCTTGAGCTCACCGATGAGGAGCTTGCCTTCCTCGGCTGAGCGTCTCCGTCGATCTGCCTTTTGACGTCTTTCGTAGCCGTAATCAGCATGGTTGCGGTACGGGTTTGCGGCGCCAAAGACGGCAAAAGGCAGCGGGCTTACAGGATGGCGATGGCAAAGTCCGCAAGGAGCTTGATGCCGTAGAGCATCACCACGGCACCGCACGCCCGGTTCATGAAGCCGATGACCTTCGGGCTGAACTTATGGCTGAACACCGAAATCAGCAACGTAAGCCCGATGAACCATAGTGCGGAAGCGATTTCCACGCCCGTGATGAACGGCGTGGACTGCGACATGGTGAGCGTGGCGCTGAAGGCGCCGAGCATCAGCGTGCCGTCGATGATGGCCTGCGGGTTGAGCCATGTCACCACGCCGGCGGTGATGATGGTGCTCAGCAGTTCGTTATCGCCGCCGAAGCGTGACGCCACCTGATGCGCCGTATTACGGGACTGAGCGATATTGTCGGAAGACTGGCCTTGCTTTCTGGCGAACAGCAATCCCGCACCGATATGGAGCACGACCAGCCCGCCGACGGCCAGAACACCCAGGCGCAGCAGGTCGTAACGTTGCATCAGCTTGCCGATGCCGAAGAAGCATGACAACGACAGCGAAACATCAAAGACCAATACGATCAGGGCGGTCAGCAACGCACGTCGGCGCGGCTTGGTCAGCGCCGAATTGATGACGAACAGATTCTGCATGCCGATCGGTGCGGTATACGCCAATCCCAGCGTGAGACCCTGCAAAAACAATCCCATAACAACCTCAGCATTCTCACCCAAAAACGTTTGGCTGGTTTTCCTTCATCCAACCAATCTCAGCCAAATCGTCATCGCATAAAAAGGGTGTTTCATCCTTATATCGCAAAGAGATGCGCTTAAACTAGTGATTATCTTAGAGGCATAATTACGGTAGACAACCAGCCAAAGTCTTGAAGTTGGTCCAACCAAGCGACCAACTTGGCCGAATCGACCGCAAGGAGGGTCATGGCACGTGTCGCCCCACTGAACATCGACTGGAAGCCGAGTCGTGAATCCGGCAGGCCCATCACCGAGCAGATCGTCGACTACATGTGCGAACAGGTGTCGAGCGGCAACTGGGCCATCGGTTCGAGGCTTCCGTCGCAGCGTGCCCTGGCCGAATGGTTCGGCGTGAACCGTTCCACCATCATCGCGGCCATCAACGAACTGTCGGATTACGGCATCGTCGAAGGGCAGCATGGCGCGGGCACGAGAATCGTCAGCAATACGTGGTCGCTGATGCTGCCAGGCGCGCCGGACTGGGCCGATTATGTGGGCTCCGGCTTTTTCAGGGCGAACAACGCCACCATCCAAGCCATCAACCGCTACGAATTCGTGCCGAACATGACCCGCATCGGCACCGGCGAACTCGACCCACGGCTTTTTCCCAAAGCCATGTGGAAGCAGGTGCTCGGCGAGGCGGCGAACGAGATCGATTCGCTCGGCTACCCGCCGCCGGAAGGACTGCCCGCATTGCGTGAGGCGATCGCCGCACACATGTGCGCCACGGGCATCGAATGCACGCCGGCGCAGGTGCTGGTGACGAGCGGCGCATTGCAGGCGTTGCAGATGATCTCCATGAGCCTGCTGCCGGCGAACTCCATCGTCTATGCGGAATCGCCGAGCTACGTCAAGTCGTTGCAGATCTTCCAATCGGCCGGCATGCGTCTGAAAGGCGTGCCGATGGATGCCGACGGCTTGGATGTGGCCGCGTTGCAACGGCTGTTGCTGGGGCAGGAGGCCGTAACGTCATCATCCGGCCTGCCATCCGACCATCTGCCGTCGGCCACAACGAGGAAGCATGCGGAGAACGCCATTCTGTACACGATTCCGACCAATCATAATCCGACAAGCATCACCATGAGCGAGCGGCGGCGGCATGAACTGATCGCATGTTGCGTGGCCAACCGTCTGCCGATCATCGAGGACGGTGCCTACCGCGACCTGGTATTCGACGGTGAAGCGCCACTGCCGTTGAAGGCGCTTGACGAGACCGGCATGGTGATTACGCTCGGCAGTGCGTCGAAGGCGCTGTCTCCGGGACTGCGCATCGGTTGGATCGTGGCGAACGAGCCGATCGTGCAACGCCTCGCCGACGTGAAGATGCAGATGGATTACGGCGCGAGCGTCCTGAGCCAGTGGACGTTCACCCGCTTCCTGAGTTCCGGTCTGTACGACGAATACGTTGCGGGATTGAAGATCGAGCTTCGTCGGCGGCGTGACCGCGCATTGGAGACGTTGCGCAAGACGATGTCGGGACTTGCGCATTGGACCGCGCCGCATGGTGGCTTCTACATCTGGCTCACCTTCGACCGTTCGATGCGCATGAATCGCCTGTTCCAGGAGACCGCGGAACGCGGCGTACTGCTTAATCCGGGCGACATCTACGATTTCGCAGCCGACAATTCCCTGCGTCTGAGCTACTCCTACACCACGCCGGAGGAGTTCGCCGCCGCCGTGGACGTACTGGCGGCGGTCGCCCGAGAGTTGGGATAAGCCGATATGACGCGATTTTCCGGTTGATTGACGCATTTGCGGGTGTTGCCGCAAGGGAATCCATGGCGTAATAGGCCTTGTAGCCATACAAGAGAGGAGAACGTCATGGCTGGTCTTAACAAGGAAATCAATTTGCCGCGCGGCGTCGCGCTGGCGGTCGGTATGGTGCTTGGCTCGGGCATGCTGGGCCTGCCCGGTATCGTGGTTGCCGCGGTCGGATCCCGGATGGCGATCGCCAGCTGGCTTGCCGTCATCCTGGCCATGGTTCCGATGGTCGCTATTTTCAGCAGACTCGGCAGCCGCTACACTACGGCCGCCGGGCTTACCGAGTACGCTCGCATCGCTTTCGGCCCTTGGGCCGCGGATGCGACCTCCGTTCTTTTGTGGGGAACGTATGCGATTGGCATTCCGGCATTGGCATGGGTCGGCGGCGCCTACGTGTGCAGCCTGTTCGATATTGCGCAATATCCATGGGGACTCGTATGCGCGTTGATGATTCTGCTGGCGTCCACCATCGTCAATCTGCTGGGTACACGCCTGACGGCATTGATCAACACCATCTCGCTGTGGATGATTGCGGCACTGATCTGCATATTGGTCGGCACGCATCTTGATTTGCTGGTCCTCGGCATCCGCGAGCTGCCGTCGATCACGACCGGATTCGACCTGTCCGGCCTGATTTCCGGAGCGGGTCTGATCGTCTGGGCGTTTCTCGGCTGGGAGAACATGTCCTTCAGCGCGGAGGAGTTTCGCAACCCCAAACGCAACATTCCAATGACCTATTGGATCAGTTTCGCAGTGGTATCCGCGCTGTATTTGGCGCTGGCGTTCGTGGTCAACGGTGCTGAAATCGCCGGTACGCACATCACAGGCGCTTCCGGTCTGACCTCGCTGCTGCCCGATGATTGGAAAGCCGTGATCACGGTGCTCATCGTCATCGCCATTCTCGCCAACGCGAACTCATGGGTTCTGGGAGCAAGCCGGCTCACCTTCTCGGCCGGGCGCAACGGACTGCTTCCCGGCATCTTTACGAAGACCAACCGCAATGGCGTGCCCGTCAATGCGCTGATCGCCATGCAGGCCATCTATACGGGCGTTATCGTCATCGCCGGGCTTCTGCATCTCAAGGCCGATAACCTGGTGGGCATTGTCAGCCAAGATTTCATCGTGCTGTACGTCGTGTCCATCATCGCATTCATCATCAGCGAGCGGAACGAAGGCGGGGTATCAGGTGCCTCCTGGTTGATCGCATTGCTGTCGCTGGTCCTATGCGGCATTATCCTGACCGGCTTCACATGGTGGATCCTGTATCCGACGATGCTGGTGGCGGTGGGTGCCGCGGTTCATCGTCGCCGCATGCGACGGGGAAAATGACGATGGGTCGTCGGAAGGCTTAAGAACAAGGCGTTTTCGGGGCTATTGACGGAGTGTGCCGTTTGGTGGGTTTCCTAAGGAATCCGCCAAACGGCTCCGTTCGTTTCGGAGTTGGAATTGGCGGGGCGTCATGCCGAAAAGCCGGAGAAAATGACGTCTCATAAGGTCGGTATCCGAAAAACCGACGGCATGGGCAATCGAATCGATGCGCATGGTCGTGGATATGAGAAGGGACTGCGCCATAAGAAGTCGTTCGCGCAATATCCATTGATGGGGAGTGGTTCCCCATTCCTTGAATTTTCGTTCCAAGGTCCTTACGGACATTCCCAATGCCGCGGCGAGGTCGCCTGCTTTCCATGGATGCTCCGGATGCGCGAGGAACAGCATGCGTAGGTGGTCCAGATCGCTGTCGAACCGGTGTTGTGACGAAGAGGTGGCATCGGCGATCTGGATATGGCTTCCGCTGCGTTCCAGCGTCACCGCCATCTGTTTGGACACCGATTCGGCGATCGCGTCGCCGAGTAGTTGACGGGTGATGCTGAGACATGCATCCGTTCCCGCACTGGCGCCTGCGGAGGTCCAGATGTTGTCTTGCTGTACGTACAGGACATTGTGCCTCACATTGATTGCGGGGTACTGCTCGCCGAGTTGTTCGCAGTACTGCCAGTGGGTGGTGGCGATCCTACCGTCAAGCATGCCGCAGGACGCCAGCCAGAAGGCTCCGGTGCATAGTGAGACCAATGTGGTTCCCTGGCTGTGCGCATGCTGAAGGAACGTGATTTCCTGCTCTCTCGCTTGGGGGACCGTGCCGATTTCGAATGAGGAAAACCCCGGAATCACCAGAACCGAGCAACAACGGCAGGCCTCATCGAATGCGCATGTGGGTTGGGATCCGGTTATGCAACCGGATTCCATGGGCACGATGAAGACCTTGCCGTTCTCGTTCAGCGCCAAGGAAAACACTTCAAGGGCGGAGGCCATGTCGAAAGGCCTGGTGCGTCGCCACATAAGAATTCCCACATTCATGGAACGAACGTTACGGTTCCGGGGTACGGCGTTGGTGCCGTTCCCTTTTCGGGTATGTAAAATCTCCGACCGGAATCGAGTCCACGCTTCGACCCGTCATTTCTGCGATCCGCATGGCGTTCGCCGCCTGTCCCGTGAATCTACGAGAATGACAGATGGTCTGAATCGAAAGAAAACCGCATAGGCGGCGAGTAAGAGGAACATTCGTGCAAAGAAGAAACAAGCCTGAGGTATTGGCTCCGGCGGGCAACCTGCGAGGACTCAAAACGGCCGTCGACTACGGTGCGGACGCCGTCTACTGCGGCGGCAAGGCGTTCGGCATGCGAAGCGCACCGAAGAATCTGAGCCTTGAGGATTTCGAAGAAGGCGCGCGCTATGCACATGAACGTGGCGCCCGCGTCTACGTGACCTTCAACGTGCTGCCGCGCAACAACGAGGTCGAGGCGATGCGCGAATATCTCGGCCAGCTGAAAGACACCGGCGTGGACGCGCTGATCGTCTCCGACATCGGCGTGATGCTCATGGCCAAACACATCGCGCCGAACCTCGAACTGCATGTGAGCACGCAGGCCGGCGTGACCAACTATCAGGCCGCGAACGCCTTTTACGAGCTGGGTGCGCGCCGAGTGGTACTGGCCCGTGAAATGGACTTGCAGGCCGTGCGCGACATCCGTGCACGCATCCCCGACGACCTCGACATCGAATGCTTCGTGCACGGTGCCATGTGCATGGCGTTTTCCGGCCGCTGCCTGTTCTCCAACTATCTGACCGGCCGCGACGGCAATCATGGCGAATGCGCGCAGCCATGCCGCTGGAAGTATTCGATCGTGGAGGAGAAACGCCCCGGCCAGTACTTCCCGATCGAACAGACCGAAGAGGGCGCGTACCTGTTCAACTCGCAGGACATGAACATGCTCGCCCATATCGACGATCTCATCGACTCCGGCGCGACGAGCCTCAAAATCGAAGGCCGCTCCAAGAGCGCGTATTACATCGCCGCAATGACGAACGCCTACAAGACGGCAGTCAACGAATACATGGTGCAACGCGGCTTCGAGGATACGGACGGCAATGTGCTGGAACCCTTTCGCGACCGCGTGATCCGCCCCTCGGATCCGGAGTACGGCAAGCCGGAAATCAACGATGCGATCATGCGCAATGCCGACGGCGCGTTCGCGGGTAAACCGGATATCGATACCGTTCCGGTCGTCGGCACCATCACGACCGAGCCGGAAGACCTGAGCTATCACGCGCGTAGCACGCGCCGCAAGTCGAATACGGCGGCCGAAGTACTGCCGGACGGCTGGCATCACGCCGGCGTGCGCCCGGCGGGGCACATCACGTTGCCGGACTGGCTGCTCGACGAACCTGACAAGGTGGCCCACCGCGACTATTCCACCGGCTTCTACTATCCGGAACACAAGGTGCGGCAGAGCACCGACCGTTCCGCCTACTTCCGCGCATGGCTCGTCGTCGGCGAAGTGCTCTCCTGGAGTCCGGAAGACGGCGGACGCGTGACCATCATGAGTCGCAACAAGATCGAGGCAGGCCAGAACGTCGAATTCGTGCTGCCCGGGGCCGCGCCCCTCGCCTATACCGTGCCCGCGGGAGGATTCCGCGACGCCGACGGCCACTGGGTGGAGGCCATCAACAATCCGGCGCACGTCTTCTCCATGCCATGCCCGCAGGAAGTGCCCGTCAACGCCGCCATCCGCTCGCGTACGAAACAGCCGACGCTCAAAGCCGAATAATCGGCCGAAAAAACGGTAGTAAGCCCAGCAATCGCAAGTAATCAAGGAATGTGACATGAGCAACGAACAGTACGATGACGCGATCCTCAATTCCAACGCCATCGACCCCACCGACAAAGACGGCAACCCGATTCCGGTGACCATCCCGATCATGCTGGCCCCCGGCATCACGGTGGTCTATACCACGCGACTCGGCGGTGCCAGCGAAGGTGACTTCGCGCACTTCAACCTCGGCGGCAAAACCGGAGACGACCCGGAACACGTACTCGCCAACCGCATGGCGCTCGCTGCCACGCTCGGCGCGAAGATCAGCCTCGTCAGCCAAGTGCATTCCGGCAACGCGGTGGACGTGGACGAGGCGTTCGTGCTGAACCGTCCGTTCGGATTCGACGTGTCCGGTACCAAGGCCGACACCGCGCGAACCGTTGACGACACCGCAGGGGAACCGGCCGTAATCGAAGCCGACGGCCAAGTGACCTCCCAAAAGAACGTGGCACTCGGCATGTTCGCCGCCGACTGCCTGCCGGTACTCATGGCCGACCCCGAGGCCGGCGTGATCGGCGCCGCGCACTGCGGCCGCCGCGGCCTGCAGCAAGGCGTGATCGGTGCCACCATCGGCGCAATGGCCGCCAAAGGCGCAAAGCCGGAACGCATCGTCGCCACGCTCGGCCCCTGCATCTGCGGCGACTGCTACGAGGTGGGCGGCGACATCGCCGACGAATTCGACGCACAGTTCCCGGGAACGTTCACGCTGAGCCGTTTCGGGCAGCCGGGCATCGACATCGCCGCAGCCGCCCTCCAGGAGCTCGCCAAGGCAGGCGTGCCGGCCGATAACATCGTCTCCTCCCGCCCGCGCGTCAATGCGGCCACCCAATATCTGAGCGAAGACGAGGAACTCGCCATGCTCTGCCAGAGCGACGGTGAAGGAGAACCGCAACTGTCGGAACGCTTCAGAAACATCCGCCGCAGCCTGTGCACGCTCGAGAATCCGCTATGGTTCTCGCATCGCCGTGCCGCGCTCGCCGGCAAACGGCACGAAGGGCGCATGCTGGCGCTGATCGTACGCGAATAGTCGTCGCCGCTGTTGCGGATTGCGTGCAGAAGATGAATGGAGGGCGTTGCGGCAACGCCCCTTGGTTTTACGGTGGAATCTATGACAGAGAGAGAACAGAGGCAGGCGCAGTCCGCGCCCGTAGTGGCCGTGGTATTGGCCGCCGGATTCGGCACCCGTTTCGATGAAAGCAACCCCAAGCAGCTCGTATCGGTGGGTGGCAAGCCGATCGTATGCTGGAGCATCGAGGCCTTCGAGAACAATCCACGGGTTTCCGACATCATCGTCGTGGTGAATGCGCGGGTGAACGACATGGTCAACGCGCTGATCGACGAGAACGGCTACGGCAAGGTGAGGGCCATCGTCCCCGGTGGCGAGGAACGTGTGGACAGTACGCTGGCGGCGTTGGATCTGCTGAAGCAGGCCGGAATTCCGGCAGATGCGAAGATTCTGATCCATGATTCCGTACGTCCGTTCGTGGCCCAGTCATCCATCGACGGCTGCATCGACGCGCTTGACCGATTCGAGGCGGCCACCGTGGCCTTCGCCTCCACTGACACCGTGCTGCTGACCGAAGATCTCGGCGACCGCAAGGTGGTGCGTGCCGTGCCCGACCGGCCGGACACCTTCCGTGCGCAGACCCCGCAGGCATTCCGCTTCGACACCATCAACAAGGCGTACGAACTGGCCGCGGCCGACCCCGGCTTCCATCCGACCGACGACACCCGAGTGGTCGTGGACTATCTGCCCGATACGCCGGTCGCCATCGTGGAAGGGTCCGAAACGAACCTCAAGATCACCACGCAGGCCGATATGCCGATTGCCGAAGGCATTGCGGCCAAGCTGACCGGACGCCCCGCAGCCATTGCGGGCGACGATACGGCCAAACAGGAGGCCAAGGCACGCATGCGTGCCGTGTTCGCCGAAGCCGCGGCCGAAATGCACCGCCGCTGAGGGCTCCGGCCGTAGGCGAACAACACCGCACATCCGGAACACGTACACTTGAATACCATGCAGCAGATCAATATCGTCATCTCCGGTTTCGACCCGTATGAAGGCGTCGACGTGAACCCCGCCATGCTGGTGCCGCAGGCGCTTGCGGAACGGTGGCGGGATCCGTCCGCGGACGAGGCGGGCTGCGACGATCTCCTGCAGGACGTCGACGTGGCCATTTCGACCGTCATGCTGCCGGTCAGTTTCGCCAATGCATGGCCCGCATTGCTGGACACCATCGAGAAGGCGCAACCGGACATCATCATCGCAACCGGCCTGAAACGTTCGTCCCGGGGCATTCTGCTGGAACGTTGCGCCACGAATCTTATGGATGCGGCCAAGCCCGACGCCGACAATGTGATCCCGAGCCGCAGGCCGATCAATCCGGAAGGTCCGGCAGCCTACTGGACGCGTCTGCCGCTGCGGTCGATCCTCAAGGATTTCGCCAAACATGAGATTCCCGCGACCCTGAGCTCTGATGCCGGCACCTTCGTGTGCAACTCGCTGTTCTATCATCTGCTGGATTGGTCGGCACGGCAGGACAGGCGCATTCTGTCGGGCTTCGTCAGCCTGCCGATCGTCAACGAGCAGCCGCATCCGCAGCATGGGCTGCCGCTCGCCCAGCAGATCGCCGCCGGTCGCGACGTGATTCGCGAAACCGTACGGTACCATCTGCAACCCTCATCCGGCGACATTCTGTTGGGATGACGTGGACGATTTCTGGGAGATTCCTGTTCTCTGTGTGAGAATTATGCGACTGCCGTGAGTTTCGTGTTCTGGGTGCGCTAAAGTGCAAACGGACAGGGCTCGGAAGGTGAGCGTCAAAGAGGGAATTCGCGAAAGGAAAGCACCATGGTGGACCAGTTCCCAATCGTGTTGAGGGGGTACGACAAAGATAGGGTCGACGAGGCGTTCGCCGCCGCTCAGGAGACGGTGAACCGTCTTCGCGAGCAGGTGCAGGCCGATGACCAGACCATTCTGCAGCTTCAGGCGCAACTGCAGGAGGAGAAGAATCGCAAGGCCAATCCGAATTCGTTCGCATCGCTGGGTGCCAACGCGCAGCAGATGCTGAGCTCCGCCGAGCAGACGAGCGCCGAACTGCTTGAACGCGCCAAGAAAGACGCCGCAGCGGCCCGTGCCACCGTGCAGTTGCAGGCCGAAACCCTGTTGAACAACGCCAAGATCGATTCCAAGCGCATCATGGACGATGCCAATGCGAAGGCGACCGCCGCACTCGCCAAGGCCAAGGCCGACGCCGAATCCATCACCGCCAACGCGCAGCGTAACGCCGACCGTCTACGCAGCGAAGCACAGAAGACCGTAACGGCACAGCGTCAGACCGTTGATCTGGAGCTGACGAATTCCCACGAGGAGCATGATAAGCGTCTGGCCTCCGAACGTGCCTCCCAGCAGCGTGAGATTTCCGATATGCGCGCGGAAGCCACCGAGCAGATCGCCGCACAGCGCAAAAGCGCCAATGAGGAGATCGCCCGACTCAAAAGCGAGACCAACGATCAGATCGAGGCCGCGCTGGCCGATGCCAACAAGAAGCTCGCCGATGTGCGCGAGCAGGTTTCCAAGATGATGACCGATGCGCAGCGTCGTGCGGCGGAAATCACGGACACCGCCAAGGCCAAGGCGCAGGAGATCACCGATGAGGCCGAAGTGCACCGCACCAAGACCATGAGCCAGGTGAACGCCGAGGTCGAGCAGATTCGCGCCGACATCTCCGCCCAGCAGGATGAGGCCACCAAGAAGGTCAATGAGCTGCTGGCCGATCTGGCCGAACGTCGTGAAGCCGCCAAGCAGCAGGCCGATGAGCTGATCGCTGAGGCGAAGAATACCCGCGAAGAGGCCGATACGTACGCTTCCGACAGGCGGAACACGGCCGATGCCCAGGCCGCAAGCATCGTCAAGCAGGCTACCGAGGACGCCGACGAACAGATCAACGAACGCCGTGAAGCGGCCAAGGCCGAGCTCGACGGCGTGCAGAAGCGCATCGCCGACCTGCAGACCCGCGAAGCGCAGATCACGCAGCGTGTGAGCGAACTGCGTGCCATGTTCGCCAACGCCTTCTCCGGATTCGGCGCATCCAACCTGTCCGTGGTCAACGCCGTGGACGGTGAGGGCGCTGACGACAATCCGGAGGAACCGACCGCGACGTTCGATGAGGACGTCGCCGATGAGGCGCAGCAGGGCGACGAAGTCGCGCAATCCGCCGAATCCGTGGAATCCGCTGAATCTGAGGCATCTGCCGAAACTGAGGCATCTGCCGAATCCGTGGCATCTGCCGAATCCGTGGAATCCGCTGAGCACGCGGATGGTGAGACCGACGAGGAGCATGACGAGCGGTAATCGCTCGACGGCATCGAATCATCGACTAGACTCGATGGCGATGAAGGTACGGCACCTGTTCATGACGGCAGGTGCCGTTTATTCGTGGCATCGTCATGGAAATGGGAATCGGCACGGAGCCGATAACGATATGACTAAGGAGCATGATGGCTGAAATCACGCCGTTGAATAATGATGCATTGGCGTCGCTCGACGCCTCCTTTGAGGCAAGCGAACACAATCGTATGGCCATGAACGCCGTCACCGCGGCGGGCATCGACAAAGTGGCGCGCAACTATGATCGTGCACGCCTGCTGCAGCGCCGTTTCTCCACCATCGTGGATAACGGCACCGCCACGCATCAGGACCGTTCGGGCCGATGCTGGCTATTCAGCTCGCTCAACGTGGCCCGCTTCGTGGCCAAGAAGAACATGGGCCTGAAGGAGTTCGAGTTTTCGCAGAACTATGCCATGTATTTCGACAAGCTCGAGCGCGTCAACTACTTCCTGAACGACATGGCCGCGCTGATTGAAGCCGGGGAACCGGCTGATTCCCGCCTTGTGCAGCATCTGCTGCATGACGTGATGGGCGACGGCGGCCAGTGGACCATGGCCATGAACGTGTACAAGAAGTATGGCGCCGTACCGAAAGACCTGTTCCCGGAAACCGAATCCTCCAAGAACACCGGTGAGATGAACACGCAGCTGCGCCGCGTGCTGCACACCGCCGTGGCGCACATGTACGCCGACCCCGCTTCGATCGAGTCGGTCATCGATTCGGCCACCGCCGCCGGGCACCGCATTCTGACGATTCATCTGGGCGAGCCGCCGAAGAGCTTCGACTGGGAGTGGACCGACCAGGACGGCGAATTCCATCGTGACGGCGAGATCACGCCGGTCGAATTCTGGAACAAGTATGTGGGTTCCGCCGATCTGGAGAGCTATGTGTGCCTGGTGGACGATCCGCGTCAGGAGCATGCCAAGGGCAGGAAGATCGGCATCGAGCATTTGGGCAATGTGGCCGGGGGAGACCCGACCGAATATCTCAACGTGCCGAACCAGTTCATGAAGGATTGCGTGCGCCGCATTCTCGAAGAACAGGGCATTCCGGTGTGGTTCGGTGCCGACTGCCATCCGATGATGGACCGCGAGAACGGTGCATGGGCTACCGACCTGTTCGAATACGGCAGGGTGTACGACGTCGATTTCGACCTCGACAAGGAAGCTCGCGTGCGCTACGCCGACTCCGCGATGAATCATGCCATGGCGTTCGTTGGCGTGGACGTGGCTGACGACGGTCACACCACCCGCCGTTGGCGTGTGGAGAACTCTTGGGGCGACAAGATCGCCGACAAGGGCTACTTCACCATGAGCGACGACTGGTTCACCGAGTACGTCTACGAAGTCGCCGTGCCGAAGGCTCTCCTGCCCGACGAGTACCTCAAGGCGCTTGAAGAGCCAGCCCAGATGCTCCCCGCATGGGATCCGATGGGCGCGTTGGCCCAATAAGCAAGACGCAAGGCGCGCAACGAGGAAACGCCGACTGTCCCACCATGCAGTCGGCGTTTTTCATATTCCGTTCCCATCCATTAATCTGACTTCGGTAACTCATATGAGTTCATGCATACGCAGATTCGTCAAGGAGGAGTGGAAGCGATGTCAGGTCTTCGCGGTCCGGATAGTTCACAGGATGCACGGCTGTTGGATGACCACGCCGTGTTTCCGGAGACCGTGGATGTCAACATTCGACAGCTTGACCCGATTCCCGCCCCTCGATATTTTCTCAAGGAACTGCCCCTCACCGACGAGATGAGCGATCTCGTGCTCACCTCCCGTCAGGAGATTCGCGACGTGCTGCATGGTCGTGACGATCGATTGCTCGCCATCGTCGGTCCCTGTTCGATTCATGATCCGAAGGCCGCGCACGAGTATGCCGAAAAGCTGGCCGCCGTCAAGCGAGAGCTTGAGGATCGCCTGGTCATCGTGATGCGCGTGTATTTCGAGAAGCCGCGCACCACCATCGGTTGGAAGGGCCTGATCAACGATCCTGATCTTGACGGCCAGTTCAATATTCGCAAGGGCATGTGGCTCGCACGCAAGGTACTCACCGATGTGCTGAGCCTCGGTCTGCCTGCCGCGACCGAGTGGCTTGACCCGATCACCCCGCAGTACATCTGCGATCTGATCAGCTGGGGTGCGATTGGCGCGCGCAACACCGAAAGCCAGGTGCACCGCGAACTCGCTTCCGGCATGTCCATGCCGATCGGTTTCAAGAACGCCACCGACGGCTCCATCAAACCGGCGGCCGACTCCTGTTTCGCCGCCGCGTTCGAGCATCACTTCCTATCCATCAACCTTGACGGCCGCGTGATCTCCGCCGAGACCAAAGGCAATCCCGACTGTCATCTGGTGCTACGCGGCTCTTCACATGGACCGAACTGCGATGCCGCATCCGTGGCGCAGGCGCTGGTCGATCTGAAGGGCTCCAAGGCATCCGGTCCGAGCGAACATGGTCTGATCATCGATGCGGCCCATGGCAACTGCGGCAAGGATGAGGTGCGCGAGGCCGAGGTGGTTGAAGACGTTGCCGCGCGTATCGCGTCCGGCGAACAAGGCATTCTCGGCATCATGATGGAAAGTTTCCTGAAGGCCGGCAATCAGAAGCCGGCCCCGCTCAGCCAGCTCGAATATGGCAAGTCCATCACCGACGCCTGTGTGCCGTGGGAGCGTACCGATCAGCTGCTGCACACTCTCGCCGACGCCGTTACCGCCCGCCGCAATCTCACCGCATAACCCTTCCTCAATCCACCGACGCTGGGCCCCGCCTCACCGTCGGCAGTTTGAGAAGGCACCCAAACCACCGACGGTGACAGCCGCCCAGCGTCGGCAGATTGAGGAAACATCCAAACCACCGACGGTAAGGCGGGGCCCAGCGTCGGTAGATTGAGCATCCTGTTTTGCGCCGTGATTGCTATTCTTGGGGAAGACAGTGACCAAGGAGAGACACATGCAGCAGCAGCTGAATACGCCGGAGGAACTTCGCGCCATCCGGCAGGCGATGGACGAGGGCAAGAACCCACTAGTCGCCACGGACGTGCCACGTTGGGAGGATCAGGTCGGCATCAGCCGCATCGTGAACCGCCGTGTGCTTGAATTCGAAGTGCTGCCCACCCCGGCTCAGGTACTGGGGGAGCTGCCGTTGAGCGAAAAGGCCCAGGAGATCGTCGCCTATTCTCGCGATGAGATTCGCGCTTGCCTGTATGGCCAGGACGACCATCTGCTGGTGATTGTCGGCCCCTGTTCCGTGCACGATCCTGCGGCTGCGCTTGATTACGCCCGCCGTCTTGCCGGATTGAAGGACGAGCTGGGCGGTGAATTGTTGATTGTGATGCGCGTGTACTTCGAGAAGCCGCGCACCACGGTCGGTTGGAAGGGCCTGATCAACGATCCGGACATCGACGGCTCCTGCAATATCAAGAAAGGTCTGCTGTTGGCCCGCCACACCTTGCTCGGTGTGCTTGATGAAGGATTGGCGGCCGCGACGGAGTTTTTGGAGCCGACTAGCCCGCAGTACATTTCCGATGCGGTAAGTTGGGGTGCGATCGGCGCACGTAATACCGAAAGCCAGGTGCACCGCCAGTTGGCGAGCGGCCTTTCGATGCCGATCGGCTTCAAGAACGCCACCGACGGCTCGATCAAGGCGCCGACCGATTCCTGCTTCGCTTCCGCGCAGACGCATACCTTCTTCGGCATTGACCACTTGGGCCGGGCCGCCGTGGTCAAAACCCTCGGCAATCCGGATTGCCACGTGGTGCTGCGCGGCTCGAGCAGCGGACCGAACTACGATGCCGCCTCGATCGCCAAGGCCATGGAGACCATTCGTGGCGAGATGCCGGCCGACTCCGCAGCCGCGCATGGTTTGATCGTGGACTGCTCACACGGCAATTCCGGCAAGGACGAGCATCGTCAGGCCGAGGTCGTGCGCAATATCGCAGGCCGCATCGCGCAGGGTGAGGAAGGCATCACCGGCATCATGATGGAAAGCTTCATCGAAGGCGGCAACCAGAAGGCGGCTCCGCTCGACCAGCTCGTATATGGCCGGTCGATCACCGACAAATGCCTGAGCTGGGACACCACCGAGCGGCTCCTGCGTGAACTCGCCCACGCCGTCAGCGAACGTCGCTGGAAGTAACTCGTCAGCCTCCTTCCTCTGCCATCTCCCGCGTCAGAGGGAGGGCCACATGGAAAGGAAGATACATGACCGCAATCGCCATCATCGGCGCCATGGATGAGGAAGTCGCGCACATCGCGGCCGCTCTGGACGACGTCGCCGTCACCGACGAAGCCGGCCTCACCATTACACGCGGCACGTTGACGACCGACAGGGGCGCCGAATGCGACATCATCGCCACCGTTGGCGGCATGGGTATGGTGAACATTGCGGCCACCACGCAGCATCTGATCGACGTCGGTCATCCGGATGCCGTGATCTTCTCCGGCATCGCCGGCAATCTCAACCCGTCCCTGCATGTCAACGACGTGGTGCTCGGCGGTACCTTGCGTTATCTCGACACCGATATGCGTCTGGTCGGTCAGTGGAAGCCCGGCACCGCCGATGCCCCGGTGCAGGAGTTCCATTCCGATGAACGTCTGATCGCGTTTGCCGACCAGGCTCTGACCGACCTCGGCATCACGCATATCGTCGGCATCATCGCCACAGGCAACTATTTCGTCGACGATCCGGCCAAGGTCGAGCAGGTCGTGCGTGAGACCGGCGCCGACGCGGTCGAAATGGAGGGTGCCGCCGTGGCGCATGTGGCCGCCCGTAACGACGTGCCTGCACTGGTCATCCGTGCGCTGTCCGACAACGCCGACACGGACTATGAGGAATTCAAGGCCTTCGACATCTCCGAATACGCCGACACTGCGGCGAGACTTACGGTGAACATCATCAGGCGCATGTAGCCGCCAATCCTTACGTACCGCCAATCCTTGGCATGGTCGCCAGGCCCGACTCCTGACCCGCATATCGGCGGAGGAGCCGGGCCGTCTCATATTCCGGAACCGCCGATTCCATGAAGATGAACGATGGGGAAACTTCCGATGGCATGCGGGAATCGCATGCGCGAATGCACCCGTCAACCCGCTACTGTTGAAGAAGAATACTGGATTATCGGAGGGTTAACGCATGACGTCAGGGCAATGGGTGCTCCTCGCCGTTGCGGCGGTTATGGTGATCGCGGCCGTTGCATCGGTCGCATACCGCTTAGGCCGGGCTTTCGAAGATGGTCCGGCGCCGAACGATCCAAGCACGTTCGGGGCTTCGAAGAACACGTCGCTGTTCGGCCCGCGCGTGCCCGTGCAACAGACGGAACGCCAGCTGATTGCCGTCATGCCGGAGGCGCTGATCGTCACCGACGCGCTCGCTACGGTGCAATACGTTTCGCCAGGTGCGCAGCGTTTCGGCCTGATCGAAGACAGTGCGATGACGCTTGCCGAAATCCGTGACATTCTGAAGCTGGTTTCCGCGGACAGCGTGGTGCGCGAACGTGAGTTGGCGATTCCTCTCGACCGCGCCGCCCGCGCCGCCGCGAAGAATACGAACGGCAAAGGGCTGGAAGCCGGCAAGACCCTGCCCGCCGACACCCTGTACCTGCATGTGCGCGTCGGACAGATAGCCGACGACAGTTTCGCGATTTTCATTTCCGACATGAGCGAGCAGCGTCGTTTTGAAATCATGCGCCGCGATTTCGTCACGAACGTTTCGCATGAGCTGAAGACTCCCGCAGGTGCGATTTCGCTGCTTGCCGAAACGATTGGCGACGCCGCCGACGATCCGGATGCGGTGCGGTATTTCTCGGGCCGCATTTCGAAGGAATCCGAACGATTGACGGAATTGGTGCACCGTCTGATCGACCTGCAGAAGGCGCAGAGCGCGGCCGCGATGCTGAATGCGGAACGTCTTTCCGTGTTGCGAATCGCGCGCGAGGCGATCGGTGAGAACCAGGTGAAGGCCGAATCGAAGCGTATCAGCTTGGCTCTGTCGCTGAACGGCAGGCCGGTGCCGTTGCGTGCCGGCATGGCGGGTGACGCCACCGCATCATCAGGCGGGGAAGCGGACGTGTTCGTCGATGCCGACCACGAAACCATCAAAACCGCCGTGAAGAACCTAGTGGAGAATGCCGTCAACTATTCCCCGATGAACACCACCGTGGCGGTCGGCATAGGGCATGAGGGCGGCAAGGTCACCATCCGTGTGGTCGATCAGGGCATCGGCATTCCGGCCTCCTCGCTCGAGCGCATCTTTGAACGCTTCTACCGCGTGGATCCGGCGCGCTCGCGCGAAACCGGCGGCACGGGACTCGGTCTGGCCATCACCAAGCATTGCGTGCAGGATTGCGGCGGCACCATCACCGTGTGGTCTCGCGAAGGGGAGGGGTCCACGTTCACCATCACGCTGCCGGAGGCCGGGGATGCGCCGGAATCTCGGGGAAATGCGGAAACCAAGACTGAAGAGAAGCATCCAAACACTACAGAGAACACGGAGGAGAACCACTGATGACACGTATTCTGATCGTCGAAGACGAGGAATCGTATCGAGAACCGCTGGTCTACCAGCTCACTCGCGAAGGCTATGACGTGTCCGCCGCAGCCACCGGCGAGGACGGGCTGGAACTGTTCACCCAGGGAGGCGTCGATCTGGTACTGCTCGACCTGATGCTTCCCGGTCTCGACGGTACCGCGCTGTGTCGCAGGATTCGTGAGCAAAGCCGTGTGCCGATCATCATGTTGACCGCCAAAAGCGCGGAAATCGACAAGGTGGTCGGTCTGGAGATCGGTGCGGACGACTATGTGACCAAGCCGTACTCCTTCCGCGAACTGCTGGCCCGCGTCCGCGCGGTATTGCGCCGCAATCAGATGGTCGCCGAATCCGACAGCGCCTCCGATGATGATATTCCGCTCGTGTGCGGCGACATCTCGATGAAGATCGGCCAGCATGAGGTGAGCGTGCGCGGTGAGAACGTGTTCTTCCCGCTCAAAGAATTCGAGCTGCTGGAATATCTCATGCAGAACAAGGGTCGCGTAATGACCCGTCACCAGCTCATCGACCGCATCTGGGGTTCCGATTACGTCGGCGACACCAAGACGCTGGATGTGCACGTCAAGCGTGTGCGTTCCAAGATCGAAGAGGATCCTGCGCACCCGAAATACCTGACCACCGTGCGTGGACTGGGATACAAGATCGATGCCCCGATCGAGTGAGGGACGAGTAGACGAATACTGTTCATCTACCGTTCACCGATTTTGGCATCCGGCACCGCAAACGGCCAATAGGCTTGAAATTGTCATGAAGAACGATGGCGACACCAGACAATGAACCTAGCAACGTACGCCATCAGAATGTTGACAGAGGGAAAAGAAACAATGCGTAACTCCATTCTCGTACGCTCCATCGCCGCCGTGTCCGGCATCATGATGCTGGCTTCCGTCGCGGCCTGCGGTGACAACACCGCCGCCACCGATTCCTCCTCGGCCAAGTCCAGCACCACGACCGAAGCCGTGTCCGGCAACTTCCAGGGTGCAGGCGCCTCCTCCCAGCAGGCAGCCGTCGAGGCTTGGATCGCCGGCTTCCAGGGCACCAACCCGGACGCCAAGGTCGCCTACAACCCGTCCGGCTCCGGCGCAGGCGTCTCCACCTTCCTGACCGGCGCCACCGCATGGGCCGGCTCCGATGCCGCCCTGAGCGATGACGAGGTCGAGCAGTCCAAGAGCGTGTGCGCTTCCGGCAATGCCTTCGACATTCCGGTCTACATCTCCCCGATCGCCGTCGTGTTCAACCTCAACGGCATTTCCGGCAAGGGCAAGACCCTGAACATGGACGCCGAGACCATCGCCAAGATCTTCGACGGCAAGATCACCAAGTGGAACGATGACGCCATCAAGCAGCAGAACCCGAAGGTCGACCTGCCTGATCTCGACATCACCGTCGTGCACCGTTCCGACAAGTCCGGCACCACCAAGAACTTCCTGAGCTACGTCAAGGATGCCGCCGGCGACGCCTGGAGCTACGAGCTTGGCGAGAACTGGCCGAACGAGGTTGGCCAGGGCGCCAAGGGCACCTCCGGTGTGATCTCCACCGTGCAGCAGGCCGACGGCACCATTGGCTATGCCGATGCCTCCCAGGCCGGTGAGCTCGGCACCGTGGCAGTGAAGGTCGGCGACGACTACGTGCCGTTCTCCGCCGAAGCCGCCGCCAAGGTCGTGGATGCCTCCCCGCTCGACGAGTCCGCCACCGGCGACAACCGCGTGGTCGTCAAGCTCGACCACAACACCACCGAAAAGGGTGCCTACCCGATCGTGCTGGTCTCCTATGATGTCGCCTGCCCGGCATACAAGGACGCCAACACCGCCAAGTTCGTCAAGTCCTGGCTCACCTATGTGGTCAGCGACGAAGGCCAGCAGACCGCTGCCTCCGCAGCAGGTTCCGCTCCGCTGTCCGACACCATGCGCCAGAAGGTCCTCAAGTCCATCGACGCCATCGAGACCAAGTGAGCGAACGGTTCCGGTGACCGGCAACTGATCGCATAATTCAGGCCGCAGCCGCAGCGAAACGTGGCTGCGGCCTGAAGCGGTACTTACGGCATGCCGTCCGGAATCCAATCGCAAGGCTCGTAAACATACGCAAGTTAAGGAGAACCCGTGAGTTCGCAAAGCAAAACGGCTCAGCAGCCGGTAAGCGGCAAGAACGCGGATAAGGTGTTCAAGGGCGTGGCCTACGCCTGCGGCATCCTGATCCTCGTGGTGCTCGCCGCCGTCGCGCTGTTCCTGCTGTTCCGTGCGTGGCCGCTGATCGGCGGCGACCAGAAGGCCAACAGCGCCACCATCAGCAACTTCACCGGCGGCAAGGCCACAAACTTCTGGGGCTACGTCGGACCGCTGCTGTTCGGTACCGTACTGATCTCCGCCCTGGCACTGCTGATTTCCTTCTTCGTGTCGGTCGGCATCGCACTGTTCATCTCGCATTACGCACCCAAGAAGCTCGCTACGGCGTTGAGCTATGTGGTCGATCTGCTCGCCGCGATCCCGTCCGTGATCTACGGCCTGTGGGGCGGTCTGATTCTGGTGCCGGCCATCTACCCGTTCTGGAACTGGGTGGCCAAATATCTTGGCTGGATCCCGCTGTTCCAAGGCCCGGCCGCCAATCCTTCCCGTACCGTCGCCACTGTGGCCGTGGTGCTCGCCGTCATGATTCTGCCGATCATCACCTCCATGTCGCGAGACATCTTCATGCAGACCCCGCGTCTGCAGGAGGAGGCAGCTCTTGCGCTTGGCGCCACCAAGTGGGAGATGGTCAAGCTCGCCGTGCTGCCGTTCGGCAAGTCGGGCGTCGTTTCCGCTTCCATGCTGGGCCTGGGACGTGCGCTCGGTGAGACGATGGCCGTGCTCATGATTCTTTCCCCGGGGCTCAACTACTCTATCAAGCTGTTGCAGGCCTCGCAGAACCAGACGATCGCCGCGAACATCGCCGCCCAGTATCCGGAGGCCAACGATCTTGGCGTTTCCGTGCTGATCGGCACCGGCCTGGTCCTGTTCCTGATTACCTTCGTGGTGAACTTCATCGCCCGTAAGCTCACCGAGAAAGCGAGTGCATGATGTCTGCCGCGCAAAACAACGCTTCGCCGATGGACGGCGCTCCCGTCATCGACTTCGACAAATTCAAGCCGACCCGCTCCTTCACCGCCGCACGCAAGCGCAAGGATCTGGTGATGAGGGTCCTCATCGCCCTCGCTTTCATCGTGGCCCTGATTCCGCTGATCTCGGTGCTGCTGACCACCATCATCAACGGCGTCAAGCGACTGAACCTGAACTTCCTGAGCTATAACATGACCGGCGTGGTCGGCGGCAATCCTACCCCGTCCGGCGGTTACGGCGGCATCCTGCACGCCATCATCGGCACGTTGGAGATCACGTTCGGCGCCATGGTCATCTCCATCCCGATCGGCCTGATGTGCGCCGTGTATCTGGTGGAATACTCCAACCGTGGCAAGCTCGCCCGCGTGATCACCCTGCTCGTCGACGTGATGAGCGGCATTCCGTCCATCGTGGCAGGCCTGTTCGCCTTCTCGATGTTCACGATCCTGATCGGACCGGGCACCATCAACGGTTTCGAAGGTTCCGTGGCTCTCTCCCTGCTGATGCTGCCGACCGTGGTCAAGTCCTCCGAAGAGATGCTCAAGATCGTGCCGCACGATCTGCGTGAGGCCTCCTATGCGTTGGGCGTCACCAAGCAACGTACGATCACGAAGATCGTGTTGCGTACCGCATTGCCGGGCATCGTTTCCGGCGCGATCCTCGCCGTCGCGCGAGTGATCGGCGAAACCGCGCCGTTGCTGATGACCGCAGGCTACATCGCCTCCACGAACGTCAACCTCTTCTCCGGCCAGATGACCACCCTTCCGGTGTACGTCTACCAGGAATATTCCAAGCTCAACGCGAACTGCCCGGCTTCCGCCGACGCCTCGTGCGTGACCACCATCCCGATGGAACGCGCCTGGGCCGCCGCTCTCGTGCTGATCCTCATCGTGCTCATCCTCAACCTCATCGGACGTCTTGTGGCGAAGGTCTTCGCCGTCAAGTCGGAGCGCTGATCCCGGAGCCGTCGCGCAAGGCGCGGCTGAGGGTAGTCTGAAACTTAGCAAATAAATCATAAGGAACTCAAATGGGACAACGTATTGATGTCAATCATCTGAACATCTACTACGGCGACTTCCTGGCCGTGGAAGACGTGAACATCAACATCGAAGCCAACAAGGTCACCGCATTCATCGGGCCTTCCGGATGTGGCAAGTCCACCGTGCTGCGCACGCTCGACCGCATGCACGAGATCATCCCGGGCGCTCACTGCGAAGGTGAGGTGCTGCTCGAAGGCAAGAACCTGTACGACAAGGACATCGACCCGGTGGCGGTGCGCCGTGATGTCGGCATGGTGTTCCAGCGTGCGAATCCGTTCCCGACCATGTCGATTCGTGAGAACGTGCTTGCCGGCGTGAGGCTCAACAACCGCAAGATCTCGAAGTCCGACGCGGACGATCTGGTCGAGTGGGCCCTGCGTGGCGCCAACCTGTGGAACGAAGTCAAGGATCGCCTTGACAATCCGGGCATCGGTCTGTCCGGTGGTCAGCAGCAGAGGCTTTGCATCGCTCGCGCCGTGGCAGTGCATCCGCAAGTGCTGCTTATGGATGAGCCGTGCTCCGCACTCGATCCGATTTCGACCCTGGCCGTCGAGGATCTGATCAACGAGCTGAAGAACGACTACACCATCGTGATCGTGACGCACAACATGCAGCAGGCCGCCCGTATCGCCGACTACACCGCCTTCTTCAACCTGAAGGCCGTCGGTCAGCCGGGTCATCTCGAGTACTTCACCGATACCACCACGATGTTCAACAACCCGCAGAACGAAGAGGCCGAACGCTACGTTTCGGGACGTTTCGGCTGATCGGCAAAGCCAATCTGCCGAAACGTAGCGACGGTCCGGCGGGCCGTCGCAAGCTAGCTTGAGCTAGTCAGCGGATTGTGCTTCGCGAAGCGAAGCTCCGTAATTGCACGTTTCGGCTGATCGGCAAAGCCAATCTGCAAGGCTCCCGCAGGAATCTGAACCGCACCCCGATTATTGGACTGAAGAAATTCAGATTCGATGATTGGAGGTGCGGTTCTTTCGTATGCGTGAGG